>Ga0193747_1000001_pt1 | contig 648956 bp, 561 predicted proteins | sample L1m2metaG_FD_143048 | JGI IMG/M metagenome (GOLD analysis project Ga0193747, IMG submission 143048) | Soil microbial communities from a riparian zone of the East river system, Colorado, United States - L1m2 | ecosystem: Environmental > Terrestrial > Soil > Riparian zone | place: USA: East... | reverse complement strand
AAGATGATGGTCATCTGTGCTGTGATGCGAAAGCTTCTGCATATCGCCTATGGTGTGTTGAAGACGGGCAAGCCTTTTGATCCAGAGTGGATGAAATCTGCTTGACAGAGAACACAGTATCTAACCCCGACCCCACGATAGCGTGCCTTTCATTATTCTCCTTCGCGATATAGATTGAAGACTGCTCGCGCGGGGGGGGGCGGGTACAATGAGTTGTTAGACCGCTTGCGCGCCGAAGGATCATAAAGAAAGCGCGCTTCTTTTGTCGTAGTCTCTACCTTGAGCTTTGCGTCAGATAGTGAACGGCCTTTGCAGAGCGAAGGCTGGATTCGGAGTGAGCGGGAAGTAGTTTGGGTTCTGGCCAGTGCCCTTCAGCTCCTCATAAATCTTATGGTGGAACTCAATATAGTTGCCCTTGAAGTTTCCTGAGTCCCAGACTTTAAGAAGCGCAGCCGTAAAAACTGAATTCTTGAATCCATCTACAGCCGTCTCCCAGTCCTGGCAGGCTGAGATTAGAAGAACGCTGGCCTTAACCCTTGACCGTATGCTCTTGGGAAACTTTCGTTGTATCTCTTGGTACTCTGCCTTATGATTTTTAAATATCTCGTTAGACTCCTCTGTCGCGAGGGCTTTAATAGCTGGCTCGGGATACACGTTCTGACTTCGGGCGCTCTTCTTCGTAATATTGTCGCGCACCGGGTTCATAGGATTCAGAAACAGCGCTGCTACTGTTCCGCTATTACAACTATCAGAGAAAACAAGAATGCGCACGCCCTCATTAAACTTAATCCAGAGGCCGAATAGCTCATCGTCAATTATGTCATGGTCAAAGAGACACCACCTCTCATCGTTCGTATCAATGCCCTCGTCCTGATTATCATCGTGCTTCTGACCGCCATGACCTGAGAAAGTAAGCAACAGAATATCGCCGGTGTTTAGCCGCCCGGCGGCTTGAGTTATGGCGTTCGTCACAGCAGATTTAGTTGCTTGCTTTGAAAGTAATAGAATTGGCTCCTGGAAGCCCGCGTTTCGCGCTATGTACGCCATAGCTTCTGCGTCGGATTCGCATCCGTTCAGAATCTTTGGGTCTCCGTAAAAACCCCGATCAACCTGGTTCATGCCGATATTAATTGAGATACCAATCGCCATTTTACGTTCCTCCTTACTGCGCCCGGCAGAAAATGAATTGATGAATTTTGCTCCCAATCAAATGTTTATGACAGAAAGTTTGAAAACATTTCAGTTGAAGGAGCATATCAATTTTGAGCCTGCCATAGAGCCTTCAGAGTAGATTGAGCTTAGCGGGCTTCAACTTGAACGAATGGCTGCCGGGGCACGTGCGAAAATGAATTTTTGAAGTAAAAGTTTCGGCGCGTAGTTAGACTCCGGCGCACTGGCTAATACTTCGGCACACTCGGATCAACTTCGTCAGACCACGCTGTGATGCCGCCTTTCAGGTTGAGGAGTTCTCCCTGAAATCCGGCGCGCTTCAGAGCCTCAATCGCGCGTGCGCTGCGCCCGCCCATCTTGCAGTGGACGACCGTTTCGCGGCTGGGGTCAATCTCGCTCATGCGATTCAGGACTTGTCCGAGCGGAATGTGAATCGAGCCGGGTATGCGCGCGAACGCATGCTCGTTCGGCTCGCGCACGTCCACAATCTGAATGTCATCACCTCTGTCTAAACGCTGCTTCATCTCCGTGGCGGTGATTTCCCGCATCTGGTTCGTTTGCTGCGACAAGTGCTGTCCCTCCATGATTCTAAGATTCAAACTCTCGTCGCAGCAATTCTATTCGTCCGCAGGATGATCGGGCAAGCACATTGCTTGAGATTAGCGAGATTGGTAATACGCCCGGCTTTTACCGTTTACACCAAACAGTCAGACCTCGAAATATAAACCCTGACCGTTATCGCCACCTGCTTGCTCACCGCGCCCCTTCGTAACCGAAACTCTCGCGTCTAGCCGCCGTGCCCACCGGGCATGCAGGGAACCCTGTCGCCCTTATCACCAGAACTGCCGGGAGTGGGTTGAGACTTCAGTGTGACATCCAAATTAAACTCTTGTGATGCAAGGAAGTGCGCTCCGGTACCGGCGTCTAAGAGCACCTTATAATACTCCTGAAACTCGTTGTGCGAGTCAGTAGTCCCGGGGTCATTATAAACGTATATCTCATAATGACTACCGGAAGGTGGCTTCTCCAACGACAGGTTTTGTTCCTCACCGCCATACCGCCAACTCAAATTAAGAGTGCTGGGGCTGTCGAAGCTGATATTAGCCCCGATAATATCTGCGATGCTGTGTAAATCCGTAACTGGATTATTCGGGGATATGAGTTCGATTGACACCTTGCTCTCATCTGTTTTTACGGCGGTATGAAGCACCCCGTCTTTCAAGAGGATTCCCGGAAAAGTGATCTGCTTATCCACCATTGAGCTACCGTTGTGCAGTTCAGCGAAATCAATCCTCCAGCGATAGTCATTATCGAAATCTCTATTGGAAGAGGCCGCTGTCCTATCCAATGGATTATTATCGACGTGATACTTCTTAACGCCCTGACCGTTAGGAGAGACTTCGATTGTGAAGTTATGTAGATCGAAGGGAACAGTGGGTGCCGGGTATTGCCAGCTCATTCCAGCCTGAACCAGCCTGATATCAATCTTCAGATTATGATGTGGGTCGGCGCTCCTGTGAACAGATACGAGGCAAATTCTCTTGCCAGTATTATCTGTTAAAGGCTCTAAAAGTAAGAGGCCACGGAAAAAGACTCGCGCATCTGGCGAAGGATTAAGCTCGTTCACTACATCAAACGGGTCTTCTGCGAGCGGGTTCACGCTCTCATTATCACTCTCTTGTTCAAGCATAGTCTCTTCTCCTCTAACTTGAAAATTCCGGGTATACGCCGGTTGCTGCGAAGGATGCACGCTGGTATGGCTGGCATTAGCGCTAGATGTGGTTATTAATCACCTCTGAGTTGAGCCTGATTGCCTTACGCGCTATATCAAGATTCACAGCATACATGGAACAGTGCTGCCCGATAGCGTTTACCGTTCTAATGATTATGCGTCTATATAGCAAAATATTTCATCAAGCTATGAACTAATAGAGAAGACTCGGAATTAAGCTGGCACGCCAATCTCTATGCTTCGAGCTTAGAACTCTGCGTATCCTCCAATGATAATGAAGGATGCCCAGTAGTATGGCTGGCTGTAGCGCGAGGTGTGATTGCCGATCATCTCTAGTTGAGCCTGCCGGAGGGCCTCCGCCGTTCGCGGCGAGCCGTGCTTGCGAAGCTTGTGGAAACTTTTCATCAATTCGGCGGTCGCATCTGAATCGACAGGCCAGAGGCTTGCAACTACGAGTGGAACGCTCGCGGCTATGAAGGGACGCGCTATGCTGATAGGCCCTTCGCCTCGATAGTGTCGTTCTATTCCGGTCTGGCACGCAGAGAGTACGACCAAGCGAGTTCGAGGCAAACGCATTTGATATATCTCGTATGCAGGTATGGTTCCGGCAGTGTCTTCCGAGCCTGATGAAGCGTCTGCCTCTTCTCTTGCCAGCACAAGCTTTGAGAGTAAGCTGGAGTCTTCGTCCGTCACATAGTGTAAAGCAAGATGCACTACGTCCGATTGTTCAATCTCGCTCTTGACCGCACTCTCTCTGGCATTCTCTCTCAAAAGAAGCTCATGCGATGAATAGTAACCGGCGATAGTTTCAGCCTCCGTGCCAGCCGAAGGCAGAGCGGGGAGCGAGGGAAACTTTGCGCGATCAAAGCTAGGGTCTCCGACGCTCAACAATCTCTCGTCTATGTCGCCTGCCCTTTGGCGGGCCGCTTCAGAGCAGCTAAGGAAGATGCTGGAGCTTGGCGCGAGCGTGAGCCTGTAATCTTCTGTTAAATATCTGCCGGAGGCCGGGGAAATTAACGCGCCGAAGGGAAGATAGTGAAGAATTTTATCCGGGACTATGCACAGCAGTTTGTTGTGGTCGAGCAATGGCTCGACCGGCTCGATTAGAATCGAATATAGATCTCTGGATAGGCTTTCGGTCTCTGCGCTCTGGCTTTCGGATGCGCTGTTGATGCCGTTCAAATATTGCCGGACTTTTTGGTTCAATGCTTCAGCGCTGATCTCCGTCATGCGGGGCTTGAGTTCTCTGTTTGTGACCACCCAGATCAGTATTTTATTGTCCAGGACTGCGTACTGAACTATCTGCGATTGCTCAGGCATCTCGCGTTGAATCTGTTCGAGCGTGGAAGCACTTGCCGAGACTTCTGGCAATCTAAGGTCGGTGCCATATCCCTGTTTCAATACCTGAGTTCCGTTAAGCATAATATCCAGCAAAGACCTGGCGCGGCTCTGCTCTGAATATTCAAAAGCCTGTTGAAAATTATTCCCCTTTGAGTAAAAATCTATAGCCAGGTCGTAAACGCTCTGCTCCACATCGAAGAAGCTATCCCTATTGTTCTCCTCGCTGATTTTGGAGCGATACTGCTCGAAAAGATTCAGGACAGTCTTAAGCTCTTCTTCAGCGGCAGGGTAGTTGCCCTGTGCCAGAAAAGAGAGAAGTTTCCCTTTATGCGCGGCAGAGCTGTAATACTGAAAACCCAGTTGGTCGTAAAGCTGAATGCTTTGGTCATACATCTTGATTGACTTTGCATAGTCGCCCGACTCTCTGTAAATATCGCCAAACTGCAAGGAGGAGTGTGCCTCCATGTTCAGCCCGCCGTGCTCTCCAGGCAAGCTCTTCCCTATCTCAAGGGCGCGCTCTACGCTTTTGACGGCCTCGTCCACCATCTTCAAACTTTTGTAAGACTGCCCTAAATACTCGTAATTGCGAGAGAGAATAAGCGGCCTATCCATCTGTACAGCCAGAGGTAGAGCTTCCTTACGATATGCCAGAGCCGCCGTATAAAATCCCAGCGAGTCGAAATTAAAAGCGATTGTGATGTAAGTGCTCCAGACCTGTAACGGCTCAACGGGAGTATCATTCATTAAAAGAAGACTGCGCTGTAGAAGCTCCAGAGACTTAACCGGCTCGTTCAGAGTCTGGTATTTATCTGCAAGCTGAACCAGATTCTTGAGCACACCGTTTGTATCGTGTACCTGCTCGGACAGGTGAAGAGCTTGATTGCTTATATCAATCGCTTTTGAATATTCATTAAGGTCTTGTTCGACAATTGCCGCGCCAAAGAGAGCTTGCGCGAGCAGCCACTTGTAATGTTTTCTCTCGCAGGCGGGAATCACAAGGTCAAGGATTGATTTGCTCTCAGGAATGTCCGGGTTTAGCTCATGACAGTGGGCGATGCGGTATTGAGCAAAGATTGCTTCGCTTTCATCTCCGACTTGCTCAAAGATTTCTTTGGCCGCACTGTAATTAACTATTGCATCATCGTAATGGGAGTGTATGAAGAGATCATAACCTTTCTTCATCTGTTGGCGCGCCTGAGCCAGAGGCGGTATCTGTCCGGGCGAGACTGAGCTATAGAAGTGCACCAGATCAGAAGTGTAATGATCATCGCCCCCGCGTACCTCCAACTGCGCTATGTAGGCGAGCGCCTTGAGCTTGGCCTTCGCTTCATCGCTTAGTCCTCTGACCTGCAAATCTAGATAATCGTCAAGGAGCGAGTTGGTAATAGAATTCCCAGCAGAAGTGTAATTCTGACCAAGGAGCCTGCTGGCCGATTGGTCATCGCCAGACTCGTAGGCGCGTATAAAACTTTGCCGGAGCTGCTCTTCGTTTAGCGCCCCTCTGCTCTTCTGCTCCTCTAGCTGCTTAAGCTTCTGTCTGGCCTCTTCTGCCCATTGGGAAGAGGCGTCTTGCTCAAGATATAGCTGCCAGGCGTCCTGTGCCTGCTGCGGCTGCATCATGTACTGGTAGCAGAGGGCGCGATTAAAGAGCGCCGGAAGGAGAGAATTATCCAGATCAAGAGCCGTTTCCAGCTGCCCAAGGCTTTTAGCGAAATCCTGTAGCCAATTACCCCGTTCACTGTTCTGTCGTTCGGCTTTGCCCATCTCCAACAGCGCAGCGCCCAGATCGCTATAAATCTGCGCGTTTCGCGGGTCAGACTTAAGCGCCTCTTCAAATTCACGTATGGCCGGAGCAAACTTTCCTTCGGATATATAGAGAAGCCCGAGAGCGTGTTGCGATGCCGGGCCAGGCTCGTTCTGCGCGGCATCAAACAGTAGTCGCTCCGCTTGATTGAGTGAGTTGCGATCAACTCTAGATGGCTCGTTCCCTCGCGTCGTCACCAGACGCGCGTAAGAAAAAGCTGTGATGCGCGCTTCAATGGGGCGCTCTTCGCGATAGGCTCTGGCAAGAGCGATCAATCCTTTGCGCGCCTCGGATTGATAGAAGAAGACTCTCCAGATGACCAGCCCGACAGCGAGCACGACGATGAAGGCAGCGGCGGTTCTTAAATAAGGGCTGGAATAAAGGCGAGTCCAGAATGGTGGCTGGTGATGCGCTCTTAATGTTTGTGAGGGGCGCTCTTCCTCTTTTGCGGCTACGCTTTCTTCTTCTGCGGTTGCGTTCACGACGTACTTTCTTAAAGCGCGTGCGAAGCCCAGCTTGCGCCTGTGCTCGGTTGACAGTAAAAAATGGCTCTCAAAATTTACGCGCTCGCCGGGTGTAAGCGCGTCACTCAAATACAGATCAACCAACTCGTCTTCGTAGAGTTCCAGTTCCTGAAAGAAGTCATCATCGGTCAGTAAACGCTCTTCAACCTGCCGCCTCAGGTTTTCGGTCTCTAATTCACCCAGCAGATACTGTTTGATAACTTTCTGATCATCTGGTTGTAGTGCCATTGTTTGACTATCTGATTGGGGAGAACTCTCTAATTGATATGCTCTATGAGCAGAACTATTTCACCACGCCTGTTGCTGCTCAAGACAGTTTTCCACACACTGCTGCAAGATTGTCCTGATGCGATGGACACGAATTCTCAGGGCGTTGAGAGCAATTCCCAGTCTCTTCGCAAGCTCTTTCCTATGATTTATCTTGGCTCTTTTATCTTCCATAAAGTATTGCAACATCATTTCACGCTGATCCGCGGGTAGTTGCCGCATACATTTTTCAAGACATTCGTACTCTTGCTCTATCTCATCGGACGCAGGCGCGGGCTGCAACATCACAGGGGCGGGCCTTCTTCTTCTCAGGTACTCGAGATGCACCTTGTTGGCTACACCGTAAAAATAGAGCGCAGGGTCGCCAACGTAGTCTTGCCTGATCTCCCTGAGCTTGAATGTCACGCGGTTGATAGCTTCGTCGGCTATCTCCTCTGCGTCATTGCAGCCACGATTGATGAGGATTTTGATGATACGGCGGCGAATGGCTTCGTATTTATCCCCGGCCAGGTCGCGGTCCGGGGCGAGCCAATCAAGTAATCCATTGAATTCTTCTTCGGTTATGACTCGCTCTTTGTTCATCAGGTCTATTGGGGCAAAACTGATGTTACGGCTTATAAATCAGGTCACCCGGATTCTGTCGCCTATGAATCTCATCCTGTCGGAGTAGGGCTACAAGTACGAGTAGCCGTTTTAGGTGGAGAGGCGAGAAGGACGACCCCGTTGATTCGCGTTACTTAATGAGAAGCTAGCAAGCAAAATAAGCGGAGACGCTATAAATTCCTCTTTAAGGACATTCCACGAAAACAGGTCAGACGGAGAGTAAACTCGATTATTGTTACTGTCAACAACTCTTTAACCGGCAGCCTGGGTTGTAGATACGCGCTCTGCACATTATGTGCAAACCCCAGTTGAGGATAAAATCATTCCGTTCTTCCATCAAAGCATAGCGACGAGTATCTACTTCGCCGCCCTGTCATTTCGTCACGCCTCCATCTATCGAATTACAATGGCCTGCCCCTCTTGCAGTCGTTCCTGAAATGTTTTGTCTCTGCCCGGCATATAAGAGCAGAAGGTTGGTTGTTCAGAGTAATTGCTCTGCTAGCTGAATAGAGGATTTTCCTGGGTGGCAGCGAAACCGTAATGAGAGAATCGGAGGAATTAAAATAAATAAAACCGGTTTCTTGAGCATTAACCAAGGAATCTCACGACTCGATGGTACGCTGCTGGCTAGAGAAGGCGCGGCCAATCAAAAGCGAGGACACAGCCGCTAGTGCTTTTAATCAAAGGTAAAAAGAAGGGGTTAACCTTCATGTAGTAAATAGCCGAATAGAAACAGTCACTAGATAGATAAGCGCACATTAATGACTCGCCCCACGCCGGACCGATAGAGGCTACAGCACATCTGCTGACCATCACGGTACTGTGAAAAGATGCGGCGGAAGACTCACAAATTTCCGCCGCATCCCCCATTAAGAGTTGATATTCCTCTATCACGAATCGTAGTGAAGTTGTACGTAGTCAAAAAGTCGTTAGACCAGGCTGCGGCTAAAAGTGAGGTTAAGAAAGTTTGCCAGGCCACTGATTTACTAGAGAGCAAACTTAAATCTCTAACCTTATTTTGCTCTGCAATTCGGTATTAGATAACAGTCACGCTCTATCTCTTCACTCTCAGGCGCAAAGAAAAGAGCTAAGTTCGCAGAGGAGGTTTTGAATAGCGCTTCTATGGGTCACGTGCCGGGTGAACGCTGTTCACCTTGTCTCAATCGTTCCCATCTGCACGACCTCAAAGTCCGAGCCTTTGATCGCTTTCAGCGTGTTCAAATCGTTATCGTTCCAGCGCATGTCCGGCGCTCCGCTCACGTACCAGTTGCTGCCGTTGTCGGCCAGAATCATCCCGTATCTCTTCAACGCGCGGAGTATGACCTGCATCGCTGGCGAAAAATGCGAGATGTCGAACGAAGCTTTCAAGCGCACGCGCATGCCCATTGGCGGAAGATTCGGGTCTGTGTTGCTGCTTGCGAAATGGCGCGCAGGATAGACGTAAGCCCTGCGCGTACGTTGCGCCGTGAAGCGAAGCGCGTGCGTAATCTCTCCCATCTCGAAAACCTCGTCGTAGCGCACCAGTCCCGGAAAGATTGGAAGCCCGGCAGCGTCAGCGGAAGTCCATCCGGCTGGGCGAAGGGCATTGGAGTTCAAATCAAAGACTGCGCCGCACGCCGCGCGCCAACTCGCGCCGCCGTTGACAGGCGAAGCCGAGAACATTTCGTACAATATCCAGTTGTCACGATCAATCACTATCACATGGCGGTCGCCCGTTCCGTTTGGCCCGCCTTCGATTGGAGCATCCGGCGGAACAGGGTATGGGCCTGCGTCGCTCTCGTCTCCGTAATCCGTGAACGTGACGGCAACTCTCTGTTGCGCGCCGGAAACGATCACGTAAGGAATGCCGTTCGGAGCGCCAGCCCAGATAGTACCGAAATCCGGGTGCAGACCAACACTGAGTCCCATGCTCGCAATCAGGTTAGCCGAGTTTGGATCAACCGTAGCTTGAGAGACATCTTGATTCCATGCGTTGTCAGCCGGAAAGACTCGCTTGCCGTGAAGACTTGCGCCGGGGCCAAGATCGGGCACGGGCGCTGTTCCGCCTCCATCATCCGGTGGGCCGCCGCCCACGTGCCCTATGCCTATGCGCACGCGGTTGCTGGACACTCCATGAAGGCGTATCCCTACAAGCACGTCGCCCACATCTCCCAGATTGTCATTCAGCCTGACTATGACCGAACTCATCCAGTCGTAGCCGGGCACTTTGCCTACGTACTCTACTGTTAAAGGATAACGGGCGCGCGATGCGTCTTCTGCTTCCGCCGTTACGACGGACGCATCTTCGCCGGGCAGCAACTCTAAATTGCTGGCGAATAACATGACTCTCGTGCGTGCATCCACACCCAGAGTGATTGGCTGTGCGGGCGGGAAAGGCTCAGGCTGGAATGCGACCGCTTCAAAGGCAACGGCTCTGGTCGAGCCAGCTTCGCTAATCAAAAGGGGCGCGGCTTTGGCCTCGAATATAGCGGAGCAGACGATGAATAAGAGGAAGATGCCGCATCGTACCAGATTGAACATAGGCGAATGACTTCTGCTAGAAACACAAGTGTAGGGATTGCCGCTCATAAACGAAGCTCGACTTGAAAGCTGAAATTGTTTCGGTGAGATAACCAAAGGAGCAAGAGGGGTATATCTACTTTAATGTTCTTTCCCGCCAAGTCAAGAGATTTTATTATTATATTTCTCAGACACGCCGCTCCGATTCTTTGCTTCAGAGGGTGCGACGGTGCTAATTTCCCAGATGATTTCAACGCTCATGAATATTGGCAGGTGCGCTCACGTGAGATTCAAATACTATCACGCCGGACTTGAAAACGTGCCGAAGCTTTCGGTTGACGGTACTGTGGAAAACAGCATCCACTTCTCGCACTGGCAGGGGAACCGGACGCCTGCCGAAGTTAAAGCTGATACTTCGACCGAGATAGCTCTGAATCTGGTCGCCGCGCCGAACAGGGATGAGCTGACGCGAGGGATTGAGCTAATCACCAACAACCACTTCGATACGGACGGCGTACTGTCTGTCTGGACTGTGCTCACGGGCGAGCGGGCGCAGGATTTCAAAGAGAAATTAATCGCGGCGGCGGAGGCCGGAGATTTTTCGGAATTTTCAAGCGAAGATGGCGTGCGAGCAAGCCTCGTAATTCAAGGGTCGGATGCGGTCGGTGATGAAGAGGACGCTGGCTCGCCTCTGGCGAGGCATCTGGCGGGCGCGAGCGTCAATGATGATGCGCGCGCTTACGAGCTTATTTTGCCTGAAGTCGAGCGCGTGCTCGCTCACACGAACGATTACGAAAGGTTGTGGCGCGGAGCGTGGGAGCGAATCGCTGCGGCGCTTGAAAGTTTTGCGCGCGGCGCATCCGGTGTTGAAGAGCACGCGGACACTTCTCTGTCCGTCGTCACGCTTGCGCCTGAAATCTTCAGCCCATCGGGTTTTAATCCGACTCGACACTGTGCTCCCTACACAGCCATTTCACACTACGCGCGCGGCCAGCTTTATCTGGTAGCTGTTCCCATGCACGACGGCTGGAGTTTCAGAGTTGACTATCCCTACTACTCCTGGGCTGAAACGATAGTGCGCCCTCGCATCGTGCGACAGGATTTCTCGCCGCTCGTCGCGCGGCTAAACGAATTGGAAACAGGTGATAGAGGGCGCTGGACTCTGGATGCGAGCGAGCTTGCGTCCGCTTTCAAGTTCGTGGACGAGACAGGCGTGCTCTCTATCTCGACTTTAGCGCCCGACATAGTGGCAGACGAGTTGAATGCCTTCCGACGCGAAACTCGCTCTTCAATCAAGGACAGAAAATCTTTCGCCGGAGTTTGAAAAGTGGCGGATTGGGATGAGCGTTACAGGCGCGGCGAGCACGCGACGGAAGAACCTAGCAAGCTTCTGGTGCGTGCGGCAGAGAATCTTCAGCCGGGTCGCGCGCTGGACATCGCTTGCGGCGCAGGACGCCACGCACTCTTTCTGGCTGAACGCGGCTGGCACGTCACAGCCATAGACTCTTCGCGCGTCGGAATAGAGATTACAGGAAGGCGTGCGAGCGCGCGTGGGATGAAATTGGAGACGCGCGTCGCTGACCTTGAGCGAGACGAGTTCACAATTGAGCCGGAATCTTTCGACCTCATCTGCGATTTCTACTACTTGCAGCGCTCACTCTTCCCGCAGATTCGCAACGGCGTGAAACGGGGCGGCCTCGCCATCTGCGCGATTCACATGGTTGACGAGGATGAGGAAGTAAAGCCTATGAACCCGGACTATTTGCTTCAACCCGGCGAGCTGCTCTCCCTTTTTCAGGATTGGCAGGTAGAGCATTACCATGAAACTAAGCTGCACGACGAAGACCCGGGCGAGCATCATCGCAGAACGGCGGAGATAGTTGCGATAAAGAAGTAGAACTCATTCCATAGATAGTTTAGGGTTGCCGGGAGCCGCATAAACATTGGCTCAAAATGATGCTGCAACTATTTATGAGATGGCTTCCAGTCAGTAGATAGTAAGTGGTCGGTAGAAGATTAGCTGCTTTTCAAGTTAATGGGTTAAAATTCCTATCACGTAAAAATAAGACCACTGGCTTACTTCTTTCATGCACGACGTGATTATCATAGGCGCTGGCCCAGCCGGGTTGTCCGCTGCGCTCTGGTGCGACGATCTGGGGCTGGACGCTCTGTTGCTTGAGCAGGAATCGGAAATCGGCGGGCAGCTTCTTTCGATTCACAACACGATCGAAAATTATCTTGGCGCGCATGCGTCGAACGGGCGCGAATTGCGCGACCGCTTTGCCGCTCAGATTGAAGATTCGGAGTTTGACCTGTGGACTGGAGTTGAAATCGAATCGGTTGATCTGCGTGCCAGACGTATTCAGTTGCGAAGCGGCGAAGAGCTTCAGGCCATAAGCATCATTATAGCTACGGGCGTGCGTCGTAGAAGATTGAACGTGCCGGGCGAAGCTGAGTTCGAGGGGCGAGGCATAATCGAAAGCGGCGCGCGCGACCGAGACCTTTTTGCCGGAAAAGATGTGTGCGTGGTTGGCGGTGGAGATGCGGCAGCCGAGAATGCGTTGAGTCTTGCGGAAGTCTGTCCGACAGTGACGCTCGTGCATCGTGGCGACAGGTTGAGAGCGCGCAGAGAGTTCATAGAAAAATTGCGCGGGGAGCATTGCATTACGGTCTTCACCAGAGCACGAGTGCGCCGCATCATGGGGGGCGAGCGTGTTGAAGCGGTAGAGATTGAGCGAGAGGGCGCTCTGAAACCTTTTCAAATGGCAGTGGGCGGAGTGCTGGTGCGCGTTGGGGTCGAGCCGAACACGGATTTTTTCCGCGAGCAGTTGCGAACAGGTGAGAGTGGATACATCATCGTCAACAACGAGCAGGAAACCAGCATCGAAAATGTCTTCGCCATAGGAGACGTTTCCAGCCCGCTCGCTCCTACGATAAGCACTGCTACGGGCGCAGGCGCTACAGCCGCCAAAATCATAGCCTCGCGCCTGAATGCGAGCGGAGCGAAGAGACGATGAATTTTGAGACGATTACGCCCGCCGCATTGGACGAATGCATGAAGCGCGGCGACGAGGTTAATCTAGTTGACGTGCGCGAAGAGGTCGAATACGAGATAGCCCGTATTGAAGGCGCAAGGCTTCTACCGCTGAGCCGGTTCAACGAATGGGCTTCGACGCTCAGCCCCGAAGACGAATTCGTCTTCATGTGCCATCACGGTATACGCAGCGCGCAGGTGTGTAGCTTCCTGGCACGGCAGGGATTCAAGAAGCTACACAATCTGGCGGGCGGCATCGATGGCTGGTCGCGCGAGGTTGACCAAAGGGTTGCGCGATATTAAAAGCAACTGAAGATTCATCCGGATGAATAGCCCTGAAATAAAAATCATTGAAGCTTTAGAGAGAGCGCCGAATGTGGTCTTGCCGCTCGTGCGCGAAGTCCCGCATGAAATCTTGAAGCGACGACCGCGCCCCGGCAAGTGGTCTGCACACGAGCATGCGTGTCATCTTGCAGAAGTGCATCATCTCTTCTTTGAAAGGTTGGAATTGATGACGCGCGAGGATAATCCGCGCATAGTGCCTTACAACCCTGACGAGGCGCTCGCGGCGGACGCGCTGTTGAATCGTGACCTTGACCGGGAGCTTGAAAGATTCATGCGTGACCGCAAAGGTCTGGTCGAGCGTCTGAAGCAGTTGACAGAAGAGGATTGGCAACGTACGGCGCAACATGACGAATACGATCACTACTCCGTCTTCATAATGATGCGCCACCTTGCGCTGCATGACTTTCTTCATGCTTATCGAATCGAAGAGTTGTTGTTGAAGAAGGATTGGCAGTAGTTGTAGGGGCGCTAGGATGACGACTATAGAGTTTCAGGCATATACGGACGAGCATCTGGCCGCGTATCCGGTCGAATATTTCGCGGGGATAGACCTGTACAATGCTGGCGAGTTTCATGCAGCGCATGACGCATGGGAAGATCGCTGGATGGGCGAGGTGGGGCAGAATGAAAAGCTTTTTCTGCAAGCTTTGATTCAATCGGCTGTGGCCTTTCATCATCTTGAGATAGGGCGACCGGGCGCGGCTCGCCGCATGTACCAGATGGCGAAAGAGAAGTTCGCAAGGCTTGGGACTCGCTGCTTCATGTCACTTGATCTTGATGATTACCAGGCGCAGCTTGACCGCGCGCTCGCGTGGCTTCTGAGTGTTCCAGACCCACGCACAATCGCGCAACCCACTATCGAGTTTCCTAAAATAAGATTGATGCCGGGAGTTATGGATTACGATTGATGAGCGTCGAAGTCAGAGAAGAACGCGCGAGCGCGAACGTGTCGGAAAGAGCGGAGCGGCTGGAGAAAAGCCGGTTGCTCTTTACGCTTTTCAATGATGCGCGGCTGATGGTCATAGCGCTGTGGCTCGGCGCGGCTGTCTTCTTCAGCGCGGTGGTTGCGCCTGTGGTATTCGCCACCTTGCGCGAATTGAACGTGGAGCATGCTAATCATGCTGCCGGCTCTATAGTGACGCGCTCGCTCGTCATCTTGAACGTGAGCGGCACGCTTGCGAGCCTGCTGCTTATTGCGACCGCTTTCGCTTTTCGACGAGGAATTAAAAGAAGCGCTCTCTATTTTGAGACAGCGACGCTCGCGCTCCTCGCATTGATGACAGCCGTGGGGCAATGGGTGATTAATGCGCGCATGCTGGCGCTGCGTGTTGCAATGGGAAGGCCGATTGACGATGTTGCGCCGGATTCGCCGCTGCGCGCTCAGTTCAACAGCCTGCATGGCTACTCCGTCGCCATCTTCGGCGTTGCTATACTCGCGGCGGTCGCAGCCTTTCTTCTGATAGCACGTAGAAGGCAGGCGCGCCTGAGTTCTTTGTGATGGGGAGGGAATCCTGGTGATTGAAATTTTTGAGAAGAAGGAAGAGTGGAGCGAGCGATTCCGGCGCTGGCAACAGGGGCGCGCAGACAAGAGTGATGACCTGAGCGATTACCCGTTCGTGGAGAACAAGCGAGCGCCTTTCAGATCATTGCGCCGTGCGCTGCCAATGCTCAACTTAGGATTAATCACATCGGCGGGCGCGTATATTGACGGGACCGAAACCTTCGATGTGAACGCGCCGCGCGGTGATTTGCGATTCGACGAGATACCTGTAGAAGTCGAAGCGGAAGATTTATGCTATGCAGCGCGCGGCTACGACCCGCAGGCGGTTAAGAGCGATAGGAACTCGCTGGTTCCGATTGACCGGCTCTTCGAGTTTCAGAATAACGGCATCATAGGCCAACTCAATCCTGTCTTCTGGAGTTTTTCAGGATTTATCACAGACGCCGCGCGGCTCGTTGATGAGATGATTCCTCAACTGGTCGCGCGCGTGAAGCGCTACGAAGTGCAGGCCGCGCTGCTCGTTCCGGCCTCGCGCCTCTGCCACCAATCCGTCTCGCTGGTAGCGCGTGCCCTTGAACTTGAAGACGTGCCGACGATGATGCTCGCTGTGGAGCGCGATGTCGTAGATAGAGTCAGGCCGCCGCGCGCCGCATTTTACAGAGGCGAACCGGGAAGCGTCGCAGGGCAGCCCGGTTGGCCTGAGCATCAGCGCCGCATACTGGACGAAGCGCTACGCCTGCTTGAGCCAATGGATCAGCCGAGCGTGCGCAACCTGATAGTTAGTTTGGAAACGGAAGTAGAGAACGAGCGCGGAGAGAGATAAAAGGGATAGGAGCTTTAAGGACAACATAGTACACGTCTAAAGACGTGAATTATAAATGAGAAATTCAGGGCGATTCTTTCTCCTGACTTATCATACTGTTCTTCCTCACATGCTTATTTCAGGCGAGACGTTGATTTCTGGAAGCGGAGTCCCCATCTTTCTTTGCCTGGCGGTCAGGTCGTTGACTACTTCTGTGACCTGATCGAAGTCGAAGGGCTTGCCTATTACGCCGTTGACCAACGCTTGTTCGCCGGGCGGCGGAGTCGTGGATTTGCCGTAGCCTGTGACGAGCACGATGTCTGTCTGAGGCCAGCGACGACGAATCTCGCGCGCTATCTCCCATCCATCCATCTCAGGCATAGAGAGGTCTGTGAAGACCAGATCAAAACTCTCCTCGTCAAGTATCTCAAGCGCAGCGCGACCGTTCTCGGCAACGACGACCGTGTGCGACATGATCTTGAGCATGTCCGCGAGCGTGTCGCGCACTGTAGGCTCGTCGTCAACAACCAGCACGCGAAGTGACGGCGTTTCGACCGTTTTGATCTCTGTTTCGGTCGAGTCGGATTGCGCTGGCTCAGTGGCCGGAAGATCAATGATAAAGGTCGTGCCGTGCCCCAACTCGGATTTGACGCTGATCAGTCCGCCGTGACGCTCTATGATGCCGTAGCTCACGGCGAGTCCAAGCCCCGTGCCTTGCGCGCCCTTCGTCGTATAGAACGGCTCGAAAATTCGCTCGCGCACTTCGTCCGTCATGCCTACGCCCGTGTCCGTGAAACGCAGGCACTGGCGATCACCTTCACGATTGATTCCGATTGAGAGATGTCCGCCTGCGGGCATGGCGTCAACTGCGTTGACTATCAGGTTGACGAAGACCTCGCGCAACTCTGAAGCGTTGCCGAAAGTGTAAAGCGGAGCTACGGTCTTCTCGACTTCAACGTCGTATTGAAGCCCGCGCAGACGCGCCTCGTTCTTCCAGCGCGTGCGAGTTATCTCTACGGCATCGAGCAGAAGCCCGCGTATCTCCAGAAGCTCAAATTCGTTCTCCTGCGATTTTCGCGCAAACGTCTGTATGCGACGAACCGTTGCGGCAGCGTCTTCGGCTGCGGTCTGTATGATGTCAAGATTGCGCGAGAGATTTTCATTCAATTCGTGGCGACGTATAAGCTGAGCGCGCCCAAGAATGGCAGCGAGCGCGTTGTTGAAGTCATGCGCTACGCCGGATGCCAGTTGGCCCAGCGCGCGGAGCTTGTCTGCTTGCGCAGCGCGCTGCTGCTGCTGTTTCTGCTCGGTGATGTCGCGCGCGATGCCGAGCACGCCTGTCGTTACGCCGTCAATGACCAGCGGCGCGTTATAGTAGAGCGCATCACGCACTTCGCCGTCGCGTCTTGTATATCGAATCTCGTAGGAGCGCGGCTCGCCGCCGAGAGCCAGTTGGAAATTCTTCTCCGCTATCTCTCTGTCAGCAGGATGAAGCATCTCTGTGAAGTGGTGGCCGATTAAATCGTCCTGACGATAGCCGGTCGTTGTTGTCGAAGCCGTGTTGAGCCAGAGGAAATGTCCTTTAGTGTCGAGCGCGCAGATAGGCTCGCGCACGCTCTCCAGTATGTGCGTGAGCAAAGACTGGCGCTCGCGCGCAACGGCCTCAACCTTTCGCAGCTCCGACAGGTCGCGCGCGGTGCAGACTACGCCTACGGCCTTACCTCCTGCGTCCATCACAGGCTCGACCGTAATGAGAAGAGGACGATTGGCGCGCTCTGGCGTAACTTCAAGCGTCATGCTACGCCCTTCGCCGAGCGACTTTCCGACCAGACATTCACCATCGCCGCTCGCGCGCAGGATGTCGCAGCAGCGCCTTCCCAGCAGCAGGTGCGGCCATGAGTCTTCAAGCGCAGCGCCTGCGCGATTGACGCGCGCAAGTCTTCCCGCGTCGTCGAAGATGAAGATACCCTCGCTCATTGCGTTGAAGGTAGTTTCCCAATCCTTCTGAGCGCGCTTCGTTATCTCGAAAAGCTCAGCCTGCGAGATACCTATAGCAAGCTGCGCCGCGACAGATTCAACCAGCGCCACTTCATCCTCTGTCCAGTGGCGAACGCGGTCCGTCTGATGAATGCAGAGCGCGCCACGGAAGCGGTCGTTCACCACCAGCGGGTACAGTATCTCTGAGCGAACGGAGTTGCGCGCTGCATAAGCGCGCACATGAGAGTTGAACTCCTGCCCGCCCACAGAGCAGTTGAGCGAATCGTAAATCACCAGCGGGCGCTGCGCGCGCAGGAGCCTCTGGCCTACAGGGTCTCCATAGTTCGTAACCGCATCGCTCACGCGCGCAACACCCTTTGAGACGTACTCGTGCGATGTCTGCGATTCAATGCTGGCCGAATCGTAGAGGCGCAGGTGGACGCGCGAAGCCGCGAGCGCCTGTCCCAGTTCGCGCGTTGCAGTCTCCAAAACTTCCGACATGCTGAGCGAGGCGCGTATAGCCAGGCTCAAGCGGTTCACAAGTCTTTCGCGCACGCTCGTCGCCTCGGCCTTCTGGTAAAGCTCCGCGTGGCGAATAGCAAGCCCTGTGTGATTTGCAATTGCGCGCGCAAGCTGAATGTCAGACTCGCTCCAGCGGCGCGCCGAGCGCGTGGTCGAGAGCACGAAGGCCGCAGGCATCTCGTCGCCGACGCGAATGGCTACGTACATGATCGAGCGCACGCCTGCCATACGAAGGAAGCGGTGGTACAGTTCGCTTATACGCTCGTCGCCCGCCGCGTCGTCAAATGCGAGCACTTCATGCTGCTCTATGCCGTTGATGAATTCGGAGAGTTCAGCGAGCGGGAAGTCCTTGCTTGCGGGCTTTACACTTTCGGCATGATACTCCACCACGTTGCGAACGATGCCCGCCTTCGGGAACTTCATGAAGATAGAGCAGCGGTCAACTTCCAGATGCGAACCCAACTCACGCACTGCCGTACGAAACACTTCAACGGGATTGAGCGTGCGGCGCACGGCGCTGGATATACGATTGATGAGAGCTTCGCGCACGGCCTGTTGCGCGAGCGCGCCCTCGGCACGCTTTCGCTCCGTGATGTCGCGCGCTATGCCCTGTACTCCTACCGGTTGCCCGTTCCTGTAAATCAGTCGCGTGCTGACTTCCAGCGCTACGCGAGAGCCATTCTTCGCTACTATCTCCAGTTCGTAAACTGTAGAAACATCTTCCGAAGTTTTCCGAGCTATCATCTGACGCGCCTGTTCCAGATAGTCGGGCGAGACCACCTGGGCTATGTTCATCCGCATGGCCTCTTCGCGCGAGTAGCCGGTGACGCGCTCGCCCGTGCGATTGAGCGAAGTGAAATTGCCCGAAAGATCGTGGGTGTAGATGATGTCGTTGGCGTTCTCGAAAAGCTCGCGGTAGCGCTCTTCCGATTCGCGCAGCGCTTCCTCTGCGCGCTTCTGTTCCGTTATGTCTCGCACGACCCCTCGCACGCCTACAGGCAGCCCACGCGCGTCGCGTTCGATGGTCGTGATATCTTCAAGATAATGTGGGACGCCCGATGCGTCGCGCAGCAGGTGAACCTGTCGCACAGGCTCGATGGTTTCGCGCTCGTTGACCTCCGCTATGTCCTGTTCGGCCAGCTTATCGCCCAGCAACTCGCTCAAGTGAACGCCTATCAACTCGGACGCGGGGCGACCGAAGAAGCACGCTCCAGCCTCATTCATGCTGGTGATGTGACCCTGCATGTCGCGCGAGAAGATTATATCTGGCGCTTGCTCAACTATCTCGCGGTAGTGGCGCTCTACTCTGTGGCGCTCTGTGAGGCGCGCCACTTTGACGGAAAGCTCCTGGCGTCGGAAGGGAATTTCGAGGTAATCGTCTGCGCCTGCGACAAGCCCGTGCAGGTTGTCTATCTCCGAGGTGCGCACGGCGCTAACCAGAAGCACCGGCACATGCGAAGTGCGCGCGTCCTGTTTCAGAAGGCGGCAGAACTCCAGCCCGTCCATCTCAGGCATCACAACATCGCTGATGATGATGTCGGGTTCTAAACCGGGTGCGAGTTCGAGCGCGCGCCGTCCGTCGCTGGCCGAAACGACCTTGTAGCCTTCCTGCTCAAGCAGCACGACTAAAAGCTCAAGCACGCGCTTGTCGTCGTTGACGGCGAGAACAACCGGGGCTGTTCTGGTTGGGGTCATCTGGAAGTCCTCTCGACACACAACCGCTTGGCATTGGGGAGCGGAAATTTTCCCTGGAGAAGCTTATCTGCAAACTTTCTGGGCGAGAGGGCGTCTCAAAAGTCTGGTAACCGACGGGACGCCTGTGGGAGAATTGATGACTCTAGCAGCAGACAATGAAAATTCTTACGCTCGCAGAGGAGAGATATTTCTTGCTGCGAGCCGTCAGCAAGTATATCAAAGTAAAAACAGGCTTGTCACGCGGCCAAAGGAGAAAAACGTTGGGATGATGAGAAAGAGGCTGAGATGAGAGTTTGTTCACAAAAACTGCGATGCCCGCGCCAAAATTGATTAGGAACGAGATTGAAAACCCCTTAGCGAGCTTATGTATCTCCCTTTGCGCCTCCAGCGTGAATCCTCAATCTCACTAGCTTGAGCTTTAAGATAATTGCGGTTTCACGCTGGAGGCGCAAAGAAAAGAGCAAAGCTCGCTAAGGGGTTTTCAATCTCTGCTTCCGGTTTTGAGACAGACTCTTAATCACTGTCGCCTGGGCGAGCGCGAAGGGGCTGGTGCTGTTGACGATTTAGCGAAATAGCCCTGCCTGTAGGTAAGTTTTAGTTTCTGACGCTGCAAATCCTGATTGACTATATCTATCTGCACGCGCCGCCAGGAGCCGTCTCGGTTCTTGTTAGTGGGCGAGTAAGCGATCAGATATTGCGAACGAAGCTCCTGCTCGATTTCAGTGAAAGCAGCGCGCAGGTCAGACTCGTCATGTGGGAAGAAGGCGCGACCGCCCGTCTGCTCTGAAACTTTGCGCAAGGAGCCTTCGTTGACGCCGCCGCGATAAGGGTCGCCTATGCCTATGGCGTATATAACTGCGTCGGCTCTTACGGCGCGATCAATGGCTTCGGAGAGCTTCTTCTTGCTACTGGAATCAACGCCGTCCGTGAGAAGTATTATGGCGCGTCTGGTGTGATCGGAAGTCTGCGAGAGTATTTCGTCTGCGGTCACCCATATGGCGTCCCAGATGGCTGTCGAACCTGCAATCTGTTGATTGGTGCCGGAGATGGGCGGCGTGCCTGCAATCTGGCCGTTACCAACGTAGCCCGCAGGAGGCACGAACTCTACGCGATCAAGCGCGCGACGCACGCGAGCAGAATTTCCGGTCAATCCCTGCTCCAGCGTGGCCTCGCCGGTGAAAGTGACGACAGCGGCCTCGTCGTGCCCGGAGCGTAAGACAGAATTGACGAACTCGCTGGCGGCCTCTTTCTCAGATGGCAGCGTGCGCTCTTCCGACACGCTGGTGTCAACCAGAATTGCGAGCGATAGCGGCAGATCAACCTGACGCGCGAAAGTGAAAACTTCCTGTTGCACGCCGTCTTCGGTGATTCGAATATCATCCTGGCGCAGGTTGGTGACGAAGCGTCGCTGATGGTCGACGGCTGTGAAGAGTATGTTGGTCAGGTCTGTGTCCACGCGAACAACGTCGTCGCTCGGCAACGTCTCTTCCTCCTGCCCCGGAGAAGCTGAAGGTCTGGGCGAAGGCGAGCCTTGCGCGTTCTGCGTAGCAACCGCGTAGCTGCGGGCCGTTCCCGGCTGATTCTGCTGCGCACGCGCGCGCTGGGCCAACTGGCCGCCCAGCAAGAGCGATGATAAAACCGAGAGAGCTATTACGAGCCTGACCTGATTTCTATAAAACATCTTTACCTCGAAAACCTGTGTGATTAATCAGTAAACATTACTACTGCTGTTGCGGCGCTAGCACAGAGTCCTGCGTAGCGTTGTAGCCGCGCTTGGTGCGAATCTTCAGATCGTTTCGACCGTTCGCAAGCCTGACCTCTATGCGACGGTAGCTGCCGTCATAAGATTCATTCGTCGGGCGATAAGTCAGGACGTACTGCGTGTGCAATTCGCTTCTGATCTTGTTGAACGCGCGCTCCAGCGAGAGTATATCGCCTGAGAAGAAGGCTTGCCCGCCAGTCTCTTCGCAAAGCTTCTGAAGATTCCTGTCCGCAGTATCGAGCACCTGCCCCATCTCTGTGCCCGGCGTAGTGCTCAAGAGTCCTGCTCTGGTCGAGACGGCGAAGATCGTTGTGTTGGTGCGCTGCGCTATATCAATCGCTTCGCGCATGTTGGCGCGGCTGTAAGTATCTTCTCCGTCGGTGATGATTACCAGCACGCGGCGTCCCGGCGCAGAGCGCATCTTCTCGTCGCAGAACTGCCATACGGCGTCGTAGAGCGACGTGTGCGTTCCGTGCTTCTTGACGCCGAAGATTGCACGGTCAAGAAGATCAAGCTTGTCCGTGAAATCCTGCCGGAGCGTCACCTCGTCGTCGAACGTGGCGAAGAGAGCACGGTCGCGCCGTAAGCGTAGGACAGTTTGCAGGAAGTTCATGGAAGCCTCCTGCTCGAAACGAAGCTTGCCGACGACCGAAGCGGAAGTATCCATCAGAACGCCAACGTAAATTGGAAGGCTCTCGCGCTCGTCTGAAAAACTTTCTATATTTTGAAGAACTCTGTCTTCGTAAATCTGAAAATCATTCTTGGTAAGTCCGGTGACGAATTCACCATGCCTGTCCGTTACAGCGACCGGAACCTGCACGCGGCGTGTGAAGACTCTTTCGGGTGTCTCATGCGGCGAAGGCGAGGGGCGCGGGCTTGCGTTCGTCTGCGTCCCGGCGGTTCCTTGCTGCTGCTGCTGCGCGCGTGCGTGGTTATTGGCGAATAGCGCGCACATTACGAGCGAACCGGTAAAAAGAAGCAGGTAAAAAGATTTTCTCATAAAAAATTCAGGAGACGGCGCGCGCTTTCCGAGAGAGAAGTAGAACTTGCATTCGTCGTGCGCCAGCAGGTTTTGATGCCATCGGAGCGAAACCCCGTTGCCCTTTAAAGGCTTTCCGTAGCGAGACGTTAGTATAAGACAGAAAGCAGCCGGCGAAAAAGCGTAGGAAGAATAGAGTAGCAGGTCAATTTCAACTTATCGCTTCGATAAATACAGTGTGAAAATTTCACGCCTGATCCACTGCCAGGAATAGACGCTGAAGATACGTAGACAAGGGGCAGGCAGCGATTCAGAGGAAATCCGATTGCAATTCTGTTCAACTCGTCTTCATTTTTGCTCATCGCTCATCATTTTCTTTCGCCTCGCATGCTTCGTCCCTGGCTCTTTCCCTTCTGCTCTTTCTCTCTCAGTGATAGAATGACGGCCACGGTCGGTCACGTCGAATTTAAGTCGAGGGAATGCGCGCCCTTTAATGGCCGACCGCGCCGCTTTCAGTAAACTTCCCGAGTTGTGCCGCTCTTTAACTGCGAAGTCCGAAAATCATCCGAAGAGCAAGGGGGTTGATTTCTGTGGCCCAGAAGATGATCTCTCACTACCGAATTCTGGAGAAGCTCGGCAAGGGCGGAATGGGCGAAGTCTATCTGGCCGAAGACACGAAACATCATGACCGCAAAGTTGCGCTCAAACTCCTTCACCTGGATTTCGTCAATGACGAAAACCTGCTGCGCCGCTTCCGGCAGGAGGCGCGCGGCCTTCTGGCGCTGAACCATCCCAACATACTGACGATTTACGAGATCGGTCAGGACGATTCCGCCTACTTCATTGCGACGGAATATATAGAAGGAACTACCTTACGCCGTTACATGGCGCACCGCCAGTTGAAGATTGACGAAGCGCTGGACATCAGTATTCAGGTCGCCTCTGCTCTGGCCGCAGCGCACGGGGCAGGGATAATTCACCGCGACATCAAGCCTGAGAACGTGATGCTCAGACCCGACGGTTACGTAAAGGTGTTGGACTTCGGCCTTGCGAAACTCGCCGAGAAGGAGCCGGGGCAGGACGAGCAACAGCCTAACGACCCGGAAGCTCTGACGCTTCCTTTCAGCGAGACGAGTCCGGGCGCGGTCGTGGGCACGACCGGCTACATGTCGCCGGAGCAGGCGCGAGGACTTCAGGTTGATGCGCGCACTGACATCTTCTCGCTCGGCGTGATTCTCTACGAGATGGTAGCGGGGCGACAGCCATTTTATGGTGCGACGAAGAGCGACGTGATCGCCGCTTTACTGGAGCGCGAGCCTGCGCCGCTCGCCAGGTACGCGCCGGATGCGCCGCAGGAGCTACAGCGCATCATCTGGAAAGCGCTGGCGAAAGATAAGGAGAAGCGATATCAGACGGTCAAAGACCTGTTGATTGACTTGCGCCAGTTGAAGAAGGAGCTTGAGTTCGAGATTCACCTTTCACGCTCTTCAATAGAGCCAAGCGTGCTCGACGCCATACACAAAAGCGGCGGTGTAACCATTCACACTACACCCGGAGCGACACGCGAGCCGTTCTCGCGCACCAGCGAGATTGGCGCACAGAACACTGCATCGAGCGCGGAGATACCGCCTGCGAAGTCAAAGCGCTACTGGCCTGTCATTATCGCAGCCGCCGTAGTGCTCGCCATAGCAGCCGCGGGCGTCTATCTCTATTCGCGTCAGACCAGAGCCATCACTTCTGTCGCCGTCCTGCCTTTCGTCAATGCAAGCGGCAACCCCAGCGCCGATTATCTCTCGGATGGCATAACGGAGAGCATCATCAACTCGCTATCTCAGCTCTCCAAGCTGAAAGTTATGTCGCGCAGCGCAGTCTTTCCCTACAAGGGGCAGCGCATAAACCCGCTTGATGTCGGTCGAAAGCTTGGCGTCGGCGCTATCGTCACAGGCACGCTCGAACAGGTTGGCGATCATCTTGTGGTAAAGACTGAGCTGGTGGATGTCTCGGATGGCTCGCAACTCTGGGGCGAGCAATACAACCGAAATTTTTCCGACATCATAACCGTGCAGAACGACATCGCCTGGAAGATTTCCGAAAAGCTACGGCTAAAACTGACCGGCGAAGACGAGCGCCGCGTGACGAAGCGTTATACGGATAACCCGGAGGCTTACCAGCTTTATTTAAAAGGTCGTTACTTCTGGAACAAGCGCGGTGAGGAGAACTTCAGGACGGGCATCAAATATTTTCAGGACGCGATACAGCTTGACCCTTCCTACGCTCTGGCCTATTCAGGCATGGCCGATTCTTACGCGCTCCTTGCGGATAACGGTGCTGTTGCGCCATCGGACGCGATGCCGAAGGCGAAAGTGGCTGCGGAAAGAGCGATAGAGCTTGATCACGAGCTGGCCGAAGCCTACACTTCGCGCGCTTTCGTCAAACTGGCTTACGACTGGGACTGGATAGGCGCAGAGAGCGATTTCAAGCAGGCTCTGACACTGAATCCTAACTACCCTACGGCTCACCAGTGGTATGCCTCGTACCTGATGCAGATGGGTAGAGCAAATGAAGCGCGCGAAGAGATAAAGCGCGCGCAGCAGCTAGACCCGCTCTCGCTCATCATCAGCGCCAATTCCGGCCTCTATCTATACTATTCGCACGACTACGATGCGGCGATTGAGCAGTATCGTCGCACGCTTGAGATTGACCCGGACTTCTACATAGCCCATTACTACGTGGGGCAGGCTTACGTGCAGAAGAAGATGTACAACGAGGCAATCGCAGAATTTCAGAAGCTTATAAACGCGCCCGGCGATATTCTGGAAGCCGAGGCCGCGCTCGGAAACGCATATGCTCTCGCGGGGCGTCGCACAGACGCGCAGAAGATTTTGGACGGTATGCTGACGACAGCGCAGCAGCGTTACATCTCGCCTCTTTACGTGGCAACCGTTTACACCGGACTCGGAGACAGAGACAAAGCAATCGAATGGCTGAACAAAGCTTATGACAATCGCCATCCGGGCTTAGTGCTTATACGTGTGGAACCAATGTTCGACAGTTTGCGTTCCGATTCGAGATTTCAGCAACTCCTGAGCCGCTTCGACCACAACGGCTAGCGTCATTGCAGACGGGCGGGTTTCGGATTGAAAAGCAGGTTGAAGAGAAAGCCCCTCAATCTAATTCTTCAAGTAATTCTGAAAGCTCGCCCGGCAAGGGTGAAGTGAAGTGCAATCGCGCGCCCGTCAATGGATGACGAAAGCCCAATTGTTCGGCATGAAGAAACTGGCGGCCTAATTTTGCTATACTCGATCGCACTCTTACATCGGGTACGGTCTTGTCGCGCCCGCCTCCGTAAACTCCGTCGCCAACCACAGGATGCTTCAGCCACGCCAGATGAACTCTTATCTGATGCGTGCGCCCCGTCTTAATCTCAACTTCGAGCAGAGTGAATCTCTCGTAACGCTTTCGCACGCGGTAGAGCGAGAGCGCCGCGCGCCCGCCACGAACGACAGCCATGCGCGTGCGCGTTCGTGCATCTCGTCCGATTGGTTGATCTATCGAGCCGCTGTCTTTCTCAACCCGCCCATGCGCGAGCGCGACATAGGATTTGAAGACCTCGCGGGCGCGGAATTGATCGGCCAGATTTTCATGGGCTTCTTCGGTCCTGGCTACGACTATCAAACCGGAAGTGTCCTTGTCTAAACGATGAACAATGCCCGGTCTCGCCGCGCCTGCCGCTTGAGAAAGATGCTGGAAGTGAAAGGCTAGCGCGTTCGCCAGCGTCCCGGAACGAACTCCCGCCGCAGGATGAACGACCATTCCGGCGGGTTTGTTGACGACCACAATCGCGTCGTCTTCATAAACAATTTCGAGCGGAATGTTTTCGGGCGTGAAAGATGTGTATGGAATCGTCGCCAGTTCGACTTCAACCATATCGCCCGCGCGCAGCTTGTAAGAAGATTTCTGAGCGCGGTTATTAACTGATACATCGCCGTCTTCTATCAAACGCTGTAGCGCCGAGCGGCTGCGCTCTGAAATCTTCGCTGCGAGGTAAGCGTCAAGACGAGCGCCCGCTTCCCATGCGGAAATCTGAAACTGAAGCGTCTCCGCTTCCTGCTCCGTTGTCTCCGTCCAGATTCCTGAAGAGTCTTCGCTCATACGCGCGCGGGCTTCGTCCCGGAAGGAATCTCTTCCGGCTTCGCTTCACCCGCACGTCGCCAGCGAATGAAGATGATGACGATGGCGGCGATGCCGACCAAGATGCTGACCATCTGCGAAGTTGAAAGAGTTGTGAGCGTCGTCAAGCCTAAAATATCTCCGCGCGGGTCGTCGCGCCAGAACTCTATGGTGAAGCGCGCGATTGAGTAGAGCACCGCGTAGAAGAGTATGACCTGGCCGCTGAAACGTTTTCTGCGATGAAGCCAGAGCAGGAAGAAGAAGATAATTAACGTGGCGAAAGATTCGTAAAGCTGCGTGGGATGCAGGTGAGCGTTGATGGGGACGCCTGTTATCTCGTGCCCCAGTTCCGTGAACTTCACGCCCCAGGGCATAGTCGTGGGCTTTCCCCAGCAGCAGCCCGCCGCGAAGCACCCTTGCCGCCCGATTGCCTGTCCCAAAGCAATGCCCGGCGCGAAAGCGTCGGCGGTCTTCCACCAGGGCAGGCCGTAATGTCGTATCAGAAAATAGCCTGTCAGTGCGCCGCCTATGAATCCGCCATAAAAGACTCCGCCTGAACGAAGAAAGTCGAGCGAGATGAGTTGCAGCGGGTGCTCGCGGTAGACAGGCTCAGTCCACAGCATCAGAACTTTCGAGCCTACGAGCGCGGCCAGCAGCATCCACAAGCCCAGATCGTAAATGCGCTCGCGCGGCAAACCGTCCCGATGAGCAAGCCGAGCCGCGATTAAAAGCGCAGCCAGAAACGCCAGCGCCAGCAGCACGCCATAAGTGTTTATCGGAAAATTGCCTATGCGAAATAGTTCGGGAAACATAAAAAGTCTGGAGTCCGGAGTCCGGAGTCTGGAGTCAAAACTGAGATAATCTTCAGCAGTTTGATATAGCAGTAATTGAGTTTACTTGCTTGCTTCTGGTTTCCGACCCTGGACTCCAGACTCCAGACTCTCGACTCCAGACCTTCTTTTTCTTCCTTCAAAAAATAGATCATACGCGAGCAGTGCTGCGCCCGCGCAGATGCTCGCGTCTGCGACGTTGAACGTGGGCCAATGATAAGACCCTGCGTGCAGAAGTATGAAATCAATCACGTAGCCCAGTCGCACGCGATCCATCATGTTGCCGGTGATGCCTGCGAGCAAAAGAGCGCACGCGCCCAGCACGCGATCATCCGAGCGCGGCGTCTTGAAAAAATAGTAGAGCACGGCGAGCGCTGCAAGCGCTGCCAGAACAACGAAGAACCAGCGACCGAACGCGCCTGACTCCTGCAACTGTCCGAAGGCCACGCCGCGATTCTGCGCGTAAACGAAATCGAGAACCCCGCTGATTACAGTTCTATCATCGCCGTACCGCAGCGAGCGAACAGCCCAAGCCTTCGTCGCTTGATCCATCAGGAAGACAGCCGCCGCAGCGACTAGATAGGCCGCGCGCCAGCCCAGGTCGCTTCTCTTCACGCCGAAGCCCCTTCCTCTATCTCTCGCAGCGCCTCTGCGCAACGCTCGCACGCCGTAGGGTAGCGCTCAGATTCTCCGACATGAACAGAGTAGTTCCAGCACCGCTCGCACTTCTCGCCTTCAGCTTGGCTGACTGTTATGACGAGATGTTCAAATTCGTCGCTATCTACTTCATCTGCCTGAGAAAGTTCAACCTGCGACACGATGAAAAGGTAGCGCAGTTCTTCCTGATGAGTTTTGAGCGCTTCATAAAGCTTTCTGGCCGTAGATATTTGAACGCGAGCTTCGAGTGAACTGCCTATCAGTTTTGCCGCACGAGCCTCTTCTAGTTTTCCTAAAACCATATCACGAAGCCTGAACAGTAATGCCCACTCCGTCCTCAATTCCATGTCCTGCACGTTTGAGGATTCTGGGAAAACGGCAAGATGAACCGAAGCCGCTTCTTCATTCTCACTGCCAGCATGCGGCAAATTCTCCCAGACCTCATCAGCAGTGAAGACTAGAATCGGAGCCAGCAATCGAGCAAGCGCGTCTGCGATTCTGTAGAGCGCAGTCTGCGCAGAACGTCGCGCGTGGTTTCGCGGCGCAAACGTGTAGAGACGATCCTTGATTATGTCGAAGTAGCGTGCCGAGAGCGTCACGGTGCAGAAGTTGTAGAGCGTATGAAAGACCACATGAAACTCGTAAGCTTCATAAGCCGCACGCACGCGAGCTACGACTTCATCAAGCTCCGCGAGCGCCCACCGGTCTATCTCCAATATCTCATCTTCGGCAACGCTGTCACGCGCCGGCTCGAACCCATAAAGATTTCCGAGCGCAAAGCGCGCAGTGTTGCGAAGCTTGCGGTATCCGTCCGTGATGCGCTGCAAAATCTCCGGCGCAACGCGCATGTCTTCATGGTAATCGGTCGAGGCGCACCACAGGCGAAGAATCTCAGCGCCGCTCTCCTTGATTACCTCGTCGGGCGCAACCGCGTTACCCAGAGACTTGTGCATTGCTTTCCCTTGCGCGTCCACAGTCCAGCCGTGTGTCAGCACAGTCTTGTAAGGCGCGCGGTCGTGCGCCGTAAGGCTGACCATCAGAGAAGAGTTGAACCAGCCGCGATATTGATCGCCGCCTTCAAGATAAATGTCCGCCTGTTGCCACTCGCCAAGTTTTGTGGCGAAATACTCTTTCCACACAGCAGCCCAGCTTGACCCGCTATCGAACCAGACATCCAGAATATCCGTCTCTTTGCTGAACTCCCGGCCTTCGCACTTCGGGCACTTGAAATTTTCCGGCAAGAGCGCGCTTGCATCACGCGCGTACCATGCGTCGGCAGACTCTTTCTCAAAAATGTCTGCAACGTGATTGACTATCGCCGGGTCGGCCACAGCTTCATTACACGAGTTGCAGTAGAAGACAGGGATAGGCACGCCCCACACGCGCTGGCGCGATACGCACCAGTCGGGTCTTCCTTTGAGCATGTTGCGCATGCGATCAAAACCCCAGGCGGGAATCCAACGGACGCGCTTAATCTCGCCCAGAGCAGCCTCGCGCAAAGAGAGTCCGACCTCGTTGTCCGTAAAATTCTCCGTGTAGTTGCTGAGGTCGCGCCCGTCCTCGTCCTGTTCCGGCTGGCTCACTTTCGTAGCAGCCATGCTGTCCATAGCTATGAACCATTGCGGCGTCGCGCGAAAGATCACAGGATTCTTGCATCGCCAGCAATGCGGGTAGCGATGCTCGTAGTTTTCAGAAAAGAGCAGCACACCGCGCTCGCGCATGAAATCTACAATCTTCGGATTAGCTTCAAAGACACGCTCGCCCGCGAAGTGTTCGACTTCAGGCGTAAATCTTCCCGCGTTATCTACGGGACAATAAATCTCAAGCCCATACTGTTTGCCAATCACAAAGTCGTCATGCCCGTGCCCCGGCGCAGTGTGAACGCAACCCGTCCCGGCCTTGCTCGTTGACTTTTTATCTCGCGCATCTTTCACATCCAGTTCCGTCTCGGCATCAGCTTCGCCGCCAAGCGTCACGTGCTCGCCCAACATCACAAGCGACGGGCGGTCAAGCCACGCATGACGACATTCAAGCCGGTCAAGCTTTGAACCCGGAAAGCTCGCTAAAACTTTCGGACGAATGTACTCTGTAACGCCAAATTCGTTGCCGCCGTTCCCGGCTATCTGCTCGTTCTTTCCTATGCCGCATTTTTTAGCGACATCATCCAGAAGCTCACTCGCAACGATGTAAACTTCTTCGCCATTCTCAAAAGCCGCGTACTCGAAATTAGGGTTGACCGCTATTCCCAGATTAGCAGGCAGCGTCCACGGCGTAGTCGTCCAGATTAGAAAGAAGACGTTTCGGCCAGCGAGCGCTTCATCAATCTGCGCGGGGTCTCCTGCGAAAGGAAACTTCACGTAGACGGACGGGCTGGTGTGCTCGTGGTATTCGACTTCGGCTTCTGCAAGAGCCGTCTGGTCGTGTATGCACCAGTAAACGGGGCGCGCTCCCTTGTAAACGTAGCCGCGCTCTATGAAGGAGGCGAAGAGTCGCGCGGTCTCAGCCTCGTAGGTGTTCGACATGGTGAGATAAGGATTCTCCCAAAGACCCAGAATCCCTAACCTCTGAAAATCTCTCGTCTGTCGTTTCAGCGCATCCGATGCGTGCTCGCGGCACGCGCGACGTATGCTCACCGCAGGCATGTTCGCTTTCTTCGCGCCGAGTTTTTTGTCAACGAACAGTTCAATCGGCAGGCCATGACAGTCGTAGCCCGGAACATAAGGCGCATCGAAGCCCAGCATGGTGCGCGATTTCACGACGAAATCTTTCAGGATTTTATTGAGCGCCGTTCCGATGTGTATGTCTGCGTTGGCGTATGGCGGCCCGTCGTGCAGTATGAACAGGGGAGCGCCACGCCTCGCGCGTCGAATCATCCCGTAGAGATTCATCTCCGCCCACTTCTTCAGGCGCGCGGGTTCCATCTGGCCCAGATTGGCTTTCTGGCCGAAGTTGGTCTTCGGCAAATTTATAGTCTTTTTAAGATCGAGCGGCGTTTCCGTTGACATAAGCTTTCACTTTCCGTTTCAAGTCAAGAGATCAATATTAGCGGCAAAGAGTGAAAAGGTGAAATGAGTAAAAGCATTTGGGGGAAAGGGGATGAAGGAAAGAGGTTAAAAGGTTGTTACGTGCCTTTCCTTTTTCCTTTTTCCCCATTTCACCTATTCTTTCTCTCTTTCCCTTAAAAACATTTTGCCCGAACCGTCTTCCTTTTCGGAGAAGACTGGTTCGGGCTTTTTCAAGCGCCTCGGATGTTCTAAGAGGGTCAGCCTATGAACATCTCGTCTTCTCCGTAAGTCTGGTTAATGGGCTTCGGCGAGGGGGCGAATAAAACTTCAAGCCCGCGTCGGACGCCCGCCATAATCGCCGCCATCTCGCGCGCAGGCTCAAGCACCTTGTATTGAATGAAGGCCGTAGTCGCGGAGAACTGCCGCTCCGTACGATCAATCGTGCGGCTGACGAGTTCCACCTTGTCTCGCGTTGCGGTAGCCGTATAGCCGACCAGCGACCTCAACTCGCGCACCTCGTCTTTGACCAGCGCGAGCGACTCAGAAAAATGCATTGTGGCCGTAGAGAGATGACCCGAGACAACTGTGAACTGCTCGGCTATCTCTTTGCCCTGCGCCGCTATCTGCTTGCCCTGATCGCTCAAAACGGTCACGCGGTCAACCAGCGGCTCAAGCCTCTCTTCAAGACGCGAGACGGTCTTCACAGCGCGGTTGACTATAACGGCAATAGCCACCATAGCCACGGCGATAACGAGAAAAGCGAACGCGATGATGATCGTCGTCAGCATGATCCAGAATGTAGGATCGTGTGTGTTCATTTTGGATTTCAGATTTCGGATTGATGTTCGCAGCCGGTGACTAAGATTTCAGATTAGCAAGTCAGAAGCTAACTCAAACTCTAACCCGAAATCCAGAATTCACAATCCAGAAATATCTTACCCCTGCGGCTCGTCCTCGTAATAAGTCGGCGCTATGTCTGTGCGCCCCGATAGCTCAGTCTTTCGTTTCTCGTCGCGGTAAGCCTGCTTTCCGGCTTCGATGGCGGCGGAAATCGTGCCTGTCCTTCGCGTGGCAGCATCGCGCGCGGTTTGAGCCAGCTCGCCAGCACGCTCGCGCGTTGCCTCGTAGTATTCGCCTGCGCGCGAGCCAAGCTGGTTGGCCGTATCGCGCGCGCTGTCAACGCTCTTACGTGTGGCGTCCGCTATATCCTGCCGCAACTCTTCGCCGGATTTCGGAGCGAAAAGCAGCGCAAGTATAGCGCCTATGCCGCCGCCTATCAGCAGGAACGTGAGCTTATTGAGAGCATCGTTGCCGCCGCCGCGCCGCCGTCTGTGTTCGTATTCGTTCTGCATAAAAGTTTCCTTCTCCAAAAAAGCGCACATCGCACTTTCAGAAAGATTTTCCGCGAGATGTTAACTGAATCAGAATATAACAAAACGACAGGAAGCGACGCAATAAGATGAGAGTGAAGAAATTTTAAATTTGAAATTCATGAAAGGAAAAGCCGTGCCGATTGCATTTTGATAAGAGAAGTTCTTAAACCCGCTTTCATAATTATCTATGTGCTTCCCCAGATGTCTCGGAAGACTCGCTGGAAATTTCCGCCGATGACTTTTTCGATGACGGCAGCAGAGTAGCCGCGTTTGGCAAGAGCGATGGCGATGCCTTCCAATCTTCGCGGGTTGTTAAGTTCCGGTATGTATGGCGGGCGGTCTTCTTCCGGGGCGCTTATGCCGAGCCGTTTTCGCTCTGCGACCGATGCGGCCATCTGCCTGCGCCATTCCGGTGTGTCGTTGACGGGCGTGATGTCAATATCGCTCCCCACTCCAACGTGGTCTTCGCCGCAGACAGAGAGAGCGTGCTCCATGTGCTTCATGTAGATTTCCAGAGTTGGAGGCTGTCCGGCCTCGCCTCCTATGAAGGGCAGAAAATAGATTCCCATCACGCCGCCGCGTTCGGCCAGAGCGCGCATCTCCGCGTCATCTTTATTACGAGGGTGATCGTGAACACTCTTGCATCCGGCGTGCGAGAAGATCGTAGGCTTCGTCGAGAGCGCAATCGCTTCCATTGTCGTCTGCACACCTGAGTGGCTCAGATCGCAGGCCACGCCCATCTCGTTCATCTGCTTCACGGCCTGCCGACCCAGATTGCTCAATCCAGCATTGGCAGGCTCAAGACACCCGTCGCCGAAGAGGCTGCGCCGGTTGTAGGTTATCTGCATGACGCGCACGCCCAGTCGCCGGAACAATGGAAGCCGCGAAAGATCGCTGCCGAACATCTCAGTGCTCTCAAAAGAGAGTATTACGCCCATCTTACTCTCGCGCTTCGCTCTCTCTATGTCCGAGTGCTGTCGAACCAGCAGGAAGTGATCCGGGTGCGTCTCGACTATGCCTTGAATAGCGGCTATCTCGTCAACAGTCTGCTCGAAATTGAAGGATGCGCCGCCGACCGTTGCTTTGACAATCGTGATGCCGGAGCGTGTGGCCGTATCCAGACCGCTCTGCGGAATCGGAAGCGTCCCGTCAAACGGCGGCCACGTGTTGCAATCAACCACGACCGCGCGCCTGTAAATCTCGCGCGCCTGCTCTTCGCTCACGGTTGGCCCAAAACTCGGAAACTTATGAACGCGCGAGAGCGAGAGCGCGGCCAAGCCAGCGAGAGAAAAAGCGAATTGACGGCGGCTCAACTTCACGCCGGTTGGGTTAAGATTTAAGGACATAAATTTTTCACCCGAGATAAACGTTATCTGCCGGAAACTACTGCGCGGTGAGCCAATGTTACATAGCACAATCCGAAAAATGTTGAAAGCCATGCTGCCCGTCGCCGTGCAATCTTATAAGTGATTACGGGGCAGTCGTCTTACATCCTTCGTAGTAAACGTCTCTGAAGCCGAGCGGCTTACACTCGCCCGCGAGCAATCGCTTGATTCGTCTGACTCGCTCGCTGTTCTGCTCAGGCTGCTTCATGACGTTGTATTCGTTTGGCGCGACGATCATTGCGACTAGCGATAAATATTCATCTCTGGTCAGCTCGGAAAAATTTTTCCCGAAGTAGACTTGCGCCCCGTCGCCGAATCCGTTCACGTCTCTTCCGTTGACGTTGCCGAGATAGACCGAGTTGATGAAGAGCAGCAATTGAGTCTTCTTATCAACTCTTCTGTCCAGCACGAGCGCGATGAGCGTCTGTTTGAGCTTTGAGAGTCCGGGCGTGAAATGCTCGAAATAGAGTTGCTTGACCAACCCTTGCGTGATTGTCGTGTAGCCCGCGCCGGGCGTCCACACGTCCACGCCATGATGAGAGTAGAAGCCGGGGTCTTCTACAGCGAGCAGGTCGTTCAGATGTTCTTCGGAAAAATCCTCCAGCCGCAAAGTCATCTTGTTGGACGCGAGCGCCGAAGAGATAATCGCAGGCGTCTCAATATACGCCTTGACGACGACGAACAAGGAGTAACCTGCAACTAGAATGAGAAGTATGAGAGCCAGGAATAAAAATTTCTGTCTTCTCAAAAGGTTTCTCCTCGACATTGTATAGCTATAGAGACAGGGCGCGATGAGAAACGCGGTGTTCTGCCGCTGCCGGAGAATGAGCGTTGCGCCTTGCTCATCTCAAAATTCTATCTACTCCCACATCGAAGCAGGCAGACGAAAACATTGCGTCCATCGGGTTGGCTTAAAGGCTCCCTCCACCACTCCATTTAAAACATCCATAGCCTCTATAACCGTTTTGGTATCGGAAACAAGACCGATATGCTCCACGCCTTTAGTTACGATGTCACAGGTTTGCGCCTGCGCGACTTCAACTTCCGTCCCGACATTCTTATTTGTGTAGTTTGCAATGCCGTACTGTATATGTTTATTCAACGTCTCGGAAAGCAGCCAGTTTATGAAACCTATGCAGTCGAAGTGGCGCTTGCCTACGCAAGATTCGCCCCAGACGGTCGAGTGATGGGGATTGTTATTGCCGAGCGCGCTGTTCGGGCGCGGCCATCTGAAACTGGCGGCATTACCGGCGTTTCTTTGAAACTCCTCTATCTGAGCGTCCGTCAGGTTTTTCAATTTCAGATCGAAGGCCGCGTGTTTATCCTTATCCATCGCATCCAATGCCAGAGGCATAGGAAATTGGACTGTGCGGCCCACGCAGGGCAAAAGCCCTTGGTCGGAAGAATCAACGAACGCCGCAAACAGCGTCGGCACATGCACGTTGTGTTTCGACGCGGCGGCGTTCCGGTTCTGCGTCAGAGGCTCAAGGTCTGGAACGTTGGGGTGAAGCTGCGCATGACTCGGACGATACCACGCGCCGTCGCTGTTCCCTGGCGTGTTGCCCGCAGCTCCCCACAGGTAATGCGCGCCTGCCTTCGCCTGCTCTCTAGCCTTCTGTATAACCAGAAGCTTCAATGCTTCATTGTCAGCCATTGTTCGGACTCCTTATTGAAAGCGGAGTGGTGAATGCAGCATAAACTGAAGCCATTCATATCTACCCGCCGAGTATATTGGAGATTATTACTATCAGCGCGATTATGACAGGAACGCCGACGATTAAGCCTGTGACGATGTAAAGAGCTTTGGTCGAGGAAAGCGCGCCTATCTGTCTTTGCGCTGCTATTAACAAAAACTCTTTTCTTCCTCAATTTTCCGTTCTCATACTCAGGTTCTCTCAAACATTGACCCTCGTGTAACGATACGCTCTCCATACGTCACTGTTTCGGAATTGTAGTACGACCATGGCTTTCTCTCGTTTGAGAAAGTTGCCGAAAAAATCCTCACTTCAATTGCGGCGAGTTCTCGCCGGGGTGAAAATCCCCGTCAGTGCCATACCACAGCAACGCCAGCGTCCATGAGATTCTCTGATACTCAGCGATCGGGAATCGCACGTCCATGTCATTGAGTTTTTTGAGCGTCCTCTTCAAGCGGCTGAGGTCTGCCCCCAGTGCTAGGAACAGAGGCAGTTCGTCCGCGTTGTCCGCGTCGTTGAGCTTTATAATCTGTCCTGCTATGGCCGAGTGGATTTTAGCTGGCACCTCCCATCCTGAAGGGCCGATACCTGAGCCGGGGAATACGATGTAACTTACGCCGCGCTCGTTATTTTCGCGTGGATAATTTGGGAAGATGGTATTGAACAACCAGAGGGAGCATTCTCCCACCTTGGGTTTATTCCCCCAATCCGCAAAAAAGAACCCGCTATACATGCCTGTATCGTTCCGGATTGCCATGCCAAAGTCTCCCTGATTGACCCCTAGATTCTTTAACGCAGGTGTCAGAGCCTGGTACGCAATCTCGGATGCGTCCCAATACCTTCGCTGGTCCCATACCGGGTAGCCCTCATCGGCAGGTGTCGCGGTGGTCGAGACATAAAATCCAGGCGCTGGTTGTCCCGCTCGCTGCTTTACAGGGAATCTGTGGTTCACATCCTCGAAACACGGGTTTGTGTCAATAATATCTTCAACCTTTTCGCCGGGATTTTGGCGAATATCCAGAGCCTCATGCCGAGTCCTAGAGTACAAACCCACCCATTGCCATGTATTGTGACCGTGACAATCAAACACAGGATGCGATTGATTCGTGGCATTTCCTATAAATTCTATCGCGGGCGGATGATGCGGGCCATAGCAAGTAGGTGCCCCGTCAACATCCTTATTCATTCCACACTGGAAGACGAATGCCTTAAAGCCCGAGGTCGAGGTTACCCGAGTCAATTGGACGGGTTGAGTAGAGTTCCCAAATAAAGCGGTTCCTACGGATTTGAAAGTTATTTGATCTGTCGCCACTGTTTTCTCCTTCTAAAGGTTAGAGATTTGAGTAGTGGTTTAATTTCAAGTTAGAGCGCCGATAAATATTGAGCCAATATTTCATGCCTGAACCACTACCGAGATTTTAGCTTGCCCTGTGTAGATCAATGGCTTGGCAAACTTTCTCAACCTCGCTTTTAGCCGCAACCCGGTATTATAGTCGCCACTGACTGTAGACGATTGTTCTGTAACTTTCTGCTTAGAGAAAGATAGTATACGGCTTGAAAAATTGTCGGTGATGTTTCGAGTCGGCAGGCTTTTATCGCAAAACCTGTGGAGAGTCAACTAATACCTGTCGCAAACTGTTATCGTACCAGTGAAGTTGACAGCGCGCGGGCATGTGCGAGCTTAAAAGCATATGGGAACGCCAGAACCCGACCGGACGCTCCTTCATATCAACGCTCCTTCGTCCTATCTTTAAGCCACTCGCCTACGACTTTGCTCAATCCGGTCGGTTGCTTCCCGAAGCCCAGTCTCTCGTAGAACTCAACCGCATCGTCCGAGAACAGGTAAACGTGCTGTCCTTCAAGCCTTGCTTCGAGCGTCTCCATCATCTTCCTGGCGATGCCGCGCCTGCGATACTCGGAAAGCGTCCAGACATCCACCACATAAGCGTTACATATTCCGTCCGACAATACGCGCGCAGTGCCTATGATACGGTCGTTATCGTAAGCTATGACCGCCAGGTGGCTATTCTCGAATGAAATGCGCAGTTGTTCCGGCGTTCGCCCGTTATCGAAATTATCCTCGGACAGCGTGGTCTTCATCTGCACCCAATCAACATCAATCAGGTCTGTTCTGTACTTGATTTCGCCGGACACAATTAGCCAGTCCTTTCGGACGGCTGACTCTGGAACCGAGCAGCCGCCACAAAAATCGCATCCAACATCCGATTCAGAAAGTAATCATGGGATGGAAGCTGTTGGATGCCTCTATTTTCCTGTTAGACCCGTTAGACTTTCCTGATTAAATCGCCGACTCGAATCACGCCAGCCCGAACGACCCTGGCATTGATGCCGCGCAGATGAAGCTCTCTTCCCACAGGTGAATTGACAAACTTCATCGCATCCAGCCCGAAGCGCGCAACAAATTTTTTGCAGCCGGTGTGCGGCTGCGGAGTGACTTCGATCACGGCAGAGCCTAGCGCCAGTTGCGTTCCCGCAGGCAAATTTTCAGCGCTCAAATCCATGTCTATGTAAAGCTGGTCTCCGGCCAACTGCCAGCGATCTTTATCTTGCGCCACAAGATCAATGACGCGCGCATTCATTATGTTGAGTTGCGTTTCAGGATGCGAAGACCCATCCGATGTACGAGAACTCCCGCGCAATCTCCAGCTGTCGCCCGCCAGACCTTCCATTAGATTAAGCTCGCCCTCTTCCAAAACTTCACGCTCATCTATCCGAGGCCGTCTCACAATAAGCTTCAGCACACCTTCGTCTCTGGGCGACCGGCGAATCTCATCCAACCCCGCTTCAAGCTCGACACTCCTCAAATGCTTCACATCCACCTCATCAATCTCCTTTCTACTAAAGCGCTACAGGCGCGTTGGTCGTGATTGAGAATTTATGATTGCTGTTTGAGATAGAGAAAAGGCTCAACCTTTATAGCCCTTTTACGAACTGCTAATCGTTCATCATAAACTGTGAATCACCACCGGTTAATCCTGCGGCACAGCCATGTCCATAGATAATTTCCACGAACCATCCCTTTGCCGTTTCCAAACCGTGACATACCGCCCTTCGTCCGTGGCCGCCTTACCTTTCTCTGTGTACTCATACTTATACTTTCCGGTCTCGTAAGCCGTATCGCCGTCCAACCATACATTCACGGTAGTCACTGTTACTTTAACGCCCGGATCGACGCTCTGCATTGCTGCTCTTTGACGCTCCATGATTTGCTGGCGACCCTTGAAAACCTTGCCATTACTAGAGAGTTGGACGCCATCGTCGGCGAAGATGGCGGCGACCATCGCCGCGTCGCCTTTCCGCCAGCCTTCAATCCACTGCCTGTTCCCACTATCAATAGCGCGCCTTACATCCGCCAGCGCCTCAGTCCCGCTCGGAACAGCCGTCTGGTTTTGGGTTCGGCCAAAAACAACGGACACAACCATAACGGCGACACCCATCCCGATAAGAATTTGTTTCATGTTTTAATCTTCCCTTAGATTCATATCAGCTAAGCGTTCGTACAACATGAGCAGACGAACCCCCGAATCAACCCGCGCCGAGTGTAAGATATTTAGCTTTCAACGCACCATACAAGCACGAAAGCGATGCTATCAATACGTCGGGTTGAGTAAATCAATCTTTGGCCTAAAAAGCAGGTGGGCCAACAATACGTTGCTGCTGGAGTCAATCGTCTGTCGGCCACTTCTATTCTTTCGGACTTTTGAGCCAAAGCAAATGAGTTGTTAGGCGCGCCATGAGATATACCACGCCCACTTCGTTATGAAATTTCGGTTAACATTTCAGCCGCCGTGACAATGCGAATATCTTGATATTTTTTCAAGTCCAGCAGGTGGCTATCCCCTGACACAATTACTTCACTATGAGCAGCAACAGCGCAGGCTAAAACGGCATCATCATCAGGATCGGCCAGAATGACAGGCTCAATCTCTGCCGGTTCAATGACAGAAGCCAGAGCCGCATAACCCAAAACCAAATCCTTTGGCACAACACCAGCAGAAGCAAGCCGAGCAGCAAATTTTTCACGGTTCAGAACATCTTCCAACTCTGCGAGCAAGACAGCAGTGGTGAACAAATTGATGTCACCTGCGCGAGCGGCATCCAGGATTCGACGGGGATTGCCTCGCCACAGCAGACCGGAAACTATGATGTTGGTATCAGCGATGACTCGCATCACTTGTGCGGCGTGAGAGGCGAGCAGCTTCGATTTCAGCCTCTACTTCAGATTCCGTAAGCGGCGGCATATCCAGATTCGCTAAACGATCTGCCGCCTCAAATAATTGGTTGACACGACGACGGCAGATTTCCTCACGAAGTAAGGCTTCAATAGCTTCAGGCGTCAATAGTCCGCTGGCTTCGGCTTCACGCGCCAAACTATCAGGTAAGGTTAATTTGAGTTCGGTGGACAAATTTATAGCCTCCTCTGAAATTCGATCCTAAGCTACCTCATAACTGTCGTTCGCGTCCACAGCGCGAGCGCCGAACGCTCGAATTAACCTGGTAGGAAGCATTGTATCAAGCATTCAAGTTGTCGGATGAAAAGCAAGCTGATTCCGCTCCGGTTGAATGAGTTGCTAGGAGTATCGTTATGGATTACTTCAACACCTTCTCTAATCTCTTTACGAAATCCTCTAAAGTAATCCCTATAGCCTGACATACTTCCCGAACCTCCAACACGTCAAGCCGCCGTTGACCACTTTCATATCTTGAAACATATGCTTGGTCTTTTCCGATACGTGCGGCTAGCTCAGTCTGTGTCATGCCAGCTTCGACTCTCATTCCACGCAGGAGGGTGACCATGCGGTCACGCTGAGCAAGGTAAACTTTCTTCTTCATCCGCCATGTTATATGAACATATTGACGGATATGCAAAATTGACATATTATTTATATGCGGAATTCACATAATAGTCAGAGGAAGATGAACCATCAGATTGAAGACCTGCTCGCAGATGATGAGACGCGGGCTGCGATTCTTGAGCCTGCTTTGTGTCAGGATACAACCGCCGTCGAATGTTTAGCCCACCTTCTGTTCACGATTAAGAGAGCAATCGACAGTGGGGCGGAAGGAGCAGCACAAGCAAGCAAAACATTACTCAAAGGTATCGAGCTAATCTATCTTCATACCTCCACCCATAAATCTGCGGTCAAGCTATACGTTCTCTCCTTAGAAGGAAAATTGAAGCCCCAAGACGAGCCACTTAATCTCGTCAATGCAGCTATTGAAAGAGGGAACAGTCGCGCGCGCTAACCAGTGCATGCGTTGAGTCCATACACTTGACGCTGATGAATTGAGACGCCTCGAGCATACAGCATTCAACCTAATTTCCAAATTGAAGATGAAAGAGATGCTATCAAGCTAGCAGGTTGGAAAGTGTTGTTGGGCTGCGCATTGTAGAAATTGTTGCCATATTAGTCTCTAGTCATTTCCCCATATACTTCACAGGGACTTGGCAGCAATGCTCTAATGCGCCCTGATAGACCAAGTCTTAGTAACTTTTTTTGATCACTATCTATTAGTAATATATCACTTTCACCTAAATTGAACCTGTGTAATGCGTGCTGCGCCATATTCTGATTTCTACGCACATAGGTTTCCAGCTTATGCCGCTCTTCCAAATATTGATTTGCTAAATCTAAAAGATAACGTGCCGCTGCCAAGTGAGATCCGGCAAACTTCTGGGAGTTTGCTACTTTCTTTACGAGATCGATCAGAGCAGAAATCTCGCGACTGCCATCTACTAACTTCGCAAGTATCTCATTATGCAGTTCCACTACATCGGCGTAATACTGTCCACGCTGGCGCTTACGATAGAAGTCAGCGCAATCAATCGATGCGCTTATTATAAAATCGGCAAACGCAATGGCTTTCAGTCGAGTCGATGCCAAATCAGCGTAAAACAGTCCAAGTTCTTCTAAATTGTATCCTGCTTCAATAGCTATCAAACCTGCGATTTTCACCAAATCGCCTTTATAATAGACCTTAAGAAATTGACTCAAATCAGTATCACGAATAAACGCTTCATAAAGATAGTCGGATTCATTTTCAAATTCACTAAGCGGAAGTTGGAAAGGAAGTTCTGACTGAATCTGCTCGTAAATGGGTCTCAGATCAATCTGGTATACGCTTTTTAATCGGGCAGCCTCTTGTGCTGCCTCCTCTCTCAATGTTGTGGTTGCCGCTGTGTATTTACTGCTCCATCGCTGAAAAAGCTGTCGTTCTTGTGAACGATATATGATTTGGCCGCGGTAGGTATTGTTACCCATCAAGGTGAATATCTGGTCATTAGTATATTTGATTATCTGTCCCTGTCTATATGCCTTTTGGATGTCTCGGCAGAGTTCGATATTCGCTTGTAAAAAAGCTTTGTGGCTGGAGAAGAAATGGGCTAAATCAGAGTTGGACGTGAATCGTTCTAGCTCATCAGAAGTATCAGCCATTTGCTCATAAATAGTAATTGCCGTTGTCCAATCTCCTACGTTTGTGGATTGAAGAACCGTAAGATTATGATTCATTGCAATGGAGTGCAATCGTAAGAGAAACAATATCTCAAATTTCGTGACACGCTTTTCGTCATGGTCAGCAATATTAAATCTAACTTGCTGATCAAGTCTCGCTGTTGTCAATTCGTGGTTTTCTCTGTAGCGCGACGAGTGGCGCAGAGAAAAGGCGGGCGACATCCTTGTATCGCCAAACGCTACTATTACTAATAGCGATTGAAGCAGTGCCAAATAACTTAATGCTATAAAGCTCTTTTTTAAGAGATTAATAGTATGGTGATACATATATACTCCTTATTTGACCATTGCCTGAGGATAGGCACAGGCTCTATTCATTCTCCGAAATCAGGTCACGCGCCCAACGATGGCTCAACAAGTTACAAACCAAGCTCAGTTCGACCAACGACTGTTTAGCCGAGAATGAATAGACCCTGGGATAGGCAGCCCAACTATGAATTATATAGCAAATCTTTCCGTATAATTCCGTTATTTGAAGTTTTATGGGTAAGCGTTCGAAATATTAAATCCTACTCTTCACTGCTGCCGGACGCGCCTTGATTGCTAGTGCCGTTGTATTGCTGTAGCTTGCGGTAGAGGGTCTTGCGGCCTATGCCGAGGGCGCGTGCGGCGCGTGTCTTGTCGCCTGCCGTGTAGTCCAGTGTGGCCTCGATGGCATGGCGCTCTATGTCGTCCATTGTTGAGGGGACGCTGAGTTGGAGTGTGACGGCGCGGCCTTCGTTGGCTGCCTGCGCGCGTTCGCCGCGAAGACGTGAGCGTTCTTCCAGAATACTGCGGCTTATGGCTTCGGGCAGGTCGTCTAGTTCTATCTGGCGTCCCGAAGCGATGATGACGGCGCGCTCCACAGCGTTCTCAAGCTCGCGCACGTTGCCCGGCCAGTCATAGCTAATCAACGCTTGCAGCGCGTCCTTAGAGATACCTGCGACGAAGCGCCCTGTCTTCTGCTTGTAGTGCTCAAGGAAATGTATGACGAGCGTGTGAATGTCTTCGGGGCGCTCGCGCAATGCGGGCAGGCGTATGGGGAAGACAGAGAGACGATAGAAGAGATCGCGGCGGAACGAGCCGAGTTCTGCTGCGCGCTCAAGATCAACGTTCGACGCTGCGATGACGCGCACGTCCGTCTTCAAAACTTCACTGCCGCCTACGCGCGTGAACTCGCCGTCCTGCAACACGCGCAGTAGACGAACTTGAGCAGACAAGCTCATCTCGCCTATCTCGTCAAGAAAAAGAGTTCCACCGTTGGCCTCCTCGAAACGTCCCTGTCGCCTCGCGCGCGCATCTGTGAACGCGCCTTTTTCATGTCCGAACAGCTCGCTCTCTAAAAGCGTTTCGGGAATCGCGCCGCAGTTCAGTTTGATGTACGGCATATCTTCGCGCCCCGAATTGTAGTGAATCAGATTCGCAAGAAGCTCCTTGCCCGTGCCAGACTCGCCCTGAATGAGAACGGAAGTTTGCGTGTCCGCCACGCTCAGCGCCAGTTCAATCGCGCGGCGAATTGCGGGGGCTTGACCGATGATTCGCGCTTCGCCGTATCGCTCATGCAGAGCCGAGCGCAGGCGCATCACTTCCGTCGAAAGCTGGTCGCGCTCAAGCGCAGTTCCAATCTGGTCGGCTATGCCTTCGACCAGCGCGACTTCGTGATCGTCAAAGCCTTCGCGCGGCTCGCTCCACACCAGACCTAAGAACCCAAAAGTCTGCCCGCCTATGCGCACGGGAGCGACGAGCGCGGCTCGGCCTCCAAGCACCTGGTTGAACATGAAGCGAAGTGGGAAAGGAAGCGCAGTGTCCAGCAATCGTAGAGTTTTACCCTGACCGAGCAAGTCCATCATCCCAGGGTATTCGGTGATGTCCAGAGACTTGCCGTGCGATTCAATCAACCCGCGAACGGAATCTATCGCGGCGTGCGGTGCTGCTCTGAACCCCGCCAGGCTAATCTTCCCGCCGGAGGGGTCTAACACGCCGAGCGCGCAGTAGTCAGCGACTACGAGCGCGAGCGCACGCTCAAGAACGAGCGATGTCACATCATTAAACTCTGAACGGGCGTTCAGCGCGTTAGCAATCTCAAGGAGCGCGCGTGTCTTCTCGGCCTCCTTCTGCTCGTCCGTGTAGAGCCGCGTGTACTGGTAGCCGATTGCGAGTTGCCGCGCGATTGATTGTAGAAACGCAACCTCTTCGTCGTGCCAACGGCGCGGCGCTTTCGTCGTGTGCAATCCCACAAGTCCCAGAACTTTTCCGCGCAGCATAACGGGCACGACCAGAAGCGAGCGCGTACCCAAGCTGTCGGCGAGGAATCGAACTTTCTGATCCAGCCCCGGCGCGCTGGTGTCGTCCAGGCGAATTGGCTTCGTCAGGTCAACATTCCCTGCAAGCTCGTTGAAATCCAGAGGGAGCGCAACGCCCATGCTCGAAGGCACATCATCGGAGGCGCGCCACTCGTGGCTGATGCGAAGCTCGCTCCCCGAAGTGAGTTGTATCACGTCGCAACGGTCTGCATTCGTCATACGCCCCAGTTCGGAGACGACCGCCTGAAGAAATCTGTCCAGGTCAATCGTTGAGGGAAGCTCCATCGCAAGGCGCTCGATAATGGCCTCGCGCGCCTCGTGCATCTTCACCTTCTGCTCAAGCGACAAAGACTCTGCCGTGCTCGTGGAAAAATTAAGCGACATCTTGAAATAAATGGGAGCGTCCGGGCGCCGATCTTTTCGGCGAGAGAGTTAACCGAGATAGCTTCGGCCCGACATCCTGCTCGAGCTTTCTGAAATCATAAGCTAAAGCATTAAAAATGCAAAAGGCAAAAGCGAAGAAGGGATTCAACCTTCTTCGCTTTTGCCTTTTAACTTTTGCCTTTTGCCTTATCTGGTCAACTGCGCAACCTGCGGGAGAAGATTGAACTCTACGCGCGCCTGCTCCGGCTCCAGAATAGGATGAAAGGTCTTTCCGTAGCGAGCGGTGATGACGCGCACGTAATCCTGCGTTTCAGCGAACGGCGGGATGCCTGCGTACCTATCAACCGAACCCTCGCCTGCGTTGTAAGCTGCGAGCGCAAGCGAAACGTCGCCGTTGAACCTCTTCAGCAGCCAGCGCAGATACTTGGTGCCTGCGTTAACGTTCGATGCTTCGTCATTTCCGTCCGTGCAACCGAAGCGACGAGCCGTCGCGGGCATCAACTGCATCAAGCCCTGCGCGCCAACCTGCGATCTGGCCTGCGGCTTGTACTTGGACTCTTTCCAGATAACGGCGTGAACAAGGCGCGGGTCAACACCGTAGCGCTCGGCTGTGTGGAAGATAATTAAATCAAGATCGTGATCGCCGGATGAAGGTATGTCCGCTGGGATGAAATCATCGTCAACCGTAGCGGCATCGGCCTGCGCTGCCAGAGCCGCAGGCGCGAATGCGCGGTTGAAGAAGAAGCCCGTCAGGTTCGTGAAGAAGAACAGGGCAATGATTGCCACGGGCGCGAATTTGAAAGAACGAAACAGGGGTATTAATCGGGGAAACTTCATACTCATCAACTCTCCATGTGAGCTATGACCCTTCGGTCATCGATCTGCGTTTTACCTGGCTAGCGCAGAAGGTTGGGGGCTACGCATGGCGCTGATGACCTGTATCAAAGAACAGACCATCGAACAGCAATACTAAGATGGAAGAAGTTGCGGTTCGGTTGTATCCGGTGAACAAAATAGATGCAGTTAAGTCCTTGTACTGTATGTATTTAGACCGAACGCCGCTAAGCGCGGTAATAGTTAGACTTCACTCAAATTCGTTCATCTTGAAAGTCAACTTACAGGTGGTCGAGAATCGAAACGTACCGAAGAGCTACGAATAATTTTTCGATAAAAATTATTTTTATGTTGTGTATCAGATGATGCCAACGATTTAGCAATTTGAGCATCATAGGTTTGTAATGAATGGTTGCGAGCATTTTGAACGCTCCAGTATAATCTCTCTTTGAAAAACAGTTTCATCCTATAAGAAAGTAAGAAAACAGTTATGCCCATATATGAGTATGAATGTAAGAAATGTGGTGCGCGCACGGAAGTGATGCAGAAGATGGCGGACAAGCCGCTCTCTAAATGTCCCAAATGCAAAGGACGACTTGAAAAGCTGCTGTCTGCTGCTGCAATTCAGTTTAAAGGAGCGGGCTGGTACGTGACCGATTACGCAGCCAAGAAGGGCGAGAGTAAAGAAGAGAAGAGCGCTTCAGAGGAGAAGCAGAACGCATCACCGGACAGTTCAACGAGCGCGAGTCCCGCCGCATCTAAAGAGGGTGCAAAAGAAGGTGGGAAGAAAAGTTCTACAACAGCAACTGGTGATTGATTTGCGCAAAGCGGAACTTAAATTTAAGAGAGCAAAGATAAGGAGTAAGCTTCGCCTGCTTTTTCTCTTCTCCCTTTTCTCCTTTGCCATCATCATGGCGATGGGGCAGGCAGGGCGTCGGCCTAACACAGAAGGACAGAGCGGTGTTTTAATGAGCGTCACGGCCACGCGCGAAGACAATTCGACCGGGCCTGTAACCATCAACCAGATCGCTATCTTCGAGAACGGCATAGAGCAGACAATCAAAAATTTCTCGCCCGACCCGTCGCCGGCGCGCATAGTTCTTCTCGTTGACAACTCGCAGACGGTGCGCGCCGACGTTGAAAAACTGGAAGAGGCTGCGCGCGAATTCGCCTATGAGATTTATGAAGGCGACCAATTGCTCATAGTCGGCTACGACGAGCAGGCGGAGATAGTCGCAGACTGGACTGACGATGCGAAGAAGATTGAAGAGTCGTTGAAGACTTTCAGGAAGAAGGGCGAGCCGCACCTGTTCGATGCTCTGAAGGCTGTAGTTGAAGAAGCCCTTCGTCCAATCTCAGGCACGACGCAGAAGCGGGTGATAGTCGTCATAGGCGACGGCCTTGATCGCGGCAGCAGCACACACTTCGAGGATATTTTGGGCGAGTTGCAGAAGCAGGACATCACCGTCTACGCCGTGCAGTTGCCCGATAGGACTGGCGGAGCGCTTCGACGTGAGCAGCCGAAACCGAATCAGGTGATAGCGAAAATAACTGAAGGCACGGGCGGTCTGGTCTTTCCGATTGAAGAGCCGCGCGCAGCCGCCAGCGCCATCTGCGACGAACTGCGAAAGAACCGCTACACGCTCGCTTACGTACCCACCAACATCATTGCAGGTCAAGCGCGCCGACTGCTCATCACAGCCGACACCGGAATAAGAGTACGCGCCAGAACGATGCAGCCTTAGAAGACAGTGATAAGTGATGAGTGATAAGTGATAAGAGAAGACTGGTTCTTTCTTATCACTTATCACTCATCACTATTCACTTATTACTTTCTTCTTGAGTAGAAATAGAACATCACGGACATGATGAGGACGAGCAGGGCTTCCATGAAGATGAAGAAGCGCAGGCCGAAGTTTCCGTTCTCGTCGTGCGAGTCCTGGTAGAGAACTATAGTTCCGAAGGCGAAGCCTACGCCGAACCAGATAAGTTGACGCTTAGTGTCCCACACCTGCCAGAATTACCCTCTGTAAAGAGAATTTGCGAAAGACTTAGAACAGCTAACAAAGCTTCATATACTTGATAAAGCTTCGGAGGAATCCGAGACGATTCTATCCCGCTAATATTGTTCTGTTAGGCGCTCTTAGTTTAGCAGGTGCGATAGCCAGTGCATCATGTTGAGCGCTAGCTGGCGATTGTCTATGCCCGGTCGGTTCATGCCGAACTTCATGTGCTGCTGTCCCACGATTTGAGCCGAGAGCATCCCGGCTTCGCCCATGACAATCACGCGCCCCTTGCCGAACTTCATGGCTATACCTTGCGCTCTTCCGGCGGCAGAGACAGAGTGCTGGTTATCGCCCGGAGCAACATCCTGCGCCGTGTCTGCAAGTCGCATGAAAGCAACGCTGCCCGCAGGCCCTCTGAGCGATTGGCCTGTGAAGGCTATCACTTTGTTGACGCGCTCCTGTGCGTTGCGCCCTTCAGTAACTGGATGAGAAGCCAGACGCCCGCTCTCGCGCGTGTAAACGATGAATCCGCGATTTCCTGACTCTGCGTCGAAGTTCTGCTGGTCAACGGTGTAAGCCTTGCTCATGTCAACGTCGAAGCGCTTCGCCAGTATTTGATTGGCTGAACCCATCGGCGCGTGATCCGCTATGAGCAGGAGCGAGCCGCCCGCCCGCACCCAATCTCTGACAGCATCGCACTCTTCATCTGTGAACGCAGGATTGCTGGCTGTTGGGGCGTTCATGGCCTCTGCGCCGAGCGCGTTAGAGATAACCAGAACCTTATAACCTTGCAAACTCTCTCGCGTGAACTTCTGCTTGTTGGGCACAACCTCATAGCCGTCGTTCGTGATGAGGTCTGCGAAAGGCTTATAGCGACCGCTCGCCGTGTGAAAATTGTTGTGAGCTTCGTCGAACAGAATTTTCGGATGCTTCTTCTTCGTATAAGCCGGATGAGCCACGCTCGCATCAAAATCCGGGTCTGCCATCTGACCGCCGCCCTGCTGTTGTCTTGGAAGCGCTGGCATCTCGCCGTTGCGAGTAAGACGGAAAATTCCTTCACCAACTTTTCGACCTCCTGAAAAAGCCTCCGCAGTGCCGTTCAGTTGCTCGCCCGCGAACGTACCTTTGAATTTGACCAGCGTGCTTCCCAGACTTCCCGTAAAAGAGATTTCAGAACCGTTGACCTGAACCTCCCCGACCACAGGCTCTACCTCCTGCCCCTCCAACCGCATCTTCATCGCCGCCTGCCACTGTGAGCCGTTGCGCGTTAGACTTATCTCAAGCCCGCCCGGCCCCTCGTCGGTCTGCATAGGCCCAGCCCATCTGCCGCCGAAATCCTGCGCGAGTGCTGAGGGTATAAAGCAGAGAATTAGAAATAGGGAGAGAAGGAAAGAGAAAGGTCTGCGCATTTCGATCAAAGCTCCTTGGATGGATTTAGAGAGACTTGAAGACGAGCAAAGGTGAATACGCCGTCTATGCTGTATGAGTTTCAGTTAGTTTGTGTGGGCGAAAAAAACAGGGATGAGGCATGAAGGCGGAAGGATGAAAGAGTGATGACTCAACTTGAATAGCTCGTCTTTCATCCTTCCCAGTTGCCTTTCCAGCTTCCTGTGGTTTTCTATACGCGGTCAAGAGTTCTCAAGCGCTCCGCCGCAAGATTGAGCGTCTCATCCTTTTTGCAGAAGCAGAAGCGAACCTGCTGCGCGCCCAACTCCGGTCGGCTGTAAAAACTTGAGCCGGGGACACAGGCGACGCCCACGTTGCGAATCAGGTGGCGCGTGAACTCAACGTCGTCGCTAAAGCCAAAGGCGCTGATGTCCGTCATGATGTAGTAAGCGCCGTCCGGGCTGAAAGTCTTGAAGCCCGCCTGCTCCAGCACGGGAAGAAGCAGATCGCGCCGGTGCTCGTAATCCTTTTGCAGCCGGTCGTAGTATTCAGGTGGGAGTTTCAGTGCGTAAGCGCCTGCCGATTGAAGCGGCGCGGCTGCGCCTACGGTCAGAAAATCGTGAACCTTGCGAATAGCGCCCGTAACTTCGGGCGGAGCGATACAGTATCCAACACGCCAGCCCGTCACCGAATAGGTCTTAGACATCGAATTCACAATCACTGTGCGCTCGCGCATTCCTTCTATCTGCGCCATAGAGATGTGACCGATCTCTGCGCCTTCGCGTGGATAAAGAATGTGCTCGTAAATCTCATCTGTGAAGCAGAGCGCGTCGAACTCCTTGCACAATGAAGCGATGAACTCCATCTCGTCGCGCGTGAAAACTTTTCCGGTAGGATTGTTCGGATTGCAGATGATGATGGCTTTGGTCTTTTCATTGAAGGCTGCGCGCAACTCGTCTCTATCAAACGTCCAGTGGGGCGCGCGAAGAGGAATGTAACGAGGCTTCGCATCCGAGAGAATAGCGTCCGGCGCGTAGTTCTCATAAAAAGGCTCGAAGACGATGACCTCTTCGCCAGGATCAACCGTAGCCATCATCGCCGCTATCATCCCTTCGGTCGAGCCGCACGTGACCGTAACTTCAGTCTCAGGATTAATCTCCAGTCCCAGATACCACTTCGTTTTCTCTGCAATGGCCTCGCGGAAATCCCTAGCCCCCCACGTTATCGCATACTGGTTCACGTTATCCTCTATCGCCTGCATAGCCACGCGCTTAATATCTTCGGGAGCAGCAAAGTCTGGAAATCCCTGCGAGAGATTCACTGCCCCGTGCTTCAGTGCCTCGCGCGTCATCTCGCGTATGACCGATTCCGTGAACAGGCTTGCTTTGTGCGAAACGTAGCGATGTTTTGTTGGTGCGGGTGATGTCATTCAAGCCAACTCTCTAAATACAATTAATCATGGAACGCCTCAAGATGCTCTCATAAAGAGCACGGGCATGACAACAGGGTAAGCATGATTGTTACGGCGTTGCTTGCTCGGCTGCCTGCTGTTTCAGTTGATCGAGGATTGAGCGGATGGCGGGCGCGAGCGGGCCGTCGGGCGCAAGCTCAAGATATTTTTCGTAAGCTGAGACGGCCTCACGATACTTCTGTAATTTTTCATAGACTGCGCCGAGCAGTTGGTAGATGACGGGTTCTGTGTCTGAAAGCTGAGCGATGGCCGCGCGGTATTCTGCGGCGGCCTGATCAAGCTGGCCTTTGTCTTCGTAGACGCGCGCCAGTCCTGTGTGCGCTTCGGGCTGAAAGCCGTGGGCTTCGCGTATCGCGCGTTGAAAAGATTCTATGGCGCGATCCTCGAAGGCCATCTCGCGCAGGATGCGCCCTTCGACGGCAGAAGCTTCCGGGTAGATGGGGCGCGTCGCGCGTGCTTCTTCTATCTCCGCTAGAGCGGATTTGTAATCGCTCATGTCCATGAGAAGACGAGCGAGACCGAGATGAGCAGCGGGGAAATCAGAGCGAAGCTGAAGCGCGCGACGATAAAGCTCTGCTGCCTGATTGCGTGTCTCGTCATCTCTGGCGCGCTCGCGTGCTTCTTCAGCTTTTTGAAAATTTAACTCCGCTTCATCGGTCGTGCGCGCGAGTTTCACGCTAATGAGTCCGCGCTCGGTCGCAAGTACCGGCAGCGTCCTTTCAGAAAAGCCGCTCGCGCGCACTCGCAGAGTGTGGCGGCCAGCCGAAACATTTTTAATAACGAGCTTGCCGGATTCGCCCGTAAGCCCGCGTCTTAGTTCGTCCAGCCAGACGATTGCGGACGGTTCTGTCTGAACAGTGATTGATTTCGCGCTCGTTTGTGAGCGGGCTATTGGCCTCGTTCGCCTCTGTGCAAAGGTGTCGGAAGCCATAGAAGAGATTAGAGCGAAGAATGCGAAGAGCAGGGAGAGAGTAGGTTTGATTCTGAAAGCGTTGCGATTTCTCATGATTGGAAGTCTCCCTAAAAAGTTTTCTCGCATGAATCTCAGAGATTGAAACCAAGCCGGGTTTCAATCTCTGAGATTCATGCGAGACGCGCGACGGATGCCTGAAACGCCTAAACTCTAATCTTCCTCTTCTTCTCCGCTTACGCGGCGCGGGCGCGTGTTCTGGTTAGCAGGCTGGACTGCGGGCGCGTTGCTCGGTCTCGGAGTATTAACTGCACGTGTGCCGACTTCCGGGCGAAAATGCCCCTGCTCATCATATATCCTGCGGTATTGAAGCGTGTTGCGAACCACGCCCTGCACGTAGCCGCGCGTTTCGCGGAACGGGATAGCTTCGACCCAATCATCCAAATCCGAGGGAAGGCTAGTGCGCCACTGTACTACGCGCGCAGGCCCTGCATTGTACGCGGCTGCTACGTATTCTATGCGCCCGTACTTGTCCAGTTGATCTCGAAAATATGCCGTGCCCAGTTGGATGTTCAGTCTGGGTTCGTACAGCGATTCGATAGTGATGTCGCGGTTGACGCCGTACTTCAAAGCTGTGAGCCTGCCTGTGGGAACTAATAGCTGCATCAATCCATAAGCGTTGGCATTGGAGCGTGCGCGCGGGTTGAAGACCGATTCCTGACGAATGAGTCCGGCGACCTGATAGGGGTCAAGGTTTCGAGCGCGCGATTCCTGCGTGATGATGTCCCAGTATGAGAGCGGATAAAATATGTCCCACTCTTCGCTGGTCAACTCTTCAACTCTCATCTGCGCGTAATCCGGATAGCTGCGCTTCATTATGTTGAATGCTTGCAGGTTGTCTTCGCTCAGGCGATAGATGCGAGCCATTGCCAGATTGATGCGCGGGCTATTTGGCGCAGACTGTGAAGCCGCGTTCAACTCTTCGAGTGCCCAGTCGTTTGCGCCTATGTTCGAGAGTTGATCCGCTTTCGTGATTCTCTCGTCTTCCCTTTGTCCCGCGTTCTCTTCTGCGAAGCTCACGGTTTGAAGGTTCTGGACGGCGCGACCGATTAAGGAATCCGGCGCAAAGTTACTCTGCGAAGCCGTGCCGTTTCGATTCATCACGTCCAGACGTTGCTTGGACAGGTAGCCGTACCAGTTCGCAGAGTAGCGAGATTGCATGGCCTGATAGATGGCGCGCGCTTCCGCCAGTTTTCCAACACGCTCTGTATCACGCGCAGCCCAGTATCCGGCGCGGCCACGATTATCCGTGTTCTTGCCAGCGTAATCCGCAAGATGCTCTACGAGCAGACGCGACGATTCCTGATAATTCTTCGCTTCGTGTGCAGCCCAGGCAATCTCGAATTGCGCCTGAGCTACATCGGCGTTGCCCGGATAGGCGCTGACGGCTGAGCGAAAGAAGGAGAGCGCGTCCGTGTCATTCTTCGCGTCGCGCGCAATCTGTCCCGCTGCGACGATTGCGCGCGGCGTCCAGTTGCTTTGCGGAAAGAGGCGGCGCATCTCGTCCGTTGTGCTGTGAGCCTGCGCCCACTGCTTCGCTCTGGCGTAAGTTTGCGCAAGATAGTAGAGAGCTTCCGCGCGAGTCTCGCCCGCGCCCGTCGGCACACTCGTGAGTGCAGCCACAGCGTCGGGCGTGCGCTTGGCGTTGAAAGCCGAGATACCGCGATGAAGCTGCATCTGGGCGTTCGAGGTATTGGGGAAACGCTCGAAGGCAGCAGAGTAAGCGCTGAGAGCCGCATCGTATCTTTTGGCCTCGAAAAGTTTTTCTGCGCGCGTAATGGCTTCTTCAGTGGTCGCAGGCGCGGGCGTGGAATTCAGGCGCGTAATGGCGGCTTCTGCGTCCGCAGCCTCGCTCGAAGCGGGAGCGAAGAAGTAGATGCGGCGATAGGAGGCGAGAGCGCGAGTAGAATCCGAAGTCTGCTCGAAAGCTTTGGCCGTCAAAAGCAGTGCGGCTGCGTCGTCTCTGGCGGCGGCTTCTCTCAGGAGTGTCGAAACAGCAGAAGGCTGATTGTCCTGCAAAGCTATCTGCGCGGTATGAAGTTTCGCATCTCGCTCACGCAGAGAGTTCGGGTAATCGCTCGAAAGTTGTTCGTAGGCAGAGCGCGCTTCGCCGCGACGCCCCATCTGCTCAAGAGCCTGCGCGCGCATATAGAGGGCGTAATCACCCAACTCGGTTCGCTCGCGTATGACTGCGGAATCCAGAAGCTGCGCCGCTCCGCTCGCATCGTTGTTCTTAAGATGAATACGCGCGCGAATCATGCGAGCAATTCCAGCGACTTTCGAGTTCGGGAAAGCCGATTCAATCTGCGCGACCGCTCCTTCCGAAGGTAGCACGCCATTGCGCGTCATAGCGCGCAATTGATCCAGCGCTGAATCTTCCGCGACAGTCTGCGGTCGCGTGCTGCAACTGGCGCTCATGAAAGTGAAAGGCGCGATTAACGCGCCTAAGACTACGACGATGCCTATGATGATTAGAGTAACGCGATGCTGGCGGAAATCTGTAATCACAACGCTCTCTCCTTAAAAGCAGTGATAAGTGATGAGTGATAAGTGATAAGAAGAGTCTGGAGTCAAAAGCCAAAAGCTTTTCTCTTATCACTTATCACTCATCACTTATCACTATCTCTTACGATGCACCCGGATAGCTCTGGCCCAGTTTGGACGGGTCGCCTTCGGCGAGCGTGTTGACCAGTTCCTGATGAAAGTAGTCGTAGCGGGCAGCAACCGGAGGAGCAACACGCTTGTCATACATCTGGCGCGAGCGGTCTATGGCCTCGCGCAGCCGTTCGTAGATGTCGCTGCGCTCGCGCCCCTCGCGCACCTCCTGCTCGTTGTAGAGTTTTATTTCCGAGACAAGAAGACGCGCAAACCTGCGCGCATCGTTATGTAAACGACGTTCCTCTTCGCCGACTTCTACAGGCAGGTCTGCGTCGCGGCTGCCGTAAGTGCGCGCCGAGCCGAGCGGCGTAGAGTATTGAGAGGCAGAGGGCTGCTCCTGTAAAGTTTGATTAAAATCTGTGGAAGGCTGACCGGAGGCTACAACCTCTTCGACCGGCGCTCTATAAGAAGGAGCTTCGTAAGATGTAGCTTCATGTGATGGAGTCTCATAAGACGTGGCCGCTTCTTCTTCTATGGGAGATGGAAAAGTCTCTGCGGCCTCTTCCATTGGGGCTTGCGCTTCATCCGTCGTCGCGGCCTCTTCTGAAACTTCCATAGGCACAGCCTCGGCCACTGACGATTGATCGCCGGTCTCGAATCGAGCATCTTCAGCGTGCGCGCTCTCTTCAGCGTGCGCACGCTCCTCATCTTCCGCAGCCGGGGCTGCTGCCTCTTCTTCGGTTGAGACCGTTTCTTCAGCATGGCGCGCGGGCCGCTCTGCGGGCGCACGCCCTGCGGCCAGCAGTTCGACTGCCATGCCCGCAACGCGCACCAGCATTTCGAGAGCTTCCAGGTTTATCGCTTCTGATTCGAGTCCGGCGCTATCTGCGTAGAGCACTGCGACCGTTCGGTTGCGCGCGATGAGCGGGATGGCTGACATACGCTGCGGAGGCTCGCCGCCGAGTTTATCCAGAAGCATGCGGTCGTCCGCTTTCGCGCCCGGCGTGCCGCTCCACGTTGCGCGCGACTCAACAACGTCGCCGACAACTGTATCCGCCGAGAGCGGCAGCGTGATGTCGCGCACGGAATCGTCGCCGACCGTGCCTTCAAGCCCGCGAGCGCGCCAGCCTATAGCCTGTTCGTTGCGAACTACGAAGAAGGCAACGCGCGGAGCGAAAGATGCGGCGCTATTGACCAGCTTGTCCAGGATTCCTGCCTGCGACCGCTGGTAATCAAGCTCTTCCACGGCAGCTTTCAGGATAGCTACGTCGCCTGAAGATTTCGAGTGCGACAATTCGGCTGCTGCATCCTGTGCGCCGCGTTCGTGCGCGTCGCGTATGTGCTGTGCGATTGAGTCGGACAGAGCCTCTGCATGAGCAGGACGGGACGCGCGTTCCATCAGGCCAGCTAACGAATCGTTGACCTGACTTTGCAGGCGCGCAATCTCTTCTTTAAGCGTGTCTGTGTGAGCCTCGACGTGCCTGTCCACTTCTTCGCGCAAACTCTTCTCAAGTTCTCCGCTAGCCACCTTATTTTTATCCTCCATTTCGACGCTGCATTCGGCGGGATTTCCGAGCGCTAACTGGTCGCCCGTGTCCTGTGGTGAAACTTGCGCGGATAGGAACGATAAAGCCTCTTCGCGTCCATCCGCTCAAACGATTATGGACACGCGCGCGCAAGGGTGTCAAGAAAATGGTTTTTGAAGCTCGGTTTGACACCCCGAACTGAGCTACGTTAGATTGCGGAATGCGGAGTGCCAATTGCGGACGGGCGGATTTCGGATTGCGGATTGATAAGCAGGTTGAAGAGACAGACCGTTAATCCAATTCAATCTCTTCTTCAAATCCGCATTCCAAAATTGAACGTTCCGCATTCCGCAATTCTCTATGTTCCCGACGATTCTCATAGCGGACGATTACGAAGATAATCGTGAACTGTTGCGCTTGATGTTGATGGCCGACGGCTACCAGACGCGCGAGGCTAGCAACGGGCGCGAGTGCGTAATGATGGCGCAGTCAGACCCGCCAGACCTTATCTTGATTGATATTTCCATGCCCGTGCTTGACGGCTGGGGGGCGCTCTCAGAGCTTCGCGCAGACGAGCGCACGCGCGACATCCCTTGCGTAGCCCTCACAGCGTTTTCAGATTCGGACAGGACTCGCGCGCTGGACGCAGGTTTCGACGCTTACCTGACAAAACCTTTCCGAGGGAAAGACCTGTCGGAGACAATAAATCGTATGCTCGGCGAGAAGAGTCGAGCGAGGGATTCACAGCCGGGCGGCTACGGCGCTCTGGGCAGCAGGGAGAAGGCTAAGAGCGACGTTTGAAATCCTATGCCGACGCCAGAGAGCGAAGAGAACAGGGACGAGTTGAGCGCAGGGCGCATCCTCGTAGCCTTCGAGAAACTTTTCGGCGGCGGACGCGGCGTGCGCAAGTTCGCGCATTCCGGCGTTCGCTACGTTGAGTTGCCTGCGGGCGCAATCCTCGTCGAACAGAATCCGAAGAAGCGAAGCGAGTGGGCCAGATTAGCGCGCGGCGGTCACCGCGTCGCGTGGGTCATGCGCGACGGAAAGTACCTTGCGCGCGTAGTCAACGGCGCGGTCGAAATATTCAGCTAAAGCTATAGACAATTCTTAAAGTAGAAGGGCTGCGCCACGAATGCAGCCCTTCTTTACTTTTACAGGACGAAAGGCGATGAACTGCTTGTAGTGATTGAAGCGATCAAGTATTAAGCTGACGTAGTTGACAGGCTCTACCCCGCGACAGAAGCCGAACTTCACCACAGGGTCTGTAGAGTATTGCTGCGTTGATAGCTGTAGCAGCCAGTAGGAAACGTCCTCCCACGATTGCGGATTTCCGCCGTACCTTTCCGTCAATCGCTGCGCGTCGTCCACGTGGCCTGCGCCGCAATTGTAAGACGCCAGCACAAATTTCAATCGCTCCTGCTCATCCGAGATGCGGTCGTCCCAGTATCCGTTCAGCCATTTCAAAAATTTCACAGCCCCCTGTACGTTATCCTCCGGGCTTAGCGGATTCTGCACGCCGTACTGTCTGGCCGTAGCGGGCATCAATTGCAGCAGACCGACCGCGCCCGCCCACGAATGCGCGTCCGGCTTGAAGCGAGACTCCTGATACATTTGCGACGCCAACAGCCGCCAGTCCCAGGCAAGTTCGGGCGCGTATTGCTTCAGCAGATCGTCGTACTCGCAAAGCTTGCCGGTCGAAGAGGTGAGATACTGACTGCTGATGCGCTCTATGTATCTGCGGTTGTCAACGAAATATTTCTTGTAAAGACGGTCGAACAACACGCCGTTCTTCTTCTCGTCAATCCAGGCATTCAATTCGTTCAGCAATTCCGGCGAATTCTTTCTCACAGCCCATGTGACGCTGTGCGAGCGACCAAGGACGGGGCGGACTTTCAAATTCTTGAACTCGGCCACTTTCAATTGCGCCAGGTTCTCCTGCATAACCGTGAACTGAATTTCGCCGCGCGCGACCCTTTGCGCCAGCGCCTCGTCCTGAATCTCGCCTCCCATCTCTACGACGTGTATGTCTCCAGATATGCTGTCGGCAAGTTCAACCAGTGTTCGCTGGTAAGGAGATTGCTCGGGCAGGGTCACGGTCTTTCCAGCCAACTGCGCCGGGGTAGTGACGAGTCTTGCCTGAATGTCTATCTCCGGCATCTCATCTGCCGGGCCGGGCTGAAGAGCTTTCTTCGCGCCCTGGCTCAGTCTAGCTGTATCAGGCGTCTCCTCTTGCTGCACGAGCACAGGCTCTGTGCGATAGAGCGCGTGCGTGAAGGAGACGTTTGCTTCGTCTTCCGGCGTGGGCACAAGTCGTCCTGCGGCTATGTCGCCTTCGCCGCTGTTCAAGAGCGAGTAGATGCTTCTCAGATCGGTGACGACAACCATCTTCAACTGCATATCGCGCTCTCTGGCGAACTCACTCAGCAGATCGTATTCGTACCCCAGCGGTTCGCCGCGATAGATGAAATAGGTTGTGGAGTTGTAGGGCGCAATGACTGTGAGCGTGCCGCCCTGTTTTATCTCAGCCACGTCGCGCGCCACTGGCTGAACCATCGGCACGTTAGTACGGCGATCAATCTGGTCAACGGCTTCCAGCGTCTGCGTCTTATGCCGCTTGCAGGAAGAGAACGAAATGAAGATGAAAGTTATAAGAATGAGCGAGACGAGTCGGGATGATAATCTCATAGTCCACCTGGAAATGTTCCGGCAACGGGGGACTATAAAACCACTTCTACTGTTTCAGGGGTTATTTCAGAGCAGTATAACAGTTCCTGAATTGTTAGAACTATAAATTTTACTGAGCAGGAGTGGTTTAAGTTGAGGTTGAGTGTATGGGAAGTAAATCCCACCGCCGAAGACACAGAGTACACGGAGGAAGCACAGAGACATTCAACTCTCTGTGTAATCTTTGTGTTCTTCGGTGTCTTCGGTGGTGAATGCAGCGTTCCATACATCCAACTGTAATTCGCCACTCACTCTACACGCTGATAGACGACCCTGCCGCCGAGGATGGTTATCATAGTTTCCGTCTTGAAAATATCCTCCGGCCTGATTGTCAGAAGGTCTTGCGAGTGGACTGTGAAGTCTGCAAGCATGCCGGGCTTTATCTGCCCTTTCAAGTTTTCATCGAAAGAAGCGTAGGCGGATTCCGCCGTATAGTTGCGAATGGCATCCTCGATTGAAATTCGCTGCTGCGGAAACCACCCGCCCGCAGGTTGCCCGTCCGTGCTCTGGCGCGTCACAGCCGCGTAGAGACCAAGATAAGGATTGATAGGCTCTACGGGCCAGTCCGTCCCGAACGGCACATGCACGCCCAGAGACATCATAGTGTGCCACGCATAAGCGCCCTCTGCACGAGCTTCGCCCAGACGAGCCTGCGCCCACCGCTTATCAGAGATGGCGTGCGATGGCTGCATGGAAGCGATTACGCCAAGATCACGAAAGCGCGGGAAGTCTGCGGGCGCGACAACCTGCGCATGTTCTATACGATGGCGCAAGTATAAGTTAGAAGCATTTGTTTGAGGTGAGCTTGTGGTTGCCACTGAAGGGGTCGGAGTTGGTGTTCTGGCTTGATGCGGAATTGATGCACCCGCACGCAACTCAAGCAAATGAAAACGTGCTGCTTCAAAGCCATCCAGTGCCATGCGGTTTGCGCGGTCGCCTATGCAATGGAGGGCAATTTGAAATCCCGCCTGCGCTCTTTCGACAATCATGCGCGTTAAGTCTTCGGGCGTGTGACGCGGGATGCCGCTGTTGGCGGGGTCGTCTGCGTAAGGCGCGAGCATCGCTGCCGTGCGCGAACCCAATGTGCCGTCAACGTAGCCTTTGACCACGCCAAGCTTTAGCATCAGTGGGTCTACGCCGCCAAAAGTTTTGTTGACGATTGAATTGAACTCTTCACGCTGTCGCTTCAACTCATCAACTGAGTCTTCAAAGTTCTGCCACTCCGATACGCGCACCGTAAGTTTCCCCTGCAAATTCAGTTGGCGGTAAAGCTGCGTGGTAGTGTAGCCGGAATTGTCCTGAATCGAAGTAATCCCGTAGCGACGCGCTTCCATTAGCGCACGCTCGATGGCCTGCATCTTCTCTGCCTGCGTAGGCTCAGGCACGACGCGACCCACAAGCGCGGCTGCTGTCTCCTTCAAAATCCCTGCTGGCTCGCCCGTCGAGTCGCGCATGATCTCGCCGCCCGCAGGCTGTTGAGTCTCGCGCGTGATTCCGGCTTTCTGAAGCGCTAAGGAATTGACCCAACTGACGTGCCCGTCAACTCTCTGCACGAAGACTGGGTTGTTGGGAGCTACTCGGTCAAGGTCCTGGCGAGTGGGCCAACGTCCTCCCCATAACGTGTGATCCCATCCGCGCCCAAGAATCCACGCGCCCGCAGGCAACTCACGCGCTTTCGCAGCAATGCGCTGCAACGCTTCATCGAGCGTGCGCGAGCCGTTCAGGTCAACGCGCATCAGTGAAAAACCGCCGTTCATAAAATGAAGATGCGCGTCGTTGAACCCGGCGGTCATAAATTTTCCGTTCAGATCAATCACTCTTGCAGAGCGATAATGCGACATAATCTCTGCATCGCTGCCGACCGCTATGATGCGATCATTGTTGACGGCGACGGCCTGAGCAACGGTGCCGCGCGCGTCGCCCGTAAAAATCTTGCCGTGCAGGATGAGCAGGCTCACGCGCTTACGACTTTGCGCGCCCGTGCCGGTTGCGTTGAAGGTTAGGAGCGCGAGGACAAGCAGGATGATGAATACAGCTATTCTTTTGCGCATAGTTTTTGATTGGGAACGGATTAAAGCAAGAGGATGGAAAGACATCTCACCACCGAAGGCACAGAGTTCACAGAGATTACACAGAGAGTTGAATGTCTCTGTGCATCCTCCGTGTGCTCTGTGTCTTCGGTGGTGAATCTTCCTTCTCATTCATCCAACTGAAAATTACTCTAAAGAAGAACGGCAATCCTTATATCACTCGCTCGTTCTATGAACAATGAATTTACTGAAACGAAAAGTCGGGCAGGTATAGGATGTCAAATACAGTTGCCCAAAACTTTAATCTGAACGCACGCATTCAGAATTCTTGCTTGTCCGACAATTATATGAGCGGCGTTGCGCTTCTCATAAACTCTTCCAATTCCTTCAGCGTCGGTAATGAGCCACGCGCTCCAAGTCCGCGACACTTCAGCGCCGCTGTAGCATTGGCAAGCTTCAAGCTGGTTTCAACCGTCTCGCCATGTAATAACCCGTAGAGGAATCCTCCATGAAATGCATCACCAGCGCCGGTTGTATCTCGACAGCAGCCGGGAACAACGTAGGCGGGCGATTCCAGAAACACGCCATCACATAAAAGAGTTGCGCCGCTTGCGCCCAGCGTCATGCCCACAATCGCGCAACCGTAGCGCACTTTGATTTCCTGAAGCGCCGCGCGCCCGTCGCTAATTCCGGTCAGACGATTGGGGAACTCTTTTGAAGAGATAAGAATGTCTATGAGGGGGAGCAGTTCCGGCAACCCTTCGTAGATGTTGTCAACGTCAACGGAGACGAGCGCGCCAGCGTCGCGCGCTGCGCGAGCCATGCGTGCGCATGCGAGCGAGTCGTGCGCGTCCATATGCAGCACCGGAGCGCGCGAAGCCAGTTCAACCGGAGCATCTTCCGCCTTATAAGCTAACCTTTCATCTCTATCCCAGATGATAGTGCGCTCGCCCGTTCGCTCGTCAATGATGATGAAAGCTATCTGGTTGCGCGCCCCTTCAATCGTTTGCGCGAAACCCGTGTTCACACTTTCAGCGCGCAAAGTTTCTAACCCGTATATCCCTTCCGCGTCCCCGCCGAAGCGCCCCGCGTAAGCCGTCTTCATCCCCAGGCGCTTGAGCGCGACCATTGCCGAAGCAGTCTGCCCGCCCGCCGCGCGAACGTGCTCCACGAGTCTTATCTTCGTGTCGAACTCAGGGTATTCGGGCACGACCACAAGATGGTCAAGCGCGTTCAGTCCGAAGCCAACGGCGTCGAACTCTTTTTCGTCTAAAAGTTGAAAGGGGAAAAGCACGCGCGCCCGGTCCTCACGGTTTTCAGGTGCTATAGGCTATCATCTATCAGAACCCATTTTACAAGAAGCGAAGAGAAATGACGGCTGTTTTAGACGAAAAGCTCAAAAATCTTCCCACATCGCCCGGAGTCTATCTGCACAAGGACGATTCGGGAAAGATAATTTACGTGGGCAAGGCTAAGAACCTGCGCAATCGCGTGCGCTCATACTTTCAATCGGGGCGCGGGCATGATCGCAAGACGCGCGAGCTTGTGCGCCGCATCTCGGATCTGGAATTCATAGTCACCGACACAGAGGTCGAAGCATTAGTCCTCGAATCGAATCTGATAAAGCAGCACAAGCCGCGCTACAACGTGCTCTTGAAAGACGACAAGCAATATCCCCATCTTAAATTGACGGTAAACGAGCCGTTCCCGCGCTTGATGATAACTCGAAAAATTCAGCGCGACGGCGCGCTCTACTTCGGCCCGTACCTTCCCGCGAGCATAGCGCGGCGCACGATTGATCTGGTTCACAGAAAATTCCAACTGCGCTCGTGCGACATTGAAATAGACGGGCGACTGCCTCGCCCCTGTCTCGAATATCACATCAAGCGATGTCTTGGCCCGTGCGTGAAAGAGTTGTGTGCGCCTGCGGAATATCAAGAGGCTGTGCGCGACGTGCGTATGTTTCTGGAGGGGAAAAACAGCGAGCTTGTTGACGATCTGGAAACAAGAATGATAGCGGCGTCGGAAGAGATGAAGTACGAATTGGCGGCCAAATACAGGGATTTGCGAAAAACGGTCGTTATGCTCTCGGAGCAGCAGAAGATGGCTACGACAGCAGACCGCGACGTTGACATCTTCGGTTACTACCGCGAAGGCCAGCGCCTTGCGCTTCAACTCTTCACGATGCGCGAAGGCAAAATAGTCGGGAGACGAGAATTCTTCTGGGAGGATTTGCCGGAAGACGAGTTCGACCCGTCCGCATTCTTCGGCGAAGTGTTGGGCCAATACTATTCGACCGATTACGTGCCGCGCGAGATTCACGTGCCTGTGGATTTTGAAGACCGCGAAGTTCTTGAAAGAGCATTGACCGAAAGGCGCAGTCGTCGCGTTCGCATACTTGACCCGCAGCGCGGCGAGAAGCGCGACCTGATTGATCTGGTGGAGAAGAACGCTAAGATTGCTTTCGAGCAGAGATTCCGGGTCTTGAAGCCGGACATGGAGCGCGTGCTTGAAGAGCTTCAGGAGGTTCTGGAGTTGCCGCGTTTCCCCGCGCGCATAGAATCGTTCGACGTGTCGAACATCTCCGGCTCAGAGAATGTTGCCGGAATGGTCGTGTGCGAGAACGGCAAGATGAATCGAGCGGAGTACAGGCGATTCAAAATCAAGACGGTCGAAGGCTCGAATGATCCAGCTTCGATGCGCGAGGCTGTATTTCGTCGTTATCGAAGAGTGCTTGACGAAGGGAAGCCGCTGCCCGATCTGGTGATGATTGATGGAGGCAAAGGGCAGTTGAGCGCTGCGGCCTCCGCAATGCGCGAGCTTGATCTGGAAGCTGTGCCGATGATCGGAGTTGTGAAACCTCCCGGTAGACACAATGAAGTCTCTCACCTGTTAATCAAAGGCAGAGAGCACGAGCCAGTCTTTCTTGATTCTCATTCGCCCGTGCTGCGCCTGCTTCAGATGATACGCGACGAGACGCATCGCACGGCTGTTGCCTATCATCGCAAACGGCGAGAACTGCGCGACTTCACTTCCGAATTGACGGCGATTCCGGGCGTGGGCGAGAAGCGCAAGAATCGTCTGCTCAGAAACTTCGGCTCTATCAATCGCGTGGCTCTGGCTTCCGTCGCAGAACTCACGCCCTTCGTCGGACAAAAGACCGCAGAAGAGATTTTTGAGCACTTCGCACGACAGCGCGCGTTGGCCGAAGGCGCAGAGGAAAGTGAAGAGACGAAGATGTCCAGAGTGGCTGGGGATGATTTCGATGAAGCGGCGGCTATTGCGAGCGGCGAAGTGGTGACGCCTGAAACCATAGAGACGAATCTGATTGACCCTGAAGGTGACGCGGACGACCTGCAACCGATTCGTTCAGTGGATCACGCTGGAGAAGCGCGCCCCTTCAAACGTAAAAGAAGAAAACGCGGCGAACGCTCTACAAATCCTCACGCAGTCAGTAGAGAAAAAACGTCAGACACTGAACGTGAAGAAGCTTAGAAGCCGTTTGAAAATTCGTAACAGTAAAGCCCCGTAGGGGCTAAATGTTTATAGCTTACAGTGGATTTAGCCAATACTGCTCCTGACGGAGCAGAATGTTCTACATTGCGCTCCTGACCGCAGCGCTAACTCCGCCTCTATTTTCAGCTATAAACATTTAGCCCCTACGGGGCTTATTCAAAACAACTGCCTGGATGTCTCCGGCTATTCTCGCGTAAAAATGTTCCTTGTCGTGTAGCGTTTAGCGCTGTTGGCCGTTCTAACAAAATTGTTTCGACGAAACTTTAGCTACAACCTGCCGCTAATGAAACTCATCTATTGCAGTTCACTCCGAACCAACGGGGTGATTCCAAAGAAAGAACAAGAAAGGGTATACCAATTTCAAAATGAGAAAAGTAATTCTTCTGGCAATTTTCATTGCCTGCTTTGCATCCGTGAGCTTTGCTCAGGACAGAGCCAGAACGGAAGTTTTCGGCGGATTCTCTGTTAACAGCATTGACACAGGATTAAGCAACAGCGGCCTTCAGAATGTTGGCGACCGCGAAACCGGATTAGGTTTCGATGCGTCCGTGACCGGCTACTTCAACCGTAGCTTCGGCATAGAGGGCAACGTTGACGGCCACTACAAGCGCAAGACCTTCGTTTTCTCGGATGCCGTGACACCTGCGACCGATGTCAGGACACACATCTCCGATTACAACTTCATGGCGGGGCCGCACGTGCGCTTCGCTCACGACAATACAAAGGTCACTCCGTTCGTGCATGCGCTCGTAGGCGCGAACCACGTGAGGGTGAGTGCAGACGTGTTGGGCGATAGGTTCAACGATAACGAAACCGACTTGGGTCTGAAACTGGGCGGCGGCGTTGACTTTGACATGACTACGCACACGGCTGTGCGTCTGGGGGCTGACTACAACCCGGTCTTCGAGCGCAGCAACAACAATGGCATCGGCATCAACGACAACCGCACACGCAACGACTTCAGCTTCAGCGTGGGCATTGTCTTCAAATAAATTCTGAATCAAAAAGTTCAGAAGCTAGAAAGAGAACCGCTCGCTCTTCGTTTAGAAGGCGAGCGGTTCTCTTTCTCTTCACGTATAGCTGAACAATCTGACCGCTTATCACTTTTGAGGAGCGATGAGCCAATTCGCAATACTTTTCGACAGAAGAATTCCGATGGGTGGAATCAACCAAAACTTACTTACACAAACTGCTTAGAACTTCCCATTGAATTGTTAGAAACAATCTGAGGGTTCAGGTCCAAAAGGCTTTCCCCATCTATCCAAATTGAAATTTTTAACCATCAATGCATAAAAACTGCACCTATCTAAAACCTCCCCCTGCTGAATTTTTTGGGCCACCACATCTTGGGGATTAAGCTTTATCACAGTATATGCTCTAGCGAAAGTCCGCGATAAATCATAAGCATTCTGAATTCTCTTTTTTTCATCATCAGGGATTAGTTCGAGAAGTTCCGATAGAAGTGACTGTATATTCCTATTTGAATACTCGGGGATAACAGTGAGCGGGGATCTGCTTTCCGCAGGTTTTTCTAAGACCGTTAGTGCTTCGGTTAGTGGATCAAACTGTACCACCCCTTTTTTATAGGTTATGGTATGAACATAAGAAAGGCGACTGCTGATTTCGTCATCAATCTTTTTCCGCTTAAAGCGATTTTCATTTTCCGAAGCAATTCTTTGTTCATTACGCGTATGACGTGATGAAATTTGATTTACTACTACAGATGAGAGGAGCCAAATGAAGAATGCAATGAAGAATGCGCTGTTTAGAAATGCCCAGATACTCTGTCTCTTCGATTTCTTCGATCTACCTTCGAGCTGTCTTCTTACTTCACGACGGTATGATTCTTCGAGACGGATATGTTCTTTCTCCTGTTCCGTAAGCTCTTGTTCTGTAGGCATAGTATAATCTCTCAAGTCTATTCAGCTTCGCCTATAAAATATCACTTGCCTATAAATTAGATGGTCTGCCTATAGATTCAAGGCAGAGTTATGAGGTCATCAGTAATTACTCCCTTAGCTGGCAGCGACATGAAAAGCCCTGAATTGCAGCAAGCCACCCTAAACATAAATCCCAAAATGAAAGGCTTACAACTAGCCGTACCTGTTTCCCTTTCCGCAGTAAGTTTTGATCTCCGCAGGACGTGGACAATTCACAGCTACGCCACACGGCTCGCAGTCGAAAAACGCCGGGCGGCTGACGGCGAGCCGTGTGCTATTGAACTGCTCTATTAAATCTATTCCTGCTTGATTGCTTTGCCTGTACAACCTATCGCGTCACTACAGGCAAGTTTTCAGGGTAGCTTAAATCGTGCGCGCTCGGCTCCCCCATTTCGATTGAAACCGGCTCAAGCACAAATCGTGAGTTGTTGGGGCGAGTTATCTCAACCTTCAATTCTGCGAAATCTAAATCGGGCGCGAGATAGCGTGTCATCCCGTTATTGCTCACGATTAGCGTTTCATATCCTAGAAGGTAGGCTGTGCCCTTGTAGATATCCAGAGCTGTTATGCTCTCTCTAGTCATGTTTGGCCTGCCGTGATATTCCGACACTTGGACGAGTCCATTTCTCTTTACAGCTAATACGCTCTGCCGTCTATAGTCGCCGACGAGGTCTGGTTTTTGCTCTCCGTTAGGAAAGGTTTTTACATCTCGCCAATTGCCGCTAGTCGAAACGTAGCGCGTCTCGTCATAATAGGTCACCACGTTGCCCGCGCTGTCAATCTCACTAGCGTGGTAGTGAAGGGTGTATGCCCTCGAAAGCGGCGTTTTAGTTCTTGACATGGCAACAATCAAGCCGAGGCTGACGAAGAGACAAGCTGCCGTAATTAACGGGTAGATTTTTCTCATTTTCACGCTCCTTATACTGTGAGTGTTTGAGCCAGTTTAGACTTCCCCACCGCCGCCCGTGTCGCACAGGCCGCCGCAGATTTGGGAGTATGCCCCATAGTCAGGATAGCTAATACAAGTGCCCCATTCAAAATAACAACAGTTACCACAGTTATCGCAGGGTGAACTGAGGCAAGCATAGCCTTGTACAGTGTAAGAGCATTGAGCTTGAATTCGAGCACAAGATGCTTCAGTGCGCTGAACCGCAAAGACTGCTGATAGCACAAGCATCAAACCTAAGCTGGCGAGGGCGGTTTTTTTATTCATCTTTTCTCCTTGGGGGTTAACGGCTTTGCGCCGGGGACAAGATGTAGTTGTTGAGGTCTTACGTCCCTCTAGAGAACGGTTGCCATCAGAAATAAGCAAGAACCGCTTGAGAAATCAGAGACTTGCTTATCAAGTGAGCGTCGCGAGGGCGAAAGCACTCTACTCTAAACCATCTAACAAGTCAATAATTTTCTCTCCTGACCGGTAATGGGTCAGTAATGGGAGCAGAGCCGTTTTCGAGATACAAGATTTAGACCACTGCTTTCAATACCACACAAGCTGAAGTGTGGGTTTAGAAACAATGCTCCCGAAACTGACCCATTACCCTGACCGCTTATCACTTTTGAGAACAAAGCATCACGCAGTTTGAGCGAAGTCACTGATAAGACGATAAACATTGATCTTTATGACTGCGCTCGCTCAATTCAACGCGGTGGCAACGTTGAGCTAACAGATTTGGTGGCTTTTATAGATTAGAAAGAAAATCTAAGCATAACAAACATTTAGCTTTAACGCGCCGCACCTGGCTTTTCAAAAGCGATAAGCGGTCATCTGAACAATAGATTGACAATTTAGAGGTTAGGCGAGCTTTGCCTATAAATTCGGTCGCTAATACAATATGGTGAATTCACGCCGCGCAGCAGCACATCATGATGTAGCCTTTTTGAATTTATAGGCAAAGCTGTTTGAACCCTTTAACTTTTCTCTCAAAGGCTATAAGTGGTCAGGTGAAATAAAGCTTGACGCGTGGAGCAGAAGAGGCAGAGAATTTGCGAAAAAGATTTTTCGCAAAAACATGCCGGGCGAGAATTCGTCAGGAGCATGCGTGTGCCTCTGGCGGTGAATCGAACGGCTGCGAGCCTTCTGACCATCTGAGAGGAAAATTTGTATGGCAAGCAAAGCAAGTATCGCCGGACACCCAGTACATCCGATGCTCATTCCTTTCCCCCTTGCTCTGTGGACGACTTCGTTCTTCACAGACCTGCTCTATTATTTCAACCACAACGGCAGCCTTCTGCTGATCTCGAAATTTATGCTCGCGGCTGGCATACTGGGCGGATTAGCCGCCGCAGTGCCGGGCATAATTGACTGGTTGGCTCTCAAGAGCGATGAAGTTAAAAGGATTGCCAACTGGCATGCGCGCCTGAACGTCATAGCGCTGATAATCTTCGCAGTCAGCCTCTACTTGCGCACGCGCTACGGTGAGGGGTTGATTAACTACAGCATGAAGATTCCGTTCCTGCTATCGTTCGTCGGCGTCATCCTGATTAGCATCTCAGGCTGGCTCGGCGGCAGCCTCTCCTTCGATCACGGCGTAGGCGTCGCCCCGCAGGACGATTCGCCGGAAGAGGAAGCGGCGAAGCTGAGATTCAAGTAAAGGATGAGGGCGGAGGGATGAGGGATGAATAAGAATGCGGCAACATGCAATTAGCTCAACCTATTTCATCCCTCATCCCTGCTCTTCATTGCCGTACTGCGTTGAAGTCGTAAGTGATGTGAAGCCTGAGCGCGGTGTCAGTGACTTCGGCTCGAACATCTTTGACCTGCGCCTGTAGTGTGCCGTTGCTTGCCTTGACTGGAACTGCGAGTTTTAGCTGCTGCGCGCGCAGGACTTCAATCGGGTTGACGCGCTCGTTGAGCGTGCCCTGCACCAGTGGCGTGATGAAACCACTGACGATGGGCAAGATTCCTTCAAGATTTACAGACTCGACATTAATTCGACCGTAAACGGTCTGATGCGCCTGATCGAAAGACAAATCCATACGGGCCTGCGCCCAGCCCTTGAACTGCGTGCAGCCTAAGAGCGGTACGTTATAACTGCCCGAAAAAGCGAGCGGCGCAACTATCTTTCCCTGATTGAAGCGAACGCCCGTTCTTACATTGCTGCCTTCAGGCAATAAGACAACTTGATTCGCGCAGCCTCCTCCTTGAAAGGCAGCCGGGCGAAAATCTGCGAAGCCGTTAGACGGTTGTGCGGTGTTCGCGCCAATCTGTAGCGGGAACGATGGCGCATTCAGATCGCGGAAGATCGCGCCGAGAACAGCGTCGAAGAATTTATCGTCGAGTGAAACGATGGCCGTGCCGGGCGGATCTCCGCCGGGGTCGGGCGGTTTCACGGGCACGCCCGGCGATGCGTGGGCGCGCCCGCCTCCCAGAAAGAAGAGCGTTGCTAGAACTCCTACAAGCAGCCCGCAGACAAGCGTGATGAGATATTTCATCCGTGCAAATCTCCCCGGTTAGTGGTTGGCGTTCGACGCCGACGCGGAAGGTTGCGGCGACGCGGTTGTGGTTGTGACCGTAGTAGTCGTTGTCGTAGTGCCCGGCTGTCCCAGATTGGTCAGTAGCGCTTTGATGATAGCGGCGGCTGTACCCGTCAGGGCATCAATCTGCTGGCGCACAGCTTGAGGCTCGACCTTCGTATACCCTTGCGGCGGAACCTGAAACAGCGAAGGGTCTGCGGTCGTCTGAATGTCACGCATCTCGGCAACGAGTCTTGCGCCATGCACGCCTTCCACGTTACCTGTTGCCTCTGAGAAAAGCTCCGCATGAAGCGGCAGCCCCGTGGCTTTATCTATGAAGATGTTGATTTCGGACGTGACTGTCCCGGCCTGCGTGCCTGTCTGCGTCGCGCCTGTGAAGTGATATTTCTCTGCCGTGTGACCCTGATACTGCTCATCGCCAACGTACTGGAATCCTTTCTGACGTTTAATCATGTCGGCAATCTGCCCCGGAGTTATAAGCTTTTGAAGCTGAAAGCCTGTTGCTTCAGGCGTCAGTTCCGCGTACTGCTTGCGGTTCTGCGCTATCACGTAATGCTGGTCTGCGTGGTCAATGTAGATGAGCGTCTCATTATTCGGCAGTTTGAACTCAACGCGGCGGTCCGAGCCGTTGCGAGCGACCTTCGCAGACAATTCCGGCACGCCCACTACGCGCTCGCCTCCCTCTGTGACGGCGGAGACCACCAGCGTCGCAGTGTAGCTGTCAGGCTCGCGCGCGTTAATGGTTGCGCCCGCGCTGCCGGTCGTGTTCGCGTTCGTGTTGGTCGCGTTCGCGTTTAAGTTGGAAGTATTCGCGTTAGTGTTCGCGTTGACGTTCGTCGCAGGCCCCTGCTGGCAGCCGCTCGCTATTGCCGCGAACAGCAGCGTAGCGATTAGAGAAAGACAGGTTGAAGTTTTCAAGATACAGGTACGCATTAGAGACCTCTCCTCTATAGAGAGCGGCGCGAGGGCTTGCAAAAGATGCCGCCCGTATTCAATCCAAACGTGTAAGAAGGGGGACAGGGCTTAAGAATAGCACGCACAGCGCGCGCTGTATCAGGAGTTTTATGAAGAAAGTGAAGAGATAAAGTTGAAACTTTGTTGGGGCAGAGATAATGAAAAGAGCGGGACTGCCAATATTAAGCCTGGAATCCGTCCCGCCCTTAACTGTTAAGATGCTCTTTAGTGGCGTCTTCGTGCGCGCCGCCTTGCGACTCTGCGTACAGTTCTGCGCGCTCGCGGTGCGCCGCCATCGAAGTTAAGGCGCGTTGCTGCCGCAGCGGTGTCGGCGGGCGCGTAAGAAAAGACTATCGCGCCGAAACTGAGCGCGAGCAAGAGGGAGAAGAAGATACTGACTGCTTTTTTCACTTTTACTAACTCCTTTTCAAAGGTAGATCGGAATCATGTGCTCTCTCTTCTGGGCACAAAGGTTTTTAGAAGCGTTGCTGACTGACTTCTATGCCAAATACGGCGCGAAGTCAATCTTTTGCCGGAAAATTTTTCAGTCAGCCGCTTCCGTCACGTAACTCGTAGGCGTGTCTGCGTGCGGGACGAAGCATCGCCTGCATCTGGCCTCGTACATGCCGCCAGCGCCGACGGCCACGCGCTCTTCGGACTCAAAAGTGCGCTGCGAGTAGTTTGCAGGCTGGCCGCAGCGCACGCAGATGGCGTGCGTCTTCGTGATGTACTCTGCGATTGCGAGCAGTTGCGGCATAGGCTCGAAAGGTTTTCCGGTGTAATCCTGATCCAGCCCCGCGACGATGACGCGAATGCCACGGCGCGCCAACTCGTTCACTACCTCAACCAGATCAATCTCGAAGAACTGTCCTTCGTCAATCCCTACGACCTGCGTGCCCGGCTCTATCGAGGCCAAAAGTTCCGCTGCGGTTGAGACGGTTTTCGATTCATGTCGCATCTCGGAATGCGAGACTATGTGATCGTGCGAGTAGCGCGTGTCAATCTTAGGCTTGAAGACCTGAACCTTCTGGCGCGCAATCCTGGCGCGGCGCAGGCGTCGTATCAACTCTTCCGATTTCCCCGAAAACATTGAGCCTGCGATGACCTCAATCCATCCAGGCTCCGTGTGCAGGTGGCTCATCTGCTCGTCATTCCCTAAAGATGTGAACTCTTCCATCTGGTGAATCTGCCTTTACGAACTTAAGAGTATAGCTTTGAATTATAAAAGGGCGCGAATGCAGCAAGCAGCGCCGCCTCGAAGCTCTGCGCCCTGGTCAGCAGGTCGCGCGAAAGCACGCCCCACGCGCCCTGACGACTCCTGACATCCTGCTCACCTGCCACCTCGTCAATTATCTCGCCAAGCTCGCGCCGCCCGTCAATCACGCGCCGCGCCAGAGAATCCGGCACGATTATGGAAGGCGAAGCGCCGTAACCCTCGCGCTCTCCATCTGTGGCGTAAGCCCAGCCGCGCAGGAAAGTGTGCCAGCGCCCGTCAATAGAGACGGAATGAAATCCACCTTCAAGCCCAACGAAAATCTGCGCCTGCGTCTTTGACTTCTCTAAAAGCTCGCGCACTGCCCATGCTCGCGCTCGTGCGCCTCGCATCAAGTCCCAGTCGGTCAAAGGCATCGCGGGCGCGCCGGTCTTCACTGCGCGCGAGAGTATCTCGGCCTGCTTCCACACGGCGTCAATTGCTCCGATTCGCTCGATTGCAGCCTTCACCGCCTGCAATTTGGCCGTGCGGTCTGTGCCGACCGCTATACGGAAGCTCTGGGCTTGGTGGCGTTTCGATCTACTCAAAGGCTTAGGATATCTACGGCTCTCTCGCGCATTCGGCCAAAGACGAGAGAGGCTATAACAGAGTGCGGCTGCGCGTCAAAGAACGAGGGCGACAATTGCCGTTAAAGAGTCTTCAGGAAACGACCGATTTCGTCACTCGTGAGTTCGTTAAGCTCGCGCCACCTCGGCGGCTCAAGCCCGTCCCGTACGCTTGCTGGAAGTTGCGAGGAAGGTATTAATCAACAGCGGCTCGGTGAAATCGCGGCCTGCTTGACATTAAGTGCCGTCGCTTGTTGTAATCGAATCACTTCATGCACATGATTAACTTCAAGCGCTGGAATTTTTTTTGAACGAGGTATCAACGAGTGCCCTCGGATGAATTGATCTACGATTGGAACAGGGTTGCGCCTGCCTTTGACAAGCCTGCGCGCCACATCTCTTTTGATGACGAGACGCTAAGAGACGGGCTGCAATCGCCGTCCGTTTGCGACCCGCCGATTGAGCAGAAGCTCAAGCTTCTGCATCTTATGAACGAACTCGGCATTGACACGGCGGACATAGGATTGCCGGGCGCTGGCGGCACGCACGCCGAAGGAGTGGAACGCCTCGCGCGCGAGATAGCCGACAACAAGATGAAGATTCGCGCTAACTGCGCCGCGCGCACTCATCGCAACGACATCATTCCAATCCTGGAAATCTCCCAAAAAACCGGAATACCGATTGAAGCCTGCACCTTCATAGGCTCGTCGCCTGTGCGCTTCTATGCGGAAGACTGGACGCTCGACAAACTTTTGAAGATGACTGAAGATGCAGTCTCCTTCGCCGTCGGAGAAGGTCTCGACGTGATGTACGTTACAGAAGACACTACGCGCGCGAACCCCGAGACCATTCGCGCTCTCTACACGGCGGCGATACGAGCGGGCGCGCGCGCCGTGTGCGTGTGCGACACAGTGGGTCATTCTACGCCGGATGGGGCGCGCGCTCTAGTGCGCTATGTGAAGAGCATCATAGAGGAGCAGGGCGGCAGTATTCGGCTTGACTGGCACGGCCATCAGGACAGAGGGCTTGGCGTGATTAATTCAATCGCGGCGATTGAAGGCGGCGCGGACGAAGTTCACGGCTCGGCTCTTGGCGTAGGCGAGCGCGTGGGCAACGCGCCTATGGATCAACTGCTGGTTAACCTGAAACTGATGGGCTGGATTGATAACGATCTTTCTCGTCTTGGCGAATACTGCAAAGTCGCGGCTGAAGGGTGCGGCTGGACTATTCCCTACAACTATCCGGTCTTCGGGCGCGACGCATTTCGCACCGCGACGGGCGTTCACGCAGCGGCAGTCATCAAGAGCTACAGGAAAGGCGACACGGAACTTGCAGACCTTGTTTACTCTGGCGTGCCAGCCTCTCTCTTCGGTCTGAAGCAGAAGATAGAGATTGGCTACATGAGCGGCAAGTCGAACGTGGTCTACTGGCTAGAATCTCGCGGCATAGAAGCGAGCGACGAGCGCGTAGAGCGCATACTGACGAAAGCCAAGCAGTCGCCCTCGGTTCTAAGCGAGGAAGAGGTAATGCAATTGGTCTAAGCGGTGATAAGTGATAAGTGATAAGAGGAACGCTCTTTCTCATCACTTATCACTTATCACTTATCACTTATCACTCTCTTATGGTTTCTCCTTCTATCACCCTCGCGCCCGCGCAAATCTTGCAGGAGTTGTTGGCTGCCGCGAGCGTGCGCGAGGCGTTTCAGTTCGTCGAGCGACGCGCCTCGCAGATCACAGAAGAGCACGCGGCCATCTGTCGCATTCCGTCGCCGCCGTTTGGCGAGCGCGAGCGCGCAGAGTATCTTGCGGAAAAATTTCGTGAGACGGGTTTACGCGATGCGCGAGTTGACCGGGAAGGGAATTGCGTTGCGCTTCGTTCAGGCAATTCATCAAAGCCTCTGCTGGTAGTGAGTGCGCACCTTGATACGGTCTTCCCGCCGGGCACCGATTTCACTGTTCGTAGAGAAACGAATAAGCTGTTAGCGCCGGGGATTGCAGATGACGGCTGTGGATTGGCCGCGCTTATAGCTTTGGCTCAGGCTCTGGAATCTTGCTCGATAGAAACGGAAGGCTCTCTGCTTTTTGTCGGCACTGTGGGCGAAGAGGGAGAAGGGAACTTGCGCGGCGTACGCCATCTCTTCAGCGAAGGCGAATGGGCCAATCGCATTGACGCATTCATCAGCTTCGATGGGCCGGGCGTCGAGCGCATCACGCACGCGGCTTTAGGCTCGCGCCGTTATCGCGTACTTTTACGCGGCGTGGGCGGCCATTCGTGGGGAGATTTCGGTGCGGCCAATCCTGTGCACGCACTGGGTCGCGCCGTTGCGCGCCTGGCAAGTTATCCTGCGCCGCACGAGCCGCGCACAACCTTCAACGTAGGGCGCATAGAGGGCGGGGCGGGAATCAACGTGATACCGCGCGAGGCCACTATGGACGTTGACCTGCGCTCTGCTTCGGCTGAAGAGTTGCAGAGGCTGGACGCATTTTTCCGTCGAGCCGTGCGTGAATCGGTTGATGACGAGAATGCTGCGAGGCGCGCAGGCGACCCGCCGCTCGAACTGGATTTGAAGCTTATAGGCGATAGACCGAGCGGCGAGACTTCGCCGGATGCTTTAATCGTTCGGCTTGCGGGTCTGGCCACACGCTTCTTCGGCTACCAGCCCAGACTGGATCGCTCTTCTACGGATTCTAACATTCCAATCTCGCTAGGCACGCCTGCCATCACGCTCGGCGCGGGCGGGATTTCGGGAAACTCGCACACGCTGGACGAATGGTACGACCCGCGCGGGCGCGAGACCGGCCTCAAACGCGCTCTGCTCGTCACACTCGGTCTGGTCGGAATAAAGTGAGAGAGAAAACTAGAGGGGAAAAGAGTTAAAAGGGAAAGAGGGTAAAAGGTGAGAAGGCGATGCTGCTCTTCTCCCTTTACCCTCTTTCCCTTTTAACCTTTTGCCGCTTAGCTCTTAATTCATAGGAATAGTGACGGTCGCTGTGCCCGCTCTGCCTGCTGGGAAGCGCTTCTGGCGCGCTATGCGCAGCGCGGTTGCGTCGCTGCCCGATGCTTGAGTGACGCGCCCGTTCTCGTCGTAAGTGACCTGGACTGTGATCATTCTTGGGCCGGGCTTTTGCTGACTCTGAGTTTGCGCCACGTTGGCGGGAGATTGTTGCTGCGCAGGTTGATTGGTTGCGCTTGCCTGTGCGGCCTGCTGCCTGGCTCTCTCTTCGGCCTGTTTCTGCTGGCGCTCTCGTTCGCGCTGGTCATGCTCGCGCCGCGCCGCCGCTGCTGCGCTCTCGTCTGTCGCGGACGCGCTTTCTGAAGCGGCCTGTTCATCTACAGATGCCTGCGCCGGTTCTTGGCCCGCGCTCGCGTCCGTTGAAGACTGTACAGCGCTTCGCGCAGGAGCGGCGGCTGCGCTGGCTTTACCTTTGCGCAGTATCATGGGTATAGAGATTGCCGCAATGACTACGAGCACGGCTGCTGCGACTGCGCCGAACACCAGCGAACGATTGCGGCCTGAACTGGCTGCGCCGCTGACCGTGAGAGAGAAAGGCTGCACATCAAATGAGTTACTGGCAACAGGCTCGGTCTCAAATGATTCGACCGGGGTTGAGTCCGTTACTGCTTCCTCTTTAACTTCGCTTAACTCTTGCTCGAACTCTACGTCATCTACAACTTCTCCATCCGCAGCGAAAGCATCTTTCGGCTTGATGCCTTCATCAAGCCGGCGCAGACCTTCGAGCGCGACATGCGTCCAGGGTTGATGAATCGTACGACGTGTGGGCTGAAACGCCGTGCTGAATTTGAAGGATGCGTTTGCTAAAGTGAGCGCGAAGTAAACGGCATCAACGCCGCTCAGGTTTCCTATCTTGGCGTCAACGAGTGAGCCTTCCTGTATGAAAAAGTAGCCGGGCGCTCGCTCGTACATCACCTTGAGTCTTCCGGTCTTGCCCTGATTGCAGAAGAACTCAATCAACTCGGCCAGAGAAAGGTCGCTCAGTTGTCCTGTCAGTGCCATCGGTTCGTCCTCGTAGAATTCGTGTCCGGGGATTACTCCCCTGTCATGCGTGAGATAAAGCCTCTATTGGCTCAACTGGAAGTTGTAGTTGATGGTGCCTGTAACTTTCACAGGCAGGCCGGAAAGTTTTGTGGGCGAGAACTGCGCCTGGCGCGCGGCCTGCGTGGCCGACTGCTGCAAGATCATTGGCCCACTCGTGGCGCGCGCAGAAATAACATGCCCTGTTTCGTCAACGACGACCTCGACCGTCACTATTCCGGTTGTGTGGCTGCGCTTTGCTGTTTCTGGATAGACGGGGCTGGGCAGGCTTCTCGCCACACCATTCAGCACGCCGCCCGAAACGGGCTTGAGAATGCGCGCTACCGGAGCAGGCGGTGCATCGTCCACGCGATTCACAACAGCGCTTGAAGAGTTCACAGCCGGTTGAGCATTGCCGGACACGGCCATCATGCTCACGCCGCCTGAAGATGCCTGCGGCAACGCCCTTGCGCTCTGCGCAGGCTGGCTCGTGGCCTGAGAACTTGGTGCATGCTGCGCATTGGCGCTCGCCTGACCGCTCGTGCCGGGGCTTGCAGCGCTCTGCTGCCCCCCTTGAGCGGCCTGCATCATGCGAGTGAGATTCTCGTCAATATAGTAGCTGAATGTGCGGTAGGTGACTTCCGTAGGCTCGAACGAGATGTGCCCGTTCTCAAAGACCGCGACTGAAGTCATCATCTTCGTCCAGTTGCCTACGAAATCGTATTCATAAGTATAAACCTCTTTTGTGATGAGCGCGCCGCTTGCGTCGTGCAATGTCATCTCGCTGATGTTGCCATGCGCATCGTAGCTGTAAGCCTCATGACCGGTTAGCGACGCTCCCGTGACAGGGAAATACTGGTTCTCTGTCTTGTGGCCGTTTATGTCGTAGGCGCTCGATTCGATAAGCACGCGCTGGCTTTCAATCATCTGCCCGTTCTTGTTGGTCAACTTCACCGTCTCCGTGCGTACGCGGCGCACTGGCCCTATCAACCCGTCCTGCGCTCTGTCGCTATTGGACGAAGCAGCGCTAGCTGGCTGTGCTGAATTCGAGGGCTGCGAAGCGCTCGTAGTCGCGGAAGCGTTGGCGGGTTGAAAGCCGTTCGCTGCGCCGTTGCTTCTTTGCTGGGCCGAAGCCTGAAGAGAGAAACAGAGGGCGAAGGCAGATGCTGTTAGGGATATGCTCTTTTTTGACATGGCTTGAGGCTCCTGAAAAGTTTTAAGGTGGCCCAGCGGGTGCAAGCAAGCGGGTGGGAAACCTGAAGAGATGGGGCACGCAAACCCTTGCGGCCAACCTGATGGGGCCGCACACTCCCCACAGACAGATTACATACTACTCTGCAAAACCATGTTTGTCCAGACTAAACATAGAAAATTATCGGGGAAAAGATTAGGAATTTTGAGGTTTTTCAGGGCTGCTGGCTGCGATAGGTGGTCAAAAGGAGGGCTATATCGTCAATTACGCGCGTGCTGCTGGCCCTCTCGGTCTCGTCGTTGCAGAAGATTGAGAAGGCCAGCCACTCGTTGTCTGCGGTCAGTGCATAGCCGGAGAGCGAGTTATCATAAACGAGCGTACCCGTCTTAGCCAGTATGCTACCCGGCGCGACTTTGCGCAGGCGGGATTCGAGCGTTCCGTCTCTTCCGGCCACAGGCAGCGAATCGCGGTAAGTTTGAGCCGCCGCCGATTTCGTCATGACAGCCAGCAGAAGCGCCGTTGCCTGCGGCGTCACCAGATCAAGACGCGACAGCCCAGAGCCGTCATGCAGCGCGAACCCTTCAGTGGCTATACCCTTCTGCTGAAGCCATTGAAGAAGAAGAGCCTCGCCAGCCTCATCATCGCCGCGCGTCATCATGCGTCTTGGGTTCGGATCGGGAGCGGAAGCGCCGCGCTCATGCCCTAGCGTGCGAAGCAGAAGCTCTGCGTTGAGATTGATGCTCTCCTTATTGGTTGCGCGCACAACCTGACCCAGTGTCATGCTGCTTTCAATTGATGCAATCTCAACAGCATGTCCAGTATCAATTCTCTCTTCGTCGGGTGAGCGCGCATCCACAGTGCGGGCAGCGCCGTCAACAGTGATGCCGTGAGCCTTCATCTCATCTCGGAAGAGTTGAGCAGCCCAGAGCGCAGGCTGGTGTACGCTAAGCCGCGCGTTGATGCCACGGCCCCCTGCGGGGAACTCGCCCCACACGCGCACAACATTGTCGGAAAGCCCGCGCGTGACGCCGACGGTCATGAGCCTGCTGCGTTCGACCGTCTCCGTATCGTTCTTTACCTGAAAATATCCGCCCGGCAGATTAAGTTTCACTCCCGCCTGGTCGCCAGCCTTATTTGCCGGAGTGATAGAGACATTAATCTCGTTAGCGTTGACTGTGAGCGCGCTCACTTCAGCGCCGAAGTACCACTGCACATCGTTCCACAGCCAGCCGTCGCCCAGCGGCTCACCTTTGAAATAACTTTCGTCGCCAACGACATCGCCGCGCACTCGCCGCACGCCCCGTTTGTAAAGCTCGTCCGCGAGTTGACCCAGGCTATCGGTTGTGTTCCTTGAATTGTAAGAAGCAAGGTCAGGCGAGCCGCGCCCGTACAGTATGAGATCGCCGCTGATAGTGCCTCTGGCATCCGGTTGTGAGTTTGCGTAAACGCTCGTGCGCCAACGGTAATCCGCGCCGAGCATATCGAGCGCCGCCGCCGTAGTGTAAAGCTTCATGTTCGATGCGGGCGTCATCAACCGATCCGCGTTTCTGGAATAAAGAGCGCGCCCGTCGCTCAATCTCGTCACAAAGACGCCCCATCGCGCAGACGCGAACTCGCTCTCGTCAATCAACCGGTCAATCGTGTGACCAAGCTCTGCGGCTGACGGCGAATCCAAAGCAGGCGCAGGGCGACTCGCGCTCGCGGCTTTCGGTGTAACGGTAGGCGACTGCGTGGTTCGCTCCGGTGTAGGCTTTTGTCGATTTCGGGTTGCGGGTTGCGGGTTGCGGATTGTGAGGCCGGAGAGCAGAAGTAGAATCGCCACCGCGCCGGTGGCTGCAAGATACTGACTGCTGAATCCGCCCTTGTTCATTCTACGAGGTTAGCTCTACTGCCCGCGCCGCATCAACTTGCGAAGAGCGATGCCATGCGCTCGCTCACCAGAAGCTCGCGCGACGCAGCGTAAACTTCATCCGTAGTCACTTCATCAATCGTGCCGCCACGTACGATGTTATGTCTTCCTTCGACGGGGAGGTAGCTTTCGGGCGCACGCCCATCTAACAGGAGCGTAACTGAAGTTCCGACCGCAGCCGCGATGTGCATTGGCCCGGTATCGTTCGAGACAAGAACAGAAAGCCGAGCGAGCGCCGACGCAAGCTGCGGCAGCGTTAGGCGGTCGAAGATTATCGCGTTGCGCGGGAATTTTGTCCGAACCTCTTTAATGAAAGATTGCTCTTCCGGCCCTGCGAAAACTATTACTCGCAAGCCGTCGTTGCGCACGAAACTGTCAGCGAGTTCCGCGAACCTTTCGAGCGGCCATCGTCGGCTAGGATGACCGGCACCCGGAAAGAGTCCGACGAGCGGAGTGCCCGCGTCCGCCTTCTCCTTCTTCAACATCCGCTCTACATCAGCGTTGTCTTCCGCTCTCGTTTTAAGTTTAGGCACGCGCGGCGCATCTTTCACGCCGAGCGGCGCTAACACATCGAGGTAGCGATCAACAGCGTGCCGCTTCTGATCTTCGACAGGAGGCCGTGTGCTGAAATTCGCAAGGAAATCGAGCGAGCGATTCGGCCTTCGCGCGTAGAGACGTTTCGGCGCGCCGGAGAGAAAGCCCAAAAGATTCGTCTCCGAAAGGCTGTGCAGGTCAATCACGAAATCGAACTGCTCGCGCCGAACCGCCTTCACAATCTGAATGATCTTCCATATCGAAAGCGGCTTCGGCCCGTCGCGCAACCCCACGCGATCAACTGCTAATGTCTTATTAGCGTAGCCCGACATCTCAACTACAGGCGCGCATGACTTGCCCACCGCGACCGTTATGCGCGCACGCGGAAACCTCACACGTATGGCGCTCAAAGCGGGCAGGCTCAGCACCACGTCGCCCAGTTGGCCGAAATCAATAACGAGTATGTTACGAGGGTCAAAGCTCATGGCAAGTTAGATAACGAATAAAGGGGCTGAACTGTTTCGGCTCTATGCGAAGAGTGAAAATCACCCTATATGTCAGTTTGAGAATCCGAGCCAGTATCTTTCGGCGCTCTAATCTGAAATTGACCCACAGCCGAGTCATTCGCTCTCCTGTTCAAGCGCCAACTGTCGCCTGCGAACCATGTTAGCCAGCCCTTCCAGCGCCTTGCGCCCCATCCCCGTAGGGTCTTTCTTCATCCCCAACGCTTCGTGAGCGTCGTTAATCAAACCCAGAAGCTCCTTCTGCACAACCGCCCTTATCTCTTTCTCTTCCAATTTCGTCATCAGCTACTCCTTAAAAATTTGTTCGATTAAATCTCACGTAAATCTCGCCCGCTCATCTCGGCGGGTTTTTCTATCCCTAGAATTCCCAAGATAGTCGGAGCCACGTCTTCTAACGCGCCGCCTTCACGCAAATTTGTGCCGCGCGCAGATTCGTCAATCAGATGAAAGGGCACAGGGTTGTTGGTGTGCGCTGTGTGCGGTTGCCCCGTCGTGCGGTCAATCATCTGTTCTGCGTTGCCGTGATCTGCTGTGATGAGCGTGATTCCGCCGTGCGAGCGAATGCTTTTTGTAATCCATCCCAGGCACGTGTCAACGTACTGGCACGCTTCGATTGTCGGATTCAGTTTCCCTGTGTGTCCAACCATGTCAGGATTGGCGAAGTTGATTATGAACACGTCCGTTTCATTTTCATCAATCGCCTTCAACATCCGGTTCGTTACTTTAAAAGCCGACATCTCAGGCTCAAGATCATAGGTCGCAACTTTCGGCGACGGCACCAGCAGCCGGTTCTCGCACGGGTACTCTTTCTCCACGCCGCCGTTGAAGAAATAGGTGACGTGCGCGTACTTCTCTGTCTCTGCGAGACGAAAATTTTTCACGCATATCGCGCCCCAGACTTCTGCCAGAACATTTTTGTGCTCGCGCGGCGGGAATGCTATGGCGAGCGGGAAAGTATGGTCGTATCGAGTGAAGCAGACGAAATCCACAGGGGGACGTTGCGGCGTGGGAAAGGCGTCGAAGTCAGGGACAGCCAGCGCGCGAGTTATCTGGCGTGCGCGGTCTGGGCGAAAATTGAAGAAGATAACGGCGTCGCCATCTTGAATCGTGGCTACGGGCTGGCCGTCTTCGCGTTCGATAACAACAGGCTCTACGAACTCGTCCGTGATGCCGTGCTCGTAAGACTTCTTTATAGCCTCGACAGGATCAATCGCGCGCTCGCCTTCGGCATTGACTAATAGTTTGTAAGCGCGCTCGGTTCGCTCCCAGCGCTTGTCCCTGTCCATAGCGTAATAGCGACCTATGACCGATGCTATACGCCCCGAACCTATATGGCTGCACTGCGTCTGCAAAGCTTCTACGTAGCCGTAAGCAGACATGGGCGGCGTGTCGCGCCCGTCCAGAAAGCAGTGAACGTAGATGCGCGCGAGGCCACGCTCTTTAGCCATGCGCAGCAGCGCGTAAAGATGTTCCTGCGAAGAGTGAACCTGCCCGTCTGAGACCAAGCCCATCAGGTGAAGCTGTGTGCCCCTGTCTTTCGCGCCGTCCATAGCTTTCACGAGCGCTTCGTTTCTGAAAAACTCGCCCGTCTCTATGTCGTAATCAATGCGCGACACGTCCATGCGAATCGCGCGGCCAGAGCCTATGTTCAGGTGGCCGACCTCTGAATTGCCCATAATGCCAGCGGGAAGGCCGACGCGCGTGCCCGAAGCTTCAAGAAGTGTGTGCGGGTATTTTCCTAAAATTTCGTCGTAGTAAGGTTTCGAGGCGAGCGCTATGGCGTTGCCTTCGCGCTCTGCGGAGTAGCCCCAGCCGTCAATGATGATGAGCGCGAGCGGCCCCTTCTTGTTGGTCAAAATGTTTCCTGCCTCTTGTCTGAAAAATTATGTTGCCATCTGGTAGCGCGTCCCGCAAGTCGGGCACTGCGCCAACTCTTTGACGCTGCTGATGGGAATGATTGGGATGATGAAGAAGAGCGTGATGAACCGCATTCCTTTCTTCATGGTGAAGTGCGCGACCGTGCCGCATTTGCCACAGCGCATCTGTTGCGGCGTCTGCTCCGATCCCCAACTGAAAAAGTGTGTGCCGATGATGAAGAAAAAGAACATGAGAAGCGCGCTCCTTATAATCTTGAGAAATACTGTCGCTTATTCACTTCCCGCGTCGCGGGGAGTGACGACCATGCGCAGCCGTTTCAGCTTACTTCGCTTTCATCATTTTTCCAGTAGTCAGGCTTCTCCTGCGTGTTCTGGTCGTGACGCTCCATCCATCTTTCGGGACGCTTCAATTCCGTGAAGCCGAATTGATGATAGAGACCATGCGCGTCTTTCGTGGCGAGCACCCAGCGGCGAAAGCCTTGAAGACGGGGATGGGAAATCATCACATCCATCAGCCACTTGCCCAAGCCCCGCCCGCGAAATTCTTCCAGCACGAACACGTCCGCTATCCACGCGAACGTAGCGTAATCTGTCACGACGCGCGCGAAGCCTATCTGTTTCCCCAGATGATAGAGTCCGAAGGGCAGAGAGTTTTCGATTGATCGCTTCACAACATCGAGCGGCCTGCCCGTTGCCCAGTAGGTCTCGGTGCTCAAAGTTCTGTGAATCAATTCAATGTCGAGATGCGCAGGGTCTGTGCTGATTAAATATTCGCCGCGATGTAGTTCATGAGCCACTTGTCGGTTCTCCCAAATGAGGATGTCTCACGCAAAGACGCAAAGGCGCAAAGAAGAGACGCAAGACGAAATGCAATTCAACCTCTTTGTGTTTCTTAGCGTCTTTGCGTGAAATCCTATTTCTTCGCTGCACGCGCCTTCTTCTTGCTCACTCCCTGCGCCTGTTGCTCTAATTGATAAAAGGCTGCGCGCCCCGGATAACGCGCAGCGCTGCGCAAGTCCTCTTCAATGCGAAGCAGTTGGTTGTATTTCGCAATGCGGTCGGTGCGCGACAGGCTTCCGGTCTTTATCTGCCCGGCGTTCGTGGCGACTGCCAGATCGGCTATGAACGAATCTTCGGTCTCGCCGGAGCGGTGCGAGATTATGGCTGTGCGCCGGTGCGTCTTCGCCATTTCAATGCAGTCAAGTGTTTCGGTGAGCGTCCCGATCTGGTTGACCTTGATGAGAATCGAGTTGGCAACGCCGCGCTCTATCCCTTTGCTCAGGAAATTCGTGTTCGTGACGAAGAGATCGTCGCCAACAAGCTGCACACGCTCGCCCAACTCGTCCGTCAGAGTCTTCCATCCGTCCCAATCGTTCTCGGCCATGCCGTCTTCAATCGAGATGATGGGATATTCTTTGGCCCAGCCTTTCCAGAAAGCCACCATCTCATCGCTCGTTAATTTTCGCCCGTCAGATTTTTTGAAGACGTATCTGCCCGCATCGTAAAACTCGCTCGCCGCAGGGTCCAGCGCCAGCATCACGTCGCCGCCAGCCCTGTAGCCCGCCTGCTCAATTGCTTCCAGAATCGTCTCAATAGCCTCTTCGTTCGATTTCAGATTCGGCGCGAACCCTCCCTCGTCGCCAACGCTGGTCGCGTGGCCGCGTTTCTTGAGAACGTTCTTAAGCGCGTGAAAAATCTCAGCGCCCGTTCTGAGCGCTTCGTGAAAACTTTCTGCCCCGACGGGCACGACCATGAACTCCTGAAAGTCTACGTTGTTGTCTGCGTGAGCGCCGCCGTTGACTATGTTCATCATTGGCACGGGCAGAGTGCGCGCGTTCGGCCCGCCCAGATATTTGTAGAGAGGGATTTCCAGATATGTGGCGGCGGCGCGCGCTGTGGCTAGAGAGACTGAGAGCAGCGCGTTTGCGCCCAGTTTCGATTTCGTCTTTGTACCATCCAGAGCAATGAGCGCGGCATCAACTTCAGCCTGATCGAGCGCGTCCATGCCAGCAATCGCCTGAGCTATAACTTCATTAACATTCTCTACAGCTTTAAGCACGCCCTTGCCGCCGTAACGCTTCTTGTCGCCGTCGCGCAACTCTACGGCCTCGTGCTCGCCCGTAGAAGCGCCGCTCGGCACGGCAGCGCGCCCCACCTCGCCGCCAATCAAAACCACTTCCGCCTCGACCGTAGGGTTGCCGCGTGAATCCAGAATCTCGCGCGCCCAGACCTGCTCAATCAAGCTCATGAAAAAAATTCTCCGTCAGATGGTTTCAGGAAATTTAACGCGCAACTTTACCATCTAAGAAAGTAAAAAGGGAGAAGGCAAAAGCTCGGACAGAAGCTTTATGAAGACTAATGGCTTCCTCCTTACCTTTGCCTTTTCCCTTAATCCGCTGCTGCGCTGTTGGTCTCGGTTTCATCTTCGGCTAACTCTACGCTTTCGTGGCGCTCCAGCCGGACGCGGACTATGCGGCGGCGGTCAAGGCGCTCTATGTGGAAGAGCAGGCCATCGTAGCGCACGACCTCGCCTGGCTGTAGGACGCGCCCCGCCTCGTTCATCAGGAATCCGGCGATTGTCGTGTAGGCTTCGGATTCGGGCAGAGAGAGGTTCAAGCGGCGATTGAGGTCGCGCACGGCCAGGCCGCCGTCGAGCATGAAACTTCCATCGCGCTCTTCGGTGATCTGCTCGTTGACCTCTTCGTCGTGCTCGTCTGAGATGTCGCCTACAATCTCTTCCAGCAGGTCTTCCAGAGTGATGATGCCTTCTATGCCGCCGTGCTCGTCAACGACGAAACCGAAATGCGTCTTGGCCTTGCGCATCTGCGTGAGCACGTCTTCCAGCCTGGCCGTGTCAACGACGTAAAGCGGCGCTTGCAGCACGAGTTCGAGCCGGAATTTTTCGGGCTTCAAAAGATAAGGCATCACGTCTTTGCTATGCACGAAGCCTACGGCATTATCCATGGAACCGCGAAAGACGGGCAATCTGGAGTAGCCGTATTGCTCGAAGGCTTTCACAATCTGTTCTAGCGAGCAATCGTCGGAGATGGATGCTATCTGCATGCGCGGAACCATCGCCTCACGAACTAAGGTGTCGGAGAACTGGAAGACGCGGTTAATCAAACGCCGCTCTTCGTGGCGCAGGTGACCGCTCTCTACGGAGATGTCAACAAGCTGTTGCAGCTCTGCTTCGGTGTAGACCGCAGTGTGTTCGAGCGAAGATTTAAGCCCCAGCAAGTGACCCAGACCGGTCCCGGTCTTGTTGAAGACCCAGATCGCAGGGCGGAAAACTTTGGCGAAAAGTTCTAACGGCGGCGCAGCTACAAGCGCAAGCGCTTCCGCGCGCTCCAGCGCAGCCATCTTCGGCATCAACTCGCCGAGTACTATGTGCAGGAAGGTGATTACTAAAAACGCGATTGCTATAGCCACGCCGTGCGCGACGTAATTGGCTGTGCCGGCGGTGGTGATGCGGTCGGCAAGTGGAGTGAGCAGCGCCGCCAGAGTCGGTTCACCCACCCAGCCCAGAGCGAGCGAGGCGAGCGTGACGCCTAGCTGCGTGGCAGAGATGAAAACTGTAGGCTCGCTCAGCAATCGCAGTGCGGCGCGCGCAGCCTTGCTTCCCGCTTCAGCCCGCGCCTCAAGGCGTGTGCGCCGAACCGTGACGAGCGCGAACTCCGAGCAAACGAAGTAGCCGTTTGCGCAGACGAGCAGCAGCACAGCCGCAAGCTTCCAGATTGCGCTTCCAAACGAGACAGGAAGCGCGGTCTCGTCCAACAGGATGCTCAGGAAATAACTCGCAGGTTCGTCCATCTTCGTCTTAAAGTAGGGTTATCCTTTAGCCCCTATTTTAAGCCCTTCCAGCGCATTCAGCCTAGCCGCCCGAATTGGCCTGTGACATATTTTGTGGCGCGCGCCTCTTTTCTTTGAGGCTAACAGCCCTTTCATCGTCAAGTTGATACGGCATCGGCCAGACTAATTTTAAGTACGTGCTCGTAATGCTGCGTCGTCCTTAGACTAGCACGGCCCTGTAGCTCTTGACCTTACGCCACTCTCACCGAACCGGGTTGCGAAAGTATCGCGCAGGTCGTGAAAGATCAGGACGGTTCGGAGCATCTTTACCATAAACTATCCTGTGCATACTCACACTTATTTAGAAAGCTCACAGCGTTTATGGAACCGAAATGCCCTCTACTTAATCACCAGACCGACGAGGTTACAGAAGATAAGTCCCATCATGGAATCAGAATAATATTGGTCCGAGATTGAAAGTGAAAGCGGCGGATGCCTTTGGAGACACCCGCCGCTCATCCTTCTCTCAATTAAGAAGAGTGGCTCGGTCAACGTCCTCACCTTTAGTCAACGCGCGCGTGCCAGTACATTCAGCACCTGCCTTTTAATTGCTCGGCATTCTACTGGCCTCAGGCTATTTATAAAATAACCACAGACAAATAAAAGCCTGTATGTTACGCGGCCTCTAGTGTGTGTCGATTCGTATGGTGCAATTTCCGTTGTCGGGTGCCGTGAACTGATGCACCTGGCCTGTATTGTTGTCGGTGATTTCCACCCTCATTATCTTCTTCTGCTTGTGGGAATGCCTCCCGTTGCTTCCCTCAAAGATCGTATGGTCAAACTCTATATGAACCGATCCTCCGCCGCTGATGATAATGGGGCTGTCGCTTATAGAGCGCATGAAAGAACCTCCCGATGTAGAGTATGTATTTTAGAGGCAGGCTTAAAGGCAGCCAGCCCGAAGTGGTGCGCATTCTACCACTTTGCTGCTTCTTGTAAAGAAGATTCAGAAATAGGTAGTGTGTCAATTTCAAATTAGAGCGCCGATAAATATTGGCTTAGAATCTCAAACTGACCCAACAGGCAGAATTTGGTTGACTGTCCGCGCAATTTGGCGTAGAAACCAGCCGCTACACATATTCCCCTTTGCAGGAGTTATAGATTATGAGGCGAATGCTTTTGTGCGCAACGCTGTTGCTGGCAGCGACGGCGTGTACCGCGCCGGGGCCAGCTAACACCAACGTGACAACGAACGCTAATACTGCTGCCACGCCGAAGGCCGCAGCCGTTTCCGATTCAGATGCGATAGCCCAGGAGCAGAAGGTCTGGGACGCAATCAAGAACAAGAACTTTGACGGCTTCGCAGCCTTTCTGGACGAGCAGCAAGTCGAGGTTACCGACACAGGAGTCAATAACAAGGCTGCGACGGTCAACGACGTTAAGAAGCTGGTTGTGACCGATATGACGTTTGCCGACTGGAAGGTCATACACGCGAACACAGATGCTTACGTCATAACGTACACAGCGACTTTGAAGGGGTCGTATGATGGGCACGACTTCCCATTATCTTCGGCCCGCGCAAGCTCCGCATGGGTCAGCCGTAACGGCAAGTGGATGGCAATTTACCACCAGCAGAGCGATGTCAAGCCGCCTATGGCGACGCCCTCGCCCACTGGATCGCCCGCCGCGAGTCCGAGCGCATCGCCTTCTGCGAGCACGGCTGCTAGCGCATCGCCTTCGCCCGCAACAGACCCGAACGCGCTTGAGAATCAGGTATGGGATGCTATCAAGCGCAGAGACTACACGGCTTTCTCGGCTTTTCTTGCCGATGACTTTATAGAAGTTGAGCCTGACGGCGTATACGATAAGGCCGCGTCTGTCAAAGCCCTTATGTCAGTTGATTTGAGTAAATTCACGCTGAGCGATTTTCAGGTGACGAGGATAGACGACGACGCATCGCTCATCACTTACGTTGTACATCCGCCATCTCCTTCCACAGATACCGAGCGACACAGCACCATATGGGTCAAGCGCGGCGGCAAGTGGCTGGCAGTCTTTCATCAGGGCACGCCGCAGTCGCATGCTCCGATGGTTAATTAACCGAGTCGGAAAATTCTGCCGAAGGACGGCAAGCTCTAACTGATTCGCCGCCCTTCATCTCGCCGTTCACTCGATAGTGTGTACGACAGAGCGTGAGATACACGAAGGACTAGAAGCGCGCTGACGCTATAAAGAGGCGCGCGGCTTGATGGGCGTAGAAGTTTTTCGATGAGAAATCGTCCGGTCAGTGACCGGCTGCCGCACCGGCTGCGCGTACGCGAGCGGGGCGATGCTCATGTTTCTCGCAGGCGCGTGCGAGTGCCTGGTCAACGCGCGGCTCTACGTTACATTCGGGTTGTCGGCAGACGGCTGCCAATTCCGATACGACCAGATAGCGCGAGCGCTCAAGCATTCTTTGCTCGCGGAAAGAGAGCGGCTTGAAGCGGCTCAGGTAAGTGAGATTCTTCAAAACGTCTGCGACCTCGAAGATGTCGCCGGTGCGCATCTTTTCGGTGAACTCTTTGAAGCGGTCTTTCCAGTCATTGGCGGGGGCGGAGAAATCGTCCGAGAGATTCCTGAGCAGCATCTCGCACTCGCCCGACGTGATCGGATGGCGTAATCCCACTTCCGATGCGTTTGCTACGGGGACAAGCACGAGAGAGTTCGTAGCTGCTAGACGGAGCGTATAGAAGGGGAGCGAATTGTTTCCGATCTGTTTCTGCTCTATCTGCTCGATGGTTCCGATTCCGTGGTTGGGGTAAACGACTTTCTGGCCGACCTTAAAGCCTACCATAACTCCTCCATCGGTTTTGCAAAAAACGAATTAGACTGCGCCGCACGCGCGGGTCTAGGGGGGATAACCCTTTGTGGTCTTTGACGCGACGCAGGAAACAGCGTCGGGCATATTCTGAATTCTCACAAAAGTGTAACAAGCCCTCTTACGAAGCGTCAAGCTTTGCTGGCGAGAGAGGTGAACGAAAGGGTGATGGAAGAGCAATTATAAGTGATGAGTGATGAGTGATGAGTGATGAGAAAGAACCAAAAGCTTTTCTCTTATCACTTATCACTTATTACTTATCACTTATAATTGCTTTTCATGTTTCGCCGTTTGCTTGTAAAATGATTCTGCCTCTACATGCCGTGAGGATTCGATTGACTGCTCGAACTGCGAGCGACAGGTTGCGCCCTGAATTTTTCTGGAAATCATTATGGCCCTACTGAAGATCACTGACGCTAGCGGGCGTCAATGGCAATACCCCTTGAACCCTAAAGCGGTTTGCACAATCGGGCGCGCGCCCGATAACTGCGTGGTGCTGGACGACCCCCGCGCTTCGCGCCACCACGCGCACATCACCGCAGAGGAAGGCACGTTCACAATCATCGACGGCGTTGTCGTGGGCGGTCAGGTAAAGCGCAGCGCCAACAAGGTTCTTATCAACGGCGAGCCTAGATTGAGCCAGGAACTCAAGGACGGCGACCGCGTTACCATAGGCGCGAGCAGCATGCGATTTGAGCAGCCTGCGCAGGAGCGCGCCACAGATATGCGCTACGACGATAAGCCGCTGGGACACACGCAACTGCTCATCTCCGCAAATGACGTGATGTCAACGGTGCTCAAAAAGCCGACCACAACTACCTCCGGCATCATGGCGCGCGACAAAGAGCTTGAAGCGTTGCAGCGCAAGGCCAACATACTGGCCGAGCTTTACGAGATGAGCAAGACCTTAGGCTCCGTCTTCGACCTCGAAAAAATCTTCGACAAAGCGTGCGACATAATCTTCCGCGTCACGCCCGCCGACCGCGTTGTGGCGCTGCTGGCGGAAACCACTTCGGACGGCAACCAGGATGATGTGCCGCTTCACCCCATAGCCATGCGAACGCGCGACGAGAAGCTTGAGGCGCATGCAAAACGTTTGACCATTGGCCGCACTATCACGAGGAAAGTGATGAAGGATCGCGTGGCGCTGCTCTCGCAGGACGCAGCCGCGGACGAAGAGTTTGCCAGCGTTGAGTCAATCGTCATGCAGGGCGTGCGCTCGACTATATGCGCCCCGCTCATTGCGGAATCGGGCGTTCACGGCGCGCTCTACGCGGATCGTCTGGATCAATTCGCCTCCTTCCGATCTGATGACCTTGAACTGGTCACGGCAGTGGCAGCGCAAACCGCAGTTGCCGTCGAAAACGTGCGCACTCACGAGCGCCTTGCGCGCGAAGAGGTTGCGCGCGCCAACTACGGTCGCTTCCTGCCAGAATACGTTGTGAAGCAGATGCTGGAAAATCCGGAGTCGTTCAAGCTCGGCGGAGTGAATCAGACCATCACTGTGCTCTTCGCAGACATACGCGGCTTCACAAGGCTTTCAGAGTACGCGCAGCCCGAAAAGGTCGTGCAGCTTCTCAACAAATATTTCACTGCTATGACCGACATCATCTTCGCGCATGGCGGAACGCTCGATAAATTCTTAGGCGACGGATTGATGGCGCTCTTCGGCGCTCCGACCGCAACGCCGCAGGATGCTTCAAACGCGCTGGATGCGGCGGTCGCCATGCAGCGCCGAGTGCTGGCAATCAACGACGACCTGCGCATCGAAGGGCTGCCGGAAGTCGCCATAGGTATAGGGCTTCACACAGGCGTTGCGACAGTCGGCTACATCGGCAGCGAGCGCCGCTCGGAATACACCGCGATTGGCGACACAGTGAACACCGCCTCGCGACTTGAGAAGAACTCGCAGGGCGGGCAGATACTGATTAGCGAGGCGACAGCCACAGAAGCGAAGACCGGTTACCCTCTGACGCCGCGCGCTCCTATCTCGGTCAAAAATCGCGTGCAGCCCGTCCCGCTCTTCGAGGTCGAGTGGCAGCAAGGCACCAGCTCGCACGACGAGCAGTAGGGAAGAGTAAGCGAGTTTGAAAGTAAAGTAATTTGTGATGGGTGACAGCTTGAGCCGCTCATCACTATTTTTTTATGGGTGTATCGAAGTTTTTCAGAAAACAGATTCTGGTCGCGCGCGTCTACGGCATTCCTGTGCGTATTGATTACCGCTGGTTCGTGGTCTTCGGGTTGAGCGTGTGGCTGATAGGGCACAGCTTGCAGTTAGGGCCGCACCGATTCAGCACTATGATGTTACCGGCGCTGGACCTGATGACAGCGTGGGTGGTGGGCGTTATCACGACGCTGCTGCTCTTCCTCTCTGTCTTCGGCCACGAGCTATCGCACGCTCTGATGGGTCGAGCGGAGGGAATAGAGATTGAAGAGATAGTCCTTCATCCTTTCGGCGGATTCACACGATTGAAACGCGAGGCGGATAACCCGCGCGCGGAGTTTCGCATAGCCATAGCAGGCCCTGCGGCCAGCTTCCTCTTTGGCGTGCTCGCGTTCGTCGCAGCCTACGCCGCCTCCGTCAATCACTTCAAAATCGCTGCGGCTGTCTTCTCTCTGGTTGGCTCAGGCAACATTCTGCTTGCCGTTTTCAACCTCTTCCCAGGCTATCCGCTTGACGGCGGGCGCGTACTTCGCGCACTGCTCTGGCGAAGCAGCGGCAACATAGTCGTAGCCACGCGCGTCGCAGGGTTCTGCGGCATCTTCATCGCAGCCACGCTTATCATCTTCGGCATCTACATGGCGTTCACGTTCGCGCGTCTCACAGGATTGTGGGCTGTGCTCGTAGGACTGTTCCTGCTAGATGCGGCTATCAGAGTTGTCAGCCACTCGAGCCGACCGAAGCAGGGAGTCGTGGCCGACGCCATGGGCGCGCCCGTTTCGATTGAGCCTGACGTGTTGATGAGCCATTTCGTTGACCAGATTCTGCCTATGTACCGCCAGACAAGTTTCCCGGTCGCGCACGACCGCAGGCTTCACGGAATGCTCACGCTCGCAGACCTGAAAAAGATTCCACGCGAGAGATGGCGCAACACGCGGGCGCGCGACATCATGCGACCCATAGGCCAGATGCTCTTCGTAGAACAGGACGTGACGCTGGCCTACGCAGACGACCTCATGCGACGCAACGGCATAGGCGCGCTAGCCATCGTTGACAACGCAGGTCAACTGGTCGGCTTTCTTCAGCAAGGCGTGAGAAAGAAAGTTCGCAAGAAGAAGGTTCAGAAACAGAAAGTCGAAAACCCGAAGCCGCTGGGTCTGTAAAATTAATGTGGAGTTCGATATATGAATAGAGCGCGTATGCCTTTTCATATATCGAACTCCACATTAATTTTAGACCGGTTTAATTCTATCTCCCTTCGCATTGCCTCTACACCCTGTTTTCCTTCATAATCCATACGGAGCATCGTTTCACGGGGTAGGGGGAGACTGTAGATGCTGACAGTCATCGGCGCGCTCTTTGCCAACTGTCTTATTGCTGTCCTGAAGTTCGTGGCTGCCATCATGACGGGTTCGTCTGGAATGATGGCAGAGGCGCTGCACTCTGTAGCCGATACGGCGAACCAGATTTTTCTGCTGCTGGGATTGCGCTTCTACAAAAAGCCGCCCTCGCGGCGTCACCCGTTCGGCTACGGCAAGGAACGCTTCTTCTGGTCTTTCATTGCAGCCGTTTTCATCTTCGGCGTCGGCGCGACCTACGCGATGTACGAAGGGATTCAGAAGCTCTCGCACCCGCACGCGCCCCAACGATTGGCTATAGCCTACTGGGTGCTAGCCATCTCCTTTCTGCTCGAAAGCGCGTCCATAGGGATTGCGATTCGGGAGGAGTTGAAGGAGGCGCGCCAGGAAGGGATGACGTTCTTTGAGTATCTGCGCGAGTCTAAAGACCCTACTGCGAAGACTGTTATCTTTGAAGACGCTGCGGCTCTGATCGGCATCGTCATCGCCGCCGCCGGACTTTATTTGACCGAGCATCATGTGGGACCTGGGAGCGGAGCTTTCTGGGACGGCGCGGCTTCCATGTTAATCGGACTGGTGCTCGCAGTGGTCGCTTTCGCACTCGCGCAAAGTTCCCGCGCGCTTTTGATAGGCGAGGCCGCGACGCCAAAAACTGTTGCGCGAATCAAAAAGGCGATTCAAAATCACGAGAACGTTGAAGAAGTGGTTGAGCTTTTGACTATGCATCTTGCGCCGAAACAGATTCTCGTCAACGCGCACATAAACCTGCGCAATAATCTGACGACGCAGGATATTGAGAAGACCATAGGCGAGATAGAGGGCGCTATCTACGAGACGGAGCCGAAGGTGGACGAGATTTTTCTTGAGACTGCGCCGCCGAGCAATCATGCGAAGAAGCATAGACGCGCCAAAAGAGTCGCGGGAAGCGGAAACTGAAGGCTGATTTTCGATTTGCGATTTTGGATTGAATGCTTTACGAAAGTTGATGTCCGAAATGCTAAAACTCAATCTTCCGACATACAATCTTAAAATCGAAAATCTAGAATCGAAGATAGAAGATAGAAGATGCTGCTTCTATTGCCATACACGGAACACTTAGGAAGGCTAGGCGAGCCGCGAAACCTCGCGGACATAGCGCTGGTCTTTCTCATCGTGTACGGCATACTGAAGCTGGTTAGGGGAACACGTGCAGCGCCTATGGCCGCCGGGTTAGCGGCCTTCTCGCTTCTCTACTGGATAGCGGTCAATCAGGAATTAACCACGCTCGAATTCGTCCTGCGCGGCGGCCTGCTCTACATAGGCGTAGCCATCGTCGTTCTCTTCCAATCGGAAATCCGCCAGGCTTTAACTTCATTCGGCAATCGCGTAAGAATGCCTTTCACTCGCCGCCACCGTGGGCAATTCGGCGAGGGCGTTTACGACGAGATAGTTCTGGCCGCAACCACGCTCGCTTCCACGAAGACTGGCGCGCTGATTGTGATTGAGCGCGGCGTAGGCTTGAAGAACGTAACGGATGGAGGCGTCAAGCTCGAAGCCGAACTCAGTTACGACCTGCTCGTGACGATATTTAACCCGACCACGCCTCTGCACGACGGGGCCGTAGTCGTTCGCAGGCATCGTATAGCAGCCGCAGCCTGCTTCCTGCCGCTCACGCTCAATCCGCGACTGTCGAAAGATTTGGGCACACGCCACCGCGCTGCCATCGGCATCACTGAAGACACGGACGCGGTGGCCGTAGTTGTTTCAGAAGAGACAGGATTGATCTCTTTCGTGCAGGGTGGGCAGATAAGGCGCGGGCTTGATGCTACAAAACTGCGCGCGGCGATATTCGAGGCGCTTGAAGCTCCTCGCGCCAGAGCGGATGAAGGGCGAGCTGCTGTTGCGACTATGCCCGTCAAGACAGACGACACGGAAGACGCGCTCGGAGTCAGAGTCACGGACATCTGACCTCAAGAATTTTTCTCAACACAATTTTCAACGAATGCCGTTTAGCGATTTTAAGAAGGATTTGCAGGGTGTACGTGTAGCGCCGAGACGCAGCGTGCGCTACTGGCTGCGCGAGCTTTTCATAGTGGACTGGAGTCTGAAATTGATGGCGCTCGTCATCTCGCTCGGTCTCTGGTATGCGGTCACGGGGCAACGCACGGCCAAGACGATCCCCATGCGGGGCGTGCAGTTGAGCTTTCGCCTGCCAACTGATCTGGAAATAGTTAACGAGCCGCGCCACGAGGTCGAGGTAACTTTAACGGGAAGCAAACGGGCACTGGATCAGATCAAGAAGAATGACCTGATAATTTACGTTGACATAGCGAACACGACTCCGGGCGACCGCATCATCTATCTCACGCCGAACACAGTCACGATGTCTCTGCCGGAGGGCGTGCGCGTGGACGACATCGAGCCGGACGCTATCCCGCTCAAGCTTGAGCCTAGAATCGAGCGCGAGGTCGAAGTCGAGCCGAAGCTCGAGGGCAAGCTGCCCGATGGCTTAGAGCTTCGAGGGCAGACCGTTACACCAAACAAAGTGCGAGTGCGCGGGCCTGCCAGCCACGTCAACGCCCTGCAAAAAGCCTCGACAGATCCTATACAGCTTGAAGGACGCAGAGAGAGTTTCACCATGCCGCAGGTCGCCGTTACTGTCTCGGACACGAAGATTGATGTGATTGATACTGTCGTTCGCGTGCAGATGGAGATAGGCGAAGAGCGAGTGGAGCGAAGTTTCAACGGCGTGAGCGTGCGCGACAATTCAGGAGCGCCCGCGCGACCCGGCACTGCGAGCGTCACGCTTTTCGGCGAGCGCTCTGCTCTGGATCAACTGAACGCCCAGAATATTCAATTAGTCCTGGACGTAGCCGACGACGGCTCGATCACGACTCGCCTGGCCTTGCCGCCCGGCATGGAAGGCCGCGTCGAATTACGCTCAACGAAACCCGCGGGATTTTCAATTATCAGATGAGTTTCAAGTTTCAGGGTGCAGGTTTTAAGTTAAAGAGCTTATACAACTCGAAACCTGCACCCTGAAACTTGAAACTTGAAACATATGAAGAAGCTTTTCGGAACAGATGGAATACGCGGGCGTGCCGGAGAGTTCCCGCTTGATTCTGCTACGGTGCGTGTGATGGGGCGCTCGCTCGCCCTGCATCTCGCCCGGCAGAAGGGAAGCACGCCGCGAATAGTCTTGGGGCGCGATACGCGCGAGTCGGGCGCGTGGATCGAAACGGCGCTCGCGGCTGGCGCAAACGAAGCAGGCGCAGAAGTGGAATCCGCAGGAGTTATAACAACGCCGGGCGTGGCTTTCCTTGCGCGCACGCTCCCCGCCGACGCAGGCGTAGTAATCAGCGCCTCGCATAATCCTTTCGACGACAACGGAATTAAAGTCTTCGCTCCTTCTGGCCGGAAGATCAGCGACTCTATGGAGCGGCTCATCGAAGCAGACATCGCCGCCGAAACCGAGAGGATTTTGACCACGCCGCCGTCCGAAAATTCGTTAGATTTAACCCTTTCGGAAGCTCATTCATCGCACGCGGATGAATTGAGGGCGAGCTATCTGGAATATCTTGGCGATGAAATTGGCGCTGGCCTGTCGCTGGAAGGCTTCCGTATCGTCGTTGATTGCGCCAACGGCGCGGCGTCTAATCTCGCTCCAAAACTTTTTCAGAGACTTGGGGCGACGGTCGTTGCTATTAATAATCAGCCGGACGGGCGCAACATCAACCGCGACTGCGGCTCGCTTCACATAGAGGGACTGCAAAAGAGAGTTACGGAAGAGGGCGCTGATCTTGGCGTCGCTTACGACGGCGACGCAGACCGCGCTCTGTTCGTGAATGCGCGCGGCGAATTTGTTGATGGCGATGCGACCCTGTGGGTGCTGGCCCAATTCATGCAGGAACGCGGGATGTTGAAAGACGACACGGTGGTAGCAACCGTGATGAGCAACATAGGGCTGGAGATCGCGCTTCGTTCGCGCGGGATTCAATTGCTGCGCACAGACGTTGGAGACAAGTACGTTCTCGAAGAACTTCTGAAAACGAGCGCTAACTTAGGAGGCGAGCAATCCGGCCACATCATCTTTCCTGAACAGAGTCTGGCGGGCGACGGAATGATAACGACGCTCAGCCTGCTGCGCGCTGTGCGCGAAACGGGGCGCAAGCTGCATGAACTGACCCTGGGCTTCAAGCGCTACCCGCAAATCTTAGTCAACGTGCGCGTGCGCGAGAAGCGCCCCTTTGAAGAGGTCGAGCAGATTAACGATGCGGCGCGCGATGTCATGGAGAAGCTAGCCGGGCGCGGGCGTCTTCTTCTTCGCTATTCAGGCACAGAGCCGCTCGCGCGCGTGATGATTGAAGGCGAGCGTCAGGACGAGATAGACATGTATGCGGGTGCGCTGGCCGCCATCATAAAAAAAGAGATTGGCGCACTCGACGCTCAACCCATTTAGAGACAATTTTACGCGAAGCCCGGTGTAACTCTTACACGCCGGGACAAGTTTTACGAAGCAAATTTCAGCCCGATTTTTCGGTCATACGCCAAAAACCTAAGAAAATTAGGGGAGTTGGTCGAACAAAAAATAACTACTTGCGCGGCATAAGCCTTGCGATGTATATTGTGGGGCAAGAGAGACGGTTGGTGGATCCTCCGTCTCAGTGGTTGCTGGGGTGAGGACAGTAACCACGAAAATGAATGGGCGCGTCGCACTCCCACGCTGACGCGCCCATTCGCTTTTTCAATCACAAAATTCGTTGCACCCGCTTACAATTAAAGCTCTACTCAACCGTACACTATTAAAAACTTTTTCGCCGCCGCAACCACAGAGATTGGGCAGAAGAACGCAGAGGATTGAGCAACATAGTGAACAACAACATACTAAAGATGCAGTAGACTTTTTGTTCAAGCTTTCTACCTTTTGTTCAGGTTAGACTATTTGTGCAAAGCTAACTCAAAACTATCTCTCAATTGAGCATAGCTATAGATTTATGCGATAAAAATCTTTGGAGCAGCCTTATCTTTATACTCGAACTTATCAAGATTCGTTTGCCGATTCTCTCATCTCTCCGTTAAGCTTGTAGCCAAATACAGGGAAGGGAGTAAAGCTGTTCCCTCACGCGCCATGAATCTAAGCGACTACCGCCACGATTTCGCAGCATACAATTCGGCCATTCAGTTAGCTTATTACAAGTATCGTTCCGGGCTTGAAAATGAGCTTCATCTTGAGCCAATCATTGACCGTTACGGTGACCTTTTCACGCCCGGCGCTATAACCTCGCTCGAGCAGGCGATGGGCGATACGCCGGAAAATTTCGAGACCGAACGTGCAGGGCTTCACGCGCTTCTGGGCGCTGCGCGCGTCGGTTTTCTTGAGGCGCAGGCGCGCCGATTGACGGAAGAGCGCGCACACTGTGAATCCACCGCGCATATAGAATGGCGCGGCGAAAACGTTTCCGCATTCAGCGTGACCAGGCTGATTGCCAACGAGCCGGACGCTTTTCGACGGCGCGAGCTGACGGCACGCTGGGTGGACGCACTGGGCGTGTGCGACGACCTGCGCGCAGCCCGTCTCGAATCATTTCGCCAGTCAGCAAAAGTTCTGGGCTTCGATTCCTATCGCGCGCTCTACTCGCACATTACCGGTACGGATTACGAACTATTGGCCGCGTTGACCGACAGGTTCCTGGAGCGCACTGAAGCAGCGTACTCGTCTGCGCTGGCGAAAGCGGCGGCGCGCGACCTGCCCGGTGTCAGGTTCAATGAACTGGCGCAGGGCGATTACCTTTTCTTTCAGCGCATGTTTCGGCTCGATCCGGTTTTTACGGCGCAAGACTTGATGCGGACTTACGCTGCGGCCATGAACAATCTGGGCATCAGCGTAGAGAAGCAGAAGAACATTTATATAGATGCGGAGTCGCGCCCGGCGAAATACCCTCGCGCTGCATGCTTCATCATCAACCCGCCAGAAGACGTTCGTTTCATCATAGCTCCTACGGGCGGCGTCTATGATTACACGACGCTGTTTCACGAAGCAGGACATGCTCAGCACTTCGGCTGGGTTTCGCGCGATCTGGCAAGCCGCCACCCGGAATTCATCTTCAGCCCCGATTACGCGACCACAGAGGGTTACGCATTTTTACTGAACCATCTTTATTTAGACGCCGGGTGGCTTCTTGAGCACAGGCCGAACTTGAGGGAGAACAGTGCGCGCAGCATTGTGCGCGACCTGGCTTTGATAACGACTCATCAGGTGCGGCGCTACGCAGCTAAGCTCAGGTACGAGATAGGGCTGCATGACAGCGCGGACTTTCGCTCGGATCATTTAGCAGAAAGCTACAGGACGCTTCAGGAACAGGCTACGCTATTTAGGCGTAACGCCGGGCAGTATCTTATGGACATTGACGATGGCTTCTATTCTGCGGCTTACCTGCGCGCCTGGGCGTTCGAGGCGGGGCTGCGGGAATATCTTCGCACGCGGTACGGGCGAAGATGGTGGGCTGTACGTCGGGCTGGCGACGAGTTGATTGATCTGTGGAGCACTGCATCGCGCTATTCGATTGAAGAGCTGGCGCGGCTCGTGGGCTTCGGCGAAATCAGTTTCGATCTTCTGGCCGATTCTCTGATTGCCGCTATGAATGAAGGATGAAAGTGGAGCGCATACGAGTAAACTTGCCCGCGCGGGCGCAAGGTTACGAAATAGTTATCAAAGAGGGAGTGCTGGAAACGCTCGGCGCTAATGCGCGCAGGAGTTTAGGCGAGAGCGCCAATCGCGTCGCCCTAATCTCCAACAGAAAAGTTTTCGGTCTTTACGGGGAACGGGCTGCAAAGAGTTTGAGCGAAGCGGGATTTGAAGTCGCGCACTGGCTTATGGGCGACGGCGAGCGCTACAAGTCTCTGAGAACTTTGGAGCGCTCGCTTGAGTTTCTCTCCGAAAGCAAGCTGGAAAGGAGTGATGCTGTTGTTGCGCTGGGTGGTGGCGTGGTCGGAGACCTTGCCGGATTCGCCGCTGCCGTTTACCTGCGCGGCGTGGCCTTCATTCAAGCCCCTACAACGCTGCTTGCTCAGATAGACGCCTCGGTCGGCGGCAAAGTTGCCGTTAACACATCTGCCGGAAAGAATCTTCTTGGCGCTTTTTACCAGCCGCGCGCGGTTCTCGTTGACACCGAAACGCTCAAGACTCTGCCGCGAAGAGAACTGACTGCGGGCTTGTGCGAATGCGTCAAGCAGGGCGCAATTTCCGGGCTGAAGCTTTTTGAAGAGACAGTAGATTTTCTTGAAAAGCAATCTTTCGATTCAATCTCATCGAAGCAGGACTCTTCTTCTGCACGCCTGTCCCATCTAATCGCGTCGCAGGTGAAATTCAAGGCGTCAATCGTCGCGGGCGACGAGCGCGAGGATTTAACTCGCACGGATTCGCGCTCGCGCCGCGTGCTGAATTTCGGCCACACGACCGCGCACGCGCTTGAACTTGTGACGAATTACAGGCGCTTTCGGCACGGCGAGGCAGTGGGCTACGGTCTGCTTGTCGCAGGCGAAATTTCAAAAAGACTAGGCATGCTGCCCCGTTCTGAGTTAGAATATCTGGGCCGTGCTGTCCGCCTCTGCGGACGCCTGCCCCGCACGGACGACCTTGACCTCGCCCTTATAGAAAAGGCGCTTGCGCATGACAAGAAGCGAACCGGCGGCTCTCTTAAGTGGGTGCTGCTGGAGAGAATCGGTCACGCGCGTGTCATGGACGGACGAGAAGTCCCACCTCGGATTTTGCGCGACTCATTGCGCGCAGTTCTACAAAAGAGTAGTAGCTCAATTTGAGATTCAGGAACAGTAAACGCGCTGGCCTTGATCTTCACACTGGCTCGCTACTTACAGAAGATTTCTTGAAGTCAAAACGGAGGAAGTTTTTAAGATGCAGAGATCGCTGAGCGCGTGTGCCGTTCGACGCGGTGAACGCGGAGGTGCGCGCCTGAAATTCTTAATCGTCGCCGCATTGCTAGCGACAATGGGCTACGCCGGTTATCAGTATGTGCCTGTTGCCTACCAATCCTATCTTTACAGAGACTTGATGCAGGAGAGCGTGGACAAGGCGGTCGCGCTCAGCCATAACGGTGAATGGATTAGAGAGCAGTTGACCAAAAACGGAGGCGAGTTCGGCGTTCCTCAGAGCGCGAAGATCACCCCGTCGCAGTCAGACGGCAGCCACGTTGAGGTGCGTGTGCAGTTCACGCGCGAGATTCCGCTTCTGCCAGGCTACATGTATCAATACGAATTCGATCAGACCGCGAAGAGCAGGGAAGTGATAATGCATTAAAGGCTCGCCGCATTACATTCGCGGCGAGCCTTCAATAACTCTCTCTTCATCCGATGCTCCTCATTAAGAAGCGTAAGCTGCCAGAACCTGCGCGGCGGCTTTAGATAATCCTTGCAGTTGTATAAATCCTGCGGGCGCGCTTGCCAACCATGTGGTCGGGCACACGCCGCAACGTGTGCATGAATCAACCGATGGACAGGGAGCAGACGAGCGTGCAATGTGAGCGCGCTCGTGTTCGCGCTGCATGAACTCGCGCGAAAGCCCTGAGTCCACTATCTCCCACGGCAATGCTTCGTCGTAAGAGCGGTTGCGGCTGGTGTAAAAGTCTGCATCAATGCCCGTCTCGCGCAGCGCCCGGTTCAAATCTCCACCAAGGCGCGCGGCCAATTCGATAACACGCGCAACCTTCCTGTCGCCAGAAGAAAAGAGCGCTTGCTCGTGCGCAATGCGTGCGCTCATCGCCCTCACCTCTACGTTAGGGATGCGCGCAAGATTCTTCGAGACCCATTTCAGACGACGTTTCAATTCCTTCTCATCGCAAATAGCATCCCACTGCAAGGGCGTATTAGGTTTAGGCACAAACCCGTTCAGCGAAGGAATGATTTTGCCAGCGCGCCCGAAACGCTTTCCGGCTTCGAGCATGCGATTCTTAATCCGCTCGACCAGCACGATCATCTCTTCCAAATCTTCGTCGGTTTCCGTAGGCAAGCCAACCATCAAGTAGAGCTTTATCGTCAACATGCCACGGTCGAATACAGAGCCGCAGATGTCAACGATCTCGTCGTTCGTCAGATTCTTGTTGATGACTTTGCGCAGCCGGTCTGAGCCTGTTTCGGGCGCGACGGCAATCTGCTGATCGCGCGATTCGACCAGAGCATCCAGCAGTTCGTCAGAGATTTGATCAAGGCGAAGAGACGAAACAGAGATGCGATAATTCATGGAACGAAGACCCTGAAGTATTTCGCTTATCTCAGGATGGTCGCACACGGCTGTCGAAACCAGACCGATCTTATCGGTCTTCGCGCGCCACTCTTGCGCCTTCGCCAGAATGTCGCGCGCAGGCACGACACGCGGCGGCCAATAGTTAAAGCCAGCCCAGCAGAAACGGCACCCCTGCGAGCAGCCGCGCGAGATTTCAATCAGAAAGCGCTCACCCATCTCTGCGCGTGGCGCGAAGATAACGGTCGAAGGAGCGAACACTTCAGCCTCGCGCAAGCGTTCGGCCACTTCAATCTCACCCCGCCGAATCGCGCGCCTGAGACTTCCTTCCTTAGGATTCTCAGCCGCCACTGCGCGACCCACATGCGCTGGCACGCCTTCGGCCACTGGCCTGTATGCCTCAACAGTTCCGTCTTCGTTATAAGCGACATCGTACAGTGCAGGGACGTAAAAGCCCCTGCCTTTGCGAGCCAGAGCAAGAAGAATCTCTTCTTTCGAGCCGTTCTCAAGAATGACATCAACGAGTTGTGGCCCAAGAACTTCGCCCTCGCCAACGCCGATTACGTCCGTGAATTCCGCTATAGGCTCCGGGTTCAGGAAAGAGGCAGCGCCGCCCATCACCACAAGCGGATCATATCCCGTTCTGTCTTTAGCCCAGACGGGCACGCCGCTTAAGTGCAGCATACGCGCCATGTTCAGGTAATCAGTCTCGAACGAGATGGAGAACGCGACTACATCGAAATCGCGCACGGGCGTTTGAGTCTCAAGCGAGAGAAGCGGCGTGCGCCCTCTTTCATACTCGCGCATCTCCGCCGCGTCCGGCAAAAAGACGCGCTCGCACGAGACTTCAGGGATGCGGTTAAAGAGTTCGTACATCGCCTGAAAGCCCAGGTTCGCCATGCCAATCGAGTACACGTTCGGATAGCAGAGCGCAACGCGAAGATCAGCCACGCGCTTCACAACGTACCCATCCTCGCCAGCGAGTTTCTGTTTGTAGCTTTCGACTATACGATTCATAAGAGATTAGAGATTAGAGGTTAGAGGTTAGAGGTCAGTTGATGGCTTTTTACTAACCTCTGACCTCCAACCTCTAATCTCTAGCTTTACCTCTGTGTTCCGTCCAGAAACGCTTTCAGCTTGCGCGAGCGTGACGGGTGGCGCAGTTTTCTAAGCGCTTTGGCTTCAATCTGGCGGATGCGCTCGCGTGTGACGGCGAAGTGCTGTCCGACTTCTTCGAGAGTGTGCTCGGAGCCGGATGAACCCAGACCGAAGCGCATCTTGATGACTTTCTCTTCGCGCGGCGTCAGAGTAGCGAGAACTTCATCGGTGATTTCACGAAGGTTCGATGCGACCACTGCGTCGGCAGGATTCAAGATGGATTTGTCTTCTATGAAATCGCCCAGGTGCGAGTCTTCCTCTTCGCCGATTGGCGTTTCCAGGGAGATAGGCTCCTGCGCGATCTTCAGCACCTTTCGCACCTTCGAGACAGGAATGTCCATCTTCTTCGCAATCTCTTCGCTCGTAGGCTCGCGCCCCAACTCCTGCACGAGCGCGCGCGAGGTGCGAATCAGCTTGTTGATAGTCTCTATCATGTGAACGGGGATGCGAATGGTTCTGGCCTGATCTGCGATTGCGCGCGTGATGGCCTGTCGAATCCACCACGTCGCGTAGGTCGAGAACTTGTAGCCGCGACGCCATTCAAACTTGTCAACGGCCTTCATCAAACCTATGTTGCCTTCCTGAATCAGGTCAAGAAACTGAAGGCCGCGATTCGTATACTTCTTTGCAATGGAGACGACAAGACGCAGGTTGGCTTCGACCAACTCGCGTTTGGCCTGACCCGTTTGCTGCTCGCCTGTGACGATTGATTGAAGCGAGCGCTTTATCTCGACGGGCGCAATGTAATGTTCCGCCTCTATCTGCTGAAGACGCTTCTTAGCAACCTGTATGTGGCGCTTGTACTCTTTCTCGTCCTCCGGCTTAATACGTTTTCGGTTTAGCCGCTCTGTGTAATTTTCGATTCCACGCTCGTTGTCGCGCACCTCTTTCTGTACGCTGCGAATCGAGTTGATGAGACGCTGGCGAGCGCGCTCTGTCAGGTTCAAGCGACCGATTTCTTGCGCTATCTCAAGGCGTATGCGCGCGACCTTGCGCTTCAGACGCAGAAGTTTTTTGCTCTTGCGTCCACGTGTCACCTTCTGCTCGGCGCGCAGCTTGTCCCACTCTTTCAAGCCCGCTTTGTAGAGCTTGCGAATCTCCAGTATGCCTTCAATCGTCCAGCGCAGATACTCGTCGGCCTTGTCCTCGATTTCGGCCATCTCGGCCTGCTCTGCGAAGTTAACTATGTCGCGTATATTGGTCGTGCCCGCTTCCAACTCGTCGCCAATTTTAAGAAGCTCTTTAACGGCGATGGGCGAGCGCGAAATGGCTTTCTGGGTTTTTATCTGGCCGCGCTCAATGCGCTTTGCGATTGCGACCTCGCCCTCGCGCGTCAGAAGCGGCACGACACCCATCTCGCGCAGGTATAGCCGCACGGGGTCGTTGGTCTTCTCAAGCGCGCCAGCCGAAAGGTCTAGCTCTATGTCTTCGTCAACCGCCTCGTCGTCTTCATCCGTAGCGATGGCCGCTGCCTGTTCAAGCAGGCGCTCATCGGAATCTGCAACGGGAATGTTCGAGCCTTCCAGCTTCTGAAGCACATCCTCTATGTCGTCGGGCGAAACGATATTGTCGGGCAGCTCGCGGTTCAGATCATCAAACGTCAAATATTTCTTGTCGCCACCAAGCTCCAGCAGTCGCTGCATAACATCGTCTCTATCTTTCTCTTCCATACTCACTTTTTCTGCTCACCTCAAACGATTTCGGATCTGCATTCTGGAGTACTCCGTCGTCGCGGAGTTATTCGAGTTAATTCCAAAATAATTATCTAAAATCCAAAATCAAAAATTCGTTGCCGCCTCAGTATGAGGAAGAAACATATTACGCTTGCGTGCCAATTCAAGATGTTCCAGCGCTAGACGGTCGCGCCTGCTTTCATCGCCTGCACGCTCAGCCGCAGCGATCTCCATGCTCAATTCGTTGATGCGCCGGTCAACCGCCATCACGCGCAAAGTGCTCAAGCAGCTTTCCGCAACCGCCAGCGCGTCGTCCAAAGCCTCGCCTTCGGCGCGCGTCGTCTCGCTCATCAAAAGCAGCGGCACAAGGTCTGCCGCAACCGTGTCGCCTTCCGTCTTCGCGCTCAGAGTAGCGAAATCAAATGTTCCGCCTTCACGCTCTATTTCGACCAGCGCCCGAAACACAGATGCGGTCGGCAAATCTTCGTAATCCGGCTCTTCAATGCGCGCTAACACCGTTCGCCGCAACTCTTCGTCCGCGAAGAGTAGTTCAAGAAGGCGCTGCTCCGCGATTGTGGGCTGCGCGCCAGTGGCTTGCGTCACTTTCTGATGAACGCTTTTCGCGTCCAGGTTTGCGCCCGACTTCACGGTCTGCCATAACTCTTTACGAAGCTGAGGCTCTTCGACGCGCAGCGTGTCCATCACAATGTCAAAATATTCGCGCTTCTGAATCGAATTACGGACAGCGCGAACATACGGGAGCGCCTCCTCTACCGCCGCCGCTTTGTCAGCCGGGCGATGAAGATTGCGATCCCGTACTGCCTGATCCAGCACGAATTGTATGTGGGGGAGTGCAAGCCCTCTGCGCTTCTGATACTCTTCGACGCCAAACTTTTTGATGAATTCGTCCGGGTCCGCGTTGTCCGGCAGAACCAGCACTTTCGTCTCAAACTCTTCTGCCAGAAGCGTTTCTATAGCCCGTTTAGCTGCCTGCACGCCCGCCTTGTCACCATCATAGTTCACTACAACTTTACGCGCAAACCTTCCGAGTAGTTTCGCCTGCTCAGAAGTGAGCGCCGTTCCCAAAGATGCGACCAGATTTCGCACCCCCGCCTGAAAGGGAACGATTAAATCAAGGTAGCCTTCGACTAAGATGGCGAATTTTTTCCGCCTTATCTCGTCTCGCGACCAGTTCAGCCCGTAAAGATGGCGACCTTTCGTATACGCAGCAGTTTCAGGAGAGTTCAAGTATTTCGGCTCGCCATCCTGCAAAATCCTGCCGCCGAAGGCAATGGGTCGCCCTTGCGCATCCATAACGGGAAAAATCAGCCGCCCGCGAAAACGGTCATAAAACCCGCCCGCATCCTTTTTGACGACCAGCCCGCTACGCTCAATCTGCTGGGCAGAAGCCCCGCGCTGTTTCAGATAGGACGAGAGCGCGTCCCATCTATCCGGCGCATAACCCAGACGAAAAGCCTTTCTGGTTTCATCCTCAATCTCTCTCTTCTGAAGATACTCGCGCGCCGACGAGCCTTCCGCTTCCCCTTGCTCCAACTGCTGCTCCCACCATTCGAGCGCCCAGGAATTCAGTTCTACAATTTCATCAGCCTCTTTTTTGCGCGTCTCAAACTTCCCATCATCAACCATAACGGGCAACGGCACGCCCGATTTCTCCGCGACAGTCTTCACCGCTTCGGGAAACGATACGCCTTCAATCTCCATCACGAAATTGAAGACACTTCCTCCTTTCGAGCATCCAAAACAGTAGAAAATATCTTTCGCCGGGTTCACAGAGAACGATGGGGTCTTCTCACGATGGAACGGGCAGCACGCCATCCAGTTCGCGCCCTTCTTCTTGAGCGTAACGTAGTCGTTGATGATGCGGACTATATCCGCCTGCCGTCTCAGGTCGTCAATGAAAGTCTGCGGGAAGCGCATTTACTCAGGGCTTTCTGATTTTAGTTTGTTAAGAAAATCTGTTGGCGAAAAGACGGGCAGCGTTGCGTTTTTATAATCGTCAAGATTGCGCGTTACAATCGCATCTAACTGGCTTGCCACAGCGCTTGCGTGCTGCACTGCGTCTTCATAGTCGCTAAAGGGTGTGGCAAGTGCTGTAGCGAGAATCGAGTGGTCAATAGGGCAAACGCGCACAGACAATAATAACTCTCTGATAGCCTGTTTAAGGTCACCGCTGGTTCTGGCTTTACGCGCGATGTAGAAGATGTTAATCGGCGTGATGCCGGATATGTATGCTTCAAAAAGACCTTGCTCGTTAAGGTCAAGCAGCTCAGCCGCAATTTTTGCGAAAGGCGCGCGTGCGAGTACAACATCAAGCACCACATCCGTATCGAGCAGAGCGCGCATCAGGAATACTTCTCCAAAAGGTAATCGGCGTAAGCGTCCTTCAATTTTTCGTCCGTGGGTGGCTCACCATCGAACTTGAGAATGCCGTAAAGCCGATGGGAAACAGGGACTCTATTTTCGCCTGAGCCTTCGTTTATCTGTTTAGGCTTCGAAGCCGCATCGGGATTTCTCTCTTGCTTAGAATCCAAGTCTTCCCGCACGCTGCGCGAGATTGTTTCCAGCAACTTCAGCTTCTGCTCAAGCGGAAGCCGCCGGATTTCTTCAATCAGTTGTTCACGTGTCATGGTCATGCTCCTTACATTCTCATTCTATCAAACGCGAGAGCCATCGCACGATGCCAACTATGCCGTCTGAGGTCGTCAATGAAAGTCTGCGGGAAGCGCATCTATTGCTCCGATGATGAACGAGCTATTGATCCGATTGTATACTATCATTATGAGGCAAACGTATGCCGAACCTGTCTTACATTTCTCCTAAAGCTGAAGTGAAAAAGAGTCCGATTCAGGGAAGAGGGCTTTTCGCTATAAAACCTATCGAGAAGGGCGAGGTCGTCTGCGTCAAAGGCGGTTACATCTTTGACCGTCGAACGCTTCTTGAAGTTCAAAAGACATTGGGCGCTGCCGAAATCCAGATCGGCGAAGACCTGTTCATAGGCCCGCTTCGTGAGAACGAAAGAGAAGGCAGCATGATGTTCAGCAACCATTCGTGCGAGCCGAATATAGGCGTGCGAGGCCAGATTGTCTTCGTGGCGATGCGCGACATAGAAGCGGGCGAGGAGTTGACGCACGATTGGGCTACTACGGACGATGATGATTACGAGATGGAGTGTCGCTGCGGTTCTACTAATTGCCGAAAACTAATCACGGGTCAGGACTGGCGCAGGAAGGATTTGCAGGAGAAGTACGAGGGGTATATCTCTTTTTATTTGGTTGATAAAATAGAACGAGATCGTGATTGAAAGTCAGTACAATCTGCTCTTTTCAACTAAGCTGCGAGTATTTGCCTGTCGGGGCGTGCGGTTAAAACCGAGTGTGTGGGATTATTGATTGCTTCCAGGAGCAACCTGAATGCCTCGTCGTACGCTACGGGTTCGGAGAACAGGTAGCCCTGACCGTATTCGCAATTGAGCGCTTTCAGTTGCTCGAACTGTCTCTCTGTCTCAATCCCTTCGGCTACAACATCCATCTCAAGACTGCGCGCAAGAGTGGCTATGGTGCGGACTATCTCTGCGTTCTCGCTGCTTTCGGTCATGCGGCTGACGAACGAGCGATCAATCTTCAGCGTGTTGATGGGGAAGCGGTGCAGGTAGCTCAACGAAGAGTAGCCCGTGCCGAAATCGTCAAGGCTTATCTCGACGTTGAGCGAGCGCAGGCGCATCAGCATATCAACGGCTGTGTCAATGTTCTCCATCACCATGCTCTCGGTTATTTCCAGCTTGAGTCCTTTCGGGTTAACCGCCGTCTCCTTTATTGTCTCTGCGATCTGTTCAACAAGGTCTGGCTGCGAGAACTGGCGGCTGGAAAGGTTCACGCTGAGATTGAAGGATGAGTTATCCGAAAGCTGCTCTTGCCATCGCCGTAACTGCTGGCAGGCTTCTCGCAGCACCCACTTGCCCAGAGGAATTATCAGCCCGTTCTCTTCAGCTACGGGGATGAAATCGAGCGGCGAAATCATTCCGCGCTCAGGGTGCTGCCAGCGCACCAGTGCTTCAAACCCGTGAACCTTTCCTGTTTTTAACTCTACGATTGGCTGGTACTCAAGGAAGAACTCTTGCCGGTCAACTGCGCGGCGCAGGTCTGTCTCCATCTGCAACAGGTTCATCGCGCGGTCGTGCATGGCCTTGTCGAAGACTTCATAACGGTTCTTACCCAGCATCTTCGCGCGGTACATGGCCGTATCCGCGTCGCGCAGTATATCTTCCGCCCTGTCGTACCCGATTGAGCTTGGCGCGATTCCTATGCTCGTCGTGGTGAAGACTTCGTGCCCGCCTATGTTGAAGGGAACGGTGAGTTCACGCTGTATACGCTGCGCTATCTCAATTGCATCGGTTGCGTCCGACAGGTCTTCGAGCAGGATTGTAAATTCATCGCCGCCAAGCCGCGCAACCGTATCGCCGGGGCGCAGGCAGACTTCAAGTCTACGCGCGATGCCGACGAGCAGTTGGTCACCGACCATGTGGCCGAGGCTGTCGTTGATGACCTTGAAGCGGTCAAGGTCAAGGAAGAGGGTTGCGAAAAGGCGCTCCTGGCTGCGGCGAGCGCGCTGCAAAGCCATCTTCAGGTGGTCTGTGAAGAGCGCGCGGTTGGGCAATCCCGTCAGCGCATCATGAAAGGCGTCATGCAAAAGCTGCTCTTCGGCGCGCTTGCGCTCAGTGATGTCCTGCACCTGAAAGATAAGATTGCGCGAATTGGTCTCGGCATCGTTCACAAGCGATATGCTCAGCGATGCCCAGATGATATGACCGAGCTTGTGCATGTAGCGCTTCTCGATCTGGCGTGTTGGAACTTTGCCTTCCAGAAGTTGATGTATGCTCGACTGTGACGTTCCCAGATCTTCGGGGTGCGTGATGTCCTGAAAGTCGCAGCCGAGCAGTTCGTCCTCCGCGTAGCCCAGTATGTTGCAGAGCGAGCGGTTGACCTGAAGCCACCGGCCTTCTTCCGACACAAGCGCCATTCCTATAGCGGCATAGTCGAACGCGCTGCGGAATCGCTCGAATGCGTTGCGGAATCGCTTCTCGCTCTCCTGAAGCGCCGTGCCTATGCGCCTCTGCTCGGCTATGTGGAGTGAAAGCTCTTCGACGTGGCGTTCGGCCTGTTCGACCTGCGCCGTCTTCGCCTCGACGTTCTTCAGATAAAAGTAGTAGGTGAAATATACGATGGTTATCAGCGGGGTGGCTGCGATGATGATGTAGAAGCCATACTGGCTTATGAGCTTGGCGAGCATGGCCGCCGCAGACGCGCCTGCGAAATAGGTGATGGAGGTGTAGAGAAAGTTGTTTTTCCACGTATGCCAGATGGGACGGTTCGAGCGCAGCGCGACGCACGTGGCTATAAGGCCGGAGTTGGTGACGTACTGGACTGAGGCCATCACGCATATGGCAAGGACGAGTGTGGCCGAAGCTGTGCCGAAGGGAAGCCTGGTTAGTGAGCCGAAAGCAATTCGCAATACCCAGACAGTGATGAAGTAAGAGAGCGCCATCGCGTTGGCGTTGAAGAGTTGATAGAGCCTGTTCTTGTTCGACCGCGCAGATGTGCAGAGCGCCTCTACTGCGCCGAGCAGTATGGCAGCCTCGCCGTCGAAGGTAAGCATGGTGAGGAAGATGAAGGTTTCCGAGACGGTGATTTCGCTTCGGACTCGCGGAATCCTCACGCACATGCGCGACCCCAGCATGATGGTAACGAGCGCGAGCAGAAGAAATCGTACGTCCAGGTGTGCAAAGTTGAGCCGCGCGGCAGAGACGACACAACACGCGCTCCCGCATAGGATGACGAGCCAGATCAAATGGCGTGTAAGACGCTCTCTTGAAGCTGTTTTCATCTGTTCTGTTGAGGGGGGCGCAGAATCCAGGGCGGACAAAACGGCGAGCGATTCTTAATTCACAGGCCGCGCCTGCCTCCTTCGGAGGGCAACGGCTATGCCATCATCTGCGCATTCAGAAACCAGTTAATTACTGAGGAATTCGATTGTTCATCTATGGCGGATAATTAGAACCGTCAATCAGGCTGACCCGAGGAAGTCAGGCTGACAGAACGAGGCCGGGGCAGACCTCACCCTTAACGATAGCCTACTATCGCCAGCGCGGTCAAAGAAAATTTTAGCCCGCGCGTGCGAATGTGATAAATAAATTCCGCCCCAGACCTTTTCGGAAAGATGGCGGCGACCTGATAAATTTTGGCTCGACGAGTGTTGGCCTCTATTTTCAAACCATGATACGACCCAAAAACCGTCGCGCTTCGACTCATGATTGGTATAAAGTTAGCGATCATTTTCGGGCGAACACGCTCTTGCATGGTGCGGCCAACCAGGGCAGCGCACGCTCTCGCCCGGTCGTCGCACCCTTTAGCTACGGAGGATAGAGTTTATGAGCCTGCTAAAGCGCGCTTTAGTGACCGCGCTGACACTTGTTTCCTTAATCGGCATTCACGTCCACGTTGGCGCGCAAGTCGTCAATCAGGATTTTGGACGAGCGATGCGCTGGCGCAACATTGGCCCATTCCGAGGCGGTCGCACGCGCGCCGTTTCGGGCGTAGCCGGCCAGCCTAATGTCTTCTACATAGCGCAGGTCAACGGCGGAGTTTGGAAGACTACGGATTTCGGACGCACATGGACGCCAATCTTCGACGACCAGCCGACAGGCTCCGTAGGCTCTATAGCCGTTTCGCCTTCCAACCCGGAGATAATCTACGTAGGCAGCGGCGAAGGATTGCATCGCCCGGACCTCTCTGTTGGCGACGGAATCTATAAATCAACTGACGGAGGCAAGACGTGGGCACATCTGGGATTGCGCGACGGTCAGCAGATTCCGCAGATTGCAGTTGATCCGCGCAATCCCGATCGTCTTTTCGTAGCGGTTGCAGGCCATCCTTATGGCCCAAATGAAGAGCGCGGCATCTATCGCTCAACGGACGGTGGGCAACATTTTGAAAGAGTGTTCTACAGGGACGAGAACACTGGCGGCGCTGACGTGCTGATTGATCCGTCGAATCCTGAAACGATCTACGCTGCGTTGTGGGAGGCGCGCGAGGGGCCTTGGGAGAATGGTTCCTGGAACGGTACAAACGGCGGAATCTTAAAATCAACTGACGGTGGAACAACGTGGCGCACCCTCACCAAAGGGCTTCCCGGTGAAATCATTCAAGCCAATCTTGCGATTGCGCCAAGCTCTCCCGCTCGTCTCTTCGCATCGGTTGCTTCTACGACCGGCGTGAGTCTCTATCGCACAGACGATGGTGGCGAGAACTGGTCTGTCGTTACAACTGACACGCGCCCCGCCACGCGAATAGGCGGCGGCGACCTTCCAGTGCTCCGTGTTGATCCTAAGAACGCGGACGTAGTTTACTCCGCCAGCATTGTCTGCTGGAGATCGACGGATGGCGGCAAAACATGGACAGGAATTCGCGGCGCGCCGGGCGGCGACGATTATCAGAACGTCTGGATAAATCCCACTAACACGGACATCATTCTTTTGGGAAGCGACCAGGGCGCAATCATCACAGTAAACGGCGGCAAGTCATGGAGCAGTTGGTACAACCAGTCTACGGCTCAGCTTTATCACGTAGGCACTGACAACGCATTCCCTTATCGCGTGTGCAGCGGTCAACAGGAGAGCGGTTCGGTCTGCATCAGGAGTCGCGGCGACGACGGCGAGATTACTTTCCGCGAATGGCATCCCGTAGCCGCAGAAGAGTACGGCTACGTCACGCCAGACCCGCTCGATGCTGACATCATATACGGCGGCAAGCTCTCTCGTTATGATCGTCGCACCGGTCAGGCGCAGAACATCCTCCCGAAACCTTTTCGCGCGGCAGATTTCCGAATGCTACGCACGGAGCCAATAATCTTCTCGCCCGTTGACCCGCACATCCTCTACTTCGCAACGAACACGCTGTGGAAGACAAGAGATGGCGGGCAGAACTGGGAGCAGATAAGTCCAGACCTGACACGAAAAACTTTTGAAGTGCCGGCGACTGTAGGCAAGTATCGCTCGATGCCTACGGCGCAGCCGACGCAGCGCGGCGTCATCTACGCGGTCGCGCCCTCTGCGCTCGACATCAATCGCATCTGGGCTGGAACAGATGATGGGCTGATTCATCTCACGATTGACGGCGGCGCACACTGGGCTGACGTTACACCCCGGCAGGTCTCCGCATGGCAGAAAATCTCAATCATTGAAGCGAGTCCCTTCAACGCCGATACAGCTTACGCCGCCATCAACACGCTTCGTCTGGATGATATGCGCCCGCACATATATCGCACGCATGATTCTGGAAAAAACTGGACTGAGATAACGAACGGAATCCCAGACGGGCAGACTGTGAACGTCGTGCGAGCGGACACGGAGCGCAAAGGCTTGCTCTTCGCCGGAACTGAGCGGGCGGTTTACGTCTCTTTCGACGACGGCGACCATTGGCAGCCGTTAAGACTCAACATGCCTGCAACATCTGTGCGCGATCTTGTCATCAAGAACGACGATCTGGTCGTAGCAACGCACGGTCGCGGCTTCTGGATTCTCGACGACATCACTGCATTGAGACAGATCAATTCTGAAGTTACATCGTCGCGCGCCTTCCTCTTCAAACCGCAGACAGCTTTGCGCGTTCGATGGAATATGAACACGGACACGCCGATTCCGCCCGACGAGCCAGCCGGAGAGAATCCGCCGGACGGCGCTGTGATTGATTACTACGTGGGTGGGTCTTCGTCCGGCCCCGTCACGCTTGAGATACGCGACGGCAACGGCCAGACCGTGCGCCGGTTTTCGAGCGCAGACCCCGTTCCGCAGATTGATCCTGCGCTTAGCATTCCGGCCTACTGGGTGCGCCCGCCGCAAATGATTTCCGCAGAACCGGGCATGCATCGCTTCGTCTGGGACATGCACTACGCGCCCGTCCCCGGAGCCGATGCTGAATACCCCATCTCCGCCGTCTATCGCAACACTGCGCCACAACCAACCTCGCCCTGGGTCATGCCCGGCAATTACGCAGTCGTGCTCACAGCTAACGGCAGAAGCTACACCGAGCCTCTTGTCATCAAGATGGATCCGCGCGTCAAGATTCCGACCGCATATCTGGCGCGGCAGTTCGACCTCTCAAAGCAACTCTACGACGCATGGCTTCAAATCCAACCGATAAGCGAGCGCTACGCTGCGCTGACAACAGGGCTTACTGCCTTGCAAACGCGCGCAGGCCAACGCCCCGTCGCCGCGCAGATTGACGCCCTCGGCAAAAAGTTGCAGGAGCTTGCCACTCCCGGCACTCGCCGTCCCGGCACAGCGCCATCGCTGAGCGTGCTGACCCGGCTCCAAACGCTCTTCAACGTAATTCAGGAAGTTGACGCCGCGCCCACGCCATCTGTCACCGCCGCCGTCGCAGATGTCTTGCGCGACTCACAAACCTTGATCGAACGCTGGCGCACCATTCAATCTCAAGACATCCCCGCGCTCAACCGAATGCTTCAAGACGCAGGGCTACCGCAAGTCGAGGCGAACTGAGCGTAGACAAGAACGGAAATGTGTAGGAAGGTGGGTTTAACCGGTCAAGCGACGATTCAATCCTTTGCGAGCTTTATCCTTTTCTTTGCGCCGTAGAGCGTGAACCTTCAATTATCTTAAAACTGAAGATAGTTTCAGGTTCACGCTCTACGGCGCAAAGAGATAGATTAAGGTCTTGGGCGTTGCTCGCCGGGAACGTTTTCGGGTCTGATGGGAACTTCGCGTTCGGGCGCGACTTCGTATTGAGGCTTGGGCACGCCCATGAGCCAGTGGTCGAACCAGCCTACGATGTGTTGCAAGCGTTCGATGCGATGCCAGGGTTGGCCGGAGCGTGATAGCTCGTGCGATTCGCCCGGAAAGCGAATCATCACGGTAGGTATCTTCAGGTATTTCAGGGCGCGGAACATCTCTTCGCCGCCTGCGCCCGTGGGCGTGCGCCAGTCCGCTTCGCCCAGTATAAGCATGAGCGGCGTCTTCACGTTCTTGATGTAAGTGATGGGCGAGCGCGCACGGTAATCTTCGGGGTCTTCAAACGGAGGCGAGCGGAACCACGACGGTTGAAAGAGCGTGAAGTCTGCGGAGTACCACCACGCTGCCCAGTCGGCTATGTCGCGTTGCGAGACTGCGGCGGCGAAGCGTGTAGTGTGGCCGATTGTCCAGTTGGTCAATAGACCTCCGCCGCTTCCGCCCGTCACGCCGAGTTTGTGCTCGTCTATGTAACCGCGATGAATCACTTCGTCCACGCCCGCCATCAAATCCTGATAGTCATCGCCGGGATAGTGGTACTGTATGATGTTGCCGAACTCCTGCCCGTAGCTCGTAGAGCCGCGCGGGTTCGGGTAGAGAACGACGTAACCTTTCGCCGCCATCCACTGAAACTCGTGATCGAAGATGAAGCCGTATGCGCTGTGCGGGCCGCCGTGAATGTCCAGGATGAGCGGGTATTTTTTGTTCGGGTCGAAGTCCGGCGGTTTCTGTATCCACGCCTGTATGCGGCGTCCGTCGAAGCTCTTGTACCAAATTTCCTCCGGCTCCGTAAGATTTAGATGAGAGAACATCTCGTCGTTCATGTGCGTCAACTGTCTGGGTTCAGCCGCGCGCTGATCCAGCGAGAATAGATCGTTGAGGCGCGTTGGAGTCGAGCGCGTGAAGATGAGTTTAGATGCGCCGGGCACAGAGCGATAACTGATGATGGCTTGATTGCCGCGAGTCACATCCGATTCATTGCCGCTCGTAGCATCGAAGAGTCCAAGATTGGTTTTCCCCTCCTTAGCATACCCTACGACGATGCCGCGCCCGTCCGCAGTCCAGATCGGCCTGTTGCTGCCCAGTGCGCGGGGCGGGGCGTTATCACCGCCCACACCTGAGCCAACGTCGTAGTCGAACGCGGTCGTCAGATTGCGCGGGCGCGCGTTAGGCGCTATGTCCAGCACCCACAGGTCCGGCTCCGTGTAGGAGTTTACGGGCTGAGTCACTTCAGCTACGAAAGCTAGGCGTCGTCCGTCCGGGCTTAACGAAAAATTGCCTGCGTCCATGTCGAACGTAGTGAGATGTACGGGTTGGCCTCCTGCCGCAGGTATCGAGTAGATGTCCGTCTTCGGCAGTTCGTAATAAGGCTCGTCAATGTGTGTGGAGGTGAAATAAATCTGCGAGCCGTCGCGCGACCACAGGAAGTTATCTTCGTCGAAACGGCCAGAGGTCATCTGCTTCGGCGTGACTCGCTCGTCCGCAGTGCGCGGAGCTTGAACCGTCCAGATGTGCTGCGGGTGGTTGGGGTCTAAATATCCCGCGCCGTTGAAGCGATAGATGGCGCGCGTGATTACGCGCACATCGCTCTGGCGTTCGGGCGACGGCTGTGCGCTCGGTTGAGGCGACGCCGTGGGCTGCTCAGACGGTGAAGGGGACGGGGATGTAGAAGCCGCTGGCTGTCCTGTGCGCGTCGCTTGATTCTCGCGCCGCTGCCTTGCCAGATCATCGGGGTTAGTGTCGCTAACGAAAGCTAAGCTTCTACCGTCGGGCGACCAGACGGGCTGACCCGCGCCCTTGGGCAGTTCTGTAATCTGGAACGAATCGCCGCCCGCCATGCTGAGCAAAAATATTTGCGCCTGATCAGGGTTGCCGTCGCGCTCTGTGACGCGCACGAATGCCAGATACTTGCCATCGGGCGACCATACGGGCTGCGAGTCGCGTAGCCCGCCGGTCAGACGATGAGGCTCCTCATTGCCAGCGGTCGAGATAGACCAGATTGAAGTATCGTAGCCGTTACGCTTCGCATTCACGGTCACCTTGACGAAGGCCACGCGCGAGCCGTCGGGCGAAACCTGCGGATCGCCTATCCAGACGAAGTTGAAAAGGTCTTGCTCTGTAATTCGTCGCGTCTGCGCCGAAGCCGGAGAGACTATAGATGCAGTGATGAGTAGAAGGCAGATGAGAAAAGCTCGCATGTAGACTCCTTTTCGGAAAAGAGATTTTACTATTGCCGCGTTCATCATTCGATTGATGCCGCACCAGAAGCTCGGTCTTGTAAACAGGGAACAGCGGGAAAATAGTTACGACCGCATAATAATCGAACTTCATTCCGTTTGTCTTTATTCTTTTCTGCCGGTTCAGTGCCCCGGAGAGCGATTCTTAACATAAGGGTTGGGCTGCTGCAATGGCCTGAGAAGGCCACGTAGAAATAATCCGCTTGACAACTGTAGAAATAAGAATAAAATACGAGCGTTCGTTTTCCTAGGGAGTTTATGCCCAAACTCAGCCGCGAGGTCATTGAAGAGAAGAAGGGTCGCATTGAAGAAGCGGCCAGGCAGCTTTTCATAAAGCAGGGCTTTCACGCCACCTCCATGCGCGACATAGCGGCGCGCACGGGCACCTCGCTCGGCAACCTGTACAACTACTACCGAACGAAAGAGGAAATCCTAGAATCGATCATCCGAAAATATCAGAAGGTGATTGACGCGCGCTTGCGCGCCATCTTCGACGAGATAGAGGAGCCTTTTCAGCCGGAAAGCCTTGCCAGATTCGGCAAACTGGTCAAGAAGATGGTCAACGACCATCACGATTTCTGGCTGCTGATGTACATAGACGTTCTTGAGTTCGAGAATCGCCACTTCCGAAAGATGTTCGACGGACTTTCCCGTAACCTGCGACGGCGGTTCCGCCCGTATTTCACAGAACTGGAAAGAAGCGGCGCGCTCTACCCCGGCATTGATCCTGCGGTCGGGTTCACAGCCGCTTATATGCAGTTCTTCAACTATTTTCTGGTGGAGAAACTTTTCGGCGGCAACCGCCACTTCGGCATAGGCGACGAACAGGTGATTATAAAGCTCACGGAGATTTTCTGCCGGGGCATCATACGCCCTGAAAAGCTGAAACGCCTTCAGAGGCGCGGCACGAAACCCGGGCGGCAAAGGGCCGGGGCGTCCGGCAAGTAGATCCTTTCAACAAGAGCGCCAGCGAGTTGGCGCTCCTTTCATTCACGGAAAATAAAAACGTACGTTCGTTTTTATCTGAATCACCCTAATTGATAATAACTGAAGCTTCGGCGCTACAGGAGGTCTTGATTATGTTTCGTGTTAAATGGTTCTTGATGCTGATGCTGGTCGGCGTGATGTTTTCCAGCGCGGCGAGCGCGTTCGCTCAGAGCGCGACCGGGCAATTGAGCGGCACCGTGGTTGACCCGAACGGCGCGCGCGTGCCCGGCGCAGCCGTCCGCATTATCAACCGCGACACTGCCCTTGAACGGCAGGTGACTACGGACGAGAACGGGGATTTCGCAGTTCAGCTATTGCCTCCGGGCAAATACAGGGCTGAGATTTCGGCGCAGGGCTTCGGGAATGCAGTTGTCGAGGAGATAAACGTCAACGTCGCGCAGACTGCAACGGTTGACGTGAAACTCGAAGCCGGGACTGTGCAGGGCGGAACCGTCACGGTCACAGCCGAGCAGTCGCTCGTGCAGGGAGAAAGCTCGCAGGTCGGTCGCGTGATTGAAGAGACGCAGATAAGACAGTTGCCTCTGCCTACGCGCAACTTCCAGCAACTGCTGACGCTCTCGCCCGGAACGAGCGCGAGCGTCTCCAATAACACGGAGCTTGGACGTGGCGACACGACCATCACCGTCAACGGCCAGCGCACCACAAGCAATAACGTTCGCATCAACGGAATTGACGCAAACTCCATAGGCACGAACTCCACGCCGAACATAGCTGTGCCCGCAACCGACAGCATTCAGGAGTTCATAGTTCAGACCAGTCTCTACGACGCATCGCAGGGGCGCAACGCAGGCGGCAACGTCGAGGCGATAACCAAATCAGGCTCGAACGATTTTCACGGGAACCTGTATGAATTCTTCCGCAACCGCTCGTTGAACTCGAACGACTTCTTCCTGAAAGCCGCAGGACAGCCCAAGCCTGTGCTCTCGCGCAACCAGTTCGGCGGCACAATCGGCGGCCCGATAATCAGGAACAAGCTTTTCTTCTTCACCTCTTATCAGGGAACCAGAGAGAGAAACGGCGCTTCGCTCATCAACAGTCTGATGTCGCCTGTGCTGCCAACATTTCTGACCGATAACAATCGCACGGCTGCCGGAATAGTCGCGGCCTTCAACGCATACAACGCTTCGTTGCCGGTAGCGCAGCAACAAGCCGCATTGACTGCGGCGCAGATTAACCCCGTCTCGCTCGCTCTGCTTCAGACCAGGCTTCCCAACGGGCAGTTCGCAATTCCGAGTCCGACGACCAGCACAGGATTGACGCCCATCTCCGGCCTCTCAACTTTCCGAGAGAACCAGTTCAACGGCAATGTGGACATCAAACTGAGCGACGTGCATTCGTTCGCAGTTAAAGCTTTCTATGCGTCGAACCCCACGCATCAGGCGAACTACAATTTCGCAGGACTGGGCAACGGGTCGCAACAGCTTCCGGGCTTCGGCGGCGATCTGGACATCATTCAGACTCTTACTTCCCTGACGGACACCTACGTCTTCAGTCCAAACATAGTGAACCAGGCGCGCATAGGTTTCAGCCGTCTGCGCGTGACCTCCGTGCCCGAAGAACCTTTCACGGCGCAGAGCGTTGGAATAACGAATCCGCTCGGCGCAAGTTTTCCGGGTGTGCCGACGGTAACTGTGGCGGGTCTGTTCACGCTTGGCTCCTCCACGTTCGCAGATCAATCTTCGCGCATCAATGCTTGGAGCGCGAACGATACGCTCTCTTACGTTGCGGGCGCGCATCGCCTGCGCTTCGGCGGCGAGTTCCGCTACTCGCAGGTCAACTTCTACTTCAATGCTTTCTCTCGCGGCTTCGTTCAGTTCTCGCCGACTTCTGCGAATCCTTTCTCATCGTTCGCAACTTTTCTGACGGGCGGCAGCGCTGCTTCATTGACCAGCGCGATTTCCATCATCGGCTCGGGCGTTTTTGATCGCGCGCTTCGCACCGATGACCTGAGCGCGTTCGCGCAGGACGATTGGAAAGTAAGTCAGAAGCTTACGCTCAACCTGGGCTTGCGCTACGACTTTTACGGATTGCCACACGACGCGCGCGGTCGCCTGGTAAACTTCCTGCCCGATCAGTTCAGAGCAGGCACTATGGCTGCGCCCGCAGGGCCGCCGAATGGATTTGTGCAGGCGGGGAATGCTACGAATCCTATCCTGGGCGTGCCGCTCGTCGCTGACACGCTCGTGCCGAACGACATGAACAACTTCGCGCCGCGCGTTGGCTTTGCCTATTCGCTTTCGGACGCGCGTCGCATAGTGCTTCGCGGCGGCTACGGCATCTACTACGACCGTCTCTCAACGCGCTACGCGAACACGCAACTTCTTGACTTCCCCTATCTGGCTCTTGCGGTCGGGCTTGTTAATCCGCTTCCCGTTGCGGGACTGCGAACCTTCTCGAGTCCTTTCATACCTGTTCCGCAGCCGACTTCGTTCCCTGTTGTCCCGACCGTTCCATCGCCGCTTTCACCTCTCGCGCCATTCGTAGGCGTGCCGATTAGCGGCATCTACGTTGACCCCAACATACGCACGCCCTACATACAGCAGTACAACACGAACGTGCAGTGGGAGTTTGCGAACAACTATTTGCTTGAGGTTGGATACGTAGGCTCGAAGGGCACGAAGCTCTTGCAGGTGATTACGCTCAACCAGCCGGTTTACAACGCTGCAACCAACTCGTTCACAGCCCCGTTCGGCGCAGTGCTCTCTACACAGAAGAACACTGCGGGCGGCATTCAGCAGGTTCAGTCAACTTCGCTCTCCCATTACAACTCGCTTCAGGTCAGCGTGACGAAGCGTTTCAGCCAGGGGCTTCAATTCCTTGCCGCCTACACCTTTGGCAGGTCAACCGACTACTATTCGGGCGCAGCAATCAACGAACTCGCAGCCGTTGCGGGCGATCAGTTCAACTGGCGCACCAATCTTGGCCCATCGGATTACGACCGCAAGCACCGCTTCGTTTACAGCTTCGTCTATGATTTGCCGAAGGTAGGTTCTGACTCGGAGGTCGCGCGCGCGCTTTTCAATAACTGGGAGATAGCAGGCATATTGACTCTTCAATCCGGCCTGCCTTTCTCGATTATTGACAACCCGAACAACAACATCATACAGCGCGCCAACTTCAACACGGCCTTCTCAGTCTCCGTCTTAACCAGCGGCAGCACGACCAGCCGCCTGAATCAATACTTCAACACGGGCGCGTTCGTCACATCGCGCCCCATCCTGAGCGGCGCAGCCGTGGGCACTGCCAGCAATCCTACATTCGACCCCGCTAACCCGTTCGGCAACACCCCTCGCAACTTCCTGCGCGGGCCTGGGCAGAAGAACGTGGACTTTTCAATCATCAAGTTCATCCCGTTTAGCGAAAGGTTGCGCGGCGAGTTTCGCACGGAGTTCTTCAACATATTCAACTGGACGAACTTTGCGAACCCCGGCACGAACATCGCAAACACGGCCACATTCGGACGCATCACGCAAACGACCACGGGGCCGCGTGTGATTCAGTTCGCATTCAAGCTTAACTTTTAAAAGGAAGTGATAAGTGATGAGTGATAAGTGATAAGAGAAAGCAGGTTCTTTCTTATCACTCATCACTTATCACTTATCACTAAATTCATATGCCAAAGATTCAGGCGGGAGATGTTGAGCTTTACTACGAGGACGAGGGCGAAGGCGAGCCGCTCGTCCTCATTCCGGGCTTCAGTAACGGTCTATGGATTTGGCTCAAACAGATTCCGGCACTCTCTCAAAAATTTCGCACCATTGCTTTCGACCCGCGCGGCATCGCGCGCTCCGTAGCGCCCGACCGGCCCATCTCAACTAGATTGATTGCGGACGACGTGGCCGCGTTGCTCGGTGCGCTAAAAGTGGAACGCGCGCACATACTGGGCGCATCCTTCGGCGGGTTCGTCGCGCAGGAATTCGCTCTTGGCTACCCGCAGATGACGCATAGCTTGATACTCTGCTGCACCAGTTTCGGCGGCCCGAATCATGTCCCGCCGCCCGTCACTACGCTCGAGGCAATCGCCTCGACCAAAGGACTCAACACGGAGGAGCGCGTCAGAGAAAATCTGCTGCTGGCTTTTTCCAGGAACTATATGGAAGAGAACAGAGGCGAGGTGGAGCATATCATCGCTTTGCGCGCGGCCAATCACGTGCCGGAATACGCCTACATGCGCCAACTACAAGCTGCGGTTGCTTTCAACGCTGAAGAGAGGGTTAAAGAGATTGATGCGCCCACGCTCGTCATCACAGGCGATGAAGACATCATCGTGCCTTCAGAAAACTCCCGCAATCTGGCCGCCGGAATTCCGAACGCAAAACTCGTCGTCATCAACGGAGGCAGCCACACATTTTTCATAGAACGCGCCGAAGAGTTCAATCGCGCCGTAATAGAGTTCTTAAAGGCAGTGATAAGTGATGAGTGATAAGTGATAAGAAAGAACCGAAAGCCTTTCTCTTATTACTTATCACTTATCACTTATCACTCATCACTTATGAGATACGCACGGATAATGGGCACGGGGTCATACGTGCCGGAAAAAATTCTGACGAACGACGATCTGAGCCGTATGTTGGGCGAGGACGTTAACGAGTTTGTTTCTCAAGTTCTTGGAATAGAGGAGCGGCACGTCTGCGCAGATGATGAGAGCACTGCTGACCTGGCAACGGAAGCGGCGCGCGAGGCTCTGGAATCTGCGGGCGTCGGCGCTGAAGATTTGAATCTGATTGTTCTCGCCACGGACACGCCGGAATACATTTCACCGGCGACTTCCGTCGTAGTCCAGTACAGGCTCGGCGCGAAAAACGCGGGCACGTTCGATGTCAATTGCGCGTGCGCAGGCTTTGTGACGGCGCTCGACGCGGCCTCGAAATATATAATCGCCGACTCTTCTTACAGAAACGTGCTCGTCATAGGCGCTTACGCTATGAGCGGGTACGTTGACTGGACCGAGAAGAAGACCGCTACGATTTTCGCGGACGGCGCGGGCGCTCTTGTCTTGCAGGCTTCAGAAGATGGACCTGGATTTCTCGCCTCGAAACTCGTTGCCGAAGGAAGCTTCCACGATCACATGGGAATCTACGCTGGTGGAACGCACATGCCCATCACCGAAGAGGTGCTGCGCGAGGGCTTGTGGACGAAAGTGCGCTTTGCGAAGAAGTTCCCGCCGGAAGTAAACAACGAAGGTTGGCCCGCAATCGTGCGCGACGTTCTGGAAAAATGCGATCTAGCGATTGACGACGTAGCTCTATTCCTTTTCACGCAGGTCAACCTGAGTACAATCAGCGAAGTGATGAAGAAAATGAATCTTCCTATGGAGCGTACGCACACCGTCATGCGTAAGTGGGGCTACACAGGCTCAGCCTGCATCCCAATGGTTCTGGACGACGCCGTGCGAGAAGGCAAGCTCAAGCGTGGCGATGCGGTCGTCATGTGCGCCTCCGGCGGCGGCCTCAACATGGCCTGCGTTGCGTTCCGATGGACAAAGCAGTGATGAGAATCATTTTTAATTTTTAGTTCTATTACCGTTTGCACCTGTATTGATACTGAAACCAGTTTCTGAGAACTGAAAAGTAGGAACTAAAAAACTAAAAATTAAAAAATGATTCTTGCTCGTCGCTTGCTACTGTTTTTATGAAGTACCCGAACATCTATTGGCTCTTTCGTGACCGCGTGGAGCATTACAGCAAACGCGATGGCGAAGATCATGGCGGCGATGTCTTCTATTTTCGTCAGGAAGGGCAGTGGCAGGGAGTCTCGTGGAATCGCTTTGACACTGAAGCTCACGAATTCGGCTACGCTCTGCTTGCTTCCGGGTTGACGAAAGGCGCTTCGGTCTGCGTCCTGATGGGGAATGTCCCCGAATGGCCTATTAGCGACATAGGGACGATAAGCGCGGGCGGTGTCGGCGTCGGCCTTTATCCGACAAGCTCTGTGGAGCAGTGCGATTACATCATCAATCATTCCGACGCAGAGTTCGTGCTGGTAGATACAAAATATCAACTTGATAAGATTCTGAGCATTCGTGAGAAACTTCCGAAGGTTAAAGCCGTCATCGCGCTTGATGAGAAAGCGGCACGTTCTGCTCAAGGAGTTTTGAGCTATAAAGAGTTCCTGCGCATCGGTCGTGATAACCGAAGAGCGTTATCTTCTCTTCTTAAAGAGCGAGCCGAAGGTGCGCGAGCCGATGACACTGCGATTATGGTCTACACCTCCGGCACTACGGGACAGCCGAAGGGCGCGTGCCTCAGCCATCGCTACATCATCAATAGCGTCGAATCGCTGCGCCAGACTATCCCTGTTTACGACACGGACGTTTCCTTCTCTTACCTTCCTTACTGCCACGTCGCCGAGCGCATCTCAGGTCTATACAATCGTCTGTACGCGGGCGCATCCGCATACTTCGTTGACGATCTGACGAAGCTATGGAATTACATGCTGGACGTTAAGCCTACTGTCTTTGCCAGCCTGCCGCGCTTCTTTGAAAAAATCCACGCGCGCGTCGTGGCAGACCTTGAAAAAGTTTCCCATGAAGAGCAGCAGCGCTTTCATGAAGCGCTCACGCTTGGTAGAAAGCTGAGCAGGCTCAGGCAGGCGCGAGCGGCTATTCCTGTGAAATTGCAGAAGGAGTATGACGAAACAGCTTTTCCCATCTTGAGCAGAGTTAATGATTACTTCGGCGGGCGCATGCGTCTCGCAACTTCGGGCGGCGCGCCTCTGCCGCTTGAGATAGCCGAGTTCTTCGATGCCTGTGCCATTCCTATCCTGCAAGCCTACGGTCTGACGGAAAACATCTGCGTCGCTTTCAATCGCCCGGAGAACTATAAGTTCGGGACGGTTGGCCCACCCATGCCCGGATGTGAAGTTAAGCTCGAAGCCGACGGCGAAATCCTTGTGCGAAGCGAGATGATGTTCAGCGGCTATTACAAGGAGCCTGAAAGAACGGCTGAAGTGATGCGAGATGGCTGGCTACTGACGGGCGATCTGGGCGAGATGGACGCTGACGGATTTCTGAAAATCACTGGGCGAAAGAAAGAGCTAATCATACTGTCTACAGGAAAGAACATTGCGCCCGCTCTAATAGAAAATCTTCTAAAGGAACATCATCTCATCAGCCACGCGCTGGTTTACGGCGAAGGCAAGAGCTATCTGGTCGCGTTGTTTACGCTCAATAAAGTGGAGGCGGAAGAGTACGCACGCGCACGCGGGATTCAGTACGGCAACTACACCGAACTGGCTCGGAATAAAGAGATCATCTCTCTCGTCGAAGAGATAGTTGAGCGGGTCAACGCGCGTGTCTCTTCGAGCGAGGCCGTCAGGAAATTCGTCATCCTCGATCATGATTTGGAGATTGACAGGGACGAGGTGACGCCGACGATGAAGATAAAACGGAATGTCGTCACAAAGCGCTACGGCGATCTTCTGGGCAAGTTGTATTCGTGATGACGAATTAACCATTCATCCCCGCCATCTTTCTTTTCAGGAGGAGTGAAATGAATAGAGCCAAAAGCCGCGCCGCAACTGTATCTATATTTCCAGCCGCTCTGGTTGCGCTTCTTATCTTCTTCGGCGCAACCTCTGTCGCCGCGCAACAAGCGCCGAAGCCTGTTGACCATGAAGCGACCATCTACGGACAGAAGATTCATTACGTAGAAGCGGGCAGCGGGCCTGTCGTCATCTTGCTGCACGGGCTTGGCGGCAATACTACGAACTGGGCTTTGAACATAGCGCCGCTCGCGCAGAAGTTTCGTGTGATAGTGCCAGACCAGTTGGGCTTCGGCGCTTCGAGCCGCCCGTTCATAAATTATCGCGTGGGAACATATGTTGATTTCCTGGACGGCCTCTACAAAGAGCTAAGAATCGAGCGCGCTTCTCTTGTGGGCAACTCAATGGGCGGGTGGATTGCCGTCGCTTACGCGCTCGCGCATCCTGAAAAGGTCGAGCGCCTTGTGCTGATTGACGCAGCAGGGTATGCGCTGCCAGCAAATATAGACGCGAGCACGCTGAGCGCGCTGAACCCATCCACGCGCGAAGATATGAGAAAGCTGGCGTCGCTGGTCTTCTATAACAAACAGTTCACTACGGACGCGGCAGTTGATTTCATGCTGACGGAACGTATGACGGCTTCGGACGGCTACACTATTCAGAGTTTAATCGAATCAATTAAGCGGCATGAAGACCTGCTGGACAATCGGCTGGCGGCAATCAAGCAGCCCACGCTTATCATCTGGGGGCGCAGCGACGGCCTCTTGCCTCTGGCGGAATGGGGCGAGCGGTTTCATCGTGAGATTCAGGGGTCTCAACTGCTGGTCATAGAGCAGGCGGGCCACGTGCCGCAGGTCGAACAGGCAGTGCAGTTCAACGCGGCGGTGATTAAATTTCTGACCGCATCAACGAATTAAGAAGAGCTATTTCAACTTACAAGGCATTCAACCTCTTTGCGGCCTTTGCTCTTTTCTTTGCGCCTTTGCGAGAACCTGCAACTCTTGGCAATCTTGACCCTCATGTAAATTGCAGTTTCACGCAAAGGCGCAAAGAGAAAACTTAAGCTCGCTAAGGAGCTTTGAAATCCGGACTATTAAATTAAGAGGAAGAGAATTGATGAGTTTCCAAGTTGGCGACACGGCAGCCATATCGAAGACGATCATGGATGAAGATGTGCGGGCGTTTGCGGATTTAACGGGCGATTACAACCCCGTTCATCTGGATGAGGAGTTTGCCCGAAAGACCCGGTTCGGTCGGCGCATAGCTCACGGCATGCTGAGCGCTTCGTTGCTCTCGGCGGTGCTGGCAAATCAACTCCCCGGAAGAGGAACCGTATACCTGAGCCAGACTTTACAATTCGTCGCTCCCGTTTATTTGGGCGACACTGTGACGGCGCGCGTGACCGTCGTGAAAGTTAGAGAAGACAAACCCATCGTGACGCTTGCAACAGTCTGCTTAAATCAACGCGACGAACCACTAATCAAAGGCGAGGCGGTCGTGCTGGTCGAAGACGTTCAGCAATAAAGATTAGGAGAAACTGAAGCGCGCATGTCCGGTAAATCGCCTATCATTACAGATAGACAAGAGACTTCTTCAGATAGAGCGCCTGCGTATTCGTGGTATGCGCTCGTCGTCCTCACGCTGGTCTACCTGCTGAATTTCCTTGACCGCACGCTCATATACATTCTGTTTACGCCGATCAAAAACGAGATGGCGTTTACGGATTTGCAGCTTGCGCTGCTTGGCACTACAAGTTTCGTCATCTTCTACACGCTGCTTGGTATTCCGTTCGGGCGTCTTGCAGACCGCACTACGAGAAAATATTTGATAGCAGGCGGCCTTGCTGTCTGGAGCCTGTTTTCAGGTCTGACAGGATTTGCCAACAGCTTTCTGACTCTCTTCCTCTGTCGAGTGATGGTCGGAGTCGGCGAAGCTACTCTTGGCCCAGCAGCGCTCTCGCTCCTGAGCGACTACTTCCCGCCGCGCATGCGCGCAACCGTGCAGGCAATCTATTCATCTGGCATTGCAATCGGCGGCGGCGTGGCGTTTTTCCTTGGCGGATGGATTGGGCAACATTACGGGTGGCGCTGGGCTTTCTACCTGCTGGGCTTTCCGGGCTTGATTCTCACCGTCTTCATTCTCTTTCTGAGAGAGCAGCCGCGCGGGCGAACCGAAAAAGCCCAGGTTCGCTACACAGGCAAAGATTGGAAGATTCTTTTCCGGTCTGTTCCGTTGCGATACCTTTATCTGGGCTACGCGCTGTTCGGGCTGGCCTCGAACAATCTGGGAATCTGGGGGGCGTCGTTTTTCGTGCGCGTGCATCACATGAGCCTCGCGCAGATAGGTCTGCTTGCGGGAATTCTTTCCGTTGCGGCGGGCGTGCCGGGAACAATACTGGGCGGCTACGTCTCAGATCGTTTTCGCAACATGGGGCGCGGAGGCCGCATGCTCTTCACGTCTTGCGCGGCGCTCTTTTCCGTTCCACTCTGGTTTGCTCTCATCTTCAGCAACTCGGTCGCGCTGCTCCTTATAGTCAACTTCTTATTGCTTGGCCTTGCACTGATGTGGCTGGGGCCTGCCGCCGCAGACGTTCACGACATAGCAGGCCCGCACCTGCGCGGACTCGGCATAGGCATCTATTTCTTCACTGTGAATCTGGTGGCTTACGGCATAGGCTCGCCCCTCATAGGCAAGCTCAACGACTGGCTGGGCGTCGCCAACAATCCGGGCCAGATGCGCTATTCGCTTCTGATATGTCCTGCGGCCTGCGCTCTTGGCGCTCTGCTGCTCTGGCGTGGAAGCCGCGCTATGGGGAAGATAGGCGGGCAAGGGAGTTCGTCATAGCTTTGCCTATTTATTCAGAAAAGGGCGCATAGGTTGTCACTCTTATTCAATCATGCAAAGTTTATGCAGCCTTTCTTGAATAAATAGGCAAAGCCCGAGCGAGGCAATGTGTTATGGCGGAAAGAGAGAAAGAGAGTTCTCATCTGACGGCTGAAGAGCGAAGGTTGGAAGAGGCGCGCGGGCGCGCTGCGCACTGGAAGCGCTGGGGGCCTTACGTTGCCGAGCGCGCGTGGGGAACTGTGCGCGAGGACTACTCGGCTAATGGCAGGGCGTGGGATTACCTGCCGCACGACATGGCGCGTTCTAAGGCTTATCGCTGGAACGAAGATGGGCTTGCCGGAATCTGCGACCGCCACCAGATGATCTGCTTCGCTCTCAGCCTGTGGAACGGGCGCGACCCCATCTTGAAAGAGCGCATTTTCGGATTGACGGGAAGCGAGGGCAATCACGGCGAAGATGTCAAAGAATACTACTTCTATCTGGATTCCACGCCGACGCACTCTTTCATGAAGCTCCTTTATAAATATTCGCAGGACGCATTTCCTTACGAACAGCTTTTAGAAGAGAACCGCAGGCGCGACAAGCGGCAGCCGGAATACGAACTGATTGACACAGGCGTTTTTGATGACGACCGCTACTTTGATGTTGAGGTCGAATACGCTAAGGCCGATTCGGAAGACATTCTCATCAGCATTAATGTCACGAATCGCGCTTCCCATTCTGCCGGGATTCATCTTCTCCCGACCGTCTGGTTTCGCAACCGTTGGTCGTGGGGCCAAAACAACGATGCGAAGCCAATCGCGCGCAAAGGCGACGCGAGCAACGGCGCGGCTCTAATAGAGCTTGAGCATTTCTATTACGGCGCGCGGCGTCTCTACTGTGAAGGCTCGCCCGAACTGCTTTTCACCGAAAACGAGACGAACACTGTGAGACTTTACGGCGTAGAGAACGGCTCGCATTACGCCAAGGACGCTTTCAATGAATACGTCGTACACGGGCGCGAGAGTGCTGTGAATCCTGAACAGAAGGGGACGAAAGCTGCCGCGCATTACGCGCTGACAATCGAAGCGAACGAAACACGGACGATTCGACTCCGGTTCACGAATAGAGTTTTTGGCAGCGCGGAAACTTTCGGCAATGAGTTCGAGCAAATCCTGGAGGAGCGAAAGCGCGAGGCGGATGAGTTTTACTCGACAATCATTCCTGAAAATCTTTCTGAAGATGCGCGCAACGTCATGCGGCAATCGTTCGCGGGGCTGCTCTGGTCTAAACAGTATTATCACTATGTTGTGAAGCAATGGCTCGAAGGCGACCCCAATCAGCCCGCCCCGCCCGCCGAAAGAAAACACGGGCGCAACCACGAGTGGACGCACATTTACAACGCAGACGTTATCTCTATGCCGGACAAGTGGGAGTACCCCTGGTACGCCGCATGGGACTTAGCCTTTCACTGCATCCCGCTCGCGCTCGTTGATTCGGATTTTGCCAAAGAGCAGCTTCTGCTGATGCTGCGCGAATGGTACATGCACCCGAACGGACAACTTCCCGCTTACGAGTGGGCGTTCGGTGACGTGAATCCACCTGTGCATGCGTGGGCGGCGTGGCGCGTTTACAGGATCGAGCAGAAGAGAAGGGGGAAAGGCGACCGCGAATTTTTAGCGAAAGTCTTCCACAAGCTTCTTCTGAATTTCACATGGTGGGTCAATCGCAAGGACGCAGAGGGGATGAACGTTTTTCAAGGCGGCTTCCTTGGCATGGACAACATCGGCATCTTCGACCGCAGCGCACAGCTTCCTACGGGCGGGTATATAGAGCAGTCGGACGGTACAAGCTGGATGGCTATGTACACGCTCAATCTTCTACAGATTGCTATGGAGCTTGCGCGCGAAGACCCGGCCTACGAAGATGTTGCAAGCAAGTTCTGGGAGCACTTCATATTCATAGCTCACGCCATGAACAACATAGGGCACGACGACATAGAGCTTTGGAATGAAGAGGACGGATTCTTCTACGACGTGCTTCATCTGCCGGACGGCAAGCACTTTCCGATGAAGGTTCGTTCGATGGTCGGACTTATTCCGCTCTTCGCAGTAGGCACGCTCGGCGGTGCTGCTCTGAATCGCCTGCCCGGATTCAAAAAAAGGCTCGATTGGTTTATGGATAACCGCCCAGACCTTACCGCGAACGTCGCGTGCATGCGTACGCCGGGTAAGGAAGAGCGCCTGCTGCTTTCTATAATGAACCCGGATCAATTGCGCAGAATGCTGCGCGTGATGCTGGACGAGAAGGAATTTCTTTCGCCTTACGGCATACGCTCCGTCTCGCGCGTCCATCTTGAAAATCCATACAAGCTCGCGGTCAACGCAACCGTGCATAGCGTTGATTACGAGCCTGCGGAATCCAGCACAGGACTTTTTGGGGGAAACTCAAACTGGCGCGGGCCAATCTGGTTTCCTGTGAATTATCTCATCATCGAATCGCTCCAAAAATTTCATCACTACCTGGGCGAAGACTTTCAGGTCGAATGCCCTACGGGTTCTGGTCGCATGATGACGCTGTGGGAAGTCGCGGGCGAGATTTCGCGCCGGCTGTCGCGCATCTTCCTGAAAGATGAGGATGGAAGAAGACCTGTCTTCGGCGCTACGGAAAAATTTCAGACAGACCCGCACTGGCGCGATCTTCTACTCTTCAACGAATACTTTCACGGCGACAATGGCGCAGGGCTTGGGGCGAATCACCAGACGGGCTGGACTGGATTGGTAGCAAAACTGCTGCAACAGAGCGGCGAATGAAATGTAGGCGTAAATGGTATGACTCTGCATCTTGTAAAAAGAGGAACTGAGCAATCATCAAACGGCGCGCCTTTGCGTGCAGGTAGAGTTGGCTGCGCCAGCGGGATGAAAGGCTTAAGCGATGGGTTAAGAAATTTGAATACTATTTTGAACCTATAAGCAATTATTCAACTCTTCGCGTCTTAGCGCCTTTGCGTGAAAACCTCTTCTCACGCCAAGACGCAATGATTTAAGGATTTCAAATCTGAAATCTCAAAATTGAAATCCTTAAATCATCCCCGTTGGACTCGAACTTTCATATGCCGTCCTATTCCCCGCACTTCGCATGCTGAGCTATTATCACGAAAGTCCCTGACGGGACTTTTCAATCTGCTTCTAATTCGCTTATCACTTATTAGAGAGGTATTTCAGTGGAGAAGTTTGAGACGACGGATAGAACAAGGCTCAGGCGGCTTCCCAAAAGAGGCTCGTTTGACCGCGAAGTTGTTTACGCGATTCTTGATGAAGGCTTCATCTGCCACGTGGGTTTTGCGGTCGAGGGCAAGCCTTATGTTATCCCCACAGGTTACGCGCGCACGGGCGACACGCTTCTCATTCACGGCTCGGCGGCGAGTCGCATGCTGCGAACCCTTCGCGGCGGCGTTGACGTTTGTGTGACGGTGACGCTGGTTGATGGATTAGTGCTTGCGCGCTCTGCCTTTCATCATTCTATGAATTACAGGTCTGTTGTGGTGTTCGGCAGGGCTGTAGCTGTAGAAGATGAAGAGCGGAAGATGGAGGCGCTGCTGGCTCTATCGGAGCACATCGTTCCCGGTCGCTGGGACGATGTGCGCGAGCCTGACAAGAGGGAGATGGATCAGACTCTTGTATTGTCTCTACCGCTTGAAGAGGTTTCGGCGAAAATCCGCACAGGCCCGCCGCTGGACGACGAAGAGGATTACGGTCTGCAAGTGTGGGCTGGCGTTGTCCCGCTCCGGTTGGAAGCTGGAGAACCTGTTGACGATCCGCGATTGAAACCCGGAACAGAAGTGCCCGCTTACGCGCGCGATTACAGAAGAACTGTGAAGCTGCCCCGTAATGATTAAAGCTTGTCCGGGATTTTTCTATTGCAGCTTGTTGGACTTCAGAGGAGCGATATTGACGACCCGTTTCGTCCCAACCTTAACCTTCTGCTCGTCATCATTACAGTTGCCGCATCCGACGGCGCATGAGGACGCCGCAGAATTTTTGTTCGCGCTAAACGAGCGAAGACGCTTGAGGCCGCGACGCCCGACGTAAAGGAGCGCCGCGATTATGATTAGTGCAACTGCGATTGTCTGCCAGTCGAGCATTTCAAAAATCGGGTAATGGCTCAGTTGAAAATTAAAGTTTAGGAGAACGTTTATCTTAATCCTCGCACAGAACGCGCTACTGAAAATTAACTGAAGCCGAGCAGCCGCCCGCCTTGATAAGTGATGAACGAGCCTATGTAGGCCAGCACCAGCATGTAGCTGACCATGAAGAGCGGCCATCGCCACGAGTTGGTTTCGCGCCTTACGATTGCGACCGTTGACATACACTGGCACGCAAGCACGAAGAAGACCATCATCGAGAGCGCAACGAGCGGCGTCCACGCCGGACTCCCATCTGGACGCTTCGCGTTTCGCACTGCATCAATCAGCGAAGGAGAGTTTTCGTCGCCGTCAGGCCCGACGTTGTAAACGATTGAGAGCGTTGAGACCAGAGTTTCGCGCGCGGCGAATGATGAGATTAGACCTATGCCCATCTTCCAATCGAAACCCAAAGGCGCAATCGCAGGCTCTATGAAACGTCCGAGTCTTCCCGCGAAACTGTTCTGAATCTGCTCGCTGGTTTCAGAAGCAGAAGCCTGTTCAGAGCTATCCGCTTGCCCGCTTCTTTCATTAGCTTGCGAGCCTGTATCGCTTGAACGCTGCGCAGCAACCTGTTGCTGGTTCGCGTTCTTCTTCGCATCGGTGCGCGGGAATGTCACGAGCGCCCAGAGCAGTATCGAGATTGCCAGAATAACGGTGCCCGCTCTCTTGACGAAAAGCCCCGCGCGCGTTCGCATGGTGTGCGCTATGTTGATAAGGTTGGGCACGCGGTAGGGCGGAAGCTCAAGTACAAGTGGCGGAGGCGGCGCTTTCAAGATAGTGTGTTTCAGAATCCACGCGACGACGATTGCCACGATGATTCCCAGCAAGTACATCGCCAGAATTATCAGCACGCCCATAGACAATATGCCGAAAACTTTTCTGCCTGAGAAGAAGGCCGCGATCATCAGGGTGTAGACCGGAAGGCGAGCCGAACAACTCATGAACGGCGCAATCATGATGGTCGCAAACCTGTCTTTAGGATTCTCAATCGTGCGCGTAGCCATGATGCCGGGGATGGCGCACGCGAAACTGGAAAGCAGCGGCATGAACGCTTTGCCGTGCAACCCGACTGCGCGCATCAGCCTGTCCATCAAGAACGCCGCGCGCGCCATGTAGCCGCTGTCTTCCAACAGAGAGATGAAGAAGAAGAGCAGAAGAATCTGCGGCAGGAAGACGAGCACGCCTCCTACGCCCGCGATAACGCCGTCAACCAGCAAGTCTGTCAACAAACCTGCTGGCAAAGCATTGCGCACCATGTCGCCTAATGAACCGAACCCTTTATCAATCAGGTTCATAGGCAGGTTGGCCCACGAGAATATCGTCTGGAAGACTAAGAGCATCACAACGGCCAGTATGAGCGGGCCGAAAAATCTGTGCGTCACCAGCGCGTCAATGCGATCCGTGATGCTGGTCTTCCCGTCTACGCAGTTTCTACAGACCGTTTCTGCGACCACGCTTTCAATCCAGTGATAGCGCGCCACCATCGGCTCCTGCCACCACTGCGGGTTAATCTGAGTGAGACGGCTTCGTACAAGTTTAATGGCTTCGCGCTTTTCAGCTTCGACAGGAAAGTCTTCTGAATAGAGAGCGCGCATAGCCTCGTCGCGGCTCTCGTAAAAGCCCGGCGCAAGCTCTGCCAACTCTCTTTCAGTCTCTTCCGATAACTGCCAGCCTGCGTTCGGGGCAGGTGAAGCAACTGCCTTCATGACAACCTGCGCGAGTTCGCTCAAACCCCTGCGCTGCTTCGCAACCACCGCGACCACAGGCACGCCCAGAGCGCTTCCCATCTTCCTGACATCAATCTCCGTCTTGCTGCGCTCGACCAGATCAATCATCGTGAGCGCTATAACAACCGGGCGTCCGGCTTCTATCAACTGCGTGGCTAGATATAGATTGCGCTCAAGGTTCGTCGCGTCAACCACAACGATGATTACATCCGGCGAATCAAGGGAGACGGCGCGGCCAAGCAGCACGCCGCGCGCTATCTGCTCGTCAATCGAAGTCGCGTCAAGACTGTAGAGTCCCGGAAGGTCTATAAGGCGCGCGGGCGGTTTGTCGGAAGAGAGCGACCACAATCCCTCTTTCCGCTCTACGGTCACGCCCGGATAGTTGGCTACCTTTTGTCTAAGCCCTGTGAGCGCGTTGAAGAGACTGGTCTTGCCTGCGTTTGGATTACCTGCGAGTGCAACGGTGAGAGGGCGCGTTAGATTCGCAGCTTCATTGGAAACTGATTTTGCTGAAGGTGAGGGAAGTTCTACGACGGTGCTCATAAAGATTGCTTGATGATGAGCAGTAGGAAAGATGAATAACAGGGAGAATAAAAGCCAGTCCTCACGGGTCTTATGTTTTCAAGCCGGCCCACCACTTGAATTATCCCTCGCTTGCTACGACCGTGATGGTCTGCGCTTCGACGCGACGCAGCGCCAGATGATAATTTCTGATGCAAATCTGAATGGGATCGCCGAGCGGCGCAGTTCTGACTACGCGCACGGGAGCGCCGGGCAGTACGCCCATCTCCATCAGGCGGCGAGCGATTGCGCCGGAGCCTGCGACCGATACGACCCGCGCAGATTTTCCGCGCGGCATGGAATCGAGCGAGACAGCGTTCTTCTGTAGAGATGTCGGTTCTACGAAGTCCAGGTTCAGGTCAGCAGGCAGAACATTTATAAGAGCGCTCATTAAATCACCGTGTCATTCAAGAGTTACAGTCGGCGGCAGAAACCCCGACCAGAAAGTCATTGTAATGATTTTGAAAGTAAATTTCAATATCAATTCGTCGGTTTAGTGAGAAATCTGCAAAAACAAGGGAAATTGCAGGGGCGGAAGACTGGAATTAAGAGCTTGGGGAAGGAGGGAAAGGTAAGAAGCCGGTGGGCGATGTCATATTTTAGTAGTAGTGCAACATAGAGAATAGGAGGCCGGGCGCGTGCGCTACGCTCTTACTCTCTAACTATGACGCTGCTCATGTTTTGAATATGAGGGAGTGGATTATATTTAACTGGCAGGATAAAGATTGCAAGATTTCCCTGCCTCATTCCTTACTTCTTTTTCACCTTCTTTATCACTATGATGACTATCACTATCCCTATAAGCATCGTTAACCCAAAACCGACCACAAAGCCCACGAGCCTGCCAAGCGCTTCGGCTTCGTCGCCAGCGTTGGATATAAAGCCAGGAGATAAGGCGATCATCTCGTGCATTTTTTGTGCTCCTGCGGCGAGTATGAAGAAATATGTATAGCGTTGAAAACGCCCGTCAAGTTGGCGCAGAGTCTACATCAGATTAGCAGTGTCATCAATAGACCTTGCAGGTTGACAAGCCTCAATGCGGTCACGTAGTATCCCGCGCGCTCTCGCTTTAACGCGATCATTAAAGTAGAGTTGCGCAGGTTCTTCGATCACGCACCAGCCCATTCGGCAAACTGTTCTATGGGCTTTCGTCCCGGAAAAACGCTGGCAGTAGATTTTCTTCCGGCAATAAAAATTCTCCCTTTCAACTCAGGATGAAAAACAGAATGTCTTACAGCACCTACTCAATAAGAAAAGCCGGTTTCGCGCTCGTTTGTAACTGTCTTCTAGTCGCTGGCTCTCTGCTTCTATCCGTCACATTCTTTCTGGCCTGCACGAGCGCGCAAACGCTGCTTGTGCCAAAGAATAAGGACCTTGAGACGGAGCAACGGGACGTTCACATAGAGCCACTGGCGGGTGTGGCCGTGAGCAGGACCATATCTATTCCCGTTACTCTGGATTCATCTTCGGGCGCAGTCACACTCAGTTTGCGCGCTACGGGCGGCAACGGCGAAGCAAGATTTGCTGACGGCTCGACCTCTATGGCCGTGAGCCGGAACACTACGGTGCAGGTGAAAGGCGTGACGGAAGGTCATCTGAGGCTGGAAGCTACGCGAGGCAGAGAGTTGCTCGCCGCAAGAAATTTTATAGTCTTCAATCTGAGCGCGCTTGAGGTTTCTATGCCTTCGACGAAGAACGCGGCGTCGGGCGTAGCGCCGCCTCCTGAAACCTTCACCACCTCGAACAGCTCTCTTGATTTTGCCACTTCAGACACGCAAGACCTGATGGCCGTCTTTCAAGCTACATCGGTCGGCACGCCTACCGTTAAAGCTGTTGGAGTCGCGGCTGACGTGGCAAATCAACTGCGATGGCAGATTGACAGAGACCCTACGGACACTGTGGCGACCGGCACGCCTGCGCTCAGCGCGCAGACGGGTGGCGAGGTAGTGGTCACACCGAACACCGCAGGAAATTTCCGCCTCGTCTGCTACGTTGATGCGAACAGCAACCGCGCGCTAGATTCCGGCGAGGAGTTGAAAGTCCTGCTCATGGCTGTGGTCAGAGTCACTGTGCAGCCGGATCATTTCATAAGCACGAACGGTACGTTCTCCGGCTCGAACAGAGGCGTGAGCACGCAGGACGCCATGAGGATTCAGATAGAGGTGCTGCTCGAAGGCGGAGGCGCAGACCGTCGCATAGGCGTGGACAGAGTTGTTCTGGGTAATGTGGGCAATCTGCTCGTTGACGATTTCACCGTTCACTATCCTGCTTCGGGCGCGCAGGGCAACGAAGCCGGGACGGGCAGAGAGATGCCGGGCGCTCCTGTGCCTATGCTCGATTCGTCCAGAGTGAGACCGAGGAATGAGCCGACGGGCGGCACATCGCCGTTCAGGAGTCGCTCGTCCGATATAGTTGTTGATTCAGGTGTCCCCAAAGGAACGTCTAAGAGCGGGCAGATACGGCGCGTGTCCGGCAACGACGCGCCGGGTTTCGGTTGGGATACCCGTCATCCCTCGACCGGGAACGCATGGACTACGACCGATGGGGGCAATGCCTTCCGCGAATTCATCGTAGGCTTCTCGAAGACCTTTCCGAAATACTATGTCGCAATCGCCACAGGCGACTGGACTGTCACCGCCACAGGCCGCAGCGAAGGCGGCACATGGAAGAGCGACAACGCTACTGTGAAACTTGGAACAGCCGCCGAGAACAAAGTGCCGCTCAAGATTCTCGTTGACGCAGGCACGCCCCAGCCCGGCGACACCTCTGGCCTGCAAATCCTCGGTCTCTCTTTCGTCAACGAGTTCACTATGGAATACGCGCCCAAGGGGGCCAAGCAGTAGACAGATGACAGTATGTTTATGAAGAATCGTATTCGATTCCTCTTCTGTTGTCTGCTCTGCTTTATGCTTGCTTCCACAGCGCTCGCTCAGAGGCGTCAGCGTCATCGCCCGACAGCCTGGGGCGCGCCCGAAGTCTTCAGCGATATGTACCTAGACGCAGAGACAGGAGATGTGGGTGGAACAGAAATCATTCTGTCTCAGAGTTACGGCGGGACATGGGCTACGGTGATGATAGGTTCAGGCATAGCTTACGACCCCGTGCTCGTCGAAGTTAAATCGAACGGCTCGTATATCGAATTCACGCTCCCATCAACTCCGCCTTACGATGGTTATGGAAAGTTTACAGGCAAGATTTCGCGCGCAGGACTCACACTATGGAATAATGGGCAGCGGTACGGATTTTTGCCAAGACAATGCCGCTGACGTTAACTAAAACATAACAGTCAATCAACCCGACTCGATTGATCCCTTTTCTGGCTAAGCCGGGCTTTCTATAAACGCACCTGCCAGCGCGAAGTTTTTGCACGCCTCGTAAGCCTCATGTAAAATTCTCTAAATTTTTCGGTGCAAGCCGGGCTTTCATGTCGAATAGCGAAAAAACTATTTCACACAGTTCGCAAACTGCTACCCCTGTGCTTGAGCACGAGCACTCGCCGGAAGCTATACGCGAGCGACTCTCTGCGGGACCGCAACACAACTATCTGCGCGACTGGATTTACGGAGGCATTGACGGCTCTGTCACAACTTTCGCAGTGGTCACAGGCGTTGTCGGCGCGCAGCTTTCGCCCGTAGTCATACTCGTGCTGGGCTTTGCGAATCTACTGGCCGACGGGTTTTCTATGGCGGCGAGTAATTATCTGGGAACTCGCGCGGAGCAGGACTCGCTGAAGCAGATTGAGGCCATAGAGCACCGGCACGTTGAGGCAGACCCGGAGGGCGAGCGTGAAGAGGTCAGACAGATTTACAGCGACAAGGGGTTCGAGGGCGAAGACCTTGATCGTGTAGTCGAGCTAATCACAGCAGATCGCCAGCGCTGGGTGCGAACTATGCTGACGGAAGAGTACGGATTACCGCAAGAGGTTCGCCCGCCATTTCTCGCCGCGCTCAGCACCTTCAGCGCGTTCATCATCTGCGGCCTTGCGCCGCTCATTCCTTTCATCTTCAGCGCGCGGCGAGCGTTTCTCTTATCCATGATTGTGACGGGCACGGTCTTCTTCCTAATAGGTTCTATCAAGAGTAAGTGGTCAATGGCCTCCTGGTGGCGCTCAGGATTTGAAACTCTGCTGGTGGGCGCGCTTGCCGCAGGTCTTGCTTACGCAGCAGGGATAGTTCTCAAAAGGATTGTAGGCTAAGTCAGGCTGCGAAATTCTTCGCGCCATTTCGCTAATATTCTTCAGTTGGAGTAAAATCCCTACACAAAGATGGTTCTTTCCTGCGCGGCGCAACCGTCGCCGATGCACCGTCCTTCGATTACTGCCACAGCTTCTCAGTAGAAGAAGCATGAGCAGCCGCGAAAGTTTTTTGAATCCTGAAACCGTTATTGAAGGGTTTGGTCTAATGTCTGAAAACAACAGCCACAAATGGGTCTACCTCTTTGAAGAGGCCGACGGCGAAAACAAAGCTCTGTTCGGCGGAAAAGGCGCTGGCCTCGCAGAGATGACGCGCGCCGGTTTGCCGGTCCCGCCGGGACTCATAGTCACTACGGAAGCCTGCAATACTTACTACGCCAACGACAAAACTTTCCCGGAAGGTATGTGGGAGCAGGTCAAAGGCGCATTGAAGAAGATAGAGGAGAAGGTGGGCAAGGGCTTTGGCGATGCTGGAAACCCGCTTCTGGTTTCGGTGCGTTCGGGCGCGCCGCTTTCTATGCCCGGCATGATGGACACGGTTCTAAATCTGGGGTTGAACGAAGAGACCGTGCAGGGGCTTGCGGCTCAAACGGGCGACCTGCGTTTCGCGCTCGACGCCTACCGCCGCTTCGCATCGCTGTTTGGCGAGATAGTCATGGGCGTGGCGCATGAAAAGTTCGAGCGCGTCATGGATCGTTATAAAGCTCAGACGACGGGAGGGCGCGACACGGATTTGCGGCCAGCGCAACTGCTGGAAATCATCGCCGCCGAAAAGCAGATCATCTTTGCGGAGCAGCGCGGCTCTGCAATCCCCGAAGACCCTTACGAACAGTTGCGCGTGGCAATCGCAGCAGTCTTCGGCTCGTGGATGGGGAGACGCGCGCGCGATTACCGCCGCGTCAATCGCATACGCGACGACATGGGCACTGCCGTCAGCGTGCAGGCTATGGTCTTCGGCAACATGGGCGAAACCAGCGGAACAGGCGTAGCCTTCACACGAAATCCTTCTACGGGCGAGCGCGAGCTTTACGGCGAATATCTTTTGAACGCTCAGGGCGAAGATGTCGTCGCTGGCATTCGCACGCCGAATCCCATCTCTCAGTTGAAGAACGAGCTGCCGGAAGTTTACGAGCAGTTCAGCGAGATAACAGGGCTTCTGGAAAAGCACTACCGCGACATGCAGGACGTTGAGTTCACAATCGAGCGCGGGCGACTCTGGATGCTACAGACTCGCACGGGCAAACGCACGGGCGCGGCTAGCGTGCGCGTGGCCGTTGACATGGTGAACGAAGGGTTGATTGATAAAGCTACGGCGGTGCGTCGTGTCACGCCTGAACAGCTAGACCAGCTTCTGCATCCGACCGTCAATCCTGACGAAAATTCCGTAGTGCTCGCAACAGGACTTCCGGCTAGCCCCGGCGCTGCGCAGGGCTGCGTCGTCTTCAACCCGGACGAGGCGGAAGAATTGGCCCAGGCCGGAGAGAAAGTGATTCTCGTTCGACAGGAGACCAGCCCGGATGATTTTCACGGCATGGTCGCTGCGCAGGCGATTGTTACTGCGCGTGGTGGGCAAACAAGCCACGCCGCTGTCGTGGCGCGTGGCATGGGCAAAACTTGTGTGTGCGGCGCGAGCGATTTAAACATTGATTACGGTCAGCAGCAGTTCAGCGTCAACGGCACTGTGGTTACAAAAGGTGAATGGATAACGGTTGACGGCTCGACCGGAAGAGTCTTTCTGGGCAAAGTCCCGACCATTCAGCCTACACTCGGCTCGGACTTTGACGAGTTGATGGGCTGGGCTGACGAGTTTCGCCGCCTTAGAGTGCGCGCTAATTCAGACACGCCGCATGATTCGCGGGTTGCCCGTGAATTCGGCGCGGAAGGAATAGGGCTGTGCAGAACCGAGCACATGTTCTTCGGCGACGAGCGGCTGGCTGTGATGCGCGAAATGATCTTAGCGGATGGCGTGGGCGCGAGAGAGAAGGCGCTTGAAAAATTGCTGCCGCTACAGCGCAATGATTTCGTAGGCATCTTTCAGGCTATGGCCGGATTGCCCGTGACGATTCGCCTGCTAGACCCACCGCTGCACGAATTTCTGCCGAACATGGAAGAGTTGATGGGCGAACTGTCGGAACTGAAGATGTCTTTGCAGCGCGCCGGTAGCATACGCGAGATGGACAGGCTGCTGGACGAGATTGACGGCAAGCGCAAACTGCTCTTGCAGGTCGAGCGAATGCGCGAGGCCAACCCTATGCTTGGCTTGCGCGGCTGTCGTCTGGGTCTCGTCTACCCTGAAGTGACGCGCATGCAGGTGCGAGCCATATTCGAGGCCGCGTGCAAGGTTCAGGGCGAGGGCACAGTCGTCAAGCCGGAGATAATGGTTCCGCTGGTTTCTATTGCCGAAGAGCTGCGTCACCAGTCAGAATTGATTCGTGAGGTCGCAGGGCAGGTAATTGGCGAGCACGGGATGACGGTTGATTACATGATAGGGACTATGATCGAGTTGCCACGCGCAGCCCTTATAGCGGACAAGATAGCCGCTCACGCAGACTTCTTCTCGTTCGGCACGAACGATCTGACTCAAACCACTTTCGGTCTGAGCCGAGACGATTCCGGGCGCTTTCTTTCCGCCTACGTCGAGCACAAGATACTGCCGGACGACCCCTTTCAGGTTTTGGACCGCGACGGTGTGGGCCAACTCGTGCGTATGGGCGCTGCGCGCGGTCGCCGCGTCAAGCCTCATCTGAAAGTAGGCATCTGCGGCGAGCATGGCGGCGAGCCTAATTCCATAGCCTTCTGTCACGAAATCGAATTGGACTACGTTAGCTGTTCGCCTTTCCGTGTTCCCGTGGCGCGGCTTGCGGCGGCGCATGCTGCGTTGAATGCCGGCGGCGCGGCGCTGGCAGTGGACAAGTAATGCGGTCTGCAATTGAATGAGTCTAACGTACAGGTCAGTATCGCCAGGCTTTAGCAAGTGATACTGACCTGATGTTTAATCAAGCAAGCGGCAGCCCCATCTGACGAAGTTGCGAGGCGTTGTCGCGCGCTCCCCATCGCCTGTGGATTTTCCCGTCCTTGATGATGAACCATTCCATTGCGACCACCTCGAATGATCGCCCGGTTGCAGGATGCCCGCGAAACGACCCGACGGACGTGCCACGCTCTTTGTAACGAACGGCTACTACATCCGCCTCTGCGATAATGGCCTCCACGTTAAGCTCGATTGCGAACGCAGCGCGAATCTCCTCCCAGATAGGGACTACCTTGTCCAGTCCGCCCCAGCCCAGCACGCCATAAACAAGAGCGTCCGAAGTGAACATCTGCCGCAACGCTTTCATGTCTCCGCGATTGAAAGCGTCAACGTAATCCATCACGATCTTCTTATTATCGTCTTCTGACATTGAATCCTACAGTGGTGGGCAACCGGATACGAGATTCTAACGATGACCTATTTCTTCAGCTTTTCAATAAAATGCTTGCGCGCTTTGGCTACTTTGGGCGCGATGACGACCTGGCAGTAGGGTTGAGATGGGTTTCGTTCAAAATATTCGCGGTGGTAATCCTCAGCCGGGTAGAACTGTGTGAGCGGCGCGACCTCTGTGACAACGGGCGCGTCCCAGACGTGCGCCGCGTTGATCTCTGAAATAACCTGTTCGGCTGTCTCTTTCTGTTCGGGCGAGTGATAAAAGATTGCGGAGCGATACTGCGTGCCGACATCTGCGCCCTGGCGATTCAATGTGGTCGGGTCGTGAATGGTGAAAAAGACTTCCAGCAATTCTCGGAAGGAAAGCGACTGCGGGTCGAAAGTGACCTGAACCACTTCGGCGTGATTGGTCGTGCCCGTGCAGACCTGCCTGTAAGTCGGGTTCTTTACGTCGCCGCCCGCATAGCCGGATTCAACCCGTTCGACGCCGCGCAACTGGTTGAAGACGGCTTCCAGACACCAGAAGCACCCGCCCGCCAGCGTGGCCGTTTCGCTCCTTTGCTCTGAACTCATAAAGGTTTTCTCGTCTCCATCAAAAGTAGATTCAAGCTGCCAGTCAGTTATTCAACTCTTTGCGTTCCCTTTGTGTCTTGGCGTCTCCAGCGAGAAATCATCCTCACGCTGGAGGCGCAAAGACGCAAAGGAAACGCAAAGATGTATACGTTTACTCATTCGATTGAGAAGATAGCAGCGACTGAGTTAGAAAGTAAATATCTGTGAGCCGGACGCTCTCTTACGCCACAATCTACAGAAACTGCTTGTAGCGTTCGACGAAAACTTATTATCATAAGGAAGCGCGAAACGCCGAAAACTCGCATGCCGTTGCGGGTTGCCGATTGCTCTTCTCCTTATCCGGTCATAGCGCTATACAGGCCGGAGTAAGATTTACGCTAAATCTAATCTACTGATAGCAGCCGAACTTTTGTTTGTATATCTAAGAACCGGGGACTTCTGGAAATTATGATTGCTGAAACAGAACAGGTTACCACTGAAACGGCGCAGGAAGGCAAATACGTTTACTGCATCATAGAGACGGGCGAGACGCGCTCGTTCGGGCCTATGGGAATTGGCGGGCGCGGCGACGATGTTTACACGGTTCACCATCGCGGGCTTGCGGCTGTTGTGTCGAACACGCCGCTGATGGTCTATGACCCTACGCGCGAGAACGTCTTCGCGCACGAGCAGGTGAACGAAACCGTCATGCGCGAGTTCACGGTTCTGCCAATGGCCTTCGGCGCGCTCTTTCGCACGCAGGACGACATCATCGAACTGATTCGCGGAACATATGATGCTCTGCGCGACGTGCTGGCGAAGATGGAGGGCAAGGTCGAGTTCGGCCTGAAAGTGAACTGGGACCGCGACCGCGTTATCGCTGAGCTTGAAGAGCAGAACGAAGAGATTCGACAGCTTAAAGAGCAGATAACTTCGCGCACAACAGGCTCTACATATTTCGCGCGCATGCAGCTTGGCCGTCTCATCGAAAACGCTCTTTCGGATCAGGCCGACGCTTACATACGCGACGTTTATTCTGTCCTGCGCGACACGGCGGTCGCCTCGCGCGCCAACAAGCCCATAGGCGACAAGATGATTATGAACGCGGCATTCCTGATTGAACGCGACCGCGAGGCAGAGTTCGATAGCAAGGTGAATGAACTGGCAGCGAAGTATGAAGGCAAATGCTCGTTCAAGTACACAGGGCCGTGGCCGCCTTACAACTTCGTTCACATACGATTGAAGCTTGAGCGCGGCGAGGGCGCTGGCGCGGAAGCTATAACGAGCACGAGATAAACTTTGGCTTCGCGGGTCAGTGTCAAATTGAAGCCATTATAAGTGCCAGGCCAAACTTTCAAGCTAACGCATTACTGAAAAATGTTTTTCATTGACGACCTACTTCTAGCGCCCGTCACGGGCTTCAAATTCATACTCGGCCAGATTCAGAAGATGGCCGACCGCGAATTGAACGACGACACCGTGATCAAAGAGCAGTTGCTTGAGCTTCAGATGAGATTGGAGTTGGACGAGATTTCGGAAGAGGATTACAAAGAGCGCGAGGCTGAGTTGTTCGCACGCCTGCGCGTGATACGCGAGCGACAGCTTGGGCTTCTTCATCAGGTGCATACAGCCGAGACCTCATCAATCGTAATTGAATCTGGCGGCGACACGGAAGAAGAAGGCGCGTTCTGGGAACCGGGCGGTGGGGAATGAAGCTCTGACAGGTGACCGAGTGACGGGAAAGAGCAAGGCTTCCTCGAAAGATTGCGAAGCGCGCCATTCATCAGGAAGTGAAATCGCGCGTCCCTCATCACGTTATCTATTCTTCGGCGGCAAGGGCGGCGTAGGAAAAACCACAGCGGCCACAGCCACAGCGCTACATCTTCTCGAAAATCTCAAGCCTGACGAGCAGATTCTACTTTTCTCTACAGACCCCGCACATTCATTATCCGATAGCCTGGGGAAGAAGATTGGCGACCGTTTGGTCGAGGTTTCGCGTAGAGGCTCTGCGAAGCTGTTTGCCTACGAGATGGATGCGGGCGCGGCGCTTGCGAGTTTCAAGACAAGGCATCGCGCAGTCTTAAGCGAGATAGCAGAGCGCGGGACGCTGCTGGACAAAAGCGACATCAACGAGCTACTTGATCTTTCGCTGCCGGGCATGGACGAGGTGATGGCGCTCTTCGAGCTTAGCGAGCTTGACCGCGCAGGAAATTTCGCGCAAGTGGTTGTTGACACCGCGCCGTCGGGTCACACGTCGCGCATGCTGCGTCTGCCGGAAGTTTTTGCCCGTATGATCTCGGCGCTGGATCGCATGTCGGACAAGCATCGCTACATCGTCGCGCAGTTTGGTCGTGGAGCACGCGCGCCGGTTGACGAGGTTGATCTCTTCCTTGTAGACATGCGTGAGCGCATAGAGCGTGTGCGCGTTATGCTTTACGATAAAGAGCAGACCAACTTCACTCTCGTCACCATCCCCGAAGCAATGGTCGTAGAAGAGACCGCGCGTTATTACGAATTCCTCAAACGTGAAGGCGTTCCTGTCACAGGTCTGATCGTTAACCGCGTTGAGCATGAACATGACAACTGCCGCTACTGCCATGCGCGCGTTGTGAGTCAAACGCCCTGGCTCAAAAAAATCAGAGATGAATTCAAAGGCTTGCAACTGCGCGAAGTCGCGCTGCTCTGTGAAGAGGTTCGCGGGCTTGAATCGTTGAGGCAGTTCGCGCGATTGGTGTGGGAAGTAAGTGGCGATGCGTCGATGCCTGGACGAGTGGGCGCGTGGAAGAAAGAGCGTAATTCCGTAGCGAAACTTTCTCTTTCGCCGCATTCACGCATCCACTCGCCGGAAACGAGCGAAGCGAGTTTCAGTCTTGAGCCGCGACGCCTTTTAATCTTCGGGGGCAAGGGCGGAGTCGGTAAGACTACTGCCGCTGCCGCCGTTGCGCTTGCGCTTGCGAGGAGTGCGGCGGAATCTAGTGTGCTGGTCTTCTCGACAGACCCGGCGCATTCATTGTCGGATAGCTTCGACGAGAAGATAGACGAATTCAAGACGGGCGTTGCGGGACAAAAAAATCTGGATGCGATGGAGATTGACCCGGCGGCTCGCTTCAAGGAGTTGAAAGAGCGTTATCGCGCGTGGATTGACGAGTTGTTCCATAGCCTGACGGGAGATTCTCGTTGGGAAGTCCAGTTCGAGCGCGAGGCCATGCGCGAGATGGTGGAGTTAGCGCCGCCCGGCATTGACGAGATAGCGGCTTTGAGCGCTGTGAGCGATCTATTGGACGATAATCGTTACACGACGATTGTTCTGGACACAGCGCCTACGGGCCACCTGATTCGCTTTCTTGAATTGCCGGAAGTCGCGCTCTCGTGGGTGCGCGCTTTCATCAAGCTTCTACTGAAGTACAGAGAGGTTGTTCGCGCGAGCAGCGTGGCCGAAGAGTTGATTGCCCTCTCAAAAAGCATCAAGCGCGTGATAGCTTTACTTACAGATGCAAAGCAGTGCGAGTTCGTAAGCATTGCCATCCCGGAGACGATGAGTTTGGAAGAGACAACGAGATTGACAGAAGCGCTCGAACGGCTCAAAGTTCCGATGCGCGCTCTTCTCATCAACAATGTAATCCCGGAAGAGGCCGCAATAGCTTGCGACTTCTGCCGCTCGCGCCGCCGTTCGCAGGAGAAAATCTTGCGCGAGTTCTCGAAAAAGTTCGGACGCAATAACAAACTTTCAGTCGCGCCGCAGCAGCCGCACGAGATACGCGGCGCAAGTAGACTTTTGGAGCATTTCGCGTGCTGGCATCGCCTGGACGTAAGCAACCGGAGCGCTAGTAAGAGCGAAGGGCGTGCGAAAACGCGCCACGTGAGAGAGGTCAAGAGGACAACGAAATAGATGGGCACGAATGAGTTGCAAAATGGGAACGGAGCAGAAGACCGGAAAAGCGACACAGCGTACTACGTCTATTGTGTGGGCGAGAGCGCGACGCTTGAGCAGTTGCGCGGAAAGAATTCGCCTTCACCAATCGAGCCTGAATCAGAGATAAAGTTTGTTCTTATAAACGGGGAAGCCCTGACGGCAATCACCAGCCTCGTACCGCTCGCGGATTACGACGAAGAGGCTTTGCGCGCTCGATTGGAAGACGCGACGTGGACGGCTGTGCGTGCTATGCGGCACGAAAGAGTTGTGGAATTCTTCGCGCGCGAGGCGAGCGTCGTTCCCTTACGTTTTGGCACAATTTATCTTGACCGTGCAGGCGTAGAGGGGATGCTCTACGAAAAACGTGAAGAACTGCACTCAATCATTGAGCGGCTGCGTGACAGCGAAGAGTGGGGCGTGAATGTTTACTGCGACCGTGCGCGAGTCCTGGACGCAATCACTTCTTTAAGTCCGCGACTGCGAGAACTGGCAGGCGCAGCAGAGCGCGCTACGCCTGGGCAAGCCTACTTGATGAGGAAAAAGATTGAGGCCATGCGCGCCGACGAAGCGCGAGACGAAATAAAACGGGTTGCGAAGGAGATTGAAATGAAACTCTCAAGTTTAAGCGCAGGCGCGGTGCGATTGCGCGTGTTGAAGGACGAGGCTTCGGCGGAGCACGGCGACACTGTAATGAAGCTTGCGTTTCTGGTCCCGAAAGAGCGATTCAATGATTTCCGCGCTGAGGCTGAAAGACTTGCCGACGAAAATCTTCAGGGCGGATTCAAGCTTGAGCTTACAGGCCCGTGGCCCGCATATAATTTCACCTAGCGGTGTTGTGGATATGAAGAGAGCCTCGTTTGAAATCAGTAATCTACTGGAATTTAAAATTCGAGGTTTTAAACTCCAGTAGATTTGCAAGCGATTGGAAAAACTTGAGTCTAAAATTCAAAATTTAAAATATGGTTGAAGATTTAGACATTCTGGAGCAGAACGAGTTGTCGCTGCTGGAAACGCTCGATCATGTGCTGACGCGCGGGCTTGTCATCGCGGGCGAGATAACCATCTCGGTGGCGGACGTTGACCTGATCTTCGTTGGACTGAACGTCGTTCTAACTTCGGTCGAGACGGCGCGCGAGATTATAGGCGAGCGCGAGGAGCGCGCCCGGGGACTTAATAAGCTTGCGCTCCCTAGCGGCGCGCGAAAAGAAGAGAGCGAATGAAGCTATATGCCTACTGCCTTAGCGATGAGATAGCAGAAGGCGACTTCGAGAATGTTTCGGGAGTCGGTGGCGCACGGGTTCGCCTCACAGAGTCTCAGGGAATCACAGGCGTAGTGAGCGGTTTCTCGGAAAGCTCAATCGCAGTCACGCGCGAAAACGTGCTTGCTCACGAGCGCGTGGTGCGACAAGCTTTCCGAAATGCATCGCTTCTCCCTTTCCGATTCGGCACGGTTGTCACCGAATCGAGCCTGATGGATTTCATCAATGCTCAAAAGAGCGCGCTCAAACTCCAACTGGAAAGGGTGCGAGGCTGCGTAGAGATGAGCGTGAAAGTGGTTTGGCCCGATGCGACGCGCGCGGACGGAACTGTTCAAGGGGCGGGCGGCGAAGAAGAAGAGAGGGCTGGAAGCGGGACGGACTATCTTAAAAAGAAGCGGCGGGAAATTTTCGGGGACGCTCATATGAATGAGCGCGCGGACGAAATTGCAAGCTGGGTTTCTGAAAAATTACAGGGCGCTGTGCGCTATACTATGAAGACCGCGCAGCCTTCCGGTTCTCCCGTCCTCGCGCTGTCTTATCTTGTAGAGCGAGAGCGCGTTGAAGAGTATCGAGAGCTGTTGAACGCTGTGCGGCGTGAGCGACCCCATCTGCACTTCTTGACCAGCGGCCCCTGGCCGCCTTACAGTTTCAGTGATATTAACTCTTGAGTAAACCAGTGAATTCGGAGTAATCTTGATAGAGCCTTCCCCCAAGATTCCCCTTCCGGCTGAGCCGGAGATTGAAACCGATCACCCTGAGCAGTTCATAGAAGAGCTGCGCCGCGTGACGGACAGCCTGCCCCCGCGCATCAATATTGATGCGGAGTCTGTCGAACAGGGCTTAGCCAAGCTCGTCTTGACATTGATAGAACTCATACGCCGGTTGCTTGAAAAACAGGCGGTCAGGCGTATGGAAGGAGGCGGCCTTTCGCCGGAGCAGGTGGAGGAATTGGGTCTCGCTTTGATGAAGTTGGAAGCGAAGATGCAGGAGTTGAAGGCGCAATTCAAACTGGCTGACGAAGACCTCAATCTCGATCTTGGGCCAATTGGCCGCTTGATCTGAACCTTGAAGTCTTAAACTGGAACGGCAATCACAAGGCGGCCTTCAAAAAGTCTTACACGTGGAAGCCGCCCTCTTCTTAGAGAGGTCAGAGGTTGGAGATTAGAGGTCAGTGAGAAAGCTTTTACTGACCTCTGGCCTCTGACACCTAACCTCTGCTTTCGGGGGTGAGCAAATTGTCGAGCGAGCGATCAAGTTTGATTACGGCGCGTCCGCCGGGGCTGGTGGACGTGCTCGACAGGATTCTTGATAAGGGGTTGGTCATAGCGGGCGACATCAAAGTGTCGCTGGCTAACGTGGAGCTTCTCACCTTGCAGATTCGACTGCTCGTCTGTTCGATTGATAAGGCCGAGCAGATCGGATTGAACTGGTGGCGCTACGACACGAACCTGACGACCCGTGCAGAGCGAGCCGAAGCCGAGAACGTAGAGTTGCGCGAGCGGCTGGCGGAACTTGAAAGGGAAGTTAGGCGTTTGAACGCACCTGAACGAGCGACGCAAGATCGGCGGGCGCAAACCGCGCGCCAACGCGGCGGCTCGAAGCGCACGTCCAGGAAGGGCAGGAAGTGATGACCTTTACTTCAGACTAAATGTTGGGATGAGATGAACGGCGGCACGTTCAGCGCTCGCGCCGGGTGTGCCTGATGAAGCCTCGTCGCGCGCGCTTGGTTCGGAACGAGCGCTAACATTTTTAGGAAAAGGAAAGAGGATACATGGCTGTTGAGAGAGCGCCAGGCGGAACCAGTTTGATTGATGTGCTTGACCGCGTGCTGGATAAAGGCATCGTGATTGATGCATGGGTGCGCATCTCGCTCGTCGGCATTGATCTGATCACAATCGAAGCGCGCGTCGTCGTCGCCTCGATTGACACTTACCTTAAATACGCAGAGGCCGTCGGCCTGACACCCGCCGTCTCGCGCCCGGCACTGACGCCCGGCGCAGCCGAGCCGCTGGAAGACGAGACGCGCCGCCGCGTCTCCGTAGAAGTCGAACGAGGGTGAGGACGGTTTTTAGTTTTCAGTTCTTAGTTTTCAGTGAAAGCTGATGGCTTAGCTGATTACCGACTGACTTAAAACTAAAAACTGAAAACTGTTTTATGGACAACTTTCCGGCGGAAATAGCGTCTGCTCCGACCGCTACCGTATCGGAGACAGATGCATCCCACCCACGACTGCGCCAGTACGATCTGCTGCTGGACACAACGGCGCAGATGCTCGCCACGCCCAAACTGCACGAAAGATTGCTGCTCGCCCTTGAGACGATAACTACCGGGCTGGGCTATTCGCAGGCGGCTGTTGCGCTGGTTGACGAGCGCCACGTCGCGCTGCGTGTGCGCGCTGCCACCGGTTTCCCGAATGATAATGCAATTGAGCGAGTGGGAATCCCGCTTGACTCAAGCGCGCCCTGCATCACGGTCTTTCATGAAGGGCGGCCTGCCAGCATCTCTTTACATGACGACAAAGCGAGCGCGGCCTTTTTCGATCTGAACGTGTGGAGGCCGAACCTGCTGGCGCTCCCGCTTTTCGGACAAGAGGCGATGGAGAGAGGCGACTGGTCTTTAACGCGCAAGCCCTATTTCAGCGAAGACCACTGGGCATCCGAAGCCAGTACATCTGTCCTCGGCGTGCTCTTCGTCGGAGTAGAGCGCGAAGAGGTGGACGCCGCCGCACTAAACTTCCTTATGCGGTTCGCAGATTTGATGGGTGTGGTGGCGGCTGGCGCTATTCGCAGCGAGCGGCTTCGCTCAACCGTGAGCAAGTTGCAGAGGGAGCGGCAGTGGGTCGAATCCATAATGAAGTCGGTCGCAGACCCGATTGTGCTGACCAATCTGGATAACGAGATTCTTCTTCAGAATCGTCGCGCGGAAGACCTATTCAGCGGCTCGGAGAACGTAGGCCAGGGCAAGCGACGTGCGCTTGAGATGAACGACCTGCTGTTCTCCGCCTATCTTTCGAGCGCGGCGGTCTCTTCCACAGGAGCCTTGCAGCGAGACATCACGCTGGTTGATCCATTGGAAGGCTCAGACCTTCACTTCGAGGTCATATCAACTCCGGCGCTGAATTCGCGCGGCGACCGAATAGGACTGGTTTCAATCTTCCGCGACGTGACAGACCTGCGGGAAGCGAATGAAGAGCTGGCGCGCAACTTCGTCAAATTGCAGCAGGCCGAAGCAGAAGCGAGGCGCGAGCGCGACCGTCTGGACCTGATAATAGAGAACGTAGGCCACCCCGTTGTGGTCTGCGACTCAAGCGGAAACTTCATACTTTTCAACCGGCGCGCAGAGCTTCTTTTCCAGGAGAGCGATTCGTCGCAGGCAGCCGCCGCCACAGCCGTGCGCGCAAACTCAGTGAAACTCACTTCGTTCATCTCGGCGCTCGCTTCAGCGTTCGAGACCAACCGACAGGCCGAAATAGAATTGATTGACCCTGAGACGGGCGCATCGCTGCCTATGGAGATAACGGCTGGCGAGGTGATGGACGCTAAGGGGCAGGTCACGGCGGTCGTCTCAATCCTGCACGACCTGACGGAGATACGCGAGCTTGAGCGTCGTCGCGTCGAGCAGCAGCTTTTTGAGTCGGAAAAGCTGGCGGCTGTCGGTCGTCTCGCCGCTTCAATCGCGCATGAAGTGAACAACCCGCTCGAAGCCATCAAGAATTCGCTCTACCTGATGCAATCGAATCAGGATACGGAGAAGAGCGCGCTCTTTCTTGATATAGCAAGAAAAGAGACGGAGCGCGTCTCGCACATCATTCGCCAGATGCTTGGGTTCGCGCGCCGCGCGGGCGAAGTCGCGTGGGTTGATGTAAATCAGGTGATAGAGGAGACGCTGGTGCTTCTGGATAAGAAGCTGAAGCAGTCCGGCATAGAAGTCAGCCGCGATCTGGACGAAAAGCTGCCGAATATACGCGCGCGTGCAGACCAGTTGCGCCAGGTCTTTCTTAATCTAATACTGAACGCGCAGCAGGCGCTCGATGGCGGAGGCGCAATACGTGTTACGACCTCGCGCTTCGACGAGCAGTCGCTTCAGCCTGCAATCGCCATTCAGATAAGCGACACGGGCGTAGGCATAAGCGAAGACGATCTTGCGCGCATCTTCGAGCCTTTCTTCTCTACAAGGAAGAAGGGTACGGGATTGGGATTGTGGGTGACGCAGGATATTGTGCGCCAGCATGGCGGGCGCATCGAAGTGACGAGCGAGGATGGGCGCGGCACGACTTTTAAAATAATCTTGCTTGTTGACCCGCCCATATTTGAAGGCGGCGAGAAGTAGGCCGCAAGGAATTTTCCCAAAATGGTTTCGCCCATCGCACACGAACAGAGTCAGGCGCAGGAAGGCAGACCCGCGACGGGAGCCGCTCGCCTGCTCATCATTGACGATGAAGAATCTCTGCGCATCACGACGGCAGCGATACTGGAACAGGAAGGCTACGAGGTAATAACAGCCGCGAGCGGCGATGAGGCTGTCGCGCTGCTTGAAGGCGCGGATTACGATCTGGTTCTCACAGACCTGCACATGGAGAACGGCGACGGCCTCTCTGTGCTGACGGAGATTCAGCGCTGCGCGCCTCTGACCATCTCTGTCGTCCTCACAGGCTTCGCTTCGGTCGAATCCGCGATTGCTGCGCTACAACGAGGCGCTTACGATTTTCTTGTAAAACCCTGCGACATAGAAGAGATGAAGCACACGGTCAGGCGCGGCGTAGACCACCGCCGTCTGATGATGGCCGAGCAGCGCGCTCGCACCAACCTGGAAAGGCTGAACCGCGAGCTTGAGCAGCGCGTTGAAGAGAGAACGAGCGAGTTGGTTAGAGTGAACGAAGAACTGGCGGCGGCCAATCGCTCGAAAGATATTTTTCTGGCAACGCTCTCTCACGAATTGCGCACGCCGCTCACGCCCGTGCTCGGCTGGATAGGGCTTCTGAAGAATGGCGGGCTGGACGAAGAAGGTGTTGGGCAGGCGCTGGATGCTATCGAGCGCAATGCGCGTCTTCAGTCGCGCCTGATTGACGATCTTCTGGACATCTCGCGCATAGCTACGGGCAAGCTCAGGTTTGAGCCGAAGCCAACAGACCTCAACGCGGTAGCAGAAGCGGCTGTTGAGACCGTGCGCGCGTCCGCATCTGCGCGGCGCGTAGAGATAGAGGTCTCGCTTTCGCAAAAACCGCTGGTGGTGATGGGCGAGCCTGTCAGGTTGCAGCAGATAATCTGGAATCTTCTCTCGAACGCAATCAAGTTCACGGAGCCGGGTGGTCGCGTCCACCTCAGCATCGAAGCGGTGCGGGGCGACGCGCGCGTTACAGTTGAAGATACGGGAATAGGAATCGACACGGATTTTCTGCCGCATGTCTTCGACCGTTTTCGCCAGGCGGACGGCTCGCCCACGCGCCGTCACGGTGGATTAGGACTGGGGTTGGCTATAGTTGACGCGCTTGTTAAAGTTCATGGCGGCCATGTCGCTGCCGAGAGCGATGGAGTTGGGCGCGGCGCTCGATTCATTTTAACTATGTCGTGTGTGGCCGAGACCGATTGCGCCAGCGAAGCGGAGTCGCCCGCGTTGCCCCGCGCAACGAATCCACGTGTGCTCGTCGTAGAAGATTCGCCCGACACGCTTGCGCTTCTACGCACACTGTTCGAGCAGAAAGGCGGCGACGTGATGGCTGCCACATCTGCTCAGGAAGCGCTCAAGATGGCGGCGGCGAATAGGCCGGGAGTTATCGTCTCGGACATAGGAATGCCGGAGATGGACGGATACCAGTTGCTGGCAGAACTGCGCCGCCTGCCCGGAATGGAAAAAGTTCCGGCTGTGGCAATCTCAGGTTACGCTATGGAGGAAGACCGCGAGCGAGCGCGCCGCGCAGGCTACGACGCGCACGTTGCGAAGCCCGTTGACATAGAAGAACTCTTCGCGCTGATTCAAGAGCTTACTGCCGGGCAGCATTAGCCATTTCAAGATAATAGTCATTCAACCCTTTGAGCCTTCTTAGCATCTTTGCGACTTTGCGTGAGATAAGTTTTCACGCCAAGCCGCGAAGACGCTAAGAAGAACGCAAAGGTAATTAAAACTCATGTCACAAACTGAAAAAAAGAGCGCAGAGGTTTGGCCGAGCCTGCCGCTCGAAGAGTGGAAGGACACTTACGCGACGCTTCACATGTGGACGCAGGTGGTCGGCAAAATCCGTCTTGCGCAGACGCCGCTCGTCAACCACTGGTGGAATGTTCCGCTCTACGTGACGGCACGCGGGCTTACTACTTCCGCGATGCCTTACGATGCAAGAGACTTTCAGATTGATTTCGATTTCATCGCCCACAATCTCATCATAGCTTGCAGCGACGGGAGCGTTAAGACTATTCCACTGGTGCCGCGCTCGGTCGCAGAGTTTTACGATGAAGTGATGCGTGCGCTCGATGAGCTTGGCATCAGTGTGAAAATCTGGACGACGCCCGTAGAGATTCCGAACCCCATCCCTTTCGAGCGTGACCACGAGCATGCATCTTACGATGCGGATTACGCCAACCGCTTCTGGCGAATACTCGTTCAGACGGAGAGGATTTTCACTGAGTTCCGCTCTCGCTTCATAGGCAAAGTTAGTCCGGTGCATTTCTTCTGGGGAAGCTTCGATATGGCTGTGACACGCTTCTCAGGCCGACGCGCGCCCGCGCGTGAGGGCGCGGACATAATCACCAGAGAGGCGTACTCGCACGAAGTCATCAGTCACGGCTTCTGGCCGGGCGCAGGACTAGGCGCGCCGGCTTTCTATTCTTACACCGCGCCGGAGCCTGAAGGGTTGAAGCAGGAGAGCATCAGCCCGGAGAAAGCTTTTTACAGCGACGAGATGAAAGAGTTTTTATTCTTTTATGACGATGTTCGTAACGCGGAAGAGCCGGACAAAGCCCTGATGGATTTTCTTCAAAGCACATACGATGCCGGCGCACGACTTGCCAAATGGGATCGCGCATCGCTTGAGCGACAGGATGATTAAAGCAGGTCTATAAATCCGTTACAGGGATAAGGACGTGGCTGATAAGTACGAGTTCTCAAAGGGCGAGATGGTGCGCATTAAGGCGGGAGTTTTTCGAGCATTTACAGGCAGGATCGCAGAGATTCAGAAAGAAAAGGGAAGGCTCAAGGTTCTGGTTGAAGTGTTTGGTAAATTGCAGCCCGTCGAACTCAACTTTTTAGAGGTTGAAAAAGTTATATGAGAGAGCATCGCGCCATTACCTTGCTACCATAAAGTCTTGCTTCATCTCATCTCGCAAATTGAAACGCCCGAGCGTGGCTATGATAAGCGTCATAGCCACGCTCCGGCGTCTCTGAAATAAGGTTTCACGAGGCGGAAAAGAGTGATAGGTTGCTTTGAAAACACTAGGCCGATAAGCATTGGCTCTTAGTCGCAAGCTACGACACTATTCGGAAAAGCTTCGGCCAGCCTTTCAGAGCGACTGTCGTTTCAGGAACAGGTTGCTGGACATGGGCGACATATCCTGACTGTTATTTATTCCGATGCTGGTAGCGGCAACCATCTCCCAACCGCTCGCTCCCGCAGACGCAAGGTAATCCCAGACCCACGGACAGGAATCAAGCGCTGCCTGAGAGTCTGTTGAATTGAACGGCAACGTACCCTGCCATTCGCCGTTCACGAATGTGATGCGGCTGCTCTGCATCAAGCACACAATGTATTCAAATCCCATAGCCCCTCCGTTCCAAAAAATCGCACGCGCGAATGGCCTTCAAGATAATTCATAAGCAATGAATATGAAAAGCAGGCTATAGGTCGGATGATAAAAATGGTTCGCTGCGTTTCGCCGTAGATGTCAGGGCAACCGGATTTCAATACTCTCTCTTATTCGCTTTAGCAGATCGCCGCGCTATTAACCCGATTGGTAGTCCGACCAGCAAAGCATGTCCAATAAATGCTGGCAGAAAAGTGCGTAAGGAAGTCGGTCTGAGACCTATGGCTGAAAGCGGGATGACGACATAATTCATCCCCAGATAAGCAAGCATCCCGTAAATTAATCCGCAAACAACGGCGTGATTAATCAAGACCGGCAATTTCAGACTTGCCGCGTAATAAACTGCGGCGATGCATGACGCCACAACGAAATGAAGCAGAATACCGAGCAAAAAAGTCTGGACTCCGCCCTCATACGACGCCTTGCCGAGCAACGCGGAAGCGACGGATTGGAAAATTCGCACCGGCTTTACACCCAATATCAGACCGTAAAAGATTAAAGCAAACAGCCCGTCCAATATTCCAACCACCAGTCCACCGTAAAGGATGGTGTCGAAAGCGCGCGGGCGATTGAGAGCAGATGCGTCATCAACGGAATGAGGGAGAGCAGTGTCACTCATGATTTATCTCCTCTGTCTTTAGCGATGTCAGGGTATAGATGCACAAAGTTTGAATTAAGCCGCCCGCGAATGGCGCTCAGTCGAATTGCAGGAAGCAGGCATGAGAGGAGTTCTATAAGGCAGGTGGCCTGGTTGGCTTGTTAAGCGCAGTTAGAGCAGGCTGCCATTGGCTGACGATGCGCTCTACAAATTGGCCGCTGGTTCGGTCTGAAAATATCGCCCTGAATTTATAGCTGTGATAATTTGAAACTGATCTGCTACAAATTGTTTGCGCAAATCGAGTGGCGCGATGATAATGGCGCAAAATCTCAAAAGGGGACTAAACGCGGAATGGCTCTGTTCAGAAAATTCTATGCCTGCCTCTTCATCTCTTCGTTAATCATCACATATTTCATTCCTTCAAAAGTAACTAAGGGACAAGCAGCGCAGGCGCAATCTAAACCATACATGACGGAGCCTGCCGTTTCGCCCGACAGGTCTGAGATTGCGTTCGTGTCGGGTGGCGACATATGGACTGTCCCGGCTGCGGGCGGCGAGGCTCGTCTTCTGGTTTCGCACCCGGCGACGGAAGCGCGCCCGCTCTATTCGCCGGACGGGACGCGACTCGCTTTCGGCTCCAATCGCACGGGCGGCGGCGACATCTACGTTCTGACTTTCTCTACGGGCGAATTAAAACGAATAACTTTCGACGACGTGAACGATCAACTGGATGCATGGTCGCGCGACGGGCGCTGGCTCTATTTCTCTTCTACCAGCCGAGACATTTCGGGCATGAACGACATCTATCGCGTGAGCAGCGAGGGTGGAACGCCTATGCAGGTGAGCGCGGATCGCTACACGAACGAGTTTTTCTCCGCTCCTTCGCCCGATGGGCAGACGATTGCATTCACGGCGCGCGGCAACTCTTCGTCGCAGTGGTGGCGAAAAGGGCACAGCCATCTTGACGAATCGGAAATCTGGTTGATGCGCGACGGCGCGCCCGCGACTTACGAGCGCGTGACAGAGGGCGGCGCGAAAGAGATGTGGCCCATGTGGGGCAGCGGGCCGAATGAGCTTTTCTATGTCTCGGACAGAGGCGGCGCGCAGAACGTCTGGCGTCAAACCGTTGGAGGCCGCGCAGAGCGCGTGACGAATTTCCGCGACGGGCGCGTGCTCTGGCCCAACATATCGCTGGATGGTCGAATGATTGTGTTCGAGCATGATTTCAGAATATGGAAACTTGACGCGAATGGGGGGCAGGCGCGCGAAGTCGAAATAGAGCTGCGCGGCGCACCTGCGGGCGCTGCTGTAGATCACGTGCGGCTCACGGATCAGATTCAGGAACTCGCGCTCTCGCCAGACGGTAAGAAGGTCGCGTTTGTAGTTCGCGGTGAAATCTTCGCAGCTTCTTCTACGGACGGAGGCGACTCGGCGCGCGTAACAAACAGCCCCGCGTATGAATCTCAAATTAACTGGTCGCCTGACAGCCGGCGGCTCGTCTACGTCTCAGACCGCGACGGCACGCCGCACATCTTTCTTTATGATTTCGCTACGAACACCGAAACGCAGTTGACTCGCGCCGATGCGGAAGACGTAGCGCCGCGATTCTCGCCCGACGGAAAGATGCTCGCGTTTCAAAGAGGCAATAGCGAGTTGCGTGTGATGGACATGAGTTCAAGACAGGAGCGGCTGCTCGCAACTGCCAGGTTTGAGATGCCGCCTATAAATCCTGCGCGCCCTCTAGTCTGGTCGCCCGACAGTCGCTGGATAGCTTTCCTGCCCGTCTCTGAAAATCTCTTCAGCAACGTCTCGGTCGTGCCGGTCGAGGGCGGGCAGAGCCGCGCCGTCAGCTTCCTTGCCAATATAGGAAACAATACTCTCTCGTGGAGTCCTGATGGAACCTTTATCCTCTTCGTCACAGGACAGAGAACCGAGGACGGGCAGCTTGCTCGCATTGACCTTATACAGCGCACGCCCAGATTCCGCGAAGACCAGTTCCGCGAGTTGTTCCGTGAAGAGATGCCGCGCACGCTCGCGCCCAATCAACAGCGCCCCGAAAGCCCTGCGCCCGGCGCGCCGTCAGCGCAGCCGACTCCGACTCCTTCTCCAAGTCCAAGCCCGTCGCCTTCAGCAAGCCCTGAAGATCAGCGAAGGCCGGGCGCGAAAAAAGTCGAGATAGTTTTCGACGAGATAAGAAGACGCTTGAGCCTGCTGCCCGTAGGCATTGACGTGGGCTACGAAGCAATCAGCCCGGACGGAAAATACGTGCTGATGATTGCGAGCGCAGCCGGGCAGGAGAATCTTTACGTCTTCCCATTAGACGAATTGAGCCGCGAGCCTGCGGTCGCCAGACAGTTGACCTCTACGGCGGGCGGCAAAGGCTTCGCGCAATTCTCGCCGGACAGCAAGGAGGTCTTCTACATTGATCAGGGCAGAATCAATGTTGTGTCGGTTGATGGAAAACAGACTCGCCCATTGGCGGTCTCCGCAGAGATGGACATTGATTTCTCGCGCGAGAAGATTGAGGTCTTCCGCCAGGCGTGGACTCTTATGAACACGCATTTCTACGATCCGAATTTTCATGGGGTGAACTGGGCGGCCATGCGCGCAGAGTACGAACCTCTGGTCGAGCGAGCGCGCACGCCGGACGAAGTGCGCCGTCTGCTTCAGTTGATGATCGGAGAATTGAACGCATCGCACCTGGGCGCTTCAGCGCCGCCGAATCCCGGCGGAACGACTACGGGACGATTGGGAGTGCGATTCGACCGCGCCGAGTATGAACGAACGGGAAGGTTGCGCGTGACGGAAGTGATTCCGCTCTCGCCAGCAGCGCTCGCGCGCGAGATAAGTTCTGGCACCTACATTCTGGCGGTTGACGGGCGCACGGTTGACGCGCACACGAATCTGGACGAACTTCTCAATTACAAAATTAACCGTCGCGTCGTTCTGACAATAGCTTCCTCGGCAGAGGGGGCGAACCGTCATGACATAGCGGTTCGCCCGGTTAATGGAGCGACCGAAAAAGCACTGCTTTATCGCCAGTGGGTCGAGGCCAACCGCGCTTACGTCGCAAAGATAAGCAACAACCGGCTCGGCTACGTTCACATGTTCGACATGAGTTCGGCTTCGCTTGCGCAACTCTACATTGATCTGGACGCAGAGAATCACGAGCGCGAGGGTGTCGTCATTGACGTGCGAAACAACAACGGCGGCTTTGTCAACGTCTATGCCATTGACGTGTTCGCGCGGCGAGGTTATTTGACGATGACGCCGCGAGGTCTGACTTCGGGACAAGCACGCACGGTGTTGGGCCAACGCGCGCTCGAACGCCCTACGATTCTGGTCACGAACCAGCACTCGCTCTCGGACGCGGAAGATTTCACGGAAGGCTACAGGTCTTTGCATATGGGAAAGGTCGTGGGCGAGCCTACAGCCGGGTGGATAATCTTCACGTGGAATCTTTCGCTCATTGACGGAACAATCTTCCGCATCCCGCATTCCGGGATCACGGCGAGCGACGGGAGCGATATGGAGTTGCACCCGCGCCCCGTTGATGTTCCCGTCTCGCGCCCGATTGGAGAGACCTACACAGGCAGGGATTCGCAACTCGATGCGGCAGTCAGAGAGCTTCTAAGACAGCCGGGCAGCCGCGCTCAACGATGAGCTTGCAGGGATTCAAGTCCTCCTTGTTTGCTGAGCGGTAGGGTGATTGTTATTCACCACCGAAGGCACAGAGAACACGGAGATTGCACAGAGGATTCCAAATCTCAAATAGTTGGTTCTTCTCTGTGAATCCTCAGTGTTCTCTGTGCCTTCGGTGATGAAAGCATCTCGCAAGATTGTTCAAGTCTCAGCAAAACTAATGACCGAAATCCCACCTCTCAATCCTGAGACAAACGCTTTCATTTATGGTATTCTGTAGCGTTGCTGAAACCGTTTGATTTTGGAAGAAGTTTTTCCTGATGCAGATAACGAACCTCACGAACCTGCCCGCCCCTTTGGTCGCGGCGGTTTCGCGTAAGCGAGAGCCGCATCCCGGCCAGATTTCCGTCACCGAACTTATAAGCCCGCCGCAGATGCGCGCGCTCACGATCAAGCACTGGGACAGCCTCTCGGAAGACGCATCGGATCGCATCTGGGCCACTATGGGCCAACTGATGCACAAGCTTCTGGAAGAGCACGGGCGCGAGAGCGAAAATCACCTGACGGAACACACGCTCTCAAGCGAAGTTGAAGGAACGAGCGTAGTGGGCACGTTCGATCTATACCACGACGGCGTGTTGATTGATTACAAGTTCGTCTCGGTCTGGACTACGATTGATGGTGTGAAGCGCGAGTGGGAACAGCAGTTGAATCTTTACGCCGAGTTGCTACGCCGTCATGGTTACGACGTGAAGCGTCTTGAGATAGTCGCAATCTACCGCGACTGGTCAAAGATGCGCGCGCAGGATTCTTCTTATCCAAAGTCTCAAGTCTCTGTCCTCAACGTTCCGCTCTGGCCGCAAGACGAGGCATCCGCGTTTCTATCGGAAAGAGTAAGACTGCACCGCATGGCCGAAGAGGGGCATGCGCCCGATTGCTCGGCGGAGGAGCGTTGGGAGCGACGCACGAAGTACGCGCTGATGAAGCGCGGCAGAAAGAGCGCGCTGAGACTTTTCGATACTCAGGAAGAAGCGAGCGCTGCTCTTATACAGTCGGATCAATTCGTCGAAGCTAGGCCGGGTTCGAGCATTCGCTGTGAAAACTACTGCGCCGTCTCAATGTTCTGCCCGCAGCGCGCTCTGGCAAAGAGCGAAGATCAGCAGTAGGGTTCCGGTTTGAACATAAAGGTAAATTTGATGGCACCGGCTTTAATCATACACGGCCATTTTTACCAGCCGCCGCGCGAGAACCCGTGGACGGATGAGGTTGAGCGCGAGGCTGGCGCTGCGCCCTTTCATGATTGGAACGAGCGCATTTATAGCGAATGCTATCGCGCAAACGCATACGCTAGAATCGTTGACCAGTACAACCGCGTCGAATCAATCGTTAACAATTACGCCCTGATGAGCTTTAACTTCGGCCCGACGCTTCTAAGCTGGATGGAGCGCCATCATCCGAAAACTTACGCGCGAATCATAGACGCAGACCGCGAGAGCGCCGAGATGCGCGGCGGGCACGGCAACGCAATCGCACAAGGATACAACCACGCTATCCTGCCGCTCTGCACAGAGCGCGACCGCCGCACGCAGATTCGCTGGGGCATAGAAGATTTCCGTCATCGTTTTGGAAGAGAGCCGGAATCGCTCTGGCTTCCTGAAACCGGATGTAACGACGAAACTCTCGGCGCGCTGATTGACGAAGGATTAAAATTCGTCATCCTCTCGCCGCATCAGGCAGAGCGCGTGCGGCCAACCGGCGAGGATGAGTGGTTAGACGTAAAGGAAGGCAGCGTTGATACGGGCGTGCCTTACCTCTACTTTCACCGCGACGGGTCTGGGCGTTCCATTGCAATCTTTTTCTACGACGGCAACCTTGCGCGCGCGATTGCTTTCGAGGGCGCTCTCTCTTCCAGTCAGGCTCTTGTTAATCGCTTCGTGCGCGCCAGCCATGAAGGGCGCGTCATCAATGTGGCGACTGACGGCGAATCTTACGGCCACCATTTTCACTGGGGCGACCGCTGCATCGCTTACACATTAGAAACGGAAGCTCCGGCGCGCGGGTTTAGAGTGACGAACTACGGGGAGTTTCTGGCCGAAAACCCGCCAAACTATGAAGTTGAGATAAAGGTTGGGCCGGACGGCAAAGGGACTGCGTGGAGTTGCGCGCACGGGCTTGGGCGCTGGTGTCGTGATTGTGGTTGCAGCACGGGCGCTTGCGAAGGATGGAAACAGACGTGGCGCGAGCCTCTTCGCCGCGCGCTCGATTTTCTTCGTGACGAAGCAGTGCGCGCGTTCGAGGCTACGAGGGGCGACCTCTTCATTGACCCCTGGGCGGCGCGCGACGATTACATTCATCTGGTGGTTGACCGTAATCGCTCGCGCGAAGAGTTTCTACACCGTCACGCAGGACGCGCTTTGAATGAGGATGAAAAGGTGCGCGCTCTTACTTTCCTTGAATTGCAGCGAAACTCCATGCTGACTTACACAAGCTGCGGCTGGTTCTTCGCAGACATCTCCGGCATAGAGACCGTGCAGGATTTAAAGTACGCAGGGCGCGTGCTTGATTTCATGGATGAACTGCATCTGGACGCGCCGCGTGATCGTTTCCTCGCGCTCCTTTCAAAAGCAGAGAGCAATCTTTCGGAGATGGGTGACGGCGCGGAAATTTTTCGTCGTTTCGTCGAGCCTTGCAGTGTGGGCGCGCAAACGGTCGCTTCAAATATAGCAATCTCCTCGCTCATTGATGATTCAGGCGACGAAGGAGAGCTTTCGGGCTTTGTTTACTCGCGCGAGGATTTTCGCGCAGAAGAGCACGGGCGTCTGAAGCTGGCAACGGGGCGCTTGAAGATGGAGACGGCTCAGACCGGGAAAGCTTACGATTATGCGTTCGCCGCCATGCACTTCGGCGACGTTGATTTCTATTGCGCGATGAGAGAGTTTCCGGGCACGCAGCAGTTTCGTAAATCGGCTGAAACCATCTGGAATAATTTCTACACGTCGTCGCTGCCCGTCATGCTCAGGCTCGCGCAGGAGAATTTCGGCGAGTTCGAGTATGGACTTGAAAGCGTGCTGCCGGAAGGGCGCGAGCGAATCTCAAAGACCATCTATGGCGATCTGGTCGAAGCATTCGCTGACGAGTATGCGTCGCTCTACAGAGCGAACAGGCGGAAGATAGAGATGCTGAATCGCGCAGGCTTCAAACTGCCTACGGAGCTTCGCACCGCCGCTGAGTTTACTTTAGGGAAACAGTTTGAGGAAGAGATTCAAAAGCAGCAGGAGAGCAATGATCCTGCGGCTTACGAGAATGCATTGGAGATTGCGAACGAAGCTACGCGCCACGGCTTTCGTCTGGACAGTGCTGCCTCGCGCCAGACTTTCGAAAAGATGATTGCGGACGCCGTTCACGAGGCCGTCACAGAACCGACCGCCCGGAACGTAAACTCTGCGCTCGCGCTCATTGCGCTCACGCGCCAGCTAGGCATCGAAGTCAATCTGGAACGCTCGCAGGAAGAGATTTACGATGCGCTTCAAAATAGGAAGCTATCTCTGATAGAAGTGGGCGAACTGGCACGGCAGGTCGGACTCGCGCCGCGCTTGATAGTAAACGCACCGTTCAAACCGGAGAGGACTCAGACGGAAGAAGCAAGAGCGTAACCTATGTTTTCTTAGCGCCTTTGCGACTTGGGGAGTGAAACCCTATCTCACGCAAAGGCGCTAAGACGCTAAGAAGAACGCAAAGCGTTGAGGCTTGGCTTGCTGCACGATTAGGATGCCTATGTTATTTCCATTTGCAAAGTGATTGAGTAGTTTCCTTGTTTGCCTGGGCCGGTAATGGTCAGCGATTGTGGAGGCGGATCTGCTAAATCTTGACTGTGAACCCATATCGACCGTGCTGCGCCATCCTCTTTGCCTATAAGCTTATTGATGAGACTTTTTTCCAGATCGTCAACCTTCTTACCTGTACCCTTCTCAACGGCCTCCTTCACGAGTGTTAAAGTTATGGGCAATGCTGGATTGATGAGTACCAGGGCGTCTTGGGGCAACATCTTCAGACCCGTTTGAACCATCTTCTCCAAACCTGTCTTGATGTCTATGTCAAAAATTTCCACTTCGACTCTTTCAAGCTTCTTGACATCAAGGTCGTTGAAAATAATCTCCCTCTGAGAGATATCCAACTTGTTCATGTCTACCTTAGGAAGCGTATCGTGGCGCACGAAATTATCCTTCTTCTTATTATCTTTTTCGCACTCCCAATAATCACGCGGCCCTAAACCCGGCAGAGCCTCGCGGGCATGTGTAGGTTTGCCCTGCGAGTCCTTGTATCTGAGGCTGATGAGCGGGCGGAATTTGCAAAACTTATCCTCTAGGTTTGCAGGAAATGTCAGGTCGGTCACGACTACATCGATGGTCGCCATATATAACTCCTTTGTTTGAAGGGATGCTCTGACCCAAGTAAATCACTAAGTAGGAACAGATGGTTCTTTCAAGATATGCTGCATGAGGCCAAGCAGATTCATGCTGTAAAGCAAAACCGTAAGCGGGGTACACAATATTCCTTGAGGATTGAGGGTGTCAACTAAATTTCGTCTGGCGATATTGAGGGCCGCTATATCGCTGGCTATATGGATATTATTCGTATAATCACACTTTGATAAACAATGCTTATGCCGACTCATTCATCGCTGCTTTCGCAGCAAAGTCCGGTAGTGGGGCGATAGTGCGTTGCTCTTATCATTCTGCGGCATGTGATTTAATCTCATCGCTTCTTTCGTCTCACGCCTTCATGTTTCTTCGGACTTGGCATCCGTTCCGGTAAGTCTAGTTCATCATCAATCAAAACATCTGCCCAGACATTCGCCACCCGCGCATACTCTAAAAGAATCCTTAACGGCGGCTCGCGCTTGCCCGTCTCAAACTCAGAAATACGGTAAGCGTCAATCAATTCCTCGACTCCCAAACGTTTCAGTATTTCGCTCTGAGACAATTCAAGAGAATCCCGAATCTGGCGCAGCTTTCCGGCCAGACGCTTCTGCCTTAATCGCGGATATGTACCCATCAGGAGGAAACTCCTGACAGGCCGAGCGTTTCAGGTTTGCCGTTACTGGCAATTGCCAGTAACATGCGTCCGCTCAAATTATTCGCCGTGAGAATCCTTATTCTCTCAACGGCGATGCTCATTACTCACTTTGAGGTTTGAGCCGTCGCATTAGCCGTCGTTTTCAAAAACCAGAGCGCGCGAATAATAACACGCTTCACCTTATGACTTCATATCCCTAAATCCGGTTCGGGAATACGTTTTCGAGGGGGCGTATTCCCGATTGCTTGCACGCCTGTTTCCGGGTGAGTTACAGGCTGTGCTGCACAAGGCCGTCGTGACTACTCCCACTCGCCTAGACGCGACGGCCTTGCTTTTAAGCTGTCAACAAGTCTTTCAACTCCCAAACATGCTTAGTTATTCCGGCTTCCCATCACTCTACGCCGACGAGGTTGAGCGTTTCGGGCAGGCGGTAGACTTCGCGTGCCGGTTTGAGCGGGCGCAGCAGCCAGTAGGGACGGCGCGTGCCGTCGGGCGAAAATTTGTCGGCGGGCTTGGTCATGACGAGCCATTTCCGATAAACCTCGTGCGCCTTTTCTGTGTCAACGTGTATGTCGCCATGCTCATCACCGGCTTCAGCCTTGCGAACGCGAACGGCCTGATGCCAGCAGTGCATGCCGGAGACTGGATCGGGATGTACGGGGAAGGTTAAGTTCTGATGCACGCCAACGTCTGTCCACCAGATGCGCGCGGTGTCTGCATCACTTGATTCGTAAGGCGCAACATTGCGCTCTCGTTTTAATCCCCATTCACTCCCCTGACGATTGAGCGCAACCGTAGCCATCATCTGCCGCTGGCCTTCATCTTTCAATTTCCAGCGCCCCATGTGATGGCTGCACGCGACTATGCCCGGACGAATGCCTTCCGTGACCCATGCGCGCACGACGAAGTAGCCGATTTCGGTTTCGACGCGAACATGGTCGCCCGTGCGAACATCAATTTTCTTCGCATGTGTGGGATGAATCCAGAGCGGGTTGGTGTGCGAGATTTCATCCAGCCATTTCGCGTTTGCGCTGCGCGTGTGAATCTGTGTTGGCAGGCGAAATGTTGAAATCAGGATGGTCTCGTCTTCCTTGAGATTATCCGGGTGAACGTGGCTCTTGATATAGGTCGGAATAGCCCAGTCATTCCAGCCCCACTCCGCCAGAGTGCGCGAGTAGAATTCAAGCCGACCGCTCGGCGTAGGAAAGCCTCTGAAAATTTGATCGTCAATCTGCACGCCTACGAAACGACGGCCTTCAGCGTCCGCGTCAATCGTCGGGATAGGCACGATGTTGGTTGAAGCTGGCTTCGCCGTTTTAGTGTAAGCGCGACCGAAGCGATCAACGCGAACGTCTTCCAATTCTTCGTCCGGCACACGCTCTTCGTAAATCGCGCCGACCTTCTTGCGAATCTCGAACGCGCCGTAGCGGCGCATGAAATCGAACGCGGTCAGACCTTCTTCGGCTGCTTTCTCTTTCAGACCCGGCACCGAATTTTCAAATATATAACTGTAATACTCGTCAACGCTCAGACGCTCGACCGCGTTCTTTTTCGATTCGACAAATTGACGAATCCCCAAGCTTCCATCGGGATCAATGCGCCACGTCAACTCCATCCAGAATTCATTCTCCTCCCAGACTTCGCCCGGATTCACTTCGCGCGTGTCCGTGACGGTCTCGCCCAAACGTTCGCGCGCCGCGCGCATCACAGGCTGGCGGAATCCTATCCATTGCGCGTCGTGCGTCTCGTAAGAGTGAATGTCGTGCCTTTCTGAGCCATGACCCATCGGCAGGATGTAATCTGCGAAGTAGGCGGTCTCGTTCCATGTCGGCGTCAACGCGACGTAACAGCCGATTAAATTTTCGTCCGATAACATTTCCACCCACGAAAAGCCGTCGGGGTTCGTCCACACAGGGTTATAGACGCGCGTGAAGTAGACATCCAGATGACCGCGCCCTTCTTTAAGAAAGTGTGGGAGCAGAAAAGAGAGTTCGTTGATGCCTAACGGATATTCGCGCGGCCACGTCAGTTCGTTCCACGTGTGCGGGTGCGGCGGCGTGTAGATGGGTTTGGGAACAAACTTGTTCCATGCGTTTGGGAAGACTCCGCCCTCTGTTGCGATTGCGCCCAGAAGCGCATTTATCATAAAAAGCGTGCGCGCGACCTGCCAGCCGCCGCTGTTGCCAGATGATGCGCTGCGCCAGTTGTGGCTGGAAAAGCGCGTACCTGCCGTAGAGACAATGCGAGCAATCTCTTCTATCTGCGCACGGTCAATGCCGGATTCATGCGCGGCGAACTCAAACGTGTAGCTCTTGTAAAGATTCTTCAAGACCAGCTCGAAAGTCTCGAAGTCGGTCGGCAGTTCCGGGCTTTCGACCGAAAGAAACTCTTCCCAGTTCCACCAGCGACGCACGAACTCTCGATTGTAGAGATTGTTCTCAATAAGGTAGTTCGCAATCGAAAGTAGTATCGCGGCTTCAGAGCCGGGATACGGCGAGATGAAGTAATCCGCATGAGTCGCCGTGTTTGACAATCGTGTGTCAAAAACAATCAGCTTCGCGCCCTGAGTCTTTCCGTCAATCACACGCTGCGCGTGCGGGTTGAAGTAGTGCCCCGCTTCAAGGTGCGCGCTGATTAGAAGAATGACTTTCGCGTTCGCGTGGTCTGGACTGGGCCTGTCCAGCCCCATCCAGAATTGATAACCGGCGCGGCTATTAGATGAGCAGACGTTCGTGTGCGAGTTGTGCCCGTCAACGCCCCATGCCGCCAGTATTCTCTCCGTGAATCCATCTTCGCCCGGACGCCCCACGTGATACATCACTTCGTTGTGCCGCTTCTCCACTATGGCCTTGCGAATGCGCGCGGCCAGATCATCCAGCACTTCGTCCCAACCGACGCGCTCCCATTTACCTTCGCCGCGCTTGCCCGCACGTTTCAACGGATGAAGGATTCTGTCAGGGTCTGTGACTTGATTATGTGTCGCGGGGCCTTTAGCGCAGTTGCGCCCGCGCGAGCCTGGGTGCTCTGGATTGCCCTCGAACTTCTGAACCTGCATCGTCTCGCGGTCAACATAAGCAAGCAGACCGCAAGCAGACTCGCAGTTGAAGCACGTCGTAGGCACGAGCATGTAACGCCGCTCCTGTCTTTCCGGCCACGCGCGCGCGTCCAGTTCTGTCCAATCGTCCCAGCGCTCTTTAGGCGGGAACGCCGCAAGATTTATCCGGCTAGGCCCCTGATAAAAGGTCTCGCCCCTTGCTTCGGTCTCTTCGCGCGCAGCGCTCACGCGCTTATCCGGTTCACGTGTCTTCATAGGCCAGGTCTCAGTCTTTATTCAGTTCTACCTCTTAACTCCACAAGTCATGACAAGTAGAACAGGTAGCCTGCATTTTCCCTTCAAGGGGTCGGGTCATTTAAAGAGCCATAGAATGTGTAGGAGGCGCGAGCGCCGGAAATCTGCAACGTCCAGTGCTTGTAATCCTCCGCTCCCTCACAACGGTTCCCACTACCCTGTAGAATCAGACGGAATCGCGCCGGGCCACTCAATCCCTTTTTGAAGATGCCTGTAATGCGCGCCGCCCCGCTGAACCGCCATTCCTTGTAGAGTGTTGGGCCAAGGCCGCCCGGCGGTTGGTCGTGCATATCCGCCCCGAAAGAGACGGCTGTTCCGGGAATCATGAAAGAGATGATGGCGGTTCGTCCCTGCTCGTCTCGAAACTTTAACTGCCAGGCGCGCCCCGCGCGAGTGTGTGACAGAGAATAATCTTCGGACAAATCGCTTTCATCAGCCGGACTTAAATATCTTTTAGCTGAAGGCGAAAATCTCACACGCTCTAGTTGAGCAAGTTGCTCGGTCTGGACTCGCTCAGTCCTTTCGTACCACTCGCCCTCGTCCGCGCAACAGGCGCAGACGGGCGCTCTGTTTATAGTCGGGCTGACATGAGCGCTTGCAGGCCGGATGAGAAACACACATGCGACCAACAGGAGCGCCCCCGCGCCTGTCGCACTCAGCCGGAACCATCGCACCACCTTGCTAAACGATTCAATTTCTTCACGTGCCGCGCTGGCACGCTCATCTGATTTTTTAAGCTTCTTGCTCTTCATCTCAAGCTTATCCTTTCATGCGAGCGGCACGGATTGGCCTGCCTGAACGTAAGCATGCTCGTAAAGAAGAAGACCGGTTAAAGCTAACGGAACTGCGCCCAGACCTAGCCAGGGCGCAGAGCATCCGACGAGCGTTAGAACGATTCCTGTCCAGAAGAATGAGGTGTATCTGCCGCGCGTCATCTCGTGGATGGCGAGGCGCGCGTGCGCCGTCGGGTGCGTGAGCGTGATTTCGCCTGTGACCATGAGCAGGTGCAAGACGCTGGTTATGCATAGAATCGAGAGCAACGAGGTGACCGCAGGCGGATTAAGCCAGAAGGCGAAAGGCAGAAGCGCACTTGAGCCTGCGAGCAGTGATTGAATCAGGAGATGCGGCGGAAGCAACGGGTTCTGCCACATGTCGCGCGCTTTGGCTTGAGCGAAAAGGTACGCGGTGTAAACGGCTGTCAGGATTGCCAACGGCACGCCCCCGAAAATCAACCAGAGTTGCAACTGCGTGTTTCTCAATATGCTCGAAAGAAAATGCAGCGCGAGAATTATCGAATAGCCCGTGATGATGAACGCGCCTTTGACAAGCCAGCTACGCCATTGCGGGCGCGTGAAGATAAGTAGGAAGCGCGCAGGGTGTTCCAAATCCCATATCAACAGGCCGCCTGTGATTGCCAGAAAAGTGCCTGAAAGAGCGGGAGTGACCCAGAGCCAGAGCGGGCTTGCGGTGCTGAGCGTTGGGCCAAGCGCAATGTAATCAAGCGATCCCATACGACTGTAGATAGAACTGAGCAACAGAAGCAGAGTTGCGACCGTGTACACGCCAGCCGCTATGCCTTTCGTCCACGTGTAGAGGCTCACGCGCCAGTCCCAGGGAATGGCGTGCGGCACATCGTAAGAAAGAAGCGCAGCGGCAGAAGAGTTGTTGAAGAGCGGGTTGCCGGATGCAATCGTTTCAGCATTCGCTCCCTGTTCGCTCCACATGTAGAGTCCGGCTTCGGGTCTTCGAGCGGCGAGCGGGTCGAGCGTGGCTTGATGCGCTCCCTTGTAAAAAAGTTTCGGAAGAGTCTCTTTCTCAGGGCGTCGCACGTTGACGGGTTCGCGGCTCACTATTCGCGCAACCTTCGAGTCCGCGTCGTTCATATCTCCGACTAAGATAGCTTCGACGGGGCAGACGACGACGCAGGCGGGTTCCAATCCCATGTCAATGCGATGCGCGCAGAAGTTACATTTTTCCGCAGAATGGTCTTCCGGGTTTATAAAGATAGCGTCGTAAGGGCATGCGGCCATGCAGGCTTTGCAGCCAATGCAGATTGATTTGTCGAAATCAACAATGCCGTCTGCGCGCTTGAACATCGCCGTAGTAGGGCAGGCAGTGACGCAAGGCGCATGAGCGCATTGATTGCAGCGCGTGACCTGATGCGCGCGTCGCGCCTGCGGAAAGCGGCCCACGTCAACGTGCTTGACGTATGTGCGTGTGACCGATAGCGGCACGAGGTTCTCGGATTTGCAGGCGGTCGTGCAGGCGTGACATCCTATGCACCGCGTCTGGTCAATGACTTTCGCCCACCTTACGGGGTGATCGTTTATCGCAGATTGCTCTGTCATCAAGAGCCTTCCTTGAAAAGTTTGAGACGGTCTTCGAGCAGTTGCCACAAACCGAATTGGCAGAAATCTATAACAGTCGCGTTATAGTAATGTAAGCAACTCGCTTCTACAATCCGTAATTTCGAGTCGGTCTCAAAATTCGGAATATAAAGATTTACGCCTTACTCTTAGCGTCTTTGCGTGAGATTAATTTTTCACGCAAAGACGCAAAGACGCTAAGGAGAGCGTAAAGAGGCCGGGGCAAGCGCGCTTGTCGTTTCCTCCCGGTAGTAATAAGCTCTTCAAGCACAGCAACCCAATTAGCATAACGAGGAGGAAATGTAATGGCGGAACAGGACTATACACATCAACCGGAGGAGCAGGAATCATCCGGTCTTCTTCTTTCATCAGAGCCTTTAGAGGCGGGGAAGCACCTGAAATTTCAGGCCGATAATGCCGACACGGACGGCAGTGACACCGCGACGGGCGATGGAACCGACGGCGACGGCACGGACGGGACGGACGGCGATTCGAGCGATTCGGACGGCTCGGATTCCGGCGACTCCGATGGCACGGACGCAGGCTCGGATGCCGACGGAAGTGATTCGGGCGATTCGGACGGCTCCGATAGTTGATTGACCGATGGAAGATGAGGGCTTCAATCAGCTAAAGAAACTTTTGGAGCCGACGAGCGCGGAAGATTTTCTGGCATCCTCGTGGGGAAAAAGCTTCGCGCACGTTCGCGGCCAATCCGGAAAGTTCTCTTCTTTACTGCCGTGGGATCAACTCAACTTGATCCTGCGGCAGCATCGTCTTGACTTCCCGCGCCTCAGATTGATGCAGGATGGCAAGCGCGTCGCGGTGGATTCTTACCTGCGACATCAGACTGCGAGGCAAAGCCAGAAGCCTATACCACGCATCCTGCCTGTTCAATTCATCAAACACTTGCGCGAGGGCGCGACTCTTGTGCTGGATGCGGTTGACGAATTGCACGAGCCGTTGGAAGAGTTGGCACAGAATCTTGAGCTGGTGTTCCACGAGCGCATTCAGATAAACATGTACGCCGGATGGCAGACTTCGCGCGGGTTTGATCTTCACTGGGACGACCACGATGTTTTCATTCTTCAGGTCGCGGGGCGCAAGCGCTGGCGCATCTACGGCATGACGAAGTTTCATCCGCTCACGGGCGACCTGTTGGTTCAGAAACCTTCGGGCGAGCCTCTGTGGGAAGAGACTTTGGAAGACGGAGATTTTCTTTACATCCCGCGCGGCCACTGGCACGTCGCAATGCCGCTCGCAGAACCTACGCTTCATCTCACGGTCGGCATACACAATCGCACGGGCATTGATCTACTGCGCTGGCTCACAGAGCGTTTGAAAGAGAGCGAAACTTTTCGACGCGACCTGCCGCGCTTTGCTTCGTGCGAGGAGCGGAGGGCGCATGCGGAAGAGTTGTTTGAAGAACTCGCGTCGCAATGGAAGTCAGAGCTTATTGAGAAATATTTTGAAGACTGGGACGCGAACGCACAGCCTCGCGCGCGTCCGGGTTTGCCGTGGAGTGTGACGCACGAAATTCTACCGCCCTCGCATGACGCTCTTGTGCGTTTTCTAGCGCCGCGCCCCGTGAAATTGAGAGCCGAACGAGGCGTCGTAGAGTTCTCGTCAATGAAGAAGCGCTGGCGGTTCGCGGAAGATGCGCTTCTCGTACTGCGCCCGCTAATGGAGCGGCGCGTCTGCTCTGTCGGGGAGCTTTGCGAAGCGGCGCGCTCTCACGTTGACGAAAATCGCGTGAGGAAATTTCTGGGCGAGTTGATTCTCGAAGGTCTGGTTGCTATCGTCAAATGGTAAATGAAAGATTTCTTCTGCTCTGAATTGTCGCGCGGCGTCGCGGAAAAAACTTTCGGCACAGCCTCGTCAGGCCACGTCTGGTTACTTCTTGAGTATCCTGTGGCGTGGGGGGCGAAAGCTTTAGAATCCAGCGCGCTCTCGACGAAAGTTAAAAGCCATCTCACGCGCGTTGTAAAGACTATACCTCGCGCGAGGCTGCTCCTCATCAAGCAGGCGCGCGGCTGCCAGGGAGATTTGAACTTCTTCGTCGTGCGCTCGCGCGAGCGTGATCCGTTTGCCGTAAATTTCCAGATAGAAAATTACGAGCAGTTGACGGAGATTGATGTGGCTCAAGCGGCTGCTGGAAAAATTCCGGCGGGAGGCACGCTGACGCAAGAGCCTATGTTCCTCGTCTGCACACACGGCAGGCGCGACAAGTGCTGCGCGAAATTCGGCTACCCGCTCTATAAATCGCTAAGGACGAATGTGGGAAGCGCAGTCTGGCAATCTTCGCACGTGGGCGGCGACAGGTTCGCAGCCAATCTCATCTGCTTCCCGCACGGACTCTTCTACGCGCACGTGACTGAAGATGCGGGGCGAAAAATTATAGGCGAGTACACGGAGCAGCGCATGGTGCTTGAGAAATACAGGGGACGCGCCTGCTACTCGAATGCTGTGCAGGCCGCGGAGTTTTTCATTCGCTCGAAGTCCGGGATTGCGGGGGTTGAAGATTTGCGATTTCTGGATAACGTGCGGCTCGATGAGAATAGCTGGCGCGTCAGGTTCGAGACGGTGGAGGATGGTGAGATTCACGAAACCAGGATAAGCAGCCGCGTCTCGGAGTTTCAGAACTTTATCACCTGCCACGCGACCGAAAGGGGAAGCGTGCCGCAGTTCCTGCTGGACGATTACCGCGTGACGAACGAGCGCGTGCTGGTAAAAGCATGAAGGACTTTTCGATTGAGTAAGTTTAATCCCGGAAATTCACCACAGAGGACACGGAGGAAACACGGAGAAAATTAACTTTTTGAGATTTGAGATTTCAAATTTGAAATTGTTGAATCCTCTGTGAGTCCTCCGTGTCCTCTGTGGTGAGTTGTTCTCCCGGTGCGTTCAATCTAAAGATAGCTCTAATCACTGACCGCGCCAGATCAGAGCAGGGGTTATCTCCTCGACCGATCTGCAACCTGCCAACGCCATCGCCGAATCAAGCTCAAGGCGCAAAAGGTCAAGCACGGCGCTGGCTCCTTCTGCGCCTTCGAGGGCGAGTCCCCATAGCACGGGTCTCCCCAGAAGACAGGCGCGAGCGCCCAGCGCCAACGCCTTCAATACATCTGTGCCGCGACGCACGCCTCCGTCCAGCAGAATCTCTATTCGACCTTGAGCGGCTTCCGCTATGCGCGGGAGCACGTTGATCGTCGCCGGAACTGTGTCCAGTTGTCGCCCGCCGTGATTTGAGACGACTAAGCCGTCGGCTCCGTGCTCGACTGCCATGCGCGCGTCTTCCGTAGAGAGAATGCCTTTCAACACCACGGGCAGGCGTGAGATGCTTCGCAGCCACTCAACATCTTTCCATGTGACGCCAGCGTCCCATTGCGATGCGACGTATGCTGCCAGACCCGATTCGCGTTCGGCTTCGGGCAGGTCGGCGGTCGCTGCATCTTTGAAATTCCCCATAGTCAGTCCTGCGGGAAGAGAGAATTGATTGCGAGCGTCGCGTGGTCGCCTTCCTATGAGCGGAGCGTCAACCGTCACGCACAACGCTTTATAGCCCGCGGTGGCAGCACGCTCAACCAATGAGCGCGTTAAGCCGCGATCTCTGTAGAAGTAGAGTTGAAACCAGCGCGCGGCGTCGCTCGCCGCTGCAATCTCTTCCATGCTGAAGTTGGAAGCAGTGCTGGCAATCATGATCGTATTGCTTCGGGCTGCGGCGCGCGCCGTGGCAAGCTCTCCTTCGGCGTGAACGAGCGCGTGAAAAGCCATAGGCGCGATGAGCACTGGCATTGAAATGCGCGTGCCAAGAACAGTCGTAGTCAAATCCCTGCGCGTGACATCAACCAGAACACGCGGGATCAGTTGCAACCGCTGAAATGCTGCCAGGTTTTCTCGCAGCGTCCATTCGTCTTCCGCGCCGCCCGCTATGTAATCGAAGGCCATGCGCGACACGCGCTCGCGCGCCAGCGGCTCAAGCTCGTCAAGACTCTGAACGTCAAGCATTCATCTACCTCAGATTCACACAGTCAGAATTAAGCTCAAACCATTCCTTGCGTCTTTCCTTTGCGTCTCCAGCGAGAAAAACCATCTCACGCCAAGACGCAAAGGAAAGACGCAAACTGCTTAGGTTTTATCAGGTTCTCATCTCACAAAGTTCAAGCCGTGCGGAACTGCCCACGCGAAGAGGTAGGCGTAGGCCAGAACAATCAGACCTACGATTGCGCCTAACGCGACGGAGTGCCAGAGGACGAAACGGAAAATTCTGCCTTCATTGCCGACCTGATTCGTCGCTGCTGTAGCCACGACTATTGATTGCGCATCAACCATCTTGCCCATCACGCCGCCCGCGCTGTTGGCCGCGCACATTAGAATGGGATCAAGTCTCAACTGCTCGGCAGTTATCTTCTGAAGATTGCCAAAGAGCGCGTTCGACGAAGTATCGCTTCCTGTTAAAGCGACGCCGAGCCAGCCTAAGAATGTCCCGAAGAACGGAAAGAGCACGCCGGTTCGCGTGAAGGCCAGCCCGATCACTGCGTCCATCCCTGAATAGCGCGTGACGAAACCCAGGCCGAGCATGAAAGATATTGCCAGCACGGCGAAACGCATGCGGTGAAGAGTGTGAAGGAAAATTCTTAAAAGCTCTGCGGGGCTGACTCCCAGAAGTAGTCCGGCGATGAGGGCTGCCAGAAAGCAGCCTGTGCCTGTCGCCGCGAGCCAGTTGAAATCGTACTTGGCCGCTTCGGGCGTCGGGTTGGCCGCGACGGGCGCTGCGCGCAAGACTCTGTTGTGAAGCAGGGGAACGTCCCATCCCTTCTGCTCGAACGCAGGAGTCGTCCAACGATTCATAGCGTTCTTCACAGCGGGCAGCCCCCAGACGAGCACGAAGATGGAGAGAAGCGCAAACGGCATCCACGCTCCTGCTATCTGCCGCGCGCTGTAGAGCGAATCCGATCTACGACGGGCAAAAGTTTTCACCTCTTCATTCTTAATCTCGCCGAGCCGCCGCTCACTTTCAGTCTCTCTTTCAGCTTCGGCCATTTCAGTATCGCTCTCATCTTCAAATCGCCAGACGTTGCGCGGCTGCCAGAATCTGAGGAACAGAATCCCTGCGGCGAGCGAGACTACGCCGCCTATGATGTCCACCAGATTGCTGTCAACGAAATTAGACCAGAGGAATTGCGTCAGCGCGAAAGACAGGCCGACGACCAGCACCGCCGGAAGCACTTCAAAAGTTTTGCGCCAGCCCACCATCGTTTGCACCAGCCAGAAGGGAACTATGACTGCCGTGAAGGGAAGTATGCGACCAATCATCGCGTTCAAATCGGATTCAGGCAAAGCCGTGACAGCCGCGAGCGTGTGAACGGGCGTCCCGATTGCTCCCCATGCGACGGGCGCTGTGTTGGCTATCAGGTTCAATGCTGCCGCGTGAAATGGTTTGAAGCCCAGACCTATCATGAATGCTCCGGCAATCGCTACGGGAGCGCCAAAGCCAGCCGCGCCCTCAATGAATGCGCCGAAGCAGAAGGCAACGAGTAGAACCTGCAATCGTCTGTCGCTCGTGATGGAAGCTACGGACTCTTTCATTATCTCGAATTTTCCGGTGTGAACGGATACATCGTAGAGGAAGACTGCCGATACGACTATCCACGCTATCTTCAGAAGTCCCCAACTCGCGCCGTAAACGAAGCTCACGGTCGAGAGCGTCCACGGCATCCTGAACGCGAGCGAGGCCACGGCGATTGCCGTCATCGCACCTGCGAGCGCAGCCCAATGAGGTTTGACACGCAGGATAGCCAGAAGCGTGAAGAGGACGATGATGGGAAGCGCAGCCACCAGCGTGGAAAGCCACCAGTGGCCGAACGGATCGTAAACTTGAGTCCACGTCATCGCTCTTCTCTTCTTTATCAGGTGCGGTTTCGGAAAAACAGTGGCGTGCGCAAATTAACTCTAATGCGAGCGGTTGGGCAAGAATTTTCAGGCAAGCAGCCTGTGCCGAACCTGTCTTAGCCGAACCCAACTGTGAATGGTTTGTCGAACATAAATCATACTGTCGCAGCATTTTTGCAACGAGCGGGTGAGAAACTGACTACGATTTACCATCATGGGCAGATAAAAATAGAGGAGACGATTCCGGTCGAATTGTTATGAAAGCTAAGCTGGTTAACGAAGAAGGGGCGCGCACGTTCGCGCTCGTTTTTGAAACGGGAGATGAAGTGATGTCCGGCCTTCTGGATTTCGCTCGGCGCGAGAATTTGGGCGGCGCATACTTCGCAGGGATAGGAGCGTTCGAGCGACTAACGTTCGGCTTCCTTGATCGTGAAAGAAAAGATTACCAGAAAATTCCCGTCAACGAGCAGGTCGAGGCGCTATCGCTCGTGGGCAACATCGCTCGCTATGAAAACGAACTGAAAATTCACGCGCACGTCGTCGTAAGCAAACAGGATGGAACGGCGCATGGCGGACACCTTTTCGAGGCCCACGTTCGCCCGACGCTTGAGTTATTCCTGACGGAACTCGCGCAGCCACTTAATCGTCGCATGAACGAAGAGGCCGGGATTCCGTTGATTGATCTCTAGTTTACAGGTCAAGCGAAAAGGCGCGGGGCAAAGGCGCTCTTTCAATAAAGCGCAGACTATAGGTTTAGCGCATGACATTTTCCGAACAAGAAAGGGGAGAGAGAATATGAAAGCTACGGAGTTGTTGAAACAGGATCACAAAGAAGCTATGGGCTTAATAGAGCAACTTGAATCCGCAGGGTCTGCCGGAGCGAGCACCGAAGCGTTCGCAAAGCTCAAGGCCGCGCTCACGCTTCACACCAAGCTGGAGGAGAGCTTGCTCTATCCAGCGCTCGAAAATTTCGATGAGACGCGAGACCAGATACGCGAATCATACAAAGAGCACAAGGAGGTGGACGAGCTGCTTGTCGAATTGTCTACCCCATCGGACGAATGGCAAGATACGCTCTCCGAGCTTAAAGATGACATAGAGCATCACGTTGACGAGGAAGAGAACGAGATGTTTCCGAAAGCGGAGGAGCTTCTGGGCAGAGAGCGGCTCGAAGAGATGGGACGGCAGATGGAAGAGGCCAAGCGCGGCAAGCCCGCGAGCGCGTGACACTGTTGTTAACTCATATCAGAGCGAAGTCTGCGGGCTTCGCTCTGATATGAGCAATTTGACTCGACGGCCTTTTCTGCCGGATGCTCTCACTTAAGTGAGAAGCGCTGGCAAATTCACTTGTGACGAAAACTCGTCGGGGATGCGGCTGGACGAGTTTCTGGCGGCTCGCTTGGGCCAATTGAGCCGCATGCGCATAGCCTATCTTCTTCTGGAAGGCGCGTGCGCTGTTAATGGCTCGGTCGCACCCGGCGGTCATCACCTTGCGACCGGTGATGTTATAGAGATAGCGTTCGACCCGGACGAGCAAACGGCGATGACGCCGAATGCGCTTCCTCTAAAAATCCTTCACGAAGACACAGACCTGGTTGTAATAGAAAAACCCGCAGGGATGCTGGTTCATCCCACGCGAGCAGAGAAGACAGGGACGCTCGCCAATGCGCTTGCCTACTATCTGAATGAGTCTCGCATCACGAAGGAGAGAAATTTCGAAACGGAGGTTTCAAATTCAGAGCAGCCCGCGCTGGTGCGTCCCGGCCTTGTTCATCGCCTTGACCGCGCGACTTCAGGGTTGATGGTCGTCGCCAAAAATCAGCGCGCCCTCAGCATCCTCGCGCGCCACTTTCATCGCAGGCTCGTGGAAAAAAAGTACCTGGCGATTCTGCACGGAGTTGTTATTGAAGACGAGTTCCTCGTTGATGCTCCTATAGGGCGAGACGCGGATGCGTGGCCGCGCTGGCGCGTGATGGCTTCGGGCAGGGAAGCCAGGACGCGCGTGCGCACGCTTCGGCGCAAAAGCGACAAGACGCTGGTAGAGCTTGAGCCTGTGACGGGACGCACGAACCAGCTTCGCATTCACTGTGCTCACGTCGGCCACGCGATAGCAGGCGATAAATGGTATGGCGGCGACGATGCGGCGCGGCTCTGCCTGCACGCCGCGCATCTTGCCTTTCATCATCCCGCGAACGGCGACTGGCTGGAATTCACTTCACCATTGCCGGAAGAGTTAAGGAGAGTTCTGGAAAGCTGAGATTCTTGGGCGCTCATTTGAAAAGTTCAAACACAATGTGAGAAAGCAGTTTCTGTCTATAGTCTACGATGACTCGCCAGACTTATAACGCAACCTCTCAAATCGCTTGCGGCAGCCTCGCGCAGCTCGCGGAATAATTGGGCCAAGTCCTTCAACTGGTAGTGCGCGTTCAAGCCGCTGGGATTGGGCAGAAGCCAGACCTTTGTGTCGCCTATGGTCTCATCCTGCAAGCCTGTTCCAGCTTTCGGGCGGTCAAACGCCGTGCGATACGCGCCGACGCCCAGCACGGCCAGAAATAACGGCCTGTAACGGCGCACCTTCTTCCTTAAAATCTTTCCACCTTCGATGATTTCTTCCTTCGTTAGCTCATCGGCTGTAACCGTCGCACGCGCCGCGACGTTTGTAATACCGTAGCCGCTCTTCAATAGCTCGCGTTCCTCGAATGACGAAAGCAATCGGGCGGTGAATCCTGCGGCGTGGAGCGTAGGCCAGAAACGGTTACCGGGGCGCGCGAAGTGATGGCCTACGGCGGCAGTGTAGAGTCCGGGGTTGATGCCGCAGAAGAGTACGCGAAGATTTCGGGCTAAAACATCCGGCACGGTCTTGCCTGCGGCGGCAACGATCTCCTCTTTCGTGGGCTTGCGAATATTCATGCGCTTGTAATTCCCGGTTCAGTTTGCTCAAGAGATGGATTGTACCGATGCGCCTGTATTATTCATCATTTTCGTTTGAAATAGAGAGCCGATTAGTGTAGATGTATGAGTGCCCGTTGATGTAATCGCCACCTTACTAACGGCACAAACGCAACTCTTCGGTTAGCTCATCTCGCAGGCGCGCAATCTGCCCGTTGGTTTACGTCAAGGAGCAGCAATGCCTTTAATCCCGCGCTCCCCGCTACTGCGTTATGCTATAGCGCTCTTAAGCGTAGCTCTGGCTACGCTGCTGCGTTTTTCGCTCGCGCCCGTTCTGGGTAATCAGGCACCGTTCTTCACTTACATCATCGCAACAATGGTAACGGCATGGGCTGGCGGTTTCGGCCCTGCTGTGCTCTCAATCATTCTGGGGGCTTTAATATCCGCGTACTTCTTCATCATACCTTCCTGGTCACCCTCGATTTCCAGTAAGACTATCATCATAAACTTCTCTCTGTACCTCTTAATCAGCCTGATAGCGGCGTTTTTGAGCCGCGCGATGCACAAGGCCAGACAGCGCGCAGAGGTATTAGCCTTTGTGGTCGAATCTTCCGACGACGCGATTATAGGAAAGACGCTCGACGGAATTCTAACCAATTGGAACCGTGGAGCAGAAAAGTTATACGGCTACACGGCTTCGGAGGCAATAGGTCGTCACATATCTTTCCTGGTCCCGCAGCAGCTAAGAAGCCAGGTGGATGACATCATGGACAGAATTGGTCGTGGCGAGCACATTAACCACCTGGACACGCAGCGCCTCAGAAAAGACGGGACTCTGGTCGAAGTGTCCGTAACAATATCCCCGATTCAATCCGAAGATGGTGAGGTCATTGGCGCTTCGGCGATAGCGCGCGACATAACTGCGCGTAAAGAGTTGGAGAGGAAACTGGCGCGGCTTGTAACAGAGATAGGGGGACAGCGCGAGCGGTTGGACGCCATAGTGTCTAACGTGCCCGGCGTTGTGTGGGAGGCATGGGGTGAGCCGGACGAATCGTCGCAGCGCATAAACTTCGTGAGCGATTACGTAGAAAAGATGCTGGGCTACTCCGTTGAAGAATGGCTTGCAACGCCGAACTTCTGGCTAACGATAGTGCACCCGGAAGACCGCGAGATGGCGGCTGCAACAGCCGTTCAACACTTCGAGCAGGGCGGCGCGGATGTTAACCGTTTCCGCTGGGTGGCTAAAGACGGGCGCATTGTTGATGTTGAATCGCAATCCATAATCATGCAGGACGAGCATGGCCGCCCGGTAGGTATGCGAGGCGTAACGATGGATATCACCGAGCGCAAGCGTTCGGAGCGCGAGCGCGAGGAACTGCTCAGGCGTGAACGCAAGGCGCGCGAGGTTGCTGAATCTGCCAATCGGCTAAAGGACGAATTCCTCGCAACAGTCTCGCACGAGTTGCGCACGCCGCTCACAGCCATACTCGGCTGGTCGCTCATACTTCGCTCGAAGCAACTGGACGAGATTAGCGCCGAGCACGCTCTGGAAGTGATAGAGAGGAATGCCAGAATCCAGAAACAGATTATTGACGATCTTCTGGACGTTTCGCGCATCATCTCGGGCAAGCTTCGCCTGAACGTTGGCCGGATTGATCTTGCGCCCGTTCTGCTCTCAGCCATAGACGCCGTGCGGCTCGCAGCCGAAGCAAAGGAGATTCAGATTCAGACAGAGTTTGACCACATTGGCGTAAACGTTTCGGGCGATCCCGATAGGTTGCAGCAGGTCATATGGAATCTTCTCTCGAACGCGGTGAAGTTCACACCGAAAGGCGGTCGCGTTGAAATTGGTCTCTATCAGGAGGACTCGCACGCAGAGATAGTGGTCAGAGACACAGGCTCTGGCATAAGGCCGGACTTCCAGCCTTTCCTCTTCGACCGTTTTCGCCAGGCGGACAGCTCCACCACGCGAATACACGGCGGCCTGGGTCTGGGTCTTGCTATCGTGCGCCATCTGGTCGAGTTGCACGGCGGAACTGTGGAAGCTGCCAGCGATGGTGAAGGCAAAGGTTCAGTATTTACTGTGCAGCTTCCTGTGCAGCCACAGGTTTCGGATATGCGCACGCCCGCGCCCGTAATTGCCGAAGCGCACGAGAACGCGGACTTGATGGACATTGAATGCCACCCGAATCTTGAAGGATTGAAGATCATGGTGGTTGACGACGACCCGGACGCGCTCGCTCTGCTCAGCACGATTCTTGCGGGATGCGGGGCTGAAGTTATTACTGCAAGCTCTGCGGCACAGGCGCTCGAGCTTCTTGGGAATTCCAGCCCGCATGTGCTTCTCTGCGACATAGGAATGCCGGACGAAGATGGCTACGCGCTGATAAAGAAGATTCGCGCCGGGCGCGCCGGACGTAACTCCAATCTCCCGGCTGTGGCCGTGACGGCCTACGCCAGAAGCGAAGACCGCGTGCGCGCTCTGGCCGAAGGATTCCAGGCGCACGTAGCAAAGCCGCCCGAGCCTAACGAGCTTCTGGCAATCGTAGCCAGCCTGTGCGAGACGGCAATTGGCAGTTGAACTAAGAGCCGGTTGCAAAATTAACCTTTCGGATACTGTTATCGGCATCCCTGTTTGATTTTGCAACCGGCTCTAAATTCTTTAGACTCTCTGCGAGTAGATTCCCCGCAGCTTGCTGCGAAAAAATTGATCTCCTGTTGGGCCAATTGGGCCAATCTGTCTTGCAACGGGTTGACTTGACGTTGCCGATGGCGTAAAAGGCTTTCTGACCCGAAGCTGAAATTCTTTCCCCTGAGAATTTCTCTCTGTAATAGGAAGAGTTGAACGGTCTCTGGTACATGCGCTTTTCTAATAGCGCATTCGGAGTGAGATATGGTAAAGAATCGCGGTTTCCGTTTCCCCCTCAAAATTACGCTACTGTTCGGGGAGCGGTATGATTCGTCAAGAGGACTTCGATAAGTTCGTTACTAATTACAATAACGATTACTTCTACTTGCTGACCCGCGCCAGTCGCGGCAGCTACGACTGTCTTATCTCGTCGTTTATAGTTCTCAGAGACCTGTACGACGTAATTATCAAACTGCACGAAACGACGCACCTTGAGTATAGTATCGTGCCCTATCCGCTGACGTTCCGCGCCAGCGAGCCGTTCCTGAAAAGCCTGGGGTTCGACGACCAGCAGATTCAATTAATCTACGGCTTCCTCAAACACGTTAAGAACACACAGGGCAAAGAATTTGAGGAATGCGTTGAAGAAGGCGTGGCCTTCTGCGCCACAGCAGGCACCACTCATGGCCCAACCTGACGCCGCCACTTTGATAGAAGAGAACATAGGCCATCTGGTCGAAATTTGGGTTAAAGCTGTCAGAAGCGACCGGACAATAAAATCTGACTCAGACCTTTCCGAGGGCGGCCTCATTGATCACGTTCCCGTCTTGCTGGAAGAGATTTGTGGAGTCCTCAGATCGGGCGAGCGCCCCTCCATAGAGAACATACATGAGGCTCGCGTTCACGCATATACGCGCTTCCGACAGGGCTATCGCGCGCGTGATCTGGTGCGAGAAACCTCGCTGCTGCGCATGCTCATTCTGGATTACCTGAGCAAGAGTCTTGTGAACGGGTCGGAGCATTCAGTAATGGAACTGTTCATCGCCGCTTCGCGCACAATCAACCTGTACATTGACGAAGAGTTGCGCTATGCCGTCTCCATCTACATGGAATCATCATCGGCTTCAAGGTGACGAAGCGCCAGACCTCTCGCCCCCGCCCTCGAAATCAACACAACATCTGCTTCCAGATATACCTCCTGATTTTCAGCGCGAGACTGTTGACTTGCGCTGCCCTCTTTAGCTAAAAAAGCCTCTATAAAAAGCTCTGCAATTAGCAACCGAACTTGAAGGGGGAAACATGGCAAACAAACGCAGGCGAGGGAATGACAGCGCGAGCACGGCTATGGACACTGCGTCCGAGGCGCTCAACCAGACAACCGGACTCGCAGCAGAGGTGATTGACCAGGCGTCAAGCGTGGCAGGCACAATGGTCGAAGCCGCGTCCAGCGTGGTCAAAGCGGTCGCGCCCGGCATCAGTAGCATAATAAGCGATGGAGGGTCGCAGTCGTCGGTCGCGGAAACCGCGCGAAAGGCCGCTAGAGAAGGAGCGCGGCAGAACAGAAAAATTGTGAAGCGCGGGACGAAAGCTGCGAACAAGGTCGCTGGCCGTACGAGCAAGGCGACGAAGAAGACTGCCAGCGCCAGTGCAGGGAAAAAGTCTTCGGGCAAGGGTGCGAAGAAAGCTTCTTCAAAAGGCGGCGCGAAAGCTCGTGGCGGAGCTAAAAAGAGCGGGGGCGCTAAGAAGGGAAGCAAGAAAGGTGTAAAGAAGAGCAGCAAGAAGAGATAACATGCGCGCTCATTCACCGCCGCGAGAGCGCTGAAGAGAGTTAAGCATCATTATCCTACGCATTCTCTGCATAACTCTCTCCACAGCGCTCGGCGGCGATGAAATTCTTAGCCGCACTCGATTGATTCGATTAAAACTTCTGGAATCGAATTATGCAAGGTTGCGGCTAAAAGTGAGGTTGAGAAAGTTTGCCAGGCCACTGATTTACTAGAGAGCAAACTTAAATCTCTAACCTTATTTTGTTCTGCAATTCGGTATTAGAACTGATGGCCGACGAATACAGTTTCGACAGGCGTCTCGCCGCAGCCTCGACCATTCCGTCGCGCTGGTACGCAGACCCCTCTGTTCTTGAAGAAGAGAAAAGAAAGGTCTTCGGGCGCACATGGCAACTGGTCGGCAGAGCGGAACAGGTCGCCGCGCCCGGCCAGTATTTCACGGCCACAATTGCTGATGAACCGCTGATAGTTGTGCGCGGCGCAGACGAGAACTTGCGGGCTTTCTCAAACGTCTGCCGTCATCGCGCAGGCCCCGTCGCCGCAGGCGCGGGACAGTGTAAGAGTTTTCGTTGCGGCTATCACGGATGGACTTACTCGCTGGACGGGAATCTGGTTGCGACGCCGGAGTTCGACGGCGTTGAGGGGTTCAGCAAGGAAGAAAACTGCCTGCCTCAGTTTCGAGTCGAGACGTGGGGCGCGCTCGTCTTCGTAAATTTAGATAAAGCTTGCGCGCCGCTACTGTATGTTCTTGAAGACATGCCCGCGCGCGTAAGCCTTAGAAATTTTGAAGGAATGCGGTTGGCCCAGCGCAAAGATTGGTACGTTGACTGTAACTGGAAGGTTTATGTAGACAACTACCTCGAAGGCTATCACATCCCCATCGTTCACCCCGCTCTGAACCGCGAGCTGGATTACGCGCGCTACCGCACGGAGACAAAACGCTTCTACTCAATCCAGCACTCGCCCATCAGACGTGACCGTGCGATCCGTCTTCAAACCAAAGACGCAAGTGACGAGGCGCAATACTTCTGGCTCTTTCCGAACCTTATGCTCAACGTCTATCCCGACAACTACTCCACGAATTTAATCGTGCCGCTCAGCGCCGAAAGAACGTTGACCGTCTTCGAGTGGTACTTCCGCGATGTTCAGAGCGAGGCGACGCAAGAAGCGCTCAGGCGCACGGTGGAGTTCAGCGACGAGATTCAACGCGAAGACATTTCAATCTGCGAAGCCGTCCAGCGCGGCCTGCGCTCGCGCACCTACCAAGCGGGTCGTTACTCGGTCAAACGCGAAAACGGCGTGCATCACTTTCACGGGCTGCTGTCAGAGTTTTTATCTAGTTCCCGACACTACCCGGTTAGCCAGCAAAAGGATTAATAATTTGCAAGCGGTTGTCTACGATCAAACCTGCGTGCATATCTTCGGAGTAGACAACAGTCGCGCCCTCTGCTAGAGCGCAGGCCACAATTAAACTGTCCCAGTATGCAAAGCCGTAGCGATCCCGTAATCGGGAAGCTTCGATAAGTATTGCCCGGCTAATCACTGCAACGCGGTACTTGTCGTAAAATGATTCGATTAGATTGCGAATGCTCGCTTCGTCGAGATGAGCCTTTTTGATGAGATTAACGCAGACTTCATTGACAACTTGAGAACTGATTACAATTTCGCTGCTCTGGATGGTCGTTTTGGCAACGGCGGTTACCCTGATCCTGAATCTGGATGAAAGCGTAGAGCCAGACGTTCGTATCAATAAAACAGAGTTTCTGCTCAACGGCGCTCATGGGTTTCTTCCCGCGTAAACGGCGCGAAATTCTTAATCTCAAGAGGGTGTTCTAAAAGCCTGTCAATCATATCGGCCACGCCGACCGATTGCTCCTGAGATAAAACAATCACGCGCACGGTTCCAACAATTTTATCTTTATACTCTGCGGGAATCTCTATATGGCCGTTCTCAGGTTTGGCCTGAAATTCAAAACTAAACATAAGCATTTCTCCATCTCTAAGCGTCTTATACGTTCATGCAGTTTGCATGTCAAATTAATTCAACGAAACGTCTGAGTTCTCTGTAATTAAAGTGCTTAGAGAAACCAAGCGACCTCATCACTAGTGAAATCCTAATGTTATTCGCTAGTTCGAGGTTCGGCTTGACTCTAACAATTAAGATTACAGAGTACTGAGCAAGATTCATGAACTCAATTGTGCCAGCGCGATTTCGAGAAGGATGATTTTTTTGATGCCGCCGTAGATGGTCTCTATCTGGCAGTTTTCCTCTAGCGAGTGCGAGGCGCTGCAATCGGCTGCGCCGGTCGAGATTGATGGGATGCCTTCGTGTAGAGCGACGTTGGAGTTGTTGGAGCCTGTGATGGTGATGGGCGGGTTCTGAAATCCCATCTGGACATGCACGGCCTCGGCTGTGCGTACGAGTAAGGAATCGCGGTGGCCTGGAAGAATCGCGGCGGGCGTTCTTGAAATCACGTCAGTTTTGACGGTCATACCTGCGCGATCTGCTTCCTCCTGAAGTATGCGGGCGATACGGTGCTCGTAATCGTCCAGAAGCTCGTTGCTCGTAGAGCGCAGGTCAACAGTGAACCATGCGTCCGAGGCTTTCGCGTTTACGACCTCTGAGCCGCCGAGCATTCCGATGTTTAAGTTGGTCGGCGGATTATTCGGAAGAGTTAGTTCGTAGATGCGTGTGATGGCGCGTGCGAGCGGTAGCGCGGCGGAGTAGGGTGGCGTGCGCGAACGAGTGTGACCGCCCGGCCCTATGAAGTGATGCTTGTACCAGTTGATGCCTATGCCGCCGTAGGTCAATCCTTCGTAGCCGCCGTCCAGAGCAACGTAGTAATTAATCTTGCTCTTGTTATCCTGTATGAACTGCTTCACGCCCTTGAACGTCGTCTCCTCTTCGACGGTGAAGACGAACAAAAGATCGCCTCTGGTCTTAACATGCGCCGCGTCCAGAGCGCGAATGCTGGCAAGCATGGCTTCGATGTTGCGCGTGTCGTCGCCCACGCCCGGCGCGTACATCACGCCGTTGCGTATCGTTGCTTTAATCTTCAGCCCAGGCTGAAACACGGTGTCCATGTGCGAATCGAACACAACGGTTGGCCCGCCGCCCGTGCCCTTGCGCAGCGCGATGAGGTTTCCCACAGAATCGTAATAGATTTTTTGGAGCTTGTACTTTTTTAGAATCTTCTCAATGTATTTAGCGCGCTCCTGCTCGTGACCCGATGGCGCGTTAATCTCCGTAATGGCAGTCCACTCGCGCAAAATTGCGTCACGGTTTCTATCAACGAAATCGAAGGAAGATTTTATCTGCGGCTGCTCGGCCAGAGACCTGACCTCTGTAAGATACGGGGCTAGTTTCGTCGTGTCAGTCTGCGCGGAGGCGGAGACGAGTACGGCCAGGAGCAGGAGAATGGAAAGAGACTTTTTCATCGAAACTCCTTGAAACGGAAAAGAGTTTGTGCGTCATTGACGAAATTAAGATTAGTTCTTAGAAGCAATGATTTCAAGAAGCGGCGAACCGGCAAAACTGTAGAGGCAGCGACAAAAGTTCTCTGCCTGTGATTTATAAAAGTTCGAGTTGCGCTTACCGATTCAACGCAGAGGACAAAATCTTCGGCCACTACATAATCACTCGCCAGACGACCGTGCCGTGTCGTTGATTAAAATCACGTCGTTCGTCGTGAGGCTGCGAGCGAAGACAAGGCGACCGTCGCGCGATAGAGCGTAGGAGTAGAAAAGGTCTTTGGCGAAATTCGTGAACGCCTGCGGCGCGCCGCCGTCAATCGGCTGCATCTTCAGATTGGTAAGGTTGTCCCGGTATTCCGTGTAAACAACGCCGCGACCGTCCTGAGTCCAGAAGATGTTGGAATTTCCGTCCGCATCGGATTGCGGCACGTCGAAGAGCTTAGCAGCCTGCCCGCCCTCGAACGGAATAATCGCTATCTGCCAGGGAGCGTTCGGCTGATCTTCGCGCTGCCAGCAGGCTATCCAGCGCCCGTCGGGCGAGACAGAGGGACGCAACGAAAACTTTTCTGTAAGACGAACAGGCTCTCCGCCGCCAATCGAAATCTTCCACAAAGTTTTGACCGAAGCCTGCCCTGCGTGTTCATAAATCACCCAGGAGGAGTCGGGCGACACCTGCGCCCAGTTGCTCTCCTGCTGGTCGTTGGTCAACTGCACGGGGTCGCCGCCGTCCCGGTTCATCCGCCAGATTTGCCACGAGCCGGTGCGGCTCGAATGAAAAAGAATATATCGCCCGTCAGGCGAAGCCATAGGCCCATAATTTCTTCCAGCGCCCGCAGTCAACTGTCGCTGGTTCGTACCATCCGCGTCCATCTCCCATATATCTGCGCTGCCGTTGGCCTCGGACGTGTAGAGAATCTTTCCTTCCGGCGTCCATCGCAGATCGAAGTAGCGACCCGCGCCGGAAGTCACCTGCGCAAGCTGGTTGGGATTTCCACGAGCAGCGACCCAGATGCTTGTGAAAGTCTGGCGCTGGACTGTGAGCAGCGTTCCAGCATCAGACGAAAGGCTCAATCCCCTGTAATCGCTCAGGTCGTTGATTACACGGCGCGCCTGTCCTGAAGGGTAATCAAGACGCCAGAGTTGTAGATATGACGAAGACTGATCCTGCGCTGAGATGAGCAGGTCGCTGCCCTGGTGAAGCCAGGCAACCTGATTTATATCCTGCCAGCGATCCGGCGAAATCAGTCTTTCGTTCCGCCCATCCGCCTGCACTTCCGCAACTTTCATGAAGACGCCGTTCGCATCCGTGCTCTGCACTACGAAAGCTATGCGGTTGTTGTCAGGAGACCACGCGGGCGCGCCCACGCCTGAGAGGTGATCCGGGAATTTGCGCGATGCCACCTGCTGATCGTTCGTCCCGTCCGCGTTTGCCACCACGAGCGTCTCTTCTCCACGCGCCGCATCATTTCGTACAAAGGCCAACTGCTTCCCATCGCGCGAGAGACCGACCGGACTGCTGACACCATCACGCAGCTTCTTAACAGAGCCGCCAAGCGAGGGAACTTGATAGAGAGCAGACTTGTTTTGATCGTTTCTGTCGCCCGCGACGTAGAAGATGAATGTTCCGTCGCGCGAAAAAGTCAGCCCGCGATAGTTAACGTCTGCGGGCGCAACCAGGCGCACGCTGTTGGCAATTGCCACCTGTCTGACCCAGAGACCTTGCTTGCCAGCTTCGTCCATAGCGTAGGCCACGTACTTGCCGTCGGGCGAGAGCGCTGCGGTCACAATGTTGCCGCTCGTAGTAAGCTTCAGGCTCTTAGTCAACTGGAAATGTGAAGCCGTGATGCTTCTGAAGAAAAGAGCGTAGAGGACGATTGCCGCAATCAAGCTGAAGCCCAGAACGATGGTTGCGAGTCTCCAGCGCTTTCGCGCGCCGCTTTCCGACAGTGATGAGAAGAGAACGCCGGTCGAAGTGTGAATGGGTTGAGCAGCCGTGCCCGGCGTTTGCGGCTCGGCAGTCGGCGTGCGCGCAGCTTCTTCCGTCGCCACAGCCTTAGCGCCGGGCGCTACTTCATCTTCAACAGCGGTGCGCTCGACGGGCAGACCCGGCGCGCCGGATTCAGCCGCCGTCAAACTCGCGTCGCCCTCATCTACCAGTAAGCCTTTCGAGTCCGGGCCGGGAACCAGAGCGTGCGCCAGTTGCTCCGAGATTGAGTCTTCAACTGTAAAAATGTCCGTGAAATTCTCGTCGAACTTTGCAGCCCATAGCGGCGCGCCGTCGCGCACACGTACGAGTTGAACTGTGACGCGCACCCGGTCGCCTACGCGCTGTATGCGACCGTCAAGAATGTAGCCCACCTTCAATTCGTACCCTGCGGCCTGCGCGCTGTGCTCGCCGTCGTAATATTTAAGAACGGAGCTTGTGGGCTTGACCGTGATGTACTCGTTGTTGCTGCTGAGCTTGGTGATGATGGCATCGGCCAATCCCATGCCCAGAAATTCGTCCGACTTCTCTTCGACGCGCAGCACCTTGAACGGTAGAACCGCAATGGAGCGCGACGCGGTTGGCGTCTCGTCCCGTTGAACGCCCGCTGCTATGGTCGGAAAGTAGGAAGGAGCCAAGACGGGCTGGCCTTCCAGATAACGCTTGATGTCGTCGGAAAACTCTTCTGCCGACTGGTAGCGACGCTGGGCTTCTTTCCTGAGCGCCTTCATCACTATGTTGTCGAGGCTGCCCGCAAGCTGGCGTCGAAGTTGTTCAATGGGGGTGGTACGCGCACGGCTCACAGATTCGGGCGTAATCTCTATAGGCTCTTCGCCATCAACGGGGATAACCTCTATCTGGTTGATGGCGACACTGGGGCTTTCAGGCTCTTCGCCGCAGATGACGTGCGCCAGTTCTTCCGGCATGCGCGTGCGCAGGCGATACGGGCGATGATCGGTCAGCAATTCGTAGAGCATCACGCCGAGAGTGTAAACATCGCTGACTACTGTTGCGCGCTCGCCGCGCACCTGCTCAGGGCTTGCGTACTCCGGCGTCATCAGGCGAAGAGTCGCCGTCGTAGGATCAATCGTTTGCGAAGAAATCTCAGGATTGAGAATCTTTGCGATGCCGAAATCCAACAATTTCGGCGTGCCGTCGTGCGTGACCAGAATGTTCGACGGCTTGAGGTCGCGGTGAATAATCAGATTCTGGTGCGCGTAAGAGACCGCCGAGCAGACTTTTCTGAAAAGCTTCAGACGATCAGCTATAGAGAGCTTTTGAGTATCGCAGTAGTAATGTATCTGCTGGCCTTCAACGTACTCCATGACGAAATAGGGAAGGCCGTCTTCTGTCGTGCCGCCATCCAGTAGGCGTGCGATGTATGTATGGTCAAGAGAGGCCAGTATCTGGCGCTCGTTGCGGAAGCGGCGCACTATGAAATCCGTGTCCATGCCGCGCTTGATTAGCTTGATTGCGACGCGCTTCTGAAACTCGTCGTCGGCGCGCACGGCCAAAAATACAGACCCCATGCCGCCTCGCCCTATCTCGCGCACAGTCTTGTACGAGCCGATGCGGCGGCCAATGAATTCGTCAACGGATTCTTCTACGATGGTCTGCGCCGAAAGCGGGCTGCGATTGCCGTAGCTTCCGGCGCTTTCGTATGAGGTGATGAGAGTTTCGACCTGGCTGCGTAGCTGCTCGTCTGTGCCGCACGCATCGGAGAGGAAAGCGTGGCGCTCGCCGGGCGCAAGCCTGAGCGCAGACTCAAATACTTCTTCAACTTTCTTCCAACGCTCAGGAGTCATAAAAGGTTAACGCGAAATGTAGATACTGCAAGCTTGACCGAATTGTTTCCTGTTTTGTTCGCCCCCGGTTTTCGGTTGAGCCGCCATCCCGAAGTGTACCCGCATGATGGAAGCGCCCCTGTCTATGTAGGGCATGTCTATCAATCATCTGGTAGATGTGCTTCGCGGATTCCGGCAGCGAGTTGCGGTGCGGTCTCGTGCGCTTAAAGAAAAGCGTCAGTGCAGTTGCCGGGCGACACCTTTAATAATAAACGAGCGCGAGTGGTTTGTCTAAAGGCTTATGAGAGCGAAAACGGGCGCGGGCGTGTCGGGTCAATCCGAGGCGGCGCGTGTGCGGAAGATGCGCAGCTTGTTGTCGGCGCTTAACCAGCGATAGACGGAATAGACGCTGCCTATGAGCGAGACGATTATCACAGCGTACATGACATACTCGACCACCCATGAGTTCATGAATCGAACCAGCTTGCGCCCGAAGTAGAGCGCCAGCATCGCCTCGATTGTGAACCTTAGCATTCGCCCCAGAAAGATCGCAGGCAGCATCCTCTTCCTCTTCGTCTGAAGCGCAGAGGCCGTCATCACTACCACGCTGAAAGGGAAGGGCGGCGGCAGCATTGCCGAGACGAAAAGAGTGCGTGCGGCATGTTTTTTCAACTGCTTCTGCACGACTCTTACCCTGTCCGCGTCCGCGAATCCCTTCAACCCTCTTTGGCCCAGATGGCGCACCACTACGTCCAGAACGAAGACGCCTATCATAGAGCCTGCGAGCGCCATCATTACGTAGTAAGTCCAGATGAGACCCGTGCGGTTGGCGTTGACAAGAGCTATGAGCAGAAAATCGTTGCCGAATGGCAGAAACAGGAACGATGAATCGAGCGCGCCGAACAGCAATAGACCGAACCCGCCGAGCCTGCGGAAGAAACCGAAGATTTTTCGGGCGAAAGAACTGACGATGAAGAGAGCAAGAAATCTCAGCAACAATTACCTCTGCTGATAGGGCCGACGAAATAAGATTGGTATGAATGGCGCATGAAAGTTAGCTCCCGACAAGTAAAGCTTAACCGTTTGTCGAGAGCATCACGTAAAAATCTTCCCTTTGTTAACTGCTTGAGTGCGACTCAGGCGGTACTGACCTGCATGCTTTGGTAGAGTGGTCGCACTCATCTGAGTATCGCTATAAAACTTCTGTTTCGCGCTCCCTGCGCATGCCCGCAGTGAAGAGAAGTGAAGTGAGGAAGCAGCCCGGCACTCAGAGGTTTTCAATTGCTACAGGCTCAACATAGTCCGCAAGATTGAAACCGAAAATGCGCGAGTAGAAGTAGAGTTCGCCGTCGAGCGAGCGCTTGATGTTTTCGGCGCGGCGAAAGCCATGCTGCTCGCCTTCAAAAGGAACGTAGGCGACCGGCAATCCCTTACGCCGCAGCGCTTCGACCATAACTTCCGCCTGCGCTGGCGGCACGACCTTATCTTCCAGACCCTGAAAGAAGATAACGGGGCATGCCAGTTGTTCCGTGAAATGAATCGGCGAGCGCTCGCGGTAGAGGTCTACGCGCTCAGGGTACGGGCCAATCAATCCGTCCAGATAACGCGCCTCGAATTTATGGGTATCTTTCGCCAGCGCTTCAAGGTCGCTCACCCCGTAATGGCTCGCGCCCGCGCCGAAAGTTTTTCGGAAAGTCAGCGCGGCCAGCGTCGTGTAGCCACCGGCGCTTCCGCCGCTGATAGCGCAACGCGCGCCGTCAGCCATCTCGCGCTCTACCATGTAACGCGCGCCGTTCACGCAATCGTCAACATCAACAATGCCCCACGTTCCATTGAGCCTCTGACGGTAATCGCGCCCGTAGCCGGTGCTGCCGCCGTAGTTCACATCCAGGACGGCAATGCCCCGGCTCGTCCAGTATTGAATGCTGAGACTGAGCGTGGTTGTGGCGGCGGCAGTTGGCCCACCATGACTTCGTACGAGAAGCGGCGGGCGCTCTCCGTCAATCGCTCGAAAATCCCGGTTGCGCGGCGCGTAGAAAAAAGCGTGCGCCGTCTTTCCGTCTTCGGTCGGAAACTCTACGGCCTGCGGCACTGACAAATAGCCTTCATCAATAATTAGATCGCTTGCGCGTCGCAGAACTTCTATACGTTTCGTTGCAAGGTCTAGCTCGACGATTGAAGCGAATCCGGTTGGCGACCCTGCTCGAAAAGCCGCACGCCCTTGCGCGGCTCGCACGTATGTAATATCTGTGAAAGGCGTTTCTATGCGCTCAAGCTTGCCCGTTCCGGTGTTCAATCTTGCAAGGCTTGTCGCGCCCTGTTCGATGTAGGCGCAGATGATTGAATCTGCGGATTCAAAGGCATACATGGAAAGCCCCAAACCCCATTGCGGCACGCCGAACTCCGCATTCAACTCGTGAACCGCTTCCACCTCGCCATCGTCGTTGGCGCGATAGATGTTCCACCAGTTGCTTCTATCGGAGACGAAATAGAGCGTGCCGTCAGGCGACCATTCGGGTTGAAATATTGATTCATCAAGTCCGCCCGCGACCAGCTTAGACTGGCCCAGCGAGCCATCAGGTTGAACATCTGCCACGCGCAATTCGCAACCGTCCCACGGCATGTTCGGGTGATTCCACTCAAGCCACGCGCACCGCAAGCCATCAGGACTAAGGCGCGGGCTTGAATAGAAGTTGTAACCGCTGGCGAGCACGCTGCCGCCGTCGTCTGCGCCGTCGAGTCTGACGCCGACAATTGCATTCACAGGCTCGTGCCCGCCGCCCGTGTGATCTTCGCGCACGGCTATCAAGCGATTGCGTTTGCGGTCAATTATGTAGTCCGCGTAGCGCATGTCCACTGCGGGCGTGAGCGGTTGAGGCGCGGCGTCTGCGGCATGTTTGTAAAGTCTCTGATCCGCGAAGTTCGAAAAATAGATAATACCTTCAGCAACCATGTAGTCGCCGCCGCCATATTCGTGAACGCGCGTGCGCGCGCTGAATTCCGGCGGAGTCATGTCGCTGATGCGGCCTTCCGCATCGCGGCGCACGATACAGTTTCGCCCGCCTTCTTTCGGTCGCATCTCTATCCAGTAAGTGTCCGCGCCATCGAGCAAGACCTGGCTGAGACCTATCGTTCCGCCCACAATCAAGTCCGAAGTGATAGGCGATTTCCAAGACCCGTATGGTGCTGCCTGTTTCCCGTCATTATCAGTCATCTTAATCTCCGAAATGTGAATCTCTTTGCGTTCTTTCTTAGCGCCTTTGCTCCTACAGCGTGAGATGGTTTTCTCTCGCAAAGGAGAGGCGCAAGGAATAGTCTCTCATAAAGCCTCATCGCACACGCCGCGCATGCTGCATCCGGCGCATCGGCGCGCGTCCCCGTGGCTTCTATGAACACCTTCCAGCGTGCGTGCCACGCGCATCTCTCCAAGCAATGCGAGCAATTCTTCGCGCAAATCTTCGGTGAACTCTACTTCGACTTCACGGTCGTTATAACGAATCAACCCGTAAGGCACGCTTGCGCCGGTTGTCTCTTCGACGAGCAGGCAGTAGGCCGCAAGCTGCATCAGGTTTGAAGCGTAGGGGCGACCTCTTGCAGGGCATTTGCCAGATTTCGCCTCGACCGGAACTATCCCTGCGCGCGTTCGCACAAGATAGTCCGGCCTTCCCACCAGCCCGTACCTTTTCGAGATAAGCGCCTTCTCCTGCCGTGTGCCCTTCTCGTCAACCTTGAGCGGCGTCAGGCGACCCACGGGGGAGCCAGTGTCGCCGTAAAGAAGTTTTCCGCGCGGGAGTCCTGTTCGTCGCAGCAATGCGCGCGATTGAATGTAAGCGGCGAGCGCGCAAAAGACCAGTATGACGGTTGCCGACAGAAGCCAGATCATACGCGCCACCACACGAGCAGAAGAAATGTTGCCAGCACGAGCGCAAGCAGAACAAAGAAGAGAGCAGCCCGTTGCATGCGCCTCGCGCGAGCAACTTCGCGCCCGTGCGCCTCGTGCCAGCGAGTGCCGCGCTCGCGCGCCTCGTGCCCGCCAGTAGGCGCAAAGCCTTCCGCGCGCAGCCACCACGCACGCGCGCAGAACACATACTCGCCGACTTCCGAAGCCCTGATTAATTCCCGCTCTTCGCTCACACTCGCACGCCTTCAATAATAGATACGAGCGAGTTAGTCCCTACAACGTTGGTGAGCTTAAAGCCCGCCGATTCAAAGAGCGAGGCGAACTCTTCCGCAGTGCGCTCGCGCCCGCCCGTCATCACAAGCATGTTGATGTCTATGAGCTTGCTCGGAGACGGCTCATTGCCGGATGGAACTACCTGCTCGACTATAGCCAGTTTCCCGTTCTCCTTCATCGCACGATGACAGTTTTCCAGAATGGTGCGTGAGCGCGTCTCGTCCCAATCGTGCAGTATCATCTTCATCACGTAAAGGTCGCCGCCATCAGGCACCGCCTCGAAAAAATCACCGCCAACGACAGAACAACGTGTCGTCAAACCTTCCGCTTCTAATCTCTGCTTCGCGCCATCTACGACCTGAGGCGCGTCGAAGAGAACGCCCTGCGCCCTCGTGTTAGCTTTCAATATTGAAGCGAGAAAACTACCGTGCCCGCCGCCCACATCAACGATCTTTTCAAAAGGCGAGAAGTCATATGCTTCCATCACGGCGGCTTCGACGGCGATTGTCAAATCTGTCATCGCCTGATTGAAGATTGCGCCGTTCTCAGGATGCTCCGCGTAGTATTGCCAGACGGGCATGCCGAAGACATTATCGAAAGCCCTCTCGCCCGTTCTTACGCTGTGAATGAGATTGCCCCACGCTACGTAGTGGTCTTCGCCAAGCTCCGCGATGGCGAAAGAGCGCACCCCGTCGCTCTTCAAAGTTGCGCCGAGCGGAGTCAGCGCAAAACGTTTCTCATCATCTTCACTGAAGATGCCGACACTGACGAGAGCGCGCAGCAGCCTGTAGAGCGAAGGCGCGTGCGCGCCCGATTTTGCAGCTATCTCCTCCGATGACTTCGCGCCATCGGCTAGTATATCTGCGATGCCTAGTTTCGCGGCGACGTAGATTATTCTGGAAACCCAGAAGCCGAAGATCATCTGCAACATCATAGCTTGCGGCGGCTGGTTTCCATTATTTTCGATAAATTCCAATTCTTCGGACATTAAAATCATCCCCCTCTGATTTAAGCTTTTCTCGACGAAACTTCATAAGAAGCTCCGGCGTAAAACTTTTACTGAACTGTGTAAGAGCAAGATTCACAATCTAAACGTCTTCGCACAACTCGCGCAAGTTGCGGCGACAAAGCAAGATTTGTAAAGCGGTGATAAGTGATAAGAGGATGAACTAGAACTCATCTCATAAATAGTCTAGTGTTGCTGGAAGCCGGATAGACATTGGAGCAACGTGATGCTGCAACTATTTATGGGACGGCTTCTAATAAAAGCTTCTTCGATTCATGATTCACGTATTTTCTTATCACTCATCACTCATCACCGCTTCATAAGGGAGTATGAAAGGTATGGCGCGAATTGAAGGCGTGAAACCGGATGAAGCAGACGGTTACATCAAGCGTGTCTTTGACGCACAGGCCGCGAAGTGGGGCGCGCCGCTTCTGAATCATCTAATCTACGCGCGGCGGCCTACCGTTTTTCGAGGCGTGCGCGGGATGTGGCAAGGCTTGGACGGTTCCGGCCTGATTAATCCGGCATTGCAGGCTCTAGTCAACCGCCGCGTGGCCTACCTGAACGGCTGCGAGTTTTGACAGGACATCAACGCTGCCGTGAGCAGCGAGCTTGGAGTCTCAAACGAGAAGATTGAAGCCCTGCACGATTACGCGACCAGTCCGCTTTACAACGCGACGGAGCGCGTGGCATTAGAGTACGCGGACGCTATGACCGTCACCGGGCGAGATGTGAGCGACGGGCTTTTCGAGAGACTGCGCGCGAGTTTCAAAGATGATGAGATTGTAGAGTTGACAGAAGTGATCGCATGGGAGAACGCATCGGCCAAATTCAATCGCGCGCTTCGCATCCCTTCGCAGAAGTTGTGGAAGCGATGATTAAACCCCAGGACAATCTCTTTCTGAGGGATTGTTCAAACAGCTTCGGAAACTATTAGCCATGAAGAAAACATTACTCCTTCTACTAATCCTGATTCTCTTTATCTCAAGCGGCCTGGCCCAGCGGGTTGACACTGTGCGCGAAGTACGCTCGCTCGTAGAAACCGAAAGGGCATTCTCCGCTACTGCGGTGGCGCACGGCATACGCGACTCTTTTCTGGCTTTCCTTGCAGACGATGGGATCGTCTTTCGCCCCGGCCCTGTAAACGGCAAGCAATCTTGGGGAGCGCGCGCGCCTGTGCCGGGCATATTGAAGTGGGAGCCGATTTACGCGGACGTTTCGCGCGCGGGTGATATGGGTTACGACACAGGCCCGTGGGAATTTCGTCGCGGAAGTTTACAGGACGAGCCTGTGGCTTTCGGTAATTTCATGACCGTATGGAAGAAGCAACAGGATGGAACATGGAAGTTCGCAATAGACCTTGGAACCAGTAACGAGCGACCTCAGACGCCCATGCCCACATGGCAGCTTCCGTCGAACTTCGGAAGCAACAGTTGGAAAGCCAGATCAACCGTCAATGTTCAGACGGAGAGCGAAGCCGTTCTGGATTTAGAGCGACAGTTCTCTCAAGCCTCTGCGATTAAAGGCGCGAGCAGAGCTTACGCGGATTACATTGCCAACGATGTCAGACTCTTGCGCGAAGGAAAATTCCCTTCAGTCGGAAGAGAGGCAGCGCTCGCAATGCTCGCAGCTAGAGAGCACACGCTTGTCTGGCGACCCACGAAAGCAGATGTCTCGCGCTCCGGCGATATAGCTTACGATTACGGCACTTACGAATTCAGAGAGACCGCGACGCAATCTGCGCCGACCGAGAGCGGCAACTACGTGCATATCTGGAAGCGGCAGCGCGATGGCAGGTGGAAGCTGGTCGCTGAGGTTCATAACCCGATTCCGCCTCCGTCTCAGTAGCCGGGGAAACGTCATGGATACATTCGACATCTCTCAACTCCGCTCAGAGCGCAAGCGCTCTGAGCGGCTCTACCTTGAATTCTTGCGTGTGCAATCGCTCAGCATGGGCGTTTACGAATTGCCAGCAGGCGCGACCGACCCGCAAAAGCCTCACACCGAAGACGAGGTTTATTACGTTGTTCGTGGTCGTGCCATTGCACAGGTCGGCACGGAGGCCAGCCCCGTTCAAGCGGGCAGCATCATCTTCGTCGCGGCAAACATCGAACATCGCTTCCACACAATCACGGAAGACCTGAGCTTGCTGGTATTCTTCGCGCCCGCCGAAGAGAGTTTGGTGTGATTGATTATAGAGCTTCTTCAAGCGTCTTCCTGTCGGCCTTGCCGAAATAAAATCCAGAAATCAGGTGATAACCCTTGCGCCTTCTTCTTTGCGCCTTTGCGTCTCCAGCGTGAAACTTTTTCTCACGCAAAGTCGCAACGGCGCTAAGAAGGACGCGAAGAGTTGAGAGGTAGCCTGCATGCAAATTGCAAGCCTCTTGTGAAGAGTAGGAGGGAGTCATCGTGGTGAAGTCTAAAAAGGTGGCGCGGCTTGAGGAGTTGGCTGCGCAGATTCGCGTGTGTACGCGCTGCCCGCTGCACGAGTCGAGGACACTGGCTGTTCCGGGCGACGGAAAATTTTCCGCCAAAGTGATGATTATCGCGGAAGCGCCGGGCAAGGAAGAGGATGAATCGGGTCACCCGTTCGTAGGCTCAGCCGGGCGATTCCTCAATCACGTTCTGGAAGGCACGGGGCTGGATCGCAACGATTTCTTCATCACCAACACTGTGAAATGCCGCCCGCCGAAGAATCGCACGCCGAAAAAACTGGAAGTTGATACCTGCACATCGAGCTACCTGTTCGAGCAGATAGCGCTTCTGAACCCGAAACTCGTCATGCTGCTCGGCACGGTCGCGGCTAAATCCGTTCTGGGCGTCAAGAGCATAAACGAGGCGCGCGGGCGCGTCATCAATCACGAAGGGCGCAAGTACGTGGTCGGCTATCATCCGGCGGTCAGATTTTACAGAGAAGATTTGGGCGAAAAGGTTAGAGAAGATTTCGCGCTGCTCAAGCGCGAGGTGAAGAAACTGCAAAAGTGATTGCGAAGTGCCCATTGCGGATTGATAAGCAGGTTGAAGAGACCATGTATCTATTTAATCTCTTCTTAAATTCGCAATGCGACATCCGCCCGTCCGCAATTGAATGTTCCGGCACTTGCTTTGCAAAACAAGCTGGCTGAACTGCTATTTGTGCGTCGAAAGTGAGCGAGAATAAAACGCTGGCGTGTACGGGAATTGAGCAATCTCTTTGTGCGTAAGCGGAGATAACTTCAAATTGCGAACTGCGAAAATGAGTCTCGAGATTTATCAGAAGAAACGTGATTTCACTCGCACGCCTGAGCCGCGCGGGAGGATTTCAAAGACCGACCGCCATCGTTTTGTGGTGCAGGAGCATCACGCCTCTATGCTCCATTTCGATTTTCGACTGGAGATGGGCGGCGTGCTGAAATCCTGGTCTGTTCGTCGTGGGCCTTCTCTTGATCCGGGCGAGAAGCGGCTGGCGGTTCAGACGGAAGATCATCCCGTTGAATATCTGAAATTTCAAGGGCACATTCCAGAAGGCAACTACGGCGCGGGCGAGCACATGAGATGGGATGAGGGCACATACAAATTACTGGAGGGTGAAGATCCGCTCGAACAGCTTGAGAAAGGAAGACTGAAATTCGAGCTTCGCGGCGACAAACTTAAGGGGGCGTTCAATCTTGTGAAGATGGGCGGGCGCGACAACCAGTGGCTTCTGATAAAAAGCAGGGACGAGTATGCGAAAGAAGGCTGGGAGCTTGAAGCTATTTTGAAGACAGAGGAATTGAAGAGGTCGAGCAGGCCGAAAAAGAGGGCGAGCGCGAAGGGCGTTAAGAGATTGAAGCAGAGTGTCGAGGGCGAAGTTGTTTCTGCCAGCAGCGCTTTCAGGAAAAGGAATCTGAGCGGCGATCTAAATATAAAAATAGGCGGCGACCCGTTAAAGCTCACGAACCTTGATAAAGTTTACTGGCCCAAAGAGGGTTACACGAAAGGCGACCTCATACGCTACTACTATGAAATCTCAAAATACATTCTGCCTTATTTGAAAGACCGCCCGCTGATTATGAAGCGTTATCCGAACGGGATTAAGGGCGCGTACTTTCACCAGCACGACGTAAACGAAGCTCCCACTTACGTTCGCACCGAAACGCTCGAAGTCGAAGAGGGGCACGAGGTTGATTACATCGTCGGGGATAATCTTCAGACCTTAATCTACATGGCTAACCTGGGCGCGATTGAGCGCCATCCCTGGCACTCGCGCACAGAAGACCTTGCGCACCCGGACTGGCTCGTTTTTGATATGGACCCGGGCAAGTCCGTCGAGTTCGAGACCATCTGCGAAGTCTCGCTCGGCACGCGAGAGATTCTGAAAAAACTGGGACTCGAAGCTTACGCGAAGACTTCCGGCTCAAGAGGCATTCACGTCTACGTGCCTGTAAAGCCGAAGTACAGCTACGACGAGGTGGCGGAATTTGCAGAAGGCGTGGCGACGATTGTTGCGCGCGAGAATCCAGAGGTGGCTACGGTCGAGCGCTCGTTGAAAAGACGCAAGCGCGGGCAGATTTACGTTGACCACATGCAGAACGCGCGCGGCAAGTCTGTGGTCGCGCCTTACTCTGTACGACCGCGCGAGGGGGCGACCGTCTCCGCTCCGCTCGATTGGAGCGAGGTCGAACGCAAAAAAATAAGGACGCAGGATTTCACCATCGCAAACGTGCTGAAGAGGGTGAAGCAGAAGGGAGATTTGTTCAAACCCGTTCTGAAGAAACGTCAGGGCATGGAAGAGGCTATGAAGAAGTTGACGGAACTCCTCAATGAATCAAAAGCTCGCACTGCGCGGGCTTGAATTTCGGATGAATCATTAGTTAAGGGGGAAGACAATGCCTAGAGGTGATAAATCAGCTTATACGGATAAGCAGAAACGTCAAGCAGAGCACATCGAAGAGGGCTATGAGAAGCGCGGTGTGTCGAAGAAAACGGCAGAGAAACGCGCGTGGGCTACTGTGAACAAGGAATCGGGCGGCGGCAAAAAGAGCGGCTCGGGCCGAGGCAAGAAGGAGTCGCACGCATCTTCGCGCAAGGGAGGCAAGAAGGGCGGTAAAAAAGGTGGTAAGAAGAGCAGTAGCCGCTGAAGCTTCTTACGCAAGTGTCCTCAGGACAGTACCATATGCCTAGGCATGTGGTACTGTCCTGAGCTACTCCCAAACTCTCAAGAAATTCTCAACCCGTCTTAATATACTTTAACTGTCGCAGGAATTTTCTGGTCGTTGTTCGTACGCGCTAGATTGAAGCGACGGAGTTTGCTTTCTGTTAGGACTGCGTGCCAGAATCCGCGACAATATTCTATTCCGAAGTCTAGGGTGTCTCTACTTAATCATGAAGAAGTTTTGCGCCATCGCGCTGCCTCCCTGGAAAGTGTATGAAAGGAGGAGCGTTTAGGAAAAACGACCATGCTGCGCCTACCCATATTTTTCTCATCTCGTATTATCGCAATTGTTCTGCTTCTTTGCCTGTTGCTCGCAGGCTGCGCAAAACAGTCCGAGACTGCAAACTCTCAACAGCTACCTGCGGTCGTTGCGATTGTGAATGATCGTCCCGTACCTACGAAGCTTTATACGATGTATTTGAAGAACGGACAGGCTGCGCTCTCGCTTGATCCAAATTCGGCGGAAGGGCGCACGAAGCTTGAGCAGTTGCGCGAGGGCATCGTGTCAGAGTTGATTGACAGAGCGTTACTTGTGCAGGAGGCGGAAAGGCGCGGATTCATTATAACGCCTGAGAGAATGCAGGAGGCAGAGCGCAAGACCATAGCGCAGTTCGGAGGCGATCAAAAGTATGATGAATATTTGCGCGAACACAAGTTGACGCGCGACGAGTATCAGGACGTTATCCGAACGGAAATCTACGGCGCGATGATGCGCGAGGAACTGACTAAGGGGATGACGGCGACGGACGACGAGATCAGAACATATTACGAAGCGCACAAGGGCGATCAGGAGTTTCAATTCCCCGAGCGCGTCACCGCGTCGCACATACTCATAGAAGCGCGCCCCAACCTGATAGCGCAAGCTGTAGGGCGTGAGAGAAATCTTTCCGGCGCGGCGCTGGATGGGGCCGTGCGCGAAGAGATGGAGAAGAGGCGCAATCACGCAGAAGAGTTACGTCGCAAGGCTTCATCCGGCGCGGACTTCGCTGCGCTGGCGCGCGCTTCATCCGACGATTCTGCAACGAAGAATCAGGGCGGCGACCTCGGAAGCTTCGCTCGCAACTCTCACCCGCGCGCATTCGATGACGCCGCGTTCGCCCTGAAACCCGGCGCGGTCGGCGACGTGGTACAGACAGACTTCGGCTTCCACGTTATCAAGGTCTTCAAGCACGAGATGGCGCGCGCGCAGACTCTGGAAGAGGCCACGCCTGAGATTCGGCGGCGCATAGTGGGCGAGCACGAAGCAGCGCTGCTCTCAGACACGCTGAAGAATCTGCGGCGCAACGCGCGCGTCCGCATAAACGAGCCTTTCCGCTTCGGCGCGCTTCGTAGCGAATTTCCTCAAAGCTAGCTCGCGCCGAATGTATCTTGCAGCGATGGTCGAGCAAGCTGAAATTTCAAAATGGAGATATGTCATTTGAAATTTCAGATCAGAGATTTGTGATTTCAAATCTTTCAAGGGGATGACAAAAGTAGAAAAATAGTACACGTCTAAAGACGTGAATTAAAAATTCAAAATCAGCGCGCAATTGACCTCTTGTTCCCGCAGTACACGCCTTCTTGCCATCGTCTCAAGTTTTCCTCAACCACTCCACAGAAATCGAAAATAGCGAAATTTCCTAAGAAATTCGGCTGATTCCGGCTTGGGCAATGTGCCTCAAGTTTTTCTCAGGTGGTGGCGATTATCCTTTCAGCATGATTGATTGGGAAATGATCTTCGGTTAACCCTCGCGCAAGTAGGGTGGCGCTGCCGAATGGGGGCGGCGGCGTCACCCGCTCCTTAGAAGACCAGAGAGTTCGCGCCCCTTCAGCCATGAAAAGCTTAAGAAGGCTTCAAACAAATTCAGGAGAATCAAGAATCATGCTTAAAAATCTTTCTAACTTTCGTCTGGCTATGACGCTCCTTCTCATCGTTGCCGGACTCATCTTCGCGCTGCACTACGCGAACGCTTCTTCAGCCTCGTCAAACGCAGGCACGACTTCCGTAATAATCGAATTACGAGACGAACCCGGCGCTGTTTACAAGGCAAAGATTCAGCGCGCCGGTGGGAGCGTTTCAAACGAACAGCTTCAGGCATATCGCAATCAATTGCGCACGGGGCAGGATCAGCTTCTCAACGATCTGCGCTCACGCGGCGTTCAGTTTCAAGTTGATACGGTTGACATAAACAATTTCGACGGCAACCTCGCGGGCAAGGTCGAGTATCGCTACACGCTGGTTCTTAACGCTGTGACGCTCACCGTCCCTCGCGCCGCGATTCCAGTTATTGAGAGTTTGCCGCAGGTCAAAAAAGTTCATCAGAACGGCTACCTTCACGTGGCGCTCAATAAGAGCGTTGACTATATCAATGCGCCGAAAGTCTATGGCCGTTACCAGGAGGTGACGCCGACGGACAATTTCAATGAAGGCTATGAAGGTCAGGGCATCAACATCGCTGTGCTGGACACAGGCATTGACTGGAAGCACGAGATGTTCGGCGGCGATCCTACGCCTCCGCGTCTTGGAATACTGCCGGAAGCAGCAGCAGTCAACACGAACAAGAAGGTCATCTATTACCTGCCGCTCGCCGGAACAGTTGACGATTTCGGTCACGGCTCGCACGCATCGGCTGACGCAGCCGGGTACATGGGCACTGCGCCGGGCGCAGACGGAATTCCCGGAACATCCGACGACATCAGGATTCACGGTGTTGCGCCGCAGGCTCGATTGATGGGCTACAAGGTCTGCGCAGGCGTGGGCAGTTGTCTGAACGCCGCGACTATTCTCGCAATCGAAGATGCGGTTTCGCCTTACACGCTGAAGGCCGTAGGCTCGAACACAACGGGCGGCGATGTTCCGCTTATTCAAAAACCTGTCGCGCACGTCATCAACATGAGTCTGGGCGGCGCAGGCGGCCCCGACGATCCTGAGTGCATAGCTTCGGACAACGCCGCGTTGATGGGCACTACGGTCGTCGCCGCAGCGGGCAACGATGGGCCAACAGATTCTACCTTGGGCGCTCCTGCGGCTGGACGACGAGTGATTGCGGTTGCTGCCGATACAGACCCCGGCACGGGCGTCAACACTGCCGACGTTATTGGCGGTCGCACAGGCATGAAGGCGATTGCTATGGAAGGCTCGCCCGCTATCCTGACAGACATCGTACAGAACTTTGTTTACTGCGGTCTGGCCGAAACTCCTGACGCAGTTCCCAGCAACGTAACCGGCAAGATAGCCGTCATCATGCGCGGCAGCACTGTGAACACGCCTGAGCTTCCGGCTGCTGGCTCGCTCGGCACAGGACTCTTTACTACCAAAACAACGTGGGCAACTGCGAAAGGCGCTATAGCGGTTGTCTTCATCAACAACGTCGAGGGCGAGCTTTCAGCCGCGACCGTGCGCAAGTCAGTCGTCCCCGTGCTGGGCATGTCACAGGATAACGGCAACTACCTGCTTGGCCTGTTGGGTGCGAATCCTGCGGTCGGCGCGTCTTCCACTCAACTTCTTCGCATCAACAAAGGTCAAATCTTCTCGCCGGACATGGCCGACTTCAGCTCGCGCGGCCCCGTAGAGGGCTTCGGCCAGATTAAGCCGGACGTGAGCGCGCCGGGCGTTGACATACTCTCCGCCACGGTTCGCGTCGGCGCTGCCGAGACGAATACGGGCACTATGTTCGATCCGACCGGCTACATCAGGGCCAGCGGCACAAGCTTCTCAACGCCGCATGTCGCGGGCGTCGTAGCGCTCATCAAGCAGGCGCATCCGGATTGGACGCCGGACATGATTCGCACTGCGCTTATCAACACGGCGACGAGCCTTCGTGATTTGAACGGACAGCCGAAAGCGGACGGACTCGCTTCCGATCCAATCATGGCGCAGGGCGGCGGACTCGTTGATGTCTATCGCGCCGTCAACGCGAAAGCTTTGATGGGTGTCGCGGGCGATGGTATCGCGCAGCCAGGCATACTGGGCAGCCATTCGTTCGGCGCAGTTCCCGTCATCAACTCGCGCGTGACGCACACGGAAAACGTGACCGTCACAGTTCAAGACCTTACGGGTCAGGGCGGAACTTACAATCTTTCAGTCGCAAACAATCGCTATCTTGAGCAGGACGGCATCACTTCGACCTTGAGCGCGCAGAGCGTAACGGTTCCTGCGGGCGGCTCGGCCACGTTTACGGTGAACGCTACAGTTGACGGCGACCGTGTAAGGGACACGAGCAAGGCGTTGCAGATGCAGTGGTACGTCGTGGCGCAGTCGGCTGCGGGGCAGACGATTCACATGCCCTTCTACATGCGGCTCGTTCCTACAGTTCCTGCGGGCGCGGCTGCGACTCAGCCGATTAACGAATCGGGCACGATTGCGGCTGGCGACGGCGGCACGCAGTTGGTTGCGGGCACGACCTATCAGGATTTCACAGTCACGACCGATTCGCCTGCGGCGAGCCTCGATGTGACGCTGAACTTCGATCAGATCGTGGACGGCGTTGCTCACGACCTTGACCTCTATCTCTACGACGCGGCTGGCACAGAGGTTACTCATTCAGGCAATCCGGGCGGGCCGGAACACATCGCTGCTGAACTCGCCAATCCGGGCAACTACACGTTGCGCGTTGTGGGCTTCGTGGCAGCGTCAACTGATTTTACGTTGACGGGCGCGGTCTCGAAGGGCGGCGCTGCGCCCAACTTGCAAGCTATTGCGGGCGAGTTCACGGATGCTGCGGGCAAGGCGATTGATTTCGACGGCAGCTACACACTTACATGGCAGCCCGTCGGCAACGCTCAGTTGTTCGAGATAGAGCAGTCCGTCAACGGTGGCGACTACGAGGTCAGAGGTCAGGTTGACGGCGGCACCACGCGCCAGTCATTCACGAATCAGCAGGACGGCCAATATTCCTACCGCGTTCGTGCGCTCACGCCTGGACGCATAGGCTACTACGTCACATCGCCCAGCAACACGCAGGGAATTGTGGTTGACCACCGTTCGCTGGCAGACATCTCCACTCAGGTCAGGACGGCTATCTCGAACGTGTCGCTCACGGGCGGCGTGTTCAAGATGGACATGACGCTCACCAACCAGTCGGGCAACACCTACTTCCCAATGGTTAACCTGAATGTCATTCGCGTCAGTTCGACTTCAAACACGGTGACTGTTTCAAACGCCGACAATGGCGGCAACGGCACAAGCGCGACGACGCCTGCGCTCTTCGCTTTCTCGAACAAACTTGGCGCGGATCAGATATTCAACCCGTCTGAGACGACCGGCAGCCGCACGCTGCAATTCAACGACAGTGCGTCGGAGTTGTTCACATTCGATGTAGCGGTCACAGCCTACACGCATGACAGCGGAGGAGTCGGTGCGATTAGCGAAACCGGCGCGGCTCAATCAACACCGGGCGGCGGTCAAAGCTCTAGCTCGCCGCTCAGCTTGCGTGGCGTGACGAACGTGATGCGCTTCACGGTCAATCCGCTGACTCGCAGCGTGACGACGCAAGTGCTACCGCTCGGTCGGTAAGTGAAAAAGGAGAAGGCGGCTTCGGGCGGGATTCGCTCTAAGCCGCCTTAAAACTTTGGAGGCAGGCATGAAAAGAATCTTCGGCGCACTCTCGGTTCTCATCCTCGCGCTCATTTTCACGGCGGGCGGCGCAATGGCCGCGCCGCGTGTTGACCCGGAGCTTGCTGCGCGACTGGCGAATGCACAGAGCAGCAAACAACTCTGCGTGATTCTGACATTCGATACGGAGCGAATAACTCAGCAACAGATAGCGGCGGTCAAGGCTCTTGGAATCACAACGGGCGTGAACGTGCCAGCGAAGACCACTGTCACCGTGGGAGGCCAGCCGCTCGTGGACAACGCGCAAATTCCTGCCAACGCGCGCGGGCTTGTGCAGTATGCGCTCGACAATGGATTGATGGAATCGTTCCCGGCTGAGGTGCGCCAGGGTTGCGCCCGGACAGTTCATGGCGCTGCCCGGCCCGCGATTTGAGCCAGCGCGCACGGTCAGGCGCTCGGAGTTCATCACCCCGGCCACGAAGCTACTCAACCTGATATTCGGGGAGTAGTAGCGTAGGGGCAGGGGATTTGTCCTCTGCCCCTGCAAATCTCAAGTTTTCCTCAAGTGTCCAGAGAGAACAGGTAAATGCGCTTTTGTTAGGAAAAACGACGGTTTTTACGGTTTCCCGTTGGCTCAAGTTTTTCTCAGGTGGTCTTGGTTAGATTGCATGCTGGACGGGGGCGCTAGTCGAAAGCCTCGCAGGAAACCCGCCCTCGCAAGACTTGAAAATTTTTACGGAGGCTGCCAGAGAAAATGATTAGAAGAATCACTAACACACTGCTTGCCACGTTGCTTGTTTGCATCGTCGCCACTGTCGCCAATGCTTCACGACTCAGCCCGGAGCTAGCGGCTCAACTCGCGCAAGCGAGCGACGCGACGAATGTAGGCGTGGTCATCGTCTCATTTAACACAACGTCGGGTCTCAACGAATCTCACCTGAACATACTTCGCGGCGTAGGTATCACGAAAGGCATAACGCTTCAGAGATTAGGAATGGTGGCAGTCGCTGCGACGGCAGGTCAGGTCAAGGCGCTCGTCTCTAATAGTTCAGTGCGCTCCGTCTGGTCTAACGACCGCCTGCATTATCTGGACAACGAGGCGCGCACACTGACGGGTGTAGAGCGCACGCGACGCGATGCTTCATTCACAAGAACCAACGGCGGGCTGCCCGTATCCGGCGCGGGCGACTTCTCCATCGTCATCAACGACAGCGGCATTGACGCAACGCACCCGGACTTACAGTTCGGCACAAAAGTTATTCAGAACGTTCAGATATTGGCGGACGAGCAGACGAACAATACGCTCGTCGCAACGCCCCAACTCAACGGTTTCACTTCATTACAGGTTGTCGAAAACGTGCCTGACACGGATTTGAACGTCGGTCATGGAACGCACTGCGCTGGCATAGCTGCCGGGACAGGCCAGCAGTCCGGCGGACTCTACGCGGGTGTTGCGCCGGGAGCAAAGCTCATCGGCACAGGTTCGGGCGCGGTGCTCTTCATACTGAACGCGCTCGGAGGTTTCGAGTGGTCTTTGACCAACCAGCCCATCTATAGGATTCGCGTTATCTCAAACTCGTGGGGCGGCGGCGGAGCGTTCGACCCGGACAATCCTATCAACATAGCCAGCAAGAACGCGCACGATATGAACATCACCGTGATCTTCGCAGCAGGCAATGAAGGCCCTGGGCGCGACACCATGAACCCTTACGCGAAAGCTCCGTGGGTGATAGGCGTTGGCGCAGGGACGAAAGAAGGCGGTCTCGCAAGCTTCTCGTCGCGCGGCACGGCCAGAGAAGATCGTCTGGCTAACTCAGACCCAAACGACGATAACGATGCTCCGACTCTTGTTGCGCCCGGCACGGGTAGAGAGTTTGACAGCAACTCTACGAAGTTCACGGCAGCTATTCTCTCAACTCGCTCCAAGTCGAACGTCTTCGCCAACGGTTTGACGGACGACACAGAGATTCCTGCGGCCTATCTTCCCTACTACACGCAGATAAGCGGCACTTCTATGGCTACGCCGTTCATCGCGGGCACGGCAGCGCTGCTGCTAGACGCGAACCCGGTGCTTACGCCGGACGAGATCAAGCAGATTCTGGTGGCGACAGCATCGCGCATGCCCGGCTATCAGGAGTATCAGGTTGGCGCAGGCTACGTGAACGTTCACGCGGCAGTTGACATGGTATTCAACAACAAGCAGTACGGCTCGGCTTTCGTGCCGCAGTTCAACGCGCAGTTCACCATTAGCGATAACGTCGCGCCGCAGCCCTTTCACATGAATTTTAATCCGGCTGCGCTGCCCGGCGATCCCAGCAACCAGATGAAGGTCACAGTTGTCGAGGGGACGACCGTTCTGGACATACTGGCGAAAGCGGATAACGTCGCGGGGACGCACGACGGCGACACCATAGGTCTGATAGCCATAGCCCCGGACGGCCATACCACATACTCAAGCGGAATACAGATTCCTGTGCTCTACTCGCGCAACCGCGAAATCGTAGTCATGAACCCGCAGCCGGGCCAATGGACGCTGGAAGTGCGCGGCGCGCGCGGTCTCTCCACAGCGCCGCAGGCGAGTTCGCCGACCGCAGGCGCAGGAACGCCCGGCAGCATAGACGGCACAATCCGCCAGAAACTCTACACACTCGCGCCGATTGCAGACATCGTAAACCACACGGCGCGCACGCAGATCGAGTCCGTCTTAAAGAATCGCATGATGGACACATTCTCAGACGGCACATTCCGTCCAGATGCGAACGTCACGCGCGAAGACCTTGCTCGCCTTCTCTTCCTGAACACGCCGCTTCGCCAGACTCTGGGCAGCACGCCGAAGTTCACGGACGTGACGGGCGACATGGAAGCAATAGCCGAGGCTGTGACGGCAAAGGGTTCGACCTTGCGCGACTACTACACTAGCGATTCATCTCAAGCGCCTGCCGGGATGATGAGCGCTACAGGTAACGCTTTCAACCCGACGGGCATAGTCAGCCGACTGGACATAGCAGTTGCGCTGGTGCGTGCTCTGGGCTTTGACGCGGACGCGAAGGCGAAGGCCGGAACTAACGTAACCGTAAACTACAGCGGCCAGACGTTAACGCTGGCAGACAACGCGGACATTCCTCCGTTGATGCGCGGTTACGTGCAGCTAGCGCTTGATCGCGGAATTCTTCAAGCGTTCTTCACGCTTGAGCAGGGGCCGTTCGATCTTCAACCGACTTTGAAGGCTCGCGTCCACGCGAATGATCCAACGACGCGCGCATTCATGGCCTACGCGCTTGAAAACTACCGCCAGCATTTCGTGGCGGGCAATTGAAATTGAGTTCGTCTCATGTGCCGTCGCTTTGTCGGGGAGCGACGGCGCGTGAGACGTGCTGCCGGTTCGAAAGAATGACTCAAAGGCAGCCCGAGTCGTTCTTTCGAACCGGCAGCAATGAAGGCAGTTTTCAGTTTTTAGTTTTCGGTTTTAAGAGAAAACCATCCAGGCTGAAAACTTAAAACTGAAAACTGTTCTTATCCGAAGGAGAGAGAGCAATGACAAGAGGAATCATCGTCGTCCTAACGTTCGTCCTCGCGTTCACGTTGTGCGCCGCAAGCGCTATGGGCGCGCCGAGCATTGATCCGGCGCTTGTGAAAGCCGTCAACGCCAATCCGCAGGCCCTGACGCCTGTCATGATTACGTTTACGCGCAAGCCATCGTCAATTGAGTTCACTCAGCTACGCGCGCTTGGCATCAAAGGCGGCATCTATTTCAACGCGCTGCCGATGCTAATAACGGTCGTGAACAGGTCGCAACTGGATGCGCTCTCGCGGCGCTCGGACGTGCGCTCGATTTACGCGAACCACAAGCTCAACCTGCTTGATGATCGCAGTCGCCCGTTCATAGGCGTGACCGCGCTTAGGTCTGACAATCAGACGACGGCTCGCAATCACGGCTTTCCCATCTCCGGCAACGGCGTCGGCATCGCTTACGTTGACACGGGCATTGACGGCACGCACCCCGATTTGCAACTCGGCAAGAACCTTGCGGGCAACGTCAACTTCCCGCTCGCAGAGCAAACGGCGGTCGAGATAGCCAGCTTCAATCAGTTCGCCCCGGTAATTGCCATCGAGAATATACCGAACTCTGATATTGAAGGCGGACACGGCACGTTCGGCGCTGGCGTCGCGGCGGGCACAGGCCAGGCTTCCGGCGGGTTTTACGGCGGGATGGCTCCGGGCGCAAAGCTACTTGGTCTGGTTGCGGGCAACGACGCTGGCCTGACTTCATTCGGCATCGTACAGGCTTACGATTACGCGCTCGTCAACCAGTTTCGCTACAACATCAGAGTCTGCAACAACTCGTGGGGAACGACCATCGCCAATGTGCCGTTTGATCCGAACGATCCTATAAACGTCGCAACGCTCTCTCTACACGATCACAACATCACGGTTGTTTTCGCAGCAGGCAACGACGGCGATGCGCCTGATGTTATCAATCCATATTCGGTAGCGCCGTGGACGATCTCCGTTGCGGCGGGAGATAAAGAGTATAAGGGAAGCCCTGCCGGATTCTCTTCGCGCGGTAATGATAACGGTACGGGTTACGATGTGGCAGGGATGCCGGGCGACCCCAGCCTCGCTCCGAATCTTCGCCCTGACATCATTGGCTCCGGCGTCAACATCAAGAGCACGCGCCTTAAGGGGCCGGGCGAGACGAACATTGCGGGAACAGTGCCTTATCTGGGCAACGACGCGAACACTATCCCTCCGGCCTACCTGCCTTACTACACGACCTCGCAGGGCACAAGCTTTTCCACGCCGCAGGTGACGGGCATTGTTGCGTTGATGATGGAAGCGAACCCGCTACTGACTCCTGACGATGTGGTAACCATCTTGCGGCAGACGGCGACGCCTATGCCTTACGAGCAGCGAGTGGTGGGCGCTGGCTACGTTGACGCGCACAACGCTGTGAGAGTTGCTATGGGACTTGCGCAGGTTGCGCATCCGGCGAATCTGATGCTCAACCCCGGCGATGCGCAGGTGAACGACCCTGCCGGTGATACGGGCGGTAACGCGGCGCAGGATGTTCTGACAGGGCGCTTCCAGTATGACGCGGGCGATCCTGCTAACAGCGTCGAGCCTGCAATCGTTTACACTATGAATGTGGTTGATCTATCGGCGAAGCAGCCGAACAACGCTTGGCTAATGAGTTCCAACTGGCGCAACCCTGACACGGGCGCAGTCATAAACATCTTCGTCTCTGTAGAAGAAGATGCAGCGCTGGGAGAGTTCTACGACGCGGGCATGATCGCTCCAGACCCGCAGACGGGCGTGAATACACAAACGTCTCTTGCCAATTCCGGCGTCACGGGACAGATGGTTGGTAACCAGATCATCATACGTTTGCCGATTAGAGCGATTAACGAAGCGATCTTCGGAGCAGGCACAACGCGCAGCGTGGTCGGCATGACCTCTACTGGGACGGAAGCAGACGCGCAACAACTGGTCGGCGCTTTCGGCGGCGGATTACTGGTCTTCCCGGACACGGCAGGCGGCGTTGATTTCAAGGTTGGCCCGTGATGTTTGAAGACTGAGAATCTAATTTTCATGGCAGCGGCCAGGGGGAAGCCCGGATGACCTGCTCGTGCAATCTCTCCCCGCACGAGCAGGCTATCCGGCAAAAACATAGGCCGGGAAGATGCGCTTCAATGCACTTCCCGGCCTATGTTTTTGTTCAAGGCTCTGCGGAAAATTTAGCCGCGCGCAATCTTTCAGAGTAGAATCGCAAAACATTTTCTAAAAGAGTGAAGCAAAGTAACAGTTTGTTCTGAGGAAAGGTGTATGCGAAGGATGATTAGCATCGCGCTTCTTTGATTGAAATGAGTCTAAGATTACAAATAGTCTGGCTGTTTCTGCTCGCCATACCAATCGCGTGCGTCGCATGGACTGTGACGCACGAGGAGGTTTTCCGCGAGCCGCGAGATTTCTGTATGCGAAAGAGCCAGACCTGCCGCAGCCTCGTCGAGCGAAAATTCTTCTATCTCTTCACCTGCGAATACTGCTTCAGCCACTACATAACAATTCTCTTTCTAATACTAACGCGCTACAAACTGCTCATGACGGACTGGCGCGGCTATATACTGGCCTGGCTCGCGCTTGTCTGGGTCGCCAATCAATACATGAGCATCTACAACCGCCTGCGCCTTGACATCAAGAGCGAGCGTGTCGAGATTGAGAGCAAAGAAAAAGAGATAAACGGTAAATAGAACGAGCGAGTGTGCGAAGGCTTAGGCGCAGGAAAACTCTACTGCTGGAATCCGGGCGCATGGCGACTATCAACGAAGAAGAGTTCAGAAAATTGTGTGACCGGTTATTCGCTGACCGTGAAAACGTCTATGCGCTCAACCCCGCGATGAGCAGGCGCGACACGCTCTTCTGGATGCTTTATGGAAGTTTACTCAGCCTTCTGGACATACCCGCCGATTACGAGCCAGCGATTCCTCCCGAAAAGAGCGACAACCTTTACGCCGCCGCTATCCTTGATATTCTTCAAGGCCGTATGAGCACACAGTTTGATGCAGAGAAATATCTTTCAGAACTTTCACGCAGGGTTGAAGAGGATGCCGAATCCCCTTGATTACTCAATCAGCCTGAAATTCTGAACACACAACGCTCCCGTCTGTGGCTTAAGCTCTTAATCCTGCATTCACGATTCACGCGCTTCCCGTTTCTGTTGTATAAATATAGCTGCCCGTATCAAACAACTCGCTATCCGAAGCCGGAGAAATTTTTTATGAACTATTACGAGAACGTATTGGGTCTCATAGGCCACACGCCTCTTGTTAAGCTGAGCCGCATCACGCGCGGGCTAACGGCCACTATCCTGGCGAAGATGGAGAACCTGAACCCCGGCGCATCTGTCAAAGACCGTATTGGAATCTCCATGATTGAGGCCGCCGAGCGCGAAGGAAAGTTAAAGCCCGGCGGCACGATTATCGAAGCGACTTCAGGCAACACAGGCATCGGTCTTGCTCTCGCGGCTGCTGTTAAAGGTTATAACTCTATATTCGTGATGACGGATAAATCTTCAGTTGAAAAAGCTCGTTACCTGAAATCATTGGGCGCTGACGTAGTTATCACGCCCGTTTCCGCCAAACCCGGCTCGCCCGATCACTACGTCACGGTGGCGCAGCGCATAGCCAAAGAGACCCCGAACTCTTTCTACCCGGATCAATACTCGAACCCTGCGAACCCTGAAGCGCACTACAACACGACGGGGCCGGAGCTTTGGGAGCAGACTGAGGGAAAGATAACTCACTTCGTAGCGGGCATAGGAACGGGCGGAACTATCTCCGGCACCGGAAGATTTTTGAAAGAGAAGAATCCTGACATACGTGTGATTGGCGCAGACCCTTACGGCTCTATCTACAAAACATATAAAGACACTGGCGAGATTCCCGAAGCCACTCCTTACCTTGTAGAAGGCATAGGCCAGGCCACTCTGCCAAAGATTGCGGACATAGACGTAATTGACGAGATACTGAACATCACAGACCGCGAATCTTTCGAGATGTCCAGAAACCTGGGGCGCATGGAAGGAATCTTTTGCGGCGGCTCGACGGGGACGAACCTCGCCGCAGCCATGCACATCGCGCGCGACCTGGACGAAACGGCAATCATCGTCTTCATCGTCTGCGACACGGGCGAGCATTATCTGTCGAAACACCACTCGGACGAATGGATGAAAGAGAAGCGCCTGCTTGAGCCGCAGAAGATAACCGCCGGGCTAATCAACGAGACCAAAGCCGAAGAAGCCCCGCACGCTCTCATCAGCGCTTCACCGAACGAACGCCTTGCAGATGTGCTTGCAAAGATGAGCGAGCACGGCATCACGCAGATTCCAGTTCTGGAAGACGGCAACTCGGTTGGCGCTCTCAGAGAAAACCGCGTGCTTGCACGTATCCTCGGCAACCGTGATCTACTGGAATCGCCCATTAGCGAAGTGATGGAAAAAAGTTTCCCCGTTCTGGATGTTGATGCAAGCGCCGCAGAAGTCACACACGAGCTTCAATCCAGCCCCGCCGTCCTCATAGAAGAGTACGGACGCATCACAGGCATCATCACGCGCCACGACGTACTTGATGTCTCATCCGGCTCGCGCGTATGACGCTTATGGGCACAAGAGACTAGGCTCTCTCATAAAACGTCACCTTCAAATCCTCTTCCAGGTTTAAAGTCGTCCACGCTTTGAATCCTTGCAGGTAATCTTCGGGCATGAATGTGTCCGCGCCCTCGACTGTGAGTGGAACTTCCGTGACTATCCAACGTTCTATGTGGGGTAGGAATGAGCGATAGACTTGCGCGCCGCCTATGATGAATAGGTCGCAGGCCAGATATTTATTGAGAGCAAGGACGGAATCAACATCGCGTAGCACGATTGTCGAAGGCTGTGTCTCTATTTGCGACGAGCGGCTGAGGATAATGTTGAGACGGTCTTTCAACGGCTTCTTCAGCGTAGCCCATGTCCGCCCGCCCATAACGCAGGCGCTACCAATCGTTTGCTTCTTGAAAAATTTCATGTCGGCAGAGTAGTGCCAGGGGAGTTGGCCGCCTTTGCCAATCGCCCCCTGCCTGTCAACAGCTACGATGCCGACGATAGCCATGCTTTCTCGTAAAAAACTCTCCTGAAAATTTTTCAGACAGCGACCGGCGCTTCAATCTTACCATGCGATTTGTAGCCGACCAGATTCAAATGCTTGTAATTCATATTCAGTAAACCTTCCAGACCGCGCAAGCGTTTCTCCTCATCAACAATCTCAAGGCGTGGCAATGGCAAGGGTGTGCGCGCGAGCAACTCTTCGACCTGCTCCATGTGATTCTGATAGATATGGTAATCGCCGAGCGTGTAGATAAACGCGCCCGCCTCCAACTGGCAAACGTGCGCGAGCATGTGCGTGAGAAGCGCGTAAGAGCTTATGTTGAATGGCACACCTAAGAAAGCATCGGCGGAGCGTTGATAAAGCTGGCAGTGCAGAACTTTTTCATTCTCAATTTTGAATTGAAACAGAGTATGGCATGGCGGAAGACAACTTTATCCGAGACGCGCGGGTCCCAACCCGATACTATCAACCGGCGCGAGTTCGGATTAGTCTCTATCTCACGAACAAGGCGCGCAATCTGGTCAACGCCGTCTCTCTTCGGATAATTTCCGCCGAACGAGCGCCAGAGGTAGCCGTAGATTGGCCCAAGGTCTCCGGCCTCACGCCCGAAGCGGCCAGTGTGTTCTTCATCAGCCCACTCTTTCCAGATGTCCACGCCGCGCGCACGCAACTCGTTTTCATTCGTGCTGCCGGATAAGAACCAGAATAACTCTTCAGCAATCCATCTGAACGGCACGCGCTTGGTCGTCACAATGGGGAAGCCACGGCTTAGGTTGAATCTGGTTTGATAGCCGAAGTGAGAGATAGTGCCGACGCCCGTGCGGTCTTCGTGGCGATGGCCGTGAGCCAGAATTGATTTGAGAAGGTCGTGGTACTGTCTCATGTGAATCAGTGAAGAAGAAAATCCAGCGAGTCCTGGTTAGTATAATCGACAGCCAAGCCGTCACGCTGGAAAACGCGAGCGGGCTTCTGACCGACAAGAGAAATCTTTGTCCCTTTGACTCTCAGCACTGTGCCTTCCGGCAGTCCGACCACACGCATTTCAGGATTGGCGATGATGAATTCCGTTATGCGCTCGCGCACGGTCGCAGCATACTCGTCAAAAGTCCAACGGACGCCAGCGAACAGCACGCGCTTGATACTAGCGCCCAGAAAATCTTTGATATGCGGCAATGCGAATTGAAGATAAGGCTCGCCCTGCGTGGTAGAGTTGCTTAGAAGTAGTAGCCTGCGATTTGGCATCAGTGTTTTGAAGATGAGCTAACAAAAGTTCGAGGGTATTATAAGCTGTGCTTGCGTTCATAAGGCAAGTTTCACCGCCACAGGACGCGAAGCTTTTCGCGCACGAAAGCAGAGAAAATATAGTTCGGGATTTCAGATTTGAAATTTCAAATCTGAAATCTCTATGCCGCTCTGCGATTAAACTGAAAACTTCGGCCAGCTATATCTTCGCAGGAAAAGTGAAAATGAGATGCTACAACCTTTGTCTGCTGGGCTTCGGCAATGTCGGACGCGCGCTGGCAGAACTACTCGTTAAGAAGGATGAAGAGATGCGTGAGCGATTCGGCATCGAATGGCGAATCACAGGCGTGGCTACGAGACGAAGGGGGTGGCTCGCGCGTCCTGAAGGGTTTGACGTGTCGAAAATTTTAGCGGGCGAGCCGCTGGAACATTTTGAGCTTGAGCCGAAGGATGTGCGCGAGTGGTTGAAGATGGCGCGCGCCGATGTGCTCTTCGAGACCACTTCGCTGAATCATGAGACGGGGCAGCCCGCGATTGATTACATACGCGCCGCTTTGGAATTGGGCGCGCACGCGATTACCGCCAACAAAGGCGTCGTGGTTCATGGCTACAGGAAGTTAAACGAGTTGGCTGGAACTGCCGGTAAAAGATTTTTCTTCGAGGCGACCTGTCTGGACAGCGCGCCCGTCTTCTCGCTCTTTCGCGAAACATTGCCCGCCGCGAATCTGAACGGTTTTAAGGGCATCTTCAACTCTACGACGACCGTGATTCTTGAAGAGATGGAAGCGGGCAAAAGTTTTGATGAGGGAGTAAGACGCGCGCAGATGTTGGGAGTGACGGAGACGGATCCGGCACACGATGTTGACGGATGGGACGCTGCCGTGAAGGTCTGCGCCATAGCGAATGTCCTGATGAATGTTCCGCTCCGGCTAGATGAGATTGAAAGGGAAGGGATTCGCGGCCTGACTAATGAAATGGTGAGGGTCGCGCGCGAAGAAGGAAGACCTTTCAGACTTGTCTCGCGCGCAGCCCGCATCGTTGACGGTGGCGTAGCGGCGAGTGTGCGACCGGAACAGATTTCTCTGAATGATCCGCTCGGCTCTGTTAGCGGCACGTCGCTCATGATTCATTTCGATCTGGACATGATGCCGGGCTTGACCATCGCGTCGCACAATCCGAATTTGCAGAGCACGGCTTACGGGCTTTTAGCGGATTTCATCAATGCAGTTAAGAATGAATGAACGAGTCTTACTTCTTTGCGACTTTGCGGCTTGGCGTGAGATGGTTTTCTCTCGCTGGAGACGCAAAGTTGCGAAGAAGAACGCAAAGGGGGTGATGCCTGGATTGAATTTATTCGCGCCCGCCTGAAATCGCTTTCACAGAATCAACCAGACGCTCAATCTCTTCGGCGGTCGTGTAACAGGCGCAGCCAGCGCGCACAAAACCTTCTCCGGCCTGGCCGCAGCGCTCTACGACCGTCGCGGCGTAAAAATCTCCGTGCGAAGCGAAGATGCCGCGACGTGCAAGGCGGCGCGCGACCTCTGTGGATGCGCAGTTTGAGACGGTGAATGAGAGCGTCGGGGTGCGTGCGTTTTCCGCTGGCGGGCCGTAAAGAATTACGCCGTCGATTGAAGAGAGACCGTCCCGCATCCTCTTGAAAAGCGCCGCACCGCGCGAGTGAAGCTCTGAGAAAACCGCTTCCAATCTTTCGCGCCGCGTTCCCGTCTCCGCAAGCGATGCCAGAAAATCAACGGCTGCCGCCGCGCCGACTATGCCTTCATGATTCTGCGTCCCGGTCTCTACGCGCTCTGGCGCAGTGTCCGGCGCAGGGATGAGTTTTGGGAAGTCCAGCGATTCTAAAAACTGCTGCTTGCCGTAGAGCAGGCCAACGTGCGGGCCGTAGAATTTGTAGGCAGAGCAACTAAGAAAATCGCAATTCATCTCGCGCACGTCCATGAGCGCGTGCGGCGCGTAATGAACCGCGTCAACGAAGACGAGCGCGCCGAATGAATGAGCAATCTCAGCCGCCAGTTGCACGTCAGTAATAGTTCCAAGCGCATTTGAAGCCGCGCCGATTGCCAGAAGTTTCGTGCGGCGGTTGATGTTTTGTTCAAGGTCATCCCAATCCAGTTGCCCCGTCTCCGGCTTCATCTTCACAACGCGCACAGTCACGCCTCGCTCTCTGGCAAGCGCCTGCCACGGCGCAACGTTCGCGTGATGATCTAACTCTGTGATGACCATCTCGTCGCCTATGCCAAGCGAGCGCCCGATTGTTCGTGAGAGATGAAAGGCGAGCGTAGTCATGTTCGCGCCGAAAGCGATTTCCGTCCGTCCAGCGTTCAGAAAATCGGCAAACGTTTCTCGCGCGTCTTCCAGCAACGAATCCGTCTCGGCGCTCGTGGGGTATTCCCAGTGCGTGTTTGCATTGTGATGAAAGAGATAACCCGTCACTGCATCGGCCACCGCGCGCGGGACTTGCGTGCCGCCCGGCCCGTCGAAGTAAGCTACGGGAAATCCGTTATGCATGCGTTCGAGCGCAGGGAAGTGCGACCTGATTTCGCTTAACGGCGTAACGCGGCGCAGTGCTGCTCTCTCTGCTAGTTCGGTCATAGGATGAAAACTCGATTAACTCGCCTGCTTATGCTGATCTTCGTTTGCCTGATTGCGTTGCGCGATTGTGTAGAGGATTGTCTTGACTTGAAACGGCGTGAGGTCTGGCGAGGCTTCCATGATAAGTGCTATGACTCCGGCGATGTGCGGGCAGGCGAAGCTGTTGCCTGTTAGCTGACGATAGCCGCCGCCGGGCCATGTAGTGCGAACCTGAACGCCGGGCGCAATCAGCTCAATGACCTGACCGTAGCGGAAGCCGAAGTTGAACGGGTCGCCGCCCTCGCGTTTTACGACCGAAACGAGCGAGGAGGAGAAGATTGAAGGATAGCTGGGTTGCGGCAAGTTGTTCGCAGCGGCGACCACGATGCAGCCTGCGTGATAAGCGCGATCCAGAAGGTCGTGAAGCGGCCCGAAGTATTCGGGCTTCGTCGTGCCGAGCGAAAGGTTTATGACGTGTATACGCTGCTTGATGGCATAATCCAACCCTGCAAGAAACATCTCGCCTGAGCCTGATGCGTTCGGGCCAAGAACCTTGACGCTGTAAATCTCCGATTCGGGCGCAACCGTTGTGATTATCCCGGCGCACGCTGTTCCATGACCCGCCACGTCGCCCGCCGTTGATCTGCGAAAGACGATTCGCCCGCCCTCCGAAATGGCTTCGACCGACTCTGTTATCTTGCCTTTGAGAGCGGGGTGCTCCGTGTCAATGCCGCTGTCAATGATGGCAACACGCACGCCCCGCCCCGTGCGACCCTTCCAGGTCGTGTCGGGCGTGATAGTCCCCCACAAATCTTTCGCAGCTTTTACGGCACGAGGTCGCGCCATCTCTTAATCATCCTCTTCGGTTTAGAAACTGAGATAGCCTGTGCTGATTGTCGCGTGCTTCTCCGTCCAGCGCGCGAGCGAATCGAGTATGTCGCGGCACAACTGCCGCTCGGCATCGCCACGGCTGGCTATGTCGCGCAAAGAGACGGCGAGTTGCAGAAGGTCTTTATGTTCGGGTGCGGAGCGCACGCGCTTGACCCACTCGCGCACTTCGCGCCCGCCGCTCTCATTCAACGAAGCGTCCAGCGAGCGAGCGAAGAGAGTCTCTATCAGGCCGGCGGTTTCGTGCGCTTCGACGAGCGAAGCGATTGCGTCTGCGAAGTGCGCCGCGCGATCCATCTCTTCAGGCGAGAATGGATCGTATGGCGGCTCGCCCGGTCGGTTGACGAATTCGAGGACTCCCACCATCTCGCTGCCCGTGCGCAATGGCGTCGCAAGCAGCGTCACGGTCTTGAACCCTGTGCGCTTATCGGCTTCAGACCAGAAAGAGCCTTCTTTAGAAACGTCAGCGACGGCCATGGGCTGACCCGTAGAGAAGACCAGACCGGCTATGCCTTTGCCGGGCGGGATGCGAACCTTCTTCAATTCGTCGGCCACGTCGCTGAGCGCGACTAAGAATTTCAGGCCGCCGCGCGTTCCTTCGCGCACAAGCACAGAGGCAGTGTCCGAGCCTACGTCCTTTGCGGCTATGCTCAGCAGGTTCTCAATTGAATTCGTGAGCGGCAAGGTAAGCTGATTCGCCACGTCAACCACGCTGATTGCGTCGCGCAGCCTGGCCTCGAACGAACCCTTAAGGTTGCCGCGCTTTTTCGACGCGCTCTTCTTACTGGATTTCCTGGGGGCAGATTTCATTGTCTTCATCCCTGGTAGAAAAATTCATGCCGGTTAAGATTAAAATGCGCACGGACATTATACGCAAGTCTGCGCCGTGTGGAAGTGAAGAAAGGTGAAGATGAGCTTGTGAACCGGGTGTCGTATGTTATAAGAGTTCGTAGTAGGAGCACTGACCTGGCGCTTTGCCGGAAAGAATTTTGAGTAAAATCAATGTCCGAAATCGTAACTCGAAAGATTCAGGATCGTGTAAATGAAGCGTTGAATAGAGCGTCGAGGCTTGCGCGAGACGGAGATGTGCGCCGCGCGATTCAAGAGCTTGAGACATCTCTTGCAGATGCGCGCTCATCGCCCTATGAGGTCGAGTTCGCAACGCGCGTGCAGTTGGCGCTCACGCTCGCAGACCTTTACCTTTCAGTTGACGAGCCGGATCGCGCGAGCGAGATGATAATGGAAGAGGCAGCATTCGCGGACAAGATTGTAGAGATTACGCGATTCACAGGCTCTGCTGTTCAAAAGCGCTCTGCTGCGGGCTTCCGCGTGCAGGTGCGCGACCGCGCGTCTCAAGTTGCGCTAATCGGCCAACCTGCGCCGGAGATTTCCGTGAAGCAGTGGTTGACGGGCGAGCCTGCGACGCTTGAAGCGTTGCGCGGGCAGGTTGTGCTGCTTGAGTTCTGGGCTACATGGTGCAAGCCCTGCGCCGGGATGTTCCCGAAGTTGAAGCGTCTGGACGAAGAGTATCGTGCGCGCGGTCTTGAAATCATAGCTCTCACGCGCCACTACTTCGCGCAGCGCAACGAAGCTTCGTCCGTCGAAGAAGAACTCAATTTGATGCGCGGCGTGATAGCGCAACATGAATTGGAGTTTCGCGCGGGCGTGATGGAAGACGAGCGATTGCAGGAGACTTACGGCGCAACAGGGTTGCCTACGCTCGTGCTGATTGATCGCAGCGGTATCGTGCGCGACGCGGGGCCGGGCGGGGGCGATGACGTGCGATTCAAACAGTTATTGTTGAAACATCTGGGAGAAGATTTGAGTTAAACGATTCTTTGCGCCCTTGCGTGAGATTAAGCTTTCAAGAACTTCTATCACCACCGATGATAAGCCGGGTGTCCGGGCTTGACTGCCACGAATGTCCCGCGACACGTGGCGCATACCTTACCCTTTGCTATCAATTCGGCTTCAACGATGGCTCTATCGTCTGTTGATTCGACGACGCGCGCGATTAATCGCACGGGTTCGTCAGTAGGCGTCGGGCGAAGCAATTTCACGGCGTAATCGGCAGTCACAGTGCATGGCGGGTGATCCGCTCCTGCCTGTTTCATCAGGTGATAGGTGGCTGCCCAGTTCGAGTGGCAATCCAGCAGCGTGCCTATGATTCCGCCGCTCAACATGCCTGTGAACGACTCGTGATATTTTTCCGGCATCCACTCTGCCACAACTTCGTCGCCACGCGCGAAACTGCGAATGCGCAAGCCCTTCGGGTTGGCCGGGCCGCAGCCGAAGCACTCCATACGCGGCGCGTATGTTTCCTGTAAACTCTTTTCGATCATGAGAAAATTTTTCGATTGTCGTTATTGATTGATTTCCAGAGGATTTTACGCGCGCAGCCTTAATCTCACAAGAAGCTTCGCCAGGTTTTTTTGAAGAAATCGCACGAGCTTCGTGTCGCTTTCTCTAACCGACGAGTGCTAAAATAGTTGAGCAATCACAACTCTGAAATTTTCATTAAGGAGCGCCGCTCATGATTAAAGAAGGCGATGCCGCGCCGGATTTTAGCGCGCATGATGCTGAAGGAAACGAAGTGAAACTCTCTGATCTTCGCGGACAGAAAGTAGTTCTCTATTTTTATCCGAAAGACGATACGCCGGGCTGTACGAAAGAGGCCTGTTCTTTTCGAGATAGTTTTCATGAACTTGAAGAGAAGAAGATAAAAGTTCTGGGCGTTTCGCTGGACAATGAAGAGTCGCATCAAAAATTTGCCGGAAAATACAGCCTGCCGTTCACGCTTCTGAGCGACACGGATCACCAGGTCTCGGACGCATACGGCGTTTACGGCGAGCGCGAGTTCATGGGCAAGAAGTACATGGGGCTTGCTCGAAAAACTTTTCTGATTGACGAGGCGGGGAAGATCAAGAAGATATTCGACAAGGTGAATGTTGAAGAGCACGCTGGCGAAGTTATGGATGCGTTCGCGGCGTGAGTGGAATTTCTCTTGAAAGAAAATTTTTCAAGGAGGGGAAGAAAATGGCATCTGGCACGAAGAAAGGGAGGAAGAGTGAAAGCAGTGGACGCTCTTCTTCCAAAGTCAGTAAGAAAGAGCAGATCATAGCTCTCTTCACTTCGGGCATGGGCGAGGTGGAAGACCTTGCTCTAATCACGGGTTCTCGCCCCAGCTACGTCGGCTCAGTTCTGCAAGAGGCCGGACTGGTGAGCGGCTACTTCGATCTATACACATCGTCCGCACATCCGATGAACGTCTATTCAAAGTTCTTCGCAAACCAGCTAGGGTTCAAGGACGAGGAGATAGCGCGCCAGAGCGTGGAGATAATTGACCGCCTGCACAGACAGTTCGAGTTCGCGGGCGACCGCGCAGGCCAGCATCACGCGCTCGCCATGGCGCTGATAATGTTCGACCGCGCACGCTGGACTGGCAAAGGGCGCGAGGCCAATATCTTTCGCGAGTGGCTGCTGAATCGTCTGGCCGAAGCCGAGTTCATAGACGAACAGGACGTTGACGAAGAAGAACAAGCTTCGTCTGCATCAGCCGGATAGGCTGGAACACGCACACGAAGATGGCGTGAGCCGTCTACGAGCGCGTTCAGAGTCTTTCCAGTTCGGCGAGCGTTCTTTCGTTCTGTACATTGCCAGTGTTCAGGGTCGAGCGCGGCTCAAACAGCATGACGTGAGCCTCTTCGTCTGCGACGGGCCTGTGCTCTACACCGCGCGGGATGACTATAAACTCGCCCTCTTCCACATCTACGTTGCCGTCACGCAACTCCATTCTCATGCGCCCCTTAACAACCAGGAACATCTCGTCCTCTTCGTCGTGATGATGCCAGACGAACTCGCCCGTGAATTTCACCAGCTTAACGTATGAGTCGTTGACCTCGCCCACAATCTTCGGACTCCACTGCTCCTCGAATAGAGAGAAAGCTTTTTCAAGATTAACTTTTTTCATAATCAGATTTAACGAAGAGAGCGCACCGAAAAGTTCTATCTTTCGAGCGTGTTTCAGGTGTGGGATTGTTTCTTGCGCGTGCAACCCGGTCTATGCTATAAAGTCTGGCAGTATCGTCACAGTCTTTCGGGGAGAATCTGCATGGCGAGTATGACGCGCGCGTTCGAGGACGAAACTTACCAGAGGCTTTGCCGCGCGCGCCGGTTCATTGATGAGGGTTTCGACCAGCCGCTCAGCCTGGATCAAATCTCAGGCGAGGCATGCTTCTCTCGCTACCATTTCCTGCGTCTGTTCCGCCGCGCCTTCAACATAACGCCGCACCAGTACCTGACAGAAAAGCGAATCGAGAGAGCGAAAGAGTTGCTGGCGTACGGCAAACTGTCCGTGACAGACATCTGTTTCGAGGTGGGCTTCCAGAGCTTAGGCTCTTTCAGCAATCTCTTTCGTAAGAGCGTCGGCTATTCGCCTATAGTTTATAGAACCAGAACTGCCGAGCGACCTGTGCTCAATATACCCGGACAAAATTCTGCCGCCTCTGTCCCTTCCTGCTTCCTCTTCATGTTCGGTTTGAAGAATCATACGAACTGTTAATTCCGCAATTTTCGAGAAGCAAGATTTTGCGCAATCAACTATCCTCGCTGGCATCAAGAACGCGAGGAGAATTCGGGATGATTAAAAAAATGTCGCACGTCACAATCTGGGTCAGCGATGCCGAGGAAGCGAAAAAATTCTATACTGAAACTCTGGGATGCGAAGTCCGCAGGGATGAAATGGTGGGCGAGCAGTTCCGCTGGCTGACCGTTGGGTTCAAGTCTCAGCCCGATCTGGAAATGGTGCTGCTTGAGCCTAAAGCCGGAATGCTTCTGGACGAAGAGAGCGCAGCGCAGCTAAGGTCGCTCGTTGAGAAGGGCGTGCTGGGAGCGGGCGTGTTCGGCACGAACGACTGTCGCGGGACTTACGAGGAATTGAAGGCCAAAGGCGTGCGCTTCATGGGTGAGCCTGCCGAGAGACCCTACGGCATCGAAGCCATCCTCAGAGACAATTCGGGCAACTGGTTCAGTATGACTCAAGAGAAGAAGTGATGTCGGATTGCTGGAAGATGAAGTGAAGTTTAGATGAAGAGCGGGAACAATCCCGCCTTCCAGACTTGCGAGCTTTCATAGTTGAGTAGCGAAGATGAAACACTCAACTTCAATAACCTCAAAGGTCGGGAAGGGCGGCTTGCCCCCGCTCTTTCGTCAATACCAATCATTATTTATAACGAAAGCACCGAGCTACTGATTAGGTGTCTTAATGCTGAGACACCTAATCAGTAGCTATAGTTTCGCTATCAAGCTCGCTTCAAACTGCGCGCGGCTTGCGCTTTGGGCGTCGCTTCGTTTGCAGTTGCTCTGGGTCTCGCAGATTGTCCCGGCGCTGTTTGCGTCTTCTCTATGCGTGCGGTCATGCGGCGGTCAAGGTCTGCTATCTCGTCGGAGGTGAGACGATAGATGTTGTGCTGGTTATGGTAGAGCTTGGCGGCGGTCAGTATGTCTGCTGGCTTGAAGCCGTGCGCCTCTGCCTTTGCGATCAGGTCTTGAATGGTAATGGGGGGCGGGACGAGGCTGATGGGCGAAGGCTTCTCTTCCAGAATCTCTGGAACGGGCGATGGCTTCGGCGCTTCCATTGGCAATTCCGTGCCGTGCACATACTTCATGTGGCTGAGGAAATCATCGAAGGTCGCGTCGCCTGTCATCTCGAATCCGACCTCGAAAGCTGGACTGTTGGATTTAACGATCTGGAAGACACGAACTACTTCGCCCTCTCGCTCCTGAAGTGAAACTTCGACCATGATGTCAACGAAGTATTCCAGACCGCTCGCGGTCATGGGAAGCACGCGGCCTACTTCATTGTCCTCTTTGGCCTCTTTGCCTTTGGCTGGAATCTGGTCAACTATGACGACAGATTTTCCACTCTCCATGCAAAGACGACGTAGCACGCCCTGCAAGATCATCTGGTCTGCTGCGAGTTCTTCGGCGCTGGGTTGAGCCAGAGGGTCGCCCGTTCTTTCTCTCACCGCCGCAACCACCTCGCTGTGCTTGGCGCTGAAATATGCTGCCCACGAATCCAGAGCGTAGCAGCCGTAATCTTGCGCTTGGCCCTCGCCTGACAAAGCCCAGTCAATGAATTCCGGCAGCTCGTCCGGGTGTAGAACTTCGATTGCATCGAACTGCGTGCCCACGCCTTTCAGCAGGCGCGCCTTTCGCTCAACGTCGAAGATGCAGAGGCGACCCAATCCTGCCTCTGCCATGCTACGAATGAAGTGGCTCTTGCCTGTGCCTGCGCCGCCGCGTACGGCCATAACGAGGCGCTGCTGGCGCGGGATTCGGCTCAAAGGATTAACTCTAGGTCTTGTTGTGCTCATCATCATCTCTCCCTGAATTAGCCGCCCATCAAAACGGCGTCTCTTGAAATTCCAGAAACTCGCATGAACTCCACCATCTTTCGCGCCCCGTCGGGAGCGGGGAACTCACGCCTCATTTGATCTCGGCGGCGAGTCTAGCATAACTTCCCGCGAAAATAAAACAAAATTTCATGCATGAAACAGAAAAATGCGAAAAAATAGAGGGAAGACGCATAAGGACGGAGCGGAAAATAAATTCCTCTTGACAATAGTCGTTGTCACGACTATATTAGCTTGTGTGACGAAAAAGCTGCAAGAAGAGTTAAAAAGCAGGCGGCCTTTCACGAGTAAGGAAGAGGAAGTCTTCCTGAATGTGCTGAGGACGGCTGACGCTCTGGCGCGCAATTTTGCAGAAGTGTTGAAGCCTGCGAGCCTTTCGCCCACGCAATACAACGCGCTTCGCATCTTGCGCGGAGCAGGACGCGAAGGTCTGGCATGCAAAGAGATTGGCGAGCGCATGGTGGCGCGCGATCCAGACATAACGCGCCTGCTAGACCGAATGGAAAAGCGCGGGCTTGTTACTCGCTCGCGTGAAGCGCGCGACCGCCGCGTCATCACCATACGCATCACGGACGCCGGGCTTCAAATACTCAAAGATTTGGATGCGTCGGTTGATCGCATGCACACGTTGATGCTCGGGCACATGGGTGAGAAGAGACTGGAGGCGCTCTCCGAGATGCTGGAGATGGCGCGCGATAGGAGCAGCTAAATTTTTTTGAGGAGATATTCGTTGCAACGAATATCGAAAGGTGAACACTGATGAGCAAGCTATACATTCCTGTAATCCTGGGCAGCACCAGGCGCGGGCGTCAGAGCGTGAGGGTCGCTCGCTTCGTTAATGCTCGAATGAGCAAGCGAGAGAATCTGGAGACGGAAACCCTTGACCTTCTCGATTACGATTTTCCGATTATGGAAGAGCGCCTTCGATTCGACGAAGACCCGCCGCCGCGCGTGCGCGAGTTCAGCCAGAAGATTGCGCGTGCAGATGCCATTGTCATAGTCACGCCCGAATACAATCACGGCTATCCGGGCGTGCTCAAGAACGCGCTCGATTATCTATTGCCCGAATACAAGCGAAAGCCCATAGGAATTGTGACCGTTTCGGGCGGAAATTTTGGCGGCATAAACTGTCTGGAGCAGCTTCGTCTGGTCACGCTCGGTATGGGCGCGTTTCCAATCCCAGTGGCGCTTCCTGTCTCGCGCGTGCACGAAAGCTTTGACGAAGAGGGAAATCCGCTGGAGGCTTTTTACGAGAAGAGCGCGGAGAATTTTATCAACGAAGTGCTGTGGTTCGCGGAAGCTATAAGGACACAGCGGGAGAAGGGAGAATTAAAGTGATTAAAGTTAGACATGCGAATGAGAGAGGCGAATCGCAGACGTGGTGGCTCTTCAGCCATCACACGTTCTCTTTCAACAACTACTACGATCCGCAGAACATGGGATGGAGCGATTTGCGCGTCATCAACGAAGATTTCGTAAAGCCTGCCGCAGGCTTCGGCACGCACTCGCACCGTGACATGGAGATAATCACATACGTTCTGGAAGGCGCGCTCGAACACAAGGACAGCATGGGCAACACCTCTATCATTCGTCCGGGCGAGGTGCAGCGAATGACAGCCGGAACGGGCGTCAGCCACAGCGAGTTCAACTCGTCGAAGTCTGATCCGGTACATCTCCTGCAAATCTGGATTCTGCCTGAAAAAGGGAATCTTGAACCGGGCTACGAGCAACGCTCTTTCCCTGCGGAAGAGAGAAAAGGGAGACTACGCCTGGTTGCTTCCAGAGCGGGCAGCGACGGCTCAGTCACGATTCATCAGGACGCTAAATTGTTCGTTGCAACGCTCGGCGCGGGCGAAGAGGTGAGCCACAACTTTGAGCCGGGACGCAAAGCGTGGGTGCAGGTCGCTCGCGGGTCTGTCAATCTAAACGGCCAGAGTTTGCAGCAAGGTGACGGCGCTGCCATTAGCGATGAAGAGTCTCTAAAGATTCAAGCGCAGGATGCAGCCGAAATCCTCTTGTTCGATCTCGCTGCTTGAAAACCCTTTGCATTCTTAGAGCCTTTGCGTCTCCAGCGAGAAAAACCACCTCACGCCGTAGGAGCAAAGGCGCTAAGAAGAACGCAAAGAGTTGAGTGCTTAACACTCGTTCTGAAATTCCATCGCTCGTGTATTACAGAAGGGTTACAGCCTGAAGTTGTAATGGCGCGAGCGGGCAGCATCGAGGTACATTTGAAATCTTTCGCGCCGTATGCTTCACGTTCGGTCAAGCTGATTCTTGACAGAAGAGCGCTGAATGACTAAAATCCTTACCACTCAGACAGGATATTTGGAGGCTGTTCCCGCGAGACTCCACTACTGAGAGTCAGAACGCGGGCGAAGAGTCAAACACGTGGCTCTCTACAGCTAGTCGGTGACTTAAGCATCGAATCCAAAAAATGTGCCGGAGCTTTCCGGTGCGCGCTCCGTCGCCCCACGAGTTTTATTGCTGGTGGGGCGATGTCGTGTTTAGAGATAGGGGAAACGAAGACTCCGACGAAAAGTTAAAGTCTGCTTAGCCAATGATGCCCTGCATTGCAAGCCGCTATCGCACCTTTAAGCCATAGCTTGCGCTCCATGTCCAACTCTTGCACGACCGCTCGAAAGTCCTGCTCATCTCTGGCTCTGGGGTTTTTGGATTTATAGAGCAACACGATCTCCGGGCACAGGAACTTCACGCCCATCTCCGACGTTAGGTAACAATCAGCAATCGCTTTTGTGACCTGCGCATTTCTTCTGTAGACCCACACGCTCCCGTTCGATTCATTCAGGAGAATTTCAAGTTGCTGTATCCGTGCCGTCTCGTTCAAGCAATAAAGCTCGTGAACAGGTGGCTCTAACATCTCACCCTCAAGCCAGCGAGACGGTTCTCCATTAACTACCTTTTGCAAACGCCAACCCTTGAATTGCTCATGTAAAGCTGTCTGGTCTCTGCGGAAGACGGCAATCTCAATATCATCATGAGAGCGAGTTGTTTTTCCCAGGTACAAATCAATCGCCCAGCCACCGGCGATAAACCAGTATGGCTCGAAGCCCTTCATGATAGTCGAAACTTTTAGCAGCAGGCGATCTAGTTCCGAATCCATGCGCTCGTCACCACGCTTCCAGTCCGCCTAAGCTATTAACTCATCTAACGTAAATAGGATTGGAGATTATCCAGGGATTGTCTACGACGAACGGTTGAAGCTGATTCAGGTAGACTTCTACGCGATACACACCTTTTTGATTTACCGCGAACTCTCTGTGTGTTGCAGAATTTTCCGTCTGAACAGGCGAGCCGTCTCGGATTAGCACGATGCGGCTCGCAACGGGCGCGCTCACATCCAGCCGAACGCCGTCGCCAAGCTGTATCTCGTCGCCCATTATCTTCTGTTCGGTGGTGCTCGAAGCGGTGAAAGAGAAACCGCCCGCATCGCAGAAGAGATCGAATGAGAAATATGAGTGACCGTTTTTGAGAGCAAAAAGAAGCGTCTCTGCGCTCAACTGTTGCCCTTCATGCAGCAGCACGTGTGTGCGCACTATGCGAAAGCTTCGCTCGTAAGGGTCAAGCTTTATCCCTAAAAATCTTCTCCCGGTCTCGTCGCCGAAACGAATCCCTACGTTCGCGTGCGCGTCGTTGCCTGCGGTTGCGACCAGTCTCACGTTGCCGGACGAATTCAACTCGTCCCAGCGCCGCAAGCTTTCAGCGGGACGCTCGTAGAATCTGGCGAAGAGAAGCTCCGGGTAGCTTCTGTAAGACCAGAGGCCGTCGAAGAATAGAGTGAAGTAATTAATTCTCTTCGCGTTGGTGTAGAGGTTGTAGACTTCTATTCCGTCGTAACCATTTGCGCTCCAACTGCGAAACTCCTGCGGGTACGCGACGAAAGCCAGTTCGCCTGCCGCCTTCGCTTGATTGATGAAAGCTTGCGTTGTTTGCGACCCGGCTTTACCAGCAGCCTCGCCACCCGGTACTAAAAGCAGGCGACTGCCGTCGCTTGTGCTGATTTCGTTGCCACCTACAAAGAGCACGCCGCCGTGCATTCCATTCAGAGTCATCCCGGCTGTATCGAGAATTTCCGAAGGGTGCTCGGTCATGACCACGAAGTTGAGACCGTTAACCTGAGCGGCGCGAACAATATCTTCCAGCGTCCCCGTGCTATGTCCGCCAAGATTGGAGTGAACGTGGACGACGCCCCTGTAATCGGCGTAGCCGCTCTCATTCCGGGTGACTACGCGCTCCGCATTCAACCGCTCAATCGCCCCATGCAGTTGGCCCAAACGGTAGCGCCTGTAGGCAAACGGAACTTGCGACACCAGCAGTAAAGCCAGCAGCACGAGCAGGATTTTCTTCCAGAGCTTCATAAAAACCGAGGGGAAGGAAGAAGTAAGAAAGGGGAAATGGGTAAAGGGAAAGAACACTCTACCGGTTAACGCATCTCACTCTTCACCTTTTACCCTCTTCCTCTTTTATCCTTCCTCGCTCCTTCCTTCGCTCCAACGTCGTGTGGCCTCGTGGCGATAGTTGAAGAGCTTTTCGAGGCGCGCGATAACGAAGAAGGGCGCGGCGAGTCTTCCAAAGATTCCCATAGGCGGCTCGAACTCAATCTCGTCGCGCAACAGAGCGCCTTCTGTGTGCGGCTCGACTATGTGTTGATGACGCCAGCTTTTGAAAGGCCCCTTGACCTGCACGTCTTCAAACAGGCGCGGCGGGTCGTAGACCGTATGCTCCGAAATCCATCGCGCCTTGATTGGCCCGAAAACTTTCGTCTCTATAACGGTGCGCGAGCCGACCTCGGAGATGCGCCCCTGCTCAATCACGCGCGTCGCTTCCCACGGGGGCGTCAACTGTTCGAGCGCATCCGGTTGCTCATGGAAAGCGAAGACTCGTTCTGGCGCGGCGCGTATCACACTCTCTTTGACGAAGCGCATGCGAATTTAAGCTCTGAGAAGGAAGATAGTGAAACCCGTTTTCAACTTTGACTCACAGGCGGCCACGCTCCTATTGCCTGACGTATGGCGACAATCTTGCCCAGATGATAGGAGTTGTGAACGGCAAGGCTTCTCAGCACCTCTGCCATAGTAGAAGTGGGCGAAGTCTCCATGCTCAGTTTCTCAGGCGTAGAACTCCATTCGATGGCCTTCTCAAGCCCCGTCGTGAATTCGTTGACAAGCCGCGTCCATTCCTCTTTCGTTTTCGGCTGCGCTTCTGGATAGACGTTGCCCTTCACCCAGTCGTCATACATCTTATGGTCGCGCAGCACGACAATGTTCTGCCACTTCACAGTGTGCCACAGTTCATCGTAGATGGTATGCGATTGCTCCGATAGTTTATGCGTAACCTGTCCGAGCGACAGCCCCGCGACAATCTGCCTGCGGTCTGCAAACTCGCCGTCAACGAGAAGATGTTCCCATTTGCCCAAGACAGTTCTCCTTTATTCTCAAAATTCATCTCAAACGCGAGCAGCATACAACTCTTAGCGAGCTTAAGTTTTCCCTTTGCGCCTTTGCGAGAAACTCCAACTCTTGGCAAGCTCGACTTTCATGTAAATTGCATTTTCACGCAAAGGCGCAAAGAAAAGAGCAAAGACCGCAAAGATGTTTTGAATAGCCCGGAACTGATTTTACTTCAAAAACCTATCGAACCACGCGAGCGTTCTCTCAAGCGCGTCCTGCCTGTGCTTCGGCTCGTGAAAGCTGTGCCCCTCGCGCGGGTAGCGAGCTAAAACCGTCTCAATCCCTCGTCGTCTGAGAGCCATATACATCTCTTCCGATTGCGTGATGTGAACGTCGTTGTCCTGTTCGCCGTGTATGAAGAGCGTTGGCGTCTGCGCTTGGCGCGCGTAGCGAAGCGGCGACCACTGCCACAGAGTTTCATAGTCGTCCCAGGGAAAGCCGCCGAACTCAGCATGAATCAAGTCCTGATAAAGAGAGGTCGAGTAGAAGCTGATTAGATTGCTGACGCTCGCGCGTGAGACTGCGGCTCGAAAGCGCGGCGTCTGCGTGATTATCCAGTTGGTCATGAATCCGCCGTAAGAGCCGCCCACGACGCCCATATAATCCGCGTCAATCCAGTTGCGCGTGCGCAACGCCTCGTCCACGCCCGCCATCAAATCTCTGTAATCGCCTCCGCCCCACTCGCGCAAAGTCCCATCAGAAAATTTCTGCCCGTAGCCGTTCGACCCGCGCGGGTTCATGTAAAGAACTGCGTAGCCTCGCGCCGCGTAAGCCTGAAAGTCGGAATAGAAAGTGTAGCCGTACATCCCGTGCGGCCCGCCGTGAATGCTCAGGATTAGCGGGTAGCGCTGGTTGCTACGAAAGCCTGCGGGCTTTATCAACCACGCTTGAATCGGCGTGTTGTCGAAGCTTTTGAAACTAAATTCTTCAGGCTCAACGGGACGGACTGCGCGCAGAAACGCATCGTTATGGGCGCTCACACGGAACAAGGTGTAATTACCCGTTATCAGGGAGAGCGCAAGCGGGCTGACCCAGACTTCAGCCGGATGCAGTGGATCGCTTATCGTGAATGAGAATGTGATGGGACGATGGCTAAGGCTTATGCTGTAGCTGCTGATTTGAAACGGTAGAGTCAAAAATCTTAGCCATGTCGAATCAGCCGGGAATCTGGCGTCCGCGCGCGCGAACAACGGGCGCATTTCGCCGCTGCCGTCTACACCGACGCGGTAGAGAAGAGACTGGCCGCGACTGTTCGCCAGAAAAAATATTGTCTGGCTGTCGGGCGACCATCGCGGCATCTGCGCGCGGCGGTCAAGCGCGGCAGTCAATTCACGTCCTCTTCCCCCGCCAGCATCAATCACCCAGACGTGCCTGTCTTCCGCCACGCTGTCAATCGTCGTCACATCGCGCGTCGTAGCGGTGTAGGCAATCCACTTTCCGTCGGGCGACCATTGAGGCTCATACTCGCAGCCCGAAGTGCTCGTTATCTGTCGAACGCGCCCCTGCATATCAACCGCGAAGATGTCCGAGTTGTTGATAGCGTCAGGGTCTTGCTCGTGATTTGAGAGAAAAGCAATCTCGCTGCCCTGCGGATTCCATGTGAGGGCGTGGTCATAGTAAGAGCCGGAAGTAAGCTCATGCGGCTGCGCTCCATCGAAAGTCACGGGCGAGTCAACGTCAACAATCCAAACGTGCGTGCGCAAATTATCGGAAAACGACGTGCGCGACTTGTACTGTATGCGGTCTATCACACGTGGATCATCCTCACCGCGTCGCGCAACATTTCCCAAAGGAGTTTCCGCCGTCGCGTTGATGTAAGCGATGCGGTGCGAATCGGGCGACCACGCGAGCCGTTCGCCAGCGTAAGTTATGAAAAAATTGGTCTCTCGAACTTGCGTCACGAAGCGCGGCGTGCCGCCCATTGGCCCAACCATCCAGATGCCGTAGCGGTTATCGTGTTCGGCCAGAAATGCTATGCGCTGGCTATCGGACGACCAGCGCGGGCTAGTGGCCTCCCACCCGGCTGGCAACAGTGGGCGCGTAGCGAGCGACCCTCCCGCCACGCGCCCAACCCACAACGCCGTGCGCGCAGCATCGCCTTCATTCGTCGTCACAGTATAAACGACCCAATTGCCGTCCGGCGAAATCTGCGCGTCCTTCACCTCGGCCACTCGCAGAGTCTCGGCTGGCGTCATGCCGCGCTGCGCGTATGTCAGAGGTGAGATGACTGCAATTGCCAAGACGCACAGAGGAGCGAACAAGATCGAACTCGTCAACGCGCTATGCCATTCAACCACTTTGCGAGCTTTGGTCTTATCTTTGCGCCTTTGCGAGAACCTATAGCTTATTAACCACTCTAGTAATTCCATCCCTGATCAACTCCACATTAAAATTAATCGGCAATCCAAGTCTCTTTCCGGTAAGCCGCAAGTACGTCAACAACTGCTTCCTGTGTACAGGTGATACTGCATCAATTGACTTGATTTCGACAATGACTTTTCCGCCGACCATCAGGTCAACACGAAAGCCCATTTCCATGCGAATCGTTTCATAGACGACGGGAAGCGGTTGCTGTTTGATTACGTTGATTCCACGCTTCTGTAGCTCGTAGGCAAGCGTCATCTCGTAAACTGACTCGAGTAGTCCGGGGCCGAGTGAGGAGTGGATTTTATAAGATGCATTGACAATTTCTTTAGCAAGTTCGTTTTCGGTCATAGTGTGAGGCTCCGATTAGATTGAGCGATTGTGCGAGGAGTTAAGGTTCGCGCTGGAGGCGCAAAGTCAAAGACGTAAGCTCGCAAAGAGTTGAGCTTTTATAGCATAGTGAGGTGCTATTTGAGGAGCGATAATTGTTGGTTCAAAAGTTCCCACGCGCGGGCGATATGTTTCTCTGTTGTGCGTATGTTGCCGATGGAGAGACGCAGCGTGAGTTTATCGCCGAGACGTGTGTGAGAGAGATAGACTTCGCCCGTAGAGTTGACGCCGTGCATTATGCTCTCGTTCAAAACATCCAGACGTGCGGCGCGTGATTCGTCCGCTTCGCCCTCAACTTTCGGATGCGCGCGGAAGCAGACAAGGCTGAAGGGAACCGGCGCAGTCAATTCCCAATCAGTTGATTCTTCAACCCACGAGGCAAAGAGGCGCGCTAATCGGCAGTGCTCACGTATGCGCCCTGAAATGCCTTCGTGGCCGAAGTAGCGCAAGACCATCCAGAGTTTCAGAGCGCGGAAACGACGACCAAGCTGTATGCCGTAATCCGATAGGTTTCGCACGCTCTCGTATTCAGGCGTGCGCAGGTATTCGGGCACGAGCGAGAAGGCGCGGCGTATCGTCTCCATGTGGCGGCAGTAGAGCACGGAAAGATCGAACGGCGTGAATAGCCACTTGTGCGGGTTGGTCGCCAGAGAGTCCGCGCGCTCGCAGCCCGCGAAAAAATTCTGCATTTCGGGAACGACAGCGGCTGAGCCAGCATAGGCTGCATCAACGTGAAGCCAGAGATCGTGCTTCTCGCAAATGTCTGCAATCGCCGGAACAGGGTCAACGCTTGAGCTTGAAGTAGTGCCGACGGTTGCTACGACGCAGAAGGGAAGCACGCCGTTTCTCTTATCCTCTTCGATTGCATGTTTCAAGCCTCGTGCGTCCATGCGAAACTCCGCATCGGTTGGAATCTTCCTGAGACTTCTCTGGCCCAATCCAAGAGTGATGACACCCTTCTCGATTGACGAATGGGCTTGATCGGAAGAGTAGACGCGAAGCAAGGGCAGGTCTGGTCGCCCGCTCATGCCGTCTTCGCGTATGCGTAGATTCAATCTCTCGGTCGCCGCCGCAATCGCGTGCATGCTCGAAACGGAAGCTGTGTCGTAAATCAGTCCTCCGAAATCCTGCGGCAGGTTCATCATCTGCCTGAGCCAGGAGAGCGCGACTTCTTCCAACTCTGTCGCGGCGGGCGAGGTGCGCCACAGCATCGCTTTGACATCGAAAGCTGCGCTGAACATTTCTCCGAAAATTCCGGGCGCTGATGTCGAGGTTGCGAAGAGCGCGAAGAAGGCAGGGTGATTCCAGTGTGTGAGCGCAGGCACTATCAGGCGATCAACGTCCGCGAGAATCTCTTCCATAGCCTCGCCATGCGCTGGCGGGCTTGCGGGAAGCTGCGAGCGCAACTGGCCCGGCTCAACCTGCGCGAGCACCGCGTAATCTTCTATGTGATTCTGATAGCGAGCAATCCAGTCAACAATGGCGTGGCCGAACCTGCGAAAATCCTCTTCGCTCATGTCGCCCGCAGGCGGCGCGAATCCTGTGGCTTCATTCTCAGAATTTTTCATCATGCGGGAAGCTCTTCTAATGGGGGGAATTTATGCTGCTTTCTGCCCGGCGGGCCGTCGAAATGCTTCGAGGATTTATAAAGCTCAAGATGTCCGTCGGCGGCTTCCTGTGAACAGCGCGTGCGAAGCGATTGCATCTCTTCCGAACTCATCGGCTCGAAATTCTGCGCTATGCGCAGGTTCTGATGCAAGACTTTCAGGGAGTCAATGCCGCTCACGGTCGCCGCGACCGGCAGACTCATGGCGTAGCGCAACGCTTCCGTAGGAGTGATGACTCGCCTTTTTACGGGCAATCCCTCGCCGCTCATGCTCTTCATTCCCAATGGAGCGATGCCGCGACGTATGACTTCGGGTAAGACCTGTTGCTCGAAGCTACGAAAGGTCGCGTCGAAAGGATTCAGGGGAAACTGGCAGGTGTCGAAAGGGTAATCGTGCGCGAGCATCTTCAGGTGAATCGCAGGGTCTTTGTGGCCTGTGAAACCTACGAAGCGCACCTTGCCCTGGCTTCGCGCCTCATCCAGAGCTTCAATCACTCCGCTTTTCATAAAATGCAGATCGGGATCGTTGTCGTGCACGACCTCATGAACTTGCCAGAGATCAAGGAAATCCGTCTTCAATCTGCGAAGAGATTGTTCAAGTTGACGCATGGCCGTTTTGCGGTCGCGCCCGTGTGTGCAGACCTTAGTCATCAGAAAGACCTGATGGCGTCGGCCTTCGAGCGCGCGTCCCATTAACTCTTCGCTTCGGCCATCGTGATACTCCCAAGCGTTGTCCATGAAGGTGATGCCCCCTTCAATCGCCTCGTGGACAATGCGTATTGACTCTTTTTCAGATTTCGCCAGTCCTATGTGATAACCGCCCAGCGCGAGCGCGGAAACTTCTACGCCCGTGCGTCCCAAAGCGCGACGCGGAATCTCCGCCTGAGCCTTGCTCTTCGTCATAAATTCAGCCCTCCTGTTTTGGAAAATATTATGACAGATATGCGGCGAGAATTTGTCGTTGATTAGAAAATTCGATGGAGAACCTTCAATTGCGGAATGCAGAATGCGGAATGCGGATTGATAAGCAGATTGAAGAAAGAAACTGCCAATTTTATTCAATCTCTTCTTAAATCCGCAATCTACAATCCGCATTCCGCAATTGAATGTTTCGCAATTGAAATGGCGGCCAGCAGCATCCAATCGCTTTACTGCCGACCGCCAACGGATTGTTCAGGAGTTCCGGTCTACTGGCCGCACCCAGCATTGGAACGAGTAATGACGGAACTGAAACGTCTCTGGTACTCGCTACTGGTCAGAAATGCGCAGACCATAGAGCGATAGTTTCCAGGCACTCTGTTATTGAGCACCTCCATCCAGAAGTTGAGTCCTCCCTCGTCTGCATCACGTCTCAAATAACCGAAGTATTGCATCAGCACGAAACTCGGATTGCTCTCTCTTCTCTTGAAAGCATCGTTCTCAATAATGCCTCTCAACACTTCAGAGCGTGTGCCGCCGGAATTAAGCATCTCGACATAAGACTGTCTCTCAGTCTCGTTGCCCGCAAGTCCAGCACTCTCGAACAGACGGTTAACGAACTCTGTGTTCGTCAATGAATCCGGGTAAGCCTGACGGAAGGCCGCTCGTGTGACGAAATCATCCGATAGCGCAGTTCTGCTCTCGTCCAGATTCCCACCCATTACCACTCGTCCTCTGTCACCTATGAACTGCGAGTAGGTGGGCATCACACCGTAAGCGGCTTTGTACAGACGATAGACGAAAGAGCCTGTCTGTTGGAATTCATCGCTCATGAAATATGCTGCACTGACATCTATCCTACGCTGGTGTTTGCAGGAGGCATCCGCGCCGCACTGGTTAATCTGGTCTGACCAGTAGTTGAATCCTCCGCTGTCCGGCTCTCTTCCCAGGAAATCCAGATACTGCTGGCGCACAAAATATTCCGAGGTGTCCAGCGGATTCTCTCTGTCGGCGTCCGGCGTCGCTGTGAATGTAGCGTCGGCAGTGTCTGCGACGAGCGAGAAAGAGCGCCTGGATGGCGAGAACGAATAGTTGGCTCTGGAAGGAGTCAGCGTGTAGAAGCCGCCCGGCGCAACGCCGTCAAAGCAGTAGAAGCCGTTCGCGTCCGTAATGGCTCTGGTTAATCTATCACCGCTCAGGGTGATAGTCGCCCCGCTCACGGGCGAGCCGTCCGTCGCAGTGATTCGCCCGCTGATAGAAGAGTCCGAGGCCGTAGGGATGGCTTGCGCGAACGCCGTGGCGATATAGATAAAATTCCCGGTGGCGCTCAGCGTCCAGCCAACTGATTCGGTAACAGAAGCAGCGACTTTATTACTGACGCCGTGACTAACGTCCGCAGCCGTCGCGCCGGTTGCTCTGTTTGCGATAATGACATTTTGTCCCGCATTAGCAGCCGTTCTTGGCCGATTCCCCGTCGTCGTCAGGTTATCTATTATCATGTCGCCTAGCACGACCGGGCCTATTGATGGCAGCGAAGGGGTGGCAGAGTTGCCGCTGGTGTTGGCTGTGGCTCTTCTTGGCGTGGTCTGATCCACTCCGGTTAGTAGAACTGAAGTGCCGACTATCAGTAAAGACTGGTCGAATGTGATCGAAACATTGTTTGTGCCGGGAAGCGGATTGGGAAGGTAGAGAATGAGCGCTCTTGAGCCACCCACTTCAGCGGTGGCATCAGCATTACCGGCTGTAAAATTCTGCGTCCCATATGTGGCGGCAGTGACATTGGCGGGTGGGCCAGTGGCTCCGCGATAAGAGAGGCAGACTACAAGTATACGGTTCTGCTGTGAGACAGCGGGGACGGTGTGCGACCAGGATAAAGTGGTACTGGCTACAGCCGTCTGGCCGCCGCTGCTGTTAACAACCTGAATTGCGGCACGTGCGTCTTGAAAGCTTGAGAGGAAAATAAGCAAAGAGAGGCCAGCCAATATCTTTACTGAGCGGCCTGAGAGAATTTGTGAGCGCATGGAAATCTCCTTAACTTGGGTCTGAGCATTTAAAGAATTGGGGGAGCGAGAAGTTAATAGCGAAATGACCTCGAAATATTAAAAATAATCCGGCGCAAGCGACACTTGGGCAGACGTTATATCATGGATTGCTGCACGGCAGGGCACCTGCGCTATCTGTTGCCTGTCAATGAAATTCCCGAAAGGGTTCAAAAGTCTTCAAGGCCATCGAAGCAGTCAAGCGGAGCGCATAGCATATCCCAAAGGGAGAAATTGTCAACGAATTACTTTCGGCGGTCGTGTCTTAAGTTTGAATATAGAGGCCAATATTTACCGGGCTAAGTTTTTCAAACCGAGGACGCAACTCTTTGCTGTAGAACAGGCAGTCTATGGCTCCGGCAAAAAGAGGCGTCGCAGCCTTTTAACATAAACTTCTCGACACCTAACGCGGTTTCTGTATAATGCGCGTGCATTAGCCCAAAATTCCGGCTGCGGATTTGCTTCAGCGCTAGACTCGCGGCTATTATGCGCAAAAGTCTTACGGTAAGAAGCGGTGCTGTCCCTCGATGGCGCTCGTGAGTTTTCGGTCGGTTGGTCGTTCGGAATTTTAAGTTGCTAGCATTGGCGGGATGCGCAATTCTCCCCTGCCGCCAGCCCAAACTTTTTTCGTCCCTGGTTTTTCGGTTCTACCCGTAAGTTCGGCGGGAAGCCTTTTTCAGAAACGCCGCCGCTTAAAAAAGTAGCAGTAAGAATCTACGCTATCTGGAGGATGAAGGGATGGCCGAAGCTGTCTTGGAAGGTGACGAGCGAACGGGATTCATTCGGGGCTTGGGTCTGCTCGATTCGACGATGATCGTGGCCGGTTCGATGATAGGCTCCGGCATCTTCATAGTCTCGGCGGACATCTCTCGTCAGGTTGGCTCTGCCGGGTGGCTGCTGCTGGTCTGGATAGTCACAGGACTTTTGACCGTCGCTGCGGCTCTCTCTTACGGCGAACTGGCCGCGATGATGCCGAAAGCTGGCGGGCAATACGTTTACCTGCGCGAGTCCTATTCGCCGCTCTGGGGATTTCTCTACGGCTGGACTCTCTTTCTTGTAATTCAGACGGGGACGATTGCTGCGGTCGCAGTAGGATTTGCGCGCTACCTCGGCGTGCTGGTTCCTGCTATCTCGCCTACAAGCTGGATAATCAGCCCGATAAACATCTCGCACGATTACGCCGTCAGTCTCTCTACGCAGCAACTCGTAGGCGTGCTGCTCATAATCTTTCTAACCATCATCAACATGCGCGGGCTGAAACTCGGCAAGATTATTCAGAACATATTCACTTCGGCCAAGACGCTCTCGCTCTTAGCGCTAATAGTTCTGGGAATTTTCGTCGGCAGTCGCCTCGGCGCAGGCGGCGCGAATTTCACGGACATGTGGACGCCGAAAAACGTTGATCCAATTACGCCGGACTTCTCGTTCGTCTCGCCTGTAACAGCAGCGGCGGGCGCATTCGGACTTTTCATAGCGTTCTGTGTGGCGCAGGTTGGCTCGCTCTTTTCCGCAGATGCATGGAACAACATCACGTTCACGGCTGGCGAGGTGAAGAACCCGCAGAAAAATATTCCGCTCTCGCTGGCCGCAGGGACGGGGCTGGTCATAACGCTCTACGTTCTTGCTAACGTCGCATACCTGACGACGCTTTCCATGACGCAGATTCAGCACGCGCCGGATGACCGCGTGGCGACTGCCGCGCTTCAAGTAATCTTGGGAAGCGCGGGCGCTGCCGTTATGGCAGTGGCAATCATCATCTCCACGTTCGGCTGCAACAACGGTCTTATACTGGCGGGCGCACGAGTCTACTATGCTATGGCGCGCGACGGGTTGTTCTTCAAGGCGACGGGAAAATTGAACGATAAGCATGTGCCCGCGATGGGACTCATACTGCAATGCGTTTGGGCTGCGCTTCTGGTGCTGCCGCGCACGCGCAAGTACGGGCCGAACGGGTTGCCGCTGGCAGATGCGAGCGGAGGTTTTCAATACGGCAATCTGTACGGTAACCTGCTCGACTACGTTGTATTTTCGGTTCTAATCTTTTACGTGCTGACGATAATCGGCCTCTTCATCCTGCGCAGTAAGCGCCCGGATACGCCGCGCCCCTATCGCGCTTTCGGTTACCCGATAATCCCTGCGCTCTACATCATTGCGGCCACCGTCATCATGCTCGTGCTCTTAATCTACAAAACGCAGACGACATGGCCCGGCCTCGTCATAGTGCTGACGGGCATACCCATTTATTTCATCTGGCGAAAGTTCGGGGAGCCGCTGGGCGACCCGCCACGCTCGCAGCCGGAGCACGGTTGATCTACTGGATTTGATTTCGAGATGAGGCGTAAATCTTAAGCCGAATCTTAAAATAGAGAACTAAGAAGCTAGTACCTCGTTTGAAAACAGAAGCGACTCTGGAGGGATGAAGGAAGGGATGAGGGCGGAGGGATGAGGGATGAATAAGAGGTTGAGCTAATTGCGTGTTGACGCTATTACTCCTTCTTATTCATCCCTCATCCTTCATCCCTCATCCCTCCCTTCATCCCTGCTCTTAAACTCCTCGGAGGTTTCACGAATGGCTAGTAATCTATTTGCAACGAAACCGCTCAGCCTCTTGCTGCAAGAGATGCAGGGCGAAAACCGTTTACGCCGCGTCCTTGGGCCAGTGCAACTGACGGCTCTGGGCGTTGGCGCAATTATCGGCACCGGCATCTTCATCTTGACCGGAGTAGCCGCGCACGACCGTACAGGGCCAGCGCTCATGCTCTCGTTTGTGCTGGCGGGACTCGCCTGTGTCTTCGCTGCGCTCTGCTACGCGGAGTTCGCTTCGATGGTGCCTGTGGCCGGTTCGGCTTACACCTATGCTTACGCCACTCTCGGCGAACTCTTCGCATGGATCATTGGCTGGGACCTTGTGCTTGAATACGCCGTAGGCTCTGCGACGGTCGCACATGGCTGGTCTGCGCACTTTCAAGAATTCATTCCTATATTCCACGAGGGTATTTCACAGATACCAGCCAAGATACCTCTCATGTTCCGTTCGGCTCCGTTCAACTATTGTGTGAACGCTGATGTTGCAGGAGGATGCCCGCATGCGGGATTCGTCCCGACCGGATCATACTTTGATCTGCCCGCAGTTCTTATCACATTCATCCTCACCATAGTTCTCGTCAAAGGCATTAAAGAGAGTGCCTCTTTCAACGCTGTCATGGTGGGGGTCAAGCTCGTAATTGTGCTGATGGTGATTGGCATCGGGGTCTTCTTCATCAGCACAGCTAACTGGCATCCGTTTGCCCCGTATGGATACACGGGAGTCAGCTTCTTTGGTCATACTATCTTTGGCGAGACCGCTAAGGGCGGAGAGCCGTTGGGCATGTTTGCCGGGGCCGCGATTATCTTTTTCGCCTACATCGGCTTCGACTCGGTATCGGTTCACTCTGAAGAGGCGCGCCAGCCTGCGAAGGATGTGCCTATTGGCATCATCGCGTCTCTGATTATCTGCACAATTCTCTACATCGCAGTCTCGGCTGTGCTGACGGGAATGGTTCCCTACAGAGAGATTGATATAAATGCGCCGGTAGTGGATGCGTTTAAGCGTGCCGGTCTAACCTGGATGCAGTATCTGGTTGCCGCTGGCGCAATGACGGGCATCACCTCTGTGCTTCTGGTAATGATGCTGAGCCAGCCGCGAGTGATGCTGGCGCTGGCACGCGATGGACTTGTGCCAAAGGGCTTCTTCGGTGACATTCATCCGAAGTTTCGCACCCCTTGGAAATCTACTATCCTGACGGGACTGTTTGTCGCGGCGATGGCTGGATTCATACCGCTAAGCATTCTGGCGGAGATGACAAGCATCGGAACTCTTTTCGCTTTCGTGATTGTCTGCGGCGCTGTGATGGTGATGCGCAAGACGAATCCCAATGCTAACCGCCCATTCCGCGCGCCCTTTGTCCCGCTTATACCCATTCTGGGCATTCTGACATGCCTGCTCTTAATGTTCTCGCTGCCTGCGGAAAACTGGTATCGGCTGATCATCTGGCTTCTCATCGGCCTGGTAATCTACTTTCTCTATGGCCGACGCCACAGCGTAATGTCCCAGCAGCGCCATCTCGCGCACGAACTGGCCGCGCACGGCGTAACCGGACAGGCCGTAGGCGACCCGGACGCGCCGCCAAGCAGTCCGGCGGCTCCCGTGGATTCAAGAGTTAAAGAGGATGAGTAGGAGTTGATTCGCTTCAGGAACAGAAGCGTGTAGTAAAAGAAGTGTAAAGCAAGATAGGAGCGCTGCGAACTTCAGTCAGGTTGGCCGAGGCTCGCAGCGCTTCTATCTTCACAGTTCAGCAATGCGCTCATGCCACGGCTATAATTCTCGAATAGCGCGAGCGCAACTGATGAAGAGTAGAAAGCTATGCTTTAGAAGCTATTAGGGAGTTGCAGGTACTCCTCCGAATGAGTAATGAAATCCGCCGCCAGCGATATTTAATATGATCGATAGAATCAAGAGCAATGTCCAGATCATCATGATATTTCTGATGTTGAGACGACCAGAGCTTATCCAGCCCCAGATAAACGCCCATATACCGCAGGTGACGATGCCGATAATAGCGTGAACGGTCTCACCGGCCTGGAATAGCTTTACTAACACCAGTATGCAGCAGATTAGACACCCAAGCCCGCACACCATACCCAATATCCCTAATATTCCCGACATATTTTGAGCCTCCACTCAGATGTGAATCAGAGAACTAAAGTGACAAGAAGTGCATTTTAATCGTCCCGTCCGGCAAGACCATCGACGATCAAGCCAGCAAAATGAAGGACAGGGCGACAAAACAGCAGAAAGAGCACGCTCCTTTTATGCTAACTTGGGTGGCTGAGTCAATGATTATCTCTACACCTTATGGGAATCGCGCCGCGCGCCCCTCTGGATTTCAGGCTCGCAGACCACGCCGGAGATGACCGTTTCCTCTTCGCTGTAAAATTCTACCAGCAGCCCGATCATCCCTTCGTCCTCTTCGTCCAACCCTTTAAACTCTACTCCGAATCCTACGCGCCTGATCAAATGTATGACCTCGCCTCGTAAGAGCAGCCAGCGTTCCGTAGGAAGCCGCAGCCTCACAAAGACATGCCTGCCCACGCTCATCTCGGCTCTGGTCTGTATGAAGCAGCCGCTCGCGCCGAGGTTCGTCACCTTGCCGCTATGCAGGTCGTCTTCGCTCTCGCCCCAGAGGATATATATGGCCGTATCAACTTCTACACGGCCTGTTGCTCTTCTTTCTTCTGTCATCTTTGTGATGTGAGATAGAAGTCCCGGCGAAACTTCCTCATCTCATTTTTCTAACGAAGCTCTGGCAGTTTTTAACGCTTCCGCAACTCTTGCGGGCGAAGTGCCTCCTGCCTGAGATTTCGTCGCAAGCGTCTGTTCGAGCGAGAGCGCCTTGTACACGTCATCTTCTATGAGATTTGAGAACGAGCGCATCTCGTCAAGCTGTAGGTCATGCAATTCCACACCGCGCTCGATTGCGCGTAGCACTATGCGACCTACCGCATCGTGAGCCTCGCGGAAAGGCATCCCCTTGCGCGCCAGGTAATCGGCCATCTCCGTGGCATTCATGTAGCCGCGCATTGCTGCATCGCGCGTCCTCTCTTCGCGCACGCGCATGTTTCGCAATACGGTCGCCGTAACTTCCAGAGACGCGCTCACGGTATCAACTATATCAAACACTGCCTCTTTGTCTTCCTGCATGTCCTTGTTGTATGCGAGCGGCAGCGCCTTGAGCATGATGAGCAGCCCCATGTTGCGGCCAAAGACTCTGCCCGCTTTGCCGCGCACAAGCTCCATAGAATCCGGGTTCTTCTTCTGCGGCATGATGCTTGAGCCTGTCGCAACCGCGTCGCTCAATTCAAAGAATCCGAACTCTGCGGTCGCATAAATGATTATGTCTTCCGCCAGACGCGAAAGATGTAACATGACTAGCGACGCTGCGCCAGCCATCTCCACGCAGAAGTCCCGGTCGCTCACGGCGTCAAGACTGTTGCGCGAGACCGCATCGAAGCCAAGCTCTCGCGCTACCATCTCGCGGTCAATCTCGTATGAAGTTCCGGCGAGAGCGGCGCTGCCCAGCGGCATGACGTTCGTGCGTCGGCGCGCTTCGCCAAGACGCTCATGGTCGCGCGCGAGCATCTCGAAATAGGCAAGACACCAGTGCGCGAAGAGGATGGGCTGCGCGCGTTGCAGGTGCGTGTAGCCGGGAATGATCGCATCCCGGTGCGACTCCGCCAGATCAAGCAATGCTTCCTGAGCGACGCGAACGAGTCGGGAGATGCGGTCAATCTCTTCGCGCAGCCATAGACGAAAATCCGTGGCGACCTGATCGTTGCGGCTGCGGCCTGTGTGAAGCTTGCGTCCCACGTCGCCGGATAGTTCGACCAGCCGCGCTTCTACGAATGAATGAACATCTTCAGCAGCATTCTCGTCAAGATAACCGGCATCATCCGCGCCGCGCCTTAGTATCTCTTCAAGCCCGCTCTTGATTCTATACGCCTCATCCTCAGAGAGCACGCCAGCCGCTCGCAAGCCTTCACAATGAGCCAGGCTTGCGCGCACGTCCACGGCGAATAGCCTGCGGTCAAAGTTGAACGAGCGATTGAACTCGACGAATTTCTCGTCAGCCTTTCCTGTGAACCGCCCGCCCCAGAGATTTTTCGACTCACTCATCAAGACCTCCGTCTAATTCCAAAGGAGCGAGAGGCATCTTGCCTGCTTATTTGAATCAAATTCAAGCGCACAGGCCAAGGTGCGCTGCCTTTTGCTCCTAAAATAATTTGACTCTATGCATCCGTGCCTGCTATTTTATGCATCTATGCAACAGTTATGCAAATCATTTGCATAAGAGGCGGCGAATGCAGAAGGATGTTCGACAGCAGAAAATTCTGGGGCTGATTCGCACGAAGCGCATAGGCACGCAGGAAGAGTTAACGTCTCATCTCTCGCGTGCCGGGGTGGTTGCGACTCAATCAAGCGTCTCGCGCGATCTTGAAGAACTCGGCGTAGTGAAGCATCAGGGCTTCTACACGCTGCCGCAATCGCGCGACGGCCATTCGGCGCGCGGGCTTCTTGGGCTTGATCTGGCGGGCGACTCGCTCATAGTTGCCAAATGCGAATCCGGGATGGCCGCAGCCGTCGCCGTAGAGATTGATAGGGCGCACGTGCTGGAGATTGTAGGCACCGTCGCTGGCGACGACACGATATTCATAGCCGTTAGTGATCGCAAAGCGCAGCGCTCGGCGGTGAAAAAGATTTGGGAGATTTTCAAATAGAAGAGTCAGGAGTTATGAGTCTGGAGTCTCAGAGTCAACTCGTCAAAAACAGTTTTTATCTTTTGACTCCAGACTCCAGACTCCTAACTTAAAAGGAAAAGAAGTGGCTGATAAGAAGATAAAAAAGATAGTGCTGGCATATTCGGGCGGACTTGATACGAGTGTGATGCTGCGTTGGATCAAGGAGCGGTACGAGTGCGAGGTCGTCTGTTATTGCGCGGATGTAGGGCAGGGCGAAGAGCTTGACGGGTTGGATACGAAAGCGCGCGAGACGGGCGCGTCGAAACTTTTCATAGAAGATTTGCGCGAAGAGTTTGTGCGCGAATATGTGTGGATGGCCGTGAAGGCGAACGCCGTTTACGAGGGCGTTTACCTGCTGGGCACAAGCCTGGCTCGTCCTGTGATTGCTAAGCGGCAGATTGAGATTGCGCGCGAAGTGGGTGCGGACGCGGTGGCGCACGGGGCGACCGGAAAAGGAAACGATCAGGTTCGTTTCGAGTTGACCTATTACGCGCTTCAGCCGGACATAAAAGTGGTTGCGCCGTGGCGCGAGTGGGAGTTCAAAGGAAGAAGCGATCTCATCGCCTACGCGCGCCAGCACAGCATCCCCGTCACAGCGACGGCAGAGAAACCCTACTCTACGGATCGCAACCTGATGCACATCTCTTACGAGGGCGGGATTCTTGAAGACCCGTGGAGTGAAGCCCCCGAAGATATTTTCAAGTTGACGAAAGCGCCGGAAGAGGCGCGGGCCGAACCTGAGTACATCGAAATCGGATTTGAAAAGGGCGAGCCTGTCTCGATCAACAATGAACGAATGAACGCGGTCGCGCTCCTGGAAACATTGAACCGCGTGGGCGGAGAGCACGGCGTCGGGCGCGTTGATCTGGTGGAAAATCGTTTCGTAGGCATGAAGTCGCGCGGCGTCTACGAAACACCCGGCGTTACCATACTGCAAGCGGCGCATCGGGCGCTAGAATCCATCACGCTCGACCGCGAAGTCATGCACCTGCGCGACTCATTGAGCGTAAAATTCGCCGAGAGCATTTACTACGGCTTCTGGTTTGCGCCGGAGTTCGAGTTGATGCGAAAGATGATTGACGAAACGCAAATCGGGGTAACGGGCGATGTGCGCCTGAAACTTTATCGCGGCAACGTCGCGGTCGCAGGTCGCCGCTCGCCGCACTCGCTCTACAACGAGCGCCTTGCGACGTTCGAGGCCGACACCGTTTACAACCAGCGCGACGCTGAAGGCTTCATTAAGCTCAACGCTTTGAGATTGCGTTTGAAGGGTGGGATGGAAAAGCAGGGGTAAAAGGTGAAAGGGATTTTGCTTTAACTTTTCCCTCTTCCCCTTTTACTCCTCTTTATTTTGGAGGCATGTTGATGACGAACACTTTCGGGACTATCGGCGTGGTCGAGGCTGACAAGATAGGCTCTGCCACTTCGCCGCTTGGATTGCAGAAGACCGTTGCAATTGTGGGCGAGCGGCGTGAGGTTCGCGCAGGCGATGTGGTGGTGGTGCGAGCGCTCACAGATAGCGCTACATACAACATGCTGGAATTGCCTACAGGGCGTCTTGCGAAGATCAATCCGGGCGATATTCTGGTTGGCGTTCTGGGTCGCCGCCGCGCATTAAAAGGTTTCGTCGGAGACGTTCCAGAGAGCGCGGCTTCGGGAGACCAGCTTCACCTGCTGAACATGGGCGGCGTGATTGGCTGTTGCACCGGACATCATTCCAGTTTGAGCGACGCGATACGAGTTGAGGTCATAGGGCTTGCATGCGACGAGCAGGGACGAGTCGTTAACATAGCCGACCGTGCTCTGCCTTCGCGCGAGACTCTGGGCGAGACTGCGCCGCTTGTCATTGTCGCGGGCACATGCATGAACAGCGGCAAGACCTACGCTGCTACAGAATTGATAAAGCAGGCTACGCGCGCGGGGCTTCGCGTGGCGGCTGCTAAATTGTCTGGCGTCGCGTGCCTGCGCGACACGCTCAACATGGCGGATCACGGCGCTATTGCTACTGCGAGTTTTCTTGACTGCGGCCTGCCTTCGACCGTTGGCGCTATTGATCTTGCGCCGGTTGCGAAAGCGGTCATAGCCAGATTGAACGAGAGCGCGCCCGACATGATTGTCATAGAGCTTGGCGACGGAATCCTTGGCGGCTACTCGGTTGATTCGGTCTTCGACGATGCAGAATTGCGCGAGGCGACCTCTGCGATAATCTTCTGCGCATCGGATTACGTGGGCGCGTGGGGAGGGATAGAGCTTTTCAATCGTCGCGGCATCAGCATTGATCTCGTCGCAGGCTCTGTCACAGATTCGCAGATGGGGCAGGACTACATCGAGCGCGAGTTCAATGTACCGGCAGGCAATGCGCGCAGAGACGGGGCGCGACTCTTTGAAATTGTGCGAGAGAAATTGGAGAAAGTGGCTCAGGCCGCTTGAAGATAATCAACCCTTTGCGAGCTTAAGTTTTTTCTTTGCGCCTTTGCGAGAAACTGCAATTCTCTCTAAGCTCAAGCTAATGAGAGTTGGAGGTTCACGCAAAGGCGCAAAGTTAAAGACCTTAAGCTCGCAAAGAAGTTGAGAGGTGAACTTTCTTGAAGGATAAATTTGAAGGAGCGCAGACGAAAGCGATTCACGCGGACTCTGACGAGAACGGGACGCGCGCAATCAGCCCGCCCATCTGGCAGACGACCAGTTTCCGTGCCGATTCGACGGAGCATTTCATAGAGATGGCTACGACGCCGAGGCACGCAGAGTTTTATTCGCGCTACGGCAACCCTACGCACAAACAGGTCGAGGCCGTGGTTACTTCTCTGGAAGGCGGCGAGGCTGCGCTCGTGACAGGCTCTGGCATGGGCGCGATATTCGCTTCCGTGATGTGCAATCTTCAGGCGGGCGATCACGTCGTCGCGCAAAGCAGTCTTTACGCGGGAACGCTCACGCTCATGACGAAGCAGCTTCCTCTCTGGGGAATTGAGCGCACGCTCGTTGACCAGACCAGCGTAGAGGCTTTCAGTGAAGCGATTCGCCCGAACACGAAGCTCATCTATGCCGAGACGCCTACGAATCCGCTCATGGGCATCACAGACCTCGCGCGCGTGGCGGAACTGGCGCGCGAGCGGGGCATCATGACGATTGTTGATAACACGTTCGCAACGCCGATTAACCAGCGACCTCTTGAGCTTGGATTTGACGCGGTGGTTCACTCGGGTACGAAATACCTGGGCGGCCATCATGACGTGACCGCTGGTGTGCTTGTCAGTTCCCGAAAATTCGTAGAGCGCGTGTGGGGTTTCGCAATCGTTTCGGGTCAGGTGCTGAGTCCTTTCGACGCCTGGCTTCTGCTGCGCGGCCTTCGCACGCTCGAATTAAGAATCGAGCGGCACAACAGAAACGCTACGGCGCTTGCGCAATTTCTGGAATCGCACCCGAAAGTGGCGCGCGTCTTTTATCCCGGACTCGAATCGCACCCGCAGCACGAACTGGCGAGACGACAGATGCGCGGTTTCACAGGGATGATGAGCTTCGAGCTAGGCGGCGGCTACGAGATGGCCGAGCGTTTTATATTCAAGTTGAAACTCGCCGCATATGCAGCGAGTCTTGGCGGAGTCGAAACGCTGGTGGTTCATCCGGCGGCTATGTGGAAACACAGTCTCACGCCGGAACAGTTGAACGAGGCCGGAATCAGTCTTGGGCTTGTGCGCGTCTCGTGCGGATTGGAAGACGAGCGCGACCTGATAAGGGATTTCACGCAGGCGCTCGAACAGGTCTGAGCGATGGGGGAATGTGATGACAGCTATTAATTCATCTTCGCGCCTGCGCATAGCAATCTTCGGCGGCTCCGGCTACGGCGGCTCGGAGCTTCTTCGCATACTGCTGCTTCATCCCGGCACAGAAGTTTCGCTCGTGACGGCGAACGAGCAGGCAGGCAAGGCTGTTTCCGAAGTTCATAAAAATCTCTACGGGCTTACCCGTTTAAGATTCGAGCGTGCATCGGAAGATTTAGAGAGCTTAAGAGATTACGATTGCATCTTCTTTGCTCTGCCGCACGGGCAGGCTATGGAGATTGCGCCTCGCTTGCCTGAAAGCGTGAAGGTGATTGATTTGTCGGGCGATTTTCGTCTTCGTGACGGCGACGTTTTCAAGGAGCATTACGGGCGCGAGCATGGCGCTATGGATTTTCAGGGCGAATTCGTTTACGGGTTGACGGAAACCAACCGCGAAACTATACGCAGCGCACGGCTCATTGCCAACCCCGGATGCTTTGCGACGGCGACGCTGCTCGGTCTTGCGCCGCTGGTTGCTAACAATATCTTAACGGGTCGCGTGATTGTTGATGCGAAGACCGGATCGAGCGGGTCGGGCGCGAAGGCGGCTGCGAACACGCATCACCCGCAGCGCATGAACTCTTTCTACGCCTACAAGCCTTTCACGCACCAGCACGTGCCTGAGATAGAGCAGGAGTTGCGCGCCGTAGGCGATTGGACGAGCGAGCTTGTTTTCATGACTCACTCTCTTCCGGTTGCGCGCGGCATCTTCGCTTCCCTGTACGCCGAGATGAAAAACGAGATGACCGCGACGGAAGTGCGCGCCCTCTTCGCAGATTTTTATCATGACTCTTTTTTCATTCGACTTGTAGAAGGGTCGCCGGACATCAACTGGGTGAAGACTACGAATTTCTGCGACATAGGGTTCGCCGTGCGCGGACGCCAGCTAGTTGTATTCAGTGCGATTGACAATCTTGTGAAAGGCGCGGCGGGTCAGGCCGTGCAGAACATGAACCTGATGTTCGGCCTTGATGAGAAGACTGGCTTGATGTTGACCGGGAGTAATCCATAAATTAGATGATGGACGATGGACGATAAGATAAATATAGATGAAGAGCAGATTATGGTCGATGGTCTATCGTCCGTCGTCTCTAAAGAAGAGGGTTTTCGAGTCGCAGCCATTAAGCCGCTCATCTCTTTCGACGTGCTCGATAAGATTGACGTGCGCGTCGGAACTATAGAGCTGGTTGAAGAGGTGCGTGGCTCGAACAAGCTGGTCAAGCTCACCGTGAATTTCGGCGATCATAAAAGAACTATTCTGGCCGGTATGAAGCAGGAGCGAGAGAATGTGAAGGAGATTGAAGGACGCCAGGCGTTGTTCGTCGTAAATCTGGAGCCGAAAAAGATGGCTGGCGAAATTTCTGAAGGGATGCTTTTCGATGTAGGGTACGCTGACCGCATTCGCCCAGTGCTGGCAGTTCCCGAAAGTAGCGTCCCGGATGGAGCAAGGGCAGGATGAAAGCAGAAACAGTTTCAACCGTTGATTCGATTAAAGCACTGGAAGACCGCTTCCAGCTTGCTACTTACAAGAAGATGCCTGTGGCTGCGGAGCGTGGCGCGGGCGTGTGGGTTTACGCGAGCGACGGCGAGAGATATTTAGATTTATATGGTGGTCACGCGGTCGCGGGCACGGGACACTGCCACCCGCACGTTGTCGCTGCGATTCGTGAGCAGTCGGAGAAGCTTCTCTTCTACTCGAATCTGGTTTATTCAGAGACTCGCGCGCGAGCGGCTGAGAAATTAGTCTCTCTCTCTCCTTCTTTTTTGACGAAAGCTTTTTTCTGCAATTCCGGGACCGAGGCGAACGAGAATGCTATGCGAATGGCTCGCATGGCTACGGGAAGAGAGAAGATAATAACGTTCAGCAATGGTTTTCACGGTCGAACGGCGGATGCTATAAGCGCGACCGCGCTGGGGAAATACCGTGAGCTTGGAAAGCCAAACGTGCCGGGGCATTTGTTTGCAGAGTTCGGCGATATTGAATCGGTTGAAAAAGTTGCTGACGAAGGGGTCGCTGCCATCATGCTTGAGCCTGTTCAGTCAATGGCTGGCGTGCGCATGGCCGAGCCGGATTTTTACAAGGCTTTGCGCGAACTGGCAACAGAGCGCGGGATAGTCTTAATTTACGACGAAGTGCAGACGGGCGTAGGCCGCACGGGCGAATGGTTCTTTGCCGGTAGCGCGGCGAGCGCAGGTGTTGTGCCCGACATAGTTACTCTTGCCAAAGCGCTGGGAAGCGGTGTGCCCGTCGGCGCGTGTCTTGTGAATGAGGAGATAGCTTCGCACATCAAGGAGAACGATCTGGGCACAACCTTTGGCGGCGGTATGCTTGCGATGGCTGCTGTTACCGCTACGCTCGAAGCGATTGAACAGGATGGAATGCTTGAGAGCGTGAAAGCGGTTGAGAGCTATCTGCGCGAGCGCTTGTCGGAAATTCCGCAGGTCGAGCGTGTGCGCGGGCTTGGATTTCTGCTTGGTATAGAGTTCAAAGAAAAGGCCGCTCCTGTTCACGAGAAGCTGCTTGAGAAGCGAATCATCACGGGAACTTCTTCGGACGCGAACGTTTTAAGGCTTCTGCCTCCGCTCTGTTTGAAAAGCGTAGAGGCGGAGCTTTTTATAGAAGCATTGAAAGAGATTTTTAAGTAAGTTATGACGAGGGACTTTCTGACAACAGGAGACTGGACGCGCGCAGAGCTTGAAGGGTTGATCGAGTCTGCGCTGAGATTCAAGAGCGGCGACGAGCGCGGTATGCCGCTCGTGGGGCGCTCCCTTGCGCTGGTCTTCTTCAATCCATCTCTGCGCACGCGCGCTTCTATGCAGGTGGGCGTGTTCGAGCTTGGCGGAAATGCTGTCGTTCTGGAGCCGGGCGCGACTAGCTGGACGCTTGAGCATAGAGACGGCGTGGTGATGGATGGGGATAAGACAGAGCATGTTGCGGAGTTCGTGCGCGTGTTGGGGCGATACTGTGTCGGCATAGGAGTTAGAACGTTCGCGGCTCTGAAGGATTGGGAAGCGGAGAGGCTGGACCCTGTTCTGAATGCGTTTGCGAAATATTCCGGCGTGCCTGTTATCAACCTGGAATCGGCAATGCATCATCCGTGTCAGGCTATGGCGGACATGATGACTATCAGGGAGAAGTTGGGCGCGGGGCGCAAGCGTGTGCTGATGACGTGGGCGTGGCATCCCAAGCCGTTGCCTATGGCCGTGCCGAACAGTTTCGCTCTGGCGGCGGCGCAGATGGGGCACGAGCTGACGATAGCGCACCCGCGTGGATACGAGTTGGATGACGAGTTGATGCGAGAGATTAACGAGCACGCATTCGACGCGGGCGGAAGAGTGATCGTGACGAACGATTGTGAAGAATCATTCGACGGCGCAGAAGTGGTGTACGCCAAGAGTTGGGGGGGGCGCATGTTCTACGGCAGCCCTGATGAAGACATGGAGGAGCGCGCGCAGTATCGCGGCAAGTGGATTGTGGACGAAGAGAAGATGAATCGGACTGATAGCGCCGTCTTCATGCATTGTCTGCCCGTGCGTAGGAATGTAATTGTGACGGACGGCGTGATTGATTCTGCGGCTTCCGTCGTGATTGACGAGGCGGAGAATCGCCTGCACGTGCAGAAGGCGATTATGGCGAGGTTGTTAGCTTGAGTGTGTTGTGAGTTGAATTGTCAGGGGATTTCACGCTGGAGACGCTGGAGGCGCAAGGAGCGCAAAGAGGTTGAGCGCTGATTTGACTTGCGTCTTCTCTTCGCGCCTTTGCGTCTCCAGCGTGAGAATTTGTTATATGGCTCAAACTCAATCGGAAATCTCCAACCAAGTTCGCCTTGATCTTCTGCGCGAGGCGCTGCCCTACATTCAGCGCTTCAAAGGGAAGACTTTCGTTGTGAAGATGTCTGGCAAGGCCACTGAAGACCGCGAAAATCTTCTGTCGCTTGCTGAAGAACTCGCGCTGCTTCATCAGGTAGGCATACGTGTCTGCGTCGTTCACGGCGGCGGGAAGCAGTTGTCCGACCTTGCCTCGCTGATGGGCGTAGAGCAGACGATCATCAACGGGCGGCGCGTGACCGACGACGCAACGCTTGAGATGGCGAAGATGATTTTTGCGGGGAAGATAAACACGGACATCCTCGCAGCGCTTCGTCACAGGGGAGTCGAAGCAGTCGGGCTTTCGGGCGTTGACGGGAACATAGTCCACGCAGAGCGCCGCCCGCCGAAAGAGATACTTAACCGCGCGACGGGCGAGCGCGAGCACGTTGACTTCGGCCATGTCGGAGACGTGCTGGAGATAAATGCGCGGCTGCTCTGCGTTCTTTTAGATCAAGGTTACTTGCCCGTAGTCTCTTCGCTCGGCGCTGACTCGGAAGGCAGCGTCTTCAACATCAACGCCGACACGATTGCCTCTGAAGTTGCCGTCCGTCTCGAAGCTGAAAAGCTGATACTGCTCTCCGACGTTGACGGAATTTACCTAAAATCCAGTGATCCTCAGACGAAACTCTCACGCCTGACCGTAACGGAAGCGGAAGCTTTAATCACGGACGGCACGGCCACGGGCGGCATGATTCCCAAACTTCAGAACATTATCGAGCTACTTCATCGCGGCGTGCACAGCGCGCACATCATCAACGGCAACCTGCGCAACGCGCTTCTTTCCGAAGTCTTCACAAACGAAGGCACTGGCACTATGATCATCTCTTAAATCTCATGCGAGCAGATGGCGCAAGGAGAAAGGCGGGAAAGTTCGCGCTCCGTCTATTGGCAGAATGGAGGCGGCTGTCTCTGTCTGCTACAGGCGAACGGATCGTACTGGCCGTTTCCGGCGGGGCTGATTCAACCGCTTTACTGCTTGCAGTGGGCGAATTAGTTAAAGCGAATCTTTTGAGTTTTATGCCCATAGCAGCCCATCTAAACCATGGCTTACGGGGCAAAGCCGGGGCGGAGGACGCGCGCTGGGTGAAGTGGTTGGCCGAAGCGTCAGGTCTGAATTTTGAGATAGGGCGCGCGCAGGTGAAGCGGCGCGCGGCGGTGAGTAAAGATAATATTGAGCAGGCTGCGCGGCGCGCTCGTTACGAGTTTCTGAAAAGGACTGCGCGAAAGCATGAAGCGCGAATTGTATTGACCGCGCACACTATGGACGATCAGGCCGAGACCGTTCTGATGCGATTGATGCGCGGGAGCGCTGCGGAAGGTTTGAGCGGCATGGAGGCTGTGAGCGCTCTGGAAGGCAACAGAGCGGTGCTGCTCGTTCGCCCTCTGCTCAGTTGGGCCAGGCGCGCCGATACCGAAAGATATTGCCGCGAGCGCGGGGTCGAGTTCAGGGTGGATGAAATGAACATGGACGAGAATTTCACGCGCGTCCGTGTTCGTAAAAATCTGCTGCCGCTTATGCAGCAATTTAACCCGCGAGTTGTTGAAACAATCTCCCGCACGGCCTCGCTGCTTGCGGAAGATGCTTCGGCCTTGAACGCTTCAGCCGCAGAGTTGCTTCAGAGAGCGAGCGAAGAAGGTGAAAGGTCATCCAAACTGCCACGACTGCGCGTACAGATTCTGCGCGATGCTCCGGTTGCCGTGCGCAGGCGCGCTCTGAGACAGTGGATTGCCGAAGGGCGCGGGCATCTGCGAAGGCTTGAGTTGGTTCACCTTCTGGCTGTTGACGGCCTGCTGGAAGGCGAGCGCGGGGGGCGCGTGATAGTGCTGCCGGGGGGCGTCCGAATCTCCCGCCGAAAGAATAGACTTGAGCTTTTCAAGGAAAAAGGTTGAAAAAGGTTTTTACGGAGACTAAAATTCTTTTTGGGTAATCAAACCGCAAGCGAAAATTCGCGGGCGGTTCTTATTTTTGCAGCTTTATCGAAAGAGGGGCTTCCGGTGGCCGAAATCAAAGAAGTTTACAGCGCGGCGCACATAGCCGACCGCGTGCAGAATCTGGCGGCTGAGATCGCGCACGCTTATGAAGGGCGCGACCTGACAATCCTTTCCGCTCCAGAAGAGAGCTTCGTCTTTCTGGCAGACCTGCTGCGCGGGCTTCATGCGCCCGTTAGAACCGCGTTCCTTCGCTCGAAACATAATTCTTTGGCGGGCGTACAAGACATCTCGTTTACGACCGACACGGATTTGACTCGCTGCGACGTGCTGCTGATAGAATCAGTGCTGGAGACGGGCGTGCCGCAGGAATATTTGATAAAGCAATTGCTGGCGCGCGGCGCTGCGAGCGTGCGCCTGTGCGTGCTTCTGGATAAGCCTGACAGCCGGCGCGTAGAGCTTAAGCCGGACTGGCGAGCGTTCGAGACAGGCGAAGAATTTCTTTTCGGCTACGGTCTGGGTTTTCATGGACGTTTCTGTGAACTGCCGTTTCTTGCGACGTTCGCTGAAAAGCAGAGGTCAGAGGTCAGAGGCTAGATGTCAGTCAACTGCTTTTTCACTGACATCTAGTCTCTGACCTCTGACCTCTGCTCTTCAGCAACTTGAGGAAAGCGCGGGGCATCTAAAAGTTTGCGTCGCTAGCGGGATCAGAACATAAAGAAGCGCTTCCGCCCGCCGCTACGCAATAAATTTAAGGGGTTCGGGAGCGACAAATGATGCCGGGATAGGTTATCATCGGCATCGGAGGCTTAGGGAAAACATTTTGAGTTCTACGGCAAGACAAATCATCTTCTGGCTCTTCATAGTCATAGGCGCGCTACTGCTCTACAAGGTCTTTGGCGGCGCTCAGGGTAAAGGCGTTCAGCAGCTTGACCAGACCGCGCTGGAAAGCAAAATTCGCAGCGGTCAAATAGCGCAGATTACTTTCAAGCAGCAGGAAGCGACCGCCGTTGACGCAGGCGGGCAGGAATATCGCACGCCGCTTTCCAACGAGTTTGTCAAAAGAGATTTCAATGCGCTCGCGCGCGAGATAGTTGACGGCAACCCGCGCGTCAAGAAGGTCGAGGAAGAAGCTGGCAGCAGCTTCATTTGGCCTATGATATTCAGTTGGGCGCCCATTCTCTTCATCATTGTCATCTGGATATTCATGCTGCGCCAGATGCAGTCGGGCGGCAACAAGGCTCTCAGTTTCGGAAAATCCCGCGCCAAGCTTCTTAACAATCAGCAGAAGCGCGTTACGTTCAAGGACGTGGCGGGCGTGGAAGAGGCCAAAGAGGAGCTTCAGGAGATAATAGAATTTCTGAAGGAGCCGCAGAAGTTCCAGAAACTAGGCGGGCGCATCCCCAAAGGCGTTCTGATGATGGGGCCTCCGGGAACGGGCAAGACTCTACTGGCTCGCGCCATTGCGGGCGAGGCCAACGTTCCGTTCTTCTCTATTTCCGGCTCTGATTTCGTAGAAATGTTCGTAGGCGTGGGCGCTTCGCGCGTGCGCGACCTCTTCGAGCAGGGAAAGAAGAATGCGCCGTGCATCATCTTCATTGACGAGATTGATGCTGTCGGGCGTCATCGAGGGGCTGGACTTGGCGGCGGACACGACGAGCGCGAACAGACTTTGAACCAGTTGCTGGTAGAGATGGACGGGTTCGAGTCGAACGACGGCGTTATTCTTATCGCTTCGACCAACCGCCCGGACGTTCTGGACCCCGCGCTGCTTCGTCCCGGACGCTTCGACCGTCGCGTTGTCGTCTCTCGCCCGGACGTTCGCGGGCGCGAAGGAATTCTGAAAGTCCACACGCGCAAGATTCCTCTGGGCGAGGACGTTGACATCAGTGTGATTGCGCGCGGCACGCCCGGCTTCACCGGCGCTGACCTTGCGAATCTTGTGAACGAGGCTGCGCTGAACGCCGCGCGCTACAACAAGAAGATAGTTATGATGACCGACTTTGAGCTTGCGAAAGACAAGGTGCTGATGGGCGCGGAGCGCAAGTCAATGGTCATCTCGAACGAGGAGAAGCGCGTCACCGCTTATCATGAGGCCGGGCACACGCTCGTCGGGTTGAAAGTCCCGAACGCAGACCCTGTTCACAAGGTGACTATAATCCCGCGCGGCATGGCTCTGGGCGTGACGCAGCAACTTCCCGAAGGCGACCGTCACAACTACACTAAGGACTATCTGCTGGGACAGATTTCCATATTGATGGGCGGTCGTCTTGCTGAAGAGATATTCCTGAGCAGCATCACGACCGGCGCTTCGAACGACATTGAGCGCGCTACGGAACTGTCGCGCGCGATGGTCTGCGAGTACGGCATGTCGGAGTTGGGGCCGTTGACCTTCGGCAAGAAGGAAGAGCAGATATTCCTGGGACGCGAGATAGCACAGCACAGAGATTTTTCTGAGGACACGGCTATCAAGATTGATCAGGAAGTGAAGAAGATTGTCTCGGAGCAGTACCAGCGCGCGCGTAATATCATAGAAGATAACCGCGACACCATGATTCGGCTGGCCGAAGCTTTATTAGAGCGCGAGACGCTGGACGGCGTGCAGATTCGACGCATCGTCGCTGGCCTTCCGCTTGATGACGACGGGCAGAGAGCGGCGTCCGACAACAACGAGCAGCAACCGCAAGCCAAAGAGCCTGCGGCCAAGCCTTTGAAGCCAATCCTGCCGCCGATAACAGGCCCTGCAACGGCATAAAACGCAAGGTAAAAGGGAAAGATGTGAAAAGGGGAAGGGGTGCGCGCGGCCTCTTCCCCTTTTTCCTTTTTCCCTTTACCCTTTTACCCCTGATGAAACTGCTGGAATGGAAGCTTGCACAGCGCTCGCTCATCTTAGGCGAGCGCACACTTTTGATGGGCGTCGTCAACGTCACGCCGGATAGCTTCAGCGACGGCGGCGAGTTCTTCTCGCTTGACGAAGCATTGGCCCATGCTGAAGAGATGGCGAGTGACGGGGCAGACATAATAGATATAGGCGGCGAATCAACGCGACCGGGATTGAAACCCGTCAGCGTGGAGGAAGAGAAGCGCCGTGTGCTGCCCGTGATCGAGCGGCTTGCTAAGCGTATAGAGATTCCGATTTCGATTGATACGACGAAGGCAGAGGTTGCACGAGCAGCGCTCTCTGCGGGCGCGGAGATTATTAACGACATTTCCGGCTTGCGCTTTGACGCCAGAATTGCTGATGAAGCGGCGCGCTCCGGCGCTGGCCTTGTACTGATGCACTCGCGCGGCACGTTGGAGATGCTGCACAAGCTTGAGCCTGTGCCGGATATTTTCAATGAAGTTGTGAGCAGTTTGAGTAAAAGCATAAGGGAAGCCGAGCGGCGGGGAGTTGCGCTAGAATCAATCGCGCTTGACCCCGGCATAGGTTTCGGCAAGAGCCAGGAGCAGAATCTCGAATTGATCGCAAGGCTCGACAAACTCGTTCAAAAATTCTCGGCTTTCCCCATACTCATAGGCACGTCGCGCAAATCTTTCCTGGGACGATTGCTCGACGGCGCTCCCGCTCCTTCCCGTCTTCACGGCACTATGGCAACTGTCACCGTCGCTGTCCTCAGAGGCGCGCATATAGTTCGTGTGCATGATGTGAAAGCCGCGCGCGAGACCGTGCGTGTGGCCGATGCAGTTAAGAATGCGCTGGCAGAAGAGCAGGCGGTTTGACACGCACGATGTTTGATTCTTATCATCGCGCTTCTTTTAGCTTTATTTGAGACGCAGGGCTTGTTAGGTTTACACGTATACTCAGGGCGGCTTGTAGCCGCAGTGGAAAAACAAGAATGACATTCTTCCAAAAGGCTCTTCGACTGGTTGCGCTGTTGACGATGCTCTCATTCGTCTCAGGGTTCGCGGAATGCTACAAGCCTGTGACGAACAATCGTCTGCCGAACAACATACGCACGGTCGCCGTGCCCGCGTTTCAGAACAACGCCATACGCTACAAGATCGAGTCGCGTTTCACGGATGCGGTTGTGCGCGAGTTGATTCACCGTGGGCGGGGCATACGGGTTCAGTCGGAGACAGAGGGCGCGGATGCTGTGATTGACGGCGTGATAAAAAACTTCGGGTTCTCGGGCGTGTTGCTCGATAGCAGCGGGCGGGCGCGCATCTTCGAGGTCACAGTCTACGCTGCCGTGACCGTGCGCGACCAGCGCGAGAACCGCGTGCTCTACGACAACCAGAACTTCGTCTTTCGCGGCGACTTCGAGTTCGCCAGCGACCCGCGCACCTTCTTCAACGAAGAAGACCCCGCCGTGCAGCGCATAGCGCGCCAGTTCGCTGAATCCGTAGTCTCCACGCTCATCAACGGCTTCGGAGTGAACAACGAGAGATGAGCCTGCTCAAACGCGAAGACCTGCGCCGCGCTCTCAGAGAGAAGAAGATTGACCTGCTCTATCTGCTCTTCGGCGGCGAGAGCTACCTGCGCGATCTCGGCGCGAAAGCGATAACGGAAGAAGCCCTGCGCGATGCTCCGCTCAGGGAGTTCAATGAATCATCTTACAGCCTCTTGAATACAGATGTGCAGCAGGCGATCGCCGCAGCAGAGCAACTGCCGATGATGTCTAATCGTCGCGTAGTGCGCATCACGGATTTCACGAAATTGAACGATGCGGACGAGGCAGCGCTTGTGCGCTACATCGCGCGCCCGGTTGAATCCAGCGTCGTTATCTTCATAGCGGACGATCTGGACAAGAGGCGCAAGCTCACCAAAACGCTCATTGACGCTTGCACGGCGGTTGAGTTCGCGCCGCTCTCGGACGCGGAGCTTGCGGGTTGGGCCAAAGCCCGTTTGAAGGAGTTGAGAGTTGAGACGCACGAGCGAACCCTCCATCACATAGTAGCGCTTGTTGGAAGCGATGTGCGCCTGCTCTCGAACGAGCTTGAGAAGCTTGCTACGGCTGCGGCTGATACAGGCGCGATTACGATGGGCATGGTTGACGATCTGGTGGGGCGAGCGCGCACGCTCTCGAATTTCGAGCTTACAGACCACCTGATTTCGCGCGACCGAGGGCGAGCGTTACAGATTCTGCATCGTCTGCTGGATGACGGCGCAGAGCCTGTCATGCTGATTGGATTGATTGCGAGCAACTATCACCGTCTGGCTCTCGCCAAAGAATTGATGTCGCGTCAGGTGAACAAGGATGAAGTTTTCCGCCTGGTGAGCATGCCGTTTAGCAAGCGCGAAGATTTCCTTGCGACGGCGCGCCGCTCGGACGCGCGTGCTCTGGCGCACAGCATCAAACGCATAGCCGCCGCAGACCTCGCCATCAAAACTTCACTGGGAGGCAGTGGAGCATCGGGGGCGCGACTTCAGCTCGAAATGCTGGTCTGCGAACTCTCCGCCTGATCGAAATCAAGCGGCTTCAAATCCGGCTCGACCCAGCCAAGCCTGGCCTCGTCTGAATCAATAAGCTCCTTACTGTAATATTCAAAGATGAGTTTAGAGTTGCCGTAAAGTTCCAGAAGCTCGTTGATGACATCAGCGAGCGAGCGTCCTTTGCCTGTCGTGGCTAGAAAGTTTCCGGCAAGTTTCACCCAGAAGACGGTAATCGTCTCGTGATATTTCTGGCGGTCAACGGCATGAGCATCAAGAAACTTGTAGAGTCCACTGCGCATGCGCTTTGCAGCTTCATGCTCTGTCATCTTCGTTAAATAAACGGATGCGACCGCCAGATGATTGCCGTGACTGAATTGCGCCGGCTCTAACTCGCATGACTCGAACACGCGCACAAGCTCTTCCACCTCAGCATCGCTCTTGAAGAGGGATTCCACAAACATATTGTGTCTCCTTGTCTAAAGAAATACAAAAAGCGAGGCGAACCGAGTTCAATGCTCGATTCGCCTCGCTCTTGCGTTAATTTTAAAAACCGCTTACTTCGCCGTCGCTTTGTTTGCGCGCGCTGTTAGCCGTGATTTATGGCGCGCAGCAGCGTTTCGGTGCAGCACGCCCTTCTGCACGGCCTTATCAATCGTGGAGATTGTTTCGGGCAGAAGCCTGTTCACATCCTCGCCGCCACCTGAAAGCGCCTCGCGCAGCTTCCTGACTGAAGTGCGCAGGCGGCTGCGATTGCTGCGATTGATGTCGCGCCGCTTCTCGTTCTGGCGCATACGCTTTTCGGCTGATTTATGGTTCGGCATAGAAAACTCTCTTCTCTTGTCTTACGGTAAATAATAGTCCGCGCAAAAGGACGCGAATTTGTCCGTTAGCGCAAAGGGGAAAGTATAGAGTTCGCACGCGAGAGTGTCAAGGCAAGCCCCCGTTTCATTTGAGGTTGAAAGGTGCCGTATTGACACCCGCGCGCGGCCTGTAGTAGCGTCCCGTGCATAGAGATGCACGGGATTTCATCCACACCCTCATACCGCCGCAACCGGGTCACAATGCCGACCCACAGCAAGGAGATTCTGTCCAAAATTTGAAAAAGATTGAGCTTCCACCCAGAGGAATCGAGACGCTCTTCGGCGTCCACGACCAGAACATCAAATACCTGGAATCGCTCCTGGACGTGCGCATCAACGCACGCGGGCAAGATTTGACCGTTGACGGCGACCCTGAAGATGTCAAAACGGTCGAGCGTATCCTTGAAGATTTCTCAGACCTCTTCACAGAAGGCAAGACTTTTACCGATAAAGAACTGCGCGAAGCTTTCGCACAGATAGCCGAAGACCGCGCCTACAGTTTGCGAGACTACTTCACAAAAGCTCGCTTCAACCCCGCAGGCAAAAAGCAGGTCGCGCCGAAATCAGCGAACCAGCGCCGTTATATCGAAGCGATGCAGAATAGAGACATCGTGTTCGGAATAGGCCCGGCTGGTACAGGCAAGAGCTATCTGGCTGTGGCAATGGCTATACAAGCGTTAATGCAGAAGCAGGTCAGCCGCGTTATCCTTGCGCGCCCTGCGGTCGAAGCTGGCGAGAAGCTTGGATTCCTGCCCGGCGATTTGCAGGACAAAGTTGACCCGTACCTGCGCCCGCTCTACGACGCGCTCTTTGATTTAATTGACAGCGAGCGAGTGACGCGCCTTCTTGAAAAGCGAATTATCGAAGTAGCGCCGCTGGCATTCATGCGCGGAAGAACCTTGCAAAATGCCTTCATCATCTTAGATGAAGCGCAGAACACGACGAGCGAGCAGATGAAGATGTTCCTTACGCGCATAGGCTTCGACTCGAAGGCTGTCATCACTGGCGATGTGACGCAGATTGATCTTCCGGCAGGCAGACGCAGCGGCCTCATAGAAGCCGAACGCATACTCAAGGGCGTGGAAGGCATAGAGTTCGTCTACTTCACGGACAAGGACGTGGTGCGCCATCGTCTGGTGCAGATGATTATCAAGGCTTACGAAGAGCACACCGGCAAAAGTAATCTTTAATGGCTGATGCACTCTTAAGAGAATGATGATTGAAGTTGTAAATCGCCAGCGCAAAGTTCCGGTGGATTGCGAACTGTGGCGGGCGTTTACAGCCAAAGCTCTGAAAGTTGTTCCTGCGGGCGGCGCGGGCGTGACCGTCGCTTTTGTCTCAGACCATGCGATGCGCGAACTCAACAGGCGCTGGCGAGAAAAGGAAGGGACGACGGATGTGTTGTCGTTTCCCGCAGAGCAGGACGAGTTTGAAAAGCTTGAAGGCACAAGGCTGGGCGACGTGGTGATTTCGGTTCAACAAGCCATGCATCAGGCTGCGGAGCATGGCCTTGAGTTTGATGAAGAGGTCTCACAGCTAATCTTGCACGGCATCCTGCACCTGTGCGGCTACGATCACGAGACTGACGACGGCGAGATGAACCGTCTTGAACTCCGCCTTCGCCGCCGACTTGGAATATAATGAGCGTGAATCGTGAATCGTGAATCGTGAATAGAAAGAACAGCTTTTCTCTATTCACGATTCACGATTCACGATTCACGATTCTTTTATGCAACTGGAAATCGTAATCACGTGCCTGTTGCTCGTGGTGATGACGTTTCTCGCCACGGTGGATATGGCTTTCGGGCAGTTGAGCGACGTGGGGTTGCGCCGCCTTATAGGCGAGGCCGAAGACCGCTCGACGAGCACAAGCGATTTCCTTAAGGAGATTCTTGAAAATCGCCCGCGCTTTCGTTTCACTATATCGGCTGCGGTGCAAATCTTTCTGGTAGCCGTCTCCGTACTCATCACGACGATTACCCTTCACTGGTTTCCAATGGCTGACACGCGCCACATCATCGTCGCGCTATTTGTCGGTCTGGTCGTTGCTGGAATCTTTCGTCAGTTCATCCCGCGCCTCATCTCTCTTAGAAACCCTGAAGGTACGCTGCTGTTCCTGCTTCCATTCGTGCGCCCCTTTTATCGTATGCTCTCTTTCGCGGCAGACCCCTGGCACAGGACGTTCGACCGCATGCGGCGAGGAGGCCGCGAGTTTCCTACGGAGATGGGCGCGGAGATGGAGAATGAAGAGACTACTGGCGGCGACATACAGGCTTTCATTGACGTGGGCGAGGAGGAAGGGATTTTAGAGGAGGAAGAGGGCGAGCTGATTCATTCGATAATAGAGTTTGGCGACACGCGCGTGAGCGAAGTGATGACGCCGCGCACAGAGATAGTCGCTCTCCCGTTGACTGCCACCGTGTGCGAGGCGCGCGACGTGATGATTGAATCGAAATATTCCCGAATTCCCATCTACCGCGACCAGATTGATAACGTCGAAGGCATCATCTACGTGCGCGACCTGTTGCTGTGCTGGCCTGAAGGGAAAGAGGATGATTCCATAGAATCGCTCGTGCGCCCCGTTTACGAAGTGCCGGAGACGAAGCCCGTCGCAGACCTTCTGGAAGAGATGCAAAAGGCTCATGTGCAACTTGCGATTGTGATTGACGAGTACGGCGGAGTTGCAGGTCTGGTCACCGTCGAAGATATTCTGGAAGAGATTGTAGGCGAGATAGAGGACGAGGACACTGCTACGGAAGAGGTCATTGAGATAGTAGAGGCCGGTGACGGTTATTATGAAGTCGTAGGCTCTACCGAAATAGGGAAGATCGAGCGACTGTTTGACATGGAGATAGAGGACGACGATTTCACTACCATCGCAGGACTCGTCATCAGCGAATCGGGGTTTGTGCCGAGAGCAGGCACGCGGCTGAAGTTTCGCGGCCTGGACGTTGAGGTTCTGGACGCTGACGATAAACGGATCAACCGGCTCAGACTGCGCCGCGCAGTCGAAGAAGAATCTGAGGCCAATACAGTTACGCAAAGTTGAAGCGAGAAAGTTAAGGCCGCAATATGAAGCTTCGCAGTTTAGCTCAATTAATACACCCGCGCTTTCGTGGGCTTTCCGTTTGCGAAGCATGCGGGAATGATTTCACCTGTGGCGCGACTCTGGCGGGCTGCTGGTGCTCGGAGATAAAGTTGAGCGATGCAGTGCGCGCAGAGTTGCGTGAACGATACGAACGTTGCCTGTGCCGCGCGTGTCTGGAAAAATTGGCTGAAACGGGAAGGGAGCGGAATGGCTCGAAAGAAGAGCAAGTTCTTACAGGGAAAACGAATTGACCCTAAGCCTATAACGGCTGAGACTACGCTGGCCGATCTGGTTGACGAATCATTTCAGGCTTACAACGCTGCGCGCCTACGCGAGGCTTGCCAGCTTTTTAATCGAAAGATGCTGGAGCCAGAGGTCACGGTCGGGCTTTCAATCACAGGAGCGTTGACGCCCGCCGGGCTTGGCATCTCAGCGCTGATTCCGCTCATACGCGCGGGCTTCGTTGACTGGATAATCTCGACGGGCGCGAACCTTTATCACGACACGCACTTCGGCATTGGCCTCTCGCTTCACCAGGGCAACGCTCAGACCTCCGACATTTTACTGCGCCAAGAAGAGGTCGTGCGTATCTACGACATATTTTTTGATTACTCGGTTCTACTGGACACAGACGCATTCTTCCGAAAAATAATCGGGGGCGAAGAGTTTCAGCGCCCCATGTCAACGGCTGAGTTTCATTACCTGTGCGGTCGCTACGTGCGCGAGCGAGAGCGAAAGCTGGGGCTGGAGAGCAAATCGTTGCTCGGCGTCGCTTACGAATACGGCGTGCCCATCTACACATCTTCGCCTGGCGACTCTTCGATTGGAATGAACGTCGCCGCGAAAGCTCTACAGGGAAACAAGCTCGCGTTTGATCCGTCGCTGGACGTGAATGAAACCGCCGCAATCGTGCTCGCGGCCAAGCGCGGCGCGATTCACGGGCGCGGCGATAAGGGCAAGAAGCACGGCGGTCGCTCCGCAGTCTTTATCTTAGGCGGAGGCAGTCCGAAAAATTTCATGCTCCAAACCGAACCGCAGATTCAGGAAGTCTTAGGCATAGACGAGCGCGGTCACGACTATTTTTTGCAAGTGACAGACGCTCGTCCAGACACGGGCGGGTTGAGTGGTGCAACTCCGGGCGAGGCAGTCAGTTGGGGCAAAGTTGACCCTGACCGTTTGCCGGATGCAGTTGTGTGCTATGTTGATGCTACGGTCGCGCTGCCAATCATCACGGCGTATGCTCTGGCGAGACACGAGCCGCGCGAGCCTAAGCGACTTTATGACCGCCGCGAAGAGTTCATGGAACTTTTGATGTCGGAGTACAAGAAGTCGAAAAGACGGTGATGAGTGATAGGTGATAAGTGATAAGAGAAAAGCCGTGAATCGTTAATCGTAAATGGTGAATAGATAAAAGCTTTACTTCCATTTACTATTTACTATTCAACCTCTTATCACTTATTACTCATCACTTCCAGAGGGGCTATGGGTAAAACGATCACGGACGAACAGAAGAGGGTTAATTACGATTGCTCGAAGTGTCCTGCATACTGCTGCGCGATTTACGAGCGTGTGCAGGTGACGAAGCGGGACATTAACAGGCTGGCGAAGCATTTCGGCGTCTCGGTAGAAGAAGCAACGACTCGTTACACGAAAGTCTGGGGCAAAGAGCGCGTGCTGCGGCGCAAGAAGGACAGGATTTTTAAAGAGGCTTGCATGTTTCTTGACCCGGACACACGCGGCTGCACAATCTATCACGGACGCCCGACTGTCTGCCGCGAGTACCCGGCACGCACACGCTGCGTCTATTACGACACGCTTCAGTTCGAGCGCAGACAGCAGGACGACCCGGACGCGCTCCCGCTAGTCCAGTTAACTTTCCGCAAGGTGAGAAAGAAGACCGTAGCCAACCGCAACGGCAAAGAGCGAATCCTGGAGTGGAAGGAAAAGGAATAATAAACGATGGGTGATAAGTGATGAGTGATAAGTGATAAGATGGTGGATGAAAGCAAGGCTATCTTCCGTTCACGTGTTTACGATTCACGTCTTTTCTCTTATCACTCATCACTTATCACTTGAAAGAGGTGAAAAGATGCGAGAGTTTTTATCAAAAATGATTGGCCGGAAGATTGATGTTTATTGCGGCGGGTCTGCGAGTTTGCGCGGCGAAGTTGTTAAGGTTGAAGGTGACGTGCTGCACATACGGGATGAAGAAGACCAGATGTGCTTTATTGCGATTGAAAAGATCATCGTCGTATGGGAGGCGCGCGAGGAGGAGAAGCGCGCTGGCTTCGTCTCGGGCTTTTTGACTAATAACCGTTAAGCCCTGATTAAATCAGCTTCTATAATTAAGAAGGCCGACGCATCCTGGATTCATGCGTCGGCCTTGCTTGTTGAGCGGCAAGATTCTTTAACTCATTCGGCTACGTTTTGAACCGGGACGGGGACGCGGCGGAAACCGTCAATGCGGCTGAGCCAGTAGTCGCTGAATGGCGAATAGGTTACGCCATGACTGCGCGATGCGTGATAGAAGCCGTGCGCGTCTGCGACGATGCCTATGTGCGAGAGGCCGCTGAAGAAGACCAGCGTGCCGAACTTGTACTCCTCGTCCTGACGCGCGGGGGCAAACTCTGACCAGAAGGTGCGTGCGCTGCCGCGCTCGAAGCTAATGCCTGCGGATTGGAAGACGCTCCAGACAAAACCCGAACAATCGTATACGCGCGGGCCTGTAGCGCCGTACACGTAAGGCGCTCCGATACGCTGGTCAATAGCGGTTAAAAGAAGCTGGTTTAATCGCACGGCGCGCGACATTGCTATGGACGCAGAGGGGTGCGGCGCTTCACCTAAATCAATATTAATTTCGTCGGCGTCAACTGAAGGCTCGTTCTCAAGTCTTGAGACTCCGTAAGGCCCTACGGTTATCTGTACCTGGCGTTTTCGTGCATCCAAACTTTGGGCGGTAACTGCGACCACAGGCAAGCAAGCTACGAGGCATGCGGCCAGCATACGGGGGAACAGTGTTCTAATCAGCATAACAGGGGATACCTATCTCCTTGCTCGTTCTCTAAATTTCTTCGTCTTGCTTTAGGGAAGTGCTGTGGTAAGAGGGGGTACTACCTGAACCACATCTTGAATACTACAGACCAGATGTATATGAGACAAGAGGCAATGTGACTGTTTCGTGATAACTCATGGGCCAACTCCCGAACACGAACCAAAAGGATTCACAAGGCTATAACATACGAACGCTCGTTCACTGTTTTGTAGCGCCCGATTGTCTCACGATAAAACACCATCGGTCATCATGACAGGGCAGCGTCCATAGATGACTCACTGCTGTGTAGAAGAATGACTCATCACCGCAGGCCGTAGAGCGTTACGTAGATTACGCTGAAGAAGAACAGAGTATTTGAGATTTCAGATTTCAGATCTGAAATCCTTTGTGACTCTCTACGGTCTGCGATGATTCTCTCTATTATCGCTATTCATTCTTGAATAGACCTCTATATCTCGCATTGACGTGGAAATTTTGATGCGCGGCGTGATAGCATGCGGCCTCAGTTGAAGAGAGGAGAACTTGCGCCCTATGCTATTCGTCCTGAGTAAAACTTCCGACCAATCAATTGACGGCGCGACGCGCCTTCTGGTTCTTGACAGGTTGCAGGAGAGAGGCTTGACGCCGCTGATTCGCTCTGCGCGTTTGAGCGCGTTCGAGTCCGCGCTGCTTGGGCCTGAGCGCGCTAAAGATATGGAGCGCGTAATTGCTGCATGGACTGAGACTGAAGATGGCGCGCTCTATACGCGCGGCGACGTTTTCTGCTCGGAAGATTTCGCGCTCTTCCTTATCTTTGGCGGCGACGAGGACGAGGCTGCTCTAATGCGCGCAGGAATTGTTTACGAAGCTTCTACCACAGAGCCTCGCAAAAAACTGGATGCATTCTGTCGCAATGTGAGCGACGTGCTCGAAGCCGCGCGCAACGCGACCGTAGAAGGGAACGGAGCAAGCACTCTCTTTTCCGAATGGCGCGATGACGAGCCGCGCGTCTCTATGGGACTTGCGCGTTTCGCCGGGAGCAATTCGACGACAGTCAATGAGTCTTCGCTCGAACAACAGCGCGCCGTTGAGCTACTGGAGGACGAAGAGGCAAGGGAATTTCTTCGTCGTGTGCGGGAAGCCCACACTGAAGGGCGCATGTCTGAACTGATGTTCGGTGACGAGAACGAAACTCGCCCCGCTCTGATTAGCCGTATGTCTGACGTGGGATTGCTACGGCGCGAAGTGCTTGTGCGCTGCCGCAAATCAGGGCGAGCGCTGTTCCGTCTGCCGTCGGCAGATGCGCTCTCTATAATCACTGCGAGCAACGCCATGTGCAGCGAGTGTGGCTCGAAGATAGCCGACGAGAAGATTGAAGAGATGATCGCTCCTACGGAACAGGCCGGGGCGCTTCTTGAAGATGGGCGCTGGCTGGTTGGGCGCGTGCGCGGTGTGTTGCGCGAATGCGGCATCCCGGAATCCGCCATCACGGCTGGCCCAACCACAGGCGAAGGCGAAGCGCAGATGATCGTGAGCGCCTGCGACGAGCTTTTCCTTTTCGTTCTGCATGACGGCGACGTGAATCTTGCTCAGGCGCGCCGCGCACTTGAGCGTCAGGCGGAGACTGAGGCCGCGCACCTGATCGTCGTCTCAACCGGAAAGATTCAAGAGGATGCGCGCGCTCGTCTTAGAGAGCACGCGCGGCGACGTTCGCGCGCAGGCGGCGAATCAGACGTTCTCATGTTCGATAATTTGGAAGTGACGCCGAGCGAATTACAGCACGCATTCGAGCGTGCATCACAGCGTTCGCTGGCGCGCGATCTCTATGCACTGGACGCTGGCCTGGGCTTCAGCGTCGGCTACATGATCGCCACGCGCTTCCGTCTTCTACAAAGGTCGGGCGCGCTGCAAGACCTGGCGGCCTCGGCCATAGGCGCAATCGCAGGAAGCTTACGAGAAATCTAAAAGCAAAGGGTCGTGACTCAAAGATGATGCTGTCGAAGATTTGAATGCCGGACATATAACTTGATGACAGCATCGTGCATTTCTACGCTCTTTGAAAAACAGATTGTTCGTCGCTGTAACCGCTTAACATGCGTGCGGAAATTAAGGTTGTGACGCTCAATGTTGCGCGTACCTTCTTTCCCGACGAGATGATTTTTCTCCGGCAGCAGTTTCAGATATGACTCCCACTTATCAGTGTGAAATCGTTTGACGCGGCTATCGGCCAATTTCTTGAGCAGATGTGCGCAATTGTGGTCAGTGCGTCGGCCATTGACAAAGGCCGTGACTCGCTTACGCTTTCGGTCGAAAGCGTACCATGACCAACGTTGTCGCTTCTTTTTCTCAATGAATGACCAGAATTCATCCAGTTCGAGGTCGGCAATGCGCTTGGGCACAGCGGGTTCAGCCATCTGCTCTGCTGCTTGACGAATCAGTTTGAGCACCGTATTGGTGCTGATGCCCAATACCCGGCTGATGTCTCGAATGCCTGAGCCGTTCATGGTCATTGGCAGGACAAGCGAGCGCACTCCAGCTTTGTAAGCCTTATAAGTGTAGTCAGTGATAAATTGGCGCTCGCAATCTGTGCACCGATAACGTTGTTTCTGTTGCGCGGTTATGCCATTCTTTTTCACGTTCAGCGATGAACATCTCGGACAGGCGACTTCTTCGTAGCACATCAACTCGAAGATTAGCTTGTCCGAGTCTGTTTTTCATCGCAGCATCATCTTTGAGACACGACCGAATACAAAACCAACCTCTTTTTCGTTGACAACCCGCAGGGTTAAGAGCGAATCTTAGCGGTACTCGCCAACTCCCCCGGCGTTAATAGTCGTACAAGGGAAATATTTGTAGTATGAAATTCAGCCCAGTCCTTCCAGTTCTCCTAGCATTTTTAACAATCGGCACGGCGTCCGCACAGACCCCTGAGCCGCAGGGTACGCCGCTAACCAGACCCCGCACGGTCACGGTCATTCCGCCGCCGTCGCAGCAGCCCACTCAACAAAGGCCGACCCCGGCTCCGCCCGCGATTGTAATTCCACCTATCACGCGACAATCAACTTCGCCCTCTTCAACTCAGAACGCGCGGCCTAATTCTTTAACGCCGCCGGAAGCGCCATCACTGCTCTCGACATTGCAACCTGCACGCGCGTTGCCGCCGGACAGGATTCGCGCGCGCATAATTGAGGCCGAGAGGCTTCTCAAGGCGCGCCCTACGCCGACCGCAATGACAACGACGATTCCGTCAACGGACTTTGTGACGCTCGCTGCGCTGGATCAGGACTCTTCGCAGATTCATCTGTTGACCGTGCCGAAGACGGTCTATCTGGTTAAGGGCGCTGGCATGACTTTGACCAGCAGCCTGGGCGTCACACTACAATTGCGCGTAGTTAGAGTCAACGGAGTGAACACGGCGGTTACTGTCTCGGACAACGCGGGGCGACAGTTAATGCCGCTCATAGTGGAGTTCCCGATTGAGCGTGGCGGCGTGTACCGCGAGACCGCTTACTACACTTCGGCGCATCCGGCGCTGCTTTCACAAGAGCTTGTGAGGGCTGGACAGACCTACATACACAACATGCTTGACCTCGCTGCGAAGCGTTTAAGAGACAGAGGCGTCCCCGTCTCGCCTGTGATTATTGATATTGCCGAACGTCTCTGCGTAGTCGAGCACGTGGATCACGAGCGCTTCCGAATGGAAAACCGCATTGCGCTCTACGAAGAGATTTATTCACTCTATGCGCTGAACGAACTGAACACCTATCGCTACGCCGTGAGCTTCGCGGGCGCGGGCGGCATGGTGCAGATGATACCTTCCACCTACCAGATGATTCGACGGCTTCATCCGGCTGCTAACCTGAACCCGGATTTTTTGAGCGGCATGCGCAATCACGCGAACGCTCTGGAAGCGATGCTCCTTTACATGTCGGACACTTGGAGCGACCTGATGCAGAATGCGGATGTCGTTGCCGCTTATCAATCTGGACTGGCAACGCAGGCGGAGTTGATGGCCGCAGGCTATAACTCTAACCCCGCGCGTCTGGGACTCTACCTGAACAGGGGCGGCTCCGAATGGCGCACGCTCATTCCGCGCGAGACGCAGACCTATCTTCAGATTTATCGCAACCTTGAAGCGCTGATTCAAACAAAGCCGCGCACGCAAATGATTGTGAACTGAAGAAGCTTGTTGAAAAGGCGAATTCTATCGTTTCGCTGTGGGTTAAGTGTAAATAGCCCGGCAATAGATTGCCGGGCTATTTTAATTCTTCCCTGACGGGATCGCTCAAATTAATTCTCGTCTCTCTTCTATCACGCAACAAGAGACGGGCGGTTTTTCGCTGGATAGACGTTTGAAGAGGCGCGTGATTCGGTGTATGTGTCGGAAATAATCTTCTCTGCTCCGCTCACGTCCGTGGGTTTAGAGAAGAAGTAGCCCTGACCGTTTTCACAGTCCAGCTTTCTCAATAGCGCCAACTGTTCGTTCGTCTCTACGCCCTCGGCAACAACGTCCATCCCCAGATTCTGCGCGAGCATCACGATGGTTCGCACGATCTCTATGTTTTCGTTGTTGTCAACGATTCGTATGACGAACGAGCGGTCAATCTTCAGCGTGTCAATCGGGAAGCGGTGCAGGTAGCTCAATGAAGAGTAGCCCGTTCCGAAGTCGTCAATCGCAAGTTGCACGCCGAGCGCGCGTAGCTGCTTCAGCATCTCTGTAGCTGTCTCAATATTCTCCATAACTACAGACTCGGTTATCTCAAGCTTGAGGCTGCGCGGGTCCAGCTTGGTCTCATCAAGAACAGCTTTGACCTGTCCGATTAAATCAGGCTGCGTGAACTGGCGTATTGAAAGATTGACGCTGATAAAGAGCGGCGGCTCCGAAGGGAAGCGACGCTGCCAGCGACGCATCTGGTGACAGGCTTTCTTCAAAACCCAGTGGCCTATCTGAATTATCTGGCCGGTCTCTTCCGCTACGGGGATGAAATCGAGCGGCGAGATCATGCCGCGCTCAGGATGTCGCCAACGCACGAGCGCCTCGAATCCACGCAGCTTGAAATTATCCAGCGAGACGATGGGCTGGTACTGCACGAAAAATTCCTGTCGGTCGAGCGCGCGTCGCATGTCCGTCTCAAGTTGCAGAAGGTTCATGGCGAAAGCGTGCATAGCTTTGTCGAAAACTTCGTGGCGCGCTTTGCCCAGACCCTTCGCGCGGTACATTGCTGTGTCCGCGTCGCGCAGTATCTCTTCAGGCTCGTCGTAGCCCGTCGAACTAGGCGCGATTCCTATGCTCACCGTGGTGAAGACCTCGCGCCCGCCTAAGATGAAAGGCACGCTCAATTCTTTCTGAATGCGCTCGGCGACGGAGATGGCTTCCGTTTCTTCCCTTAAGTCTTCGAGAACGATGGTGAACTCGTCGCCGCCTACGCGCGCTACTGTATCGCCCGGTCTCAGGCAGGATTCGAGTTTTCGGGCGATTCCTACCAGAAGCTGATCGCCTATCATGTGTCCAAGACTGTCGTTGATGATCTTAAAGCGGTCAAGGTCAAGGAAGAGTACAGCGTATATCTGGCCTTTGTTCCGTTTGGCGCGGGCTATGGTCAACTTCAGGTGGTCAATGAAAAGAGCGCGGTTCGGCAATCCTGTGAGCGCATCGTGAAATGCGTCATGAAGCAGGCGCTCTTCCGCACGTTTGCGATCCGTGATGTCCTGAACCTGAAAAATAAGGTGCGCTGCGTCGGTCTCAGCGTTATGAACGAGCGAGACGCCGCACAGCACCCAGACAATATGTCCCTGCTTGTGCAGGTAGCGCTGCTCCATCTGGCTGGTGTTGATCTTTCCCTTGAGCAGCCGCTTGATGTTAGCCAGCGCAGCCCCCAAATCTTCATGGTGAATCAGGTGCTGAAAATCCGTCGCAAGCAGTTCCTCTTCCGTGTAATCCAGAAGCTCGCAGAGCGAGCGGTTGACCTGAAGCCAGCGACCCTTTGCAGATACCAGCGCCATGCCTACAGCCGAATAGTTGAACGCGCTGCGAAAAAGCTGCTCGCTCTGCTGCAATGAGTTCACGTGGCGTACCAACTCGTTGTTCTGTGCGGCAAGCGGCTCAGGCTTTTTCAGCGAAGAGTAGGCGAAATATGCGATTGCGAGAGCAGCCATGCCGGTGATGGAAGGATAGAGACCTATGATTGAAGCGAGACGAGCGGCGAGTCCGGCTGCCCCGGCAAGTGTGAAGTAGGTGAAGAAAGTCCACGCCAGACTGCTGGACAACGACTGCCAGAAAGAGAGTCCTATCTCTTCGCTGATGGCTATGACGGCTGAATGAGTAACGGAGCGCACTACAGCTATGAAGCAGAGAGCAATGACCAGAGACCCCGTATGCGCGCCGAACGATAGTTCAGAGATAGGCCCGAAGTTCAGCTTGAGAAGCTGAACGCTGATGAATGTGGATACGACTACGGTTGAGGAATTAAAAAACAGCGTCGCGCTCTTTTCATTGCGACGCAGGCTGGAGCAGGCCGTAGCAACAGCAGCGAGAAACACCACGCACTCGTCTGCGAAGAGAAACAGCGCCAGGAAGATGAAGAATTCCGTGAGCGAGATATGACCTTTGACGTGCGGAATCTTCAGGCTAAGGCGCGCCCCCGCGCTTATGGCGACCAGCGTCAATAACAGCAAGGGAATCGTTATCTGGTCGAAAGAGAAATGGAGCGCAGAATACACGAGCACACCTGTTGCCAGAAGAATTGTTGGCCAGATGTGTAGGTTGGCGAAACGTTGATTGGCCGTGGCGATCATGTGGATTCAGATGGTTCGGGTATCGTGACCGGGAAGTTAGCAAGAGTCAGGGACGCATGGTTGAGTTAAAACTGAAACTTCACGAATGCGAGCCAGACCCTCGTGTAACGCGCGGAAGAGTCTGTAGAGCTTTTCATCAAACTTTTCGTAGAGCCTTGCGAAGTGCAGATTGAACGAGAGGGGCGCGTGTGACTGCTTGGGGCGTGAACCTGCCAGGCTATCTGCTTGTTATCATACAACTTAAAACTCAGTCTTAATGCCGCCTGTCGCGGCTCATCAACAATCTAGCATGATTCAAGGTTGAAACACCAGTAAAAATTTTAAAAGATTTTTTGCTTGATTAAACCGCGATATTCCAATAAAATCATCTTGATGCGGGCACAATAGCTGCGCGCCCGCACCAGAGTTTACCTTGAAATTCCCAACAGGTTCTTGCCTGCCAGCTTTCTGTCCCCTGCTCATTAAACTATTCGGAACTTTCGTTAGCCTACCTTTCATGTTCTGCTCAGGCTCGAAAAAGCGTCACGAAAAAAGATGATGACCATCCAAGCTGTAAAGATTTCAGGGAGGAAGAGTGAAAACCAATGAAAGCTATCTGCCCCCAGTGCAATCTTGAAGACGAAGTTGACCCTGCATCGGTCACATCCGAGACTCGTTTCGTTTGCGCGCGTTGCTCTACGAGCTACGAAGTTGCTCAAGATGAAGCGTTAGCCCCTTCTTTATCTCTGTCTGAGACGGATGCAGTGCTTGAAATGACTGCTCTTCAGAATGAGGAGATGGTCCACTGCCCGCCTGAGATTCAACAGGATGATCTGCTGATTCTGCCTGAGCAGCCCTCTTCGAGTCATGTGGATGATGGGATGGTCGTTCTTCCAGAACTCTTTATTGCTTCGCCGGCGGAACAGAAAGAGGCGCAAAGGGAAGAGCCGGTCGCGCCAGTAGAGCCGCCGAAAGCGGAAGAGCAAAGCGCCGGATTGTTGCTCAATTCTCAATCGCCTGACATTACAGTTGCGCCAGAAGAGCGCTCCGAAGCTGCAAACACAACAGTCACGGGCGCGCCGCCGGACCTCTACGCTGAAGGTGTCAGATTGATGAGAGTGTCGCCTTCGCGCCTTTTCATGGGCGGCGTGGCGTTCATATTTCTCATAGTAGTCTGCAACCTGATGGTCGCGCCTGTGATGCGAACCGGAAAAGCTTCCGGCAGCGTGATAGCAAAACTCAGCCAGGAGAACAATCATTCGGCTAATCAGGCAGCCCATCCACCTGTCGCGCGCGCAGAGAGCGAGCAGGTGAAGCCCGCCACACATGTTGAAGAAGTGCAGCCCACACCTACGCCGACACCTGCGCCGACGCCTCAGCCGCACATCGTCGTCGAGCCTGCTCCTGAAGCTACACCAGCGCCGAGCCTTGCTCAGCCGTCGCAGGCCGCACAGGACGGCAGGTTCACCGTTCAGGTCGGCTCATACAATGAGCGAGGGCAGGCCGAAGAGCGCGCAGCGAAACTCCGCGCTGCCGGTTTCGATGCTCGCGTGGTCGAGGCACAGATACCGAATCGCGGCATATGGTACAGAGTTCAGGCCGGGCGCTTCGCAACGAGCAACGACGCCACTCGCTACGGCGCTGAGATACGCGCCAAAGGAGCTGCCGACGCTGCGGTCGTAACGGCAGTTCAGTAAATGCGTAGCGAATCGGATTCAGATTAAAAGAATAGTTCTGGAATCAAGCAGGGAAACCGAGAAGCGTAAAATGAGCCGGATGATTTGTGAAGAGACTGTCTTGATGTACTCGAAAATCATCGAGCGCTACGCGCACTATTTCGACCGCCCGGAAATGCGCCTGCGGTTTCTCAATAGTGCGCTCTCGCAGGCAGCAACGAACGAGAAGCTTGATGAAGCGCTCAGCCGCTACGACCTCCTGCGTCATTATAAGATTTTTCAAAGGCTTCTGAAATTCACGCTTGAGCTTCGTTTCTACAGAGTTATCTTTCAGGAACTGCGTGATCTACTTCCTCACTCTACGAAAAGCCAGTGGCATCTGCTGTTGCGCAACCGCGCCCCACTTTCTGCGCGTCTCTTATTCCGCTGCTACCAGTTTCGCTATGCGCTCGGCGGCGCAGGTGTGGCCGTCGCAGGCTTACTGTTGGTCAGCCTCTTTTCTGGCATAGCAGGTTCAGTGCGCAGCGTCGAAGCCCGCATCAGTGGACAGAATCAATCTTCCCAGACACGCTCCGGTCAGCCCGCGCCGCAGTCGAGCGTTAAATTTTTGCCGGACTACAAGCCGGAAAGAGTGTGGCTGGTGGAGCAGCGCGATAACTACGAGCGCTACAGCAACGGCGGTCGCATACTGATGGACTACGCTACTGAGAATCACCCGCGCGGCTATTACGTCTGGCCGCACAACAAGAGCGCGGTTGACCCTACTGTGAGGCGCGAACCCATTGGCATCGTCTATCACACGTCAGAGAGCGACCTGCTTCCCTTCACGTCCGACAACAACGATTCGATAGAGACTCATACGCGCGGCCTGCTTGAATACGTGCGGCGAAACAGGTCGTACAACTACGTGATTGATCGCTTCGGACAGATTTACCGCATAGTGCGCGACGACCACGCGGCCAACCACGCGGGCAACTCCGTGTGGGAAGATCAAAACGGAATCTACGTCGGCCTGAACGAAAGTTTCCTCGGCGTCTGCTTCGAGACAAACAGCGAGGCCGGTTCGCTCGACGAACAGTTGACGGAAGCGCAACTTGTATCGGGGCGTCTGCTCACGCAGATACTTCGCAGCCGCTACCAGATTGACGACACCGATTGCGTCACGCACGGTCTGGTATCTGTGAACCCATCGAACATGCTCATATGCTATCACCACGACTGGGTTAGAAATTTCCCGTTCGAGGCTTTCGGGCTTTCCAACAAGTACAAGGTAGCCCCTGCGAGCGTAAGCGAGTTCGGCTTCAATTATGATGAAGAGACTTTGAGCAAGATCGGCGGGTCTGTCTGGGAAGGGGTCGGCGTAGGCTCGAACGAGTTTAAGAAGAGAGCTGAACAGGCTGGCATGACGACGGACGACCTGCGACGGCAGATGCGCGAGCGTTATCGCTTGCAGATGGATATGGTGCGCAAACTGCACGCGGCTGGCACTGATAGTTCAGCAGATTCTAATTCTGAATCCTAGAAGTTGTTTGCTATCCCTCAGATTTTAGTAATGTCATAGTTTGAGACTAAGAGTGGAGCGCCTCGCCCGATCTCATATTTTCCATATAGCACACTACTCAGATTTTTTATCTCTTGCGCGAGAGCGGGCAGTAAGATAAATTAGCTGCCCGACATTATTGCGGTCTTTGCATTCCTCGAATTAGCCCACTAAACACACACAAAGTTAGAGAAGGAGAAATTCATGGAAGAGAGAGTTGAAACTTCAGCCACATCCAATTCCGAATCCGATTCCGATACTGCGTCATCTTCGTCCAGAAAATCTAACGCGGCTTCGGCGAAGCCCGGCGCGCTCGGCCTTGACATAGGCACGAGCAGAATCGTCGCCGCCAACAGCACATACGATCAGGAGACGCGCTCGCAGCTTAACGCTTTCATAGCCATGCCCGCTTCGGAGATGGCCGAAAATGTTCTGAAGCAGCGAAACATCGTTTATGAACGAAACTGCGAGAGTCTGTACGTCTACGGCAACGATACGGACTTCTTCGCAAGCTTTCTTGACACAGAGATGCGCCGCCCCATGCAGTACGGCCTATTGAATGCCAAGGAGCAGATGAGCCAGCACATCATTCAGATGATCGTCAAACGATTGGTTCCGCAGTCGCGCAAATCTGACGTGCTCTGCTTCAGCGTGCCCGGTCGCGGCGATACCGTCGAAGGGAATCTGGTCTATCACGAAGCCGTGCTGAAGAGCTTTCTTCAATCGCAGGGCTACCAGGCAAAGCCATTGAACGAGGGGATGGCCGTCGTCTATTCGGAATTGAAGAATGAGAATTTCACGGGCATAGGGATTAGCTGCGGCGGCGGCATGTGCAACGTTGCTGTGTCGTTTATGGCTATGCCTGTGATTACGTTCAGCGTTCCGCGCGGCGGCGATTACATAGACACGAACGTCGCTGCCGTCTTGAACGAGACGCCTTCGCGCGTGCGACTCTTCAAAGAAGAGAAGCTTGATCTATTGAGTCCCTCCGACGATGACCTGAGCCGCGCGCTCAATATCTACTACGAGGATGTGCTACAGGCGTTGCTTGATCGTTTGCGCATGGAGTTCAGGGCGCAGAGCCAGTTGCCGCGCATTGATCGCCCTATGCCCATAGTCGTCGCGGGAGGCACGGCCATGCCTGAAGGCTTCCTGAAGAAATTCGAGAGCATGCTGCACTCTGGCGGCGATTTCCCAATTCAGTTGGCGGACGTTCGACTCGCCAAAGACCCGCTCACGGCCACGGCGCGCGGTTGCTACATCGCCGCCATGTCCGAAATAAAATAACTTCGGCCCCGACGTTCTCCTTCGCTTGTGTGTGCGAAGTGGGAGGCGAGCCGTCGAGCAGCGAAGTGATAGCAGAGGATAGGTAGAGAATTTCAGTTCGTATTTCAACTTTCATTTCAGATTTCAAATCTGAGACTCAAATTTGAAATCCCGGATTTAAAATCTCCTCCTACGCCCTCTGTTAATGCTTCGCTGCTCGGCGGCGAGCCTGTTACGCTTCGTCTCTCACTTCGAGCCAACATCCAATAAATAAAGCCGCAATGTTGCGGCTTCATCTTTACAGACCAAAGAACTAAATCCTCTTCAACTGCTGTGAGCGTCGCTCGCTCGCGCGATAATCTCCTTGAGCTTCTCTATCTCATCTTCGCAGAGATCGGCGAATCGCACGCCGAACCCCAGTCTTTCGAGCCTGTAGTAAATCTCGCCGTGCAGCAGGAGCGGCGAACCCAGACAGTTCTTAAGATCAACGTGGATAGTCTGCCCTACTATTACTTCCGCCTTGGTCTGAATAAAACAGCTATCAAGGCTCAAACTCGTCATCTTCCCGTTGCGCGGGCACTCTTCGGTCACGCCCCAGTGTATGGGCGTCTCTGTGCGCACTCGCCCTTTTTCATCATTTGCCGCCATCTTACCTTAGGAAATCTTATCTCTTCTTTAACTCTTATACCAAATAAAACAGACGGACTTACCTTCGCCCGTTTAACTCATTACCTGCTCCTCATTCTCTTTTGCAATCGGATATTACGCGCTTGTCTCGGACTCCACCTCTTCGCCGCGTGAGCCGTCGGCGTACTGCAATTTGTATAGCCGCCAGTATAGACCGCGCTCTGCAAGAAGTTCCTGGTGCGTGCCCTGCTCGCGTATCTCGCCATGATGCATGACGACTATGCGGTCTGCGCGCTGTATGGTCGAAAGACGATGCGCTATGACAATCGAAGTACGGTCGCGCATCACGCGCTCTATGGCCTGCTGTATGAGTTGCTCCGTCTCTGTGTCAATGGAGCTTGTCGCTTCATCCAGGATAAGCACAGCCGGGTTGAATGCGAGCGCGCGAGCGAACGAGATCAACTGCTTCTGTCCTACGGAAAAGCCTGCGCCGCGCTCTTTAACTTCTGTGCGGTAGCCTTCCGGCAAGCGCTTGATGAAGTTTTCGGCGCGAACCTCTTCGGCAGCCCATCGAATGCGCTCGTCAGCAATATCCGCGTGGCCCAGCCGTATGTTGCTCTCGACCGTGCCGCTGAAAAGAAACACGTCCTGCAACACGACCGCGAAATTCTCGCGTAGCGATTGCAAGTCCCAGTCGCGCACGTCAACGCCGTCCAGCAAGATTCGCCCGCGCTGAACGTCGTAAAAGCGCATCAAGAGATTCGTGATAGTAGTTTTCCCTGCGCCGGTATGCCCTACGAACGCGACCGATTGACCCGGCTCGACCGTAAAGGAAACGTCCCTGAGAACCCAGTCTTCATCATTGTAAGCGAACCAGACGTTCTCGAACTCAATGCGACCCAGAGCACGTCCTCTCTTCTTCGGCTCTTCCGGAGACAGAATCAGGATGGGCAGGTCGAACGCACGGAAAATTCTGTGCGAGGCGACGACCGCCGCCTGAAGCACGTTGTATTTATCGGAGATGTCGCGTATGGGCTGAAAGAGCAGACCCGAATACTGTATGAAGGCGACGAGCGCGCCCAAACTCAGCACAGTATGGCCGGGCGTGTTCTGCATGACTCGCCAGCCGCCGTACCAGATTACGAGCGCTATGCCTATAGCCGATATGAAATCAACGAGCGGGAAGAAGACTGCGTAGTAAAAGATAGTTTCGATGTTGGCGTTGCGGTAGTCGTCGTTGATGTCGTCGAAGCGGCGCAGCGATTTTTCTTCAGCGTTGAAAAGCTGAACGGTCTGCGCGCCGTAAAGATGTTCCTGAAGGAATGCGTTTATGCGCGCGATTCTGGTTCTAACCATGTCGTAGCCGCGTCGCGCCCCTTTGCGAAACCAGCTAGTCGCGGCAAACAGCAATGGAACCGTCAGGAGCGAGATGAAGGTGAGCCGCACGTCCATGTAGAGCATCACGAACATGATGGCGACTATCTGCACAACGTCGCCCAGAAGCTCTATGATGCCCGAAGTGAAAAGCTCGTTGAGAGCGTCCACGTCCGAAGTGAGCCGCGTCATGATGCGCCCGACAGGGTTGCGGTCGAAGTAGGCAACCTCCTGATGCTGCAACTTATCGTAAAGCTCGCTGCGCAGGTCGTACATCACGTACTGGCCGACGGTGTTCAAAAGCAAAGCCTGAAAATATGAGAAGACGAGGCGTACCAGTTGCACGGCGACGTAAACCAGAACGAAGATCGTCAGGCCATTAGTAGTGCGCGGAGTTATGAACCAGTCAATCGAATACTGCGTGAACTTCGGCTGCAAGATGCCCAGCAGGTTCAGGAGCAGCGTAAGCAATAGCGCCGGAAAGAGAAGCCGCAGGTAAGGTTTCAGGTAACGCAGGAGCCTGCGCGCAACTTGAAGATCGTATGTCTTCCCGATTGACTCTTCTTCGTGAAATTGTTTGACCGCCGTTGCCATGTTTCCCTGAAATTCTTTATCTACAAAATCCAGCGCAACTCTTAAAATCTATTCGCCTGCATCGCTGCAAGAATGTCGTTGCGCTTCGGAAAATTTATTATTAAACCGGCTACGCCTAGAACGAACAGCAGATAGTAGTAAGGATTTCCGGTGATGAAGAAATCCACGAGGCCGAATAGCGCGCCAACTTCGCACATAGCAAAGGCCACGACGTAAGCTGTCTGTAGTTTCTGTAGACTACGCTCTTCTATAGCACGAGCAACCAGTTTCTGCTTCATCAAAAGAGAGACGATTACGACGAACGCGCCGAGCGCAGTGAACGTCAGGGTAAGAGCGGCATTGCCTCTGTTACCGGTGTTCGCCGCGCCGTTTCTGATGAGAATCGTTAACAGGGCGAACAGGCCGATTGAGGCTAACTGAGCACCCCAGAGGACAATCAATGTACGGTGACGAGCAGCGACTGCCGCTTGAGTTGAGCTTTCATTCATCATCTTAGCCGGGACTCCTTATCTTCTAGCTCGCCGCCAACTCTTCTTCCAGAAGTTGCCGCTCGTAGAGGTCTGCATACTCGCCGCCAAGCGCGAGCAGTTCTTCGTGCGTGCCGCGCTCTATTAGCTCGCCCTCATCTAACACACAAATTAAATCGGCGTCACGAACGGTAGAGATTCTGTGCGAGACTATAAGGCTCGTGCGGTCGCGCATCACGCCGCGCAACCGGCCAAGAATTTTCTCTTCCGTGTAAGTGTCAACCGAAGAGAGCGCGTCGTCCAGAATTAAAATTTTAGGTTGCCGAATGACGGCGCGAGCAATCGCCGTGCGCTGCTTCTGGCCGCCGGAAAGTGTGATGCCGCGTTCCCCCACCATCGTGTCGAAGCCATCAGGAAAGCTGCGCACGTCGTCCGCCAGCCCTGCAATCTCCGCAGCCCACTCAATCTCCGCGCGCTCCGCCTTTTCAACTCCGAAAGCAATGTTGTCGGCCAGCGTGTCGCTGAATAGAAATGTCTCCTGCGGGACTGCGCCTATGCTGCCGCGCAACTGCGCGAGCGGGTAATCGCGCACAGAAACCCCGTCAACGAAGACCGTACCGGGTTCGGCCTCCAGAATGCGCGAGATTAAATTCACCAGCGTTGATTTACCGCTTCCCGTTCGCCCAACGAAAGCAACAGTCTGCCCTGCTTCAATCGTCAGATTAATGTTGCTGAGCGCAGCCTCACGAGTCTCGCTATAGCGGAAAGTCAGGTTGCGAAATTCGATTCTCCCCTGAATCGGCGGCTGCTCCTTAACGTCCGGCGCGTCCCGTATCTCAGGCTTAATGGCGAACACTGCGTACATGCGCTTGAGGCTGGCGGTTCCGCGCTGGTAAAGATTGACCACGTAACCCAGAGCTATGAGCGGCCAGATGAGGCGCGCCAGATAGAGGTTGAACTCCGTGAATTGGCCCACAGTGATTTTGCCGGCAACAGCTTGCGGCACGCCGTACCAGATTATCAGTATGAAGCCGAAGCCGATTAGAAATTGCATGAGCGGGCGCATTATCGCCTCTATCTTCACGAGACCTAGATTGCGCCGCGCGTACTCGCGGTTCAACTGGCTGAAAGCTTCTATCTCAGCATCTTCCTGCGCGTAGGCGCGCACCACTCTCACGCCCGTAAAATTCTCCTGCGCACGCGCCGTTATCTGCGCAAAGAAGTCCTGAATCTTCTCGAAGCGCACGTGAACCTGCTGGCCGAAGAATTTTACGGTGAGCGATACCAGAGGCATCGTCACGAAGAGCAGGAGCGTCAGCCGCCAGTTTATGTAGAACATTATCGGCAATACGATGACGACGACGAAGACCGTCTGTAGCGTGTACATGATGAACGGCCCGGCCAATTGCCTGACAGCCGAGAGATCGTTCGTCGCGCGCGCCATCAGATCGCCAATGCGATGCTCGTGAAAGAAAGAGAGCGGCTGGTCAACCAGATGCGCATAAAAATCTTTGCGCAGGTCATACTCTACGTGCCGCGACATGCCTATCAAAATTCGCCGCTGCAAAAAGAGGAAGATTCCGCTGACCAAGCTTGCGCCCAGAACCTTCAGCGCCGCTATGATAAGCCTTGACCATGTTATCTGCTGCCAGTGCTCGTCAATTGCGTGCCCTACTATGAGCGGGATGAGCAGGTTGAAGACCGTCCCGGCCAGGATGCAGATGATGCCTACGATGAGTGGCGTGTTGTATGGCCGAAAATAGCGGAAAAATTTTCGCAGGTCACCCATAAGGATTCGACACCCGTGTTCTACGACAGCTAAAGAAAAATCGTTAGCTGCTATGATGCGCGATTTCGCTTCGGATGCCAAATGCGGAGGGAGGGGAAAAGCAAGGGGGAAGGCCGCAGGACGAAAAGAAAGATTATTCAACCCGAGTAATCATTTTTTCATCGCTTTCTACTTCATCCATGATTGTCACGGAGATGGGAAGCGTTGAAGGCGTTTCGGCGTCGGCGCTTTCGGTCAGAAAAATTTCGCTCTCGCAGTTGTTCTGCTCATCCTCTTTTATCCGGTCGTCCTCGAACAGGTCGCTCGCCTGCTCCTCATATTCAGACTCCGAGGGAGGGCTGACGCGATTGCGCCCCTGCTTCTTAGAGCAGTAGAGGGCGCGGTCTGCGGCTACGAAGAGCGTGTCGCGCGAAGAGGCGTGTGCGGGAAAGGTCGCAAGACCGAACGATGCTGTAATGGAGCCTAGACCGGGCACAGACAGTTTTTCTATGCGTGAGCGCAGGCGCTCCGCGACGATCATAGCGCCATCCGTCCCGGCCTGCGGCAGTATGATGGCAAACTCGTCGCCGCCGTATCGTGCGGGCGTATCAACGCCGCGCAACTCTTCGCGCAAGGCGTCTGCAATGTGGCGCAACGCCATGTCGCCAACATCATGGCCGTAGGTGTCGTTGACCTCTTTGAAGTTGTCCACGTCAAAAAGCACAAGTGATACTGGCTGGCGCATGCGTGTGGCCAGATGCAGGTCGCGCTCCAGTTGCATCTCGAACGAGCGGCGGTTGAAGCAGTTGGTCAGAACGTCAGTCAGAGCCTGTTGCTGCATGTGAGCGAAGAGTCGAGCATGGTTGACAGCAACTATCACCTGATCTGCAACCGTGTGAAGCAGCATCACCTCGCTCTCCTGCCAGACGCGCGCAGAGTCGTCAGAGCTTGCCAGAAGCAGTCCCATGAAGCGTTCGTCGTAAACGAGCGGCACGGCAGCAATCGGGCGTATGTTCTGCCTCTCAGCATCAAGAGAGACGTGACCGTCCAGCACGTAGCTTTCGTTGTTGCGAGAGACGCGCGACGAATATGCCTGCACGTTATTAATCAGCTCCGTCTCTTCCGCGCTCTCCTCTTCACGAGATCCGTCGCGGAAATAGCAGTGGGTCAGTGGGTCGCTCCCCGCCTCGCCCTCTACACGCAAAGCGCAGTGCTGCAATTTCAGAGCGCGCCCGACTTCGTTGACTGTAGTCTGCAAGATGCTGCTTATCTGAAGCGAGCTTCGGATGGCCGTAGCGATGCGATTGATGGCTATCTCGCGCCCGGCTTGCTCTTGAAGCAGACGCGCAAGCTTCGTCGTCACGCTCACAGTCAATTGCAGCGAAGTCGCTTTCGGCATTGACGTGCACACTGCATTCTCAAATGAGAACGCCTGCGAGTGTCGCTCCGCCTTGAGACGCGCCATCAAAAATTCGAGCGCCGAAAAAACTATGTCAGGCTCGAACGTCCAGATAACATCGTCGCCCTCGTTCGCCCCGTCGTCGCTCTCCCTGCGCACGGAGGCCAGCAGCCCGGAGAAGCGAGCGTCCGCAATGACCACGAAACGCTCGTTTGCCATATCGCGCTCGCAGCGTTGCAACAGAACAGGCTCACGATCCTGCTCGCTTGTACGCATGGGCATCTCGTTGAGTGCGTCGCCCTGCGAGACGAAGAAGAAGGCACGGTTGGCGGCTCGCCCGATTTCGCGCACGCGAGAAAGCTCGCGCAAAGTGCGCTCAGCCTTAAACGGCAAACTCTCAACCACGAGCGAAGAGAGATTATTCTCCAGCACCACATCCTCGAAATAGCGATGAAGCTGCGCAATAGTCTGCTCGGCACAGCGCACGGAGGTGAGCTGACGTGCGTGTTGAGTGAGCAGGGAGTTATAGAGTGAATACATCAGGATTCAAGAACGGAAACTGGCATGGCGTGAAGCGTCTGCCGGAAGATGTTTAGAATTGCTGTCGCCATTGGGAAGCAAACAGCACGGCCAAAACTATTTTGACATGGACAAACATTTTTGTCTATACGTTTCTGAGGACGCTTTGGCGCGAGATGCGAAATTTCAGGTTAATCGCAGATAAGCTGTAAGTGCTGTGGCTATTAGAGCTTCCGAGTCGTTTGTGACCTCGACCGAGACGGTAATCATTCGCCGCCCTGCCCTAAGAACGCGAGCGCGCGCCGTAATCCGTCCCTCTGTGACCGGGCGAAGGTAATGAACGGTCAGGTCAACGGTCGTGGTACTCTCGCCTTCATCCAGCAGTGTAAGGATGGCGAAGGCCGACGCTGTATCAATCAGCGAGGCGGTCGCGCCGCCATGCAGCACGCCTCGATTCTGAAGAAGCTCGTCGCGCATCTTCATGTGAAGCGTGGCCGCGCCATGTTCTATTGCGCCGATCTCGATTCCCAGAAGGCGCGCGTAAGGGACGCTTGAGAAAGCTTCATGAATCTGCTCGACGCGCTGTTGCGCTACGTTCTCGCCTGTCATGAGCGGTAAGCGGCTCCTTCTTCCGTTGGCTGAACGATGACCGCAGTGCCGTAGGCCAGAACTTCAGTCACGCCGGAAGAGAGTTCGGTCGTGTCGTATCGCGCGCCTAGAATCGCGTTTGCTCCAAGCTCTGTCGCGTGCTGTATCATAATCTCGAAAGCGTCCACGCGAGTCTGCTCGCAGAGCCTTGTCCATGCTGTGATGTTCCCGCCTACCATAGTCTGAAATACAGCCCCGAGGTTGACGAAGAGGTTGCGCGAGCGCACGACTATGCCGCGAACGATTCCCAGATTTTGAATGATGCGATAGCCGGGAATCTCAAACGCTGTTGTGACCATCTGGTGAGAAACAGAGTAGCGCGGCGCGCTGACTTCATAAGGCGCGCGCGATTTCATGGGGGCGTTGTCCATAAATTTTAGAACTCCTTACTGCGTAGAGCGAGTGTGAAAGTTATAGGAGATAGAACGATTTCTTAGCGCCTCCGGCGTCTAAGAGCGTGAGAAAGAGTTTCACGCTCTTAGACGCCGGAGGCGCTAAGGACAGCTTCTCAATCTTGAAAGAGACTTGGTTGTTCCGATTGCTCATCGGCACTCTCTTGCGCATATTCTTCAGGCGTCCAACGGTAACGCTCAAGTTTGCAGCGACCACGCGAATCAAACTCTACGCCTTCTGCTTCAAGCATTCGCTGCTGCTTGTCGGGCGGCAGTATCACTCGTCCAGTAGAGCAGCCGCCCTGAGAATTTATCACGCGATGCCAGGGCGTTGTCTCTTCATCCGCCGCATGCATCACGAAGCCTACGGTGCGCGGCGTGTAGCCCTCGCCCAGAATCTCTGCCAGTTGTCCGTAAGTCATAACGCACCCGGCGGGGATGCGGCGCACTATCTGGAAAACGCGCTCCTGGTATCCGGGTCGGTTCACGGCATCTCGCTCTTCGGCAGACTGCATTTCGGCCTCCTCAATTTCGGCTCCTCGTATCGCCACCTCTTCTTGAGCCTCTTCTGATTCGCTCGCCACCATTCGCGCCATTCTTCAATCGCTAGCTCACGCTCGCCTTGCGAAGCCGCAGGCCGGAAACTCAGTCAGGTGCTCGTCGCATCGCGCAGGCACATCTCTGCCAGAAAGCGAGTTTGCAAGCTTTCGCTGGACAGAAGCTCAATCAACTCTGGAATCGAAAGCTTGCCCGTGCGCGCTCGCGATTCACAAAACTCTTCGCGTCTCATATTCCTAACGCAGCGCCCTCAACACGGCGCGAGCTGGCGCGCCGTCGCCGCTACCGCCCGTGATTTTGAGAGGCAGGCAAATCAACTCATATCTGCCCGCCGGAACTTCTCTGAGGTCTAAGCCTTCAAGAATCACCACTCCTTTTTTCAGCAGCGTCATGTGCGTCTCGAAGCCTTTGGACTTGAATTTTTCCACAGACAGATAATCTATACCTACCAGGCGAACGCCGTTTTCTACCAGCGCTCGCGCGGCGTCCGGCGCTATGTAAGTGAAATCTGTGCGGAAGCCCTGCGAAGGGTCTGACCAGAAAGCGGAATTCCGGGTTTTGAACAGTACGCGCGTCGCGCCGCTCATTTCAAGCCAGGGAAGATTACCGGCGTCAATCACGCTAACGTCGTCTGGAATCTCCACTACGGTCGCCATGCCGATGAGAACGTCCATCGGTATCTCTTCGACCTTTGAAGCGTTCGCAATGAAGTGTGCAGGGGCATCAACGTGCGTTGCCGTGTGCGCGCCAAAATGGAGCATGGAAACGTTGGCCGCATCACCCTCGGTGAGCGCAGACCACTGCTCTATCTTCACGCCGGGGTCGCCCGGATAAATAGGGGTCTCGGAAGAGACCGGGACGCTAATGTCGTAGATTCTCATATAGACTGAAATTCACCAGAGAGGTGAATGATAAAAGGTAAACGCGAAAAGGTAAAAGGCTCGGACGAAGGTTAAGACATTATTTTAGGGGCGCTCGGAGCAGGCCAGCGTTTCACCTAAGCGCGCGATTTCCGCTTTTGTCCATTACTGAGTTAGCATCAAGAGAGAATGAATAACGGGAAGAACGAGAACGAGAGAATAGCGGTAGATTCTTTGGAAGAGGATTTGCCGCGCGTTGCAGCATCGAGCTATCTGAACACTGCGCCGCTCATCTGGAGCTTCATTCAGGGGAGAAAGCGAGATGAGGTTGAACTGGTCACGGACACAGCGCCAGCACGATGCGCAGACATGCTATCGAAAAGGGAAGTGAATGCCGCGCTCGTACCTGTCATAGAGTACCAGAGAATCCACGGCCTGAAAATCGTGCCGGGAGTTTGCGTCGGCGCGCGCGAAGCTGTGCGCAGCGTGGTTCTGGTCGCGCGCGACTCGACTGAATTAAAAGATGTGCGCGTCGTCGCACTGGATGTTTCGTCTCGCACTTCTGCGGCGCTCGTGCGTATAATTTTTCGAGAATTTCTTGGGTTCGAGCCTGAGTGGGTAACTCGTGCGCCCGATCTTAATTCGATGCTGAGAAACGCGGACGCTGCACTTCTCATAGGCGATCCCGCCATGACGTTTTCGCGCGCCGGGTTAATGGTTCATGACATGGCCGGACTCTGGCGCAAACACACCGGCCTGGGCTTCGTCTTCGCAATGTGGATGGCGCGCGAGGAGGATGAGGAGAAAGTGTTTCGAGTTGATTTCGCTCGCGCGCGCGATGAAGGATTAGAGCACGTGGAAGAGATTGCCGCAGAATATAATCGGACAATCGGCCTGCCGCTTGATGAAATCAGATCGTATCTCAGTGAGAACATCTCGTTCACACTCGACGAAGAGATGCGCGCAGGACTTAAGCTTTATTACGAACTCGCGCATAAGCACGGAATGATTAAGGACGTTCAGCCGTTGAGGACGATTGAGATGAAAGCTTGAATTTGTTAGTCATACCTTTGCGCTCTTTCTTTGCGCCTCCGGCGTCTTTGCGTGAGAAAGAGTTTCACGCTGGAGACGCTAAGAAAGACGCTAAGCTTCATCTTCGCGGTTTGCCGTTTCGATTTGCGATTTGCAAGGGGAATTGCCGATAATTAGTGGGAAAGAGAATTAATTTGGGATGGAATCGAAGTTGCTGGTTGAGAAGCGGAAGGATTTTCGTAAAGTTTGATGAAAGATATTCAACCCATCTTAGACCGCGCTCTCATGGGCGAGCGATTGACTGCGGATGATTGCACTGCGTTGCTGGAATCTAACGACATCGCGCGCATAGGCGTCGCAGCCGACGAGATTCGCAAGCGCTGGCATAAGGATAACATCGTCACTTACATCATTGACCGTAATGTAAACTACACGAACGTCTGCAACGTCGTATGTACCTTCTGCGCTTTCTATCGTAGGCCGGGAAAGCCGGACACATACGTCACCACGCTTGAGCAAATCTGCGAGAAGATTGATGAAACAATTGCGCTGGGCGGCACGGGCGTTCTGATGCAGGGCGGGCTTCACCCGGACTTCGGAATTGAGTGGTACGAAGATTTGCTCCGAACACTTCATGCGAAGTATCCGAACTTTCAACTACACTGCTTCTCGCCGCCAGAGATTCACAACATTCATCTCATCTCGAAGCTGGATTACGAAACTGTTCTGGCGCGTCTGAAAGAAGCGGGTCTTTACAGTTTGCCGGGCGGCGGCGCTGAAATCCTGGACGACGAAGTTAGAAAACGTGTTTCGACCAAGTGCACAACGGACGAGTGGCTCTCTGTAATGCGTGCTGTTCATCGCGTCGGATTGCGCTCGACCGCCACGATGATGTTCGGAATAGGCGATTCCATTGTTCATCGTGTACGCCATCTTCAACGCATACGCGAGCTTCAGGACGAGACAGGCGGTTTCACGGCCTTCATCCCGTGGACTTTTCAGCGCGAGAACACTGCGCTTGGGCGCAAAATCAAAGACGAGCCGACCGGCATTGATTATCTTAAAATGCTCTCGGTCTCGCGCATCTTCCTGGACAACATAGAGAACTTCCAATCATCTTGGCTCACGCAGGGTCTGAGATTGGGACAGGTCGCGCTTCGCTTCGGCGCGAACGACATGGGTTCGATCATGATCGAAGAGAACGTAGTCTCAGCCGCAGGCGCGCACAACCGCGCAGACGAAAAGATGCTACGTTACCTCATACGCGAAGCCGGGTTCCGTCCACAACAACGCGACATACTCTATCGCCACGTCAACCGTGAAGAGGTTTCTAAGATTGACGAGAACGGTTCTTCTCAACTTCGTGAGTTAAGCGTGCTGATAGCTGATTAGCGAAGATGCAATGAGAGGATTATGTTTATCTATTACGTGCAGTAAAGCGTCTTGGTGGTATAAATAATAGTTAGCCTCTTACTTATATGAACCAAAGCGCATACGTTCTTCGGATAGCTCCGGGCGGAATAGACAAGGTGCCTGACGCCCTAGCAGCAGACCAGATCATTATTGGGTGGTCTGCTGTTGGAGATGGCCTGCTCAAAGAATCTCTCACTTGGGAACAATTTCGTCAGATTATTCAAGACACCTTCTACTCAGAAGAAAAAACATTACGAAAGGCTGGGGCTGCTGCTGGTCATATGTCGCGCTTCATTAGAGAGATAAAAGTGAGCGACTACGTTGTTGTTCCGCACGGCACCGACTTCTATGTTGCGGAAGTTTCCGGCTCGGTAGTCTATCTTCCAGACCATAAGAACGACGACACTGCGTATAGGCGGCCCGTCAAATGGCTTAATGACAAGAAGCCTATTGCTCGAAAGCTTGCACGTTCCGCGCTTCTCTCTCGCATGAAGATTCAGGGAACTTGCGCGCCCGCTGCTGACTTGGTCGGTGAGATTAAAGAGTGTCTCGACTTAGCCGCAGGCAATCATGCACCTACGTTTCATAGGGATTTGATGACGCGCTTAATTCCTGAAGTCCTTTCGGAGATTCGCGGTGGCCGCATAGATAGTTACGGTTTCGAGGACTTGATTGAAACGGTCTTAAAGAGCTTGGGTGCTAAAGAGTGCCACGTTGTTCCTCGCAACCAAGACAAAGGCGCAGACCTCATAGCAACCTTTCGTGTGGCTGGCGCGTTCCAACTACGCGTAGCTGTTCAAGCCAAGCATTGGCAGCCTGAACCGCCGGTGGATCGTAGCGTCGTTGAACAGTTGATTCGCGAGATTGAAGCAGAGACGGCGGATCTTGGAATGGTAATCACGTCTGGCACTATCTCTGATGATGCAAATCGAGCAGCACAGGAGTATTTTGAAGCTACGGGGATTCGGATTGAGCTTGTTGACGGAGAGCAGTTCGCTAAACTGATAGTCGAGCATGGAATCGGCACGAACTAACAACTCATTCAATCCAACGCTTGGATAGCAATCCTTCATTCATCTTGAGAGTTAATGAAGTTCCAGCACTCTTCCGGTAACATTCCATCAGTCTGTGTTGTCTCAAGCTCGGTTAGTAAAAATTGGGCGTTGGGATATTTTTTGCTTAGTAGATTGGTGAGCTGGCGAAGCGAGCGGCGCGAGACTAGAAGTAGTGAGGCGGGCAATATCGTCATCCAGTCGAGAATCTCCTTTCGTGAATCTAGGAATCGGAGTAACGCTCCCTCACGGATGTCCTCATCGTAAACGAGAAGATATACCTTCATGGCTACGCTTTTCTATCAGCAGTCGGGGTGAGAGCCGGATTTGGAATTGCTGTTAATCGTTTGGGATTCAGCGCCCGCGCACGCCCTTTCTTCCTTAGCATGCGTCGTCTAGACCAGCCCGGCCCATAGGCTACGACTTCTAACTTATCGAGGTCATAATGCGGGCGAAGGTCGTCCTCAGAATCGCTCTTTCTTTTTTTCATAAGCTCTCCTCTCTTTCGGGTCTAGCTCACGCGCGCTGATAATCCGCGTCCTTGAGCCGCGCTCTGTAAAGGCTACGATCAAGTAACGGGATGCTTCGGATTCTCCAATGATAATATATCTTTGCTCTCCGACTGAATGGTCAGGGTCTTTGTAGATGATAAAGAACGGATCATCGAAAATGGTAGTAGCTTCCTCAAAACTTATCTCATGCTCCGCTAAGTTATACTCTGCCTTGTCAGCATCCCACTCGAAATCTCCATATATTATGTGAGGATTGCTTCTGCTGCTCATGCTTTATTTGCAACCTGATATAAGGTGACGGATAAATCTCTTTCCCGTCACCCTTCACCTTTCACTTAAATAAAAGCGAAGTCGAACTGCTCCTGATGTATTTGCGGGTCGCTGGTGATGTCAACCGCGCCTAGATAGTCTTCTATCTCGTTGAGCACGTCGCGCTCCGTGCCGCGAAGGGCGCGTGCGACTTCAGGGTTGATGCGCAGTGTGGTCTGCTTCGTATCGCCGTTAATGTTTCGGGCCAGCCGTCGCGCCTCTTCCAGAATCTCGTAGCAGATGGTCTGCGGCGATTTCACTAATCCAGCGCCTTGGCAATAATGGCACGGCGCGCAGAGCGTTCTTTCAAGCGACTGCTTGACGCGCTTGCGCGTCATAATCACGAGGCCGAAATCGTTAAAGGAGAGGACTTTTGTCGGCGACTTGTCATGCTGAAGAACTTCGTGAAGAGCCTGCATGACGCGCTGGCGATTGCGACGCTCTTCCATGTCAATCAGATCGAGCACTATGATGCCGCCCAGATCGCGCAGACGAATTTGCCTCACTATCTCTTCGACCGCTTCAAGGTTCGTCTTCGTGATAGTGTCTTCAAGGCGCGAGCCGCCGCGACCCACGAACTTTCCTGTATTAACGTCAATAGCGACGAGCGCTTCCGTCTGGTTGATGACGAGATAGCCGCCGCTCTTGAGCCACACGCGCGGCTTGATTGCTTTTTCGATCTCGGCCTGAACGCCGAAAGCTTCTAGGATAGGTGTATCGCGCGTGTAGAGCTTCACGCGCTTGACCATGCGCGGCTGTATGCGATTGACGAACTCCACTATGCGCAGGTATTCCTCTTCCGAGTCTACGCGAATCGCTGCAAACTCGTCAGAGAGTTGGTCACGCAGGATTCGCTCAACCAAATCCAAATCCTGATGAACGAGCGCGGGCGCTTTCGCTCGTTCGGCGCTGCGGCGAATGTCGAGCCAGGTGCGTACGAGGTATCGCGCGTCGTCTCTTAAATCATCTTCGGTCACGCCGGTGCCAGCCGTGCGGACTATGAAGCCGCCGGATGGCACGGTCTCTGTGGCGCGAATCGTCTGGATGAGCTTCCTTAGACGAGCGCGCTCCTGATCCGATTCGATCTTGCGCGAGACGCCAACATGTTCGACCGTAGGCATGTAAACAAGATAACGACCGGGAAGCGCTATGTGCGAAGTGATGCGCGCGCCCTTTTTGGCTATAGGCTCTTTGGCTATCTGAACCAGAACCTCCTGCCCCTCGCGCAGCAGGTCTGTGATAGTGGGCTGCTGGTGACGACCGCCGGAACGGCTGCTGCTTCTATCACCACCTCTTTCAGCCCTGTCGCTTCTATCGCCCCTGTCACTCCTATCACTTCTGTCTCCTCGATTGCTGCGTTCGCGCCGACCGTTCTCGTGTGAAGCTTGAGCGGGCGCGGCGACCTTGCTCTCATCCGCGTCCAGAACTTCAGTCTCGGTTTCGTCTTTGCCGTTCGAGCGATCAGCTTCGCCGTTGCCGGATTCCTGGCGCTTGACGCCGCTGGGGCGTCTGCGTCTTCGTCCGCCGCGACGAGTTGCGAATTCCGCGCGAGTGCGCGCAGTGGTCAAGCTTGCCTCCCCGTCCTCGTAAACCTCTTCGGCGTTTCGAGCGGTCTCTTCATTCATAGCGTCCGCGTTAGCGATAGCATCTTCAGTCGCTTCGCTTTCAACCGTCGCTTGGGCGCGCTTGCGACCTTTGGACGCGCTCTTTTTCGAGGGAGATTTTTTCTCCGCAGGTTTCTTCGCGCTCTTCTTCGCGGCTCGCACAGGTTTCTCCGTTTCGACTGAAACGGAAGCCTTCTTGCCTTTCTTGCTGGCCGAGCGTTTCGTAGCGCTGCGCTTTCCGCGTGAGCTTTCAGCCTCCTCTTCGTCGCTGACGCGCTCGAAAGTCTGCGCTGGCGCGGCGAGGGTTTCATTTCTAACCTCGTCAATGAAAGAGTCAACGTGAGCGGCGACCGCCTCCTTCACCTGTGTAGTCTGGCGCGGGGACGTATCCGTAGCTATATCGCTATCGTCAATGCGCTGGAAGGATGAGCCTGAGGGAGCGCCGCCCTGAAGGAGCGAGCCGACTTCAGCAGTTGGCACATCCTCCATGTCGAATTCTACGGCGTGAATATGGTCAAGGATGCGCTCTTGAAGCCGCGCGTCCTTGAACATCTCACCGTTTTCTGCTGCCACTGCGTCTTCGTCAATCACGCGCTCGAATGAAGCGCCACCTGCCACAAACGGCGTATCTATGTCCGCGACTTCAGGATGAGAAGCTGAAGAGCGCCGCTCCGCAGGTTTAGCGCTCTTGTCACGACGGCGACCACGCTTGCCTCTTCGTTTGCCGCCTTCCATATCCTGGTCAGGCGATTGCTGCACTTCTTGCGCGAGTGCGACCGGCGCAATCTCCTCAACGTCTTCCTCCGAAATAGCAGTCGGCTCGGCATCCAGCAATGGTTCGGCGCGCTCCTGCGTTGCCTCTATGCGGTGCTCGCGCTCAAGGCGCGCTTTCTCTATATGCTCCTGCGCGGCGCGCTCGGCTGAGGCCGTGTCGCCCTTCTTAGATTTGTCGATTACGATTCGCTCGAACTCTTCCTCTTCGTCGAAGAAGTCAGAGACGTAAAGGAAGGCGTCGCGCTCAAGACCTATGTCAACGAAGGCCGACTGCATGCCCGGAAGCACGCGCATCACGCGCCCTTTGTAGATGTTGCCGACGATGCCCTGATTCTCTTCGCCGCGCTCGATGTAAAACTCTGTGACCCGCTCGTCTTCTACGATTGCTATCTTCTTTTCGCGCCCGTTGACGCTTACTATCAATTCTTTTGCCATGTGGTGAAAGTTTTCTCCCTTTACGACCGCTCTGTAATTCGCGCTCTAAGAGCAGGCGCAAGCCCCGCGCGCGTTAATTCGCACGGCAAGCCTGTGCGCTTCAGGCTCTGAGCATCTGGCAGTCGTAATGTTGAATGTGTATGTGTGTGAAGACGCAAGGGAACGCAGGCGCGCACACTCATGCGCGCGCAACGCCTTTTCCCCGCGCTCTGGAAAGATAGAAAAGGGCGCAGTGCCCTGTTTCGATTGGATGCTTGCGCGATCTTCGATGGATTTGCGCAAGCTGGTGTCGCGCGCGATCTGGTGGTTGAGTCCGTGAAGGACTCCGCAAACTCTCGACGCGCGAGAGTAGATGGTCTGCAAATTAAATCTCCGCTGTAAGCCCCACGAAGCGCGCCCGGAACGTCCTAACAAATCGGTTCGCGTGTTACACAGAGCAGGGAGCATGTCTGCAAGCAGACAGATGCTCTCGAACCTGCTGTCTCACGCGAGGCGTGCGCTCCTTGCGCAGCTCGGTCACTTTTGACAGGCTAAAATTTTTCTAACCGTGCGCTGCCGAAAATCGCCGCTCAAAAAAGTGCGGCGCTCTGTAAGGCCGCGCGCCCGGTCGCTTATCTCTTAAGCGACTTGGTTCAGGCCGCTTTGCAAACTGCGGCCTTGAAAATCTTGCCGCCTGCTTTTGTGCAAAGAAAACTTTTTCTTAGTTGACCGTGCGACGTTCTCGTCGAAAGCTTCCGGCGAACTATGTTCGGGTTTCACCGAAAATCGAACCGGCAGGACTGGCGAACAGAGTATAACCGAGACTACGGGCAAACGCGAAGCGTGAAGAGAAGTTTACAAACCTTACGGGCGGGAACTACCTGGCCTTCTCTTCAACCGCGAGTAGAACAGAGAAGTTGCGCAATTGTTCTGTGAGCAAATTGCCTATCATCGAATGTTGAGCAATCGAGTATCTAATCGGACCCATTAATATACATTTTTATTACGATGTCGCCGACGTAATTTACTAAAATCCCCCGTCAATTTATCGAAGTTTGTTGCGTCATCAATTTGAGGTTTCTGCGCGCGAATAAGTAAATCACTAAGGGCATCACGATCCTCCATAAAACCTCTCCACTTGTCACGCGGCTTCAACCAAGTATCGATGGCCGTTACGGTCGTAACAGCCAAAGCGAGAACGGGAACCCACTTGACCAAAAATCCAGCAGAGGAATCTATAAGATTTTTTTCTGCTGAAACTATGCTTGAGGCAAGGATTAAAAATATACGAGCAGCCACATTAAGCGTCCCATAAACTACCGTACTTCTCGCCCACTTCCTGCGCTCGCCTTGCATCTCAGCAATCAGCGGATTGGATGACATTTATTCCTCCAGCAAAATGATATTTTAAGTCTATTTATCCAATCTTCCTTAACCCGCAGAATTCACGCCGGTCTCTAGCCGGAGCGAGTGATTATACCGCACACAGCGATATAATCACTGAAATTGTGTATTATCACTGCGCCATGAAGGACTCTGGATTTTAACTCCGACCGAATAAGCCAGCGGCACAGAGGACAATATCTCGGTTTACGACCGCGACTTCGCGCAGAAATTCGAGCAGATATTTCAGCAGGACATGGCTGCGTGCAATAGAATCGAGTTGGAGGAGTGGCGCAACCGAGGCGCGCGCGTCAGAATTTTAGAGTGGATTTCCGCCCTCTTCAGAAGATTCGTCTGAGCGCCGGAATATCTCTTTCAATCACATTCGGTTGAAAAAATTCCGTGCGAAACTGTCCGTTAACAGCATTCAGCCTTACGCGGCTGGCATGGCCTGCTCTCGCTTCTCGCGCAAGCGCCTGTAAGCCTGCTCGTCTGCGGGTCTGGCGCAATCCCGTCCGATTTTTTCCCAGTCCGGGTCGTCCGGCTCCAACCCAAGAGCGCGAATCACCTCTGCGTCGCACACATAGAAATGATGTTTGTAAGGAAGCAGGAACCCGCCCTTGCTTTCAAGCGATTCCCGCGCATCCTCATAACGAGAGAACCAGCGATTCAAAAACACGTCAAGCTCTGTCGAATACCACAACGTATCTGCATCTGCATGATCCATATCTTGAATCCTCAACTGTTATTCTAAAATCAGATTTTTGGTTTCGGTTTCGCGCATAGCCTCTTCCATCTCTTTTTGTTTTATGCCTTCGCGCCCGTCGTAAACGATGAATTGCGGAATCAGAGCGGAGATCAGGGCTGTCCCGACGACGCACAAAATTCCGCCAGACACCACAGAAGTTCTGACGCTGAAAAGAGTGGCGACGATTCCAGCTTCCATGTCGCCGAGTTTCGGCCCCGAAGTGTAGCTAATCATCTCCAATCCGGCGAGCCGCCCGCGCAGGTAATGCGGGATGGTCTGATTCCACATAGTCATCCGAAAGACTCCGCTAATCATATCGAAACCGCCCGCCAGCGCCAGACAAAATAAGGCCAGGTATAAATTGTGCGCGAAGCCGAAAAAGATAATCGCTACGCCCCATAGCGCGGCTGCTATGCTTACGAACAGACCGTGACGATTGACTCTTTTTGTCCAGCCTGAAATCAAAGTGGCAAAGAGTGCGCCGACAGATGGCGCAGCGTAGAAAAATCCAACCGTGCCCGCGCCGAAATTCGTGGCAATCGCAGGGAAAAGCGCAGTCGGCATTCCGAAAAACATTGCGTTCATATCAATCAGATACGTTCCCAGAATCTCTTTGCGTCGCCATGCGTAGTGCAGACCCTCTACGACCGATTTCAATGTCGGGCGTTCTTCAGTTTGCGTTGGACGGGGCGCGGCACGAATCAGAAACACGGCCCCGAGCGAAGCTGTGAACGTCACCAAATCTATAGAGTAAGCCGCCTGTGCGCCGAATTTCGCCAGGATGATTCCGGCGATTGACGGGCCTACAATCGTCGTCAAACTCCAGCGCACGGAATTCAGCGCGGCGACCGAAGAGAGCATATCCGGCGGAATGATTTTCTGCATCAACGCTTCAAACGAAGGGCGTTGCAAAGCTGCCAATCCCGCGTGAAGAGCGGCGCAGACAAACAGCAGCCAGACTTGCGGACGCGGGATGCTGGCATTGGCGACGAGAATCATTGTCACCAGAGTTTGCCCGATTTCCGTCAGCCGCAACATTTTTCGCTTGTCAATAAAGTCCGCATACGCGCCGCCTACGAATGCCAGCAACAGAATCAGAACGAACTCCGACGCGCTCAACAGACCGACCAGAAACGTCGAGCCGGTCAACTGGTAAACCTGCACCGGCAATATGACAAAGCTTATCGCCGTGCCGAACGTGGAAATCAGTTGACCGAAGAAGAGCAGACGATAATCGCGCGAAACTCTTAAAGGCGAGATGTCTATAAACATGATTGCAGCCAGAGAATATTTGGATCGACAAAACGAAGAGGCGCAACACTGTGCTTCATCTGCCGCGAGCGAACAGCATTGAAACTACAGCGCAATGAGAAACAATGAGAGCCATGTTATAGAGCATTTGGATGGAATGGTTTGTCAGATTTGCTGTGTTTCGATGCGATCATCCACCGGAATCTTATCTGGACTTATGAGGACGACAGACTCTCTCTCCCAGGAGGCAATCGAATTGCCCGCTCGCTTATGCTCCAGCAGAGCTTGTCGTACGGCACGCCTCAGAACTCCTTCAATAGCTTTTCCGTACTCAACAAACAAATCTTCCGATTTATCTATATCAATTCTCATTGAGATACCTCACGGATTTCTCTCCAAAGAGATTCGTTCGAGATTGTTATATCACTACTGTTCTTTCCAGTAGCTATTATAACCGGGTTAGCCGATGTGGAGTTATCGTAGATCGCCCATGTATTCGCTAGAAGCTGATACAGAGCAAAAAGGTTTCGCAGTCCTCTCAAATACCGCCTGTGGATAATCGGTTCAGGCACATCATGCCCGCCCAAACGCACACGCTCGCGGACGCGCTCAACGGCTAATTCCGGGCTGCGCAGCCAGAGATAGATAAGGTGAAAACTGTATCCATGTTTTTTCAAGTCGTTAATCCACGAGACGTAAGATCGGCTAGCCAGAGTGCTTTCAAAGGCGAAACTTTCTCTGGCTTCTGCCAGGTTATGCAGACGCTTTAGCATAATACGCCCCGCTTCAAAAGCAACGCTTTCGGGGGAAAAAGCTGATAAGCCTTGAGCGATAGTATCGGCATTCACATATTCCAGCAGGCCGAAAGTATCTTTCAATAAGTGGGGCGCGAGCGTAGATTTACCGCCGCCGTTCGGGCCAGCGATGATGATAACTTTAGGGCTTTGAGTATTCACATTTGCATGTTAGCCGCGCAGGAAAGTTCGAGGCAACTTGCAAATCGAACGCCAGCATCAAGCCACCGCCCGCAAATGGCATCCAAGCAACGAGAATAAAGCGGCATGAAAGGAGAGCTATCGAGCGATTGTGTTGAATGGGTTGTTATACTGCGGCGGTGTTATTCGTCTTCAGAGCGTATTCACTCTTTCGACCGTCGGAAGCCATCTGCATTAAACCACAATTTTCACAGAATGAATTTATGCTGCATATCGCGCGTAGACGGTTTTGACTTTTTCGAGAAAGTCGCGGCGGTCAACGATGTAGTGGAGTTTCAGGCTACTGTCGCCGCCGGTGAGGTGTTCGACCAGTTTCTCCAGAATCTCGAACTGGTCGCGTTCTGTGATGCCTGTGCGTTCGAGGTGGCCGCCGTAGCGCATGCGGCGCACGAGTTCTATCAGTGTGAGGCGGCCTTCAAAGGTGCGACCGCCGTGCTTGTGCGAGCGGCTGACTAGATACTGAACTATCAGCACGTCGTTGTAGAGCGCCGGGGCCAGGAAGAGGCGGTCGCGGTCGCGCTCCCAGCCCTCTTCAATTCTTTGCGAGCGACGCACGGCGCGCGCGCCGTCGAAGCTCACCGCCCAGTCCATCTTCGGCTCAATCCTTTCCAGAAACGCGCGTGCGGCTTCTATCAGCCACCCGTCGTCATCGAAATCAAGCGAGCGCCCCAACGTGTCCAGCCATTCAAAGAAGAGTGCGCGGCAGGTTGATTTCTTCTCGGTGGTGATGAATTGCTCGTCCGATTTGGGGAGGGATTTTACCAGCGCGCGGCGCTGCGCGTCCGTAGCCTTGCCGCCTTCTATTCTGTAGGTATCGAAGCGCGCGTGCCAGCGCTTTGCGGCGTTGCAGTATGGACAATGAGGGTTCTTCTCGTCGCTGTCGAAGTAGGGACGTTGCGCTATTGCGGATATCATCTCTTCTATGGTCGGCGCGTGACGCTTGATTTCTGAATAAGCCGTGCGCGGCGCAAGCCCCAACTGTTTTGTGAAGATGTCGAAGATGCAGGCCAGACAGACGTGCGTCACATACTCTGTGACTGTGCCGTGCGGAAATCCGCTCAGGTCTAGCTCACGTCTTTTCGGGGCAGGAGGCATGATTGAAAAAATTGGGTCTCACGCTGGAGGCGCTAAGATGCCAAGGAAGGCGCGAAGAAGACTAAGCATCTCTTAGCGCGGAAGAGAGCCTAAAGCTTGATGGGGCTATTAACATCTTTGCGCTCTCTTTGCGCCTTTGCGCCTCCAGCGTGAGCCATCAACGTCGCATCTCTTCAACTTAATCCGTAACACGCTCTACGCAATTGAAACCAGCGCGGGGCCAGTCTCAACGTCCGTGTGGCCTACGGCCAGATCAAGCTCCGCCTGGATGTCGCCGGTTATAGCCGTTAGCTTCTTGAAGTCGAACAGATTCGAGTCGAGCAGGTGCGACGGCGCGATGTTTGTCAGCGCGGTCAGCATGGAGTTGCGTATGTACGGAATCTCTTTTTCAAGTTCGGCAATCAACCGCTTGACGCGCACTCGCTTTAAGGTCGTCTGCGAGCCGCACAAATCGCACGGGATGATGGGAAAATTCTTCTCAACGGCGAACTCCGCAATCTCTTTTTCACGGCAGTAGGCGAGCGGGCGTATCACTGTGTTGCGTCCATCGTCCGAGCGCAGCACGGGCGGCATGGCCTTGAGCGTTCCGACGTAGAAGAGGTTCAGCAAAAACGTTGTGATGATGTCATCCGCGTGATGCCCCAGCGCAATCTTAGTGCAGCCCTCTTCTACAGCCGTGTTATACAGAATGCCGCGACGCATGCGCGAGCAGACCGAACAGTAGGTCTTGCCTTCAGGCACTAATCTTTTCACGACCGAATAGGTATCTTGCTCTATGATGCGAAAGGGCACGCCTCTTTCGGTCAGATAACGGGGCAGGACATGCTCTGGAAAATTCGGCTGCTTCTGGTCAAGGTTTACGGCCAGAATCTCGAAGCGCACGGGCGCACGCTTCTGCACGTCCAGCAGCAGGTCTAACATGGTGTAGCTGTCCTTGCCGCCCGAAAGGCAGACCATCACGCGGTCACCCTCTTCGATCATCCCGAAATCCTTGATGGCCTCGCCCATCTGCCTGAGCAGCTTTGTCTTGATTTTGCTCTCAACGAACATTCGTAAAAAATACTCCTGAACTTACCTTCGCCTACTATATTCAGAATGCCACGCCCGATGCGAAAAAAGCAAAAGGGAACGGTGACAAAAACAGGGGGAAAGTGAAAGGGGTAAAAGGTGAAATGCTGAAAAGGGAAGCAGATGAATATGAAGGGTAAGCTTTATGCAGGTGAATCATTCTCCTTCCACCATTTTCCCTTTCCCCCTTTTTCACCTTACTTGTTTCCCCTTTTCTCAAAAATGCTGGACACGTCTGGGGCTTTTAATTATTATGGGGCACGCTCTTTCTGAAGCGTTCTGCCTGAAAAGATGGGCGGCAAGACGCGCACGTCCTTCTGTTCTACGCAATCTCGGTTGAAATAATCGGCCCATAACACACGGCGCGTTGGTCAGGTTAACTCATACGGTGATTACTCGCCACTTGAGAATCCATTCATCGCAGCAATGAAAGCGGAGGTTTCTTCATGTTTAGAATGGGAAAGAATGCCAGTACGGATCAGACCGATACCGAACACACGAACGACAATCAGACTGCACAATACAATTCGTCACGCAGCTACGGCCAGTCTTATCAGCAGCCCCAGCCTGCGCCCCCCGCGCAAGCTTCGGTCAGCAATTCCGGTACGCGCGCCGTTACAGAGAGTGAGTCGCTGGCGCGCGACATCAAGGACGGAAACTTGAGCGGCTACGTGGGCAACGGCACGGTGCTCACGGGCGAGGCGAACTTCAAGATGATGCTGAGAGTGGATGGACACCTCTCTGGCCGCGTCAGTTCTGAAGACGGCACGCTCATCGTCGGCACCAACGGCGAGGTGGACGCCAACATTGACGTGGCAGTGGCAGTCGTACACGGCACTGTTAACGGCGACATCGTAGCAAGCCAGCGGCTCGAATTGGGGCGCGCCGCCAAGGTCAACGGCAACATTCAAACTCCGTCGCTCGTCATCGAGCAGGGCGCGGTATTTGAAGGAAGCTGCCGCATGATGCAGCAGAAGGCCGCCGTAGAAGAGCGTGCGCGCGGCGCAGCAGCCAGCTCAGGCGCAAGCGAGTCATACGACAGCGAAGCTCTGGATACTTCCGGCATGGAAGCGGTCAGCGACACCAGTTCCACAGATGATTCGACAGACCTCTCCAGCTATTCGGACGTGGCTAGCTAAGAGTGGTAGAGAAACCGGGAAGATGAAGAAGGCGCTTCAGGTTGACTTAAGCCTGAAGCGCCTTTCCTCTTTTGCTCTCTAGGAATTCTCAAGGCTCGAAATGGTAGACGATAACGCCGGTGACTTTGACGGGTTGCCCTGACAGCCTTGTGGGCGCAAACTTCGCCTGCCGCGCAGCCGCAACCGCAGCGGGTTGAAGCAACCGAAGCCCTGAAACGGCGTAAGCCTTGATGACGTTGCCCTGCTCGTCAACGACTACTTGCACTATGACATTCCAGTATCCTTCAGCTATTCTCGCATGATTCGGGTATTTCGGTTTCGGCAGGCTGATGGCCTTGCTGTTCAGCACGCCGCCTGAAATTGGTGCCCTAGGCCGATTGGTAGGCGGTCTAGGCTGAGGTGGCAGAGGCTCTTCCTCAGCATCCTGCGTGATGGGAACCGGAGCCACCAGCGTGGAGAGTTCCATCTCTGTCGTCATCGGTAGCAAATCATCATTGGTATCTGCTCCTCTTTCATCCGTTTCTCTGCTTCTGGCCTCGTGAAGCTCTGTGCTTCGCCTTAGCGCTTCGCCCAACTGCCCCATTAAATCTGCTTTCAGTTGAGCGTTTCCCTCCATCTCGGCGGCCTTCGCCATTTCAATCAACAGGTTCGACTTGTAAGCCCATGCCTGCTCAATCTCGGGATCAAGGGCGATGGCGGCCTCAATCATCTCCATGCCGTGCGCCTGACACCTCTTCGCCGTATCGAAATCACTACGGTTTTCCGGCATGAGGTAGTGTATAACCGTCTGTCCATTCGGCTGCGTTATTGACCGTTTCACGGCTCGTTGATCTGTTATGTCGTAAGAACAATTCCAATCAAAACTAGCCAGAACAGTGTAAGCTTGAGCGCGCTTTTTCGCGGGCATCGTGCTATTGAGTGCGCGCTGCAAAATCCACTCGCGCCGTTGCTCAAGCTCATTCAGGGAGCCGTAAAGCTGAGCGACGCTCATGTAGGCTGCGTCGTTATTTGGCTCGCCTTGCAGAAACATCTTGTAAGCTTCAATGGCCTCATGTGCTTTAACTCTGTTCGCATCGGTGTCAACGCCGAGTCGGTACTGCGCGTGAATTGTGCGCGCCAGAGCGAATTTCGCGAGCCTGTTGTTCGGGTCAATCTCAAGAGCGCGTCGTGCGTGCTGTTCCGCTTCAGCAAAATGCCCTTCGTTGTAGGCTCTCGTCATCTCATCCAACTCTGCGCGGACTTCGCGCTGCCTGTCGGCAGTTGAACCTTGCTCGGCCACGTTGCTTTGCTGAGGCTGCATATTCGCGGTCTGAGCTTGATTCAGTGATGATGACGCGAGAAGGAAGAGGATAATGTAAAGAGCCGGTTTCATAAGTTTAACTCCTGAAAAGTTGGCTGGCTGAATGTAGGCGACTCGTATAGTGTCCTGTGAAGTATTTACGCTTCGGCGCAAAGCATATCACTGAACAGCGGCTTCAACCATAGCTTTCTGCACTGAAGCTTCTGAGACTTGATTATAGAAAACCCGTATCATCGCAAGATACTTCTTTCCACTTGACATGAGCGCCGTCTCTACCTGATACATAGAATGAAGAGCTTCCCCCTTCTGAAAAGAAGGGTTACGAATTTAATCATCCATAAACTAAACGCCGGAATTCGATGCCGAATAATTTGACGAATAAGCTCAAACACGTCGCTTCGCTGAAGCGGCGCGCGTTGCTCTGCGCTCTCTTAACGTGCGCGTTCTGCCTCTTGCTGTCGAATAGCAGTTCAGGACAGAGGCGCGGGCGCTCCAATCCGCAGCCGCAGCCGCGCGTTGCTCCGACGCCCCCCCCCATCTCCGAAGAGATAATGCTGCGCATACTGAGCGCGGAGGACGAAAGACGCTGGGATCAGCAGTTGGCCGCGTTGCTCACGGATAGGGACGCGCGCGTGCGACGCCGCGCTGCGCTCGCTGCGGGGCGCATCGGCAACGCAGATGCGGTTGAATCTCTGGTTAGTATGCTGCGCACGGACGCTGACATGAGTGTTCGCGCGATGGCCGCGTTCGCATTGGGCGAGATTGAAGCGCCCGCAGGGACTGATGATGCTATCACCGCTTTAATTGATAGCGAAACAAGCGAGAGGTCGCATGAAGGAAGCGAACTGCGCGTGCGCGTAATCGAGGCTATGGGCAAGATTGCAGCCGCGTTGCCGCAGGCCGAAGGAGTGAACGCGCGTCTGCTCGGCGGAGCAATCTTAGACGCGCTCAGATTTGAATCGGGCAGGAATCGCGCGCAGGCCAACAGGGAAGTTAGCCTCGCGGGATTGACGGCTGCGCTTCGTGCTAAGCCCGATGAAGCGAGCACGGTCATCATAAATTTTCTGGGACACACGGACGAGCGCGTTCGCGCCGACGCAGCAAACGCGCTCGCTAGACTGAGAGCAAAAAACGCGAACACGCAGTTGCGCACCCTTTTAATGAGAGACACGGATGCGATTGTGCGTGCCAACGCCGCGCGTGCACTCGGCGCTGCCGAAGATCAGGCTTCCTCCGATCTGCTGTTGCAGCGCGCCCTGAATGACACGGACTCGCGTGTTCGCGTCAGCGCCATACGCTCGCTCGGAGCATTGAAGTCTGCGAGCGCAGCCGCGCCTCTTCTCGAACGGGCTAAAACTCTATTCAATCATTTCAGAAATTCCGCGTACAGGCCGCCTCTTTATCAGCCGGTTGATGTCATAGAGCTTCTGGAAATAACAACCTCGCTCGGACGCATTCTGGCAGGCACTAACAATCAGGATGCTGTGGCGTGGCTCAGAGATTTTCGTGCTGCTGAAGCAATGACAGCGCCTGAAATCGAGATAGCTTTCGCGCGCATCGCGCCCGCTGCTTATTTACGCGATCCGCCGCTTAGCAGGCTTTCGGATCAGGCAACGCACGCGCGGCTCGAATCCGACTGGCGCGTGGCCTCAAGCCTTGCGCAGGGGTTAAGCGAAATCGCAGGGATGACAGCGGCGGCTGCCGGCAACGGCATAGTCTTTCTTCAAGCAGACGCACAGACTATGGTGCGCTCACTGTTGAATGAACCTGCCTTGCCCGCGCCTGCGCGGTCAGATGTCCTGCGCTCGCTCGCGGCTTTCAAGCCCGCAGACCTTGCAGAGATTTTGCGTAAAGAGTTGAAGAACGCTGACGTAATAGTTCGCGCGAACGCCGCAGACATGCTGGGCGACCTACAGCCTGACGAGGCAAACGCGCGTGCTCTTATAGAAGCGTTGCCTGCGGCGCTGCGTGACGAGATGAACGACGCCGCGCTCGCTATTCTTGATTCGCTGGCAAAGCAGAAGACTGCGAAAGCCAACGATGCAATCAAGACCGCGCTCGATTCTCAGGATCATCTAATACGTCGCCGCGCCGTCGAGCGCTTGAGGGAAACAGGCGCAGGCGATTTCTCAGCGCGCATAGGAATTGTGAAGACGCGCAACACCGTTGCGGATTACCGGCGCGCTCTAGCTCGTAGCGGCAAACTGGTGCGCGCCGTCATCAACACGACGAAAGGCTCGTTCACGATTGAGTTGCTGCCGGACGACGCTCCGCTCACCGTTGACAACTTCGTGCAGTTGGCTGAGCGCCACTTCTTCGATAACCTCCCGTTCCATCGTGTCGTGCCGAACTTCGTCATACAGGGCGGCGACCCGCGCGGCGACGGCAACGGCGGCCCCGGCCAGCAGATTCGTTGCGAGATAAACGAAGTGCCTTACGAGCGCGGCGCGGTCGGCATGGCTCTTTCGGGTAAGGACACGGGCGGCTCGCAGTGGTTCGTCACGCACGCGCCCCAGCCGCATCTTGATGGAGGCTACACGGTTTTCGGGCGCGTCACGGACGGCATGGACGTGGTTGACCAGATAGCGCGCGGCGATAGAATTTTAAGCGTAACGATAACGGAAGGGGCGCGCCCTGCATCTAATACGACGCGCACGCCTCGTGTGCGACAGTAGCCGAAAGAGCGCGTGCGGCTGAGGGTTAAGGCGACAGCGTAATTCAAAGCAGAAGAGCAAGTCCGGCAAAGAAGAAGCATAGCTGAAAATTGAAACAAGCATTACGAAAACTCGATTTTCCTGCGGCGCGTGTGTGCCTGTGCCTCGCGCTCGCTTCCGCAACTCTGCTGCCTTCAGTCTTCGCTCAGCAAGATTCAGCCGCGCAAGCTACGAGTGCTGCTACGGCGCGCCCTCAATACAGTATAAAGATGGAGTTGGATTTTGATGCGCGCTCTTTTCAGGGCACCGAGCGCGTGCTCTGGACTAACAGAAGCGAGCATGCGACCAGCGTAATCTTCTTCCATCTCTATTCAAACATGCGCGTGCCGCAACGTGTCGCAGCGCCTGCAACGTCCCCGGCACAAACTGCGAATCCTTCATCATCAATACCAGTGCCCGCCGCCGCTGCTCCCGCACAGGACGAGCCGCGCATTGACGTTAGCGATGTTCGCTCGGCAACGACGGGCGAGCCGATTGCTTTCGCGCTGGACGATCAGGAGACGACGCTGCGCGTGAATTTGAATAACCCTCTGCCCGAGGGAGCTTCCATTGAGATAGAGTTGAAGTACAAGGGAAGCGTGCCCGAAATCGACCCGGAAGAGACCAGCCTGTTCGTTCACGTTTTGCAGCAGGTCGGGGCTGCGCTCAGAAGCGAGCGCGAGATGCGGCGTGCGCGCGACGTAAACTTTCGCTGTCGCGGTATGATGCTTCTGGGAACATCTTACCCCGTTCTCGCCACGCGAGAGGGCGACGATTGGCAGCGAAAAGTCGAGCCGACCATAGGCGACATGGTGTTTACGGAGACAGCAGACTACAAGGTCACGGTTGATGCGCCCGCAGACCTTGCCGTTTACGGATCGGGCGAAGAGCATGAGACGCCCGCGAGCGGCACACGCCGCGTAACGGAATTTTCGGGAGAGAATTTAAGGGATTTCGCGCTCTTCGCGGGGCGCTCGCTTCGCGCCGAAGAGCGTGTGATTAACGGCGTGAAATTGCGCTCGATCTTTCCGGCAGAGCATGAACAGATTGGACACCGCGTGCTCGCGCAATCTGAAGATGCCGTGCGCACTTTCGTCTCGCGCTTCGGGCCAATGCCGTACCGAACCATTAACATAGTAGACGTGCCGCTCGTCTCAGGCGTAGGCAGTGTGGAATTCGCCGGCCTGTGCGCGATTGCCAGCGCCTACTACGTTGATTTCAACTCGCCGCTCATGCGCAATCTTCCCGAAATGATACGCGAGCAGCGCTCTTCGGTTGAAGAGAGTCTTGAATGGACTGTGGCGCACGTTATCGCGCACCAGTGGTGGGGAGCCGTCGTAGGCAACGACCCTGAACACGACCCTGTGCTTGATGAAGCTCTTGCCAACTGGTCTGCGCTACTTTACTACCGCGAAGTCCACGGCGAAGAGCGCGCCCAATCGGTGCTGGAAGATCAACTGCGCGGCGTTTACAAAATCTATAGAACGTTCGGCGGCGAGGATATGTCCGCAGACCGCGACGCGCGCGATTACCGCAACTTCTTCCAGTACGCTGCAATCGTATCGAGCAAGGGCGCGCTGATGTTCGCGGAGCTTCACCAATTGCTTGGGCACGAAAAATTCTTCCGCGCCCTCAGAAATTATTACAAGACGAACTCTTTCGAGATAGCCGAGATGGACGACCTGCGCGGCGCATTCGTGGCCGAAGCCGCACTGCCGCAGCGTCGCGCCGTCACGCGAACATTCAACCGCTGGCTCTCAAGCCGACATGGCGACGAAGACATCTCTCCCCCGGACCCGCAGCTAGCAGCGGCGCTCGGGCTGAACCCGAACTTTCCAAAGAACAGCGACCGAAACGCATTCGCGCGTCTGGGTAGATTCTTCTGGCAACAGATGACCAGGATCAGGTGATTACTCCCCTTACTTAGAAAGAAGGGGCTTCTTTAGCTTTTAGGCTAACGCCCGCTAATCCACGGGCGAGAATGTTTATCGCGGCATTATGGTCACGGTCTAATGCCAAACCGCACAAGCAACTATGGACACGCTCAGCCAAACTCTTATCAACTATTTGACCGCAAGCCGAACAGAGTTTGCTTGTGTTGCGCGGGTCAACTTGCACGCACGTTCTACCAGCGTTTTCAGCTTTGTAGTTCGTGAATTGTACGAGTTGTTTCCAAGATGCGTCTTGAATGCTCTTACTAAAACGGTGATTGCGAACCATGCCTCTAATGTTCAAATCCTCAAAGACAATGAGTCCGAACAGAGAAACGAGCGCGTGGCTCAGTTGATGAGCAAAATTGCGGCGACGATTAGCGATGCGTTCATGGATGCGCCGCGCCACTTTCCGTTTCTCCCGTCGCTGCGCTTTAGCCAACGCTTTCTCATCCGTCCGAAAGAATCTTGGATTGGCAATGTGTTCGCCAGTGGAAAGCGTGGCGAAGTGGCTGAGTCCAACATCAATTCCAACGGCTCTATCATTCTTTGGCAACGCTACGGGCGTGCATTCCACAGAGAAGCACGCATACCACTTGCCCGTTGCGGAGCGCGTGATAGTGAGAGTCTTAACTTTACCTTCAATCGAGCGATGCAGCTTGATTCGCACGTCTCCGATTTTAGACAGCAGCAACTTGCCGTTGTTGAGAGCAAAGCCGGACTGAGCGTAGGTGAAAGAGTCGTATCGCTTGCAAGAGCGAAAGCGCGGGAAGCCAGCCTTCTGCTTTGTCTTGATGCGCCGAAAGAATCCGTCAAACGCCTTTTCTACTCGCTTGAGAACATCCTGCAAGACTTGGGAATGTATGCCCGCAACGTCATGGCGAATCTTCTTGATGTCGGGCAGTTGGTTGGCTTGTTCGATGTAACGCACGGACTTTCTTTCAAGCCTGTATGCGTCGCGTCTTTCTTGCAGGCTCGCATTGTAAAGCTCACAGCAAAGCGCAAGGATATTATCCAAGCAAGTTGTCTGCGCCTTGCTCGGATAGATGCGAAACTTAAAAGTACATCGTGTTATATTTTCGTTAGCCATGTCTGCCACGTCCAATTCGTGTCTGGCTTGGTGAGAGCCGGAATACTGTTGATCGCAGTGTTTCGGCTCGCTTGCATTATAGCACAGGTTGAAGCGCAAATTTGAAAGCATTTGCCCGGTGGCTAAGGATTCATCCCCTGCATGAATGCAGGCGTCTTCTCCGAGATTTTGATAAATACTGAGCCAACATTTCAAACCGAAACCGCTACCAGCCATCGCAACCTTGCGACTCTTCAGACCCGGCAGATGTTTTAGGCTTGCAACTCTTCATGTCGCGGAAACGATTCTGGAACGATTTATCTCCTATCTTCGTATATTGATTCCGCAGCTTCTCTCTCCTATGATGGCCCCAACCCCATTGAATTTGTTAATTGTCGCATCATCTGCACATACTGCTTCATAGCCGGAGCGCAGATGAAGAGGATAAGATAGAGTAGAGAGGTTAAGACTGGATGGAAAGAGCTTTGGATTTAAGAAAACGTGCGACTCCGGCAACCAGCATCGAGCGTGCTGCCGAGATAGAAGAGAGCCTGGATCAGATAAGCCGCTGGATGGACGGGCTGTTTCGCATCCCCGGCGTGGGCTGGCGCTTCGGCCTGGACGCTATAGTAGGTCTGATTCCAGGCGTTGGCGACACTGCGACCACGCTTGTCTCCTTCTACATACTGGCGGCGGCAGTGCGCTACCGCGTGCCGAAGATAACGTTGCTGCGCATGGGATTGAACATAGGGATTGATTACCTCGTCGGCTCAGTCCCCGTAGTGGGCGACATCTTCGACGCCTTCTGGAAGTCAAACCAGATGAACGTAGAGTTGCTGCGCAAGCGCGCTACCGTATCCAAAGATGAAGCCAGACAGGGAAGGGTGGGCGACTGGTTGTTCCTGGGCTTCATCATCATCTTACTGCTGGCGTTGCTTTTTAGCTCCATAGCGCTAACATTCATGATTGTACGCTTCGTCGCGGGACACATAAGTTCGCCCTTTTAGAAACCCAGGACGGTTCGGCGAATGCCCTCAGGGACAGATGAAAATAGCCCGGCACTGACAGCGCCGGGCTATTTTCATCTCACCCCTTGCAGGGAATTTTTATTGAATCATCGCTTTCATACCGTCTGCTGTTTCGCCGCCGCTAACATGCGGTCAAGCGCAGATGCCAAGAGATCGAGTCCGCGTTCCCCTGCCGCGAAGCTTCGCAGCTTGCCTTCTGCGTCGAAGAGATAGTAGGCGGGTACATACCCCTGCTCGTTCTTGAAAGCATCGCGTAACGTGTGCTGGTTATCAATGGCGCACGGCTCCGTGATATTGAACTGTGCGACTGCATCGCGGACTGCCTCTGCATCCGTGTCTGCCTCGTAGCGAGGCATGTGTATCGCAATCACGTTCAGTCCTTCATCTCTCTTCTTGTCACGCCACTCGGCCACGCGCGGCAGATTCTCTTTGCAGATGGAGCAGCTTACAGACCAGAAATGCACGAGCGTAGGCCGCCCCTTGCTTTCAGCCTCCGCATGCGCGCCAGTCCCGTTGAGCCATTCGGTCGCGCCCTCAAGCCGTGGCATCTCCGTCCCAATTCTCATCGGCATAGCTTAACCTCGTGATAAGTGATGAGTGATAAGTGATAAGAAAGAAAAAATCACTTATCACTTATCACCGCTCTTCTTATCACTATGCTTTTATCGTTTCTTGTCCCGGACGCCACTCAGCCTGGCAGAGGCCGCCGGTCTGAAGCGCCTGTATGACGCGCAAGGTCTCTTCGGCAGAGCGACCTATGTTGAGGTCGTGAATCACCTTGTAGCGCAAAACGCCTTCAGGGTCTATCACGAAAAGTCCGCGAAGCGCTATGCCTCTGTCCTCTATGAGCACGCCGTAGTCGCGCGCAACCCCTTTGGTCGAATCAGCCGCGAGCGGGTACTTCAGTCCTTCTACGCCACCCTTGTCGCGCGGCGTTTGCAGCCATGCGCGGTGCGAGAAGACCGAATCGGTCGAAACGCCTATGATGTCTGCGCCTATGCCCTCGAAATCCTCGTAACGGTCGCTGAATGTGGTCAACTCCGTAGGGCAGACGAAAGTGAAATCCAGCGGGTAGAAAAGCAGCACCAGCCACTTGCCCTTGTAATCCGAGAGCTTGACGTTCTCGTTCAGCTTCTCAATGTTCCTGGTCGAAGCCATATCGAAATCGGGCGCGGGTTGGCCCACCATCGCTTTTTCAGTTGCTATTGCTGTCGCTTGCATTATTCCTCCATAAAACGTTCTGTGTTCTCTCATTTCGGCGCGCACGCCTTTCAGAGCTTATGGCACGCGCGCCATTTTCAAACTTTCCCTCAAACCCGATGGCTCGCATCAGTCAGCGCGGCATTCAGGACACAAGCCCTTGAGCGTCAGGTGTACTGACTCTGGCTTGAAGCGTGTCTTGCGCGCTGCGGCTCGAAGCAGATCGGTCGTCGCAGGCAGATCGAAGTCCACCAGTTTGCCGCAGCCCGTGCAGATGGCATGATCGTGGCGACAGGTCTCGCGGTCGTAGCGGCTCGCAGCGTTGCCGAAGCTTATCTCGCGCACGAATCCCTCGTCCCTCAGATACCTGAGCGAGTTATAGACTGTGGCGAACGAGATTGTAGGCAGGCAGCGTCGCGCCGCCTCGAAAATCTCGTTCGCAGTCATGTGCTCGTCCGATTCGCGTATTACGCGAAGCACCGCCTCGCGCTGCCGCGTAAGAGAGCGCTCGCCTGCGCCGTCCTGTTTCCCTTTGCTTACCATAATCGTTTGAAGTGGAATTAGAATAATTCTAAATTGAGAAAATGTCAAGTGGAGAGAGTTCAAGCGGGCTATGGCCGCTTAAACATTTTCACAAATTCGGATGGCGCTCTACGAATTTGAGCAGGTTGGAAACGTAGTCGGGAAAGCGTGGGCAGCGAATGTTATGGGATTCCAGTAACCCTTGCGCACGAGTCGTGTCGTAAGTTTGGTCAAGGAAGAAGTAGGGCACGCCGTAATGTGGCAGTCCTGTGATGCGGGGCGATGGCGGAAGCATCAATGAGAAGCGGACCAGGGAACCCGGTATCGTGACCAAAGGTTTTCGCCCCTGTATCGTCTTCGCTATTACTTCAAAAAGCTCCTGTGTGGTGAGCGGATTTGGGTCTGCCAGTTGAACGGTTGCGCCGACCGCACGCTCGTCTTTCGCTAAGGTCGCTATAGCCTCGACCACGAAGTCAACGGGCACCAGATTCAACATCACGTCGCGGTTGCCTATGTTGAATAGCGAGAGCAGGCGAGGGGATTTGAGAAGATAGAGAATCAGGTAATAGATGCCATCGTATTTCGCCGTCTCGCCCGTTCTTGAATCGCCGCAGACCACAGCCGGGCGATGAATCGTCACGGGCAATTCCGACTTCAGCGCCTCAACTTCAACTTCGGCCAGATACTTCGTCTCTTCGTAGTAGTTGCGAAAGCCCGCATCGTGCTTTAGCTCCGTTTCCAGAATCAATCCGGTGCGGCGTCCCGCGACGTAGCAAGTCGAGACATAGTTGTAGCGGCGCAGATTCTTCAACTCGCGCGCGAATCGGTTGACGTTGCGCGTGCCCTCGACGTTGACGCGCATAGCCGTGTCTCGCTTAACGGCCAGATCGTAAATCGCCGCGAGATGGAAAACCGTCGTTGTCTCATCAAGCGCCTGCTCAAACTCCGCCGGAGACATTCCTAAATTTTCCTGCGTGATGTCGCCTTCGATGATGAGGAAATTGCTGAGGGGCGTGCGAGTCTCTTCAGCGATTCGTTGAATCACTTCGCGGGCGCGTTCGACGAAAGCAGGTTGTACGAGAAGGAAAAACCGCGCCCCATTCGTCGCTAATCTTTCAACTAAACGTCCGGCGATGAAGCCGGGAAAGCCTGTTAGAAAAATTGTCTCATCAAAAGCCATTTCTGGAAGATACTAGACCATACTTATGCCTAGCTGTTGAAGCTTACGCTGAAAGCCTTCAGGCGTGTTGAGCGTATGTAGAAAAGAGCCGTCCGGCCTTTTATACGAGATAAGCCCGCCTTTGTATAGAGCGGCGACCATAACCAAATCTTTTGCTGCGGCGACTCTATATTCGGTTACTTTAATGCCCTCGCCCAGAAGCTGTTCAGGCGACAGGTCATGCTTCGCGCCACTCAGGACGAACCTGCCGGGACAATTCCGAATCGGCCTCCAATCCCAGTTCTCCCAAAGTTCATCAAACATCGCGCTTCGGTTCTACACTTTGACCGCAGGCTAATTCTACGAGCGTGCGAACGCCCACGCCCGTAGAGCCTTTCGGGGCAAAGGGGCGTGCATCGTCGTACCAGGAGGTTCCGGCTATGTCGAGATGAACCCAGGGAGTCTTTTGAGCGAACTTGCTCAGGAGCAGCGCGGCTGCCGTTGCGTCCGGGCGACCTCCATAGTTTTTGAAATCCGCTATGTCGCTCTCTATCTTCTTCTTGTAATCATCGCTCACAGGCATTCGCCACGCAGGCTCGCCCGCGCGCTCGCCAGCCTCAAGCACCTGATTGGCCCAGTCGTCGTCGTTGCTGAAAAGCCCCGTGCGGTGTTCGCCAAGCGCTACGATGATTGAGCCTGTCAGAGTTGCCAGGTCAACGATGCGCGATGCGCCGAGTTGTCTGGCGTAAGTGATGCCGTCAACCAGAACCAGACGGCCTTCTGCGTCCGTGTCAACGGCTTCGATGGTATAGCCCGCGAGAGTTTTCAATACATCGCCGGGCTTGAGCGAATGGCCTGAAGGCATATTCTCAGCCGAAGGAACGATGGCTACGATGCGCCTAGCGGGTTTCAATTGCGCGATTGCGCGAAGCGCGCCAAGCGCAGCAGCGCCGCCAGCCATGTCGGTCTTCATCTCGTACATATCAAGCCCGTGCTTGATAGAGATGCCGCCGGTGTCGAACGTAATCCCCTTGCCGACGAAAGCCCACAACTCGTCATCTGGCTTCGCCCCCTCAGGCTCGTAACGAATGACAATCATCCGGGGCTTCTCCTCAGACCCCTGGCCGACGCCCCACAGCCCGCCCATCCCGCGAGCGCGAATCTCATCGGCATCCAGAGATTCAACATGCAGCCCGAATTCTTCGGCCATCTCCGCAGCGCGACGCGCAAATTCCTGGGGCGGAAGATTCGCGCCCGGCTCGTCTGACAGTGTGCGCGTCCAGTTCACCGATTCGGCTACGATGCGTGCGCGCTCGATCTCTTCGCGCAATCCTTCGCTCTCTTTGGAAACAATGATAGTGAGCTTTTCGAGTTCACTCTGTTCCTCATCCCGATTCTGATAAAAGTTGTTCTCGTAAAGCCCCAGCAACGCACCTTCGGCGACGGCGCGCGTCATCAAACGCTCGTCCTTGCAGGCTGGCAGAATAAAATTTAGCTGACTAACGCGGACTTGTCGGGCTATGCGAACGGCTGTGGCGGCAGCGTGCCTGAGCGCATGAGGGTCATCATCCACGTGCTCGCCCATGCCTAGAAGTATCAGACGATTCGTCGCTACGCTCAGCGAACGGGCGGTGTGAAGGAGCAGAGAGGTCTCCTCTTCGCCCTTGAACTCCGCGCTGCCCAGAACTTCCTGAATCACGGCCAGCACCTCATCGCTTGCGTGTGATAAAGAGGAATCGTTCTCAAAGATACAGGCAGCGATTGCCGTAGCGGAAGCCGACGGCGCAAGCTCGTTGGCTACTTCGATTTTCAGATTCGATTGTTTACTCATGAATGTCATTCGCGCCCACCCTTGATTCATCCCATCGCTATTGTCCAAAATCCCGGTTTTCCGGCTTATATCTAGCCATCGTCTCGAATAGCCCCCATAGGGCAATCGAGTAATGCTTGACGACATAGCTGCTCTTCTTCAGGCGTGGCCGGTTGTTTGAAGATGTAAGTAAGAGCCTCTTCACCCAAACGGAAGATATTGGGCGCAGCATCCTGACAAGCTTCACATGCGGCGCACGCTTCCGTGACATAATACCTGCCTTGAACATTCAAAGAATGCTTCTTAGGCCATTCATCCATGTTACTAACTCCTTCAACTAAAAAAATCAGTAGTAGACCGGTTTCAATTTCGTAGACGCGATAGATACCGGTTCGGAATTTCAAACTGCGCCGCCCGAAAATCTTTTGATTGTCGTGCCCTGTGAGTATAATGCAAGCCTTCGGCCTGGACATAATCGCCACGAAAATTAGTAGCGGGTGATTTAATGCCTGACAAAAAATCATCATCGAACATTAGCCGACTGCCCGTACCCGTCGAGCTTATAGAGCGCAGGATTTATCTCATTCGCGGTGGAAAGGTAATAATTGATTCGGACCTGGCAGCGCTGTACCAAGTCGAGACGAAGGCATTGAATCGAGCCGTGCGCCGCAATATTGAACGCTTTCCTGAAGATTTTATGTTTCAACTAACGGCAGAAGAGGCCGAATCTTTGAGGTTCCAGATTGGCACCTCAAAGACCGGGCGCGGCGGACGGCGCTATCTGCCCTATGTCTTCACCGAGCATGGCATAGCTATGCTTTCCAGTGTCTTGAACAGCAAACGGGCAATTGAGGTGAATATTACGATCATGCGCGCCTTCGTAAAACTGCGCGAGATGTTATTGTCTAATGAAGAACTGAACCGAAAATTTGCTACCCTCGAAAGAAAACTAGCTACGCATGATAAGTATTTTAAGGTTGTGTTTGATGAATTGAGAAAACTTATTGCAGCACCAGAGAAACCGCGCCGGCAAATCGGCTTTACTAAGGGCGAGAAGAAATAAACTATTGACATCGCAATATGCGATGTCAATAGTTTAAGGTGACAATTTGGCACCTCAAAGAGCAATCACTTCCATGCTATCTTTCATTAAGAGTTCAATTTCAACTTGAGCCGTAGACCGAAAATTCTCTCATCAGTAGAAGGAGGAGTTTCCACATCAATGCTTTCGATTCGTTCAAACGCGCGCCGCGCAACGCTCGCTCTTTTAATAACTCTGGTCGCGTTCATCTCAACCTCTTCGCAGACGGCGCGCGAATGCATGGTGCGCGTCACGCTGCTTCAGGTGAACGACGTTTACCAGATAGCGCCCGTTGATCGCGGGACACGCGGCGGCATAGGGCGCGTCGCAACTCTCAGGAAGAGAATCGCACAGGACTCTCCACACACGCTCCTCCTGCTGGCGGGCGACACCATCTCGCCGTCAATCGAGTCCAACACTTTCAAAGGACAGCAGATGATTGATGCGTGGAATTTGAGCGGGCTTGATTATGCTACGTTCGGCAATCATGAATTCGATTTCGGTGACGACGTGCTGGTTCAAAGAATAAATGAATCCAGGTTCAAGTGGGTAGCGGCCAATGTGATTGACCACAGAACAGGCAGACCTTTCGGCGGAGCCGAGAGTTTCGTGATACGAGAGTTCGAGGGTGTGAAGATTGGAATCATCGGATTAGTCCTGCCTGAGACGAAGCAGACTTCGAGGCCGAGCGAGAATGTTGATTTCCGCGATCCTTGCGAGACCGCGCGCGAAGTCGTGCCGCAGATGAAGGCAAAGGGCGCGCAAGTTATCGTGGGGTTGACGCATCTTGCTATGAACGAAGACAAGAGGGTTGCTCAGTGCGCCGATTTCGATCTCATAGTCGGCGGGCACGAGCACTCTCTTTTGCAATCGCTTTCGGGGCGCACGCCTATATTCAAGATGACTTCGGACGCGCGCGAGATGGCGCAGATTGATTTGAACATCAGCAAGACGAGCGGCACGCTGAAAAGCATGGATTGGAAAGTTATCAGTGTGACGGATCAAATTCCAGAAGACCCCGCTTACGTGGCCGGAATGAAAAAGTACCAGCAGATGTTCGCAGATTTGGATCAGGTGGTCGGGCGAACCTCTGTCGAATTGGACGCATTACAGCGCACCAGCCGCTCGCGCGAGACCAATCTGGGAGATTACATAGCGGACGCTTATCGCAGCGCAACCTCGTCGGACGTTGCCCTCTTTAACGGCGGAGCGATTCGCGCGGACGTGACTTACTCAATAGGCGCTCTCACAAAACGCGACGTGCTCTCGGTTCTGCCTTATCAAAATCAGGTCGTGAAGATTGAAATCACCGGGGCGACTTTGCGCGAAGCGCTTGAGCACGGTGTAAGCAAGAGCGCGGAAGAGATTGCGCCGGGACAGTTCCCGCAGGTCTCCGGCGTTCGCTTCACCTTCGACGGTAGAAAGCCTGCCGGGTCTCGTTTGACGAGCGTAACTGTGGGCGGCCAACCGCTCGACGACCGCAAGACTTACACGCTCGCTACGAACACCTACATCATTGGCGGCGGCGACGGCTACACTATGTTCAAGAATCCGCGCTACCTAATCACGCCGCAGCAGGCGCAGACGGAGACGGACATTCTCTTAAAATTGATTCGTGATGCAGGCACGATTGCGCCGCAGGTGGACGGGCGCATCAAGCGCGTTGACGAACAGCAGAACCAGAGAACGAACAACCCGTGCGCCTTTTTACCTTCGATTCATGCGGGACAAAATTATGTTTGGGGATGATGTTTCAACCAGAGGCTCGAAGCGCGAGGCCATGCAGCTTTTCCAGCAGGCATACGAAGCGCAGCAATCGAATGATTACGAGATGGCGATTGAGCTTTACATGCGCTCGATTGAGACCTACCCGACCGCCGAAGCCCATACATTTCTGGGCTGGGTCTACAGCTTTCAAGAGCGCTACGACGAAGCGATAACAGAATGCCTCAGAGCGATTGAAGTTGACGATACGCTGGGCAATCCCTACAACGACATCGGCAGCTACCTTATAGCTCAAGGCGACATCTATACTTGCGTGCGCTGGTTCAAGCGCGCTCTGCTTGCGCCGCGCTATGAATCCTACGCCTTCCCGCATTTCAATCTTGGACGAGTGTACGAGCAGCGCGGGCGACTTCTGGAAGCAGCCCGGCATTACGGTCTAGCTATTCAGGAACAGCCCGGGTTCGCTCAGGCCGCGAGTGCGTTAAGAAGGATGCAGACGAAATTGAATTAAGAGAGTTTCAAACTCCCTTTACTCGTCCTGTTTTTTAATCTTCATCTTCTTTCGGTTTTCATCCACAGCAACGTAAACGACTTCGGCTTCGGTGACGCGCACGCGCCCTTTCGAGCGTGAGGGTCGCTCGGTCTCGACAATGACGCGGGTGGTGATGGAGGTGGTGCCGACGCGAGTGGTTTCGGCGTAGAAACTCACCAGGTCGCCTACGAAGACCGGGTGGTGGAAGATTACTTCGCGCATCGCAACGGTGACGAAGCGTTCCATGCCTGTGTGGCGGTGCGCTTCTATCGCGCCCGCCATGTCAATGTAGCTCAGGATTATTCCGCCGAAGATCGTCCCCTGTGGGTTCGTGTCGCGCGGCAGCATTGTGATGCGTATGGCCGGGTCTGTGTAAGAGTTCATAAGAACTGTGATGAGTGATAAGTGATAAGTGATGAGTTTTGGTTGAGTGTTTGCGAAGATGGAATTCAATGCTCAACCTTTCATCACCCTGAACTCTGCACTTCCTCCATTCTTTCCTTAACCCATTCTGTAATTACTAGCTTCATTTCGTCCAGCCAGCCTTCAAAGAAATGATCCGCATTGGAGATTATCTTCACCTGTGCCTGAGCTTCAATCGGCAAACCGGCGGCGAGGGCGCGCACCCGTTCGGCTCGTCCGAACTCGTCGCGGTCGCCGTGTACGAAGAGTATGGGCTTGCGGCAGTCTGCTAAAAACGAGAAGTCGTATTTGTCAACGGGCGTGCCTATGCTGATTAAGTATCGAACGCGATCATCGCTTATGCCAACCTGCGTGCCTACGTATGAGCCGAATGAGAATCCGGCGAGCGTGATTCGGTTCGTGCCGTATCTTTTCGCCAGAAAATCGAGACAGGCTTGAGCGTCCTCTTTCTCGCCGCGCCCTTCGTCGTGATTTCCAGTGCTCTGACCCACACCGCGAAAGTTTACGCGCAAAGTTATAAGCCCCGCGTCAGTCAAAGCAGCCGCCGCACGAAATACCACCTTGTTGTGCATGGTGCCTCCGCCCATAGGGTGCGGGTGCAGCACCAGCGCCACGCCGCGCACCGCTGCGCCATGCGGCTCTTTCAAGATAGCTTCCAGTTGCCCGTGCGGGACGGGGATGAAAAGATTTCCAGCCGGATACATGAGTAAGTCTGGAGTCTGGAGTCCGGAGTCAAAAGCCAAAAGCTTTTCTTCTTCTGACTCCGGACTCCAGACTCCAGACTTTCCTTCGACCTGTTTTATCAAATATTTGTTGAAATAGCACATGCTTTGGCGTAGCATGGCGCGCATACAGGAAGCAGGCTTCCTTGGAAAGCCCAAGCCTACATGCATTGCTACGTGCCGCCGCCCACGCTGTTTGGTTGATTCATCCTTGAGCCTTTCGGAGTCTAAGGAACTCCATTTGTAATGATCGGGCAGACCATCTCTCATTATCGCGTTGTCGAAAAGCTCGGTGAGGGCGGTATGGGCAGCGTCTATATAGCAGAGGACACACACTTGGGTCGCCGCGTTGCGATTAAGTTTCCTACGGACAAAGGCAACGAGCATCACTTCCGAGCCAGATTCCTCAGAGAAGCCCGCGCCGTCTCGAATCTCTCGCACCCGAACATCGCAACCGTTTTCGATTACGGCGAGGGCGAAGATGGTCATCCCTTCATCGTCATGGAACTGGTCAAAGGCCATTCGCTCGGCGATCTTCTGCGTGATGGAAAGATCACGCTCGCTCGCGCCGTCGAGATCATAGCGGACGTGGGCGAAGCCCTCTCCGAAGCGCACGCGAATGGCATCATACATCGCGACATAAAACCCTCTAACGTCATAATCAATGAGCGCGGCCAGGTCAAGGTTCTTGACTTCGGTCTTGCGAAGCAGATAGCTGAAGAACACCATGCCATGACCGACCCGGACGCGCAAACACTACTGGCTACGCACACGCGGAGCGGCGTTGTCGTGGGTACTCCGCTCTATCTATCGCCCGAGCAGGCGACGAGCGCGCCCGTTGACGCTCGCAGCGACATCTTCGCGCTCGGCGCTCTGCTTTACGAATGCGTCTCTGGCCGCCCTGCCTTCTCCGGCAAGAGCATCATAGAGATAGCCGCGCAGGTCATACACATTGATCCGAAGCCACCTTCAGAAGTGAACCCGCGCGTATCGGCTGCGCTTGACAGCATCGCTATGAAGGCGCTTGCGAAGAAGCCGGAAGAGCGTTACCAGTCTGTCGAGGGGATGATTGCGGACTTGCGCGCTGCGCGCACGGAACTCCAGAGCGACGACCATACGGTTACGCAGATAATGTCTCGTGCGGACATAACCGCACCGCGACAGAGTGCGCTTACCACAGTCTCAGAAGCGCTTCGCCGACCGCGCATCTCGCTCTTCGCATTCCTTGCCGCACTTGTCCTGGTCTTGATGGGCGCGTGGGGCATCTATCACTGGACGCGCGGAAGAACGCACCAGCCGTCCATCACGGCTATGCGCTGGTATCGAGAGGGAACGAACGCGCTGCGCGACGGAACTTATTACAAGGCCAGCAAGATTCTGGAGCAGTCGGTTAGCGCCGACGCCAAATTCGCGCTGGCGCACGCGCGTCTTGCAGAAGCGCTCACTGAACTGGATTTCGCCGACCGCGCGAAGGATGAAATCCTGCTCGCCGGTTCGCTCGTGCCAGACCGCTCCGCACTTGCACAGCTTGACGCGCTCTACCTTCAGGCTATAACGCAGACGGTCTCGCGCGATTTCGCAGGGGCGATTGAAAGCTATCGCTCCATAACCGAGCAAGCGCCGGATGCGGAGAAGTCTTACGCCTTTATTGATCTTGGCAGAGCTTACGAGAAGAACGGCGACACCGCTAAAGCGATTGAAGCTTACGTTAAGGCGACGGAGTTGGACTCGCAGGCCGCAGCCGCATACCTCAGACTCGGCGTGCTCTACGGTCGGCAACAGAACACCGCCTCGTCGGACGCTGCGTTCGCCAAAGCGCAGAGTCTCTACCAGACTCTTTCAAATGTGGAAGGAGAAGCTGAAATCTTCTACCAGCGCGGTGTGCTATTTAACAACCGCAGCCAGTTGGCGGATGCGCGAGCCGAGTTGCAGAAGGCGCTGGACCTTGCGCGCAACACCAACAACATCTCGCAGCAGATCAAGTCGCTCCTGCATTTGAGCACCGTCTCCTCTTCCGCAGGCGACACGCCGCAGGCCGAGCAGCTTGCGACCGCTGCCATTGACCTTGCGAGAATAAACGGCATGGAGAATCTGGCTACGGGCGGGTTGATTGATCTGGGCAACGCTTTCCTGCTGCGCGGCGATTACAACGAGGCCGAAAAATTTTACAGGCAGGCAGTGGAATTCGCCGAGCGCTACAAGGGGCGCTACAACGAGGCGCGTGCCTTTCTGTCTCTAGGCAGCTTGCGCATACAGCAGAGCAACGCAGACGATGCTGTGAAGTACATAAATCAGGCGCTACCTTTTTACCAGCAGGGAGGCTATCGCACACAGACGTTTCAAGCACTGACGCTGCTGGCGCGCGCCAACCGCCAGAAGGGTGATTACGACTCGGCGCTACAGGCTTTCCAGCAACTGTTGCAGGCGGCTCAACAGGCCGGAGACCAGTCGCAGGTCGTGCTGGCGCAAGAGGGAGTCGGCTCGACGCTGATATTACAGCAGAAATATAGTGACGCCCTGAATCTCTACGAGCAGAGCCTGACTGCCGCTAAGACGCTCAACAACCCGCAGAGAATTGCTTATGGCCTGACGCATCACGGCGAAATCCTGTGGCGTCTGGGTCGCTACAACGAAGCGCAGGATGCGCTCAGTCAGGCGCGCACGCTGGCAGAGCAGCAAGGCGGCTCTAAAGCTCTGCTCGCCGAAATCTATCGTGTAAGCTCAGAGATGGCTCTGAGCCAGCGCCATTTCGCAGACGCTGCGTCGCAGGCGAAGCAGGCGCTCGATTTGACCAGAGACGACGGGGTAGCCAACGAGGCGGAGATAGTTATAGGTCTGTCTCAGGTCTTCTCCGGGGCTAAAAGCGCAGCTCTCAAATCCTGCCAGGACGCGCTCTCCAGGGCAATGCGCTCGAATGACCCCTGGCGTATCTCTCATTCACTGGTGGCTCTGGCCGAGGTGATGTTAGAAAACGGCGATGCTCAGGGCGCAGTCGAAAAAGCTTTGCAGGCTGAGCAGAGTTTCGCGCGCTACGGCCAGTCAGAATCCGAATGGCGCGCATGGCTCGTCGCGGCGCGTGCAATCGAGCGTGCGGGCGACCACACGAAAGCGCGCGAGTATGCTTCGCACTCGACAGATGCACTCTCCGCGCTGGAACAGAAGTTGGGAGCAGAGAATTACCAGAGTTATCTTACAAGGCCGGACGTGCAATATTCACGCCAACAAATCAAGCAGTTACTTGTTGCGCAAAACTAAACCCCACCGCAAAGGAGTGACTCGATGAACCCAAGACAGCATGAAACGCTTCGCAGATTTCCGAGCCGTCGCTATCTGTTAGCCCTGACGATCTCTCTTTTCCTCGCGGCTCTAAGTTTCTCTTGCAAGCCGGATGCTAATCAGAATCAAGGGGCGCAAACGGGAGCATCCCCGACGCCTGCACAGACGCCGCTGCCATCGCCGAAGCCGACCGTAAGGACGGCTCTTGAGGACTCGCCCATTATCATCAGCGGCGGGTCGGTTGATGTAAACTTCAGCGACGGACATTTCGTCCTACAGCCGGGCTTACCGCCCGACCCCACGCAGGTTTTCAAGCGCGACAATGCTCAAATTGTTTCACTGAGTGTTGACAGCACACCGTGCAACGTTCCTGCCAGCGGCGAGTTCACTGTCTTTATTAATGCTGGCGGCAACAAAAACGATGTCAACGTTGTCAACGCGGCAAACTTCGTCACCATATCTTTAGACTCTCAAGCTTATAAGCCGAACGGCAGTAAGAAGCATTTCAATGGTGGCGGAAACCTCAAATCGGTTACCGTAACGCCGAAGAGTGGTGGCTCGCCTCTACAGTGCGCTAATGTGCAGAAGCACTCCGTGATTAGAATCATGACGAATTAAGGTCATGGAGCGGTGAGAGCTTAAGCGAAATGAGAAGAGGGACGAAGAAGAACAAGATTGTTCGTCTTCGTCCCCCACTACATTTGAAAAGCTGGCGAAACGGGATTCTATTGATTCCCCGGTTGGCCGTCTCCGCTTCCGCTTTCCGTCCCACCGCCCTGGCTTTCGCCAGACGATGGCAAGTTCTCTTGAGCAACGCCCGCAACTTCCTGTAGCGGCGGGATGACGGCTGAGACTGCGCCGAGCGCAGCGCCTGCGGCTGCGCCGGTCAGAATGCTGGTTGCGACTTTGCGCAGCCTGCTCTTAATCTTGCCTCCGCGTTTCGCGCCGCCCTTCTTGCCGGAACTCTTCTTGCTTCCACCTTTCTTACTTCCGCCCTTCTTCGCGCCGCCCTTCTTGCCCGAAGAGCCTTTTTTACTTCCACCCTTTTTGGCCGAAGATTTACCGGATGCGCCGCCTTTCTTACCGGCAGACTTCTTGCCGCCGGACTTCTTTGCGCCGCTAGCAGACTTTTTGCCAGCAGATTTCTTCCCGGCTTTTTTCGATCCGCCCTTCTTGCCCGAAGAGCCTTTCTTTGCTCCGCCCCCTTTGCGGGAGCCGCCTTTGGCCGATTTTTTAGCTGCCATGATCTTTTCCTCTCCTTGAACCCAGAATGATGCGCGCACAAAGAGCAATAGCGCGTCGTTAATGATTCCTTTAGCCGCCAATATAACATGCAATTCGCCAAATTGTACCGAAGAACTCGCGCTCACAGAGCGCATAAGCTTGAAGCAAAGCCATGAACCGCCCAATTTAAAAATCTCTTTGCGAGCTTAAGTTTTCCCTTTGCGCCTCCAGCGCTTGTGGCTATCATAGTTTTCGGAGACGAAAGAGATTATGCGAAAAATCCAGCCGAGCGCGCTCGCAGCGCTGCGCGATAGCGAAGAGAGATTCCGCGCAACGTTCGAGCAGGCCGCCGTGGGCATGTCACACATCAGCCTTGACGGCACGTTCCTCAACGTCAACCAGAAGCTCTGCGATATTGTCGGCTACACGCGCGAAGAGCTTATAGGGCGCGCCTTCCAGGATATAACGCACCCGGATGATCTCAACTTGAATCTGGACATGCTGCGCAGGATGGTCGAGGGCGAGCTACAGACCTACGTGATTGAGAAGCGCTACGTGCGCAAAGATGGGTCTGTGGTCTGGGTCAGGATAACCGCGTCGTCTGTCTGCGACGACGCGGGCGCACCCAAATACAGCGTGGGCGTCGTGCAGGATATTACCAGGAGCAAGCTGGCGCAGGATCAGATAAAGAAGCAGGCTGCGCTCATTGACCTCAGCCCGGACGCGATCATAGTCCGGGACGTGGACGGAATAATTACGTTCTGGAGCAAGGGAGCCGAAGCGCTCTACGGCTGGAAAGCCGAAGAGGTAATCAATCGTCAGACACACGAGCTATTTCAGACTCAGTTCACGGAGCCACTCGAAGAGATAAGAAGTAAGCTTCAGAGCGTAGGGCGATGGGACGGCGAATTGACGCACACCACAAGGGACGGCAGAAAGATCATCGTTGCGAGTCGCCAGCTTTTACAGAGTGACGTTTCGGAATCAACTTCGACCGTACTCGAAACCAACACGGACATCACGGAGCGCAAGCGCGCAGAGGCCGCACTGCGCGAGAGCGAGTATCGCTACCGCTATCTGGCAGACTCCATGCCGCAGATAGTCTGGACGGCGAGGCCGGACGGTTATCTTGATTACTACAACCGGCGATGGGTTCAATACACCGGGATGACTGTAGAGCAGACGGAAGGCTGGGGCTGGCAGCCTGTTCTTCATCCTGATGATGTCGAGCGGTGCATCAGACGCTGGGCCAGCTCGGTTCAGACGGGCGAGAGATATGAAGTAGAGTACCGCTTCCGTAGAGCTTCCGACGGTTCTTACCGATGGCATCTGGGGCGCGCTCTTCCAATGCGGGACGATGCGGGGCAGATAGTCAAGTGGTTCGGCACGAGCACGGACATTGACGACCAGAAGCGTGCGCAGGAGTCCCTGCAATTCATGGTCGAGGCGAGCCACCTGCTCACCTCTTCGCTCGACTACCACGTCATCCTTGAGAACATCGCGCGCCTCGCTGTGCCGCGCGTCGCAGACTTCTGTCTCATAGACATGGCTGGCGAGGACGGTTCTATCGAACGCATGATGGTCGCGCATGCAGACCCTGCGAAGGCCGAAGAATGGAAAGAGATGCAGCGGCAATTCCCGCTCAATCCTGCGGCGGATTACACGATTCCGCAGGCGATACGAACGGGTAAGTCTGTGATTTACGAGGACGTGACACCGGAGAAGCTGGCTGCGATGCTGGATAATCCGGAGCATCTCGCAGCGCTTCAAAAGTTCGGCATAAAGTCTTCAATGGTTGTGCCGCTCGTCTCGCGCGGTCATGCCATCGGCGCAATCACTTTAATCTCGGCGGATAGCGGTCGCAGATACACAGAGCGGGACGTTACGCTCGCCGAAGTTCTTGCGCGCCGCGCCGCCCTCGCCATTGACAACGCCATTCTCTTCGGCGAGATGCAGGCGGCGCGCCACGTGGCCGAAGAAGCGAGTCGAGCCAAAGACGAATTTCTAGCAACGCTCTCGCACGAATTGCGTACTCCTCTGACGCCCATCATAGGCTGGGTTCACATGATTCGCAGCGGCATGCTGAGCACGGACGCCGACCGTGCTCATGCGCTGGATGTTGTCGAGAGGAACTCGCAATCGCTCACACGTCTCATCAATGACCTTCTGGATATGTCCGCTATCCTGAGCGGCAAGATGCTCTTCGATCTCTCGCCTGTGTTTGTGGATGCGACCATACGCGAAGCAATCGAAACCGTGCGCCCGTATGCCATGCAACATAACATTCATATAAATGTTTCTCATCGCAATTGGGAGAACTGGATTGCGGTCGTGGGTGACCGTATGCGGCTGGTGCAAATCTTCTGGAACCTGCTCTCGAACGCGCTGAAATTCTCGCCGGATGGCAGCAGCGTGCGCGTCATGTGCGAAGCAACGGAGCGCGAAGTTAGCGTTTGTGTTGAGGACGAGGGGCAGGGAATCAGTGCGGACTTCATGCCTAACATCTTCGACCGCTTTCGTCAGGCCGACAGTTCAAAGACGCGCGCGCACGGTGGACTCGGACTTGGCCTAGCGCTCGTCAAGAGCTTCGTAGAGGCGCACGGCGGCCACGTCGAAGCCGCGAGCGAGGGCGCAGGGCGCGGCAGCCGCTTCACTGTTCGATTGCCAAGATTCACGGATTCAGCTGAAGTCAAACCTCTTGAGCCTGTGAAAAGAGAGGCGATGCTAAAGGAGCGCAAGGGGGCGCGCCTTCTGGTGGTTGATGATGCAGAGGACACGCTGGCTATGCTTGGCGTCGTGCTCGAATCGCGCGGATACTTGACGACGCTCTGCGAATCTGCGGAAGAAGCGCTCGCAGCCGCGCGCCTCTCTAGCTTCGATCTAATAGTATCCGACATAGGCATGCCGCAGATGGACGGCTACGAATTGATGCAACGTATACGCGCTATGCCCGGCTTCGCCGAAGTTCCGGCCATAGCGCTGACGGGATACGCCACGCAGCGTGATGCGGACGCGGCGCTTGCCGCCGGATACGACGAACATCTGCCGAAACCGGTTGACCCTGCGGAGTTGATGAAATTGATAGAGCAGATGCTCGTACACTAAAGAGTAGAGGTCAGAGGTTAGAGGTCGGAGGTCAGTGAAGATGCTTTTACTAATCTCCGACCTCTAACCTCTGACCTCTACTTTTTAAGCTAGACGATTACATGCGTTTGATGTAAATTATCAGCCACCTCGTTTAATCTGCTGAATAGGGCGTTCCTATAGTTAATCAAGGAAGGGTCACCGCCGATGCAAGGATTTGTGTTGCTCCCAGAAGCCCCGGTCGGCAATCGTCTGCCTTTTCCACTTATTCATAGCCCGTATGGCAACGGCTCCAATGGAGGAGGAGAGCGGGAGAGCTTTGAGCGGGAAGTGCCCGGCACGGACGAGTCCAAGCAGCGCGCTCTTGTAGTTGACGATGCGCCGGACGTGACGGAGATGATCGCGCTATTCCTGAGCCACGCGGGATATGACGCGGTGATGGCTTATTCCGCCAACGAGGCGCTCGACGCCGCTCGCTCCGAACATTTCGATGTCATAGTCTCAGACATAGGCATGCCGGGCATGAACGGCTACGAACTGGCCGAAGCCCTGCGCAGACTTCCGCAATACACCAGCACGCCGCTCATAGCCGTCACCGGCTTTTCAGCTTACGACGACCGAGGGCGCGCTCTTAAATCAGGCTTCAACGCGCATCTGACGAAACCCATCAATCCGATGGCGCTACTTGACCTGATCACGCAACTGAAAAAGCAGTGAGAGGCGGCAAGCGCGTGGAGTCCCATGACTACTTAAATCTTATCTGAGATTTTAAATCTCAGATAAGAGATTCCGTCCCCAATCTTCTGCCGCCCCATCACCATCTTTTACGATTTACCTCGTCACAGTTATCTCGCGTGTGGTCGAATTGTAGCCTCCGTTGTCAACCACGTTGCCGCTCTTGTCAACGAGTTCCAGCTTGATGGTGTGCTTGCCGTTCACCCAGCCGGTCAGCCATATTGGTGCCCATGTATCTATGTACTGCGCTTCGCCATTATCAATCGTGTAGCGCACACGGTAATCGCCGCCGTTGCCCTGCAACTTGGCGTTCGATAGCCAGAAGTCAATCATTATAGGGTCTGCTTCGTCGCCCGTGTACGCGCCCTTTGGACGGCTGTAGGTGAGCAGCGGTTTTCGCGGATCAACTTCGCCCGCAGTGCTCGAAGCCATGTCATGCCCTTCATGCTGCGCTGCTGCGTTCGCGTTTCCCCCGGTGTTCGCAGTCGCGTTCGTGTTCGAGCGCGTGCCAGCATTATTATTCGCCATCACCTGCCCGGAATTCGTCGTCGTAGGCCGCGACGCATCGCCGCCGCCTTTCACTGTGAACGTGACCATCTGAAAGTTACCATCGTTCTTGTAGCTCTCGTGCCACGGGCGCGAAGCGAAGACTCGAATCGTGTGCTTGCCCTCGGTAACGTTGCGCAGCTCGAACGGCCCCTGGTCAATCTCGTAGTAAGCCTCGTAGGGCTGGTTGTCCAGTATGACGTGAATGTGGTTGCCCTTGCCGTCCGGGTTCTTGTGCGGGTGGTAGCCGTTAAGAGGATTGCCGCTTAAATCAAGCCGCAGATTCACGGTCGAGCCTGTGATGGTCGCGCCAGCGCGCGGCTCAACGATCTTCAAGACAGGCTTGGCCTCTTCTTCAGCGCCGCGCTGCGCCTGCTGGTCTGCTATCTTCTGCGGGCGCGCGACGACCGAAAGTTTTTGGGGCGATGGCGACGGCGAGGCCGCGGGCGAGTTCACATTCGTAGTCGCGGTCGTCTGCGAGTTATCATCAGCGGTCGTGCATCCGGCAATTAAAAGAGCAGACAATACCGGGAGCGCGAAAGACAGAGCGATGCGTTCGAGCGTTCTCATATTCCCTCCAAAACTGAAGATTGCGTTTTCCTGAATTATAGTACAAACCTTAAGGATAAGGATGAGAGATCAATGATGAGTGATGAGTGCAGAATGAAAAAGATTTAATTCATCATTCTGCACTCCGCATTCTGCACTACTTTCTCATCCTTGCCCTTCAACCGCTGACTTCGACTGCGTGCCTGCGCTCGCTCTCAATCTCCCTGTGACCTCTTCCCAGTCAATGTTTGAGAAGAAAGCTTCTATGTATTTGGGTCTGTCCGCAGGTTTGTAATCTAAAAGGAATGCGTGCTCCCACACGTCCATTACCAGCACAGGAATGAAGCCCGCGACGTTGCCCGTCTCGTGCAGCGTTATCCAGTGGTTCGAGATACGCCCGTTCTCCGGGTTCTCGTAACAGATAGCCCAGCCCACGCCGCGCATCTTGCCTATACCGACGAAATCCGTTTTCCAGATGTCGTAGCTGCCGAAACTCTCTTCAGCAGCTTGGAAGAATCTTGAATTCTTCTCAGGATCAACCGAGCCGCCGCGCTTCATGTTCCCGAAGTAATATTCGTGCAAGACCATGCCGTTATATTCAAAGCCCATACGCCTGCTCAACTCTGAATATGCGGGCATCTCTTCCTGGTCAACCCTGCCGTCCTTTATGAACTCGTTGATCTTTTCGGTCAGATGATTGGTCTCTTTCACATAGCCCTCGTACAGCTTGAAATGCATCTCCAGCGTCTTATCGGAGATGCCGTTCAATCCGCTCAGGTTGAACTGTTTGGGCTGGTACACTTTTCCAGAATCCATCTCTACCTCCTAAAATTTGTTGCTCGCGGGCTAAAAGCTGCGCGCATGATTCCCTTTTGACGAAAAGAGGAGTATTTCCCATCAGAACCTGCTCTTAAATTTTTACGAATCAATGAAGAGCGTGAGGCTTTAGTGTTGCAAAGAGAAGCGGCGCGACAGATGCGATGCATGATAAAGCATCATCTGTCGCGCCGCTTCTTCTTAAGTATCAGGTAAAGATGAACTCTATTATTCTCTCCTCAGAATACAGAGTCTTTCGTTACCTCATGTCGCACATCATTTTCCTAGAATCACATAGTGTCCCGCCGTTGCCATGAAGAAGAGCATAGGCAGCGAGAGCCATGCGTTGGCACGCGAGGCCAGAAATGCCTTGCGCCCTAAATCGGGCGGCGCGGCATCTCCTGAAACCATGCCCGCGATGATGCGCTTCTGCGCAGGCCATATAATGCCCCACACGTTCAAGAGCATGATAATGCCCAGTCCGCCGCCGATTCCGATTGATAGCGAATGGTTGCTGGCATAGCTCTCGCCGTTCGCGCCCATCAACTGCGAATTGAGCCAGTAAGTGCTGGCGACCGCCATCAAGACTACAAGCACTGCAACTATAACGGCGAGCACACGGCCATCGTTCACCCCGGCCTTCATGATGATGAAGTATTCTATGGCGAACGTGATGCAGGGGATCAAGAGCCAGACGATGAGTATGAGCCAGACGTTGGCTGAAGCGCGCCCCAGCGTGTTTGCATTGCGCGTGTCGGACGCCAGGTAATAGGTCGCAAAGTAGGTTAATCCGGCGAGCACCGTGACGACCGCGCCCCAGCGAAAGTACCAGAGCGCAGGGAGCAGCAGGTTTGGATTGACGACCTTTTTCGTGGGCGCATCTATCGCCTTTTGAAAATTGACGTTGACCAGATTGAAGAAATAGAGCATCCCGATCCAGGTGATGCCGCCGACAAAATGCGCCCAGCGAATCAGTATTCTGATCAGCAGAGCAGCATCCGGCATAGTAAAGATTCTTTGCAGCATCCCTAAGTGGTCGGGGAGATGAACGGCAGACTCTATCAACATACGTCCTCCGAATTTTTATAAGTGTGAAGCTTGCATGCGCGTGCCCCGCTCGTTCTCCGTAATCCTGCGCGGCAGATGCGCACCTTTCGACGAAACAGCTTCCGGCAGTCTTTACTTCTTTTAGCAAAGAGCCTTCTATATCGTCTCGGTTCCATTCTAACTTCGTATGGCGTGAAAGTACGCGCGAAGATTAGCACCACATAAAAGCAGTGACAAGTGACAAGATTAAGTCTGGAGTCTGGAGTCAAAAGCCGAAAGCTGTTTTTGACGAGTTGACTCTTAGACTCCGGACTTCAATCCACAGGTCTTGGGCCGGGCGGCAAGCCCGTAACGCTGGACTGGTTGATGACGCGCACTTTCAACTCGTCGTGAACTCGAACCTGGCAGGAGAGCCGAACGTTCTCGGCCAGTCCTGTCTCCATCGCCAGACGATTGCGCTCAAGTTCCTGCATCTCGCCCGGGTCGCCCTCTAAAACTTCTACACGGCACGTAGTACATTTCGCGTTGCCGCCGCAACGGTGCAAAATATCTATGCCAGCGTCTTCAATTGCCAGCACAAGCTTCTTCCCATCTTCAGCCTCAAAACTTACTTCACCCTGCGCAGTCTGCGCCTCTACCTTTGGCATCTTTACCACTCCTGATTGTTCGTTGAGATTGCAATCAGAATTTGGCACAAAGCAAGATGAAAGGGCAAGCCTGTGAGAGGGTGATGAGTGATGAGTGATAAGTGATAAGACGAACGCTTCTTCTCTTTCTTATCACTTATCACTTATCACTTAAAGAATCTTTTCCATGAAGAGCGCATCTTCGACAGGATTGAAGTAGTAGGGTTCAATCTGGTGAAAGCCTAGCGAGCGGTACATTGCGACCGCTTCTTCCATCACGGACGGCAGCGTATCAAGAAGCATTCGTTCGTAGCCTAGCTGATGCGCCTCTTCAATGAGCGCGCGAGCTAGAGCAAGGCCAATGCCTTTGCCGCGAAAACCCGGTCTGACGAAGAGCCGCTTCATCTCGCACACGCCCTCGCCTGTTTTTCGGAGCGCAATGCAGCCAGCGACTTTTTCATCAAACACGGCGAGCAGAAGTCGCCCCTCAGGCGCAGCATACTTGCCGGGCAAGCCATTCACTTCTTCATCGAAATTCTGAAAGCAGAGCGAGATGCCTAGCCATTCTGCATACTCAAGAAAAAGTTTTCGGGCCTCTGCCAGATGTTCTGCCGATTCTGCCTGAACAAGCTCTAACATCTTCAGTCATTCGTGCGATGATGATCCACGTTGTCACTAACTTTCACCCACTTGATACGCACGGCTACAGCATCAATCGCTCGCTCTATCTCAAGCAATCCGGTGGGCGCATGCGCGCGCCCTGCCGGTTGTCCATTCCTTCCCATGCTCTCTTCAAAGCCGGGGCCATAATCTTCCACGCGCTTGCGCATGCCGCCGCGCAGAGCGCTGGTGTTTGCACTGGGGAGGTCTGTCGCATGAACTGCGTAGTGATCTTCAAAATTGAAGAAATCTCGCGCTATCAGAAGCCGGGCAAGCTTATTAAAATCACGGCTCGAAATCTTGCCCTTATACGTGCCTGTGCGCGGGGCGAAGCGTCTACCGATGTAGGTGGCAGTCCCGTCCGCACGCAGAATCACCTCGTACACCGGGCATCTTCCGAAACAAGCCGTCCGTGCCAGAGAAATCTCCGTGATTTGTCCGCCGCTCTGAGCCGGAGTTGCGCTGACAATTCCGAAAAGGAGAGTCAGAAAGATTGCGCATAGCTGCAAGAATTTTTTCATCGCTCACCTCCGTCGTAAAGGATTCATTTGAGAACCCCCGGCGCATTATAAAGAAATAGCGCGAATGCGCGAAAGCTGGCTTGCCGTCTCTTCGCAGAAGGAGATTGCTGGCAAGCGAGCCACGCGCACACGCGCCATTGCAGCTTCTTTAATCTCTTAAAATTTACGCCGTGAACGAAGAGCCGCAGCCGCAGCTTCCCGTGGCGTTCGGGTTCGTGAACGTAAAGCCCGAACCCATCACGTTCGTCACGTAGTCAATCTTTACGCCGTTCAGGTACTGCGCGCTGAACATATCAATGAAGAGGCGAACGCCGTGCTCGTCCATGATATAGTCGCCCTGGCGCGACTCCTCTTCAATGTTCAGGCTGTACTGAAATCCAGAGCAGCCGCCCGGAATCACGCGCACGCGCAAGCCCGCAGTCTCAGGCAAGCCCTCTTCGCTTGTCATAAATTTCTTAACTTCCTCAGCCGCCTGCGCAGTGAGGTCAATCGCAACCGTTGGAACTGTTGTTGTCGCTGACATTACTTTATTCTTTCTCCTTATTAAGACTGTCTTAAGTTTTAGGCTTTCGGTCTCGTTTGTCAACCAAAAACTGAAGACTTAAAACTGAAAATTTTTATCGAGCTTTGCCCAAAACGACAAGCTCCGGTTTCATGGCTTCAATCGAAACCTGACGCGCAACCTCTTCGGCCATGCGCCGGAAAGCTTTGGATTGCGGCGAATCCGGCTGGCTCACAACCACCGGCACGCCACTGTCGCCAGCCTCGCGCACTTCCATCCCCAAAGGCACTGCGCCCAGAAAAGGAACGCTGTATTCACTGGCAAGCTTCTGCCCGCCGCCCTCGCCAAAGATATTGTAACGCGCGCCCGTATCGGGAGCGACGAAATAGCTCATGTTCTCTACGACGCCCAGGATTGGCACTGCTACTGTCTCGAACATCCTCAAAGCGCGCCGCACATCTGCGAGCGCTACTTCCTGTGGAGTTGTGACAAGCACTGCGCCCTGTACGGGTACGAGTTGAGCCAAACTCAATTGAACATCGCCCGTGCCCGGCGGCATGTCAACGATCAAATAGTCAAGCTCGCCCCATTTAACATCGGACAGAAACTGTCGTACCAGCCCGTGCAGTATTGGCCCGCGCACAATTAGGGGTTCGTCGCCCGGCTTCAAAATCGCCATTGACATGAATCGCACGCCGTAAGCTTCAAGGGGCACAAGCTGCCGTCCTTCAACCACAGGCTGAGCCGAGCCAGCGCCGAGCATCATAGGCACGTTAGGCCCATACACGTCCGCATCCATCAAACCAACGCGCGCACCGTCGAGCGCAAGTGAAACGGCCATGTTCACCGCGACAGTTGATTTGCCTACGCCGCCTTTGCCGGAAGAGACGGCTATGATGTTGCGCACGCCCGGAACGGAAAGTTTCTCGCCTAATCCACGACCTTTCGGCACTTCCGCATCCATCGTCACGTTGACGGACTCTACGCCCGGAATAGCGCCTACAAACGCGCGCGCCTCGCCTTCCATCTGCTCGCGCACGGGGCAGGCCGGCGTAGTCAGCACGATTCGGAATGAAACCGCGCCGCCTTCAATCTTCAAATCTTTAATAAATCCGAGCGCCACTATGTCCTTGTGCAAGTCCGGGTCTCTGACCTGCCGCAAGGCTTCCAGCACGCTCTGTTCAGATACTTGGGTCATAAAAGTTTCTTCGTCTCTGAGTCTATTGATTCTTGCTTCTATCTATATAGTCAACTATTCCGACCAGAACATCAACCAATCATTATGCCGTAACACGTGCCTTTTGTCATTCCTCGCGGGAACTCTCTCAGATGCCTTTTGACAATCACAAGTTGCAAGTTTAGGCTCTTTTGCGAGCACAATTTGAGAGAGCGAAACAGAACTGTAGGTCATGTCCTTCTATCCTGAGCACGTTCGGGAGCACTTTTTGAACCCGCGCAACGTAGGCGAAATCAGAGACGCCGAAGCCGAAGGCCGCGCAGGCTCTCTCGTCTGCGGCGCAATCCTCCATCTCACTCTGCGAGTTGATTCTTCAACGCAGAGAATCGCGGACGCAAAATTCAAAGCGACCGGATGCGGCTACCTCGTGGCATCGGCTTCGCTTATCACTGAACTGGTGTGCGGCATGAAAGTCGGTGAGGCCGCAGCGTTGAGTGAAGATGAGATAAGACAAGAGCTTGGTGAAGTGCCGCCCTATAAAACCCACTGCATAACGCTCTGCCGCGAAGCGCTACACGCGGCGGCTCTCTATTATCGCCAGACGACCTTAGAAGAATGGACGGGCGACGAAGCGCTCATCTGCACCTGCTTCGGCGTCTCGGAAAATAGAATCGAAACAATCATTCAATCAAATCATTTGCGCACGGTCGCAGAGGTCACACGCGCCTGCCACGCCGGAGCGGGCTGCGGCTCGTGCCAGCCTCTTATTCAAGATATTCTTGATGATTACTGGCGCACTGAACAGACTGGAATATAAGTTTCAATAATCATGCTGAACGAAAAGATAATCTACCTGGACAACAACGCAACAACGCGGGTCGCGCCGGAAGTCTTTGGGGCGATGCGTCCCTTTTTGAATGAGCATTACGGCAATCCGTCTTCGGCGCATACGTTCGGGCGAGAGATTCGGCGGGCGGTGGAGAGGGCGCGCGAACAGGTTGCCGCTTTGCTTGGCGCTGAAGAGGCGGACGAGATTGTGTTCACGTCTTGCGGGTCAGAATCGGACAACTCGGCCATTCGCGGCGCGCTTGAGTTGAAGCCGGAGAGGCGGCACATCGTCACGACGGCGGTTGAGCACGAGGCTGTGAGGAATCTGTGCGAGAAGTTGGAGAGAGAGGGTTACGAGGTGACGTGGCTCGGGGTTGACGTAGAGGGCTTGATTGATCTTGAAGATTTGCGTGCGGCATTGAGGCCGGACACGGCTATGGTTTCTGTGATGCTGGCGAACAACGAGACGGGCGTGCTCTTTCCCGTTGAAGAAATCGGAAAAGTTGTGCGCGAGAATTCCGAAGCACTCTTTCACGTTGACGGCGTGCAGGCTGTTGGAAAGATTCCGATTGATCTCAAAAAAAAGGAGATTGATCTGTTCGCTCTTTCAGGCCATAAGTTTCATGCGCCGAAAGGCGTGGGCGCGCTCTACATTCGTCGCGGCGTGAATCTTCCTTCATTCATCATAGGCGGCGGCCAGGAGCGCGGGCGTCGCGCGGGCACAGAGGCCGTGCCGTACATAGTTGCGCTGGGTGCTGCGTGCGAGTTGGCCCAAAGGAGCGACGGTCACACAGAGATTCGGCGATTGCGTGACAAACTTGAAGATACGATTCTCCAAAAAATTCCGAACGCGCATCTGAACGGCCCGGAAGACCGCGAGAAGCGTCTGCCGAACACTGCGAACATCTCTTTCGAGCACACGGAAGGCGAGAGCATTCTTGCGCATCTGGACGAAGAAGGGATTTGTGTCTCGACAGGCTCGGCCTGCAACGCGGAGTCGCACGTCTCCTCTACGGTCTTGCGGGCAATGGAGATTCCATACTCGCGCGCTCAAGGCTCAATCAGATTCTCGCTCGGTCGCTACAACACCGAAGCGGAGATTGACTTCGCGCTTGAAGTTCTGCCGGGCATCATCGAGCGGCTGGTAAAGCTCTCTCCTTTCGAGAAAGAGTTGCGCAGAGAGGCGTGAATGCTGCTCAATATCTCTCGCGCAACGCACACTCTCTACGAGTCTCTGCGGTGAAAAATCTCGCATCTCCTCAAGTAATGAGTAGACCCTGAAATAGACCGGGCAATGTTTGACAAAGCCATGCGATTCGCATAAGGTCTCTGGCGATTAATCAAATGCAGATAGAACAAACGTCTTTCTTGCATCCCTCGTTTTTACGCATGTGAGATTCTAGCCACTCCTCTCTGAGCAATCCGCGAAATTTCCCGTGTAACAGATGGGTCAACGGGCGTGGGGCTTAAAGTCGAGCGCAATTAACCTGAGTGCGACCGCAAGGCGGGTCAGCTTGAGTCTCGGCATACTTACAATTTTAATTTTTGGAGGTGAAAGATTAGATGGATTGGATGAATCAACTCGGTGGATTGTTGCAGCAATATAGCGGAGCGGCTACGGGGCAAGCTCCTGCAACTGCGCATGATGACTTTGACCAGGTTGCGCAGCATGCTCCTCAATCAGCTCTGGCTGATGGCCTGGCTGCGGCTTTTCGTTCAGACCAGACGCCGCCTTTTGAAAATATGGTCGGGCAACTTTTTACCAATGGCAGCGGCGAGCAGCGCGCCGGACTCCTCAACACTGTGATCGCGGCGGCTGGCCCGGCAATCGTTTCGCAAATGTTATCACGCGGCGGCTCAGGCGCGAGCGGTCTCGCCGGATTGCTCGCAGGAGGCCAGACGGAAGTTACACCTGAGCAGGCGCAACAGGTTTCACCTGAAGCGGCTGAGCATCTCGCGGCGGAAGCTGCAAGACATAATCCTTCGGTGATTGACGAAGTAAGCAATTTCTATTCTCAACATCCTACACTGGTGAAGACGCTTGGAGCAGCCGCGCTGGCGATTGCCATCTCCAAAATAGCGGGCCGGTCTTGATTGAGGGATTGATTGGCATGCGCGAACAAGTGCGCGCGTTATGCGCAGGATTCAAGCTCTGCGCTACACGTTCAAGTTGCAACATTGCTTTCGATGGCTGCGACTGACGTAATCGAAAATCTGAGGTTCTTAAATTTAGAATGAAGAAGGAGAAACAAATAATGAGGTTGCCCAACAAAATACTGTCTGTTGGAATCAGCATTCTGTTAATAGGAATGATTGCGGCCTGTAATCGTGGGCCGGACGACGCGACATTGGCCGCGAACGTCAAAGCGAAGCTCGCCGCCGACACAACGCTGTCGAGCGCCGGAATCAATGTTACGGCTCAGAGCGGCGCAGTTACGCTCAGTGGCACAGTCAATTCAGAGGCCGACAAGAGCAAGGCTGAACAGATCGCCAAGGGCGTGGACGGCGTTAAGTCTGTCACGAATAGCTTGACGGTCAAGCCGCCCGTCGTCAACGCTACGCCGCCTCCAGTCTCGCCGGACGCGAAGCTGAAAACAGATGTTATGGCCGCCCTGACCAAATACGGAATCACCGGAGTGAACGTAGAGGTTGCCAATGGCGAAGTGACCCTGACGGGAGACATCCCGCGCGCCAAGCTTCAAGATGCTATGAAGGCCGCGCAGGAATCTCATCCGAAGAAGGTCAACAACAAGATGAATATCAAATAAGGAGCAGGCATCATGGAATTAACCGAAAAATATCAGCCGTTGATAGACATTGCGAACCAGAACGGCGTCGGCAATCTGCAAGTGGCCGAGCAGGAAGGCGTGCTCTACATCACGGGGACGACCAATAACGGCGATGTCAAACAGAAGATGTGGGACAAGTACGGCGAGATTGACCCGGACTATCGCGCTGGCGATCTGGTTTTGAACATAGAGGTCGAGGGCGGCGGCTATGAAGAGTACACGGTGCAGCCGGGCGACTCGCTCTCGAAGATAGGTAAGCATTGGGGCAAGAACTGGAAAGAGATTTGGGATTTGAATCGAGACGTGGTTGGGCCTAACTACAACTTGATTCATCCCGGCCAGAAGCTCAAGATTCCGCGCTAACCGCACCATAGCGACTTTGAATCAGAGTCGCCCCGGCCTGTATGTCTATAGCGTGAGACTCAACATTCACGCTATAGACATACGGGTCTACAGGAATCATCGCCGGTTTGAAATAAACCATTAACTTCCTGCTTCCTCCTGCGCCGCGAAATTCCCCTGAAGCTAGGGCATATTCCGCAAGTTTTCCATCTTTACAGTCGAAACAAGGCTCTCCAGACAAGGCATACGCATTGCTTCTGTGTTAAGATTTTGGTGCGTCCTTGAATCGCTTGTACTCCTTGCCTGGCTTGTCCTGGCAAATGTTTTCTACTCGCGCAAGCATGGGCGCTCCGCTTGAAACTCTCTTGCCAGAGGATAGAAGCATCTTGAGGTTAAGAAGCAGTAAAAAGCCATCGCGTCTGCCATCATTCATCTAACTAAAGAGGACGATAAAGAGTAATGAGCACAGTCATCGAACCGCCGGTAGATCACGTCGAAAAGAATCTTGAAGAGTTGGACACCGTGACCATACGGTTTGCCGGGGATTCCGGCGACGGCATGCAGCTCACGGGCACTCAGTTCACCAACACCTCCGCTGTCGTAGGCAACGACATCTCAACGCTGCCGGATTTTCCGGCGGAGATTCGCGCGCCCGCCGGAAGTCTTCCCGGCGTGTCGGGCTTTCAGTTGAACTTCAGCAACCGCGACATACGAACGCCCGGCGACCAGCCGAACGTTCTGGTGGCTATGAACCCGGCTGCGCTGAAAGTCAACCTTGCTGATCTGGAAGAGGGCGGAACGCTCATCATCAACGAGGATTCGTTCACGAAAGAGAATCTTAAGTACGCCACTTATGGCACGAACCCTCTGGACGACGGGTCGCTCGCAGGCTATCGCGTGCACAAGCTGCCGATTACGACGCTGAATCTTAATGCGCTCAAAGGGCAGGTTGAATTGTCGCGCAAGGAGATGGATCGTTGTAAAAACTTCTTCGCGCTCGGCGTTCTCTACTGGCTCTACGACCGGCCTATGGAGCAAACGGTCAGGTGGATTCACGAGAAATTTTCGACGAAGCCTGAGCTTGCCAGAGCAAACGAGATTGCCCTGAAGACCGGCTACTATTTTGCCGACACCACAGAAGTCTTCACCACGCACTACACTGTGAAGAAGGCCAAGATTGCGCCGGGCAAGTATCGCAAGATTACAGGCAACGAGGCTACGGCGCTTGGTTTCATCGCGGCGTCGCAAATCGCGGGTCGCCCGCTCTTCTACGGCTCATACCCGATTACGCCCGCTTCCGACATCCTTCACGAGCTTTCTCGCCATAAGAATTTCGGCGTCAAAACTTTTCAGGCAGAAGATGAGATCGCAGCTATCTGCGCTGCCATTGGCGCGTCGTTCACAGGCCAGATTGGTTTGACCGGAACATCAGGGCCGGGAGTTGCGCTCAAGCAGGAAGCCATAGGGTTGGCAGTGATGACGGAATTGCCTCTGGTCATTATCAACGTGCAGCGCGGCGGGCCTTCTACGGGATTGCCTACAAAGACGGAGCAGGCAGACCTCTTTCAAGCGGTCTGGGGAAGAAACGGCGAGTGCCCCGCGATTGTGATTGCGCCCGCGACTCCGGCAGACTGCTTTCACATGGCGATTGAAGCCGTGCGACTCGCATTCAAATACATGACGCCAGTCTTCTATCTCTCTGACGGATACCTTGCCAACGGCGCGGAACCCTGGGCTATTCCGCAGATGAGTGACCTGCCGAAGATTGAGATCAAATTCGCAACAGACCCTGTTAACTTCATGCCTTACGAGCGCGACGAGCAGACGCTTGCAAGACCTTTCGCTATTCCGGGCACGCCCGGACTTGAGCACCGCGTCGGCGGCATAGAGAAACAGCACAGGACGGGCAACGTCAACTACGATCCCGAAAATCACCACTTCATGGTGATGATGCGACAGGAGAAGGTTGACCGCGTAGTCCAAGACGTGCCCGATGTAGAAGTTTTCGGAGAGAAGACTGGAAAGGTTTTAGTTATCGGCTGGGGTTCGACCTACGGCTCTATCACTTCGGCTGTAGAGAAATTGCAGCAGGAAGGAAAGAGCGTTTCCAGCGCGCATCTGCGCCACTTGAATCCTTTCCCGAAGAATCTGGGCGAGGTGCTTCGCAGCTTCGAGACTGTGATAGTCCCTGAAATGAACTTGGGCCAACTCTGCACCATGATTCGCGCCAAATATCTGGTTGACGCCATCGCTTTCTCGAAAGTCAAAGGACGACCTTTTCAGATTCGGGAGATAGTGCGGAAGGTCGAGGAGTATCTGTGAGTACGACTGAGACGAAACTGATGACGGCTGAAGAACTGCTTGCTCTGCCCAGAGGCACGTTTCGATATGAACTGGTCGAAGGAGAGTTGAGGCAGATGTCACCGACAGGTTACAAACACGGAGCGGTCACGGCCCGGCTGACTGGCGCTTTGATTCATTATGTAGAAGAGAATGATCTTGGTGAGATTTGCGCAGCCGAGACAGGTTTTTTACTTAAAACCAATCCTGACACTGTTCGCGCCCCGGACATCGCTTTCATCCGTAAGGAACGTGTGGAAGAAGTGAGCAACACGAAGAGCTACGGGCACGGCGCGCCTGACTTGGCCGTCGAGGTAGTCAGTCCGGGCGATATGGTCAGCGAAGTTGAAGAAAAGGTTCAAGAGTGGTTGGAAGCAGGCACGTCGTTAGTGTGGGTCGTCAGCCCGAAATTACGTACTGTCACGGTCTATCGCTCGCTTACTGAGATTAAAACATTCACAGAAAAAGATACACTCGATGGCGGTGAGATCGTGCCCGGCTTTCAATATCACGTCGCAAAATTATTCGCCATCAAAAGCCGCAAGGAGTAATTAATGAGCACAAACGGTAAAGGAACAAACGGCAATAAACCTAACTATAGTGAACAGGAAAGTGAGAAGGCTGCGCAGGGGATTGGCGGCAACGTGTCGGGCAGCGGCCCGTCGCCGGAGAGCGAGCCGGGTTCTGTGACGGCGGGGAAAGCTGCGCCGCCGCCGGGTAAAATGACGAAAGCGGATTTCACTTCAGATCAAGAGGTGCGATGGTGTCCGGGCTGCGGCGACTACGCAATATTGAACAGCGTGCAGAGGGTTATGCCTGATTTAGGAATACCGCGCGAGAAGATGGTGTTCGTAAGCGGCATAGGATGCTCCTCGCGCTTTCCCTACTACATGAACACCTACGGTTTTCACTCGATTCACGGGCGCGCTCCCGCGATTGCAACGGGAGTGAAGTCGGCTAACCCTGACTTGAGCGTCTGGGTCATAACGGGCGACGGCGATGCTCTTTCAATTGGCGGCAACCACTTCATGCACGCGATTCGCCGCAATCTTGATTTGAACATCATTCTCTTCAATAACCGCATCTACGGTCTCACGAAAGGGCAGTACAGCCCAACCTCTGTTTTTGGTCAGAAGACGAAATCAACGCCTATGGGCGTGATCGATTATCCGTTGAATCCTGTCTCGGTTGCTATTGCGAGCGAAGCGACGTTCGTTGCGCGCGCGATTGACACGGACGTGAAGCATCTCTCGTCAATGGTCGAAGCTGCTGCAAAGCACAAGGGCGTCTCCTTCATAGAGGTCTATCAGAATTGCAACATCTTCAACGACGGTGCGTTCGATTCATTCGCAGACCGCAGCGTGCGTTCCGACCATGTGCTCTATCTCGAACACGGCAAGCCCATGATTTTCGGCAAAGATAAAAACAAGGGCATACGCATGAAAGGGGCGCTCCCCGAAGTTGTTACACTCGGCGAGAACGGCGTCACAGAGGATGACCTTCTGGTTCACGACATGACACTGCACGACCCGTCTGTCGCATTCATGCTCGCCCGAATGGAGCATCGAGAGGGGGGCGAATTCCCTCAACCCGTAGGCATCTTCCGCACGGTCGAGCGTGCGACTTATGAAGACCTGCTGACCGGGCAAATTAACGCCGCGATAGCAAAGCAAGGCATGGGCAATCTGGAAAAACTCATCAACAGCGGCGAGACCTGGACGGTGGAATAAGGCAAAGGTAAAAGGGAAAAGTGCGGTCAAAGCAATTCTTATCAGGATTAGCTTCAGCCTTACTTTTCCCTCTCTCCTTTATTAAACTTTTCCTTTCTCCTCTTCGTATCAACCCTGCGATCAAACGTGTGAATCTAGGGCTTCCTGTCCGGTTTAGTTTCATCTGAAATTTCTGGAGAATCAATCAATGCTTCGCAGACGCTTCCTTCATCTACTCATTTCTCTGCTTCTCATCATAAATCTGGCGACTCCGCTTGCAGCCTCGCCGCAAGCTCAGCAGGCTCAAGCGCCTGCTCCTTCCAGCGCCTCTCCCGACATGGCCGCAAGGCTCGCGGCCATAGAGAGCTTCGCCGAAGCAAGGCGCAGAGAGCTTGGCATTCCGGGAATGGCGCTCGTGATCGTAAAGAACGATCAGGTCATCTTCATGAAAGGTTTCGGGCTGCGCGACGTGGAGCACAATCTGCCCGTCACTCCAGACACGCTCTTCGCCATTGGCTCTGCGACGAAAGCTTTCACGGCGATGACGGCGATGATGACAGTTGACGATGGAAGGATGTCTCTTGACGATTCACCGAAAAAATTTCTGCCCTACTTCAAGCTGCGCGACCCGGAAGCTGACGCGAAGATTACTATAAGAGACTTGCTGACGCACCGTTCCGGCCTGCAACGCACAGACCTTGCGATGGTCACGAATCAATTGAACCGCGAAGAGCTTATACGAGTCGCCGGTTTGGCGAAGCCTACGGCCAGACTGGGCGAGCGCTTCCAGTACCAGAACATCATGTACACGGCTGCGGGCGAAGTGGTCGCTCGCGCGCAGAACATGACGTGGGAGCAGATGGTAATGGAGCGCATCTTCAAACCGCTCGGCATGAAATCAAGCAATTTAACGGTCGCAGAGACGGAGAGGGCTGCGGATCATTCTCTTGGCTACGATCATAACTCCGAGATAAACCAGACGCGGCGCGTGCCTATGCGTCCCATCCCTGCGAGCGCTCCTGCGGGCGCAATAAATTCTAACGCGCGTGACATGGCCGAGTGGCTTCGCTTTCTTCTGGCGGGCGGCATGGTGAATGGACGCAGGCTCATCTCAGAGAGAAGCTTCAACGAATTGTGGACTAAACAGATCGCCGGCGCGCTTGGCGAAGATTACGGGCTGGGCTGGTTTCTGGGCCAATGGCGAGGGCACAAGATTGTGCATCATGGCGGCAACATTGACGGCTTCAACGCCGAAGTGGCAATGATGCCCGATCAGAAACTGGGCTTCGTGATGCTCACGAACGTAAGCACCTCTACTCTCTCAAGCTCTTTGATGGAGAACGTCTGGAACAATTTAGCCGGAGACGGGCCGGGCGGTGTCGCCGTTGACCCACAGAGCGAGGCGGGGAGCTACAAGCAGGCGCAGGCCGGGTTCAGTATAGAAGTCGCTTTTCGCAACGGCCATCTTGAGATGACTGTTCCCAACCAGCCGGTCTACCCGTTAGAAAGCCTGGGCGGTCGTAAATACAGATTGTCCGAACCTGCGCCTCCGGGCTTTTATGTGACCTTCAGAGCAGCGCAGAACGGCGATACAGAGATGGTACTGGAACAACCGACCTCGACTTTCATGTTGACGAAAGTGAAAGCAACAAACGCGGCACAAGCGCCAGCCGAGCAAGCGCAAATCTCAGACCTGCTCAGAGAGGTAATAGGCTCTTACGAATTCGAGCAGTCTCCAGACGCCATACTTGAGATAAGAGAGCAGGGAAACGAAGTCGTGGCAATCGCGCCGATGCAGCCCCCTTATCCGTTGCGCGAGAGCGCGCACGACCTGCTGGCTTTCAAAAATCTGCCTGCCTCTTACACTATAACTGTCAAGCGCGACGAGCATGGCAAGATCACAGGTCTTACGGTCAAGCAGCCCGAAGGCGAGTTCAACTTTCGCCGTGCGCAAAATGCGGCTGCTGCCATCACTGTCGAAGAGTTGATGACGAAGGCAATCGCGGCCATAGGAGGCGAAGCCAGCCTGCGCAAGCATAGTTCTTCTGTGACGACTTTCGACATTGATTACGAGAATCAGGGCGTGACGGGCGAAGGGGTGACCAGCGCCAGAGCGCCGGGTTCGTACGCGACGGAGATAACGCTCATGGCGCTGGGCAAAAAGATAGGCAGGATATTCGAGTATTTCGACGGCACGGGCGGAGGCTCGCAGGCCACCTTCATCCCTGCGCGCGACTACGCCGGACGCCAGCTTGCCAACGCGCGCACCATCGCGGATTTTTATGGCGCGCTCGAATGGAAGACGCTCTACAAATCAATCACTATCAAGCGCGTCACAAAGGTCAACGATGAGGAAGCTTACGTCGTGCAGAAGACTACGCCTGCCGGTACGACCGTGACGGACTATTATTCGACCAAGACCTTCCTGCTTCTGAGGCGCGAGTCTTCAACTTTCGTGGGCGATCTGGAAGTTCCAGCCCGCTCCGACTACAGCGACTACCGCAACGTTGACGGCGTGATGGTCGCCTTCAAAAGCATAACAAACAGCGCTGCGATGGGCGACATCCTGATCAGCGTGCGCGAGATAAAATTCAACGTCGCGCTGCCCGACACAACTTTCCGCGCGCAAGCGGGAATGTAAGAAGGGATGAGGGATGAGGGATGAGGGATGAATAAGAAGGAGTAATAGCGTCAACACGCAATTGGCTCAACCCATTTCATCCCTCATCCCTCATCCCTCATCCCTTAGTTAGCATGCGTCGCCGCCGCCGCTGTAGACATTCTTCCATTGGCCGTTCTTCTTCTGGTAGATGGTGTAGCCGTAGGCGTCGTAGCCGCTGCCGCCGCTGACTATCTCCCCAACGCCGTCGCCGTCCATGTCCAGATAATCAATCAACAATTCCTTCCCTGATTCGTAAGTCGCAGTCTCAGGGGTATTGTAAAACTGGTAGTTCGCAATGCCTGTCTTGAAGTTTGCGCCTTCAGGCTCAAGTATCAGGAAGAGGTAGCGCTTGATGCCTGACGTGCGGAAAGGGACGCTGAAGCTTCCGACCATCTCAGATTTGCCGTCGCCGTCCGCGTCAATTGCAGTCAGGTTAATTACGTCCAGCTTGGCTAGGGATTCCGCGACTGCGCCGTGCTGCTGAAAAGTGGTCTTGGCAATATTGATCGCAGCCGTGCGCTCTGCGGGTGTGGGCGTGCGGCGCGTTATGGTGGCGCTAGCTCGCGCAATATAGTTGACAGCAAGACCTTTAAGCTGGCCGTGTATGCGACCTTGCACTGCCGCATCGGCCTGGACTGAGCCGCTCGCGCTGACCGCATTACAGCCTCGATTTGACGATTTGATAGTAACGGCTCCGACGCTCGCGCCGCCGAAGGTAAGATAATATTTCAATCCGGCTTGAAGATATTTCTGTGCAAAACGATCCTGAGCCTCCGCGTTGTCGTCCATGCGCGGGTCTGTGAATCGCCCCTGCTCGACGATCACCACGGGGTCAAGCGACACTTCCGCCATCCCCGATTGAGAATCGTTCGAGACGGCCAGCACCACCAGAGCGTGCTCCCCTTGAGTAGCTCGCGCCAGCGCCCCACTCCGATTCGCTGAGAAGAGCAAGAGACAGATGCACGAGACGAGCGTCGCGGCGACAAAAATCGCGCGCAACGCTTTCACATTTTTCAGAGGTTTCATATTCGAGGTAGCTCCCTTAAGAGTTTTTACTTTCGCTTTCCCTGCCGCCGTTTGAATTCGCGCTCGCCGCCCGCGTCGCCAAGCTTAACATTGGTCGGCATAGCAGCCGGAACAGAGGGCTGGTTCGTGCTGGGCTTCGAGGCGTCAGACCCTACGTGCTGCGACGATTCGTCTGCGAACATTTTGCTCGCGCGCTTTCGCTTCCCGCGCAGCGCTGGCGTGTTCTTCATCTCTTCACGATTCTGATCCTTGTTTCCTGTCGTCCCCATCTGCTGGCCGCGCGGCTTCATTGGTCTTCCAACCTTCTGCTGATCCTTCTTCGTCGCCATTACGTTCTCCTTAAACCAGTGATGAATGCCGAAGTGATGAGTGATGAATTAGAAGAGAAAGGCTTTTTGCTTTAATTCATCATTCTGCACTCTGCATTCATCACTATCTTTTCATCGCCCATTTGAGCGCGGGCGGCGTTATAAGCGTCGTGATGATAACCATTATGACGACCGCGCCGAAAGTTGACGGGCTGATGATAGATTGGTTCGCGCCGCTCGCATCGGGCAGAACAAGCGTTGCGCCTATCCCTGCGAAGATCAGACCTACTTCGCCGCGCGGCACCATGCCTATCCCTATCGAAAGGCGATTCAGCCCGCGCTCCACGACGGCGAGCGAGCATATCTGTTTTCCGAATATGGCCGCGAGTGTCAGCGCGCATGCGAAAGCTAATAGCTCTGGCCGCGCTAGCTGGCGCAGGTCAACTTTAATTCCCATCAACACGAAGAAGATGGGGACGAGCACGGTGTTCAGGGGCTGAAGCAGTTCTTGCAGGTCGCGCTTGGTTCTGTCCGGTATATGTATAAAGTGTGCATCTTCAAGCACCAGCCCGGCTGCGAACGCCCCTACGATTGGAGCAAGCCCGACTTTGGCGGCAACCCATGCGAGCAGAAAACAGATTGAGACGGCCAGAGCCAGAAGCACGCCGCGCCCTTCCAACCGCCCCGCACCTCGAAAAAGCTGCGGCACGAGGTACTTGCCCAAGATCACGGCGCAGACTAAGAAGGCCAGCGCCCTCGCAGCTATCCATACGAAATCCAGCGCTTTCATCTCAGTGCCCGCGCCCGAGCTTTTGACCGCGCCCACGACGATTGCAAGAATCAGCAACCCCAGCACGTCGTCAATCACCGCTGCGCCCAGAATTATCTTCGATTCGCGCGTAGAGAGTTTCCCAATGTCTTTTAGCACGCGCGCCGTTATCCCTACGCTCGTCGCGCACAGCGTCGCGCCTATGAAGATGTGAGCGAGCCTGGCCTCGCCCGGAACGAAATGCGCGGCGACTGCCCAGCCCAGAAAAAATGGTAAGACTACGCCCACGACCGCAACCAGCAGAGACGACCATCCGACTTCCAGCATCTCTCTTAAATTCGATTCCAGTCCGACTTCAAAGAGCAGAAGGATGACGCCTATTTCAGCCAGAGCACCTATGACAACATCTGTCTTCAACGATTCGGCTGCCGTGAAGCCTGTGAGCGCAAGGTTGCCTATGACTATGCCGCCCAATAGTTCGCCCAGCACCGCAGGCTGTTTGATTCTCTCGAAAACTTCGCCGCCAAGTTTTGCCACGAGCAGGATGACGGCAACGCCGACCAGCACATGCGGATCAAGCCCATACTGTTGCGAGTTTTGATTCGCAGGGTTTTGATATGAAGAGGCCGCGTCAGCGCCTGTAGCTTGCGCAGCCGACAACATGAGCACACAAAGCGTTAGCACAACTGCTGAAAATTTGCGCGTCTTCACTTTTCGGTGGTGGTGCAGTTTGAAATTCCCGGCCAATATTTATAGGCACTCTGAATTGAAACTGACTCACTACTCACTTTTCCGCTTGCTTGACTCTCATAGGCTCAGGTTCAATCTGATTCTGCGCTCTTTCGTGTGCAGCGTCGTTGATGGCTGGCGGCGGCGGGTTCGACACAAGCATCTCAAGCGCTGCGTTAATCACGTCGCCGATTTTGTTGACCAGAACTATTTCAAGCTCGCGCCGAACATCTTCGGGCACGTCCTCAAGATCGGCCTCGTTGCGCGCGGGCACTATCACGCGCTTTAGCCCTGCGCGTTGCGCCGCTAAAATTTTCTCTTTCAGCCCACCGATTGGGAAGACCAGCCCGGAAAGAGTTATCTCGCCCGTCATGGCCGTGTCAGGTCGCACGCGCCGCCCCGTGTAGAGCGAGGCGAGCGCCGATGCCATAGTCACGCCCGCGCTCGGCCCGTCCTTCGGAATAGCGCCCGCAGGCACATGCAGGTGAACGCCGTAGCCTCTGAACATCTCCGGGTCTATGCCGAACTCCGCCGCGTGCGACCAGAGGTAAGAGCGCGCAGCGCGAGCCGATTCCTGCATCACGTCGCCGAGTTGTCCTGTGATGGTTAGGCCAGACCCGCCCGGCAACAGCGTCGCTTCTATAAAGAGAACTTCGCCGCCCATCTCTGTCCACGCCAGCCCTGTAGCAACTCCGGCGGGCAACTCTTTACGCGCCTGCTCAGGATAGAAGCGCGGCGGCCCAAGAAGCTCTTTAACTTCGGCGGCGTCAACCGTCAGCTTCTCTATCTGCCCTTGCGCAACCTTCAGCGCAGTCTTGCGCACGATGTTTCCGATAGTTCTCTCCAACTGACGAACTCCGGCTTCGCGCGTATATCGCTCGGCAATCAGCATGATGGCATCGTCCGTGATGGTGATGCGCTCTTCGTTAAGCCCGTTCTCCGTGACCTGTCGCGGCACAAGATACTGGCGAGCTATGTGCAGCTTTTCGTGATCCGAGTAGCCAGCGAGTTGAATAATCTCCATGCGGTCGCGCAACGGCGCAGGGATTGGCCCAAGCTGGTTCGCCGTAGCAATGAAGAAGACGCGCGATAGATCGAAAGGCAGATCAAGATAGTGGTCGCGGAAACTATTGTTCTGCTGCGGGTCTAAGATTTCAAGAAGAGCCGCAGCCGGGTCTCCACGATAATCAGCGCCGAGCTTGTCAATCTCGTCCAGCATCATCACAGGGTTGTTTACGCCCGCGCGACGTATGGATTGAACGATGCGACCGGGCATAGCGCCGATGTATGTGCGGCGATGACCGCGAAGTTCGGCTTCATCGCGCACCCCGCCCAAACTCAATCGCTCGAATTGACGACCGAGCGCGCGGGCAATCGAGCGACCCAGAGAAGTTTTTCCGACTCCCGGCGGGCCTACGAAGCAGAGAATGGGACTTTTAGCTTCGGGGCGCAGCTTGATGACCGCTAGAAATTCCAGAATGCGCTCTTTTATATCTTCAAGGCCGTAGTGATCCTCGTCCAGAATCTTTCTGGCCTCGTTCAAATCAAGTTTGTCTTCCGTTGATTTCTTCCACGGCAGTTCGAGTATGAACTCCAGATAAGTGCGTATGACGTGGTAATCGGGCGCTGCCTGTGGAAGTTTTTCCATGCGGCGCAATTCGCGCTCGGCCTCTTTGCGCACCTCTTCGGGCAAATCCTCTTTCTCTAATCTCTCGCGCATCATCTCGGCCTCGGCTTGCTCGCCGCCCTCGTCCTCGCCAAGCTCTTTCTGTATGGCACGCATCTGCTGGCGCAGTATGTAGTCGCGCTGCGCCTTGTTCATCTCGCTCTGCGCTTCCGTGGCTATGCGCGAGCGAATCTGCATGATCTCGACTTCGCGCGCGAGATAGTTATGGGCAAGATGAAGAAGCCCGTCCGCCGTATCGGATTCGAGCATCTTCTGTTCCTGCTCGACTTCCAGCGTGAGAATAGAGCCTAGAAAGTAGGCCAGGCGCACAGGTTCACTGGTTGCCATCACAGCCATGCGCACTTCCGGCGGAATCTGCGGCATCATCGCAAGCGCCTGCTGTATCAGAGCCTGAAGATTGCGCTTCATTGCCTCTACCGCTTCATGGTCTATAGTTTCAAGCGGCGGCAAAATTCGCGCACGCGCGCGAAGAAACGGCTGCTCCTGAGTCCACGCCTCTATCTTGATTCTCTCCGTACCCTGCACGATCAGATGCAGCGCGTCGTCAATGCGCTCCATGCGCTTGATGGTGACGAGCGTGCCCACGCCGAAGAGGTCTGCGGGCGCGGCGTCCTGCCCGGTCACGTCCTGCCTGCGCAGCGTGACGCAGGCCAGAAACTTCTCTTCAGTTGCAAGAGCAGATTCGACCGCTGCAATAGTGCGCGGACGACCCACGGCAAGCGGCACAATCGTTTCGGGAAACAGCGTCGTGCTCTGCAAAGGCAGCACGGCGACCTCGAAAGCAGTCGCAGCGCCGGCCTGCGCTTCATCAGCCTGCGCTTCAGGCGCTTTACTTTCCGCTTTCTCGTCTTTGGGCGTCTCTGCCCCTTTAGTTTGAGTTGGTGTGTTCTCTGGTTCAGCCATTGTTCTCTTTAATCTTATTGTTGAAGGGAGAGCTTGTGTTGAATCCAGCGCGAGTCTACTCGCAGTCTTCGCCGCGCAGGTGCAGAATGAGAAGACCGTCTCGATAATCTCGCGCAAGATGAGCATCCTCTATGTTGCAGGGGAAGCGAATAGACTTTTCAAATCTGCTGTAGGTAATCTCCAGTTGATACGTCACTCCTTCGCTGCAAGACGTGTCGCGGCGCACTCCGCTGATTACCAGCGTCCTATCGCTTAAGCTCACCTCTACGTCGTCTGCATTGACGCCCGCCAGATCAACTTTAACAATCCAGCCATCACCGGTTCGGTAAACGTCAGCCGCAGGACACCACAAACGCTGCGACGGTCGCATCCTGCGATTGATAGGCATCAGCAGAAAGTATCGCTCGATTGATTCAGCCATTTAAGAAGTGATAAGTGATAAGTGATAAGTGATAAGAAAATAATTTATCTCATCACTCATCACTTATCACCGTCTTTACTTATCCAAAAATTTTGTTCCAGAAGGACGAGCCGCTGGAGATTTCTTCCAGAGCCTCGGCCAGTTCCGTATCATCTTCGGTTTCGATGGCGACATCGGCCATCGAGATGATGCCGCGCAGTTGGCCGTTATCGCCTACCACAGGGATGCGGCGCACCTGCTTGTCGCCCATTGTGCGTATGGCATCAACCACACGGTCGTTGGGCTTGGCCGTGTGCATATCTGTGGTCATCACTTCCTCTGCACGTGTCGCGCGCGGGTCTTTGCCTTCCGCGATTGCGCGAACGACAATATCGCGGTCTGTGATTAGACCGACCAGACGACCGTGACCGCGTATGCCTGTCGCAGTGCGCGTGTTGCCCGCATCGTTGGCTTCGCCGGAAGTTACAGCCGTGCCGTCATACTCTACGACGGGGATAACGCCCGTATCTTCGTCCTTCATCATCGCTGCGACATCAATCAGCGGAGTGTCGCGTGTGGCGACTGCCAGATCGCGCGTCATTATCTCGCGGCAGCGCAGGCGCGAGCGCCCCGTGCGACGACCGCGCCCGCCGAAAGTGCGTCTGGCGTAATCGCGCCCCTCGTCCCACAGCGAGCGACCATTGCCCTCATCGCGTCCGTAATCACGTTCGTGGCTGCGCCCATCGCCCCTGCGGTTTATTTCGCCTGTGCCGTAGCGCGGTTCGCCTCTGTCGTAATCGGCGCGCTCGCCATATCGCCCGCGACCGTAGCTGCGCCCGTAATCGCCTCGACCGTAATCCGCCCGCTCGCCGCCCGGACTTCGCCCGCCCGCGCCGTAGCTATCGTCATAGCCAGCATCCCTGTTGCCAATCTCGCGCTCTCTCAATCTGGAAGCGCGATCGTAATCCGAGCGAGTTGTATCGGGTCTATCCTCGCTGCCCCAGCCGCCGCGCGGAGCCACGCGCCCGCCGTAATAGCCCTCATCGTCGTCTCTAAACCTTGACATAAAATTCTCCTCCCCATTTTGTAAATGACAACTTCCGCCCCCGCTCTGAAAATTTCAGAACGAGGGCGCACGCGATTCACCTTATAACGAAATCCGTAAAAGCGATCACGCAAGTTTCTGTTTCAGTTCAGGGGAACGTCTCTTTGAGGATTATACCCGGTTCAGTTGGGATTGTCAGCGTCGAGCAGTTTTCGTGATGAAGAAGGAAGAGATTTGTTGCGAAATCGCGGAGAATGAAAAGCTCATTAAAGAGCGGGACTAGAATAGATGAGGGATGAAAGCATTGCCGGTCTGATGAATGCTCCTTCTTCTATCCCTCATCCTCTCACGTCTTAACTCTTACTGCGGCATCTCTATTTCCGCGACCAACTGCACCTGAGAGTTGATGTCTAGCGAGCCGACTTGAATTGGTGTCTGAGCCTCTGCCGTTGCGCGCCCGCGCATCATCAAACTCTCATTCTGTTCAATAGGTCTAACAAATGCGCCGCCTTCCTGCACCTCTACAATACGCACGACGCGACCGCCCAGAGCTTGCGCGATTGCCTGAGCTTTACTCACAGCTTCGCGCGTCGCTTCCGCGAGCGCTTGCTGCTTGGCCTGGCGATCATTGCGTAATGTGAAAACGACGCCTTGCACGTTGTTCGCTCCGGCCTGAGCCGCAGCGTCAATCACCGCGCCGACCTTTGTTAAATCACTTAAAGTCACGATTACGCTGTTGCTTGCCTGGTAGCCCGTGATAGTAGGCGGCTGGTTCTGGTTATAGACGGTTATAGGTTGCAGATTGTAACCGCTCGTCTTTATCTCTCCGCTCGTACCAACCACAGCCTTTAGCGCTCTTACAACAGCATCGGCCTGAGTAGCGTTCTGCTGCTGAGCATCAAGAGCGCGTTTCGCCTGCGTGATGACGGCAACCGTGATGATAGCCGTGTCGGGCTGCGCTTGAGTTATTGCGTCTCCTGTAACAAGTACGCGCGTCGGGCGACGGCTAGTGCCGCCTGTGATTTGTGCGCCTGACGCGCCCTCGTCGAAAGGGCGCATTACTCTGACCTCGAACGGCGTGCCCTCCATCTGCGTTGTGATAACGTCCGGGCGTGCTTCGCCCGAAGCTTCAACCATCTGGCCCACATGAAACCACGACTCGTTCTGGAAGCGCTGGAAGTTCAGCACCAGATATTTTTCGGAATCCGTCTGAATAATCCACCCGCCGCCTTCAACTGTTCTCCCAAGACGCCCGCGCACTGTTATCTCTCTGGCGGCGAGGGCCTGAGCAGACATGGCTGAGATGAGCACGATTGCGCTCAACAGCATCAAGACTCTTCTTCTCATCATCGTTTCTCCCTCTTCGGTTTTCTTTCTGTTCTTAATTTAGGAGAGAGTTTACGCCAGAAGCGCGCGCAAGTAGAAGAACGCAAACAGGGCTGGCTTCTTGCGCCGCTGATTTGCGACGGCGCGCGCACCTGCGTTACGATTTTTGTGATGAAACCCTTCGAGGCCGGATTCGATAACTTCAGAAAGCCCAAACGTACCGGGCAAATCATCACCATCGGTCGCATTGAAGATGTCCCTGAAGGGCGCGGGGCAACCGTAGAGCTTCCCGGCGGAGCGGAGCTTGCGCTTTACAACGTGGGCGGCCAGTTCTACGCGATAGAAAATTTCTGTCCACATCGCGGAGCGCCGCTCGCAGAAGGCCAACTCTGCGGCCACACTGTAGAATGCGACTGGCACGGATGGCGCTTCGACCTTTTGACCGGCGCGTGCCTCAACCACACGGGCGCTGTCGAATCCTACGCGGTCACAATTGAAGACGGGATGATTAAGATAAGGGTTTGACGATAGACGATGGACAATTGACCATAGACGATAGACGATCTTAAGGAGAACTCTTTTCCATCGTCTATCGTCTATTGTCCATCGTCAGCCTTCGCCATCATTGCCTATAGCTTCGACAGGGCACGCGGCCAACGCTTCATCACATTGCGCCTGCTCCTCATCGGTCTCCGGCTGCTTGAAGACGAAAGAGTAGTTATGCTCATCCGAGCGCGTGAAGTTCTCCGGCGCTGTGTCGCGGCACACGTCGCAGTCTATGCACGCGGAGTCAACATAGTAAGTGCCGTGGACGTTCTCCGGCACACGATCATTCGGGTCAGCCATAAACTACAGTGAATAGTGATGAGTGATAAGTGATAAGTAAGAGCAGTTTTAAGTTTTCAGTCTTTAGTTTTCAGTAAAAGAGCTAAATGCTTTTGGCTTCAAACTCTCTTATCACTCATCACTTATCACTTATCACTTCCCTTCAGGGCTTCACCATCTCTTCGGGCTTAACGTACTGGTCAAACTGCTCGCCCGTGAGCAGGCCGAGTTCAATCGCAGATTCGCGCAAAGAGATTCCTTTCTTGTGGGCGTTCTTGGCAATCTTTGCTGCGTTGTCGTAGCCAATGTAAGGGTTGAGCGCTGTGACGAGCATGAGCGAGTTCTTCAGGTGCTCTTCTATCTTCGCGCGGTTGAGTTCTATGCCTACGACGCAGTGCTCTACGAAACTGTGGCAGGCATCTTTCAGCAGGCGTATAGAATGAAGCAGGTTGTGAATCATCACCGGGTTGAAGACGTTCAGCTCGAAATTGCCCTGCGAGCCTGCAAAGCCTATGGCCGCGTCGTTGCCCATCACCTGCACAACCACCATAGTCATAGCCTCGCTCTGCGTAGGATTCACTTTGCCCGGCATGATTGAAGAACCCGGCTCGTTCTCCGGCAGTATCAATTCACCGAACCCTGCGCGCGGCCCCGAAGCGAGCCAGCGCACGTCGTTCGCAATCTTCATCAGCGATGCACCGAGAGTCTTCAGAGCGCCGCTCGCAAAGACTATCTCGTCATGAGCAGAGAGCGCGGCGAACTTGTTCGGGTGAGACTTGAAAGGCAGGCCGGTCAGTTCCGCAATCTTCTGAGCCGCGCGTGCGGCAAACTCCGGATGCGAATTCAGTCCAGTCCCTACGGCAGTGCCTCCTATTGCCAGATCGTAGAGTCCCGGCAAAACCATCTTCAATCTTTCTATGTCGCGCTCAAGAAGGCTTGCCCAGCCGGACATCTCCTGCCCTACGGTCAGAGGCGTGGCATCCTGTAGATGCGTGCGGCCAATCTTCACAACGTCTGCGAACTCCTGCGCTTTGGCATCAATAGCGTCGCGCAGGGTTTGAACAGCGGGGATGAGCTTGTTCATCTCTTCTGCTGCGGCTATGTGCATGGCGGTCGGGAAGGTATCGTTTGACGACTGAGACATATTCACGTCATCGTTGGGGTGAACGGGCTTCTTGCTTCCCATCACGCCGCCCGCCACCTCAATCGCGCGGTTCGAGATGACCTCGTTCGCGTTCATGTTCGTCTGCGTCCCACTGCCCGTCTGCCAGATTCTTAGCGGAAAGTGCTCGTCCAGTTTTCCCTCGATCACCTCGTCCGCCGCCTCTGTAATCAGCCCGGCCTTATCCGCATCAAGCTTACCCAAATCCTGATTCACAAGCGCCGCAGCCTTCTTCAACACGCCGAGCGCGCGAATCATCTCGCGCGGCATCACATCGTCGCCAATATCGAAATGAATCAGGGAGCGAGCGGTCTGCGCGCCCCAGTATTTATCCGACGGGACTTCTATCTCGCCCATCGAATCGGTCTCGACGCGCGTGGCCTGACTTTTCTGTTCCGTTGCTTCCGGTGACATCCGACTGCTCATCCTTTTCACATTAACTTTGCGCAGCGCAAAAGAGTTTCGATTCCAAAACCAGATTGCCGTTTGATACGTCTAATTGTACACCAGAGAGAAAGGGGAAAGGCAAAGGGATAAGGATGTATTCATACTTGAATAGAGGAAGAGTTGATCGGTTCACCACCGAGGAGGGCAGAGCAATCGCTGGGAGATTCAGAACATCTAATCTCAAATTTGAGATTTCAGATTTGAAATTCCTCTCCGGTATCGCCTTCGCTCTCTCTGTATCTTCGATGGTGAGTTATCTTTTTCAATTCGCTCAAGAATGAACAGACCCTGCAAAGCAAACGGATTCGCTCGTGAGAACGGGCTTATCTTCTGGTCGCCTCGAAAGTGCCTTGAGTTAGCACACCCGCATAACCGACAAACTTCCACGTCCCTTGAAAACGAGCGCCCTCAATCGCGCCTGTCAGATTCACATTGTTGTCAGACATATTAGGATTCAGATTGATATAGAGTTTGCCTTCTATGATTGACCCGGCCAGAGTGCCCGTGCCGACCTGCGGCCCTATCCTCTCAGGGTTGCCGATCTTACTTAACTGCCATTCGCCTTCAAAGCCGGTTGACTTGACCGAGGTGATTGACAACCGCCCTTCGACAATCTTAGCGCCGCTGCTGTCGAACCCGGTGTACTGGTAGTCCCCAACGGGGAAAGGCTTAGACTGCTCAGCCGTCCGAGCCATCGAGCAACTCAGGACGAAACAGCCGAGCGCCAGCAGAATCAAACGAAAACTTACAGTCTTCATACTTTATGAAAATTCTATCTGCTAAAAATTCGACTCGCATTGCATTTGAAGCCGGGCAGAACAGGCGTGGTGATTTCATCATCATTCGTATGAGTAGCTGCCAGAGTGAGAGTGTGTCTCTTCAAGCGGTATATCTCTAAAGCGCGCAACTCAGGATTGGCAATCCAGTATTCCCTCACTCCGAACTTGCCGTAAACCTGGCGCTTCACTTCACGGTCACGCCGCGCATTCTCTTTGCCTGGCGAGACAATCTCAATCGCCAATGCGGGAGCTTCAAGTATGCGCTCGCCGGAGCCTATGTTCTTCACCTGTCGATTGGTTATGAAAACGATGTCCGGGATGGCGCTATCGAATTCATCAAAGATAACACCCGGCGTCGGCAGCACTTCTCCGATTGGATTCTGCTCAAGATAGTTCCTGATGAGTGTCAACAGATTTGCGAGGATGCGTTGGTGTGAGAGACTTGGCGCACGCGACACAAAGATTTCTCCCTCAAACAGTTCATAACGATTCCCGTCATCAGGCATCGCCTCAAGATCGTCAATCGTCAAGAGAGGTTCAACTTTTGCTGACATGTAAAACTCCTGAATACCCGCTTCACAGTATGAAACATTAGCACAGTATGAAGTGAAGCACACGACCTCTGAGCGCGAGGACAAATGATGAAAGCTATACTATCAAGGCGTTTGGTCGAATGAGTTGTTAGATGCCGCCGTTGCCATTAACCCACTATGATTATTTCACCGGGTTTTATCTTTTCAAGAGTTTCAAGCGCCTGTGGCATCAAGGGCTTTAGCATAGGATATGTGCTTCTCTTCGCCTTGAGCACAATGATGGCTATATCAAAGTTTTTCAGATTCAGTTGATACTGAAGATTCTGATCTACTGTCACTAGAATTTCATACTGACCGGAAGCAGCCTGCAAAAGCTGACCATTCTTTAAGCCTTTGAATCCAGCCTCTTCAGCCGTAAGAACTTCATGCCCTACGAAATCACCCTTCAGATAGCGCGTGACACACTCATCAAGCAGCACTTTCATATCCGACAAGCAATCTCTCTTTCGATTCTTCCAGGACAGCTAAAGCCTGCTCGCGCGTGACGCTTGGAAATTGTTCTAGAAACTGGTCAAGAGATTCACCCGTCTCCAGACAGTCAAATAAATTTTGAATCGGCACGCGCGTGCCGTAGAACACGGGCGTGCCGCCAAGTTTTTCAGGGTCAATTTCAACTAGATTTTTACTATTTGACATGACTCATTCTCCATACTGTCTTAACTAACGCATGATACCAGAGTTTACTTATTATGGGAGAAGAAGGTAGGCATCTAACGCTCGAATTAACCCGCGCAGAGCATGAAGCACTCAACATGAGAGAACAAGATAGCGATGAAATAACTGCTATCGAGGCATCTGGTTGAATGAGTTGTTAGAAAGTGCGCTGCCTCTCCAGCTTAGCCACGATTGCGAATCCTACCACATACGTCAGCCAATGTTCCCAGCTTCCCGGCTGTGCGTTCGCGGGCTGTTGCCTGTAATGTGGCGCTTCTTCAACCTGTTGAATGAGCAGCCCTGATGCTGCAAGCCCGTTGAAGATGTCGCTTAGATAATGCCGAAACTCAATCGCACCATCGGCGCGATGTCGTGCTCTTTCCGCATACGGTCTGGTGATGCGATACCCTGTGCCGTCCCAATCGTCGTAGTCCACAAACTCGACCGCCGGATTAGTGTATTCCACGCGGTATATTCCGCCGGGTTTCAAGAGCCTGCCGACTTCGCCATATACCTGTCTCACATCGGGGACATAACCCATTGAAGCTGCTTGATAGATAAGGTCAAAAGATTCGTCTTTTATTCCCGACATGTCCCGCATATCAGACTGTATGGTTGTTACCTGATAACCGTAATGTGCTGCGGCTCGCCTGTCCCCATCCAACTGCCCCTCTGCCAAATCCACCACAGTCACCCGTGCGCCAAGCAGGGCAAACACCGCCGACTGTTGCCCCCCGCCCGACGCCAGACACAGCACGTCTTTGCCTGCCACATCGGTAAGCACGCTGGCCGGGTACATCTCATTCAAAGGCTCCGGGGCAGATGTTAATTCCCCTTCGGCATACTGCTGAATGAGAGCGTGATTCAGGTTCAGCCAGGGCTGCGTGAATGTGCATCTCTCCTTCACCATCCGTTCCCAATGTTGATTGTTAGCAGCGCCTACCGCATCTTGCTCTTTCACATTTCTCCAGCTTTCCAACCGGTTGAGTTGACGCAGCGGCGCGAATCAAAGCACCGTCCGCCGAATCATTCAAGTTGAGAGACACGCTCCCGCCGCTCGCGCCAACGATTTGTTGGGTTGCGACGGTTTATTCAAGTTTTTTACTACCAGTGAAAGGCAGTGAAAGGCAATCCCAAATACTTCCGCTCAAATTGGAATTTCGTGTTTCGATCTTCTGGAGTACAGCCTCCATCGAATTAATATATTCTCGGAAGTTTTCGGGTTGGATCCGTAGTAGATCATCAGCTTCTTCTACAAAAGGTCTCTGCTGTTCAAGGAATGTATTCTTGAACGTCCTATCTGTCGCTAACTTCTTGGCGTCCGGCATTCCCGCCCCGCCAGCGACGGCTGAAATCGAGGCACATTTGTGGGATATATCCAGCACGTAATCCAACTCCGGTATCTGATAGTATCTTTCAGTTTCTGCCTTACTCGCCGCAAGTTGATAGAAAGCATTCTTAGAATTATTGCAATCATCGTTGGCAATCTTGGCTAAAGCGTCAAGTTGCTGCTGATATTGTTCGACTCTCGCCAAGTCAACGTTTTCTTGGTCAAGGTACTTAAGGAAGGACTTAACCTCAGCATAAAAGGTGCTCAAGCTTTGATCGAATTTTTCGTCGGCAGCCCTATGTTGAAAATATGCCTGCCTCAGTTTTTGCACGCACTCCCTTTTATCTATAAGGCAGTTGTTCAAATGCCAACCCACAGCAGCAATTACAATGGGCACAAGACTGGCTAAAATTTTCCACCAATGAGCGGACAGAAATTGCACTATACGAGGCCTATTAGCCCTTGGAGTTCCAGACTTCCGTCTAGCTTTTTTGGCCTTCTTATGACTCATATCGATGAATCGAGTGACTGCATTGGCTGAGTAGAGATTTTTGCAGGCTCTGTAGCATCTGCCGTTTCTCACGAGCAACCAACTACGTATTATACGTCGAAAGTGACGCATAAGTACGTCCTAAACAGTATTATGCGTCACCTTACCCGACCATACATCTATAAGCTATTAATCTTCTATCGGAGCGCCCGATTCTTTCCACGCTTTCCAGCCGCCAGCCATTGAATAGACGTTGGTGTAGCCCATGCGCTGCAATACGTCGACGGCGAGGGCTGAGCGGTAGCCGCCGCCGCAGTAGAGGATTAGCTCGGTCTGCTTGTCGGGAACGAGGGTTTCTATGTCGCGCTCTATGATGCCTTTGCCGAGGTGTTCGGCGCGAGCGGCGTGGCCTGCCTGCCATTCGTTGTCTTCGCGCACGTCAATCAGGCGCGCGTCCGTGTTCTCGGTCATGCGCTCGCGCGTCTCTTCGACAGTGACCTCGCGTATGCGCGTCTTCGCGTCGTCAACCACTTTCAGAAAGCCGGGTGTGTGTTTCATAGTTTTCCGAAAAACTCCTTCGCAAGATTTAGAAGCTGCGGCAAGAGATGATAACGCTTTTTCTCTTCAAATGAAGCGAAAAGCGCGTGGGAATTTTCCGTGACGCACGCGCGCCCTGTTTGTCGGAAAATCGTTGGACAGTCTATAATGTATCTATTACAAGAAAGCACTGACTTAAGCTATAGAGTTGCCGGAGCGCTCCCCCCCTTTTGCCAGAGGCGCGTGCGCTTCCAACAAGGAGCGCAACGAGCGCGCCGGGAGATTTAACCATGAAGAGAACAGAGATTCAGGGGCGCACCGAAGAGGCGCACAATCGTCTTCTGAAGGCGATTGACGGGCTGACCGAAGAGCAGGCCACGCGCAAAGGATTGAATCCGCAGTGGTCTGTCAAGGATTGCCTGTCGCACATAGCTGCGTGGGAAACCGTCGGCGTCGGCGTCGTCAACGAGATAGGCAAAGGCACATGGAAGCCGCAGGAGATTGATAGGGAGTACATCAACGGCTTCAACGCACGCGCCGTCGAAGAGCGCAACGAGCGCTCGATGCGCGAAGTGGCGGACGAGTACAACACCGTGCATGCACAGATGAAGCAGGCGGTCGCAGCCCTGCCAGACGATCTGGACGATTCATCGCCCTCCTTCCATCTAATAGAACTCCTGAACATAAAACATCCAGCGCATCACGCGGCGCAGATAGAAGAGTGGAGAAAAACCGTGAATAGTGAATCGTAAATCGTGAATAGATTAAAAGCAGTTCTTTCTATTTTAAGATGCGCGATTCACGTTCTTTAGGAGAGAAAAATTGGCTACGGAACAATTCGATGTAACGATTATTGGAAGCGGGCCGGGCGGGTATGTCGCGGCGATTCGCGCGGCGCAGTTGGGTTTGAAGGCCGCGATTGTCGAGAAGGATAAGCGGCTCGGCGGAACGTGTACGTTGCGCGGGTGCATACCTACGAAAGCGCTGCTGATGTCTGCTCACGTCTACGAGCAGACGCAGCACCTGGCGGACTACGGCGTTCAGGCTTCCGAGATTCAACTTGCCTTCGCGGACGTGCAGAAGCGCAAAGAGAAGATAGTGATGAAGAACTCTAAAGGCATAGAGTTCTTGATGAAGAAGAACAAGATCACCGTCTTCAAGGGAACGGGTAAGCTTGCGCTGCCCGGTAAGGTCGAAGTCACAGGCGAAGACGGAAAAGTAGAGACCATCAACACGAAGAACATCATCATCGCCACAGGCTCTGTCGTGCGCCCGATTCCGGGCTTCGAGACTGACGGGCAGAGGGTCGTTAATTCCGATCACATTCTTGAGTTGAAAGATGTTCCGAAATCTCTGGTTGTAATGGGCGCGGGCGCTGTCGGCGTAGAGTTCGCATCCGTCTATTCGCGCTTCGGCGCAGAGACCACGATTGTCGAATTGATGCCGCGACTTCTTCCCATAGAGGATGAGGAGGTCTCGAAAGAGTTGGAGAAATCTTTCCGCAAGCGCGGCATCAAATCGCAGGTGGACACGAAGCTGGAAAAGATGGAGAAGACGGAGAATGGCGTTCGCCTCACCGGCAAGACTTCAAAAGGCGAAGAGGTCACGCTCGAAGCCGAGATGTTGTTAGTCGCTGTAGGTCGCATGCCCTACCTTCAAGGCTTGGAAATCGAAGGCACAAAGATAAAGGTCGAGCGCGGCACCGTTCAGGTTGACGAGTTCTGCCGCACAGGAGAGCCGGGCGTCTTCGCCATAGGCGATGTGATTCCGACTCCGTGGCTCGCGCACCTTGCATCGAAAGAGGGCATACTCGTCGTCGAACAGATAGCGGGGCAGGACGCGCAGCCTATAAACTTGCGGCTCGTCCCCAACTGCACTTACTGCGACCCTGAAGTCGCTTCCGTTGGCTTGACCGAAGCCGCCGCGAAGAAAGAGGGCTACGATGTGAAGGTTGCAAAGTTTCCATTCTCCGCTTCGGGCAAGGCGCGCATACTGGGAGAAGAGGAAGGCTTTGTGAAAGTCGTCAGCGAGACGAAATACGATGAGCTACTGGGCGTACACATCATAGGCCCGCACGCGACCGAATTGATAGCAGAAGCCTGCGTCGCCATGCAGCTTGAATCAACTGCGGAAGAGTTGGGGCGCACCATGCACGCGCACCCGACAATTTCAGAGGCGGTCATGGAAGCCGCAGAAGGAATTCACGGGCTGACGGTTCATATCTGAAAATAGTGATAAGTGATGAGTGATAAGTGATAAGAAAGAGATTGGCTTTCGTCTTATCACTTATCACTCATCACTTATCACTCATCACTTAATTAATGAAGAAAGAAAAAGAGATAAAACCTGATTCTACTGAAGCAAGCGGCGAGCAAAGCGCAGTTGCAATGAGAAGCTGCACAAGCGAGACGACGTTGAAGCCTGAGCAGCTTCTGGAGCTTTATCGTTATCTGAAACTGACGCGCATGGTCGAGGAGCGTCTCGTCAATCTCTATCGCCAGACGAAAGTTGTGGGCGGCGTGTTCCGCTCGCTCGGTCAGGAGGCTACGGCAGTTGGTTCTGCTTACGCACTTCGCCCACAGGATTTCATCACGCCTTTGATTCGTGATCTCGGCGCGGTGCTTGTTAAAGGCATACGGCCCAGAGAGATTTTCGCGCAGTACATGGCAAAGGCATGGGGGCCGTCGGGCGGGCGAGATTTGAATATTCATTTCGGCGATCTTGAAAAAGGTTTCATTGGCCCAATCTCGCACCTGGGCGACATGATTCCTGTGATGACAGGCATATTGTTGGGCGCTCGTATGCAGAAGAAAGGATTGGTCGCGCTCGCATACATTGGCGATGGCGGTATGAGCACGGGAGCTTTTCACGAGGGCTTGAATTTCGCAGCCGTGCAGAAACTGCCTCTGCTAATAATGGCCGAGTACAACCACTACGCCTACTCTACGCCCACGTCCAAGCAGACGGCTGTGGAGAATCTTGCGGACAAGGCTGCTGGCTACGGCATCACAGGCCACATCGTTGACGGCAACGACATCATCGCGTGTTACGAAGTTACGAAGAAGGCTGCGGAGTATGCGCGCGGTGGAGGCGGCGCAGTTCTGATAGAAGCCAAGACTTACCGCCGCAAGGGTCATGCGGAGCACGACGACCAGCGCTACGTTGCCGAGGGCGAAATCGAATGGTGGGAGAAGAATAACGACCCCGTTGACCGCTACGAAAATTTTTTGATTGAGAGAAACATTGCCACGCGCGAGAAGTTGGACGAAATCACTGCCGACGTACAACGCGAGATTGACGAAGACGTTGAGTGGGCGGAAAGTTCTCCAATGCCGGACGCTGAGCAGGCGGCTCACAGAGTCTTCGACAACTCAATCGTTCCGCCAGCTTTCAGGCCGAAAGTGTTCGGCGGTAATTATTAACTCTTAATTTCAAATTAAAAACTGATGTCAACTGCTACACAGAAAGAGCACAAACAAAATCGCCCGTCGCGCGGCGGCCCGGCCACAATGGTCGAAGCGATTCGTCAGGGCATCTGGGAAGAGATGGAGCGCGACGCGACGGTCTTCGTCATTGGCGAAGATGTGGGCGCATATGGCGGCGCGTTCAAGGTGACGGATGGCTTGATTGATGAATTCGGAGAAGAGCGCGTGGTTGACACGCCTATCTCTGAGGGCGCGATTGTGGGGGCGGCGTGCGGCGCTGCCCTGATGGGGATGAAGCCCGTTGCGGAGTTTCAGTTCATTGATTTCATCTCGTGCGGATTTGATCTTCTGACAAACTACGCCGCGAAGTGTCGTTATCGCTGGGGCGCTGGAATTCAGGCTGTCTTTCGCGGCCCGTGCGGGTCGGGCGTTCACGCAGGCCCTTTTCATTCGCTCAACGCGGAATCCTTTTTTCTGAACACGGCTGGCTTGAAGATTGTAGAGCCTTCGACCGCTTACGATGCGAAGGGATTGATAAAGGCGGCTATACGCGACCCAGACCCTGTGCTCTTCTTCGAGCACAAGAAACTCTACCGTCTGCCGCGTCTAAGGGAAAATCTTCCCGAAGATGATTACATTGTCGAACTGGGCAAAGCGCGCACGCGCCGCGAAGGGCGCGATCTTTCTATCATAACTTTCGGCGCGATGACGTTGACGGCGCTCGACGCGGCTGAAGAGTTGGAGAAGGAAGGGCTGGACGTTGAAGTGGTTGACCTGCGAACGCTCGCCCCTTTGGACAGGGACGCAATCTTGCAGACGGTGAAGAAGACTAACAAGGTGATGGTGCTGCACGAGGCTTCGCGCACGGGCGGCATAGGCGGCGAGATTGCAGCGACGATTGCTGAAGAGGCTTTTGAATGGCTTGATGCACCCGTTGTTCGCGTAGCCTCGATTGACACGCCAGTGCCTTACTCGCCGCCACTGGAAGAATATTACCTGCCGCAGACCAAAGACGTGCTGGATGCTGCGCGCAAACTCGCGGCGTATTGAAAGAAGAAGTGGTCAGGAGACAGTAGCCAGTAAGTTTATTGAGCATTCAAGATTGAGCGATGAGATTCAAGATGAAAGCTGCTCAACGAATATGCTGGCTACTGACTGCCGGCCACTTGCGACTGAAAGGAGAAATGTCATGCCTAAGTTTGTAATCGAACGTGAGATTCCCGGGGCGGGAAATTTATCGCCGGAGGAATTGCAGGCAGTCTCGCAGAAATCCTGTAGCGTATTGCAGGCGATGGGGCCGAAGATTCAGTGGGTGCAGAGCTACGTGACGGGCGATAAGATTTACTGCGTTTACATAGCGCCGGACGAAGCCACAGTGCGCGAGCATGCCGCGCAAGGCGGATTCCCTGCGAACCGCGTTTCTGAGATCAAGTCAGTGATTGATCCAACTACAGCGGAATGAACAGTTTTTAGTTTTCACTTTTCAGCTTTAAGAAAACGAGGCCAGGCTGAAAACTAAAAACTGAACACTGTTTACCGGAGAACACATGAGCACAGAAGTTGTTATGCCGCAGATGGGCGAATCCATCGCGGAGGGGACTATAACAAAGTGGTTGAAGAAGGTTGGCGAACGTGTAGAGCGCGACGAGCCGCTGTTCGAGATTTCTACGGACAAGGTTGATGCAGAGATTCCCAGCCCTGCGGCGGGAACTCTGACCGAAGTGAGATTCAAAGAGGGCGAGACGGTCGAAGTTAATACTGTCGTCGCTGTGCTGGACGGTGACAATGGCGCGAGCGCACAGGCTGAGCCTCAGAAGGAAACTCAGGCCGAGAAACCTCAAACAGAGCAGGCAGCGAAAGAGCCTGCTGCGCCCGCAGTAGCGCCGCCGCCTCCTCCAGCGCCGCCCGTTCGGCCAAGTATTCAGTCATCGCCACAGACACAACAGACCGTGCAGGCCGCTCCACCCTCTCCACCGCAGCCAACTTCAGAGACTCAGCAAGTATCCGCAGAGAGCAAAGGCGAGCAGACTGTTGAAGAGTTGCGACGCACGAAATCAAGCCCGCTCGTTCGCAACATCGCGCGTGAGCATGGCATTGACATCTCGCGCATAGAGGGCACGGGCGCGAGTGGGCGCGTGACGAAGAACGACATACTGAGCTTCATAGAATCCGGCGCGTCTGCTCAAACAGCGCCGAGCGCACAGTCTGAGCCTACGGCGCGCCATGCGCCCCCATACGCTCCTGCGCAACTGCCAGCGTTGCAGCCGGGCGAGGGCGACCGCGTGGAGCAGATGAGCGTGATGCGCCGTAAGATCGCAGAGCACATGACGCTCTCGCGCCGCACTTCGGCGCACGTCACGACCGTTTATGAGATTGACATGACGCGCATAGCACGCCTGCGCGAGCGTCACCGCGAAGAGTTTCAGCAGCGCACGGGCACTAAGCTCACCTACATGCCCTTCATCTTCCAAGCCGTGACACAGGCTATACGAAAGTTTCCCGTTTTCAATTCGCAGGTCAGCGGCGACCAGATAATCTACAAGCGCGACATCAATCTTGGCATGGCCGTCGCTCTGGAGTGGGGCTTGATAGTGCCTGTGATTAAACGCGCCGACGATCTTTCGATTTCGGGGCTGGCACGCGCAGCCAACGATCTTGCGGATCGCGCTCGCACTAAACAGTTGAAGCCGGACGAAGTGGCGGGCGGCACGTTCACCATCACTAACCCCGGCGTATTCGGCGGGCTGTTCGGAACGCCAATCATCAACCAGCCGCAGGTTGCAATCCTCGGCGTAGGCGCAATTGAGAAGCGACCGAAAGTTATAACTTCGCCCGAAGAAGATGATTACATAGCCATAAGAACGATGGCATACTTCGCCCTCTCGTTCGATCATCGCATCATTGACGGCTCGGACGCAGAAAAGTTTCTGGGCTACGTCAAGCAGATTCTGGAAGCCGGGGAGTTCACTGTATAAGGGATGAGGGATGAAGGATGAGGGATGAATAAGAATGAGTTAAAGATTCAATTGACGAATTAGCTCAACCCATTTCATCCCTCATCCCTTCCATCCTCCCTTCCTTGCGGTTGTGTGACAGATGTCTAATCTTTCACTTGCAACGCTCGGAAATTGCCTTTTCTTCTTATAACTCGCTTGACTTAGCTTTCCGGTGCGATAGAATTTCGCGGTTAAGGGTAGTGTGATGATGTTTTCCACGCGAGACCTCTTAGCCTGCTACTCCTCGCTGGCGCAAAGATGGCTACGACATCATCTTGGCTTGCTCCCAGACTTTGCACGCCCGCCGCGCTTTTCAAAAGAGGATGCGTCGCGGCCAACAATAGGAAGACGCGGGGCGCTTTCCACGTTTCCGCAAAAATTTACTGTAGATGGAGATTCATTATGACTATTGAGAATTCCCGACAGGCTCGCATTCTAGCTTTGATCTGCGGCCTACTGCTGACGTTCGCCACCACAGCCTTCGCACAGGATTCAACCCAGAACACAGCGCAAACCAGCACGACCAGGGCGCGCTCCGTTACGAGCGGCCAGAAGATGAAGTTAACCGGCATCGTCATACGCCGCGACGCAGACACTTTCACCGTGCGCGACACTACGGGCGTTGACACGATTGTTCGCCTGACCGACGCGACGAGCGTGAAGACCAAGGGCGGCTTCCTGCGCGGCGGCACCAACTACGGGCAGACGAGCATACTGCGCGGGCTGCGCGTCGAGGTGCAGGGACGCGGCGATGCTTCTGGGCAGTTGGTCGCAGATCAGGTCAGGTTCTCTGACACGGATTTGAGAGTGGCGCAGTCAATCGAATCGCGTGCGACTCCTCTGGAAGAGCGCACCAGCACCGCCGAGAACCGCATCGGTCAGGTAGAGCAGAACGCTCAGCGACTCTCAGGCCAGATCGACGAGCTTGCAGCCGTTTCCAATGCAGCGCGCGGCGGAGCACGCGCAGCGCAAGAGACTGCTGACGCGGCAGTCGCGGGCGTGAACGCCACGAACGAACGCATCTCCTCTCTGGACGATTACGTTCCGCAGGAGACGACCAGCATCAACTTCGCCACCGGCAGCGCAGTACTCACGCGCGATTCCAAGACGAAGCTGGACGACCTTGCGCAGAAAGCCCTGAGCGCCAGAGGCTACGTGATTGAGATAGCAGGCTTCACCGATTCAAGCGGAAGCATTGAGCGCAATCGCCAGTTGAGCCAGCGCCGCGCAGACGCGGTTGTGCGTTACCTTGCAGAGAATCACAGGATTCCGCTTCGCCGCATCGTCACGCCTTTCGGCTACGGCGAATCACAGGCCGTCGCTGATAATCACACAAGGCAGGGTCGCGCCGAGAATCGTCGCGTTGAGGTCAGAGTGCTCGTCAATCGCGGACTAACGCAGCCCGCGCCTGCGATCAACACTCCCAACTCGCAGGGGCAAACGTCTTCGACGCCGCCCTCGACTTCACCTAATCAATAGTGAACAGTGATAAGTGATGAGTGATGAGTAAGAGCAGTTTTAAGTTTTCAGTCTTTAGTTTGCAGTAAAAGAGCTAAATGCTTTTGGCTTCAAACTCTCTTATCACTCATCACTATTCACTTATCACTCTTCTTCCAGCCATCCACATGCCGTTGGGCGGCATCCATTTGTAAGGGCGCGCCCAACCGAAGTGATAGCGCGCACTTGACGGCTTGGAGGTTTGGCGTTGCTCAGGTTGAACGGAAAAAAAATCAGGAACGTAGCGGTGCTGGCGATCGCGTTGTGGGCGCTGGCACTTCTTTTTGTGTTCACGAACAGAGGGCGCGCCGAGACGACGCAAAATTCACAAACGCAGCGCAGCACCGTGGTGCCTGCGGCCACGCCTGATGATGCTCCTCCTGTAATGCCTACGCCAAAGCCTAAACCTTCTCCTACGCCTGCGGGCGCGGAAGATAATGATGTTGAGGTTGTGCGCGTCACCTCGAATCTTGTTATGGTTCCAGTCTCGGTCATTGACGCTGCGGGTCAGCCGGTTCTTGGATTGAAGCAACCCGATTTCGCCATTGAAGAAGAAGGTCACGCGCAGGAGATTGCGCAGATAGGCGACCCCGACCAGGTTCCTTTAGACATAGCGCTTCTGTTCGATGTCTCATCCAGCGTGAGCGAGCGCTACAAGTTTCAGCAGGAGGCCGCCGCGCGCTTTCTCAAACAGGTCTTGAAGCCTATTGACCACGCAGCAATCTTCTCAATCAAAGAGCAGCCCGTGCTTGAACAGCAGCTTGCTTCTGCTGACGTTGCCGCCGCAAAGCTCCTCAGAATTCCCGCAGCCGTTGGCCCGACGCCCACTGCCTTTTACGATACGGTTATAAGCGCGGCCAAGTATCTGGCCGATAACTCGCCCAGCAACCATCGCCGCGTCATCCTTGTCATCTCAGACGGCGAAGATAATTTCAGCGAGCAGATAAGGGAATCGTCCGTAGCCGAGGCCGAAGCGCTGGGTCGAGCGCAGACGGAAGCAGAGCGATTGGCCGTGCGTGCTTCGCGTCGAAAATCCCAGGAAGACCTTCACCGCCGCGCGCTCATTGAAGTGCAGCGCGAGGTGCAGCGCGCCGATGTAGTCTTCTATTCGATCAATCCTACAGGGCCATCGTACCGCTTGAACGAAATAAGCACGCGCGCCGAAAATGGTATGCAAAATCTGGCGGACGCTACGGGCGGCTCTGCCTTCATCCCGGAAACTTCCGAAGACCTCACAACAGTTTTTCGTCAGGTAGCAGGCGAGCTGCGCTCGCAGTATCTTCTGCAATACTACTCAACGGACGAGTCAACGAGCGGCAGATACCTGCACATAAAAGTGCGCGTGCCTACGCATCCGGTGTTGCGCGTGCGTGCGCGCCAGGGCTACTATGCCAAGCGCAGATAGCCGCTTGCGCGTGATGGGTTTAATCCCCTGCGCGCTCTCTCTTAAAACTCCACCTTGCAAACGGAGGCTTCCCTTTATGAAGCGAACAATCCTGGCCGCCCTTCTGCTTTTAATTGTGCAGACGCTCGCCATAGGACAGCAGCTCAGGCCGGTTCAGCCGCCCCAACAAGTGCCCACGCTGGAAGGAACTGTGTGGGTGGGCAAGATAAACGCGCCGGATTCTGATGGAGCTTTTCATGATTACGATTACCAGTTCGAGTTTCTGGCGAATAACGTGCTGCATTGGCGATGGGAGGGACAGTCCTACACGAACGGCGTGTGGCATCAGGTCGGCTATGTCGTCTGCATGGAACTCAACGACAGGTATTCGATGTGGGCGGGCGCGTTCGACCGCACACGCATGAGAGGCTTTTCGTCAAACAAGCTGGGGCACAACTGGGAATGGACGCTCACGCCGCAGACAGTTACCGCGCAGACAAAGTGAAAACCTTCCGAGTGGTTTCAAATGAGCATGCCGTAAAGAGGACAATTCATCATCTCAGGCCATAGAGTCTGCACGAGAGAAGCGCAGGGAATTTATTTGAGATTTGAGATTTAAGATTTGAAATCTCAAATCTCAAATAATTTACGAAGGGACTCAGAATGCCCCACTGCTTGCGGTGGGGATGAATGAGTCCGAGTCAGAAAACAAATTCAAACTACGTCGCGCAGCGACTCCGCTTAAATGCCTCGCTGCTTGCGGCGAGGATTTTTACTCTTCTGTGGTGAAACGAATCTGCCAGAATGTTCAGTTGAAATATTCCTATAGAATCTAGGAAGACCGCTTTATTAGTTCCATTGCGCGTTCCAGATCGCGGTCAATGTTGCGGCGTAGATCATCAAGTCTCAGAACAACAGGCGCGTCGGGCTGCACGCCTTGCCCTTCTATGCGCCGCCCGTTTCGTCTTACGTAATCGCGTACGCTCAGGTATAGCCTTCCGCCGTCGGGTAAATTTTCTTCCTCGTTGTTGAGCGCCGAACCCTTCGACGTGCGACCGACAACCTGCCCGCGCCCGGAGTCTTGAATCGCGGCGGCGAACTGCTCCGCCGCGCTGTAGCTATCCTCGTCAATCAGCACGACGACCCTTCCGGCGAATGCTTTGCTCCGACGCCCGGAAACGCGCAACTGCACTTTCTTACCCTTCCGGTCTATAAAATCTCCGAAGATGGTAGATTGCGCGTAAAGCTGCTCCATGCATTTCTGCAACTCGGTCGCAAAGCCGCCCCAGTTGCCGCGCAGGTCAACTATTAAAGCCCGCGCGTCATGATGCTCGGTTATCGTTTGCGCAAACCATCTTCCGATATTCGGGATGTAAAAACTCTCGAAGCGTATGTAGAGCACATCATTGTCCAGCATCCGCGCTCTCTGCTCCGCTGCGCCCACAAAGGGTCTGGCGAGCAGTTCAACATCATGCACGCGGTCTTCCGCATCCAGGAATCTTAACCGCCGCGTCTCTCCATTTCCTATAGCGAAACCGCGAAAGCTGGAGGCGTCAACAGGCGCTCCGTCAATGTGCGTGAGAATCCATCCGGGCTGTATACCCGCTGCCTGCGCGGATGAACCGGCGAGCACGCGCGTATAGACGGCTCGGTTCTCTATGATTCTGCCTATCAAGCCTACGTCAAGATGTATGTGCTCTTGTGCGTTAAGAATTTCCGTCGGCGAGAGCGCGAAAGTATGTGAGTCGCGCAGCCCTCCCAGCATTCTATTGATAACGCTGTACAGTTCCTGTTCGTTTGTTGCGGCTTCTGCCTGCGAGCGGAAGCGCTCGCGCTCGCGCGCCCAATCAACTCCATTGAATCTCAGATCGAAATAGTTCTCATTAACGGCCTTCCACACAGAATCAAATACTTTGAGATTGAGCGTCGCAGAGGCGTAAGAGACAGGTAGAGCCGTTTGTTGACATAACAGGCTGAAAAGTAGAACGAAGAAACATAAATAATTTTTTCGCATTAGCTTCTCAGACGAAATGCCTATCTTTGAGCTTCACGTTTCAACGCATATCAGCCAGCACGTCCGTCAACCTGCTCAAGACTTCTAACAGATACCTGCCACCCTGGTCGTAACGACCGGTCGCCACCTGCTCTTCGGCGGTCGCGGCGTCGTCGGCTATGCCCAGCAGTCTCGGATAAAAACGGCGCAGGTCGCTTGATCCGCTGAACATTGTCTCAAGCTCGTCCATCCTCGTCTTGTAATTTTTGAAAGCGTCTTGCAGCTTGGCTTTGTTCTGCTGCACGGTCTGGGACGGATTGCCCTGCGCAGCCGCCTCGTTGCTTGCAAGCTCTCTTGAGATAGGGCCGTAAAGATAGAGAAACTGCGCGAGCGACTTGATCTGCGCGGCCACGCGCTGCGCCCCTGCGCGAACGTCGTCGTTCGGTGTCGCAGATGTCGAGTTGCGAGTTCGTCTCTGCGGATTGCCAGTAGCAGTTCTATTCCTGGTTTGCGCCGCCGCGAGCGCGGGACAAAGTATCAGGCAGGCCAGCGCCAGTATGAAATATCGTTTCAAGACTTCGGTTCTCCTTTTCCCAATTTGTTTACTCAAACTATTCCCGTCTTCACTAAAGCGTCAAGTGCCGGATGAGGGGGAAGAGTTTCAAGTTTAAGGTTTCAAGTTGAATGGGCGTATTAACCGGAAACCAGAAACCTTAAACTTGAAACTCTTTCGAGCATGCCCGGACGCCTGCGCTCCAGTATATACACTGTGCTTTGCTACAATCATTGTAGATGCTGGAAAGAGTCTTAAGAGTTCGACGGCTCGGCCTGATGGAATACGGCGCAGCGCTCGCCGTGCAGAAAGAGACAGAGCGCGCCGTGTTGACGGGCGCTGAGCCTGATACGTTGCTTTTAGTCGAGCACCCGCACACTTTCACTCTGGGTCGCGGCGCGAAACACAATGGAATCATTGCGACTGAAGAGACGATGCGCGAGCGCGGCATCACAGTCTTCGAGACCAATCGCGGCGGCAAAGTCACCTATCACGGCCTGGGCCAACTCGTAGGCTATCCCATCATAAACCTTAGCCCGGAGCGCGAGGACGTTCATCGTTATGTGCGTGAATTGGAAGAAGCAATCATGCGCGCCCTCGCAGACTTTGGTATAGAGAGTTTTCGCATTAAAGGCTTGACGGGCGTGCATACCGGGCGCGGCAAGGTCGCGGCCATAGGAGTCCACATCGCGCGCTGGGTCACCACGCACGGCTTCGCCCTGAACGCCAATACAGACCTGAGCTTCTTCAACCTAATCATAGCCTGCGAGGGCGAACCCGTTACTTCCATGAAAGAATTGCTGGGGCGCGAGGTTGATATGAAAGAAGTAGAAGGTCACATCGTCGCGCGCTTCGCGGAAGTTTTTGAAATGGAGGTGACTGGTGAGGGATGATTGGCGATGAGTAGAAGTCCTTATCTCCCAGCATCCCTCACTCGTCACATCTTCACTTATGGAACAGTGGCGGCAGCATTGTTCAGCCTGTTCAGAATGTCCGTGTTGAAATCCAAACCCGATCCATTCGGGTAAGTCTCCTTTGAAGCATAGTGCAGGTGTTTGCCGAAGGCCGCCCTGGCCCATGCTTCCACATTCTCGGGCAGTCTCATTATCAATTTGTCCGCCTGGGACGGGTTGGGCTTTGGAGTCTTCGCCCCGTCGTCGTTGATGATTAGAGGGGTGAGCCTGCCCTTATACATGCTGCTGCGCGAGATAGCACTGTCGAGGCTTGCTCCCATGTTTGTGCTATACCACTGCCCGAAGTGGAAATCGAAGAAGCCCGGCGAGAAGTGTTTCGCGCAGGTCTGAAAAACTTCCTCTTCATTGCTCGACTGAGGTGTCGAATTAGGAGCGCCGTCCTGCGTTCCGGTGCTCGTCCCGATGAAAGGCATGTTGGGATAGCCGGTCACCTGAATGATCTGGTTACCCATGATGTTCAACCACTCGGCCAGCGCGCAGTTGTCATTAGGCATGCAGCCCTGACCATCTGTGCGAAGCTCGTTGCCGATCTCGTAGATCACGTTGCTGGCGTACTGGAGCCTGTCAACGATGGTATGGACAAGCTCTTTCTGCCGGGCGAGCTGCTCGGGGTTCGCCGGGCGCGGGTTGAAGAAATTCTTCAGCCGAGCGCAAGGGCTGAGATTCCTGTCCTGATCTAATTCCGGGGGCAGCGGGTCGGGCAATTCCCGTTTTGCGCCGGCGACGTTAGGCGCGCCGTCGGGGGTGGCAATCGCGTGATAGTGAAAAATACAGACCTGCACCCAGAAGTTATGCTGCGCGGCGCTCACCACCAGGTCATCCAGATTGTCCAGAAAAGCCGGATTGATTACGATCTGAGGATACGGGGGTGGGGCTGACCGGTGGATATAGAGAGGGACGGCCCGAGCAGGATCAAGGTTCTCGGCCAGGTGATGTCTGAAGCAGATTACTTTGACCAGGTTGATCCGGTTGTAGTGGTAGTTGCGAATGGTGGTAAAGAAATCCGTGTCGGAAGAGTTGCTTTGTCTCCTTCCGAGCCACTTATCGAAACAGAGATTGTAGGCTCCGTAACCGACTAATCTTGAGGGAAGAGGTACTGTCATGGTTGTTTCCTCCGAAGTGAGTTATAGAAGATCGAGTGTTTGGCGATTCGCTTGTCAAATCGGCGAGGTTCGGTGAAGCAGTATTCATAATCGAAGACAGTCCCCCACCTGAATTTTGCGTAGGTTGCGGAAAATTTTTTGCCTGTTTCTCACCTCTACATGCCGCGCCGCTCCCGGTCGTACTATAATCTCAACGCCTTTCGCGGTTGGGTCATCTCGAAGTTAAACGACAAAATTTTCATCAATTTCGCCAGCGAAAGAGAAGGAGAACGCCTCAAGTGCTCACGCTCGAACTTATAAGGGAAGCGATGGCGCGTATTGGCACAAAAATTCATCGCACGCCCGTGTTAACTTCACGTGCTTTCAACGAAGCTTCGGGCTGCCGGGTCTTCTTCAAGTGCGAGAACATGCAGCGCGCCGGAGCCTTCAAGTTTCGCGGCGCGACCAACAAGATAAGGTCTCTGTCCGAAGAAGAGAGGCGGCGCGGTGTAGTGGCATTCTCGTCTGGCAATCACGCGCAGGCCGTTGCGCTCGCGGCGCGAGAAATAGGTACGCGCGCGGTCGTCGTCATGCCTTCGGATGCGCCGCAGGCTAAGGTTGCCGCGACAAAAGGTTATGGCGCAGAGGTCGTGCTGTTTGATAGGCAGCGCGAAGACCGCGAGGGCATAGCAAGAGACATAGCCGAGCGCGAGCGATTGGTCGTCGTTTCACCGTTCGATGATTTTCTCGTGATGGCCGGGCAGGGAACTTGCGCGCTTGAGCTTCTGGAAGAAGTCCCGGAGCTTGATTGTATAGTCACGCCTTGCAGCGGCGGCGGCCTGTTCGCAGGCGTGAGCACCGTTGCCAAAGCTTTCAACCCCGCAATCCGTTGCTTCCCTGTAGAACCTGAATCGGCAGACGACACGCGGCAGTCTTTCCTGAAAGGCGAGCGCGTTAAGATTCCGCCGCCGCCAACTATCGCAGACGGCCTACGCATGCAGACGCCCGGCGCGCTCACTTTCCCCGTGACACAAAAGAACGCTGAGGATGTTCTGACAGTTTCTGACGAAGAGATCATAGAGACACTTAAATTCATTCTCTTCCGAATGAAGATTCTGGTAGAGCCGAGCGGGGCTGTGGGCGCGGCAGCAATTCTCTTCAAAAAGATTCCTGAAGATGTGAAGCGCGTGGGCGTGGTTCTGTCCGGCGGCAACATTGATCCTGAAATGCTCGCGCAGCTTTTAGCGCGCTCTTGAGGACAATGCGAACTGGAAGATGATAGAATTAGAATTAACGAAAACCTTTTCGGAGCAAATAACAGAGTGAGCCGCGAACTGAGAGTTATAAACACCACGCGCACACGCCCGCGCCAGCCCAAGCCTGAGTGGCTGAAGATTCGTCTGGGCGATCCCGCGAATCAGAACCATGTGCTGAAGCTTATAGAGGGATTGAACCTGCACACGGTCTGCCAGGAGGCGCGTTGCCCCAATATCTTCGAGTGCTGGACTGATAAGACTGCGACCTTCATGCTGGCGGGCGACATCTGCACGCGCCATTGCGGCTTCTGCGCCGTCGGCAAAGGCATGCCCGGCGATTTGGATAATGAAGAGCCGCGCCACGTTGCCGAAGCCGTGCGCCACCTTGAACTGGCACATACAGTCATCACTTCCGTGAACCGCGATGATCTGCCTGATGGCGGAGCAGCGCACTGGGCCGAGACAATCAGACAGGTTCGCGCTCTAAATCCGACTTGCAAAGTCGAAGTTTTGATTCCAGATTTCAACGGCGACGAGGCTGCCTTGAACACAGTGCTGGACGCGCAGCCGGACGTGCTCAATCACAACACGGAGACGATAGCGCGCCTTTATCATCGCGTGCGTCCCGACGCAGTTTATCGACAATCGCTCACGCTGCTTGAGCGCGCTGCGCGACGCCGTGACGAAGAACGGCGCGGGATGCTCACCAAAAGCGGCATCATGGTCGGTCTTGGCGAGACTTTCGATGAGGTCGTTGAGTTGATGAAGGATTTACGAAAATCTTCAGTTGACATCATGACCATAGGCCAGTATTTGCAGCCTTACGAGCGGCGTCTGCCGGTCGAGCGCTTCGTCACGCCTGAGGAGTTTGACGAGTGGAAAAAGATAGGCATGACGATGGGCTTTCGCCACGTAGAATCAAGCCCGCTCACGCGCTCCTCTTATCACGCGCGCCAGCAAGCGGAAGGCTGAAACCTCTTCTGTGGAAGCTTTCGTCTTCTTCTAAGCTCCAATAAATTTCTTCACCGCATCAAGCGCCTCAAGCGGACTGCCTGCTATAACGATGGCATCGCCGCCAAGCGATTTGAAGAAGGCTTCACTCTCCTGATTAACATGCAGAAGAACGGCCCTCTTTCCAGCTTTCAGAGCAAGCGCGACCTCCGCAGCCGTTCCAGCGCCCATCCCGCACGCCACAACTACGCGGCTCGAAAGCACATTGATGTTGTTGCGCGCCTGCCCCATGCCCGTGATGATCGGAATGTCCACAGATTCCGAGATACCTTTGCTGTCTTTAGTCGGAAGAATCCCTACGGTCAATCCGCCTGCGGATTTCGCGCCGCGACTCGCAGCGTCCATCACGCCCGCGCTTCTACCGCCTGTGACGAGTACCCATCCCTCGCGTGCGATTAGAGCGCCTAACTCGAAAGCAGCATTCATCTCATCTTGCGTTGCGCCCCGGCCCGGTCCCATCACGCCGATTAATATCCTGCTCATGTGATACCTCTCTCGCCCATCTGCTACAATGCGCGTTATATTGGCATCGAAAGCTTGTGTCAAATCTTTCAATAGCATTCAAACACTTTGCGTTTCTTAGCGTCTTTGCGTGAGACCGATTTTCACGCCAAGACGCTAAGGGGTACTCAATTTCAGATTAAAAATATGAAAGCTGTCATCTTCAAAGAGCACGGTGGGCCTGAAGTGCTCGAATACGCGGATGTGGCAGAGCCTGAGATCAGGGCAAACGAGGTGCTGGTCGAAGTGCGCGCGTGCGCTCTTAATCATCTGGATGTGTGGGCGCGCGGCGGTCTTCCCGGCATAGAGATAAGATTGCCGCATATCCTGGGCAACGACATCGCGGGCGTGGTGCGCGAGGTTGGAGATGTTGTCACCTGGGTGAAGCCCGGCGACGAAGTGATGTTGCAGCCGGGCGCATCGTGCGGCCATTGCGTAGAATGCCTGAGCGGGCGCGACAATCTCTGCCCGGAGTACGACATCATCGGCTATCGTCTTGACGGAGGTTACGCCGAATTGGTCGCAGCGCCCGGCGTGAACGTCATACCGAAGCCGAAAGATTTGAAGTGGGAAGAGGCCGCTGCGCTCCCCCTTGTGACTGTTACTGCCTGGCACATGCTGGTCACGCGCGCCGCAGTGCAGCCGGGCGAGGACGTGCTGGTTCACGCTGCGGGGAGCGGCGTTGGATCGATCGGGATTCAGATTGCGAAACTGCGCGGCGCGCATGTGATTGCTACGGCAGGCTCGGACGAAAAGCTTGCGAAAGCGCGAGAGCTTGGCGCGGACGAGACTGTAAATTACACGAACGCGGATTGGCCCAGAGAAGTTAGAAGATTGACTGCGAAGCGAGGTTGCGACGTTGTGTTCGAGCACACGGGCGCTGAGACGTGGCCCGGCTCAATACTTTCGCTTGCGAAAAACGGAAGGCTGGTCACCTGCGGCGCTACGAGCGGCTACGATGCGCGCACGGACATTCGCCAGGTTTTCTATCGCCATCTCTCATTGTTGGGTTCGTTCATGGGTTCAAAAGCGGAACTGCTACAGGCTATGAAGTTCATAGAGAGCGGAAAGATTCGCGCCGTCGTTGATCGTGTCCTGCCTTTGAAAGAGGCGCGTCAAGCGCACGAATTGATGCAGGACCGAGCACAGTTTGGTAAACTCGTCCTCGTTCCCTGAGATGTGGATGAAAAGCAAGTATGAATTAGGAAGTATGAAGGATGAAAGCGTAGCTGTTCGAGATGAATGATTGCTCTTTACGCTTTGCGTCTTCCTGCTTGATACCTGGTTTTCATCTACGCTCGCACTCAAGCTTCTTGTCTCCGGCAGCTTGATTGTGAACGTTCAATTTTCCCGCATCTAAACGCGAAATCGTTACATCAGAGAGGTCATCTTTTTTCGCTGACCCGAATAAAAATTTCCTTGTTGGAGAAAGATCAATGAAGACTCACGGAATTTTGCCCCGGCGATCATTACTCGCCCTTCTTTTGCTCACAGCAATCATCTCAAACGCGCCCGTCCTTCGCGCCCAGAATCAGGCGCAGCCGAGCGCGCCCGCTCAAGCAGCTGCAACGGCGCTGCCGCAGGGCGTCGAGCGCGTGACGAGTGTAGAAGGTATCACCGAGTATCGCTTGCAGAATGGATTGCGCGTGTTGCTGTTCCCGGACATGACGAAGCCTACGACCACTGTGAACATCACTTACATGGTCGGCTCGCGCAACGAGAACTACGGCGAGACAGGCATGGCTCACCTGCTTGAGCACATGATGTTCAAGGGCACGCCGAATCATAAGAACGTCCCGCAGGAATTGTCTGCACACGGCGCGCGACCCAACGGCACGACCTGGCTCGACCGCACAAATTACTACGAGACTTTTCAGGCTTCGGATGAGAACCTGAGCTGGGCTTTAGACCTCGAAGCAGACCGCATGATTAACTCCTACGTAGCCAGACGCGACCTAGACAGCGAGATGACGGTCGTGCGCAACGAATTCGAGTCGGGCGAGAATAATCCCGTCAGAATCCTTATAGAGCGCATGATGTCAACGGCCTTTCTCTGGCACAACTACGGCCACTCGACTATAGGCGCGCGCTCCGATATAGAGAACGTGCCGATTGAGCGCTTGCAGGCTTTCTATCACAACTACTACCAGCCGGATAACGCCATACTTCTCGTCGCAGGAAAATTCGACGAGAGCAAAACTCTAGCCTTCATACAGAAATATTTCGGCGCGATCCCGCGACCCACACGTGTTATTCAGAAGACTTACACGTCCGAGCCTACTCAGGACGGCGAGCGAGAGGTGACATTGCGTCGCGTAGGCGACGTGCAGGTAGCAGGCGTCGTCTATCACGTACCCGCAGGCTCGCACCCCGACTTTGCAGCGATTGACGTGTTGAACCACATACTGACCACAGACACAACCGGAAGGCTCTACAAAGCTCTGGTCGAAACTCACAAAGCGACTGGAGTGTTCGGCCTCAACTTTCAGCAGCGCGAGCCTGGCACCGCCATTTTCGGCGCAGTGGTTCGTCAGGACGCGCCACTGGACGCCGCGCGCGACGCGCTCATTCAAACGATTGAGAGTTTTTCAACGACGCCGCCCACGCGCGAAGAGGTCGAGCGAGCGCGCACCTCGCTATTGAAGAACGTTGACCTGACATTGAACAACTCCGAAAACGTAGGGCTTGAATTGAGCGAGTGGATGGCTATGGGCGACTGGCGCTTGTTCTTCATCCACCGCGACCGCATACGAAAAGTGACGCCGGAAGATGTTCAGCGCGTAGCCTCGCAATACTTCAAACCGTCAAATAGAACGCTGGGGCTTTTCGTTCCGACGCAGCGGCCTGATCGCGCGGAGATTCCGCCCATGCCGGATGTCAACGCGATGGTCAGCAGCTATCATGGCGACGCGGCTGTAGCGGCTGGCGAAGCGTTCGACCCATCGCCTGTAAATATAGAATCGCGCACCGTTCGCAGCTCAGCGCCGAACGGGATGAAGATAGCGCTGCTCTCCAAGAAGACGCGCGGGCAGACCGTGATAGCAACTATGACATTGCGCTTCGGCGATGCCCAGAGCCTGATGAATCGCGGGATGGCCGCGCAACTGGTCGGGCAGATGCTCATGCGCGGGACGACGAAGCACACGCGCCAACAGTTGCACGATGAGTTCGACCGGTTGAAGGCGCGCGTCTCTGTGGCGGGTGGGCCAGCGCAGGCGCTCGTCTCAATAGAGACCACGCGCGAGAATTTTGCGGAAGTTCTGAAACTCGTTGCGGAAGTCCTGCGCGAGCCTGCGTTCCCCGCAAACGAGTTTGATCTGCTCAAGCAGGAGCAGTTGACAGGACTCGAATCGCAGAAGAGCGAGCCGCAGTTTGTAGGCACTATAGCCTTCAGCCGTCACCTCAATCCTTATCCGAAGGGCGACGTGCGCTACACGCCAACTTACGACGAACAGGTCGCAGACCTTCGTGCCGTGACGCTGGACGATGTGAAGAAGTTTTACACAGACTTCTACGGCGCATCCGATGCGCAGCTTGCTGTGGTCGGAGATTTCGACGCACAGGAGATTACAAAGCTCGCCGCAGACCTTTTCGGCAACTGGAAGAGTCCGCACAAATTCACGCGGCTGGAGAGCGTCTACACGGCGGCTCCTGCTGTGACTCAATCGCTCAACACGCCGGACAAAGCCAATGCATTCTTCCTCGCAGGAATGAACATGAATATACGCGACGACGACCCGGACTATCCTGCGCTCGTTCTGGGCAACTACATGCTGGGCGGAGGATTCCTTAATTCGCGTCTTGCCACGCGCATACGACAGCGCGAGGGACTGAGCTACGGCGTAGGCTCGCAGCTATTCGTTAGCGCTCTGGATCACTTCGGCAGCTTCACCACGTTCGCAATCTACGCGCCGCAGAATGTTGACCGGCTGGAGACTGCGTTCCGCGAAGAGGTTCAGCGAGCATTGACTGAAGGCTTCACCGCCGAAGAGGTTGCGTCCGCCAAGTCTGGCTTCCTGCAAACTCAGCAGGTCAACCGCGCGCAGGACGCAGGGCTTGTCAGAAAACTATCGGCCTACCTGTTCCTGGGTCGCACGCTCAATTGGGACGCGGAGTTTGAGCAACGAATAGCCGCGTTGACGCCCGATCAGATCGTTGCCGCGATGCGTCGCCACATTGATCCGACGAAAATCGTCATCATCAGGGCCGGAGATTTTCAGGGACATCCCCCGACAGCAGCGCCCGCAGCAACACCTGCGGCCAGACCGAACCCTTAAGGGCCGGGGTGTGATGAAGAAGAGACGAGCGCGGGGCGGTGAGTATAAATGGAAACTTAAATTCATCGCCTCGCGTTTCTCTTTTTAAGTCTGAGGTGCAGGAGAAGACTCACGTGAATTACAAAATCAATCGAAGAGATTTTCTGAAACAAGGCTCGCTCGCAACTGCCGCTGCCGCGCTCTCCGCATCCGTGCTGGACGCATGTGCCGCCGAGCCTCTGCAAATAGCGCGCAGGGGCACGGCTCAAACCGTCATCATCATAGGAGCGGGACTGGCCGGAATGTCTGCGGGTTACGAGTTGATGCAGGCCGGGCACGACGTGACGATTTTAGAAGCGCGCACGCGCCCGGGCGGTCGTGTCTTCACCATACGAGAGCCTTTCGCAGACGGTCTCATAGCAGAGGCTGGAGCAGGACGCATCCCCACGAATCACGACCAGACGCTGCGTTACGTCAAGCTCTTCAACCTGCAACTCATGCCTTTTTATCCGAGCGAGCTTCCTTTCATACACTATCACGACGGGCGAAGCGAGCAGGTTCAATGGAAACCGTTCAGAGAGGCGTTGAATCATTACCTCGGGCTAGACTTGGGGCAAACAAGCGCGAACTGGTTCAAGATCGTGGGCGGAAACGATCTGCTGCCGAGAGCGTTTGCATCAAAACTCTCCGAAAAAATTCTCTACGGCACGCCTGTGCGAAAGATAGAGCAAGATGGAACGGGTATTCGCGTCACCTTCACACAAGCGGGCGCGAACCAGACTATCGCAGGAGACCGCGTGGTCTGCGCCATTCCTTTCACTCTTTTGCGCGATCTGGAAATCTCGCCGCCATTTTCCAAAGGCAAGCAGCAGATAATACGCGAGCTTCATTACGATTCGGCCTCGCGCGTCTATGTGCAAACCAGAAAGAAATACTGGTTGGGCAAAAATCTGAACGGCTTTGCCATCACGGATCACCCTATGGAAGTTTGGAATCCGGCGCACAACCAGCAGGGGCAGCGCGGACTCATGGGCGCATATCTTCGTTACGAAAAATCGCAGGCATTGACGGCCATGCGCGACGGCGAGCGACTGTCGTGGACTCTGGATTATCTGGAAAAAGTTTTCCCCGGCCTTCACGAAAATTCCGAAGGCGGCGTCGCCAAATGCTGGGACGAAGACGAGTGGGCGCGCGGCGCATGGGCGCACGCAAACTTCTTCGAGCTTCTGCAAATCACCAAGCCCGAAGGTCGCGTACACTTCGCAGGCGAGCACGCCTCGTCTAACGCCTCATGGATGCAGGGCGCGCTCGAATCCGGCATACGTGTGGCGAAAGAGATTAACGGGGAAGCGTAATCATCAGTCGGCAGTGGTTCAGTGTGAAATTTTCACACTGTATTTATCGAAGCGTATAACTTAAAATTGACCCACTACTTATCAGTCGGTGGCTTGTTGTTTAATTAACTTAGCATGCTATGCTGATAAGTAGTTTGCAACTGGGCTTGGGAGAGTAGAATGACAGGGATAGATGAAAACAAGGGATTATGGACGCACGATGTTCCCTCTTCTTTCACCCCTACTGCTGATGTGGTGATAGCGCCGGGTGATTGTATGGAAACTTTGCTCACTCTACCTGATGAATTCGCCAAGTTGATCATCACTTCGCCTCCATACAATATCGGCAAAGCTTATGAAAAGACGACAGCTTTAGATCATTATCTCAAGTCCTTACGACCAGCTATTGAGCAAATTATCAGGGTTCTATCGCCGGACGGTTCTTTATGCTGGCAGGTCGGCAATTATGTTGAAAATAGCGAGGTCTTCCCGCTAGATATTTATTTCTATCAGTTGTTAAAATCTCAGGGTCTAAAATTACGCAACCGCATCATCTGGCATTTTGAACACGGTCTTCATGCATCGAAAAGATTCTCAGGGCGATATGAAACCTTGCTTTGGTTTACGAAAGGAGATACTTACACTTTTAATCTTGATTCTGTCCGCGTGCCAGCAAAATATCCGGGCAAAACCCATTTTAAGGGCGAAAAGCGTGGCCAGCCTTCCGGGAATCCGCTTGGCAAAAACCCGTCTGATATATGGCACATCGTTGTGCAAGATTGGGAAACCGCGCTCTGGAATATTCCAAATGTAAAAGCAAATCACCCTGAAAAGACTTTGCATCCTTGCCAGTTTCCGATTGAATTAGTTGAACGCTGTATCTTGGCTTTAACTAATGAAAATGACTGGGTGCTTGATCCATTCTCAGGCGTTGGCTCTGCGCTTCTCGCGGCGCTGAAAAATAAACGTCGCGCTATGGGCTGCGAGAAAGAAAAGGAATATGTTGAGATTGCCAAACAGCGTGTGGCTGATCTCTATTCCGGTACACTTCGTTATCGTCAACTTGGAAAGCCTGTATACCAGCCGACGGGACGCGAGAAAGTCGCGCAAATTCCTATAGAGTGGAAAAACTTGGAGGCGAAAGCTTGAGACTTGCGGCGCTATATTCTTTCAAGAATGGGCTGGATGAAATCACGAAACGTTACTCGCATTTACTTGCAGAAATAAAAGCGGCTATCGCCGCCGTTGATGCTTCTAAAGCCAGAACCAAATTGAGCAGAGAAAAGACTAAAGTTGGGCGAATGCTTTATAGCCCGGTTGCGTTTAATAAAGCATTTCAAAAAGAGCTTTATCCTAAAGGCTGGAATAATCTTTCCATTGATTGTGAGTATCCAACGACACATTACTTGGAAGATTACGAAATCCGCTCAAGTCTCAAAGGCGCTTTTCGTGATATGGATTTTGTCAAAGATCGTTTAGGCGTAGAAGTCCAATTTGGAAAGTATTCTTTCATGGTATACAACGTCTGCGCGAAGATGACTATTTTTCGCAATCTCAATTTTATTGATTATGGAATTGAGATCGTGCCGGTTAAAGCTCTTGCGCTTGAAATGTCTTCCGGCGTTTCTTATTTTGAGCAGTTCGTTTGGGATTTGGAGAGCCGCGGAGTCGCAGATATAGATTTTCCTGTTCTGATTCTCGGTATTGATGTGTAAGAGTTAAATATCAATATCATCACCTTGTCAATAACTGTTCAAAACAGATCACCCTCAATATGTGTATAGCGTTATGACTCAGCGTTCGTTCAAGCGTCTGTTGTCTGATGGGGCGGGCGTTACCTTCCTGGAAAATCTTCAACATTGAACCTCTTGCGCTCGGCGTCAAGGTTTTCGGGAGTGAACTCGAAGTTTGTTCCGGCGAGAACCTTACGGCCATCGTCTGTCTTGACCCACATGTTCGTGCGTTCCGGCGCGTTCGCTTTGACGTAAGTGATGTCGTCGGCTGTGAAGTAGCCTCCGTCCGGGCGCGAGAAGACGTAGATGTGCGCGAAGCGTGCGGTGCGAACGTATTCGAGCTTGCTTTCGTAATCGTTGCGCGGCGGAGCAGGCGAAGATGCGACGCGAGGAGCGGAATTGCCGTTGGCGTTAGACGCGACGCCAGCAGTTCCGCCGCTTTCACTCGTAGGCTTGCATCCTGGCGCAACAAGTAGTGCCAGGATCAAAACGATTGGCCTGAAGCTTCTATCAGCCATCCTCTTATCTTTCATTGCATGTAGCCGCTGAGCGATAAGTACAGGTCAGTACCGCCTGAGAGAAGGGATGAGGGATGAGGGATGAGTAAGAAGGAGTCAATTGCATGTTGACCTGTTCACTCCATTCTTATTCATCCCTCATCCCTTCTCTCAGGCGGTACTGACTTATACTCAATCGCAACCCGCCATTCTAATTTCACCCCGGTATAATCTCACTGCGCGTTATCTTCTTCGTCCTGGCTGTTGTCGTCCGGTTCATCGCCTTGATCCTGCTGGTTGTTATCGTCCTGATTATCTTCGGCTGGCGGCGCGCCCTTCTGGTCGCGTATGTGCAGCACGGTGCAGTCTTCGTCCTCGTAAACTTTCTCGAACCAGCCGCTGTCCATAGCAGCGTTGTAGAAAGCATCGTGAACCTCTTCGTTGTCTGTAAAAATATATCGCGCGCCGAAGCGGTCGCGTATGATGGGGCCGGGGTCGTTGTTCTTGCCCAGCGTTATATCTTCGTAGAGCTTAGAAAGATCAGGGTTGCGATCAAGCAAGTAGGTCGGGTCAAGGCCGGAGACGTAGCGATGTGTGGTGTCGTAGAAGAACATTTTGGGAAAATCGTCCCAGTCCGTGTTGAAGACCGTCTCGCCCTGCGGAACATTGGCGCGAATCCATTCCATACCGCCTTTGTAGCGATCCGGCGGAGCTTCCTCTGCAATCTCGTTCGCAATTCCTTTCACGCCGGTAGGCGATTTCGGTCGCCACCCCCACACGTTCACGTAAAGAATGCAGAGCAGCAGCCCTGTGATGGCTGAGGCCACGCCCAGCTTCCAGTAGTCGTAGCGACGGCGCTCTGCCATCTCATCTTCGCGCTCGCCTCTGTCCAGAAAAGGTTTCAACTCGTCCATCACATCCGATGGCAGGCTGGAGAGATGTGTGCGCGCGCTTTCGAGTAGAGGTTTCAGGGAGAAGGCTGCGAAGAGCACTGCGAACGGCGGCCAGTATTCAACGAATCGCCGGTAGCGGAACGATGCGACCATCAATACGGTCGAGAAGATTAATAGAAAGAGCGAGTGTTCGCTGCGCTTCTTATCAGTCCAGTCGAATGCTATGTATCCCGCAAGCATCGCTGCGAACGCGACGAAACAGCTTCCCAGAAAGAACCAGCTATCGTAAGGATACCACTCAGAGCCTACGCTGACGGCGAAGTCCCCGGCCTTCGCTTTCATCAGAAAGTGTTCGATGAAGAGGCCCACGTTTTTCGGGAAGTAAGGGTTGACGATGAAGCCCGCTGCCGTGCCAATCCCCATCCATAAAAGGGGACGCCATTCCAACTTTCTTTCGCTCCACCAGACGACCGCAGCCCAGATGAGCGTAGCGCCGCAGAGCGAGATAAACAGGCTGTAAGTCCAGACGTATAGGAACGTGAGCGGCAACAGCCACACGTACTTTCGCTCGAACAGCAGGTAGATTCCTATCACCATGAAGATGATCGAAACCGGCGGAGCCTTAGCCATGTTGAGCCGGTAGAGAAACGGCGCGCTCGAAGCCAGGAGCGCGGCGAGCCAGGCTATTGGATAGCGTATGCGATAGCGAATGATAAGCCAGTAGCAGGAAAGAAGCGCGAGGCTTGCGAACAGAGTGGCGGCGATTTTCGCGCCCAATCTCATATCGCCGAACCACGTGAAGGGAATTTGCAGAATGTGAAATAAGAGGTGATGGTCAACATAGTCCTGCGGGTTGAGCGTGGTCAGCGGCAGCCACTCAAATCGCGGCGGGAAATGGCCTGCGCGCATGTTCTCCCACAGAAGGCGGCTCCAGCGTATGTGGTAGTAACCATCGAAATCGCCGCAGCAGATACCCTGCGTCGAGAACTGTATGCTTCTGATTACAAGGCCGATGGCTACCACGCCGATTAAAAGATAGACCACGCGCGCGAAGGATTCGGTCATCCAGATGGGGCGCGGAATCGAACCCGCTTTTATTGCCTTTATCTCGTCTTCTGCCCCGGCATCTAAAGGCGTACCGCTAACGTCCTGCATAAAATTTCTACAATTGTCCTCTCCGGCGCGACCTATGAGGAGTCATCTTCTCGCGCTCTTACGGTCATCTCGTCAATAACGGGCTTCAAAATATCACGAAGCCCGCGAAAGACTGAAGGAAGCAGAGCAAGCAGTTGTGTGATAGCTAGAGAATAAGAGCCAGTGCTTAACCTTCCTCATATTTTCAATTTAGCCTACTACTCTCTGAGCACGCGAATGGGATTTCTCATAACAGATTGTGTTGACGGCGGACTTGCCCTCTGTTCTTCTTTATTTCGCTTTCATCATTCTAGCGTCATTGCTTCTTCGCGCTGCGCTTCTTGCCAGCCCTTTTCTTTGTAGAAACTTTTTTGCGTGTGCCTTTTCTCGCCGGACGCTTCTGCTCTTCAGCGCGTCTTTCAAGCAGATGTGACAGGTCAACGCCGAAAGTCTCTTTTATCTTTCCCATCACCATCGGCAGCATGAACGTTTCGCCGACGACGGCCAATTCGTCGAAGAGGTGATCCATTGTTGATTGCGCTTCGGAGCGACGACGCCCTGTGGGGCGCGTGCTGTTGCGCGCGACGGCTATGCTGTAGCCGACGACGAGGCCGAAAGCGACAGCGCCCACGCCCCACACAATAGGGTTTTTCGCAAACTGCTCGCGCCAGTCCAGCACGTCAGAGACCGTCTCCTTCACGGCCTCGTATTGATCCGACACCGTATCCTTAATCGCCTCGACCGTATGAGTGAGCGATTCTCGCGCCTCCTCCATCTGGAGTTGAAGCTCCCGCTTGCCATGCTCTTTTGAATCGGCACTTCCCGCCCTGGATTTCGTAGCCATCTCTCGAAAATTCCTTTCCCTCTTGAATCGTTGCTCGTCCAAAATTTCCCGCCCATGATGTAGACTTCACTTTGCGAATGTAAGAAGAGAGTATTACATGTTAGTGAAATAAGTCTCGGAGTCTGAAGTCAAAAGTTAAAAACTATTTTTGACCTCGGACTCCAGACTCCAGACTCCTGACTGTTCTTATGAATAATCAGAGCAAACTGTTTCGAGCGCTTGCTGTCGAGGCCGCCGAGTGCAGCCTTTGTCCTGCGATGTGCGAGCGAAGAGCCGTGCTGAGCGAGTTGAACGGGAGAGTGGGCGCGAGCGTGATGTTCATAGGCGAAGCGCCGGGAAGGCAGGGCGGCGACAGAACTCGTGTGCCATTTTCCGGCGACCAGTCTGGACAGAATTTCCAGAGATTTTTAGCTTCGATCAATCTTTCGAGAAGCGACATTTTCATCACGAATGCAGTGCTCTGCAATCCTCGGAAAGATTCGGGCGCGAATCGCAAGCCCACGCTCGCAGAAATTGCCAACTGCTCCGGTTTCCTGCGCAGACAAATTGAGGTTATCAGCCCGCGCGTCATAGTCACGCTCGGCGCAGTGTCGCTTGATGCGCTCAGACGCATTCAGTATCATGACCTTACTCTGAAAAATGCAGCAGGGAAAATTTACGAATGGGACGGGCGCGTTCTGGTGCCGCTTTATCATCCAAGCCCGCAGGTGCTCGCATCGCATCGCCGCGAGCGTGAGCAGTTGCGCGATTACAAAGCAATAGCGCGTGCTCTCAGAATGTGAGAACGGAAAAAATAGGAAGCATGAGTGAAGCTATACGAGAAGATGAGGTGAGCGCATCGTTGCTCGAAGAAGCGCACAGAAGCGCGGGCGCGCAATTTGAAGAGAGGGACGGGCGCGTTTTACCGGCGAGCTACGGTGACGTGATTGCCGAGTATGAATCTGTGCGCGCGAGCGACGGTGCTGGTGTGATTGACCTTTCGGGGCGCGGGCAGATCGAGGTCACGGGCGCAGAGGCCGAGCAGTTTTTGAACGGCCTGATTACGAATGATGTTAAGACATTGAAAGACGGCGCGTGGATGAACGCAGCTTTTCCTACTGTGCAGGGGCGTCTAATCGCATTCGCGCGTGTGCTTCGTCGTGATGGGCGTTTTCTTTTCGACACCGAGGCGGCTACGCGCGGGAAAGTCCTGAAAGCGCTCGAACGCTTCACGCTCGCGGGCGACTTCCACGTTTCAGACCTGTCGGATGAAACCGCAGTGATTTCAGTTCAAGGCGCTCGCTCTGTAGAGATCATAGGCGCGGTGTTGGGCCAGGAGGCCGCAAACGTCGAGCGCGAGCGAGTCTTCACGGCGAACTGGAATGAAAGGGAAGTGACTGTGATTCGCGCTACGCACACGGCTGAAGATGGGTTTGACCTGTTTGTAAATTCCGCCGGTGCGGTTTCGCTCTGGGAGAATCTGAATGCTCGCGGCGCTCGCCCCGTAGGCTTCGATGCTCTTGAGATTTTACGCATTGAGGCGGGCGAGCCGCGCTACGGCGCTGACATGGACGAGACCAACGTAGTGTTGGAAATTGGGCGTGACGATGCAGTCAGTTTTACGAAAGGCTGCTACGTGGGCCAGGAGATAATCGCCCGGATACACTGGCGCGGCCATGTTGCGAAGCGGCTCGCGGGGCTAATGGTTGACGGCGCAACTCAGCGCGGCGATAAGATACGCAACTCGGAAGCGAGAGAGATTGGCCGCATCACTTCCGCCGCCTTCTCGCCTCTTCTTCAAAAGACAATTGCGCTCGGGCTTGTCAAATACGATTACCTCGGGCCGGGAACCGAGGTGAAAATTTTAAGCGAAGAGACAGAGCACGCGGCGCACGTTGCAGAGCTTCCTTTCGTGCGCGGCGGTTGGTACGGCGCGGAGAGGAGCGAATGAGCGAGCAGGATGCAAATGAAACTGTCAGAGCGCCGCGCGATCTGAATTTGGAAGAAGCGCGGCTGGCCTATTCGATTATCGAATCGCTTCTTGAGCACACGCGCATAGTCAGCGATCTTGTTGCGCTGATGGCGCAGACTCTGGACGAGGACACGCAGCGCGCCCTCACGCAGACGCCTCAGTGGACTGCTTACCTTGACAGTCGCCGCTCGTTAGAGCGCACGCGCGCAAACGTTGAGAAATTCGTGGATGTGATGAACAAACTCTAAGGCGACGCCTGAGAGTGTTCGCATGGAATCGAAGGTAAGAGAAGCGCTTGTATTAGTTTCCGCAGCCTTAGATTGAGAGAGCTTACCGGTTTCACTGCGCTACGAAATTGTAGATCAGGATGCCGGTGACTTTAACGGGCTGACCCGAAAGCCTCGTCGGCGAAAACTTCGCGGAGCGCGCCGCCTTAACTGCCGACTGCTGTAATAGCGGGTGACCGCTTTTTGCTTGCGCTGCGATGACATCTCCGTTTTCATCAACTGTGACCTGAACCGTAACCTGCCCTGAAGCGTGTGCCGCTTTGGCTATAGAAGGATAATCGGGCTGGGGCAGGCTCGTAGCTTTTCCGTTGAGCACGCCGCCAGAGATAGGAGCGCTGCCAGAACGTGTATTGGGCTGTGGCGGAGGAGGAGGCGGCTCTATTGGCGTATTGGATGATGATGTGTTGCTCTGGTCATCTATGCGGTAAATTTCATAAAGCATGTACTTGTTGTCCAGCAAGGTAAAGCTGTAAAGCTCTCCGTCGGCAGCCCGCGCGCTGTGCCTGAAAAAGACTTCCAATAGCACCAATGAAGTTCCATTGGCCTTCGTCTGGTTGAGTAGCCTTCCAAAATCATGCCCGTCGCTATTGGCAATATTGCCGTTGATGCGATTGCATGCCTCATCAACTTCGCGCTGGTCTTCGCCGCCGTTCGAGTAATTAAGAACATCTCTGCCCTTACGGTTTGGATCGGGGCCTTGATACAGCATGTAGCTGGCCGCTTCCGATTTATTGCCCTGACTACAGAGATTGAAAAGCTCTGCCAGGCGACCCTTAACGACATCTTCCGCTCTTGCTGACGACGAGTTTTTTTCATTCCGGTACTCTTCAAGCTTCTTCGCCAAATTGCAGAGCGAGAGCATGAAGGCCAGGAGTATGACGACCAGCAAGCTTTTCATCGTTTCGTTTTCTCCACGTCAGATGTGAAAAGAGTTCTATGCCAATTCGAGAAAAGAAGTCAACAACTTTGCTACGGCCTTCCACCGAAAATGTTTTATCGGAATGCAGGACTCAAAAGAGCGAAGGCTGCCCTTCGAGCGTGGCCGGGTCTGTTGTTTCCTGTGACAGCAAGCGCTTCAGCTTGTTGGCGCTCGCGGGCGCGTGGCCTTCATAAAAATTGCTGAAGTATGCGTACACATGAGAGACGCGCCCGCACAAATTTCCGATGACTTCAGCCCACTCACGCAGGTTCTCGTCTTGTGCACGCTGTACCTCATCAAAGCGCGTCAGGTCACGCTCGCCCATCCAGCGCACGTAAGCGAAATCCGCCGCAGGCTCTTCAGCAATCCGCCGCATCTCCTCGCGCTTTATCCAGCGGCCTTCGACGAGAGCGATTGCGACGTTATGTTTCGACAGGAGCTTTATCACCTTCTCGTGAAGCCAGTCGGGGCTGCGAAATTCTACGGCGAATCGCATGTCGCCGGGCAATCTTTCTATAAAGTCGCGCAGCGCTAAGGCATTCTCCGGCGTCAGCGTGAAGTGAGGCGGCAATTGAATGAGCGTGACGGCGAGCTTTTCGCCCAGAAGCTGCGCGCGGTCGCAGTAGAGTGAGAGTTCTTCGAGACTTCCCGGCCTGAGCGCCCATTCGTGCGTAATCACCTGCGGAAGTTTCAGCGAGAATGTGAAAGAGCGCGGCGTGCGCTTGTTCCATGAGTCCAGTGTCTGCGCAGATGGCACTGCGTAAAATGTCGAGTCAACTTCGACCGTATCGAAGACGCGCGCATAAACTGAAAGCATATCAGCAGAGCGCGTCCCCTTCGGGTAGAAGACGGGCGCGGATGCCGCTGCGCCCGTTATCCAGTCATCGTAGTTCCAACCCTGGCAGCCCACTTGAACACAAGATTGCGAATCATCTTTTACCATCTTTCGTTCTCCTTCAAACTTCGCAGACGATTATCTGGAAAATCCCTAGCAGATGTCTTTCCACTTTAATGAGCCGGAGTCCCGCGCTCTCTGCTTCGCGCGCGGTTCGGCGGTTGAAGTGGTCTTCGCAGAGCGCGACCGTCAAGATGCTTAGAAGATCGAAGACCGGGGCGAGCAAGTTTTCTGGACGCACGTGTTCCAGAAGCGCTATGCGGCCTCCGGGGCGCACAACGCGCCGCAATTCCGCGAAAGATTTCCGGGGAGATTCGACCGAGCAGAAAACCAGCGTTGCTAGTGCTGCGTCGAACGAGGCGTCTGCGAAGGGAAGCGACTCGGCACACGATTGCACGAAATCAATTTGCGTAGGTCGCTCTTTGCCTTTGGCGATCTTAATCATCTCGCGGCTCGGCTCGCCCGCAACGCCTCGCGTCGCTTTCGGATAATAGCGAAAGTTCAGTCCCGTGCCAGCGCCGACTTCTAAGACAAGCGCCGCGCCTGCGGGAATCTCCAGCAGCGTACGTGCGCGCAATCGCGCGAGAAACCATCGCTCCATAGGAGCAATCGCGCGATCATATCCAGCAGCCATGCCATCATACACAGCCTCTCGCCGCTTGCCGTCTTCTCGCGTATTCATCAAGCTCTCAACCCTTACACTATTCAATTGCAGGTTTCGGATTTAAGAAGAGATTGAATTAGAGTGAAATTACAGTTGAGTGTAAGGAGCGGGGCAGTTCACCACCGAAGACACCGAAGAGCACAAAGATTACACAGAGAGTAGAATGTCTCTGTGCTGCCTCAGTGTACTCTGTGCCTTCGGTGGTGAATCCTTCTTCCCATACACTCGACTGTAATTCCCTATATTAGCCTATCTCTTCAACCTGCTTATCAATCCGAAATCCGCAATGGCCTGATGATATGGTGTCACAGATGAACCCATATCGGGTATTGAAACAGTTCGGCTGCAAGCACCTGATTGTTGTCACAGTATTATAATTTTATTGCGAGCCGCGAACTCACTTAGAAATTTTATAGAAAATAGCAGCCTTGAGTTATCCTTAAATAGTTCCGCGCTTCGGCGCTCTATGCTGGTACAAATATTGCCATGATATTCAGTGCCATAATTCTGGCAGGAAACTGCTAATAAGGAGAAGCTCAAAAAAATGATTGCCACGAACAAGATTCTACCGATTGCTCTGGTGGCTGCGCTATTAGGCGGTTCCGTAGGCGCTCTTGTCATGCACAAGAGCAACACGGAGCCTGCTAACACAGCCGCCGCCACGCAGACAGCTACTACAACTCAGCCAGCTACGACCGTTCCGGCCAACAATCTGGCCGCGAACCCGGCGAACAGCACAGACCAGTCAGCGCTCACCGCGTCGAACATGACGCAGGACGAGCAGTTGGCCTATCGTGATGGCTTTAACGATGGCTTCAACTCAGCCGCGAGTCCGAGCGGACGCACTGCAACCAGCAGCACAGTCGTACAACGTGTCGCTCCGGCGCGAACCGTTACGCGCACACGTTACGTCGGCTCTCGCGGCGTTGCATCGAACCGTGCTTACTATGATTATAGCCAGCCGCGCGGACGTTCCTTCTGGCAGAAGCACCGCAACAAGCTGACGGTAGCTATGGGTACGGGCGGTGGCGCGATTCTTGGCGGACTCATAGGCGGAAGGCGTGGCGCTGCTATCGGCGCGCTCGCAGGCGCGGGCGGCTCTGCGCTCTACACCTACAAGCTGCGCAACCGCAACCGTCGCTACTAAAGATGAGCGGGAGCCTGAGATGTCCGACGAGATTAAGAGATTGGTGCGACGCTCGGCTTCTGTCTTTCTGATTATTCTAACAACTGTTGTATGGGCAGCTACTTCAAAAGTGGCTGCCCCTCTCACTTTCGGCCAGACCCAAAATCCGTCAGACATAACGCGCATCTTCGGCAACGGCACAACAGGGCGACGCTCTTCATCTTCTTCCACTCGCAGACTGCCACAGCCTGCGCGCTTCCGCTACGCGAGCGGGCGCGGGCTGATAGTCAGGGCGTGGGTGAACGACGTTGGGCCATTCAATTTCGCTATTGATACCGGCGCAGGCTCGACGATTCTTTCCGAAAGAGTGGCGCAGGCCGCGCGCGTTCAGATACGAAGCGGGCGCGGTGGCACGCTCGGCGGATTGAGCAGCGCAACGCCCGTGGCAACGTTTGAAGGTCAGGTTAGAAGCATTGCCATAGGCGAACAGAGCAACCTGTTGTCGTCGGGTGGCGTAGTTCTCGTTACCAGCCGACTGCCTGCGGATGTGGATGGCGTGCTCGACCCGACCTCTGCGTTCTGGCCGCTGGGTTACGTGGTGGACATTCCTCGCGGCGAGATAAGCGCGTTCGATCCGCAGTCTCAGCCGCTCAGTGCATCGCAAACTCCACGCGGCGGCGCAATCGTTCCCTGGCTCTTCGATTCAGCGCGCCCGCGCCCGTTCGTTCTGCTGGATAATGGAAGGCGCGCTCTTCTCGATACAGGCTCCGGCTTCGGACTCGGATTGAGCGAGAGTGCGGCGAGAGCGTTAGGCGTCATTGCGCCGCGCGGCAGAAGTGGACAGGGCGCGAGCGATTTGGGCGGAGGTCAGATAACTTCACGCAAGATAGCGCCCATCACCGTTCGCATAGGCTCGCTGGAATTACGCCGCGTCCCCACAGACCTTCTATCGGGCGTTGACCAGAGCGCGCCCATTATTCTGGGACGTGAAGCGCTGCGCCCGTTCCGCTTGACTTTCGACCCCGTTAATCGGTTAATCGAATTTGCGCCGGACGAGCATGTCGGAGATTAACCAGAGACTAAGAGGGTGCTGCAAGATGTTGGTCACCTCTGCGCGAACGATTACAGCTCTATTCTTATCATCTCTTCTACTGGTCTCTGGCTTACTGCCCGCTAAGCGTGCTGTAGCGCAAGCGCAGCAACCTGCGCAGCCCGTTACACGCCAGCGCCGCGCTTCACAAACTTCAACCACCGAGACGCCGACAGCGCAACCTTCGCCAACCGTAAATCAAACAGGCGCTCAAGACGACACGGATATCGTTCGCGTTGATACCGATTTGACCAACGTGCTGATGACGGCTCTTGATAGAGAGCACCATTTCGTCACCAACTTGAGCCAGCAGGATGTGCGGATTCTGGAGGACGGAGTTCAGCAGGACATATCAATCTTCCAGCGTGAAACGGACTTGCCTCTCTCGCTCGCAATCCTGATTGATACCAGCAAGTCGCAGGAAGATTCGCTGCCGGACGAGAAGGCTGCTGCCACTGCTTTCGTAGAATCCGTCATACGCCCGGACAGGGACATGGCGGCCATCATACGGTTCACTGGCGAAGCGGAAATCGAGCAGGAATTGACGAACAACATGGCGGCCTTGAAGAAGGCGATTGATCGCGTGCAGTTTGAAACACCGCCGGGCGGCTGCGAAGGGACTTCTACGCCCGACGACCTGAAATGCCGGACTGGTATCTGGGACGCAGTATGGGCCACCACCACAGAAATGCTTTCGCAGACACCGGAAAATAGACGACGCGCAATCATACTGCTCACGGATGGAGAGGACACCAGCAGCACTACGAAGAGGCAGGAGGCTATTGACCTTGCGAATAAGTTCAACGTGACCATCTATGCAATCACGATTAAGGGCAGCGAGGGTTACGACGGCGGCGCTCTGCGCAAACTCTCGGAAGGCACAGGAGGACGCGCCTTTCTACCGGATAGAGATATCCCTGACAGGGCGGCGTTGCTGGCTGCTTTCGCGCAGATTCAGCAGGAACTTCGCTCGCAATACCTCATAGCCTATTCGCCCAGGAATAAGGCGCGCGATGGCTCGTTTCGTAAGATTAGCATTGAAGTCATTAACCCAACGCTGAAGAAGCAGAAGCTGAAGCTGATGTACCGTCAGGGCTACTACGCAAGAACGCAGGCGCGAAGCTGAACGTCAGACTAGAAGCCAACCCATAAATAGTTGCAGCATCATTTTGAGCCAATGTTTATGCGGCTCCCGGCAATACCAGACTATTTATGAGATGAGTTCTAGCTCTCACTTCATAGAAATTTCTTGCAGCGCCATAATGACCTGTCGCTCGCGCCCGCCGTCGAATTCGCACAGAAAGATTCCCTGCCAGCGACCGAGCAGCAGCTCTCCATTCTGAAATGGCACGGTGGCGCTTGAGCCTACGAGGCTTGCCTTGATGTGAGCGTCTGAATTCTCCTCGCCGTGCCGGAAGCCCATACCGTGCTGCGGGACGAGTTTCCTCAAAGCCAGAAGCATGTCGCGCTGAACGTCCGGGTCTGCGTTCTCGTTTATGGTCAGCCCGGCTGTCGTGTGCTGAACATACAGAACGCACAGACCGTCTAGCGCCCCGGACTTTTTCAACATGCGGCGCACCTCGTCCGTGAACTCAACCATCTCTTCGCGCTCGCGCGAACGAACCTTCAGCGTATACATATTTTCAACCCCCAGACGGACTAAAGCCCCTGAACGTACGTGCGTTGTCAGGGGCTTTAAGTTCAGATGATCGATTCTTTCACTTGCCGATTGAAAACTTGCGCAGGATAGCCCAGCCTGAAGGCAGCACTGCGGCTGCGAGCGCTATCTTAATAACGTCGCCGATTAGAAAAGGCGCGACGCCTAAAACGAAAGCTTGAGCAACGCCTGCGAATCTGGCAAGCCACGCCCAGCCTACAAGCAGAATCACGGCTGAGCCTATGAACATCGCAGCCGCCGCCGTAAGAAATCGCCTGTCCCAGCCGCGCTCTGTCAGAAACCCTACGATGAACGCAGCCACAGGGAACGAAATCAGGTAGCCAGACGACGGGCTTAGAAACAGGTAATGAGCGCCGCCCGCACCCGAAGCGAAGAAGGGAAGCCCGCTCGCTCCTTCAATCAAATAGAGCAGCATGGCGAGCGCGCCGAGTCTTGAACCCAGCAGCGCGCCCGTCAGCAATACGGCGAACGTCTGCATCGTCACTGGCACGGGCGTGAACGGCAGCGGCACAGCCACCTGCGCCGCTAGCGCCGTCAGCAAACTGAAAGCGAGCGCAAACGCACAACCCCGCGCCCAATCCACCGGCGCAAACAGCGCGCCCGTCAACGTTTCTGCTTTAGTGTTTTGGTAGCTCATAAAATAAGTGATAAGTGGTAAGTGATAAGTGATGAGTGATGAGATAAGAACAGGTTTTTTCTTATCACTCATCACTCATCACTTATCACTGTTTTTTCAATTTCTCATGCTCAGCACGGGGCACGGAGCGTTGCGTATGATGTACTCCGCCGTGTCCGTCATCGTGGTGTCGCCGCCGCAGCAGAGCGCGGTCGTGATTGCTATAAGGTCTGCATCATGCGCTGCGGCATACTCTACCAGCGCCTCGGCCACGCCGCCGCGCAACGTGTCGAAGTCTCCCAGATATTCGGAAGCGTTGGCCTTTGCAAAAAAAGTTTCAAGTGTCTTGCGCCCACCGTCCGCAGGCTGCTCGTCGCCTTCGCCAAATACGCAGACGGCTTCGAGGCTCGCCCCGGTTTTGCGCGCGATGACGGCGGCAACGTCCAGCACTGCCTGCGAGCCTTCTGTTAAATCCGTAGCGAAGATTATCCGAGCGAAGCGGTCAATCGGGCGCGTATTGCGTCGAGCGCCGTATAGACGAGCGATGATCGTCGGTATCTTGGAATCGCGCGCGACCTGTTCGGCCACGCTGCGCCCCAGAAAAAATTGGGCAACGTCGGAGCGACCGTGCGATGCCATTATAATAAGGTCGCAGCCGCGTTCCTGTGCGTCGCGCATGATGACCTCCGCCGGGTCTTCATCCGAGCGCTTGGGAACTATAGCCTCTTCCATCGTGACGTTGGGCCAATCCGAGCCGAGCTTAGGAAACTCGTAATGTGTGGTTTCGGTCACGTGTGGGTCGCTGCCGCTGGCGATATGGACTGCGTGAATAGTCGCGCCGAACTTCGCGGCGAGCGTCGCGGCCAATGGGAGCGCGCTATTGGCGACCGCCGAAAAGTCGGTCGGAAATAGTATTAAGCGGATGTCCTGCACAGCCAGCGAGCACCCCCCGGAAAGCCTTTGATAGAAAAATGGCAGGTAACGAGCTAAGAATAAACTTTTTCACGCCACCTGTCACCTAGAAGGGATGAGGGATGAGGGATGAAATGGATTGAGCCTGTTGCGTGTTGACGCCGTTACTCATTCTTATTCATCCCTCATCCCTTCCATCTTCCCTTCCATCTTCCCTGCTTTTCAGTCTGCTGCTATCTCTTCTCTGTCTGCGCCCATCTCGCCTATGGCCTTGAATCGCTCCGCGCCGATTCTCATCCCGTAGAACGAGCGCCAGACGAAGAAGACTGAAACGAGGAAGAACGCCCCCGCCAGAAGATGATTGAGCGATGGATCATTGTTGCGGCTCGCTTGCAGACTCACTGCCAGTTCAACTGCCAGCAGACCGAACAGCGTCGTGAACTTGATGACAGGATTCATGGCGACCGACGAAGTATCCTTGAACGGATCGCCAACCGTATCGCCCACGACCGTAGCATCGTGAAGCGGCGTACCCTTCATCTTCAATTCAACCTCTACGATCTTCTTGGCATTGTCCCACGCGCCTCCGGCGTTCGCCATGAAGATAGCCTGGTAGAGTCCGAAGACGGCTATGGAGATTAGATAGCCTATGAAGAAGAATGGCTCTACGAATGCGAAGGCGAGCGTTGAGAAGAAGATCGTAAGGAAGATATTGAACATACCTTTCTGCGCATACTGCGTGCAGATTTGAACGACCTTCTTGCTGTCCGTGACCGAAGCCTTCTCTACGCCTTCGAGCTTGATGTTAGCCTTGATGAACTCGACGGCGCGATACGCTCCTGTGGTCACGGCCTGCATGCTTGCTCCTGTGAACCAGTAGATGATTGCTCCGCCCGTAATCAGGCCGAGCACAAACGGTGCGTGCAGCAGCGACAAATTCTGCGTGTTCACGGTCAGGCCGCGCGTGAGCGCCATGATGATTGAGAAGATCATAGTGGTCGCGCCCACGACCGCCGTGCCTATGAGCACAGGCTTGGCCGTGGCCTTGAACGTATTGCCAGCGCCGTCGTTCTCTTCAAGAAGATGTTTCGCGCGCTCGAAATTAACGGTCTTGCCAAACTCCCGCTTCACCTCTTCATGTATGTTCGGCACCTGCTCAATCAGCGATAATTCATAAATAGACTGCGCGTTGTCTGTGACCGGGCCGTAGGAGTCAACGGCAATCGTAACCGGCCCCATGCCCAGAAATCCGAACGCTACGAGGCCGAACGCGAAGACGGCGGGAGCGGTCATAAGCGCGCCCAAGCCCTGCTCGCTGAAGTAGTATGCTATGGACATCAATATGACGATGCTGATGCCCAGCCAGTAGGCTGAAAAGTTTCCTGCTACCAGACCTGAAAGAATGTTGAGCGAGGGGCCACCTTCCTGCGAAGAGGTAACGACCTCTTTGACGTGACCCGATTCGGTTGAAGTAAAGACTTTTACAAGCTCAGGTATTACAGCACCCGCCAGCGTGCCGCACGAGATGATCATGCCAAGCTTCCACCAGAGCGTCGTGTCTCCGCTCAGATCGGGAACAATCAGGTACGACACGATGAAAGTGAGCACGACCGAGATGATTGATGTAATCCAGACGAGCGAGGTTAGCGGCTTCTCGAAATTCATCGAGTCGGCTTTCTCGTAGCGAGATTTCGCAATCGCCTCGTTGAGAAAGTACGACCCGGCGCTCGCCACGATCATCATGATACGCATGACGAAAATCCAGACGAGAAGCTGCACGCGCACCGTAGCGCTGGGCACGGCGAGCAGGATGAACGTGATGAGCGCAACGCCCGTCACGCCGTAGGTCTCGAATCCGTCAGCAGATGGGCCAACCGAATCGCCCGCGTTATCGCCCGTGCAATCCGCTATCACTCCGGGATTGCGCGCGTCATCCTCTTTAATCTTGAAGACTATCTTCATCAGGTCTGAGCCGATGTCGGCAATCTTCGTGAAAATTCCGCCCGCGATGCGAAGCGCAGCCGCGCCCAAGCTTTCACCGATTGCGAAGCCTATAAAGCAGGGGCCAGCGTAATCGCCGGGAATGAAAAGCAGAATGCAGAGCATGATTAGAAGCTCAACGGAGATGAGCAGCATGCCTATGCTCATTCCCGCGCGAAGCGGAATCGCATAGATCGGGTATGGCTTTCCTTCCAGGCTTGCGAACGCCGTGCGCGAGTTGGCGAACGTGTTGACACGAATGCCGAACCACGCGACGCCGTAGCTGCCAGCTATGCCTACTAAGCTGAAGAGCAGGATGATTATGACGCGCAGCGGGTCAAAGCCCGAGAGCACGCCGAAATACAGGATGATGATGGCCGCGATGAAGGCTTCCAGTATCAGTATGAACTTGCCCTGCGTTATCAGGTAGGTCTTGCAGGTTTCGTAGATAAGCTCGGAAATCTCGCGCATGCTGCGATGCACGGGCAGCTTCTTCAAGTTCATGTAGATGGCTACGCCGAAGAGAAGTCCGAGCGCGCAGAAGAGGAGGCCGACAAGCAGGAGCGTGTGGCCGTCCGTGCCGCCTAAGAACTTAACGCTCGAAAGCGGCGGCAGTTTCAGGCTGGCTTCGCCGCCCGCCTCTTGCGAAGTTGCCTGGCGCGACGGGCCTGCTGTGCCGCGATTCTCAGGCGACACAGGCCGGTTCTGCGCCAGCGCTATTGGCGACCAGGTTGTAAAGGCTAAACTGGCGAGAAGCGCGAGCGCGCCCAACTGGACGCGCCTGCGGGTTAGCAAATTCTTTTTAGAGAGCGCGGCAAAACCGAGCATGGATAAACTGATGACGAGGAGCAGCAATACTTGAATAAGCAATGTAAACCGATTCCTTTCCGTATCCTTCTAAGAAAATAGTGTGGCGAAATTCGTGCGCGAACGCGGCTTTCGGCAGTCAGATACACGCGAAAATGCGCCCGGAGCGCATCCCATGTTCCTATTGCACGAAATTCAAGTCGCGCTAAAAGGGGATATTATTGCCGATTTCGAGTGTAACTGTCCACCGCGCGGGGAAGAGGATAGTGGAGGAAATGTTAGTGGGGTAAATTGTATGAATGGCTAATGGCGAGTCCGTTTCGGTAATCTCTCCGGCAAGTCTAGGTCGTCGTCAATCAAAACGTCCGTACTGACACCAGCCGCGCGTGCGTATTCCAAAAGCACTAATAGCGACGGCTCACCCTTCCCTAGCTCATACTCAGAAATTCTATTTTGCGTCAACTCTGCTCCCAACCGTCTAATCATCTCGTTTTGAGAAAGCCCAAGCGCAAGCCGAACCTGTAATAGCTTTTCAGCAAGCCGTTTCGGTTTCTGGCGTGCCTTGCCTCCCATCAGAGATTACCCTCCAATGGAAAACGCAGCTTGTCTCTAACCGCAATCCCGGTTACAATGCGTTCCCTCAAGTTGTTCGCCGTGAGAGGAAACCTTTCATCTCGAACGGCGATGCTCATTACTCCCTTGAGGTTTTGAGGCGTCGCATTAGCCGTTACTCGTTTTCAAAAACCAGATCGCGCGCATCATAGCACGCTTTCACTTCACACTATGTTTTCAATGCATTAACTAAATTCAATTCGGGAAGCGCGTTTTTCTAAGGGTGGGCGTGCTTCCCGTTGCTTGCACGCCTGTTTCCGGGTGAGTTACGGGCTTGTGCAGGAGAGGCCGCCGTGACTTGACCTCCCACGTCGCACGGCGGCCTTGCTTCTTAGGCTGTAAGCAAATCTCTCAACTCCCAAACGTGCTTTGTAATTCCAGCTTTATATTTAATAGTGTCGGGACATAAGCCCTGTCAAAGCGATGGAGTTTTAGTAGAGCGGCATCTGGAAATCCTTTCTCTTCAGCCTCGCGCATCGCTTCAATCGCATCATCACCACTGCCTACAACAATCTCATCGTCGCTGCCGTAGTTTACAATAGCGACCCACTTACCTTCATACTTCGCCAGTTCATTTAAGAAAGCTAACTCTTTCTCATCAATCGTGTCTTCTATCATGTGCTCCCTCCCCAATGTCGCCGGGAGTAAACAATCTAGCGTAAGTGTATATCTCGTGCGCGCACAGGATCAATCTAGAGCTTTTCTTAATTCACCTCTTCACACAGTCCCGGCTTCAGCTAAAGTCGAACCCGTTGTCGCTTCGGGCTGTCGCCTGCCGCCAATCCATCGTCGAATCGAATCAGCCAGCACGATGATGGCGGCAACCATAATGATGGCCGTGAGCGTGGAGTTGATGTAGCCTTGCGTGGCGATTTGCGGGTTCTGCGTCATGGGCCAGAAGATGTCTGTAATAGATTCCCAACCGGCGACGAGCGTGGTCGAGCCTACGAAGGAGAGCGGCAGAAGCGTCACCCAACTGTAGCGTGCGCGGCCTGAATTGATGATGACCGTAGTTGCTACGCAGAGCGCGACTGCCGCTAGAAGTTGGTTTGCGATGCCGAACATAGGCCAGATGGTTGAAATTGAGCCTGACCAGATGAAAGCTGCCCAGCCCGCTACGACGAGCGCAGTTGTGACAATCGCGCCCGGCTGCCAGTTCGGCTCCTCGAATTTTCTATAAAATCGTCCGCCGAACTCTCCGACGAGAAAGCGCGCGACGCGCGTTCCGGTGTCAATCGTTGTCAGGATGAAGAGCGCTTCGAACATTATGGCGAAGTGATACCAGTATTTCATCAAGCCGCGAAAACCCGGTATGGCGTCGAAAATTTTCGCTATGCCAAGCGCCAGAGTCACAGCGCCGCCCGTGCGCCCTCTCAAATTTCTCTCGCCGGATTCAGCTTCCAGACGGTCAATCTCCTTCGGCTGAAGATCGAACCCTTGCGCCGTGTGCTCGTCCACCATGCGAACGTATGCAGCCTTTTGCGCCGTTGTCGTTTGCTGCGTGTTGATTGCGAAATAGTCGCCCGGAAAGAGCGATGTCGCGGCGATTAACGCTACAACACCTACGACTCCTTCCATCAACATTCCGCCGTAGCCGATCATGCGGGCATCACTTTCTTTCGCAATCATCTTAGGCGTCGTGCCTGAACTGATTAGCGCGTGAAAGCCGCTGATGGCTCCGCACGCAATCGTGATGAAGACGAACGGATAGACCTTGCCCGGAATCACAGGCCCGCCGCCCGCGACGAAAGGCGTTGTCGCAGGCATCTGCAAATTCGGGTGAACGAGAATGACGCCCAGAATCAGAAACGCGACCGTGCCGATTTTCAAGTAGGACGAAAGATAATCGCGCGGGCACAAGAGCATCCAGACTGGAAGCACGCTTGCAATGAAACCGTAGGCGGCCATCATCAGCGTGACGGTGTGTTTTGAGAAGGTGAAAGAAGCAGCCCAGGATGAATCGGCAATGCGCCCGCCTAGAAAGACCGCGAGCAGAAGCCCTATGACTCCGATGACGCTCGCCTCTGCGATGCGACCTTTGCGGAAGCGGTACATGTAAAGCCCCATGAAGAGCGCTAGCGGGATTGTGAAGCCAACGGTGAACGTACCCCATGGCGATTCGGCCAGCGCGTTGACGACCACAAGCCCCAGGCCAGCGAGCGCAATGACGACGATGAAGAGAATAGCAATGGCAGCGACTATGCCCGACAATCCGCTTATCTCCGTGCGCGCTATCTCCGCGAGCGATTTTCCTTTACGACGTATGCTCGCCGCCAGAATCATAAAGTCGTGAACAGCGCCGCCCAGACAGACGCCAATCACCAGCCACAGCAAGCCCGGCAAGAATCCGAACTGCGCAGCGAGTACAGGGCCAATCAAAGGCCCCGCGCCTGAAATCGCCGCGAAGTGGTGGCCGAACAGCACCCACTTGTTCGTAGGATAATAGTTGTGCCCATCGTACATAGTATTGCTGGGCACCGGGCGCGCGTCGTCAAGAGCAAGAACCTTTGCCGCGATGAACGCGGAATAGTAGCGATACGCGATAGCCATCACGCACAGCGCGCCGACGATGATTGGCAGGGCGTTCATTAAGGTAACCTCCGGGCGAGAAACTGCTGCCGACAACAATAGAGCAAAGCTATAAAGTTTAGCAACGACGCTACACTTATGCCGGATTGTGACGATTTCAACCGGTGGAAACCAGGGCGCTCAGGCGCTATCCGGTGAAGTGTCCGTTACAATCTTTATGTTACGTTTGGCGAGTTCTTCAACGAAAGAGTCCAACGGTATGCAACGCTCCTGCGGGATTGCGCCTCTCTCTTTTATTTCTCCGCGCGCCATCATCTGCGCGATGATTGAAGCTGGAAAGGCGGTCGTGCGCATCATAGCGCTCAAGCCTGTCTTGGGGTCGAAGCGATCAATGATGTGATAGCGCAACGTCTGTCGTTTGCTTTCGGAAATTCCGCGAAACTCTACGAGGATGAGAACGAGGTCAGGTTCGTCCGCCGGTAGATGTCTCACAATCATCTCGCCAAGCAAGCGGCGAGGTGAAACGCGCGCGTTTCCAATCTCTATCTCTTCGCTACCGGCAAGGCCCAGATCAATCAGGAGCTTGAATTGCGCGCAGTGGCCCGGATAGCGAATCGTCTTGTAATCAAGCTCACGCAAGCGCCCCATGAACGTTTCAGGAAGAGTCGAAGTGCCGCCGGAAGTCTGAAAAGCTTCCACTGTGCCGAACGACGGAAAGTCGAAACTCTCTATCTCTGTCATCGAATCAACTTCGACTATCTGACCGCCGCGTATGATGCGTGCGCGCTCGACGTACTCGTTGATTAAGCCTTCGACGGAGAAAACCATCTGGTAATTGAGCGGCGGGCGCGGGGTTTGAGGCAAACCGCCCACACGAATGTGTACTTCGTCCAGTTCATCGAACCTTTCAGCCCCGTGGGCTACGAGTACGGAGACCATGCCGGGAGCGAGGCCGCAGTCTGGGATGATGTTGATGCCTGCGGCGCGCGCCTCTTCGTCAAGCGCAAGCTCCGCATCAACGACAGAGTTGTTGCCGCCCAGATCGCAGAAGTTGACGCGCGCCTCTATGGCCGCGCGTGCGAGATGCAGATTATGAAAGTACGTTACGCAGCTTATAGCGGAGTCATGGCCGCGCATCAATTCTATGACTTCCCGCTCGCTCTCGACATCAATCTGAGCAGCGCTGACTTTATCTCTTGCGATAGTTGCCGCAACCGATTGCGCGCGCCCTGAATCAATGTCTGCGACCGTTACGGCTTCGACATCATCGCTGTGTGCCAGATCATAAGCCGCGCCCAAGCCCATGCGCCCCGCGCCGAGCACCAGAATCTTCATGCGAGCTTACTCCCGGATTGTTGACCCGGCGCGATCATGACGCATCGCCCGTCCCGTTCGCATTTTGTGAGCTGCCTGCGACAGACCCCACAATGCCCAGAAGAAGACCGAGCGCGATGAGCGCAAGACCTATCAACGCGCGGTTGTGATCGTCTGTGCCAGCCGTCATCGCTTCGTGCCAGAGCGTCTTCGGCCCCGCATCATGCGGGATAGTGAAGAGTCCGATTGCGGTTGACAGGAATCCGAGCGAAGCCAGTTTGAGCGGAAACGGCGCGCGCGTTGGCCTGCCCATCTTCATTCCAATCGCACTGTGCGTGTAGCCGAACGAGGTGTAGATGGAAAGCCCAAGCACGAGCCAGCCCACGAAGCGCCACCATGATGCGGGCGGCAGATAATACATCAGGAAGAAGCAGGAGACAGCGCCGAGCAGTGGAAAGAGCCAGGGGCCGAACGGAACTCGAAAAGGGCGCTTTCGCTGCGGGTCTTTGTAGCGCAGGATGATTATGCCTACGCAGACGAGCACGAAAGCGAAGAGCGTTCCTATGTTCGTCAAATCAACCATCTCGTCAATGCTCATGAAGGTCGCAAAACCTCCGACCAGCACGCCTGTTATGATCGTGGTCACGTGCGGCGTCTTGAATCTGGGATGCACACTGGCAAAGACAGAAGGTAGCAACCCGTCCCTAGCCATAGAGAAGAAGATGCGCGGCTGTCCAAGTTGAAAGACGAGCAGCACGGCAGTGTGCGCCACAACTGAGCCGAAAGCGACAATCGTGCTGGGCCACGTAACGCCCTGCGGCGCAACGTGAGATAGAGCCATCGTAAGCGGCTCGGCCTGCTCGTTCGAAAGCTTCTGTACAAGCTCGTTGTAGGGAATGATGCCTGTGAAGACCGCAGCGACCACTACGTAAAAGACCGTGCAGATAGCCAGCGATGCGATGATGCCTATGGGCAGATCGCGCGCAGGGTTCTTGCACTCTTCCGCAACGGTCGAAACGGCGTCGAATCCTATGTAGGCGAAGAATACTACGGCAGCCGCAGCGAGCGTGCCGTGCCAGCCCGTAGGTTGAAACGGATGGTAGTTGACCATCATCTTCGAGGGCGAGACGTAGTAGAGCGCCATGCCTATGAAGAAGAGCAGCACGATGATTTTAACCATCACCATGCCAGCGTTGAATTCCGCACTCTCCTTGATGCCCCACACCAGAACTATCGTGATGAGCGCCACTATTCCGAAGGCGAGCACGTTGAAGATTATCGCGTGGCCGAATAGATGCGGCGCGCTGCCGAACTGCTCGGCGTAGCCCGTAGGGTTGGTCTCCGCAAGCTTGGCCGCAGTGCGATAGTCTGTCCCTAGCCACGCAGGTATGTGTATCCCCACGCCGTCCATCAGCGTGCGAAAATAGTTGGCCCAACTGATGGCGACCGCGACGTTGCCGACGGCGTACTCTATAATCAAGTCCCAGCCGATAATCCACGCCACCAGTTCGCCGAGCGTAGCGTAAGAGTAGGTGTAGGCGGAGCCGGAAATCGGAACCATCGAAGCGAACTCGGCATAGCAGAGCGCCGTAAACCCGCAAACGATTGCCGTGATGACGAACGAGAGCATCAGCGAAGGCCCCGCGCCCGGACGACTAGCATCGCCCGCCGCAGCCGTGCCCACGGTGGCGAAGATGCCAGCGCCGATGATCGCGCCTATGCCCAGAAGCGTGATGTTGAGTGGGCCAAGCGTGCGCTTCAGGGCGAACTGCGGGCCGCCCGCTACTGCCAGAATGTCGTCCAGATTTTTCGTGCGAAAGATGCCTCGAAGCAAAGTTTTATTCTCCTGAGAAGTTTTAAGAGAAAATCTTGTCTTGCTTGAAGTCCGGGGGTTCTGCCTTTATCGCGCGGGAGCATAGCAGGAAACCACGTGAATCGTAAATCGTAAATCGTGAATAGGCGAAGGGTTAAGTGGTAAATGGTCAATGATGAATGGAGGAGAATCACTATTCACCATTGAACATTTACCTTTCACCTCCTTTCTTATCACGATTTACGATTCACGATTCACGGCTTTTCTGCTATGCTCCGCCGCACGAAATTTTTTCAAGAACTATGCATGAAGCGGGCGCTAAATCCAATCCTCTTTACGAGAATCTTGATACGAGCTATGTGAACCTGGCGGAGTTGCTGCGGTACTTGCAGCGCCAGTCGTTCGCGGGTCGCGTGCGCGTGGAGTTGGACGAGTACGAGGCAGACGTGCGTTTGCTTCCGGGACTGAAACCGCACGTGCGCGAAAAAGACCGCTCTACGGGGCGCGTGGCCGAGGGCGAGGACGCGCTTCAACGCCTGCTGGTTCGCGCCACCGATCCCGGCGGCTCGATCAGCGTTTATGCGGAAAGTGAAGAATCAGAATCAGCGCTCACCGAGCGAGCGGGGACTGAAGCTTTTCCGAGGCCGGACTTTAGCGCTGAGATGGGTTCGAGCGGGCAAGCTGCGCAAATGCATGAAGAAGAGGAATGGCAAGACTCGTTGCGCGTGAGCGGGGATTTAATCGCGGCTGTAGAGCGCGCGTGTCTGAGCGTGGGCGCAGATTTTTCGAGCATCTTCAGGGAGATTAGTTTCGAGCTATCGGACGACTACCCGTTTCTTGATCCGTCCGTTAACGGTTTGAGCTATTCGCACGGCGCGGTCGAAATGACGGGCAGGCACAACAGGAGCGCGATGCTTGGCGGCATAGTCGAAGTCTTGCGCCGCGCAGTCAACCGCGTAGCTGTAGGCTCGCGGGAACGCAACGCGCGCGAGCGCGTGGCTCTTGAGTTGGCCGTGCTAGCTCGTCGCAGAGAAGCCCTGCTCACACGCTTTCAACTTCTACAGCAGCTTGATCGCATAGCGGGAACGAGAGTGGTATGAAAAGAGAGTGATGAGTGATAAGTGATAAGTGATAAGAGAAGGCGTCAGTAGACAGAATATAGAACTCTTATCTACTGACTACTGTATTCCGACTTCTGAATTCTGCTCTTTCTTATCACTTATCACTTATCACTCATCACTTATCACGAGGTAAATATGTTCAAGTGGAGCGCGTTCTGGACTGCATTCGGTGCGTTGTTTGTAGCGGAGATGGGGGACAAGACGCAGTTGGCAGCCGTGACGCTGGCGGCTGAGACGCGCTCGCCCCTGTCTGTGTTCCTCGGCGCGGCGCTCGCGCTCGCGCTGGTTTCACTAATCGGCGTCGCCGTCGGCACGTTGCTGGGCCAGTATCTGCCGGAAAAACTTATACATAACGTTGCGGCAATCGCATTCATAGTTATAGGAGCGCTTATGCTCTGGGGGAAGATGTAAAGGAAGTGATAAGTGATGAGTGATAAGTGATAAGAGAAGGAGACAGAAGTCAGTAGATAAGAGTTTTACCTTCTGGATTCTGACTTCCGTCCTTTCTTATCACTTATCACTCATCACTCATCACTTATCAAGAGGTTCTCATGTATCCATTCAGAAACATTCTCTTTCCGACGGATTTTACGCAGCACGCGCGCGCAGCGCTCAAATATGCGGCGGCGCTGGCGCGCGAGGGCGGCGGTCGCATAATTCTTTTCAGCGTTCAATCGGGAAGCGTGCCGCCGAATCTGCTGACGCTCCCGGAGCGAACGTTTGACGAGCCGGACAACAGGTGGCTGGGCCAATTACGCGCAGGAGTTCATGATTTGATGAGGGATTCTCTGCTCAACGGGCTTGAGGTCGAGCCTGTGATAATCGAGGGCGAGCCTGCGCCGGAAATAGCCAGAGCCGTGCGAGAGTACGATATAGACCTTGTGACGGTCGTGACGCACGGGCGCAGAGGTTTATCGCGTGCGCTGTGGGGTTCGACAGCCGAAGAAATTCTGGCGGAAGCGTCATGCCCTGTGCTAACCATACGCCCGCCGCAACGCGACTTTGTAGAGCACAGGGACGGCCACACTGAGATTCGATTGAACCGCATCCTTCTGGCAACGAACTTTCGTCCGAGCGCGAACATGGCCGCAAAGGTCGCGGGCGAACTGGCCGAGCGCACCGGCGCAGAACTTCACGCGCTCTACGTCATAGGTGATTACATGGATCAAGTGGCTGAAGTCTTCCCCGAAACAGTCGCCCCGTCGCTCCAGCGCCTGCGCGAGTACGTAAAGGAGCGCATGCATGCGTTCGCAAGCGAAGCAGGTGACCGTTCTATCACACACATACGTGAAGGGCGGCCTTACGAAGAGATAGTGAGACTCGCGGACGAAAGGGACGTTGACCTGATAGTGATAGGCACGAACGTACGCGCCTCAATCTTTGGCGGCGCACCCGTGCTCGGCCCTGACATAGAGCGCGTCGTACGCAACGCCCCATGCCCGGTTCTTTGCGTGCCAGCCGGAAGAGTCGTCACGCCGATTCCGGCAATGGTGACTCAACCTGTGCCGCAGACGTAAAAAGAAGAAGGCAGACGATAAGAGATAATTCTCAATCGTCTGCCTTCAGCATTTAAGCTATCCGCGTAGACACCTTATCCACACGCATCCACGTTGTCGAAGTGATCAGTTTGTTTGCTCCACCCGACCTGCCCGATTTGATTTTTAACCTTCACCCACCAGACGGTCTGCGGCTTACTTATCATCTGAATGTATTCACTACTCTCATTTGGTGATGAAGGCATATAATCCTCATAAATCCGGCCCCGAAACCAGAACTTATAAATGCCCTCACCTTCATAATGTAATATGTACAGAACATCTCCTGCTTTGACTCGAACTTTCCTGGTGCGATCAAGCGTGGTGGCTTTCTTAACAATGGCTTTGCCGGGTTGCAAAGTAATGACGACGCCGGTCAAGCCCACAACTTGCTGGCCTTTACTGGCGCGGAATATCACGGTCGAGCTTGTCGAGCGTTGCTTATAGAAAACCGTAGCCGAATTAACTGTCCAACGCCGGTAAGTACAGCACTCGAAAGGACAGGCACCGTAATCTTCAAAATGATTCGGTGGAGATGAATTCGGATTTTGTATTGAAAGGGCTGTAGTCCCTATTGACATACAGCAACAGATTAATAATAGAAAGATTCCGTATCTGCCCATTCCTATCTCCATAAGTTTTGAGCGCCGGTTTAAGACTCTCCGTTTCGACCTTCATTAAGAATATCAATTAACACGTGCATCCTCTGATCCGTTAGATGTTGTTCATACTCTCAAGCGCTGGCGGCGATGTTGAGGCGTTCGAGCTTCAGATAGAGGCCGCGCCGGGTGAGGCCGAGTTCGCGTGCGGCGCGCGAGATGTTGCCTTTGTGCTTGCGCATGGCTTCGGAGATCATGCGGCGCTCCAGTTCTTCTGTGGCTTCGGCGAGCGTGATGCCCTGGCCTGATGAGCCTGCGATGACGTTGAACGGCGTGATGGCGGGTTGCGGCGAGATGGGCGAGGCCGTGCGCTTGAGTTCGGGCGAGAGTTGGTCTGGCGTTAGAACCGCGCCGTCTTCGGCGCGTGCTACGACGCGCTGAATCTCGTTGCACAATTGACGAACGTTGCCGGGCCAGTCGCAGACCATCAAAAGATCAATCGTCGGCGGCGTTATCTGTATGTCGCGCCGCCCGAACTTCGCAGAGTAGTGGTTGATGTAGTAGTTGACGATTGTAGGAATCTCTGACCGGCGCTCGCGCAATGGAGGCACACGCAGGCGTATCACGTTCAAGCGATAGTAGAGGTCTTCTCTGAATTTCGCTTGCGCAACCATCTCTTCCAGATCGGTGTTGGTCGCGGCAATGATTCGCACGTCAACCTTCAAAGGGCGTTGCTCGCCCAGAGGCTGAATCTCGCCCTCCTGCAAAAATCTCAGAAGCTTGGGCTGAACATCCAGAGGAAGATCGCCGATTTCATCAAGGAAGAGTGTGCCGCCCGCAGCCGAGCGAATCATGCCGGGCGAGTCTGTGACCGCACCCGTGAACGCGCCGCGCTTGTAGCCGAATAGATAACCTTCCGACAACTCCTTCGGAACCGCAGTGCAGTTGAACGGTACGAATACCTTATCGCGGCGCGAAGAGATAGCGTGAATCGCACGAGCTACCAGTTCCTTGCCCGTGCCGGATTCGCCTGTAACCAGCACGGTCACATCCGAAGAGCGAATCTTATGAACCTCTTCGACAAGGCGCGTCATGGCAGGGCTTGAATGAATGAAGCCGGGCATAAGGCTTGAGCCTGTCAGCGTATCCTGCTCTGGTGTGCCGTGCCCGGATTGCGCACGTGCTCGAAGCGCGCAAACGTCCATGCCGAGTTCTACTACGCGCAACAGCGGCTCCAGCGACATGCCGCCGGGAAACTCCGCGCGCTCGCGCGGCGATGTGAAGAGAATCGCGGGCGTTGCGTTTGACGAGCGCAATGCGATGATGGATGCGTTCCATCTCTTTTCCAACAACACTCTCTCTACAGCGTCTTCCCAGCGACCGATCTGTTCCGCAATCCGCTCGCTCTCCGCATTCGTGCAGCCGTGCGCGTGTACAGGTTTCAGTTTGCCTGCCTCGCCCGGCTCGAAGATGACAACGCGGCTCGCACCGGTCTCCTGGTGTATGACGGCGACGAGTTCGCGCAGCAGAAGCTCGCGCGAAGCTACGGCCTCGGCCAGTCGGAGAGTTAAAAGCTGCGTGAGCGCGGAACTTTCTCTGTGGCGTTCGGGCGCGCTGTGGTCAAGAGATGCGAGCGCTTCTTCGGCGCGGGCTAAGTCCAGGTGCGCGCCGAGTTCACGGAAAGTGTGCGCGGCAAGCCCTAAATGTTCGGTTGCGCGTTCGGGCTGTGCTATGGCATAAGCGCGTCCGAGTTCGCAGTGCGCCTGCGCGCCGCGATAGCGGTCGCCGAGCATGTCGAAGATGGAGACGCTGCGGCTGAAATGATGAGCCGCGCGCTCTGCATCGCTTTGCGCCATCGCCAGCGCGCCGTAAAGCCTCTGCGACTCGCCAGCGATTGCAAGGTCTGTCTCCGAGTCCGTAGTCTCGCTGGAAACTTTCTGAAGCTCCGTCTCGCACTCTTTCAAATCACCAAGCGCCATGTGAGACTCAGCCAGCAGCAGGCGCGAATCGTAAATAGCCTGACGGTCTCCTATCTGTTCGGCTAGCGCAAGAGCCTGTTGGCCCAGTTCAAACGCGCGCTCTGCTTCGTCAAGCAGCAGGTTGCAGCGTCCAAGCTTGAGCATTGGCTGGCCTGCATACCACTTGTTGCCGTATTTCAGAGCAAGCTCAACGGCTCTTTCAAGAAATTTGCGCGCCTCTTCAATATTGCCGCGCCACATGTGAAGCTCGCCCAAGGAATCGAGCACCATTGGTACTTGCGCGCTATTTTCGTCTATCTCCGAAGCGAGTGCGAGCGCGTGATCCAGCGCTTTCTGCGCGCGCTCCCAGTCGCCTATGACCAGAAGGTTGATGCCCAGATTGTTGTAGCCCAGAACAGCGTTCGTCTTATGATCGGTGCGCTCGTAATAGTTTATGGCCTTCTCTATGTGGCGTATGCCTTCCTGCGGTCGCTTGAGAAACCAGCATGCGCCTGCCATGTTCGCGTAAATCTTGCCGAGCATGTAGGGCGCTGGACGGTCGCCTATGAGCTTCGAGGCCTGCTCGAAATTTTCTATTGACTGTTCGTAGTTGCCCACCAGTATGTCTGCCATCGCTATGCCGAAATAACTCTCGGCCAGTCCGCGCCAGTCGCCCGTGCGCCTGTAATGTTCCAGAGCCTTCTGCGAATGGTCGCGTGCAATCGGAAACTCGTTGATATGACGATAGACGCGCGCGAGCGCAGCGTAGGCAGCGCCGAGTTGAGCGTCCGATTCGTTCTCGGTCGCGTTGCGCAAGGCAACGTTCAAGAGTGCAATGGCTTTCGGGTGATCGCCCGTGTAGTTGTGCACCAGTCCTATCTGCACGCGCATGGTGGCACGTGTCTCTGCGTCAAGTTTGACGCGCGATTCGGTGGTCTCGTACATCGAGACGGCTTCGAGCGATTCGCGGTATCGCCCCTCCATCTCCATCGCTGCGGAGAGAAGGCAGCGCGCGCGCGCAAGCGCAGAGGGGTCATGCCTTGCGCCCACCATTAAAGAGGCGAGCCTGCTTTTGACTTCGGAGGTTAGACCCTGATCCAGCAGCAGACGAATCTCTTCAAGCTCGTTACCAAGTTCTTCGCTTGAGATGCGACCGCGCTGATAGTGGCTCAAACGTTTGCGTGCGTCCGCCAGGTCTACCACGTCAGAGTTAGACCCTTGGCGCGAATCGCCTTCCGTGTGCAACCGTTTGGTCATTACAGAGTTAATAAAGGGTGAATCGGCAACTCATTTCAGTTACTTTATGGGTTGCAGGTTTGTAAGGGTGTTTCTTCCGAGTGCGGCTAGAACCTACGGCCTCCCACATCAAGCGCCGCGCTCTTTCTATCTGCGGCGAATGTAGCACAGCACTGCAAGAAGCGTCCAGATAAAGATCAACCATCACACAGGGAAGCGAGCGCAAATGAAGAAACGCAGTTTCAAGCCGCGTCTGCTTTGGACGTTTGTCTCTCTCTCAAGCTAGCGAAATTCAAGCCACAAGCACATAAATCATCGCACTAAGCTTGAGATGGCTGGTTACGCGAAAAGAGCCTACTCTTTCCCGGTGTAGGCTCTTTCGGATTGGGCTTTGCAGGCTTGCCTTATTGTGTCGGCGGCTCTCCGATGTTGCTAACATGATTCTGGATGAGTTGCCACATATTCCCTTTCTTTACCCAAACGTGTGTGCTCCTGTACGTTGGCTTACCGTTTACATTCCCGCGATGAGTCATTATCGCCATCCTGCCGTTATCGAAGAAGTGGACGACGTACTCATCAGCCACGTCTGTGTCGGTGCTGCTTTTGAGTCCCGCCATGTACTGCGTCTTGTTCTGGATTTGACCGAATGGCGTAATGCCCGTGAAATCGTCAGCCACGATACTGCTGATAGTCCTTCTATCATCGTCGTTGAGCCTCAGTTCGGCTGCCGTCCACTTTCTGTCTAGTGCTATTAATTCCTGTTCGGGGCTGAGCTTATTGTTAGCGGCGCTGTAAGCCTCTGCATTACTCTTTGCCCGTCCGAGAGCGAAAGGTAAAGCTACTACCGCCAGAGCCACGAGTATCAAAACATATTTCAGTCGTTTCATCGTTTCGTTCCTTTTTGATGGATTAGTAGAAGACTTAGCAGAGAGAGAAGAAGAAATCTCTAACTGAGAAGCCGAGAGCGAGGCGGCGAATTACCCTTGCATGGGTTGACCGGATTTGTAGTGTACGGACGATACTCTGGAAGCCGACAGGTGTCAATATGGTTTCGTCGGGGGCGAGGGTTTGCGTTGGGCGTTTTAGTTGGCGCGCTCACGCTCGGAAAAGCTTCGCCCTATCTTGTCAACGCAATCGGGAGCAGCCAGTGGCGCGTGAACGTGCTGACGGTCTCATTGCTTGGCATCGCCGGTGGTCTCATCGTTCTATTGTTCATTTCCGATGGGCCTTACGCTCTGCCATCCGCGCGCTTTGATTGGAGACAGGTTACACGAGTTTTCTCGACGCGCGGCGTGCGCCTTGCAAACTTCGGCTACTTCGGCCACATGTGGGAGCTTTACGCCATGTGGACGTGGACGCCCCTGATGATTCGCGCGAGCCTTGCGGCGCGAGGGAGTGCGCCTGCGCTTGCAGATGCAGCTTCATTTCTTGTCATAGGCGCGGGTGCTGCGGGCTGTGTCGCGGGCGGGTTTTTGGGAGATAGAGTCGGGCGCACGCTCGTCACATCCTGGGCAATGATAGCGAGCGGAAGCTGCTCGATTATCATCGGACTGCTCTTTCAATCGAACCCTGTGCTACTGCTCACAGTCGCCACCATCTGGGGCGCGACAGTCGTTGCAGACTCGGCTCAGTTCTCAACCTGCGTGACGGAACTTGGCGACCCGCAGTACATGGGCACAGCGCTCACGCTGCAAACCTGTCTGGGGTTCTTGCTGACGATGGTTTCGATTGAGTTGATACCCGGGATGGTCAAAATGGTCGGCTGGCGCTATGCGTTCGCCGTACTTGCCATTGGCCCAATCTTCGGCGTTATCGCTATGCTTCGCCTGCGCGCATTGCCTGAAGCGGTGAAGATAGCTCACGGGCGGCGATGAGTTGATGATTGAAGTTTAAGAGATTGTCTGGAAGCGGTGCGATTCGATGCATAGGAACCGCAGCGGACGCAGAGAGAAAATTGATTTGAATCTCAGGTTTGAGATTTCAGATCTGAAATTTTCAACTCCTCTCTGCGCCGCTGCATCGTATTCGGTTATTTGCGCGCTTCAAAAATTCTATTAAACGGCGTCTCGGTTGCGCGGCGAAATTGTGTGAAGCCTCCGGCCATGACGGTTTCGCGCAGCTTGTCTTCGCTAGCGACAGCGCCCAGCGCAGGGCCGTTCTGCGCCAGAGAGTTTGACGTGCAGCAGAGTGTAGAAGCGGCAGAGAAGGTGCGTCCAATCGGATTGAAATTCTCCTCCACCGAGTTGCCAGCCATAGGCTCTACTATCAGCACCGTTCCGTCAGGCGCGAGCGCTTCAAACGCGCGCTTCATAGCTCCGACGGGATCGCCCATGTCATGCAGGCAGTCGAAGAAAGTTATCAGGTCATAGCTCTCTCCGGGAAAGTCCTGCGCTGTCGCCGCATCAAAATTCACGCTCGCGCCGACGCCTGCATCCGTCGCCCTCTCACGCGCGGTCTCGATTGAAGGCTCGTGATTGTCGAAGCCGTAGAAGCGCGAGTCAGGGTAAGCCTTAGCCATGATGACCGTCGAAGAGCCGTGTCCGCACCCAATATCTGCGACCTTTGCGCCAGCCTTCAGTTTCTCTTCAACGCCATCCAGCGCGGGAATCCATGTGTTGACAAGATTGGCAGTGTAGCCCGGTCTGAAGAAGCGTTCCGTGCCAACGAAAAGATCAGGGTCGTGCTCGCCCCAGAGCATGCCGCCGCCATTACGAAAGTATTCGGCTATGCGCGGCTGCGCCTGTGACATGGCTTTGACTACATAGAACCCGCCGCCAATGTAGAACGGGCTGCTCTCATCCGTCAGAGCTACGGTCTGTTCGGGCGAGAGCGAATAGCGACCTGTTGCGGCGTCGTACTCTACGTAACCTCCAGATGCCTGATTAACCAGCCACTCGCGCACGTATCGCTCTACAGTGCCAGTGCGCTCGGCCAACTCCGCAGGAGTCTGCGCGCCGCCTTCGGCCAGACCTTTATACAATCCTAGCTTCTGGCCTATGTATGCGAGCGTGGAACTCAGCGCCGCGCCGAAATCAGTGACCACTTTGCCTAAAAAGGCGTTCATCTTTCCCTCGTCAATTGATCTTGCTTGAACCTCTGAAGACATTTAGACCTCCTGGGCTTTTCAAATAGTTGTGTGCTTCGGTCAATAGTGCTTCCGACCCGCGAGGGTGTTAAAGAGGAGATTGATTCGATGAACGCGCGTTGTATCATCTGTTTGCGGGCTAGTCAAGGCCGGCAGCGATTCCGGTCTAACTCCCTTGCCTTGACACACTTTGCAGCCGCCGTTATCATCTTCGTTTCCGCCTTAGCGTGGATTTTTGTCTATCAGGAAGCATTATGTTCGAATCACTGTCCGACAAGCTCAAACGCACGCTCAAGAATTTGAGGGGCGAGGGTGTGCTTACACGCGAGCATGTCGAGGCTGCCTTGCGCGAGATTCGCATGGCGCTTCTGGAAGCGGACGTGAACTACAAGGTCGCCAAAGATTTCATCGCGTCTGTTAAAGAGAAAGCCGAGGGGCAACAGGTCTGGATGGAGTTGAAACCATCGGAGCAGGTCGTCAAGATTGTTTACGACGAGCTTGTTGACCTGCTGGGCGGCACAAGCTCGCGCCTAGTCTTTACGAAGACGATTCCGAACGTCGTGATGATCGTAGGTCTTCAAGGCTCCGGCAAGACGACTTCGACCGGGAAAATTGCAATGTGGCTTGCGAAGAATCAGGAGCGACAACCTCTGCTGGTTTCTACGGACGTTTATCGCCCTGCCGCGCGCGAGCAGTTGAAAGTGATAGCCCGCGCAACGGGGCAATCAATCTTCGAGATGCCGGAGACAAATGATGCGCTGGTGCTGGCGCGCGAAGCTTACAAGCACGCGCAACAGACCGGCTTCGACACTCTGCTGATTGACACCGCCGGGCGACTTCACATTGACGACGAGTTGATGGAAGAGCTTGTCTCAATCAAGAGCGAGACGAAGCCGATTGAGATTCTGTTCGTGGCGGACGCTATGACGGGACAGGATGCCGTTCGCTCCGGCGAAGAGTTTCATCGTCGCGTAGGCATCACCGGCGTCGTCCTGACGAAGATGGACGGCGATGCTCGCGGCGGCGCTGCGCTCTCTATCAAACAGGTCACAGGCCAGCCCGTCAAATTCGTAGGCGTAGGCGAAAAATACGATGCGCTCGAACCCTTCTATCCTGACCGGATAGCGCAGAGAATCTTGGGCATGGGCGACGTGCTCTCGCTCATAGAAGAGGTTCAGACGAAAGTTGATCAGACGGAAGCAGAGGCGCAGCTCAAGAAGCTTCAGAAGAACCAGTTCACGCTCGACGATTTTCGCTCACAGCTTCGTCAGGTCAAGCGGCTAGGCTCTTTCTCTAAAATCATGAAGCTGTTGCCGGACCAGCTTCTAGGCGGCATGGGAATGCCGGAATTGACGGAAGAGCAGACGGCGCAGATGGAGAAGGAGTTGAAGCGCACAGAGGCCATCATTGATTCTATGACGACCGAAGAGCGCGCCAATCACATCATACTGAACGCGAACCGACGGCGCAGAATCGCTCGCGGCTCAGGCACGGCGGTGGCGGACGTGAACGCTCTTATCAAGCAGTACACGGATATGCGCCAGATGATGCGGCAGCTATCGGGCACAGGTATTTTCGGCGGCGGCAGCGGCGGCGGAGGCGGAATGAAAGGTCGCATGATGCGCCGCATGGCCGGAATGATGGGCATGCCGGACATGAGCGGCATGATGGACGATAACGGGGATTTCGGCGGCGGCGGGCTGCCGCAACTGCCAGCCGCGCCGTCTCGCAAGAAATTAAAGAAGAAACGGAAGAAGAAGAAGCGGTGATAAGTGATGAGTGATAAGAGAAAAGCTAATCTCTTTCTTATCACTTATCACTTATCGCTTATCACTGGAGGATTACGACTTGTTAGCAATTAGACTGATGCGCATGGGCGCGAAGAAGAGACCTTCATACAGGATCGTTGTGAAGGAGAAGCTTTCGAAGCGCGATGGTGCGTATATCGAAAATCTGGGCACGTACAATCCTACGCGCGACCCGGCTGAGATTAAGCTGGATGCAGAGCGCGTACAGTATTGGATAGAGCGTGGCGCACAGCCCACAGAGACCGTTCGCCGCATCATTAAGCGGAACGCGAAGACGCAAACGCAACCGGAGACAGTTTAGAGTCTAGGAGTCTGGAGTCTGAGGTCAAAAGCAAAAGACTGTTTTTGACCTCGGACTCCAGACTCCAGACTTTAGACTCCAGACTTTTATGAAAGAGACCGTCGAGATGATCGTCAGGGCAATCGTTGATGACGCCGAGGCGGTGGACGTGCGCGAAGTGGAGAAGGGCGGCGCGATAATCATAGAGATTCGCGTAGCGCCCGACGACATGGGCAAGATAATTGGGCGGCAGGGGCGAACGGTGCGCGCCATGCGCTCGCTGCTTCACGCCGTTGGCACAAAGCGCAGCCGCCGCTACGTTCTGGAAATCGTGGAATGAGCGAGAGCAAAGGTGGCGCGCACGACGATCCCGCCAATGAAGAGTTGGTTGCAGTCGCTCTGGTAGTCAGGACGCGAGGCTTGCGCGGCGAAGTCGTCGCAGAGCTTTTGACAGATTTCCCCGAACGCTTCCGTGAACTCGAACGGCTTATAGCCGTTGATGCGCGCGGACGGCGCGAAACACTGAAGCTTGAAGAACACTGGTTTCAGAAGGGGCGCGTCGTGCTCAAATTCGCAGGGTTCGATTCGATTGAAGAAGCGCAGGCGTTGATAGGACGCGAGCTGGCCGTGCCCGAAGCTGAGCGCATGCCGCTCTCAGAAGACGAGTTCTACGACTGGGAGCTTCAGGGCTGCGAGGTCTTGACAATAGAGGACGAAAGGTTGGGGCGAGTCGTAAAAATGATGAAGACAGGCGGCGTCGAGATGCTCGTCGTCGAAAGTGAAAGCGGGCGCGATTATCTGATACCACTGGCCGAAGAGATTTGCGTCGAGATTGACGTGGAACGTAAACGGATTCGCGTGGACGCGCCCGAAGGAATGTTAGAACTATAGAGGTCAGAGGCTAGAGGTTGGATGTCAGTAAAAGGCTTAGACCAACCTCTGACCTCCAGCCTCTGACCTCTGCTCTTATGCGTTTTGACATCATCACGATCTTCCCGGAATTTTTTCGGGGAGCTTTCGATCACGGGATAATCAGGCGCGCTGCGGCTGCCCGGTTGATCGAAGTTAAGGCGCACGACCTGCGCGCTTTCACTAAGGATAAGCACAGGCAGGTGGACGACAGGCCGTTCGGCGGCGGCGACGGAATGGTCTTGAAGGCCGAGCCGATCTTTGATGCAGTCGAGAGTTTGACAGGGGCGAGCGGGTGCGCTCTCTACGAAGAGGGAACTCGCGTTATACTGCTTTCGCCGCAGGGGCGCGTGATGACGCAGGCGTTAGCCCATGAGTTGGCCCAATCGGAGCGCGTGGTATTAATCTGCGGACGCTACGAGGGCGTGGATGAGCGCGTAGCACAGGCTCTGGTGACGGACGAAATCTCTATTGGAGATTACGTTCTATCGGGCGGCGAACCAGCGGCGGTCATTGTTGTTGACGCAATCGTGCGGCTGCTGCCCGGCGCGCTGGGGAGCGAGACTTCTGCCGCGAACGAATCTTTCACGAATGGGCGGCTGGATTTCCCGCACTACACGCGCCCCCCGGAATTTCGAGGGATGACTGTGCCGGAAGTCCTCTTGAGCGGTCATCACTCGGAGATTGAGCGCTGGCGGCGCGAGCAGTCGCTTATGAAGACGAAGCGAAATCGGCCAGACCTTTTAGAGAACGCAGAGTTGGACGAACGCGATAAAGCTCTGCTGGAAAATTTTGATAACGATTGAGTGCCGTGAATAGTGAATCGTAAATCGTGAATAGAAAAAGCTAACTACGAAAGTTCTTAACCTCTATTCACGATTTACGATTCACTATTCACGATCTTTATGGAGTAAAGACAAATGAACCGCTTAGATGCAATTGAGAAGGCGCAGTTGCGCGAGAATATCCCGGCCTTTCAACCGGGCGATACGATCCGCGTGCACGTGCGTATTAAAGAATCTGAAACCAAAGAGCGTTTGCAGGCGTTCGAGGGTGTGGTCGTGGCGCGAAAGCACGGCGGAGCGCGCGAGACCGTGACGGTGCGCAAGATCAGCTTCGGCGTCGGCGTGGAGAGAATCTTCCCGCTGCACGCGACTATAATTGACCACATTGATCTGGTGAAGAGAGGGCGCGTGCGTCGCGCAAAGCTCTACTACCTGCGCAGCCTGCGCGGTAAGGCCGCGCGCATACGCGAACGCGACACGCGCAACTCTAGCGAGGCTGCGAAGAAAGCAGCGGCGGCGGCGAAGGAGGGATGAGGGATGAGGGATGAGGGATGAATCGGAAACAGGATTATCGGAGGGCGCAGAGTCTGGGGGAGAAAAAGCTTTCAAGCATTCATCTATTTCTTCCGGTCGCCCCTCATCCTTCATCCCTCATCCCTCATCCCTTCGTAAGCGTCGCAGGCAATCTGCCGTCTGCACCGTCTTTGAAGACGAGGCGCGCTCGCGAGGGTTTCATTTAATCGCAGGAGTTGACGAAGTAGGGCGCGGTGCGTTAGCTGGGCCTGTAGTCGCTGCGGCAGTCATACTCGATCCCGAAAAACCTTTTCCAGAGGGTCTGGACGATTCCAAGCGTCTCACGGCCTTGCAGCGCGAGGCTCTCGCGCGCGAGCTTCTTCAGACGGCTGTCTGCTACGCAGTCGGCCAGATAGAGGCAGACGAGATTGATCGCGTCAATATTCTTGAGGCGACGCGCAGGGCTATGATGGAAGCGCTCTGCCAGTTAAACCCTTCGGCAGATTTCCTGCTCATTGACGCAGTACAGCTTAAAGAATCCTCTCTCCCGCAGAAGGCGATCATCGGAGGCGACTCCATTTCCGCCTCGATTGCTGCCGCTTCCATAATAGCCAAGACCTATCGCGATTCGCTGATGCACGCATTCCATGAAATTTATCCCCAGTACGGTTTTGCCAGGCACGTTGGCTACGGCACGCGCGCGCACTGGGAGGCTTTGAGCCAGCATGGTCCTTGCCTGCTGCACCGTAAAAGCTTTCGCGGCGTACTCGCGAACAAAGAAAACTTTTCAAACGAAGAGCCTTTGGAGTAAACTTCAGCAAGCGTCAAAAATTCCCTCAGCCAGCTTTTCTGAAAAATAGAGTTACGGGAGCTTTTTTGTGCGAATCGCTATTGACGCACACTCTGTCGGCACAGGCTTGGCGGGCAATGAGAGCTACGCCACCAACCTGATAGAAGCGCTAGCCGAGATTGACCGTGAAAACAGCTACACGCTTTACGTGACCATGCGCGAGGCTGTCGAGCGATTTTCGGGGCGTTGGCCCAACTTCTCGGTTCGGATGACGCTGCCGCACACGCCTATAGTGCGCATTCCGCTCACGCTTACGGCTGAATTGCGGCGGCGACCCGTTGACCTGCTGCATGTTCAGTTCACCTCGCCGCCGTTTGCCCCCTGTCCTGTCGTAGCTCTTATACCGGATTTGGCCTTCGAGCACCTGCCGGAGACTTTCAAGCGACGCAGCCGCATTCAGCTACGCCTGACCGTGCGCAGGACGGCGCAGACAGCCGCGCATATCATCACCTGCTCCGATTACTCGCGCCGCGACATAATGGAGACGTACAAGGTCGAGCCGGAGCGTATAACGACCATACCGCATGCGGCCCCCGCACACTTCAAGCCCGCAAATCCAGAAGAAGTTGCGCGCGTGCGCGAGCGCTACGGGCTGGAAGAGGATTACATTCTCGCCGTAGGTTCTATACAGCCGCGCAAGAACCTTGTGCGCCTCGTGCATGCATATGAAAGCTTGCAACTCAGGATGCCCCAAGATAAGCTTCCGCAGCTTGTGCTGGTAGGAAAACGCGCATGGCTCTACGGCGATACGCTGCGAGCGGTCGAAGCCTCTACGATTCGCCGCAGAGTGGTCTTTACAGGCTACGTGTCGGAGAATGATTTGCCCGGTCTTTACACAGGGGCGCTCGCGTTCGTTTATCCCTCGTACTTCGAGGGATTCGGGCTTCCGCCGCTGGAGGCCATGCAATGCGGCACGCCTGTGATTACAGGCATGCGCACGAGTTTGCCGGAAGTGGTGGGCGATGCTGGATTGCTGGTTGACCCGTTTGACGAACCGGCTATTACGGATGCGCTCATGCGAGTGATTAAGGACGAGGAATTGCGCAACGAACTCAGGCGGAAAGGATTGGAGCGAGCGCGCCTGTTCGACTGGCGCGAGACGGCGCGAAGAACCCTGGAGCTTTACGAGCGAGTGGGGCGCGCCTCGGTCAGTCGGGCGAAAGCTGCTATGTATAGCGCGTGATAATTTTGAGAGAAGAGGATGTTATGAATACTTTTCGGTAGCGGGTCAGATGTAGAATTAAAGCCAATGCTTCCCTGCTATTTAAGTTCAGATTGAACCGCTACAGACTTTTCGGCCAGATGGTCTGGGCTTCTGCGAGTCGCACGTAAATTAACAGCTACTCAGGTTGACCTTCTCATGCGAATAGCGATCTTGGGAACACGCGGGGTGCCTGCCAGCTACGGCGGGTTCGAGACTTTCGCAGAAAATCTTTCTACAAGACTGGTTGCGCGCGGCCACGAGGTCACGGTCTATTGTCGCTCGCATTATGTAAGCCCGCGCCAACTGGAATTTCATGGCGTGCGCCTGAAAGTCCTGCCGACGATACATCACAAGTATTTCGACACGGTTGTGCATACCTTTTTATCGGCGCTGCATTCTATGAAAGAGTTCTACGATGTTGCGCTCATTTGCAACGCTGCGAACGCGCCGTTTGCGCCCATGCTCAGAGTAGTGGGCACGCCCGTCGCGCTCAATGTTGACGGCCTGGAGCATAAGCGAAAGAAGTGGAACTGGCTGGGGAGACAATACTACGTAATCGCGGAGCGGCTTGCCACGCTTCTGCCGAATCGCATAGTGAGCGACGCGCGCGTCATACAGGAGTATTACCGCGCGACCTACGACGCGCCTTCCACCATGATCGCATACGGCGCTGAGGTCGAGCGTCGTCCAAATCCAGCCGTCATACGCAAGTGGAGAGTAGAGCCTCAGCGCTACATTCTGTATGTGTCGCGCCTTGAGCCTGAGAACAATGCACATCTGGTTATCGAAGCGTTCAAAAAGGTGCGCACGGCCTGCAAGCTTTTGATAGTGGGCGACGCGCCCTACGCGCACGAGTACATCAGCGACCTTCGCGCACGCGCGCGGCGCGACCGGCGCATAATCTTTTCCGGCTTCGTCTTCGGCCAGGACTACCGTGCTTTGCAGCAGAACGCCTACTGCTACATTCACGCGACTGAAGTTGGCGGCACGCATCCTGCTCTATTGGAAGCGATGGGCTACGGCAACTGCGTGCTCACTCTGGGCACGCCTGAGAATCTGGAGGTCGTAGGCGAGGCAGGCATTCCTTACAGAGACGAGAGCGAATTAACGGAACAACTTCAGCGCGTGCTGCGCGATGGCTCTCTTGTTCACTCCTACCGGCAGCGCGCACAGGCTCGCGTGAAAGAGTTCTATGACTGGGAGGGCGTGGTTGACCGCTACGAAGAGTTGTTCGCGCAACTCACAGGATATTCACATCCCTTACGACGGGCAGACGAAGCGAGCGAGACGGTTGAGGCGGGCGAGCGCGATAGAGTTGCTGTCAGAAAACTCTAATGGGCGAATCGTGAACAAAAAAGCTTGAATCGCTATCTCACTGCTTTCACGTTCGCAGGGCGCGCGAACAGCGAATCGGGAAGCGGGCGGTTGAATTCGATGGCCTCGTAGTTGACGCGACCCGTCTGTTGCCCGGCGCTGAAGTGGTCAATTACAAAAGGCACTGTGACATCGCCAATCTTGACGTACTGCGCAAGGCGATCCTCCTCGATTGTCTCCTCGCCCTGCTCGTTCTTCTTCGTGTAAATTATTTTCGCAGGCAGTTGGTCTCTCGCGCCTATCTCGAACTCTACTATAAAGCCATCCGGGTAAGTGAGTTTCACCCTCTCGTTCCTGCGCCCTACGCCTGCCTCGCGTCTCCCCACGTATGAAAGCAGCGCGCCCTCGGAGCGCCAGTAGCCTCGCAGCAGGTTTTCAATGCTCGTTCGCATTGATATGCGAAAGTCTTCTACCATTTCCGGCGTCACGCTCTTGATCGTTTTGTTCGCGCCGTCGAACAGCCAGCCCGTTGTGCCCGTGTTGGTTTGAATGACGCGCCCCACACTGCTGCGAAACTCCGTGCGCTCCCTGTCCGGGTACGCTATATAGTCTGTGAAGGCCAAAGGGTTACCCGAAACGCCGTTCTTAAACGGAGTGAAATAACCGCGCCCAACAGCAGTCTTAACGTTCATGTAGCTCGCGCCGCCAAGCGCTTCCAGCGCACTCGCAACTATCTGCTCGGCCTTCGCATCCGCGTTGGCTTGCGTTGGCGCTGTGGTTTGCGCAACCACAGAAAACGTGAGCAAGCAGATTGAGAGCGCAGCAGCGAGAGAGAAGAAATCAAGCTTTCTAAAAAGTCTTTTCATGATAAGCAAGAACAATGCTTTGGGTTTTCTTGGCGATCTTTACGTCTCCAGCGTGAGAAAAAAGTTTCACGCTGGAGTCGCAAAGGAAAGTCGCTAGACTTTGATGAGCTTATCTTAGTTGAAGCCGTGAGACAAAGTTAAGGGGCTTCAATGAAGTTTTCTCATTGAAGCCCCTAATGTTCAGGAAGCTTGCGCCTCTCTTGCCGTTAATTCACGCTCATCTGGTCAACGGGCTTGACCATGACCTCGCCCTCTTCTACGTCCACGCCGAATCGTGTAGATGACTTCCACATAGTAGTTATAGGCAGCTTCACGCGCTCGTCAATGTGACGCTTCAGGAAGCGTGCGCCGTAAGTGGGGCTAAAGCCTTTCTCAGTCAGAGAATCAACAGCGCGGCTCGTTATATCCACCAGCTTGCCCTGCCGCTCCATCTGTCTGCGCAGTTTCCCCAGATAAATCTCGGCTATCAGGCGAACCTCGTCCATCGTCAGCGGCGAGAAGACCACTATCTCGTCAATGCGGTTTCGGAACTCCGGCGAGAAGCGATTCTCTGCTGCCTTCATCACTTCGTTCTTGACGGCTTTTACGTCGCCCAGCGTCTTCGTCCCGAAGCCCAGAGGCTTCTCGTACTTCTTAAAACTCTCCGAGCCGAGGTTTGAAGTCATAATCACTATGGCGTCGGAGAGATAAACTTTCTTCCCCCGCCCATCCGTGAGCCATCCTTCATCGAAAGCCTGAAGGAAGAGGTTCATCAATGTCGGCGAAGCCTTTTCAACTTCGTCGAGCAGAAGAACCGTGTACGGATTCTCTCTTAGTTGCTCTGTGAGAATCCCGCCTCGCTCGCTGCCTACGATTCCGCGCGGCATGCCTATGAGTTTCTCTATGCCTATGGTTCCGTCCTGGTATTCGGACATGTCTATGCGAACCATCTTCTCGTCATCGCCGAACATGAATTCCGCGACTGCCTTAGCCAGTTCAGTCTTTCCAACGCCCGTAGGCCCCAGAAAGAGAAGCACGCCGTCCGGCTTGTAGTGGCTCTCCTTGAGCGGCCCCTTGTTCAGACGCAGCCGTTGACCCACAGCCTTGATGGCCTCCTTCTGCCCTATGACGCGCTTCGATAGATCAGGCTCCATGTTGGCGAAGCGGTCGTTCGTGTCGCGGAAGATCATGTCGCGCGGGATGCGAGATTCCTGCGAGATGACTTCGATGATGTGCTCGGGTTTGACTATGAGCGTGTGCGGCTCGTTAATCTCGACCTTAACGGCAGCCGTGTCCAGCCAGCCGATTGCCTTATCAGGCAGATGAAGGTTGCGTATGTATTTCGGAGCCATCTCAAGCGCCGTATTGATGGCATCGTCCGAGATGGTCACCGAATAGTTCTTCTCAAGACGTGGGCGCAAGCCCAGCAGAATTTCACGAGTCTCGGTCAGCGATGGCTCGTCAACTTTCACAAGTCGAAACCTGCGCGCCAGCGCTTCATCTTCCGCTATGTACTCTTTGTACTCCGTCAGGGTCGTCGCGCCTATGATACGCATCTCGCCGCGCGCGAGCGCAGACTTGAACATGTTTGCTGCATCGCTCGAAGTCCCCAGCGCAGCGCCGGCTCCTATGATCGTGTGCGCCTCGTCAATGAAGAGGATGAGATTGTCGCGCTCTTTCACCTCGTCAATGATTCCTTTGATGCGCTCCTCGAACATGCCGCGCAGCATAGTGCCCGCGACAAGTCCGCCCATCTGCAACTGCACGACGTGCGAGCCGCGCAAACGGGCTGGAACTTTCTCAGGCTCAAGCTCGATCATTCTGGCAAGCCCTTCGACCACCGCAGTCTTGCCTACGCCCGGCTCTCCCACAAGCATGGGCGAATTCGCCCGCTCGCGATGACAGAGAATCTCTATCATCTGCTGAATCTCCTGCTCGCGCCCAATGGTAGGCGGCAGTTTGTCCTGTCGGGCAAGGCGATTCAAAGAGACCCCGAAATGTTTCAGGTAAGGAGGCAGCTCGAACTTCTTCTTATACTGCTCTTCCTCCTGTTCGCGTATGAACACGCGCGCTCTTACGTTCTCCACAACAGCCTCCGGGTTCGCGCCGAGGTTTCTCAACATCTCGACGAACAATCCTCTTTCATCCTGGGAGAGAGCGAGAAAAATATCTGTCGCTTCAATCGTGCGACGCCCCTGCGCTCGCGCGCGTTCCATCGCTCGCTTGAAGAGATCGGTTGTATCGGGGGCGATTTTGAATCCTTTGCCGACATGCTGCCGACTCATTTCGAGACGCTTTTCGATACTCATCTTGACTGAGCGAGGGTCAAGATGAAGATCGCGCATGGCTGAATTAAAAAGGTCTGTTTCTTCCGTGGCGAGCGCATGAATGATGTGCTCTATAGAAACGTAGTTCTGATCGCGGCGTCGCGACTCGCTGAGCGCCTGCTCAAGAATGCGCTGGCCGCTATCGCCGAACTTATCTTTGTATGCTCCTAGGTCTATCATCTTTTTCTTTATTCAAAACTGTTAAGAGAGCGATTCAACTAACCTTTTAAACGTCACGAGAGTGACAAATGTTTGACGAGCATGTTTCTTCTCGTCAAACGAATTTTCAATCGCTCCGAAATTATCAATCGAACTAACCCTGGAATTAGATGCGAGGCGGGAGCGCACCGTTGCGTTTCGGTGCATCACCACTATACCATACATCACACCAGCAATTTCCTTGCCAGTTAATTTGGTGAATAGAAAATAGTGAATGGTAAATGGAAAAAGCCCGAGGCCTTTCGCCATTTACCATTCACTATTTACCATTTACTGCTTTTTAGTAGTCGTAATCTTCGCCACCCTGCATAGCAGGCGCAGCCCTTTTAGGCTCAGGCGCGTCCGTCACCGCCGCGTCCGTTGTCAGCAGAAGACCGGCGATTGACGCTGCGTTTTGCAGCGCAGTCCGCACCACTTTCGTAGGGTCAATGATGCCAGCCGCGACCAAATCCTCGTACTCGCCCGTAGCAGCGTTAAGCCCTTTAGCGCCTTTTGATTCTTCGACGCGGCCTACTGCAATCGCGCCCTCTATCCCTGCGTTCTCGGCAATGCGGCGCAGCGGCTCTTCCAGCGCACGCCGGACGAGCCGTATACCCGTCATCACGTCCGCATCATCGTCTTCGAGTTTATCCAGCGCTTTCGCAGCGCGCAGCAGTGCGACGCCTCCGCCCGGCACAATGCCTTCCTGCGCCGCTGCGCGCGTTGCGTTCAGCGCGTCTTCCACGCGCATCTTTATCTCTTTCATAGCGGTCTCGGTCGCCGCGCCGACTCTAATCACCGCAACTCCGCCCGCAAGCTTTGCCAGTCTTTCCTGCAACTTCTCGCGGTCGTAATCCGATGTGGTCTCTTCAATCTGCGCTTTGATGGCAGCCACGCGACCCTGAATAGCTTTCGCGCTGCCAGCGCCCTCGACAACCGTCGTATTCTCTTTGTCAACAATCACACGCTTTGCCGAACCCAGATCGTTGACCTGAACGTTCTCAAGCTTTATGCCGAGGTCTTCCGTAATCAAGCGCCCGCCCGTCAAGATAGCTATATCTTCAAGTATGGCTTTGCGACGGTCGCCGAAAGCCGGGGCTTTAACAGCGCAGACCTTTATAGTTCCGCGCAGCTTGTTGACGATGAGAGTTGCGAGCGCATCTCCTTCTACATCTTCAGAGATGATGAGAAGCGAGCGACCCTGGCTGGCAGCCTGCTCAAGCACAGGCAGCAGATCGCGCATCGCCGCAATCTTCTTCTCGTGAAGCAGAATCAGCGGCTCTTCCAGAACGGCCTCCATACGGTCAACGTTGGTGACGAAGTAGGGCGAGAGATAGCCACGGTCGAATTGCATTCCTTCTACAATGTCCAACTCGGTCTGTATGGTGCGCGATTCTTCCACAGTGACCACGCCGTCCTTGCCCACCTGATCCATAGCTTCCGAGACAAGCTCGCCTATCTGGCGGTCGTTATTAGCCGACACGCTTGCGACGCTCGCAAGGTCTTCCTTGCCCTTCACTTTCTTCGACATGCGCTCAAGCTCTTTGACAACCCGTTCGGTAGCCATTTGAATGCCGCGCTGCAAAGACATAGGGTTCGCGCCCGCCGTCACGTTCTTAACGCCATCGCGGAAAATCGCCTGCGCCAACACAGTCGCCGTAGTAGTTCCATCGCCAGCCGTGTCGTTGGTCTTCGTTGCGACCTCGCGCACCATCTGCGCGCCCATGTTCTCGTACCTGTCTTCCAGCTCGATCTCTTTCGCAACCGTCACGCCGTCTTTGGTAATCAAAGGTGAGCCGAACTTTCTGCCCAACACGACGTTCCGCCCTTTTGGCCCAAGCGTAACGCGCACAGTATTCGCCAGCGTGTTAACACCCTTAAGCATAGCGCTCCGCGCATCTTCCCTGAACTTCAAATCTTTCGCTGCCACTTTTTCTCCTTGTGAATTCAGTAGCCAGGAGTCTGAAGCCGGAATAAAGAGTAACTGCTCTCCTGCTGGCTTCCGACCCCTGAATTTAGGTCTACTGTTTTTATTCTCCCGCCTGTTTTGCTCCCGCTCTGGCTCTTCCCACCTGCACGCGCGCAGGACGAAGCAGGCGGTCGCCTATCTTGTAGCCACAACTGTACTCAGCCGTCACAGTGCCGTCGCGCTCCGGTTCGACTTCGATTGTATCTACGGCTTCATGCATCTCAGGATTGAACTTCGCGCCGACGGATGTAACAGGCTCGACGCCAGCAGCCACAAGCGCGCTCTCGAACTGATTGAGCGTGCCGCGCACGCCGTTCAATAAAGGGTCGAATGAACTGCTCTGCTCCGCCGCCTGAAGCGCGCGCTGAAGATTGTCTGCGACGGGCAGAAGCGTTGCTATGAAATCTGCGCGCTCACGCCGCGCGCGTTCTTCGGCAGAGCGATTAAGGCGCTGGCGCGTCTCGTCCGTCTCGCGCTGCAACTGCGCTCGAAGCTGCTCGAAGCGCGATTGCACATCGGCGACCTTCTGCTCAGCCGCACGCGCACGCGCTTCCAATTCTTCAACATAGGAAGGCTTCAAACTCGGCGCTTCTTCCGCCGCGCCCGAATCGTTCCTGCCTTCCCCGCTTAATTCATCCAGATTGATGCGACGGCGGTCGTGTACGCGAATCTCCTCAGCCCTGGATTCCTGCGAACGCGCCTCTTCCTCCCCGGACACCCTGTTCTCCTGCATCTGCTCCCTCTTCTTTTTGCTACGAAATACCATGTCAATGAATGGTGAATGGGAAATAGTAAATGGTCAAGGATAGCGAGGCTTCGGTCACTATTCACTATTTACCATTTACGAAACCTTTATCTCAACGCGGCGCGACTTCTGCTCTTTGCGTTTCGGTAAACGCAAAGTGAGCACGCCGTCTTTGTATTCGGCTTTGATGGCCTTGCTATCTATATCGGAAGGCAGCGGGCCGAATTTTTTAAGAAAGCGTCCGTGCGGACGTTCAATATTGCGTTCCGCTTCACCTTCTACTTTTCGCTCGCCGCGAATCATCAGCCGGTCGTCCTCAAGGCTTATGTCAAGCGACGAGCGTTCGATGCCCGGCAGATCAACCTGAATTGAATACTCGCCCTCGCGGTTGTAAACATCCGACGCCGGACTCCAATCAGCGCGCTCGAAATCGCGCGGCTCACTTTGCGCGCCACCCTGTGCGCGACGCTGCGTCGCATCATCGAATAAACGGTTCATGCGATCCTGCAACAAAAGTAGATCGCGCAGTGGGTCCCAACTCTTCGCCATAGCCTTTAAGGGATGAAGGATGAGGGATGAATAAGAAGGAGTTAAAGCGTCAACACGTAATTGGCTCAACCCATTTCATCCCTCATCCCTCCGCCCTCATCCCTTCAATTACGCTGCTGCGACCGCTGCTTCGGTCGTGAACTTCATCTGGTCGCCGTCGGCTGAGACGCGCACGGTCTGGCCGGGCGTGATCTCGCCGCGAAGCAGTTTCACAGCGAGCGGGTTCTGAATGAGCGTTTGAATCGCGCGCTTCAATGGCCGCGCCCCGTAGGTCGGATCATAGCCCTCGCGCGCCAGAAGTTTTCGTGCCGAATCATCCAGCACAAGTTGGATGTCACGCTCTGCCAGCATCACGCGCAATCTCTCCAACTGCACGTCAATGATCTGGCTGATCTGCTCGCGCGACAATTGGTGGAAGACGACTATATCGTCAATGCGATTCAGAAACTCCGGCTTGAAATGCTCGCGCAGGACTTCAAGCACGGCCTCGCGCACCTGCTTCTCGTCATCCTGCACATCCTGAATCTCGCGCGAGCCTAAGTTAGAGGTCATAATCAACACGGTGTTCTTGAAATCAACCGTGCGACCTTTCGAGTCGGTCAAGCGCCCGTCATCTAAAATCTGTAGCAGCACGTTGAAAACATCCGGGTGCGCCTTCTCAATCTCGTCGAAGAGAACGACGCTGTACGGGCGACGCCGAACGGCTTCCGTCAATTGCCCGCCTTCCTCGTAGCCCACATAGCCCGGCGGCGCGCCAATCATGCGCGCGACCGCATGCTTCTCCATATACTCGGACATGTCCAGACGAATCATCGCGCGCTCGTCGTCGAAAAGAAATTCCGCCAGAGCACGCGCCGTCTCGGTCTTACCGACGCCGGTTGGGCCAAGAAATATGAACGAGCCGACTGGGCGATTCGGGTCTTGAAGCCCTGCGCGGGCGCGCCGAACTGCGTTCGCAACTGCGGTCAACGCTTCGTCCTGACCAATTACGCGCCGTCCAAGCCCCTCTTCCATGGTGACAAGCTTCTGCATCTCACCTTCGAGCATCTTGGTGACCGGAATGCCAGTCCAACGCGCCACAACTTCGGCAACGTCCTCCTCGTCAACTTCTTCCTTCAGCATCACGCCGTCCGTCTGCATCTCTGCGAGCTTGGCCTGATCCGCGTCGAGTTGACTCTGAAGGGCGACGATTGTTCCGTAGCGAATCTCTGCAACCTTGCCGTAATCGCCCGCGCGCTCGTACTGTTCCGCCTGAATCTTCAGTTGCTCAATCTCTTCTTTGGCCTTGCGTATGCGCTCTATAATCTCCTTCTCGCTTTTCCACTTGGCCTTCATGCCGGAAGATTTTTCTTTAAGGTCTGCGATGCGCTGCTCGATCTCATGTAGCCTGGCTTTCGACGCCTGATCGGTCTCGCGCTGCAAAGCCTGTCGCTCGATTTCAAGTTGAGTGATCTCGCGCTCAACAACGTCAATCTCAACGGGAAGAGAATCAATCTCGATTCGCAGGCGCGACGCAGCTTCGTCAATCAGGTCAATGGCCTTGTCGGGCAGGAAGCGGTCTGTGATGTAGCGATTCGATAGAGTCGCTGCGGCGACAATCGCAGAATCCTTTATGCGAACGCCGTGATGCACTTCGTAGCGCTCTTTCAGTCCGCGCAAAATAGCAATCGTATCTTCAACCGTAGGCTCGCCCACAAAGACTGGCTGAAAGCGACGCTCAAGCGCAGCATCTTTTTCGATGTGCTTCTTGTATTCGTTCAAGGTGGTTGCGCCGACACAACGCAACTCGCCGCGAGCCAGCGCGGGCTTCAACATGTTAGAAGCATCAATCGCGCCCTCGGCAGCGCCAGCGCCAATGATCGTGTGGAGTTCGTCAATGAACAGAATTATCTGCCCCTGCGATTTCTCAATCTCTTTGAGAACAGCTTTAAGACGGTCTTCAAACTCGCCACGATACTTCGCTCCGGCTAGCATTGAGCCGAGGTCTAGCGCGACAAGCCGCTTGTTCTTGATCGTATCAGGCACATCACCTGAAACAATTCTCTGTGCCAATCCTTCAACGATTGCGGTCTTGCCTACGCCCGGCTCGCCAATCAAAACGGGATTGTTCTTCGTGCGGCGCGAGATAACTTGAATCGTGCGACGAATCTCGTCGTCGCGGCCTATTACAGGATCAAGCTTGCCCTGGCGCGCAAGGTCTGTAAGGTCTTTTGCATACTTTGAGAGCGCCTGATAATTTTCTTCTGCGTTCTGGTCGGTGATGCGAACGCCGCCGCGCATCTGCTCTATGACTTTCAGAAGGTCTTCGCGCTTCACGCCATGCTGGCGCAGAAGCTTTCCCGAATCGCCCTCTTTTTCGCCGGCAACAGCCAGCAGAAGATGCTCGGTCGAGACGTACTCGTCCTGCATGCTTTCCGCCTGCTTCTGCGCCGCAGTGAAAACCTGCGTGATGCGCGGGCTGAAATATTGCTGCCCGCCCTGTACCTTTGGAAAGCGCGCGATTGCCGCCTGCACATCATTAAGGACAACCTGCACGTTCACGCCCAGCTTGCCCAGGATGGGGCGCACAGTCCCCTCTGCCTGCTCAAGCATCGCAAGAAGCAGATGTTCCGGTTCGACTTGTTGATTCTGGTTGCGCTCGGCCAGCTCAATCGCTGTCTGGATTGCTTCCTGACCGCGCAGTGTGAAACGATCTAAACGCATAAATATCGTGATAAGTGATAAGTGAATAGTGATAAGTGATAAGAGAAAAGCTTTCTGGCTCTTTCTTATCACTCATCACTCATCACTGCCTTTACCTGCCACTCATGGCCTTCTTCGGCGTGGCTTCGTTCTCGTTCTGTGTGTTCTCGGCCTTCGCCTCTATTGTCTTAGTAGAGCGTGCCTCGTTGCTTTCGCCGCCAACCTCTATGCGGCGAGCCTTGACCTCTTCGCGCTTGGGCAGCGTAACGCGCAGAACGCCGTTGCGGTACTCGGCGGTAGCGCCCTCCGCGTTTACTGTCTGCGGCAGCGTGAACGACCGCGTGAACGAGCCGTAGGAGCGCTCCACGCGATGATAGTTATCGGAATCGTCCTTCTTCTCGAAGCGGCGCTCGCCGCGCAAAGTGATAACGTTATTCTCAACCGTCAGGTCGAAATCCTCTCGGTTCATGCCCGGCAACTCTGCTTCGAGCACAATCTGATCCTTGTTCTCGTAGATGTCCACGCTGGGCAACCATGCGCCGCGCGCAATGCCTTCGTCGTCGAAAGTGCGCGAAAGATTGCTTGAGAAAAGGCGGTTGACTTCATCCTGAAGCGTTCTAAGGTCGCGGAACGGGTCGTAGCGAACAATAGCCATGACAAATTCCTCCTTCATTCAACTACTTGAAAAATCACAAGGTTAACGCATCGGAGCCGAAAGCTCTTTCGAGGAAACAGGTGAGTTTTCGGCTGCTGAGCGTAGCTGTATAATAAAGGTTGAGTCCGTCTTTGTCAAGCCTGTCCCGGACAATTTCTTATCTTCTATAGAATAGAGCGATTCACAATTCGCTTCATCCTATCCGACTCTTCAAATATTTCTTGATTCCACGGCGCGAGGGAATATACTGCACGGGTTAAACGGCAAACCTTAAATCCTCAGTATTCACAGGAGAATCCCGAATGAAACGCTCCCCCTCCAATCCGCTCATTGCCATCACGAACGAGTCGAAAAACGTGATGACCGACTACCAGGTCATACGCATGATACCGTCGCTACAGCGCCAGATCACGGAACACTTCCAGCCCGCCTGGGGCATCAGCGCTCAGATCATCTTCTGCGAACATAGCGCGCCGAGGGACGCCTACCAGATAGTTATCTACGACAGAGCCGAGTCGAAGGACGACGAGGGCTTCCTTGGCTACCACTTCTCGCCCGAAGGCTACCCAATCGCAAGCATCTTCGCCTTGGACGACATGAGCGAGGACGGAACTATAAGCGACACGCTCTCGCATGAGATTCTTGAGATGCTTGTTGACCCTGGCTGCAACCTCTACGCGCATCGCCCCGCGCAGGGCAAGCGGCCCGGTCGCGGCTACTTCTACGAAATCTGCGACCCGGTTCAGACCTTGAAGTATGAGATTGATGGTATACGCGTGTCCAACTTCGTCTATCCCGAATGGTATGAGTATGTCTGGAAGTCCGGCTCGCGCAAGTTCGACCACATGCAGAAGATCAAGAGGCCCTTCCAGGTCTTGCCCGGCGGCTATGCAGACATCTACGAGAAGGGGCGGCGCGGCTTCATCACCATCTGGGGCAGTGCCACCGGCACGCATAAAAAACGGCACCGCCGCAAATCACGTCGCAAGTCTGGAAGCTTGTAATAATATAGAGGCCGGTTTTTATCTTCGCGGCGGCGTCGCCTTTAATCCGCCAGTCCGCAATCCTTTGTCACGTCATGCTTAATCAGGCGGTATTAACCTTCCATTAATCCAGGCCGAAGAATCGCTTGATGGATGCAAAGAGACCCGCGGACTCTTCGGCCACAGACTCTTTATCTTCTGGCCTTGCAGATAGACCCGTGCGACGCTCTGCTATGGTATGGCTGAGCGATTCGACCAGATCGGGATTGGTATCGAAGAGATGCTTCATGGCCTGATAACCTATCTCCAGAACTTCGGTCTCTTCCAGGGCGACAACGTTGGCCGTGCGCGGTTCGCCCGTAAAGAGCGCCATCTCGCCGAAAAAGTCGCCTTCGTTCAGAACAGCTACGGTGCGTGGCCTGCCGTTATCTGCAATCTGCACGGCGACGCGCCCGTTATGAACTACGAACATGCTTGAGCCTTGATCGCCTGCGCGTATGACGGATTCGCCCGGCGCGAAGATGTGGCTGACTGAGGCTTGAGCCAGCCTTGAGGTCTCTTCTGCGGAAAGCGGGGCGAAGATGTCCACCGCCGAAAGTCTATCTATGAAACCTCTGCCGTCCATATGCGCCATCTCGGTTCTGGCTTTACGCTCGACGTGCAGCGTTCGGGTCGGAAATGCGAACAGGATTCCGGCGCGGCGGAATGCGTACCAGATGCGCTGGCGCACAAGCGCGTCCGTGTCGTTGTAGCGCGCGTAGTCGTCCAGCCAGTATTTCACTTCATAGTCAATGGAGCTTTCGCCCAGGTCGCGTATGCGAACAATGGGCGTAATCTTCTCCGAAACATTGTCGGTCTCTCGAACGGCTTCGCGCACAATGTGAATAGTCTTGGCGGGCGAATCCGTGTAGATAGTATTGAAGTAGACCAGGCGAGCGTTCAGGTTGCCGCGCGGCGAGACCTCTATAGCTTCTTTGGCGATGCTGCTGTTGCTCACCAGCATGACCTTGTTCTGAAAAGTCCTGAGCTTGACGGCGCGCCACGTTATGCTCTCGACCACGCCCGTCCACTTCAACTGTCCTACGGAAATAACGTCGCCCACCTGAAACGGCTTATCGGCGTGCAGAGAGATTCCTGCGAAGAAATTTCCGAGCGTGTCCTGTAGCGCAAGACCTATGATGACGCCGAAGATGGCGGAGGTGGTGAAAAGCGCTCCGAGGTTTACGCCAGGGTAAAGCAAGTTGAAGGTGATGACGAAGAGGACTGTGAAGGCGATAATGGAAAAAACGTTGCGAACAATGTTGGGCGCTTCGTAGCCTCTTCGCAGCCTGAAAATAAAGTCGAAGAGCAGCGCATTGAAAGCGCGCACGCCCAAAAACGCCAGCACAGCCCAGAGCAGCAGCTTAAAGATATTGATAACGCTGGCTTCGTGCTGTCCCATGCGCCGCTTAAGCCACGTGTGCAGATCAGTCTCGAAGGTATAGATCAGGTACAGCGCAAGCAGGACGAAGCTAGTCGTCAGAAAGAAGGCGATGAACCTATGATTACGATTTGGCCGGGAAGCTTTCACAAATTTTTGCACTTTACCTCACCCAGGCGAACGCGAACGCTAGAGCTATTCTTTTATCATTAACCGGAAAAAGTTTGTAGTAGAGGTAGAGGAATTACCCTCTACCCTGATTCATAAAATTCAAGTTGAACTTACTGGAATAACAGGGGCGGGGGCAAGGCCATGCAACTAAATAACAGCATAAAGGAGAATTATCATGCAGGAATGGGAATACAAGATTGTCCAAATAAATAATAGGCGGGAGTTAGAGTTAAATCGCTTAGGAGAGCAAGGGTGGGAGCTAGTCGCTGTTGATGAGCTTGGCTATTATTACTTCAAACGCCCTAAATTCTAGCAACACAGATTTCAGGCACCACCCAACTAAAAATCTTTCATCTCTGAATGATGCTCGGAAAGATTTTGGTCAGAATGAAGAGCAGCGAGAGCGCCGAAACGAATATAGCTGTGAGCCACGCGGCGATGTTGTAAAGAGTGCCGTTGGTATGCGTGCCCATCAGTTCGCGGTCGTTAACAAGGCGCAGGATGGCAATGAGCAGGATAGGCAGCAGAAGCCCGTTGACCACCTGCATGTTGAGCAGCGCATCAATTAGCGGCAGCCCCGGCATCATGGCGACGAGCGCGCCGACCGCTACCAGGAATGTAAAGATGCCCAGAAATATCGGCGCTTCACGAAAGCTGCGGGAAACACCTTTTTCAAATCCGAGCGCTTCGCTTATAGAGTAGGCGGTCGAGAGCGGGAGCACGCCTGCCGCGAGCATGGAAGCGCCGAAGAGTCCGACGGCGAAGAGAAGCTCGGCGTAATGCCCCGCGAGCGGTCTCAAAGCCTGAGCCGCGTCAGCCGCAGACTCTATATGAATGCCCTGCACGTTGAGCGTCGCCGCCGTCGATATGACTATGAAGAAGACAATCAGGATTGCGAAGATCGTGCCCACCCACACGTCCGCTCTTGTCAGCGCGTAGTCTTCGGACGTGACGCCTTTCTCGACAACGGACGATTGAACGAAGACCTGCATGTAAGGTGAGATGGTCGTGCCTACGACCGCGATGAAGGTGTAGAGATAGGCCGCGTCGAGGCTGATGTGTGGCCGCACAAGATTGAGCGCAACGTCGCCCCACGCGGGCCGTGCCATAAATGCAGAGACGACGTAGCCTAAAAACACCAGTGACATCACAAGAAAGACTCGCTCGACTCTTCTGTAAGAGCCTTTAACGACGAGCCACCAGACCAGCATCGCCGCAATCGGCACAGACAGGTAGCGCGGGATGCCGAAGAGTTCCGAAGCAGCAGCTATACCTAAAAATTCAGAGACAGTGATGCCGCCGTTCGCAATCAGAAGCGCCAGCATCACAAGAGCAGTCCATCGCACGCCAAATCGCTCGCGTATCAAATCCGCGAGACCTTTGCCCGTGACCGCGCCCATGCGAGCGCACATCTCCTGCACTATGCCCAGAGCGATTGTGATTGGGATGAGAACCCAGAGAAGCCTGTAGCCGTAGTCTGCGCCGACGGACGCGAACGTTGCTATGCCGCCAGCGTCATTGCCTGCATTGGCCGCTATCATGCCGGGGCCGAGGATTGCCAGATATGCCAGTAGACCTCTGCGCTGCGCGACCGTGCGGCGCACACCACGAGCGCGCCGCAAAAGACGACGCCCTGCGACCCTGACTGTTGCGCGCGCAGACATAATTTGGAGGGTCTCCGTCAGTCATATTTTAGATTTTAGATTAAGAGACTATTTCAGAATCTGAGCAAACACTCAACCCTTCGCGCGCTTTCTTTGCGCCTTTGCGTCTTTGCGTGAGATAGGTTTCACGCAAAGTAATGCAAAGAGGTTTTGAAATATTCTCCAAGTTGATGAAAGGCATGCTGTCTATAATTTCAGCGTTTAACCCGGAATCTAAAATCAACTGAACACTCTAGGCATTCGTTGCCGCCAGTCTTTAGGCAGCAGCCATTCCATCGCGTCGTCAACGGTGACGATGCCCAGAATTTCTCCGGCTTCGTCAACAACGGGAAGCGCGAGCAGGTTGTATTCTGCGATTCTCTGGGCCACGTCGCGCGCCGCGTCGTCCGCGTGCGATACCTGAAAGTCGTCACGCATGACCTCTTCCAGCAGCAGGCCGGGGTCTGCCAGAATCAGACTGCGCAGCGCTATTACGCCCGCAAGCTTCCAGGAGTTTTCTTCCTCTACGACGTAGAGGTAATAGATCATGTTCGGCGTCTCTGCCATCTCGCGCAAGCGAGCGAGCGCTTCGCCTACTGTCAGGTTGCGCGGCAAACTGACGAACTCCGTTGTCATCAACCCGCCAGCCGTGTCGTCTTCGTAGGGGAGAAGCTCCGCGACATCGGCCTGCTCCTCGGTCTCCATTCGATTGAGAAGGTCTTCGGCCTTCTCTTCAGGCAGATCGCCCAGAACGTCCGCCGCCTCGTCCGGCGACATCCATTCGAGTATGTCTGCGGCGCGCTCTTCGTCCATATCGCCGATGATGCGCGCCTGGTCTTCGGGTGGCATCTCTTCCAGCGTCTCCGCTGCGGTCTCGTCGTCCAGAGATTCGATCATCTCCGCGCCATCTTGATAAGAGAGCGCTTCGGCAAGGCGCGCTATCTCTACGGGATGAAGTCGCGCAAGTTTGCCGCGAGAAGATTTCAACTGAACGGTCGCTGCATCCGTAGCCAGGTAGCCCACGTCTGCCCAGTCAATCACTTCGACAGTACGTTTAGAGCCTACGAACCCTGCTGGCATGAGCCTGCGCCAGAGTCCCTGAAGGCTTACGTCCGCGCCCGTTACGCGCCACTCGCTGGCGGCTTCAATCAACTGCACATCGTTTACGCGCACCACGCGCTTGCCATCAACGTCAATCAACTGCTTATCAAGAACATCGCGCGCCAGAAGCACTTCGTTCTCTCGTCGCGCGAACGGCCTTAGATCGAGAATGTCAGAGTTTAGGCGCGCGCCGCCTGCATTGAATTCGGCTATGCGCCAGCGCGGAAGGAAGAAGTCGCGGCGGCGGTAACGCGCGACGAAACCGGACACGGGCGGGTGCTCGTCCTCGCCCAGACGCACTATGACATCCTTGATCGCCGCCACGCGCTCGCCGTCCAGGTCGAGTATGGGGCGACCCAACACTTGAGAGAGATAAAGCATTGCGAAAGACTCTCGACGCCCGACTTGTGTATTACGCAGCCGGATGATAACACGCGGCGGAGCCGAGTATGAAGACGGTTCCAGATTCTAAGTAGGAAAAATCATAGTAGCCCTTAACGGGGGTTCTCAAAGTTTAGCAGTTTGCAAATTCGCTTCTGCCGGATGTGCAGGATGCCAGAGCAAGTTTGTAAATGATGAGAGAAAAGCTGAGAAAAATCTCAGGATTGTTGATTGGCATGTCAGTTGATGATGAGGCGAAGTGGAGCAGGGGGCATGAGCCTCTTGAAATTCTTTGATCGGTAAGGAAGGTTACCATGAACACCATCGTCGTGACATACCTCGTTTACTTAGGCATCAGCATCGCTCTCACGGTGTGGGTCGCGCAGACGCTTCACAGCAACGGGCGCGTCTTTCTGGTTGACGTGTTCCAGGGCAACGAGGCTCTGGCCGATTCCGTAAACCACCTGCTGGTCGTTGGCTTCTACCTGATAAATCTTGGCTACGTGAGTCTGGCGCTCAAGCTGGGCTACGAAGTGAACAGCCCGCAGGCTGGAATCGAAGCGCTGTCGTGGAAGGTAGGGCTGGTCTTGCTCGTGCTGGGCGGGATGCACTTCTTCAACCTGTACATCTTCAGCCGCATACGACGCAGGCACACGGAGTTTCCTGAAAGCGACCCGATGCCAAGACCGGGCGCATACGCCGATTACGAACAGAGTTAATCGCGCGCTTGCGGGATTTAGTCCTGATCCAGCAGCTTTGTAGTGTTCTCTGTTACGCTCGGCGGCTGAATAATCTCTGCGGTTCTATGGCGCGTGGAGGTGAAATCAGCCGCCGGGACTGTTTGCTGCGGGGGCAGAGCATAGTCGCGCGGTGCGTCACCAAATTGCGGCGGACGATAAAGGTCTTGCGCCTGGGCCGTCTCTTCGCCGAAGAGTTGGAAGTAGAGTGTCCAGAATAGACCGATTATAAAGACCGTGAACGGGACGATGAGCGGGCCTGGCGAATCAGCTTCGACGCACAGAGCGAAGGCAAAGGGTAGCAGAAAGGCGCTGACGAACATTATCTTTGCGCCCTGTTTTATCCGACGTTTTTTCGCGCTGCTTCGTGGCGCTCGATTCGATTGTGGTTCGAGCGCGCCGTGCTTCAGCAGGTGTACTACCACGTCCAGCCTCAAGCCGCAGCGCGAGCAGAAGCGCACTTCATCGGAAACTTGCTGCTGGTTGCATCTGGGACAATACATCTGGGCTTTCGTCTCGACTTGCAGTTAAATTACGATACAGGCGACATACAGCCGCATTCCTTCTCTAAAGCCGAACGCACAATAATCACGTTAGCAGGCTACGACGCGAATCTAAAAAAAGTTCATGCTCCCCTACTGCTTATCTGTTCTGCGCGCCCGCGCTCAGAAGTTCTACGGCGCGGTCCAGCGCGCGGTCGCGGTGGGCTAAAAGGTCTCGGCGCTCAAGAGTGATCTTTTCGTCCGGCACGACGCCGACGCCTTCGAGCCGCACGCCATTAGCCGTGCGATAGTCCATCTCGCTCACGTCCAGTTGGCCGCCGTCTGGCAAGGTGTGCGCGCGGCGTATGGCAAGCACGCAGCCGCAGGTTTGCCCTCCCACAGTCATAGCCCGTCCCGCACGCTCCATCGCCGCGACGAAAATCTCTGCGGCACTGGATGTTCTTTCGCTGGTGATGATGACGAGCGGCGCGTCCGTACGAGTTATAGAGTCCGGGGATAAGAGCATGGCCGAGCGCGTGCGCGGCTCAAGCGCGACACGACCGGCGCGGTCTGTGAACTGGCCCAGACTGTTCCCGGCTGGCAGGAAGCCGGAAGCGATCTCCGTCATGGCTTCCGCATCGCCGCCGCCGTTGTTGCGAAGATCAAGTATCAGCCCTCGCGCATTGCTCAACTGTTCTTCGAGAGCGCGCATAAAGTCTCGCGCTATCACAGGGGTGAACGCGCTGAATTCTACTATCGAATAACCATTGCGCAATCGCTGAATGTGAAGTGCGGGTTCGCGCTCTACCCAACGGCGCGTGAGTTCCGTTTCTCTTCGTCGCCCGCGTCCATCCATCCACACGACTTTTACAACCGAGCCGGGCGCGCCGTCGAAAACGGCAGCCATCGCACGAAGGCGAGCCGCTGCAACTGTTGACGAGCCGCCCTGCTCATTCATCCTGCGCTCGAAGATTGTCAGGGCTGGCGTGCCGTCCAGACTCACTATCACGTCGCCTGCGCGCAAGCCTTCGCGCTCCGCCTGTGAATCGCGCTCGATTGAGACGACCGTAGGCTGACCCGCAACTTCGCGCACGGAGACGCCTACGCTTATAAATCGCGGTCGCTGCCAGTCAAACTTTTCGTCGGGCGCAAAGACTCGCGTGTGCGCGTCGTTAAGCATGCCGACCATGCGGCGCAGGATAGAGTAGAACTCTTTCTCGGTCTGGGCTTCGGCTGCCAGAGGACGAAACTGTTCGCGCTGCGCACGCCAGTCAACGCCGTGAAACGACGGGTCGTAGTAAAGATTCTGAATCGTCCACCACGCATCATCGAAAACTTCCAGACGCCCTTCGCGCGTCATTGTAGAGACTACGCCGGTGCGTGCCGCATGAGAAACAAAGGGAAAAGGGGAAGTGTGGAAGTGTGGAAAAGGCAGAAGCGCGAGCGCGAAGATTGAAGAGAGAACTACGTAGCGAAGAATGTAGAGACAGCTAGAGCGAAATCGCCTCGATCTATCTTTACCTTTTGCCCTTTTCCCCATTTCCTCTCTTTCCTCTTTTCTTTCACTGCTCTCTTGGCGGTTTGCGGAAATTGTAGCGCAGCAAGACTCTCATCGGTATGGCCTCGCCGTTTCGCGTTGCAGGACGAAAGTATAGCTGGTGAACTGTCGTGAGCGCGGATTCGTCCAACTCGTAACCGGCCCATCTTACGACTTCAGCCCTTGAGACGCTGCCGTCTGCGCCAACATCAACCAGCACGTCAACGACCGCTTCTACCTCCATCTGCGCAGCCGCCGCAGTGTACTGTGGGCGCAAACGACGATAAGGCATTGGAAGACGTAAGCCAGAGGCTGTTGCTGTCTCTTCCGTGTCCGGCGCTTCTTCAATCAAGGGCGCTGCGTGTGAAGCCGCAGACTCGCGCTCGCCTCTTTCACGCACCTCGGCGTCAAGAATAGAAACGGCATAAGCAGGCGCGCGACCTTTCAAGTGATTGAGCAATGCGCTCTCCGCTTCCTGCTGCGACGGCGCTTCAAAGTGTGGGCGCTCCCAAAGGATTAGCCTTCCCGTGCGTGCGCTTACAATGAAGATGGATGCGAAAGACTCATAATAGATTGCCCCGGTCGAAGGCCAGCGGCGAAGCGTATCGGCACGGCCTGTGATGAAGAAGTCGCAGCCCAGCGCCGCGCCTAGATTTCTGGCTTCCGCGAGCGTCATGTTGACCGAGCCACGATAGCCAACTCCCAGCGCAGCCGCACGCGCTTCATCTCTATCTTCGACGGAAAGCTGTGAAGCGGGCGAAAGCGCCGCAGATAATTTCGCCGAGACACGCGCGCCAGTCTCCACGTCACCGAAATCCAGCACGGCAACTCGTACGCCGTCTCTCGCCTGCGCTGCCCCGAAAGCGTTCGACAGCGTGCAGCAGATTAAGAGTGTAAGGGAAATTTGAAGGAGCTTTTTCATTAAATGAAGCGGCTGGCGCGCGGGCTGAAAATGAATCACTCACCGAAAGGGCTTTACTATTTCTCACCCGAAGCAACGAAAATGCTGATGCTTGCGCGCTCAGAGCCGCAGGTTGAATCAACCGTGCAAAGCTCGTTGATGTCGCCTACAGTGACGTTCTTCAAACCGGCTTGCTCGAACCAACTGCGAATATCTTCGCGCTTGAATCCGAGCCATCGGTCATGATGCTCCTCGCGCAGAAACTCGAAGTTGTGCTCGTCTGCGTCCGTGATGGTCAAACGACCCAGCGGCTTGAGAACACGAGCCATCTCAAGGATAGCTTCGGGCGGCGACTCGACGTGATGAAGATACATGTTAGCAAACACGTAGTCCATCGCGCCCGTGTGAAGCGGCAGATTTTCCGCCTCACCTCTGCGATATTCAATCCCGTCGAACGACGCAAACTTTTTCTTCATAGTCGCCAGCATCTCTTCCGACTGGTCAACGGCAACGACGCGCACGCCACGCCGCGCCAGTCCTTCTGTGATGAAACCTGTGCCTGCGCCGATGTCAGCCGCGACTGTTTCCGGCTGCACGTCGGCAACGGCGAAAGCTTTCTCGCGCACTCGCTCGGAAAAGAATTGCTCGCGCATCTCGTCCCAATCATTTGCAACTTCGTCGAAAAATTCTTTGCTGCTCATCTGAAACTTCCCTCTCAATCCTGAACCGCACGGAGCGGCGCTGCTTCAGTTCTTTATTCATGAAAGTGTCCAGAAAATTAAGAGCGCCGTCTCAATACCGTTTGCGCTCCTTATTATCTTCTCTCAACAATTTATCAATCATTAGCGCTCGTGGCGCTGCGCGGCGTCTCGGTCTGATGATAGAGCGAGTAGACCTCTTCTTTAACTTCCGGCGGGAAGCAGACGCGATGAAGTTGGTAGCGTTGCAGTCCGCGCACGGCTTCCGAGACTTCGCTTATCTCGCGTATGCGCGGGCGCGCGTAGCCGTCCTCAACGTAAATGCGCGCTTTCGCGTCCGCGCCATCTGCCGTGTAGTAAGAGTAATAGGGCACATCGCCTGCATGGTCTTCTATAAAATAGTATTCGGGTTGAAAACCCGCACGCTTCACCACGTCGCGCGCAGCCTCCAGAAAACTTTCGCGCTCGGTTTCAGGCATGTCAAGGTCAATAGCTTTGAAGAGCGCGCGGCCTATGAATCTGCGGGAGAGATCGCTCAGGAGCGAATCGCTTGATCGCTGCCATTGCTTGATGTGAAAGATGATGTCGGAGTCGTCCATTTCAAGATGCTCGGCAATCGTTAGGGGCTGGCGCAGCAGAACTTTGGAGAAGGCCGTGCCGGGCGCGCACCAGACCTCCTGACCCGATTCCAGAAGCTCAAGCGCTCGCCTGAGCGCAGAGCGCAGCACGGCTTCAGCCGAACGAAGCGTTCTATGAAAATAGACCTGGCGGAACATGTAGTAGCGCGCCTGCAAATATTCTTCGACGGCGTAGAGTCCGCGCGCGGCAACGTAGATGCGGTCGTTCTCTTCATCAATCTGGAGCGCGTTGATTATCCACTCAAGATCATAGATGCCGTATTTTGCGCCGGTCATCAAGGAATCGCGCAGCAGGTAATCCATGCGGTCAACATCTAGTTGGGACGATACAAGCTGAGCCAATGCCGCAGGCTTGAAGTTGCCTTCGATGATTGAGGCGACGCGCTCCGGCAGATCGTCCGAGTATGAGCGCAGCACCTGGCTGACTTCAGTCTCGCCGCTCAGAACGGCGCGCACAGTCCACGCCTCGTGATGAAATCCCAGCACCTTCTCCATCACGTGCGAGAAAGAGCCGTGCCCTATGTCGTGCAGGAGCGCAGCCGCGCGAGCCGCCGCGCGATCTTCTTCAGAAATTTTATACTGCGCCGCCAGACGATCAAGCACGCGCGTCATCAGGTGAAGCACGCCCAGAGAGTGTGTGAAGCGCGAATGCTCCGCGCCCTGATAAGTGTAGAGCGCCAGCCCCAACTGCTTGATGCGTCGCAGGCGTTGAAATTCACGCGCGTCAACAAGGCGCACCATCAACCGGCCCTCGTCCGTGTCCGTGCGAAGGCGAATGATGTTGTGAACGGGGTCGCGGTAGATTCTTTCCGACAATTCCCTTGAACCTTAGAAGCGAGAGAGGCTTTCAATCCCAGAGCGCGTGCGGTGGATAGTTTACCATCTCTTCTAGCTGTCAGACGAAAAGAAAGGGCGTCGAACCTGGAAAAGTCCAACGCCCTTTTCGTCTCAAATCTCAACGCGCGCTCGGTTAGAAATCTATGCGCGTGCCGATTTGCAGTGTGAAAGGAATACCGACGGGCGGGCCAAAGCCCGGACCGTAGAGAGAAGCAGGTTGCAGGAAAGTGCTTGAGCCTAGAACGCTCATACCGAGACGGTTGCCGAAGGCTAGATTCTCCGTATTGAACAGGTTGAAGAAATTCAAGTAGCCTTTCAGCCTCAAACGCTCGCCGATGCTGAACGACTTTTGCAGGCGCAGGTCAACATTGAAGTAGCGACCGCTGCGCTGCTCTATGCTGGAACCATTAACGACGAAGCCGCTGCGCAGGCTGTTAACAACGACCTGCCGGCAGCCCGGGGTCAACGTTCCGGGTGGCAGAGCCGTTCCGTTCAAAGATGCCTGCAAAACGGCCAGCGGATCGACGCCAGCGCAGATTCGGTCGTTAGTGCTGCGCCCGTCGCCGTCTAAATCCGTACCAGAGTTGGCCGAGTAGGGGCGCGCGGTGGCGAATTGCACAATGGGCGCAAGCTGGAAGCCGTAGGGCAGATCGAAGACGCCGCTTGCGACTATGCGGTGGCGCTCGTCTATGCGCGTTGGCCCAAACTCTTCAGGCAGGAACTGATTCTCAGGCGTGACGGCGACGCCGTTGCCGCTATAAGAGGCGGTAGGCAAACCGCCCCATGACTTCGAGCTAGAGAGTACGTAGCTCACAGAGAAAAGCGTTCGGCGCGTGCGCCGCCTGAGCGTCGTCGTCCAACTGTCGAAGCGCGAGCGGTTGTTGGACGAGAACATGTTTATCTGTTCAAGACGGCCTGCGCCCAGACCGGCCTGAACGAAAGCCTGATCAAAGTAGCGCGTGCTAGCCCCACGCACGCAACGCGCGCTGGCCGGGGTCGAGCCTGGGAACGTCGGATCGCAAATGTTACCGATGCGCGGATTGATATTGAGCACGCGCGGCTCGTGTATGCCTAGCGTGTGAACGAAATCTGTGGAGAGAACGTAATGGCTGCCAATCTGACCCTCGTAGCCTATAGAAAACTTCTGCACATACGGGTCACGCATCGTCGGATCGTTGATGCGACCGAAAGCCCCGAACTCCAGATCGGTGCCCGTAGCTCCCGCTACAGATGGCAGCGGGTCTGTTCCGAAGCGGAACGTCGAAAGCTGTCCGACGCCGACGGCGCTATTAACGCGCTGCAAAAGAGTCTGGTAGATGGTGTCGTGACTTTGTTGCAGAGAGAAGAGCGTCAGGTTCTGGAAGACCTGATCGTAGAAGATTCCGTAGCCGCCGCGTATTACAGAGTGCCCGTCGCCTCTCAGGTCGTAAGCGAAACCCAAGCGCGGCTGAAACTCCATCCAACTCGGAGTCGTGCGCGCAAGGTCTCCGCCGGTAATCGCCTGAGCGCGCGGATCGTTGAGCCTGCTCAAAATCCTCATCGTGCGATTGTTCGTCTGGTCAGTCAGAATGTGCATGTTCACATCCCAACGCACACCCAGGTTGAGCGTCAGGCGCGGCGTCATCCTGTAGTCGTCTTGCAGGTAGAAGGCCAGTTGGTGCATGGGCGGTTGAGTCGTATCGCCCGCGCCGCCGCTAAAATCTATCTCACTCACCGCGCCGGGTGTCGCAAACCCCTGCGGGTAACAACTCACCAGCAGAGTAGGTGTCGAGCCGGGGCAGTGAGATGAAGGTAGATTGTTGCGGATTGTGAGCGGGTTATCGAAGAAAAAGACCTGATACCCGTTTGCGCCGAAGAGGAAGAATCCGCCGAGGTCTGTGTGTATGTAGTTGCCGCCAAACTTCAGGCCATGCTTGCCCCACAGCAGAGAGAAGTCATCTCGAAACTGCAACTTTCTTTCGGTCGTCTCTTGTGGGACGTTGACGTTCGCGCCCGATTGAACTGAAGGGAATTGCAGGTTCGGCTGGTCAGTCACGCCCAGAATCTGGTTATGAAAATCTTGAAACTGGAACGAGAATACGTTCAGGCGCGAAGGGCTGAACGTGTAAGAGTGATTAAGGACGAAGCTGTGCAGGCGGTTGTTATTTGTATTGCCGCCCAGAATATCGGCAGGCTGCGTGATGTCGAACTGATCGTTAGGCGAATCGTTCTTCTGAAACGCATAGCGATAGAACATTGATTGTCGGCTGCTGATCGTGTGGTCGACCTTTACGGTGAGCAGCGTGTCGTTGTATGGCGTGGGGATAGTTGGCGTCGCCGTGATGCCCGGAATGGCTGCGATCTGAGCCAACTGGTCTGGCTGAAGCAGAAGATTCTGCCGCTCGCGGAAATGCTCAAGCGCGCCGAAGAAGAAGAACCTGTTCTTCACAATTGGCCCACCTATGGAGCCGCCATACTCTTGCCTGCTGTAGTTCGGCTTTGTGCTGCTGTTCTGCCTCTCAAAGAAATCTCTGGCACGCAGAGACTGGTTGCGGAAATTATAGAAGGCAGAGCCGTGCAGGTCGTTAGTGCCGGACTTGGTTACGACGTTAACCACGCCGCCCACAGAGCGCCCTTCCTCAGCCGTCCAGCGATGCTGCAAGACTTGAAACTCTTGAATGGATTCGTAAGCGAAATTCTGCAAAAGGCTGCCGACGACGTTATCCCGGTCATCGCCGCCGTCCACGTTGACGCTCAGTTGGCGACCGTCGCCGCCGCTGAAAGCGATGTTGCCTACGCGAGTCTTGGTCGGATCGAAGCTCCCTACGGACCTTGCTTCCGGCGCGATGACAGAGAGATTGGCAAACGTGCGGTTCAAAAGAGGAAGATTCTGAACTTCGACCGGGGTGATATTGGTTCCAAGTTCGGAGCGCGTGGTTTCTATGAGCGCGCCCTCCGTTGTCACTGTAACGGTTTCGTTAATCTGTCCCGGCTTCAACTCAACTGTGATAGTGGGGCGTGCGCCGACCGACACGTCGAAACCCTGCAACAGCGATTTGCTGAACCCTTGCGCCCCTACCGATATGTCATACTTTCCAGGCGGAAGCCCGGTGAGCGTGAAGCTGCCATCCTGATCTGTATTGGTTGTGCGCTCCTGTCCGGTGCTGCTGTTGCGCGCAGTCACGGTGGCGTTAGGCACGACACGTCCCTGTTGGTCAACGACGCGCCCGGTCACATCGCCCGTCGTCGTGACCTGCGCGAACGCAGTCAAGGCCAGCACAAAAGTCAAAACTAAAAAAGTAGCGAGGCTTGCAAGAACTCTATGTATGCGAGTCATGCGAATCGTCTCCCTTGCAGAACAGAGGTGAATGATTAAGAGCGGCTGGCCGTGATTATAGACCTGTTTGGTATTAGGGCAAGAGAATTTTACGGATTTGGGCCAAAAATTCTCGATAAAAATAGACGAGGCCGCAACCCTATTGATTGCGGCCTCCCTCTTTTGTGAGCTTAATCTTTGCGTTTCCAGAGTGAGACTAACTTTCTCGCTCTCTGACGTAAAGTGAGGAGAGCAAGCTAACTGACGTTGAAACCCAGCAGGTGACCCATCTTCTCCTTCTTCGTCCTCAGATACGCGGTCGCACATCGGGGCGGCTCGACTTCAATCGGCACGCGCTCCACTACAACCAGCCCTGCCTCTTCCATAGCCTGAATCTTCAGCGGGTTATTAGAGATCACGCGCACCTTGCACAGTCCCAGATCGAAGAGCACTTCCGCGCACTGGCGATACTGGCGCAGATCAACTGCCAGTCCCAATAGCTCGTTAGCCTCGACCGTATCCGCTCCCCCGTCCTGAAGCGCGTAGGCGCGAATCTTGTTGATGATGCCTATGCCGCGCCCTTCCTGCTGTTGATAGACGATTGCGCCGCGCCCCTCCTGTTCAATCAACTCCATGGCGCGATGAAGTTGCTGCCCGCAGTCGCACTTGATAGAGCCGAACACATCGCCCGTCAGACACTGCGAATGAATGCGCACGAGCGTAGGCACGTCGGGCTTCATCTCGCCTTTGTAGAGGGCGACGAATTCTTCGCCGCCCTCTGTCTTCGAGCGGTAACCGGCTATTCTGAATTCGCCAACCTCAGTCGGCAGCCGCGCGTCCGCCAATCGCTCGACCGTCAATTCCTGCCCGGCCCACGGACAACTTTCAACCTGTTCCTGTTTTAACACCATCGCTCCTCAAGAAATCACGTACTCTAAAAAATTCGGCGTCTCGGTTGCTTTTCAACGCCGTCGGGCGAGTTGACATCACTGTGCCGCCCGGTTGATTACGCACAAGCAAGGCGAAAAGAGATTGCCCTGTAATTATAGAAGCAAGCGGTTATATGCGACAAGCAACGCGAAAACATTGTAGGAAGCAATTGCCGTCATGCCGCACTGCGCGTTAAGATGCGTGCTGAAGTTCCTGCACGAAAAGTCTTCGGAGGTTGATGGCGGCTCTACACGGAATGTTCTCAGTGACTACCCGGCCTTTTGTAATAGTTAATGACCGAGAGACTGGATGACAATTCGACGCGGCGCAGCCCGTTGGAAGAGGACACGCAGGATGACTCGCTGCGCGGGCGCGAGCGCGAGCTGAGGCCGGCGCTGGTCTTCCTGCGCGGCGATTTGATGGCCGTGCCCATTCCGCTCGAACGCGATCAGGTGACGCTGGGGCGCGCTCTGGACGCGGATGTGCGCGTCAACGACGCGAAGGCTTCGCGCCTGCACGCGCGCATCAATGCCGAGTTGAATCAGGAAACGGGCGAGACGCGCTACCGCATACGCGACCTGAGTTCTACCAACGGCACTTATCTGAACGGCCAGTTGATCTCGGACGCTGTGCTTCAGGACGGCGACAAGATAGTGATAGGCGAGCACCTGTTTCGCTTCGACATGCTGGACGAGATTGACCGCGAATTCCAGCAGCAGATTCACCGCTTGCTTGCGCACGACGAATTGACCGGATTGCTCACCAGCAAATCCTTCTTCTCTGAGCTGAGGCGCGAGTCTGCGCGTGCCGAAATAGAGATGCGCCCTTTCTGCGTGCTGATGATGGACTTGGATTTTTTCAAACAGGTGAACGACACATACGGGCATCTGGTCGGCAGTCAGACTCTGGAAGATGTTGGTCTCGTCATCAAGCGCGCTCTTCGCGCAGGCGACGTTGGCGCGCGCGTTGGCGGCGAAGAGTTCGCGGCTTTCATGCTCGACGCTACTTACGCTCAAGGCTTGGTCGCGGCTGAGCGCGTGCGAGCGGCAATTGAAGATTACGGTTTCCTGACCACGCGACGCGACTCCGGCGAGGAAGAGAAGAAGTTTCAGATTACCATCAGTGTGGGCGTCGCATCTTTCCCTGACGATGCGCGCGACCCCATTCAACTTGTAGAGATGGCAGACTCTGCCCTCTACCGTGCCAAGCGCAGCGGTCGCAACCGCGTCTGCGCTTATCGAACGTCGCTGTCCATCACAGAAGATTTGACCAGCCTCCCTCGCAGAAGAGATTAAGGAACTGATGAAAAGCCCCGTCAGCGGCTAAATGTTTATAGTCGTAGATGCTGTTAAAGAGTCTAACATTCTGCTCCTGAACGGAGCAGGATTTAAAGGAACTGGTTGCTGGCTATAAACATATAGCTCCTAACGGAGCTATCTAGCGCTGAATTTTCAAACAGCTTCTAAGCTCGACTTTATCCATTTTGGAAACAGGGAACGTAAATAAAAGACTTAGCGTCCTGATTATGAGCGAGACTTTTTGAATGTCCTCTTTTTGACTGACATTCAAAAAGTCTGGTGTTGAAAACAAAAGACTTATGCCATCGGCATTTTGACGTTCTCAAAATGGATAAAGTCGAGCTAAGCCTGGGCGACACCACCAACGACGCCGGGCAGACCGTGCGCCGCACAAGAGACATTACGGGCGCGGTTGTGGAACTCACCCTGGACACCGCTGGCCGCGTGACGAACGCACGTGTCGTGAGCCAGGCCACAAATACTCCGCGATGAAATGAGTGTGGGAAAAGGGTAATAAGGTGAAAAGGTAGAGAGGGAGATGGCTTAATCTACAGATTGTCGTCTCCCTTCTTCCTTTTACTCTTTCCACCTCTTTCTTCTTCTTCCTTCATCCTTTTTTGCAACCCTACGAAGCCTGAAGCGTGTAAACGGGTGCGCCGCACGAAGACCGAAAGCTTTGTGCGGTTGCGCCTCTTTGGTGCTCGCGTGTATTCTTCTGAGTACCTGGTGAAAATCCCCGGCAAGCCGCCCCCGTCGCCAGTAACTCGGAGTTCGGAAGTTTTCTTAAAAGTGTCCGTCTCAAATCTAAATCTAGCAAGCCAGCCATTTCGCAACCGCGCGTTACCGTGGACGATCACAGCCATCGTTGCCATCGCTTCACTGGTCGCGCTCGTTCTCATAGTCCGCACAAGCCTCGATACCAACGCAAAGGCCGCAGTGGTTGAAACGGACGTTAACGCGCTACGCCAGCAAGCAAAGGTGCTTCAGGATCAGGCTTCACAGATAAGAGAGTCGCTCACGCCGGAGCAGCGCGTAATGCTGGATGCTGCGCACACGCTCGTTGACCGCAAACGCTTCTCATGGTCGCGTCTCTTCACAGACCTTGAAGCTACGCTGCCCGCGAACGTGCATGTCACGCGCATCAGCGTTCACGACGTTGCCGTGCGCGGCGGCCAGACTTACGCAGAGCTTGAATTAACCGTCGTGGGCAAGACGGCAGATGATGCAATCGGCGTTGTGGCCGAGATGGATCGCACAGGAGTCTTTCAGGCAGAGCCGCGCTCGCAGAATTTGCAGCGCGGGCGCGGTCAGAGCGGAACCGAGTTGACGCTCGATGTACGCTACACGCCGCGCGCAGGCGTAGCGCGCAGTGAGGGCAACGTTGCGGCTGCCAGCCAGCCTCCTGCGGCAAACGGAGGTGTGCGATGAGCGCGGCGCAGGGAAATGGAAACAATCGGGCGGGCACGCGCCGCGAAAAGATTCGCGTGCGCATAGAGCGCCTGCGCCGCTCGCGCCAGCGAAGCCACATCCTCGGCATACCGGAAATTGTAGGTCTTGCGTCTAGCGCGCTGCTTCTCTTAGCAGTAGTCTTCGCATATCTATACTTCCTCATGCCTGCGCGCACGCGCCTTATCAGCGCGCAGGACGAGCGCGACAAACTTCAGCATCTGATTCGGACTTCGACCGAAGGCGTAGAAGTTAGCAGCGACAGGCAGACCACGCTCGCAAAGATAACTGAGAGCCTTGAAGATTTCGAGGTGAATCATCTGGCGCAACGCACTGCCGGGCGAGTCGAACTGTTAGACAGATTGAATCAGCTTATCAAGGCGAACGGCCTTCGCAACACTTCCGGGCCGACCTACACGCCGCTCGAAGCGATTGACCCGAATGCGCCGAAGACTTCTCAATCAAGGACGGGTTCGGCGAAGTTGCAGAGCGTCTATCCGGGCATAGGCGTGAGCGTCACGGTCGAAGGACAGTACGCGAACCTGCGAAGATTCCTACGCGACATAGAGGCCAGCAATCAATTCATAGTCATCAACAGCGTGGAGCTTGAAAGCGTCGTTGACACGAACGCGCCCGGTCAGGCTCAGAGCGCATTGACCGGAGAAGACGGCACACCGCTCGCGCCCGGCACTCAAACGCCGCGCACCTCAGTGAGCCTGCGCGTAAACATGGCAGCTTACTTCCAGCGCGAGGCTGGTCAAACCGCCAGCGACGTTGGAGCGGCTACACCTTAAGAGAAATTTTTATGGCAGCGCTGGAAGGCAAATCACCTGCGGAACGCAACAAGATGATCGCGGCGATAGTTCTCGGCTCGGTTGCTCTACTTTCGCTCGGCTACATGTTCTTCGGCTCGAACCCTGCGCCGAAGAGGACGACCACAAACGCCAATACTCAAACGACGACAACGACGACGCAGACCACAGTACAAACGACCGGCATGCCCAGGCCGGAGGATGTGCGCAATAATCCTTTATCGCCGCCGGAGCCTGTTGTCTATACGCCGGCGGTTGCGGGCGCTCCTGAAGCCGGGCGCAATATCTTCGCTTACTACGTGAAGCCGACGCCCACGCCTACCCCGCAAAATGCTGAGACAATATCTACTCCAACTCCAACTCCAACTCCGCCTGTCCTGCTCGCTTCAGTTCAGCCGCAGCAAGTCTTCGCTCGCACGGGCGATTTCACGCTAACGGTCACGGGCGACAAATTCACACCGGCAACGCACATCTTCATCGGCGACACAGAAGTGCCTACAAAATTCGTCAGCCCGCAGCAGTTGACGGCAGACGTTCCCGGCGCGCTCATCTCCTTTGAAGGCTCGCGCCAGATAGTTGTGAAAACGACGGACGGCCAACTCTACTCGAATCCGCTGGCGCTCAACGTACAACAGCCGCCGCCGCCCAATTTCATGTTCGTAGGCATCATCGGCAAGGTGCATCACAACGACATTGCCGTCCTGAAAGAGAAGAACGGCACAGAACTGCTAAACGTACAGTTAGGCGACATCATAGGCGGGCATTATCGCGTCATCAGTATCTCCGAGCGTGAAGTTATAGTCACTGACACGAACCTGCGCAACGTCAAACATAAGCTGCCGTTCACAGGCGACAATTCGCGCACGCCGCAGCAGGGGCGTCCCGTAGTACGGGGCAACGAGGACGAAGACCCGGATGATCCGCAGTATTAAGAAAAGAGCCGGACTCGGCGCAAGTCAGCGGCGCGGCGAGCGCGGCTACACGCTCGTTGCGCTCATGGCGCTGATGACCATCATACTGCTCATGGTTATGGCAGCGGCGCCAAGCGCACGCCATCAATCGCAGCGCGAGCGCGAACAGGAAGCTATCTTCCGTGGCGAAGAGGTGGCCGATGCCATAGCCATTTACCTGCGCCGCTCCGGGCATCTGCCAAGCTCTATGGACGACTTGCTGGAAGGAGTTCCTGTCGGCGTTAAGAAGCTGAAGATTCTACGCGCAGAGGCCGCCGTTGATCCGCTCACAGGTCATGATTGGAAACTTGTAAGACAGACTGACCCGAACTTTCTTGAGTTCGAGCGCGCCGTAGCAACCTACGCCGGAGGCAGACTCCCGAACGCTCACGACCCCGCCGTGCAGGCGCTTCAACAGAGCGTCGCTGCGCAGATGGGAACGATACTCGATCTGGAAACATCCAAGCCGACTTCATGTCACGAAGATACTGATGAAAATGCTACAGGGCCATTTCTTGGTGTCACAAGTCGTAGCGAATGCAGTTCGATCATCGCCTACTACGGTATAGAGCGACACGATCAATGGGTCTTCACACCTCTCTTCAGATGACGCGCGCACGAGAGCGCGCCATAAGAGTAAAAATAAATTTTCAATCTCATACTTCACTCCAAAACAAACTGCGCAATACATCATTAACGGAGTCGCGCTCCGTGCAAATTACGAATTGCTCGCTCACGCATCACACAGAACAGCCTGAGCCGAATGAAAAATTTTTTCAAAAGTTATTGACATCTTAACGCTTTGAGTTTATATACCAACATGTTGTGCGCCGCTTACACTAGGCCACAAGAGAAAATTCAGTACAGCATCTTGTGGTCGCAACCAAAGTAAAAAGGAGCAGCAAAAACTATGGCAACTAAAAAAGGTGGAAAGAAAGCAGCAAAGGGTGGAGCGAAAAAAGGCGGAGCCAAGAAGGGCGGAGCCAAGAAGGGCGGAGCCAAGAAGAGGTAAGTCAACTTCTCCGCATGGCGGAGAAGACTCGCTAGCAACAACAACTTTTCCAGGGCGCACACAAAAAACTTTGGCCTCAGCGGCCTTTAATAAAGGGAACGGCAAGTCTTTCGGAAACGAAGCGAGCCGTTCCTCTTCTTTTTGTTTGCGCGAATGCTTATAGCTTCGCTATAAGAGTTTCAAGTTTAAGGTTTCAATTAACAACGCACATCAAGCTTGAACCCTTCAACTTGAAATTTTTCGAGGAGGATGTTTGTGAGAGGCGAAAGAGATGAGAGGCCGTGGGGTAGCTACGAAGTTTTGGAAGAGAGCGAGGGGTACAAAGTCAAAAGGCTTGAGGTCAAGCCTGGCGCACGCCTGAGCCTTCAGCGCCACTCGCGCCGGGGCGAGCATTGGGTAGTGGTCGCAGGGCTGGCCGACGTTGTATGCGGCGAGCGCGAGCTCCGCCTGCGCGCAGGCGAACACATACACATCCCGCCCGAAACCAACCATCGCCTCGGCAACTCCTCAGACCAGCCTCTCACTTTAATCGAAGTACAACTCGGCGACTACCTCGGCGAAGACGACATCATCCGCCTCGCAGACGATTATAAGAGAGTGATAAGTGATGAGTGATAAGTGATAAGAAAGAGATTTGCTTTTCTCTTATCACTCATCACTCATCACTTATCACTCTCTTATGGTCTGCGTTGCTCTGGTAGAACCTGAGATTCCGCCGAACACCGGGAATGTGGCGCGGCTGTGCGCGGCTACGCGAACGCCGCTGCATGTTGTCGGGGTGACGGGATTTCGTATGGATGATCGCGCGGTGCGTCGCGCGGGGTTGGATTACTGGCCTCATGTGGAGCTTCATCGCCATCGCGACATAGAAGAACTCTGGACAGCGTTGCCCGTAGCGCGTTTCGTTTACCTGACGACGAAGGCCGAGAGATCGTACACAGAATGGCAGTTTGGCATGAACGATTGTCTGGTCTTTGGACGTGAGACGCGGGGGCTTCCCGAAGACTTACTGCGCGCTAACTGGGAAAGATGCATAACGATCCCTATGCTCAACCCGGACGTGCGCAGCCTTAATTTAGCGACTTCGGTCTCCATTGTGCTGTATGAAGCGCTCAGGCAACTTGGCGCTCTGCGTTAGAAGAGAATAGATAAAGTTTCGCTCTTAAGCATTAAAGCGTAATAATGAAAATCGTGCTGGCCGGTATTCGTTCTTCCCGGTTCTACTCTACAACCACAGGTTCTCTAAATCTTCTACAGCCTGGCTTCGATTTCTCCTTTTGCTCTTAAGAAGCCCACGCTCTCGAATAGCTCAACACATCTCTACATGGTAAAATAAGCGGTTTCGTTGAATGCGAAAAATTTCATCCACTTAATCTATAAGAGAGCAATCATGGCTGAAGATAGAAGAGACATACGCAACATAGCAATCATAGCGCACGTTGATCACGGCAAGACCACGCTGGTTGATGCCATGCTCAAACAGTCGGGTACGTTCCGCGAAAACGAGCAGGTCAGAGATCGCGTGATGGATTCGATGGATTTGGAGCGCGAGCGCGGCATCACCATCATGGCTAAGAACACATCCGTTCATTACCGCGATGTGAAGATAAACATTGTGGACACGCCGGGGCACGCGGACTTCGGAGGCGAGGTCGAGCGCGTGCTGAAGATGGTTGACGGCGTAATGCTGCTGGTTGACGCTGCGGAAGGGTGTCTTCCGCAGACTCGCTTCGTGCTCAGAAAAGCTCTGGAAGCGCGCCTGCCTGCCATTGCGGTCGTTAACAAGATTGACCGTCAGGACGCGCGCCCCGCAGAGGTCGTTGACGAAATCTACGAACTGTTCCTTGACCTTGATGCAACGGAAGACCAGATAGAGTTTCCTATTCTCTACGCGGTCTCGCGCGACGGGGTGGCGAAGAAAAATCTTGAGGACGAAAGCCGTAGCTTGCGGCCATTGTTTGACCAGATAGTCGAGACCATCCCTGCGCCGCGAGCGGTGCGCGACGATTCGCTGCAACTGCTCGTAGCGAATCTGGATTACGACTCTTACGTCGGACGCCTGGCTATCGGGCGAATTTTTTCGGGTGAGATTAAGGTCGGGGATACGGTGGCTATTGTCAAACGCGACCGCTCCGTCGAGAAGACGCGCGTCTCGCAACTCTACGCCTTCGAGGGATTGAAGCGGCAATCGGTCGAGAGCGCGCGGATGGGCGAAATAGTTGCGCTCGCCGGTATCGAAGAGATTGAGATAGGCGAGACCATAACGACTGCGGACAACCCGCAGCCGCTTCCCACGATTGCCGTTGACGAGCCTACTATCTCCATGATCTTCAGCGTGAACAATTCAACGTTTGCGGGCACTGAGGGCAAGTTCGTCACGTCTCGTCAGATTAAGGTGCGTCTGGATAGAGAGACGCTTGGCAACGTTGCGATTCGCGTGGAGCAGATGGAGTCGCCTGACCAGTTCAAGGTTTCGGGTCGAGGTGAATTGCAGCTTGCAATCCTGATAGAGATGATGCGGCGCGAGGGCTACGAGCTTCAGGTCTCAAAACCTGAAGTCATCACGCGCAGCGAGCAGGGAAAAGTTCTTGAACCGATTGAGCAGGTCGTAGTTGATTGCCCGGACGAATTCATTGGTGTCGTGACCGAAGCGATGGGGCGGCGCAAAGGGCAGATGACGAAGATGGTCAATCACGGCACGGGGCGCGTTCGCATGGAGTTTGAGACTCCTTCGCGCGGCCTCATAGGTTTTCGCGGCGAGTTCCTGACAGAGACAAAGGGAACGGGGCTTCTCAACACTATATTCCTGCGCTGGGGTGAATGGCTGGGCGCGATGCGCGGGCGCTCCACAGGATCGCTCGTTGCAGACCGCCTCGGCGAGACGACGACCTACGCGCTTTTCAACTTGCAGGAGCGCGGCACGCTCTTCATTCGACCGGGAACGCGCGTCTATGAAGGGATGATAGTCGGCGAGAACGCGCGCTCGGTTGATCTGGACGTGAACGCAGTGAAGGAGAAGAAGCTGACGAACATGCGAGCCTCAAGTGCCGACGAAGCTATGCGTCTAGTGCCAGTTAAAGACCTTTCGCTCGAACAGGCGCTCGAATTCATAGCAGACGACGAACTGGTCGAAGTAACGCCGCAATCAATTCGATTGAGAAAGCGTGTCTTGCGCTCGAACGAGCGACCGAAGAAGAAAGAGTAGCAGGGGCAAAGGATAAATCTTCTGCCAGCGTTGAATCGGTAAACGCAACTCGAACTTTTATAAATCAGGAGCAGAGAGCTTGTCCTCTGCCCTTATCGGCTAATGCTGATAATCAAGATGCGAGTTCGTCAATTCACTTAACGGGCTGAAGACTTATCCCTGTTCCTGCAAATCATCATCTTCTTCTTCGTCATTCGGATCATAAATCTCGTATCCCGTCGCATCGTCGTAGTAATAACTTCCGCTCTCTTCCTGCTGTGAGGATTCCTCATCGGGCTGCGGCGATTCATCCTCTTTCGTTGTATTATCTCTGCGCTCGCTCATAGCGCGTCTCCATTCGGAATTGAAGTAGTGAAACTCAGTCTCAGCCGATTTTGTGCATAAATTTGTCGCGCACAGAATCATAAAATCATTTCAGAAAGAGTGGAAGTCATGTCGAAAACTTTCCGCACCTCTTCAATCATAGTTTTAGCGTTTCTGGTCTTCAGCCAACTCTCTTTCGCGCAAGGCACAGCGACGCTCACCGTGCGAGACATTATGGCAGAGCCTTCGATTGCGGGTATGCGACCGGAAGGCGAAAAGCTCTCGCCGGATGGCGAGTGGGTCGCGTATCTATGGAGCGCCACAGGGCGCGAGCCGCGAGACCTCTATCTGGTTTCGACGCGCGGCAACGAGCCAAAGATTCTTGTTCATGCTGTTGACACGCCGCAGGAGACTCGCCCTTCCGGAACGGAGACGCAAGACGAGGCGCGAACCACAGAGAGAAGGGAAGAGCGTGTGATGCAGCGAGACGCAGCGCAAACTGCGCGCGAGCAGAGCGTGAGCGGCATTGACTGGTCGCCGGATTCGCGACGCCTGCTCTTCTCGAAGACCAACGACCTTTACATCGTAAACCGCGACGGCACGGGCTTAAGACGCTTGACGCGAACTGCGGCGGCAGAAAGCGGCGCGCGATGGCTACAGGATTCGCACCGCATACTCTATCAATCGGGCGGAAATCTTTTCGTAGTTAACGTGGACGAGACCGCGCTCGTTCAACTCACGCGCGAAGGCGGCGCTGCTGCGGGTGGACGAAGCGAGGGGAGCGCTGCGGCTGCCAGCGGCATGGCCGTTTTCGGCTCGCAGGCTTCCGAAGACGGAGCGCGTGTAGCTTATGTCGTCTCCGACACTTCAAAACAGCGCGCGCTGTTTGTGCCGGACTACACGGGCGACTTCGTGACTGCGCCTACGGTGCGCAGAGGCTGGAGCGAGCAAAGGATTCAAGTGGTCAATAGCGACGGAAGCTCTGAGCGAGCAGTCATAGTAAAATTGCCTGCGGCGGAAGGCGCTTCCTACATACGCGGGTTCGACTGGACGCCGGACAGCGCATCTCTCATCATTGACCGCATTGACCGCGACACAAAGCGACGCCGGATTTTCGTTGCGAACGCTATGGACGGCACGGCCAAACTCATTCAGGAAGAGACAGACCCGAAGTGGGTGGCATCGCTCTCTCGCTTCATAGAGGTCTCGCCCAAAGGCGATCAGCTTTTCTTCACATCAGAACAGAGCGGCTTCAATCACATCTACCTTCTGCCGCTTAAATCTGTAAGCACGGGCGCGCAAGGCAACAGCCTTCCTGTGCCTGTGCCGGTCACTAGCGGCGCGTGGGAGGTCAGTTGGGCCAAGTGGATGCCGGGCGGCGAGCAGATCATCTACTCTTCTACGCAAACATCAACGGCTGAGCGCCACTTCTTCGTTTACGACACGCGCTCGAACAAGACAGAGCCTCTGCGCACAGCGCCGGGCATGAACACAGACCCGCAGCTTTCCCATGACGGGCGCATGCTCCTTTATCAACATTCGGAGTGGAACGCGCCGAACGATTTTTACTCGCTGCGCGTCTGCCCAGGCTGCCGCAACGTTCCCGCTCCGCAACGTCTGACCGACACAGTGCCCGCGCGATTCAAACAGATTCAGTGGACGCGACCGGAATTTCTTGAGTTCAAGGCGCAAGACGGAAAGATGGTGAAAGCTCGCGTTTATCTGCCGCCAAATTTCTCTAAGACCAGCAAGTACCCGGCTGTCGTCTTCGTTCACGGCGCTGGCTACCTTCAGAACATAATCAACGGCTGGAACAACTACTACCGCGAACTCATGTTCAATCACATATTGACCCAGCGCGGTTACGTTGTGCTTGATATTGATTACAGAGGCTCTGCGGGCTACGGGCGCGACTGGCGCACGGACGTTTACGATTTTCTGGGCGGGCTGGATTTTCAAGACCATCTGGACGGAATTGATTACATAGTGCAGAACTACTCGGTTGATCCCGCGCGCGTAGGAATGTACGGCGGAAGCTACGGCGGCTTCATGGCGGAGATGGCCGCCATGCGCGCGCCCGAACATATAGCCTGCGCCGCAGCGCTTCGTCCCGTCGCGGACTGGAGAAACTATTTCGCGTCGTCTCCGGTTTACACGACCGAGCGGCTGGGCTTTCCAGATCGAAACGCCGAAAGCTATCGCAGAAGCTCGCCCATCTCTTACGCGGATCAGTTGAAGCGACCGCTTCTAATACTGCACGGCATGGTTGATGACAACGTGCATTTTCAAGACACGGCTCAACTGGTTCAAAAACTGATTGAGCTTGGCAAGACCGAATATTTTGAAGTGATGTTCTACCCGCGCGAGAATCATACGTTCACGCGAGCGGAAAGCTGGACGGACGAATATGAAAGAATCCTGCGCTTCTTCGACGCTCATTTGCAGCCGTCGAACAGAAGATGAAAGGCGCGCTCATCTGTAGCCATGAGGTCTAGCTTCAAGCTTCCAAAACTTTACCCTGTAACGGACACGCGCCTGTCGGGTCTCTCGCACGCCGAGCAGGTCGAGCGATTGAGCGAGGGCGGCGCTACTCTCATTCAACTGCGCGAGAAATTTTCCTCGCCGAAAGATTTTTACACTGAGGCTAAAGAGGCTCTGCTGGTTGCGCGCACTCGCGGCGTGCGTCTTATCGTTAACGACCGAGTTGATATTGCGCTCGCCCTGCGTGCCGACGGCGTTCATCTTGGACAGACAGACCTTCCGCCCGCAGCCGCACGAAACATTCTGGGCGACGATGCTATCATTGGCTTCTCAACTCACAACATAGAACAGGCCAGGGAAGCCGCGCGAATGCCCGTTGACTACATAGCTATTGGCCCGATCTTCACCACAACTACGAAGGAGAAACATGACCCTGTAGTTGGCCTGGAAGGATTACTGAAAGTGCGTGCGGCGGTCGGCTCGATGCCACTGGTTGCGATAGGCGGCATCAGCCGCGAGACAGCCCACGCGGTGCTCGCAGCAGGGGCGAACTCGATTGCAGCCATAAGCCTCTTATTAAGAGAGCCTCATTCCATAGCCTGCGACGTGCGTGAGCTTCTATCCTCTCTTTAGTTCGACTTAAGCGGCTACACAGCCGCAACTTTTCTTCGTTATGTCAAACCGGCAGATCTTTTTAGCTCTAAACATATGAAACGTAAGGTATAACAAATTTTGCTTGCGTTTATCGGGATAATACGCGAGAATGCTTCAGGCGCTTCCTGTGAGTTGCAAGAAGCGCCTTTCCGCAATTTCGATTTTGTGGCCTCGCCTTCCGGCCCTTTCTCTTTCCGCCCGCTTCCCCTGTGATGGAGTTTCGCAACGCATGAGCTATTTCGACCTGCCGCCAATCATCGAGCGCATGCTGTTCGTCTCGGACAAGATCAGTGACCTGAATTTCAGTGTGGGCCAATTGCCACAGGTCGAGATCAACGGAAAGCTTACTCCTGTTCAGCCTCTGGGTTTGCAGAAGCTCACTCCGTTCCAGACCGAATTAATCGCCATGACGCTGATGCGCGGTCACCCCGACGCAGCCGAGCGGTTGGCCCACACGGGCACGGCTGACCTCTCCTACAGTCTTCCTTCGCGCGCACGCTTTCGCGTCAACATCTTTCAGCAGCGCAACACCTACTCCATAGTCATGCGCGTGATTCCGACAGACATGCCCACGATTAAAATTCTGGGTCTGCCGCCGCAGATGGCGGAGGCTGCGGAACTGCGAAACGGCATAGTCCTGCTGACAGGCCCTACAGGCTCTGGCAAATCTTCAACGCTCGCTGCCATCATTGACCTTATCAACGAGACGAAGCACTACCACATCGTCACCATTGAAGACCCCATAGAGTTCATACACCAGCACAAGAATTCAACTATCAACCAGCGCGAAGTAGGCTCTGATACGAAAGATTTTCCCTCGGCTCTGCGCGCGGCGTTGCGACAGGCTCCGAAGGTTATACTTATAGGCGAGATGCGCGACTACGAGACGACTGAAATCGCGCTCGAAGCCGCCGAGACAGGACATCTGGTTTTCTCCACGCTGCATACGATTGACGCCTCGAAAACGGTTGACCGCATCATTGGGCTTTATCCGAAGAACGAAGAGGCTGTGATACGCACACGCCTTGCTCAGACCTTCCGCTACATCATCTCGCAGCGCCTTATACCGCGCGCGGACGGGCGCGGGCGCGTCGCCGCCGTGGAGATTCTCAAATCAACGCCGCGAACGCGCGAGTACATAGAGGATGGCGAGTTGGAGGAGGGCAAGACCCTGCTCGACGCCATGCGCGACGGGAAGTTTGAAGGCATGCAGGACTTCGATAGCGTGATACGCGAGATGATAGAGAAAAAGGTCGTTACGATAGAAGATGGCTTAGCCTTCGCCACAAATCAGAACAACTTGCTGCTCAAGCTCAAGGGACTTTCGTCATCAGAGGATTTCATACGCGCCGAGACGGCAGCCGCAGGCGCGCCTCATGAGACGTTGCCCGAAGTAGAATCCATGCTGAGTATGATTGATTAACAGTCTAAGAGTCTGGAGTCTGAAGTCTAGAGTCAAAAACAGCTTTCGGCTTTTGACATCGGACTTCAGACTCCCAGACTCCAGACTCCAGACTTAATCCTATGCTTCTTGTTTGTTCCACATGTACCACGCGATTGCAGCTAGACGACGCTAAGATTCCGTCGCGTCCCTTTACTGTGCGCTGCCCTAAGTGCCAGACGATCATCAACGGGCAGCCGCAGGCAGCCGCATCCGGCGATCAGAGCGCGTTGGACGTGGGCGATTCGTCCTCGCTCTTGCAGCAGCAATTCAAACAGCCTACGCCCGCCAGAGCATACAGGCCGGATGGCGGCGTGGAGGAGAAAATTTCGCCTTTCGGGGCAGACAACCCGGCAGCGCATCAGGGCGAGCTTTTGCAGGTGCTGGCAGCGCTTCTTCAGCGCGGCGCGACCACGGCAGAACCTGTGCGTAGCGAAGCAAGGCTCTCCTGGGAGCGACGCCGCTTGCTGATTTGCGTGACGCCTGCGCGACGCGAAGCGGTTGCGAAAGTTCTTGCCGACAGCGAGTACGATGTGTTCATTGCTGAAGATATTGCGCAGGCGATTGAGAGTTTGCGCCATGAGCACATGGACATAGTGCTTCTCGACCCGGAATTCGACTCGGCAGAGCAGGGCGCGGCCTTCGTCATGCGGGAGGTCAACCTGCTACGACCCGCAGAGCGCCGCCGCCTCTTCTTCATGCAGTTCTCGGCGGCAGCGCGCACGCTGGACATGCATCAAGCCTTCCTTCACAACTTCAACCTCGTGGTTAATACAGGCGACATCGAGAATCTACCGCACGCGCTCGAACGCTCCCTTCGCGATTACAACGACCTTTACCGCGACTTCAACAGGGCGATGAACGTAGCAGACCTTTGAAGCGCCGCTAACAGTTTGTGTTGACGCTTGCCGGACGTGGCCTGTAATCTTGTTGCTCGCGTCCGGCAAAATTTTTCTCCAAACGTTTTGGTCATGGCACAGGCTGAGGTGACAAGAGAGGCGCAAAGGAGCGCGAAAGGGCACTCGCATACGCACGAGCACGGGCGTGCCGCGCGCAGCCGACGCAGCCTGACTGTTGTGCTTCTGCTCACGGCGCTTTACATGGTGGCCGAAGCAGTGGGCGGATGGTACACGCGCTCGCTCGCTCTTTCCGCCGACGCCGGGCACATGCTCGCTGACGTGGCTGCGCTCAGTCTGGCGCTGATGGCCGTGTGGTTCGGCTCGCGCCCTGCGACCTCAAAGAAAACTTTCGGCTATCACCGGCTGGAAATCCTCGCGGCGCTCATAAACGGCGTGGCGCTCGTCGTCATATCGCTGTACATCTTCTACCAGGCTTACGAGCGTTGGTCGCACCCGCCGGAAGTTGACAGCAACGTGATGGTGATAATCGCGTTCGGCGGTCTTCTTGTTAACGTCGTCTGCGCGTGGATGCTGCATGGCGACCACCACGACGATTTGAATGTGCGCGGCGCGTGGCTGCATATCATAGGCGACGCTCTAGGCTCTGTCGGAGCTATAACTGCGGGCGCGCTGATGTCTCTTTATGGCTGGTACACGGCAGACCCGTTGTTCAGCGTCATCATATGCCTGCTCATCATCTGGAGCAGTTGGAATCTGATACGCGAGTCAACAAACGTGCTGCTGGAAGGCACGCCCGCCCATATCAACCTGGCGGCGGTCGAGGATGCAATACTGGAAACCGACGGCGTGCGGGACGTTCATGATCTTCACGTGTGGACTATAACTTCGGGGCGCGATGCGCTGAGCGCGCACGTCATACACATGGAATCAATCGCACAGCCGGACTTGCTGCGCGAGTTGCGCGCGAAATTGCACGACCGTTTCGGCGTTGACCACCTGACGATACAGATGGAGACGCCGGATTTCGACGACGACACGTTCCACTTCTGCCATGCCGGAACTGCGTGCTTCCGCTCGACTAGAGAGTGAAGAACAGTTTTCAGTTTTAAGTAAAAGCAAACATCTGAAAACTAAAAACTGAAAACTAAAAACTGCTTTATGGAAATCAGTCTCTTGCTCACACTTGATTTGCGAGAGCAGGCCGCTTTGCAGGCGGCGCTGGTGACGCACGGCGCGCCGGATTGTCTGGTGACGCTGGCGCTGACGGGCGCGTGCCGCATTCAATCGCTGGAGGAAGCCAAGAAGCTGCGGCGCTGGCTGGCGGACGCGCGCGCGGCTGGCAAGACGGATTTCGTCTCGCTCAATGTCATAGAGCGGGAACTGATTCGGTTCGGCGTATAAGAGTCTGAAGAGTAGTGGGCTACATTGAAAATAAGAGGCCGTCAAGCATTGGCTCTTAGTCTCGAAATATGACACTGCCGTCAGAAGACATAGATTGCTTTTGACAAATTGCCTCCAGACTCTGAGACTCCAGACTTCAGACTTTTATGATTGAGCTTGGGTATGGGCGCGAAAAGTTTCCGTTCGTTTACGATGAAGGGCGTTTTCAATTGCTCGCGCCGGAAGCAAGCGACGAACGCCCTCTGTCGGACATAGAGATAATCGAAGCGATTGACTCGCCGGTTGATTCTCCGCCTCTTGACGAGATCATTCAGCCGGGAGAGTCTGTTCTCATAGTCGTTTCGGATGCGACGCGCGCTACGGCTAGCTCCCAGATTGTCAACCTGCTCGTGCGCAGACTCGTCCAATCGGGAGTCTCGCCCCGCGACATACACGTTATCTTTGCCACAGGCATTCACCGCCCGGTCACGCCAGAAGAGAAGATAGAGCTTCTAACGCCTTTCGTCGCGCAGAGACTCAGGACGCTGAATCACGATACGAACAATCCTGCCGAGATGCTCAGCCTGGGCCAGACGGAGCGCGGCACATCCATTGAAATCAACCGCGCTCTCAAAGAGCACGACCACATCATACTCACAGGCGGGATTGCCTTTCATTACTTCGCAGGTTTTACGGGCGGGCGCAAGAGCATCTGTCCGGGGCTGGCTTCGGCGCAAACGGTTCGCGCAACGCACATGCTCGCGCTGGATTTCGAGACTGGCGGCAGGCGCGCGGGCGTAGGCACGGGGCTTCTCGAAGGGAATGCTGTTCACGAGGAGTGCGAGCGCATAGCGGCTGAGGTCGCGCCGTCGTTTTTAATCAACGCGATTGTTGACGAACGGGGGCGAGCCGTGCGTCTCTTCGCGGGTGATTGGCGCGCAGGCTTCCGCTCGGCTTGCGAATTCTACGCGCGTGCGCATTCCGTGAAGATAGAAGAGAAGCGAGAGTTGGTCGTGGCAAGTTGCGGCGGCGCGCCGTATGACATCAATCTCATTCAGGCGCACAAGACGCTGGAGATGGCCGCGCACGCTTGCTCAGATGGCGGCACGATTATACTGCTGGCCGAGTGCGCGGACGGATTCGGGCGCGCAGATTTTCCAAAATGGTTCGAGGAGAGAGATTCGCGCGCTCTGGCCGAGCGTCTGCGCAAAGAGTATGAAGTGAACGGGCAGACCGCCTGGTCGCTCCTGACGAAGACGGAAGCGTTCCGCGTTCACCTGATTTCTGCGCTGGACGAAGACGTAGTAAGAAAGATGCGAATGACGCCCGCGCGAAGCGTTGAGGAAGTCTTATTGCGTAAAGATGCGGGCGCGACCGCTTACGTCATGCCGCGCGGAGCTTCAGTGCTGCCGGTGGTCGGCTAAAAATTTTCCCGAAAGAATGTTGATTGTGGCAGCGCTCTCGAACTACAATCCGCCTCGCATTGTGTAGATCAAAGGTAGGAGACCAGAATCTGGTGAGAAGAAAAATTTTTGTGATGTGCGCGGCGCTTCTGACGTGCTGCGCCGTGAGCGTTCGCGCGCAGCAGCAGCAGGCGCAAGTTAATCAGACGGAGCAGACCGTTGAACTCAGCGCGCGCGCAACGGCTTTCGATCAGCAGGGGGCAGCGGCCATAGCCGGGACGCTTCGCACGACAGACCTGCACGGCTCGCAGGACGCGCCTGTGCGAAATGTACGGCTCGTTTTAGAGAACGTAGGCCAGAGTTTCTATAACTACGTCTCTGGCTGGGCCACCTTTTACGATGCGTCGGGTGTGCGATGCGGCGAAGGGTTGTTCAAGGTGGACGCGCTCGCGCCCGGTGAATCTTCGGAGACGGACGCGCCGGGCTTGCGCTTGACCTGCGCGCCCGCGCGCTGGCGCATAGTAGCCACTAATCTTCTAACGCGCGTAGGCGACACGGCCAAACCGAATCAGCCCGCGCCGCCGCCAGAGACGCCCGCGCAAGCGACTTCACCCGTTCAGACTGCGCCCGCGTTCGTCACGGTCACGGTTGACGGGCACGATTATCAAGTGCCTATGAACAGCACGCTGGAAGTTCCCGTCAGACGCAAGGGAGGCCGCGTCAAAGTCACCGTGCGTTCCGCTCCGCAATGACGAGCGGCGGCGCGAGTTTAAAGACCACGTTGTAGCGTGATGGATAAGCATACCGTTGGAAAGCTGGTGTGGTGTGGCTTGATGGTATGCTGCATCCTGGCCTTCTATTCAAACTGTAAAGCGTTGGCTGACGGTGAAATCAGTTACAGCCGCACAGGCTCTTTTCAGTCCAAGATGATCAGGAGGCAAGACAATCCCGCAAGATTCAAAGCATTCATGATTGGCTCGTTTTTTCTGAACGCAGTCTTCTTCATCTTCCTGATACTTTTCGGAATCGTAGCTTTCTTCTGGTCATAAGCATCCTCTGTCAGTACCGCAGGCGGTACTGACCTGAGCTATACGCAACCCGATATAATTCGCAGGCTGTGCGTGTGAAGACGCAAAAGAGTTATACCCTTCAGGTTTTGATTCTCTGGCGCTTGACCGCAACGGTTATAGCGGCCTAGCATGCATTCAGAATCAATCAAGCCCCCGAATTAAAAGAACGTAAGGTTGGAATCTGGAGGTGTCTGATGGTGGACGAAAGCAAGAAGTGTAAGCATCCGAGTTGCGACTGCACAGTGTCGGGCGACGACGATTACTGTAGTGAATACTGCCGCGAAGCGCGCGACCTGACGGAGATTGGCTGCGGCTGCGAGCATCCATCCTGTCGTTGAAAAGCATGGATGAGGAAAAGCCGTGAATAGTGGGCGGTAGGGAAAATCAACATTGAACATAAAGAGGCGGCGATGCGAAGCTTTCTACTTCCGCATCGCCGTTTCTCTTTGTGAATCGAAGCGGCGGGGCAAGCCCGCTACGGATGAATCCGCGCCGGTGAGTTTCGTGTTAAAGTAGTAGCACAAAAAAGATGAGTCTCTTCAGCGACAGCATTTCAACTCATAGAAGAGCGCGGACGGCTGCGTCTGATGCGCGAGTCGTGGCGCGCCTGCGCGAGATAGTGGGCGCGCAGAATGTTCTGGTTGATCCCGAAAAGGTAGAACCTTATGCGCAGGATGCCATCAAAGAGAAATTTCCGCCAGAGGCTGTTGTGCTGCCGCGCACTGCCGACGAAATCTCCGCTGTCATGCTGCTTGCGAATCAGGAGCGCTTTCCGGTTACAGCGCGAGGCGGTGGCGTGGGCTACACAGGGGGCGCTGTGCCTGTAGAAGGCGGCGTCGTCATAGGCACAGACCGTATGAACGAGATTAAGGAGATTAGCGCGGACGATCTCTACGCAGTGGTCGAGCCGGGCGTGACGACCTACGCGCTTCAACAGTCCGTAGAAGCGCACGGACTTTTCTATCCGCCCGACCCGGCCTCTTACAAAAATTCTTACATTGGCGGAAACATTGCGGAGAACGCTGGCGGTATGCGCTCTGCGAAGTACGGTGTGACGAAAAATTACGTGCTTGGTCTGGAAGTGGTGACGCCTACGGGCGAGATCATACGAACTGGAGGGAAGACGAGCAAGAACGTCGTGGGTTTTGATTTGACGGGATTGATGTGCGGCTCGGAAGGGATGCTCGGCATCATCACAGAGGCGACGCTGAAGCTGTTGCCTCTGCCCGAAGCCACAGCAACCTTGCGCGCGACGTTTCACTCAATGCGCGAAGCCTGCGCCTGCGTTCCCGCATTCACGCGAGCGCGCATCACGCCCGTTGCGATTGAAGTGTTGGACAGAAGCTCAATAAACGCCGTCGAATCCGAATTCGCTTTCGGACTGGCGCGTGACGCGGACGCTCTTCTTCTGGTCTCTGTTGACGGGTCGGAAATGGAAGTCGAGCGGGCTGCAAACATCGTCGAGGGGGTATTGCGCGGGGGCGGAGGCCGTGATGTGCTTCACGCGCGAGCGCGTGAAGACGAAGATCGTCTGTGGGACGTGCGCCGCGCTCTCTCGCCCGCGATTAAGAAGTACGGGACGCTCAAATTCAACGAGGATGTGGTCGTGCCGCGCTCGCGCGTGCCTGAGCTTATAGAGCTTGTTGGAGAGATAGGGAAGCGTTACAGCACTTTCGTCGTCAACTTCGGACACGCTGGCGACGGCAACATTCACGTCAACTTCATGTGCGACCGCGAAGACCGCGAAGCGGTGGCACGAGCGCGCGAGGCAGTGCGTGAAACTTTCGCGGTTGCCATCGCTCTGGGCGGAACAATCAGCGGCGAGCACGGCATAGGCTACGTCAAAGCGCAGTACATGGGCATGGCGCTGGGCGAGCAGACAATCGAAACGATGCGACGAATCAAACGCGCGCTTGATCCGAATGGGATTTTGAATCCGGGGAAGATGTTCATATAAAAGTCTGGAGTCTAGGAGTCTGTAGTCAGAAGAAAAGCTTTTGACTCCAGACTCCAGACTCCAGACTCCAGACTCCAGACTTTATGATTTCGTTACTCGTAGAGCTTCAGAGATTAAAGAGTCTTGACCGGACGGGTTGGACTCTGCGCGGGGCTGCGCCGGGTGCCGAGAGTGTGGCGGCGCACTCGTATGGTGTCGTTGTGGCGGCGATGCTGTTGGGCGACGAAGTGAGAGCGCGCGGAGTTGAGATTGACGTGGAGCGGCTTTTGAGAATTGCCGTCATGCATGATTGGGCTGAGGCTCGCGTGGGCGATATGCCGCGCACGGCTACGGAATACTTCGGGGCGGACGTGAGAAGACGAGCCGAGCGCGCGGCCTTTGATGACATGGTGGGCGAGCGCGGTCAGAAGTTTGATTACGGCGAGCTGCACGCGGATTATGAGGAGCGCGCGAGTCTGGAAGCTCGTCTGGTAAAGGCCGCAGACATCGTTGACCTGCTTGTTCAGGCGCTGGCGTTCGAGCGCGCGGGCGCGCGTGGGCTTGACGAGTTCTGGGAGGGCGTAGCCGAGCGCGATTTCAAGTTGGAAGGCGTGGCGCGAGAGGTTCTGGACGAATTGTTTGCAGAGCTACGTATGGCGCGCCACGGAGTCATGAGAGAAGGACAAGGGGAAGTTTGATAGGCAAGGTTCTCATCTTCATAAATTTTTTCGGGCCGCTTTTCGACAGGTGGGCTGCGCACATGCACGGCGCAGTCACCTGGAAAAGCATGTTGCTCGGCCTTCTTATCTTCATAGTGACATTCGCGGGCAGCATAGCTATGGCTTCATTCCTGCTGGTTAAGCTGCCTGCAACTTACTTTCACTCGTCGCACGACCGCGAACTCTGGCAGGACAAACACAAGGTAGTTCGCTGGACGGGCATCATATTCAAAAATCTGCTTGGCCTGATTCTGGTTGTCGCTGGCGTAATCATGGCTATACCGGGCGTGCCGGGTCAGGGCGTGCTCACCATATTGTTCGGCATCATGCTGCTCGATTTCCCTGGAAAGCGGCAGTTGGAGCTAAAAATCGTAAGCCGCCCTGTAGTGCTGAGCCGTATCAACCAGTTGCGCAGGAAATTCGACAAGTCGCCGCTTGTGCTGGATTAGAGAGCAATCTGAAACATTGCCGCGCAGCGTAAAAGCTAAGGAGTTAAATCGAACACGCGCAGGCTCTGGCTCGTAGTTTGCAAACGATGATGCGAACCTGGACGTTGAAAGGCGGAAATCTTAAATTTCATATCTGAGTTCTCAAATTTGAGATTTGCGATTTCGAGAATTATAAATTGCCGCGCGCTGACCTTGCTTGCGCTCAAGCAGGAAGTGCTGGCAGAAGCTCTACATTTGCGCAATATCGAGTAGGCACGTTACGTCATCGGTGTGAAGTTATTCACTCAACTAATTGCGCCAAAGTTTGCGACACACGTTAACTGGCAGCCTTGTAAGCGGCTTGCGTTGACAACGGACGAACCTCTTTGTTAGCTTGCTTGTTCGATTCAATCGAGAACTGCCGGGAGATTATGTCGCCTGCAAGCGGGTACTCTTTTCCATTGATGCGCACATCTTATCGTCAGCTAAGACGGCACACACGCCTCGCAATCCTGTTCATGCTCATTCCCTTGCTCGCTCTGACGAGCGGGTGCAGCGGCCTGAAGAGTCTTCTTGCCAAGCCGCAGAAGGTGAACGTGCCGCCTCTACTCGCGCCGCTCTCGCAGGCAGACACGGCGCAGTTAATCAACGAGATCAACCGCCTCGCAGCCTTGCGCTCCATCAAGGGGAAAGTTGACATACAGTTTCAGGACACTTCGTTCGCAGAAGAGGGAATAGCCGAGAAATATCGAACCGCAGACGGAACCGTTTACGTGCAGCGCCCCGGACAGATTCACCTGCTCATACAGGCACCGTTCGCCGGTACGAAAATAGCCGAGATGACTTCCGACGGCACACATTTTAAGATCGCAGTGCTGCAAGGCGACCAGCAGTTCCGTCGTTTCGTTACGGGAACAAACAATGCGACCTATAAAAAATTGCCTGTGGACGGCGACGCGAGCAATGCGAACCGCAACAGGGTTACGCCGGAACAGCGCGCGCGCAGCGTCCTCTCCAACCTGAGACCGCAGCATTTCACGGACGCTCTGCTTGTTCGCCCCATCGAGACGAGTTCGGGCGCGACCTATGTGCAGAGCGAATTCTTTCAGGAAGAGCCTGACACACGCCCGCGCGCGAAATCCAATGCGCGAGTAGTTCGCGGCTACTACATGCTGGATGAATTGATGCCGAAGAGTGCTGGCGGCGTGCGCATCACGCGGCGACTCTGGTTCGACCGCGTAGGCGGCATACGGCTCGCCCGCGTGCAGACTTTTGATGAGGCGGGCGCGCTCATCACTGACGTGACCTACAGCGAGCCTAAGACTTTCGGCGAAAGCAACTTCTCCATGCCTTCGCGCATAGAGTTGACGCGACCCGAAGATCATTACAGGCTGAGCGTCACCTATCAATCACCGGAAAGCGTTGTGCTCGACAGAGTTTGGGACGCAGACATCTTCGACCTGAAGAACACCTGGAATTTACCCGAAATCGATTTAGATCAGAGAAGACAGGATGAATAAGTGATAAGTGATGAGTGATAAGTGATAAGAGAAAAGCTAATCTCTTTCTTATCACTTATCACTCATCACTTATCACTATAGCTTAATGGACAGTCTGGTCACGGCAAATATAAAACAGCGTCCGGTTCGCTCGCTGGTGAGCGCGGCTGGCGTTGCGCTGGGTGTTGCGCTGGTGATGCTGTTCACGGGGCTGGCGCGCGGTATGTCGAACGAGATGCAGCACCGCTCGTCAAACGTACTCGCAGAGATTATCTTCACGCGACCGGGTTCAATGGAGTTGACAAGCTCTATGACGAATCTGAATGTGAAGTATGTTGATAGATTAAAGGCGATAGAGGGCGTGGAAGCGGTCGTGCCGGTCATACGCTACATTTCACAGGGCGGAAAGGGTTTTGGCTTCGAGCAGATAGAGGGCGTTGACTGGGAGCCTTTCTCGCGCATGAACAACATCTCGCTCGTTGAAGGAAGAGCGCCAACGGCCAACGACGAAGTAGTGATTGACACCACGAAAGCGCAGAACGGAAATTACAGGCCCGGAAGCGTGCTTGAGCTTTTCGGCGGAAAGCCTTATCGCATCGTGGGCATCTACGCGCCGGAATCGGGCGCGCGCATAAAGATGTCGCTGGCCGCAATGCAGGACGCGCTGGAATCGCCTGGCAAATGCACGTACATTCTCGTCAAATGCAAGCAGGGTTATGATCAGATTGTTGTTGCAAAGAACATTGACAGAGAGCTACAGGGCAACAAGATTCAGTTCACGCGCGACGTTTTCGCCAACATCGAAAAGAGCATCCCGTACTTAAACGTCTTCCTGCGCGTGCTCGTAGGGCTTGCGACCATAGTGAGCGCGCTCGTAGTGATGCTGGCAATGTACACAACCATCACGGAGCGCACGCGCGAGATAGGAATCCTGAAGGCCATGGGAGCCTCACGCGCTTACATCATAAGCGAGATTGAGAAGGAAGCTATTCTTATCAGTCTGCTGGGACTCGTAGCCGGATTCGTCGCCGCCGTCATCGCTGGTCTATTAGTCCAGAAGTTTTACAGTCTCACTTTCGAGATTGCCTGGCCCTGGGTAGTAGCATCGGTGGCAATAGGTCTGCTAGGCGGCGCACTGGGCGCACTCTATCCAGCCGTGCGCGCCGCCAACCTTGACCCCGTGAGCGCGTTGGCATATGAGTAATAGTGATAAGTGATAAGTGATGAGTGATAAGAGATTGGCTCTTACTCATCACTTATCACTTATCACTCATCACTTAAAATGAGGACTATCTTAAAAGCAGAGAATCTGAAGAAGACCTATCGCGTGGGGCGCGTGGATGTGCAGGCGTTGCGCGGCGTGTCGCTGGAAGTTCAGGAAGGCGAGTTTTTGGCGATCATGGGGCCGTCGGGGTGCGGCAAGTCAACGATGCTGCACCTGCTGGGAGGACTGCTCACGCCGACTGAAGGTCGAATCATAATTGATGATGAAGATTTGACAGCAGCGAGTGATGCGAAGCGCACGGACATACGTCGCCGTAAAATTGGCTTCGTCTTTCAGCGCTTTAATCTGTTTCCGACGCTGACCGCTGAAGGCAATCTTCGTCTTGCCGAGCGTATTCACGACGACGGCGGGGATGACCCGGAGAGAAGACGCGAGATACTGCGTCTGCTTCGTCTTGAAGATAAGATGCATCATAAGCCCACTGAGCTATCTGGCGGCGAGCAGCAGCGCGTCGCGCTTGCTCGCGCCGTCGTCACTCACCCAGCGATAGTTCTAGCCGATGAGCCAACGGGAAACCTGGACACAGAGAATTCTGCAATTGTTCTGAACATGTTTCAGGAGTTGAACTATCGCTTCAATCAAACCATCATCATGATTACACACAACCCTGAAGCCGCAGCCATGTGCCGCAGGATTGTGCAAATGCGCGACGGCCTGATCGTCGAGCCGCAGAGCGGAGTACAAATGTGAGAGAAGTTATAAGAGGGAGCAGGAGACCGAAATCCAGAATACAGTAGTCAGCAGATAAGAGTTTTACCTTCCGGTTTCTGACTCCTGAATTCTGTATTCCGTTCTTTCTTATCACCCGTTTCCCTTACAAGTGTCGGAAAAATGCTTTACTCTTGCGGGCGGTAGTTGGTAGTGTTTGATTGATGAAAAAGGTCTTCAGCATTCTCAAGGCAATTTTTTTCTGGTCTTATGGGCGAAGCACGTTGCAGTGGGATGTGCTGTGTGTGCTGATTTTAGTCTTTATTTTTTTGACCCCGAAAAGCTGGTTCCAAACCAGCGAACCCAGCCCCTCCCAAACGCATCAAAACGGGTTCGCTCCGGTGCGTGTTCTGATTGATGCCCAAACTCTTTCGGCTCAACCAGATAAGGGCGAAATCGAGCAGCGCGTGAGAGCACTGCTTGGCCGCACGGACGCGGAGGTGATCGCATGGCGTCCGGCACAGGTCGTGCAGGGCAAGGTGGTCGCTTACGAGGTTGACATACGCTAATGAGCCTTTATAATTGCACGGATTTTTCGTTCTGATCTTCCGGCAAAGGGTGTCATATAATTTCTAAGGAGTGTTTATGAGAAAACTTGTTCCCCTCGGCCTGATAGCTGTTTTAGTTCTGGCCGGTAGCATCGTCAGCTCCCCGATAGGTGCTCGCGCTCAGGGTGCGGGTTTGGTGAGTTCGATCTTGAATAAGATGGAGCGTAATCGCAGAAACCTGCATTCGCTTCGCGCCTCCATCAGTATGGAGAAGTATGATTCGAATCTGCATGATTCCGACATCACCAGGGGTACGGTCATGTATGTTCCGGCTGCCGGACGCAACGCTTACGTTCGCGTAGAGTGGCAGCATCCACAGCACGAGATTCTTGCGGTTGCGAACGGCTCGTACACGCTATATCGTCCGCGCCTTAATATGGCCTACGTTGGCAATGCGCGTACTTCGTCTCACGCAAAGGTCAACAGCGTGCTCGATTTTCTCTCCATGTCCAGCGCGCAGGTGCAGTCCAGGTTCGAGCCGCTTCAGGACTTAAGAGACGAGACGCTCTGGGGCGGCGTTCACACGGTTCACTTCAAGCTTGTGCCCAAGGGAGGCGCGAGCTACAGCTACGCGGAAGTCTGGGTTGACGACGGCGGCATGCCCGTGCAGACCAAGGTGGTCGAGCGCAACGGCGACGCCACGACCGTGCGACTGACGGACATAGAGCGCAATCAGCCCATCCCGCTTGACCAGTTCACCATCAAGCTGGATCCATCGGTCAAGCAGGTGAGAGGCTAAAGCGAATTAGCCAAAATTTAGTTTGAAAGAGCAGAAGGCTCTGGCTTCAACCGGAGCCTTTTCTCGTATGCGATGGATTATCGGGTAGTGGCTCAGGCGTGAAATTTTCATGCTCTGTTTATCGAAGCGATAATTTGAAATTGACCCACTGCTGATTATCTAGGATGCTTGCCTTCCGGCACGCATCTCGCATATTCTTCAAAGTCTCTGAAACGAGAAATTATTTGGTTTCATCAAGTCAAATCGTCAACGGTTCGTCAGGTAGATGAAGAAGAGATCTAAATTCCTCCATAGAAAACTGCGCGAAGCGATCTTCATCACGCGCGCGCTTATTTCGTCCGAGCATCCTGTGCTCGCGCACATCATTCCCATGCGCCGCTGCAACCTTGCGTGCGGCTACTGCAACGAGTATGACAAGGTTTCGCAGCCCGTCGCGCTCGAAGTGATGAAGCGCAGGCTGGACAAGCTGGCGGAACTGGGCACATCCGTTATCACCATTTCGGGCGGCGAGCCATTGATGCACCCTGAGCTTGACGACATCATCCGTCACATACGCTCGCGCGGCATCATCGCAGGACTCATCTCGAACGGCTACTACTTCACGCCTGAGAGAATCAAACGGTTGAATCAAGCGGGACTTGAGTATCTTCAAATCAGCATTGACAACGTAGAGCCGGACGAAGTTTCTAAGAAGAGCCTGCGCAATCTGGATAAGAAATTGCAGCACCTTGCCGAGCACGCTGAGTTTCACATCAACATAAACTCTGTGCTTGGCGGCGGCATACGCACGCCCGAAGACGCGCTCGTCATAGCGCGCCGTGCCGTAGAGCTAGGATTCTCTACAACCGTCGGCGTCATACACGACCACGACGGCACGCTCAAGCCTCTCAACGAAAGAGAGCGACAGATATTTCACGAGGTGAAGAAGCTCGGCAACACTGACCACGCACGTCTCAACTGGTTTCAGGATTCAATCGCCGAAGGCAAGCCTTACGAATGGCGCTGTCGAGCGGGCGCGCGCTACCTCTACATCTGCGAAGACGGCCTCGTTCACTGGTGCTCGCAGCAGCGCGGCTATCCCGGCATCCCGCTCGAACAGTACACGATGGAAGATTTCAAGCGCGAATACTTCACCGAAAAGTGGTGCGCACCCACCTGCACACTCCAGTGCGTGCATCAAGTCGGAATCCTCGATAACTGGCGCGACCCGCAAGTTTCGCCCGGCGAAATGCAGTCCGAGCGTGACAAGAAGAGCAAGAAAACTTCTGTCGGCGAAATGCTCGGCGCGGATTAGGTAGGCTTCTTACAGTTCACTCTTAAAATCTACTGCTGCTCAATCTCTTCGCTTCGTCGCAGAACATCGCGCGTCCGGCGGCGTCTGTGAGCAGAGCGGGCCGGAGAGGAATTTTCGGAATTCCTCTGCCGCTTCGTCCCGTAGATTGAGGGCGTAGAGGATTGTGCCCAGATGAAAGGGAAGCTCTGCGTCCGGCTCGCCTGCGCTCTCTGCGGCGCGAAATTCCGTGAGGGCTTCCTGCCATCGCGCGGCTTCTTCCAGTTCAATGCCGAGCAGGTAATGCGTGTGCGCGTCATCCGAGAGCGAGAGCGCCGCGCGGTATTCGCGTATAGTCTTTTCGCGGTCTCTTAAGAGACGCGCATGTGTGGCGCGCGCAAGATGCGCGTCAACGCTGCGGTAGTCTGAAATATATCTCAGCGCGCCAAATGAGAGCAGTGAGATTAGATAAGCGATGGGCAGCAATCGCAGCCACCTGCGCGGCGCAAGCTCGGTCTCGAAATGTTGGGCATCTGCATTAACAGGAATGCTTTCGTCATCACTCTTAATCTCTCCCGGCTTCTTTCGATTCCGTAACGCTATTAGGAAAATCAGGTAGAGCGGGAAGATGATGAACGGGAAAAGAAGTGTGCCGAGCGTCCACGCGATGAGGAGCGAGAGCGGAATTCTCTTGCGCCCGCAATCTGCAAGAACCCATGTCGAGAGCATCGCCGTTATGACGAATGCTGCGGGGCGCATCCATTCGAAAAGCTCTCCCGCCGAGATTTGCAAAGGCGCGACCACGCTTCTACTGCTCGGACTCGACCTGCCCGGCTGTGTGCAGCTTGACCGAGCGCGACAGACCCAATCCTGAGAGCGAGCCAGCCATCACGACCAGCAACTCGCCTTGTTGAGCAACGCCGTTTTCAAGCAGCGCGCGGTCGCCTGTGCGCAACAGGTCTTCTGTTCTTTCGCAGCGCGGGTGAACGATTGTCTCCACGCCCCAGACCAAACTCAATTCGTTTGCTACCTCTCTTGAATTGGTGAGCGCGACGATTCGCTGGTCTGGTCGCAGAGTCGAGAGGCGGCGTGCCATCAAACCCGATTCTGTGAAGACGGCTATGGTCTTAGCATTTATCTCTTCTGCGGCGAACGCTGCGGCCTCGCAGAGCGCACGACTGATGCGCCCGGATTGTTTCCCTTCCCACATCTTGCGCGCGTGCGCCGCGACGGCTCGCCCCTGCTCCGCAGATTCGATTATGCGCGCCATCGTAGCCACTGCCGCGACCGGATACTGCCCCATAGCGGTCTCATTCGACAGCATCAGCGCGTCCGTCCCGTCCCACACGGCGTTGGCAACGTCCGTGCTCTCGGCGCGCGTCGGGCGAGGATTCGTGACCATTGACTGGAGCATCTGCGTTGCGGTGATGACGAGCTTCTCAGAACGGTTCGCCTGCTCTATGATGCGCTTTTGATAGACGGGAACAAGCTCTACGCTCGTTTCAACGCCGAGGTCGCCGCGTGCGACCATCACGCCGCCCGCCGCATTGACTATCTCTTCAAGATGGTCAATCGCCTCCGCCTTCTCAATTTTGGCTACGAGAGGCTGGCGACCGCCCCCTTGCTTGATGAGCGCTTTCGCCTCCTCGCAATCCTCTTTACGACGCACGAACGAGAGCGCGATGTAGTCAACGTCCTGGCGTATGGCCCATGCGAGATCGCGTCGGTCTTTGTCGGTCAAAGAGGGAATCGGAAGTATGACGCCCGGCAGGTTGATGCCTTTGCGCTCGCCCAGAGTGCCGCCATTGATGACGCGGCAGATAACGTCCGTGTCGGTCGTGCGCTCGACGTGAAGCTCTATGGCACCGTCGTCTAATAGAATGCGAGCGCCGGGCTGAATGTCGCGCGCCATGCTGGCATAGTTCGTAGAGACTTCGCGCGAATCACCTGCGACCGCGCGAGACGTGATTGTGAAAAGCTGGTTAGATTCTAATGTCACGGGCTGGCCGTTACGCAGCACGCCCGTTCTAATCTTCGGCCCGGACAAATCAATAAGCACAGAAAGAGGCCGCTTCATGTTTTCGGCGGCGGCGCGGGCGCGTTTGATATTTTCCGCGTGCTCGTCCTGCGTACCGTGCGACATGTTTATTCGCACGCCGTTCGCGCCCGCAGCAATCAACGCCTCCAACACCGAAGGCTCGCGCGACGCAGGCCCGACAGTAGCCAGAATCTTAGCTTTCCTCACGATGAAAACACCCCTGGTTTGTTTGATCCATCTGTTCATTGATTCATTCTATTATTTTTAATTGAAAGAATAAGCAAATGAGCAAATGAATGAATGAATAATTTGATGTCGTATTTTATACGCTACTCACGGGTAAGTTAAAAGGGGCGCGGGATGACGGCGGGCGTGCGGCGGGCGTAAGCGTCAAACTCCTGGCCGAAAGCTTCGCGCAGGAGCTTCTCTTCGCTGCGGACACGTATGAAAGTTCCTGCGAGAAATACAATGACGCCCAAGACTAGTCCGATTAAGCTGCCCAGCGCCAAGCCTGTGGCTACGAGCATGCCGAGCATGCCCGTGTAGATGTCAGTCACGAGCCTGTGGCCTTCTACAAGTCGCGCCGTCAAACTCCACTCTTTGCCGAGTCTTCTGACCGCAGCCATGACCAGCAATACGGAGAGCACGGCGAGCAGCATGGTCAAGACTGCTACAACTATCTCAGCCGTTTCGCTCATACCCACTATAGGCGTGAAGTAGCGGTGCGGCGTTCCCCAGACTACGGCGTAAGAGAGACCTTGCAGCGCTATGCCTATGATTGACGCTCGCTCTCGACGGCTCTCTTTCGCAGCAGGCGGTTTCGCGCGGAAGATGAAAGCAGCAGCGAAGACGAACCAGCACAGCATAACGACCGCAAAGGCTACGGTCGGCCAGGGATTGAGTTGAATGGTCATAGGGGAGTTTCAGAAAAAATTCTGTGTTGAAATGCCCGGCATTAAAGCCTAAGCCAATCCTGCTTGAGCCGCGTGCTTCTCTTCCAGCTTCTTGCGCCGCTTGCCCATAATGAAGCCATGTATGGTCTGAATCGGCGCGATGAGCCAGTAGATAGCCCCTGCCAGGAGTCCGTAGCGCGGGCCGCCCACGAGCGCCGTCACAATCGAGAGCACACCTATCAGTACCATCAGCGCGTGCTCCTGAATCTGCTCGCGCGTGTCGTGAAGTTCGAGCAGGTTCAACTCAAGTTGCCCGCGCTTACGCCATGCGTGCAGGTAAAGAAGAAGGAAGACCAGGAAGACCGCCGCGAAGCCTGCGCCGTAAATAGCCATCATCGCCGGAATCTGCTCGTGCGTGACGGGCGGTTGAACTGTCCCATCCGGCATGTGCATGTTCACGTCAAAGCCCATTATCGAATTCAGCGCCAGCGTCCAGACGAATTTCAGGGGATAGACGTAGAAGAGCACGACGAATATCAGAAAGCCGTTCATCCATACAGTGAAGTTGTCGTTGAGGCCGTAGCGGCGAAAATACTTATACTGCGTGACCCATACGTGGAACAGGGAGAAGAAGCTTATGGCGAACGCGAAGAAGCCGCGCATCGTCTCCATCAACTCGCTAAAAGTCCTCGGCACTTCCAGCGAAACGACAAGCAGCGTGACCGCAAAGGCGAACACAGCGTCGCTGAACGCCTCTATGCGCGCAATCTCGCCAGTGCCGCGCATGCGAAAGCCCCTGGTCATGGCTATCTCTTCGTTGAGCAGTTTGTCACGAATCATGGAAGACGGTGATAAGTGATAAGTGATAAGTGATAAGAGAAAGCATTTCTGCCCTTTCTTATCACTTATCACTTATCACTTATCACTCCCTTTATTCTGCAAGGGCTTGTTGGATTAATTGCTCCATAGCGTGGGGCATGTCGTCGCTGTAGCCTACGAAGCGCTGTAGAAGCTGCCCCTTCTGATTGAACACGAATGCCTGCGGGATGCTGTCGTCGTCCGACATGAGCACGTCCGTCATCTGATCGTCTGGAAAGCCCAGCGCGTACTGAATCTTGTACTGCTGCACGAACTGAGGTATCTCATACCGGTCGCTCGTTCCGCCGACGTTTAGACCTATGACCTGCAAGCCCTTCGAGCCGTAGCGCCGTTGAAGGTCAACCATGTGCGGCGTTGAAATGCGGCACGGCTCGCACCACGTCGCGTAGAAATCCAGCACGACCACCTTGCCCTGATAATCCGAAAGCCTCATGTGTCGGTTGTCCAGAAGCGTCCAGCCAAATTGCACACCTTGCGCGCCAGCAGGAGCGGACGAGCTGCGCGACCCGGCGACGGGCGGCATAGGGATAGCCGTGCGTGGCTGAGCGTTACCCACAGGCGTGTTCGATTGAGCAACCGGCGTCGGTTGATTACTACAGGCAGAGAGCATTAGAAGAAGAAGCGCACAGGCCGCGACCGTTAGCAATCGCAGCCTTTCGCTTGAGCTTCCGATAAAGGCGAATGGCATGATGAACGCTTCCTTACGACGAAACAGAGCGCAGCCATTTTACACGACCGGAGCGAGATGGGGAAAATGAAAGAGCGAAGCTTGGAAGCGCGGGCAGTTTCAGGCCGTCGCTTATACCTCTTCTGGCGCAGAGCCAGCGGGTTCCTCAACCTCTTCCCTTGACGGTCTATCCTCCGAAGGGACACGATACTCTTCGTTAGCCCAGCGACCAAAATCTATCATCTTGCATCGCTCCGAGCAGAATGGACGCCACTCGTTGCCTTCCCACACAATCACACGGTTACATGTCAGACATTTCATAGCTAAAAGGGTAAAGGGGAAATGGGAAAAAGGCAAAAGAGCGTGAATCGTGAATAGAGGTCGAAGAGCTTTCGCACCTCGCTTCTTCTATTCGCTATTTACGATTCACTATTCACGGCTTTTATGCTGTGACGAGCGATTCGGGGCGTTTGACTAGAATCTTGCGGTTGACGAAATCTATGACGCCCTCGCGGCGCATGGCGTTCAGGCGGACAGTGACGCTCTCGCGCGTTGAGCCGACGATGGATGCAATCTCGCGGTGCGGGAGCGATATGTCTATCAGCACGCCCTCGGTTTCGGGCACGCCGTAGCGGTCTGAGAATTCTATAAGAAGTTTTTCCAGCCTGGCCGGGATGGCATCCAGCGCGAAATCGGCCACGCGGCGCTCGGCACGAACAAGTCGTTGACCGATTAGGCGGAAGGTGTAATCATAGAGCGAGCGATCTTCCCCCATAACTTTCTGGAACTCCCCCACAGGAATGCGCAGCAGGCGCGAATTCTCGTAGGCGACCGCACAGTTCTCTCTCAGCCCGGCTGTAGAGTAGAGCGCCGCTTCGCCGAATAGCGCGCCCGCCGGAAGGATGTCTATAACGGCTTCGCGCGCCGTCGCCTCTTCTATGCGGCAGAGCTTTACGCGCCCGTGCACGATTGCATAGAGCGAGTCGGCGGCTTCGCCTACGCGGTAGACGAGGCGACGGCGGCGGTAATCAATGGCTGTGGAATACTGGCCTAGCTGGCCGATCAAATTTTCGCTGAGAGTTGCGCCGAAACCAATTTTGCGGATGATGGCGGCGCGATCCTCTGCGGAAAGATCGCAGGCACGTTTAAGCGGCATAATTTTCTAGTCCTCGATTCCTAATGTGGGCATCAAACCTTAGGGATTAAAATTCATGCAAGTTAACGTTTCCCGTACCTGGTTCGTTGAGAAAGCTGGTCGGACGTTTGAAGTTGGAATAATAAAACGGAAATTTTGTAAGGAGTCTGGCCCCAAAATGCAGCCGTCGCGCGAGGTTGTAAAACTTTACTTTCAGCTCTTGTACGGATTCGAGAAGAAGGAAGCGCTTTTCTGTGGCCGCAAACAACAACTGACCGAAGCGTCACTCTAGCACGAAGCGCCGAGCGGCGCAAGACCGTTATTAATAAATTTATGGTTGGAAAATTTAACGTACTTCTCGTTGACGATAGCCCCGACAAACTCGCCATTCTGCGAGTCGCTTTGCGTATGGACGGCTACGAGGTTCGCACTGCGATGGACGGCTTAGAGGCGATTGAGGCTGTGGAATCTTTCCCGCCCGACCTGATAATCACAGACGTGATGATGCCGCGCATGGATGGATACGAGCTTGCGCGCCGTGTGCGCGCCAATCCTTCCACAAGATTTATTCCTATAATCATTCAGACGGCGGCGCGCGGCGCGGCGCAGGACGCACGGCGCAGCGCTGAAGTGGGCGCGCTGGGATACATCACAGACCCTACTGACCTTGATCTGCTGCGTGCGCGTGCGCGAACACTGATTGATTTCAAGGATTATCTGAACACATGCGAGGAGCAGGCTTTCACGGATCACCTGACGGGGCTTGCCAACCGCCGCCGGTTCGAGCGGCAGTTGGAGCGTGAAATAGCGCGCTCGCTGCGCTACGACCACCCGTTCTGCCTTCTAATGCTTGATATAGATAATTTCAAGCAGGTCAACGACACCTTCGGCCACAACGCGGGCGACGAAGCTTTACGTCTACTTGCAAAAACTTTGCAGGCCGAAACGCGCGGGATTGATCAGGCTGCGCGCGTAGGCGGCGAGGAGTTCGCAGTTCTACTGACCGAGACAGGCTATGAGGGCGGTGTAGAGGTCGCCGAGCGTCTTCTTGAAAGCATCAGGCAGATGAGCGTGCCCGGCGTAGGGCAGATTACGGCGAGCTTCGGCGTGGCGGAATTCCCTTCGTGTGCGCGCTCTACGCAGGAATTGATAGAATGTGCAGACGTGGCGCTCTATAAAGCCAAGCGGCAGGGGCGCGACCGCGTGGAACGCGCCGAAGCACTAACCGCGAACCGTGCGTGAGCTATGAGCGTATGATAGAAGAGTAGTCAGGAGACAGTAGCCAGTAGTCTGTAGAGAGCATCAAGAGGTTGAGCAGTCACTCCGAATTGAATTTTATCTCTTAACCCTGAATGCCCGGAGAATTCTACTTACTACCGGCTAGTTTCTTTCGAGGCAAAAACATATGGCTGATTATAAAGACAAGCTGGACGAGTGGCAGCGCGCCGCAAAACAGAAAGCGCGCGAGCTGGACGAAAAGTACGGCATCAAAGATCGAATTGAAGATGGAGCGCGCGTGGCGCAGGACGCGGCGAAGCGCGGGGCGGAGACGGCTGCCAAAGGCGCTGAGCGCATTCGCGCCGAAGCCGAGCGGCTCAACGACGAAGAGGAAGTGAAAGAGCGTGTGCGTCGCGCGGGCGAAGAAGCGTCGCGTCGAGCGCGTGACGCCGAGCGTACGATTCGCGGCGTGGCGGGCGAGGCCGGAAAGCGCGCAGGCAAAAAAGCCGGTGAAGTCTTAGACGGCGCGAAAGATTATTACGACCGTGCAGCGAAAGTGGTTGACGCGGGCGCAAGGTTTACTCGCGCTTCCGGTTCTGCGACCTCCGCGCTTTTCAAAGCGGGCGACTGGATCAGAAAGAATCCGGGCAAGGCCGCTCTTGTCACATTCTCGCTCGGCGCAGGCATACGCGCGGGCGCAGCTTTCCCAGGTCTTGATGCAATCCTCATAGGCTCGCATCCGCACTGGTTCACACATTCCGCCCTGCCCGTTTACGGGCTGCGCAAAGTGGGCGAAAAGTTTGACGGGTATTTGAAGAAGCAGGAACGATTGGTGGCCGAAGGGAATTTGAGCGAAGCTGAGCGCGAGCGCGCCCGGTTCGAGCGCAAAGTGGTGAAGCTCGTAGGCGCTCCTCTTCTGGGGGCATTCAGTTGCGCTGCTGGCGCTGCTATGTGGGCGCAAATCTTAAACCCTGCTGGCCCTATAACGGGTGCGCCCATCAGTTGGCTACTGGGCGGGAATCCCATTCTGGAAGGCGTGTGGCTCTTCGCAAACGGCGTCTTGTGCTTCCATCAGGGCTACAAATTTTTTATGATTGCGCTTGCGGACGAAAAAGACGTTGCCCGATTCGTGAAAGAAATAAAGGGTCTGCTTCCTGCGGGCGAGGCGGCCTGAAGGCGAATCGAATTTCCGGCAAACCTTATTTCGTTTCAAGGCATCTTTAGCGGTTAAAGGAGAAGAACATGAGAACGCGAGTGGTTGCTCTAAGAATCATCGTAGCCCTTCTTACATTTCTAATCGGCGTCACCGTCGCGGTCGTAATAGGTCACATCAACCCGTTCCATCGCACGCGCCGCTGCGCCGTCGAAGAGCGGCTGGTGGTGTATCCGGGCGATCTTCAGGAAGGCTTTCATCATTGCCCGCATATGATGCACACGGCGGAGTTGAAGTGCAGGGCGCACCTGGGCCAAACGCCGGAGGAAGGCATGACGATTCAACAAGAGACAATTCAACAGGCAGTGCCTTACGATCCCCCACCTCCACCCGCTCCACCAGCGCCGCCGCGTCTTCCGCATCGCAGGTGAAGTTTTAAAGTATCTCTTTTTGGAAACTTCGACCGTCGAGCATGGCCTTTGTGGCTAAGCTCGACGGTCGAACTGTTTACACAGTCTCTCACAGGGCATCTACGTTATTGAGATAGGAAAAGGCAGGAACGAGAGCACGAAGACAAGTAGTGTGAGCGCGGCTACGATAAGGCGTCCCCGGTTCAATCTTTCGTAGTCGTTGGCGGGCTGCGGGTGGCGCACCTTCAACATGACGCCCAGCAGCACGGCGTAGAGAAATCCGCTGGGGCTGCTGTGCAGAAACCAGCCGAGCAGGGCGAGCGCCGATACCGTTAGGAAAGCTATACGACCAAGCTGTTTGTGAATTTTCGGGCCGAAGACTGAATATGTTGCATGCCCACCGTCGAGTTGTCCGACGGGCATCAGGTTCAGACTCGTCACCAGCAGACCTATCCACGCAGCAAACGAAAAAGGGTTCAGGGCGACTGCATCCAGATTTACATGAAGCATGCGCGCGAATATCTGCATGAGAAGCGAATCGTGCAGAATTATCTCACCGCCGCCCGGCGCGGGCTGCTGAGCGTGAGCCGCAAGCAGACCTATAATGGCTACGGGCAGCGCGACGACGAAGCCTGCGAGCGGGCCTGCGACGCCTATATCGAAGAGGGCGCGGCGCGAAGGGATAGGTGATTTTATCTTGATGAAAGCGCCGAACGTTCCTGCCAGAAATAGCGGCGGCGCAGGGATGAAAAACGGCAGCGTCACGTCAACGCCGTAGCGTCTGCAAGCTATGTAGTGGCCGAACTCGTGCGCCGTCAAGATAGCCAGCAGGGCGCACGAGAAAATAAACCCTTGAGCGAGAAGTGATGGATGAATGAACGCCTGGCCGACAATGAGCGCGACGGATTTCAAATAGTATTCCGGGACATAGATGAGATAGCCCGGAAGCGTTTGCGGCGGCGGCAGCCCCGGCTCCAATTCCTGATTCGAGTTCGCCACCGCCATCATTATCCCGGCGATGGTCGTCGTGACCACAGTGAGAAAAAAGAGTAGGGCGTGGCGCGTCCACTCGCGCGCCGTAGGCCGTGCCACCCCCTTGCGGGCAGCGTCGTAAGGCGCGGGCGCATCAACGAACGGCGGAACTGCTTGTACTGATTCGGACATGGAAAAAGTGATGAGTGATGAGTGATAAGTGATAAGAGAAGAAATTCTGCCCTTTCTTATCACTTATCACTCATCACTTATCACTGTTCTTAGTATTCTGCATCGGGCAGGCGGGTGCGCCCGTCTTCTGTGTGATCGGTGTCGTCTTCGCCTGCGAAGCCGTGTTCCTGAAGCTCTTTGCCGGGCTTGAAGCGTATGGTCTTGCCCGAAGGGATGGCGACCTCTTCGCCTGTGCGCGGGTTTCGCCCCACCCCACGCTTTCTTGGCTTGACGACGAAGACGCCGAAGCCTCTCAATTCTATGCGCTCGCCGCGCGTGAGCGCTTCTTTCATGGAATTGAACAGCGCATCAACGGCCTGTTCCGCCTTCATCTTGGGCACGCCCGTGCGCTCTGCAACACGATTAACAATGTCAAGTTTAATCAAGGTATCCGCTCCTGTTGGTCTAGCCCTTCGAGCTATCAGCTTCGATTTTAAGAGTAATAAGGTAGCCCCTCAAGCCTTGAAAGCGATAATAGAGACCGCGCGCGAAACCTGTCAAGAGTCTGCGGCGCGAACCGCGTCGTTGACAAAGCGCGCACCGCACGGATAACCTCAAAGAACAGTGAATAGTGAATAGTGATAAGTGATAAGAGAAAAGCTTCAGGTCTTTCTTATCACTTATCACTCATCACTCATCACTATTGACTTTTATCCCTATGTTTGGAAAAAAAAAGAAGAGGTCGGCGATACCATTTGGCGGTATAAGCGCTGAGGACGATCAGAACATTGTGGTCGAAAGGCCGCAGGACGCTGCGCGCAGTAATTTCTGGGCTGAGGCTCGTCTGCTTCTGCGCGATCTGGTCTTCGCCTTGATGATAGCGGTGCTGATGATAGTGTTCATCGTGCAGCCGGTTAAGGTCGAAGGCACTTCGATGCTGCCGCGCCTGCACGATGGCGAGAGGATTTTTGTCAACAAGCTAATCTACTACGGCCTGCCCAGATTGCAGCGCGGCGACATAGTGGTCTTCTGGTTTCCTAACAACCCGTCGCAGAGCTACATCAAACGCATAGTAGGTTTGCCGGGCGAGAAGGTGGAGATACGCGAGGGGCGCGTCCTTATCAACGATCATGAGTTGAACGAGCCGTACCTTGACCCGCAACTCAACATCTCGCACCCCAGCCAGCAGCCTGTGATAGTGCGTGAGCACTACTATTTCGTGATGGGCGACAATCGTGATCATTCGTCGGATTCGCGCTACTGGGGGCTTGTGCCCGAAAAGTATATCTACGGCAAGGCGCTTTTTCGCTACTGGCCTATAGGTAGCGCCAGCGTTATCTCGCACGACCCGGACTACAACCCCTTGCCGCCAAGCCCCACGCCGCACGGAGAATCTTCGGACGAGAGCGACACGGGCGATGAGCAGTAAGGAAGTGAACAGTGATAGGTGATAAGTGATAAGTGAAAAACTTTAGTTCTTTCTTATCACTTATCACCGCTTTTACGAATTATGAACTGGCTGCGCCCACTGTTGATGATCTTTTACGCGCCGTCGCGTGCGATGAGCGAGGCGCGTGACCGCGCGCCGCTTGCGCCCGCTATGGTGCTGGCTCTCGTAGCGCATGTGGGTTACCTGCTTTTCACGCAATGGCCGTATCTTGCGCCTGCGCTTGCGACACACAGCGCGTTAGCCATCCTCTCAATCATCTTTCGCTCGGCAGGCTCGCTGCTTCTAATAGCTCTTGTACTGGTTCCCATAACAGCATTCGTGGCAAACCTGTTTGAGCGCCGCGCGAGCTTCGGCGTTGTGATGCAGCAGGAGTACGCGCCATTGGCCTCAGCGATTCTTTACGCCTGGGCTGCCGCGCACCTGATAGCGATCCCGCTAGCGTTTCTGGCTAACTCCACCAAGTTCACCGCCGAGGTCGTCGCAAGCTCTATGCAGGTCGCAGAGCAGTGGCAGAAGAGCCTGCCGCCGGACGCTCCGCCGATGGCGAACGCGCGTCTGCTGGCCGAGAGCTTTTACCGCATGTTGATGCTGCCGTTCTTCGGCGCGCTCACGGTGATAGCCGTTCGCGAAGTTTTTCGCATCTCTATTTTACGCGCAATCGGCACTACGCTGTTGAGCGGAATTCTCATGCTCTTCATCGCGCCCATATTGATGCCGCTCTTTCGTTTCCTCTCCGGCTCTATCTTCCTGCTGATGCTGGTCTTCATTTTCCTGCGCAGTTACATAGGCGAAGCCATGCGCTCGCACCAGGCGCGCGCATCATTCAAGCAGAATTTGGAAGCGGCGACGTTGAATCCTGCGGATGCATCGGCGCATTACAATCTGGGTCTGATTCACCAGCAGCGCGGTGAACTCGATGAAGCCAGAAAACGTTTCGAGCGCGCCATCGAGATCGATGCGGATGAGATTGATTCTCATTACCAGTTGGGGCGCATAGCGCGAACGCAGAATCATCTTGCAGATGCGGTCGGCCACTTCGAGCAGGTAGTCCAGCGCGACCAGACTCATGCGCAGCACGAAATCTGGCGCGAGATAGGCGCAACATATTTAGCGGCAGGCCAGTTTGCAGACGCGCGCGACGCGCTCGAACGTTTTCTGGATTACCGCCGCTCAGACCCGCAGGGGCTTTATCTTATGGGACGCGCGCTCGCAGGAATGGGACGCCAGCGCGAAGCCGCCGAGCAGATGCAAGCCTGCATAGAGGCCGTGAAGACTGCGCCCGCCTACAAGTACAGAACCGAGAAGCGCTGGCTCAACGAGGCGCAGCAGTTTTTACGTACACAAAGTTAATTAGAGCTTGAGCCATATTTCAAATCATGGATATTAAAAGGCCAGCATTACTTGCTCTGGAAGATGGTCGCGCGTTTCGCGGGCGCGCGTGGGGCGCTGCGGGTGAAGCGTGCGGCGAGATGGTCTTTAATACTTCTATGTCGGGTTATCAGGAAGTTTTGACCGACCCATCATACGCAGGGCAGATTGTATGCATGACCTACCCGCTCATAGGTAATTACGGCGTGAACAAGGCTGATGAAGAATCGTCGCGCCCCTGGGTGGAAGGCTTCGTCGTGCGCGAGGCGAGCCGCGTGGCATCCAGCTGGCGAGCGGAAGAGACATTGGACGAATACCTGAAGCGCTGGAACATAGTGGCGATTGAAGGCATAGACACCCGCGCGCTCGTTCGCCACATACGCGACAAGGGAGCTATGCGTGCGTGCCTTTCTACTGTTGACCTTGATGAGAAGAGTCTTATTGGGAAGGCCCAAAAATCTCCCGCAATGGAGAACAGGGAACTGGCGAGCGTCGTCACCTGCAAAGAGCCATACGATGTTCCTTCGGTTGGCGAAGAGAAATTTCACGTGGTCTGCTACGACTTCGGCGTGAAGACGAATTCTTTGCGCGAACTGGCCGCGATGGGTTGCCGCGTAAGTGTTGTGCCCGCTTCTACGCCCGCATCGGAAGTTGCGGCGATGAACCCGGACGGAATATTCCTGTCGAACGGGCCGGGCGATCCTGCTTCTATGAATGAAGTGGTGGAAGAGATCAAACGATTAACAGAACGGGGCGTGCCCACGTTCGGCATCTGCTTCGGCCATCAGTTGCTTGGGCGCGCGTTCGGCGGCACAACCTACAAGTTAAGGTTCGGTCATCGCGGCGGAAATCAGCCCGTGAAGGATTTGCATGAAGGAACGGTTGAGATTACTTCGCACAATCACGGCTTCGCAGTAAAAGCCGAGAGCCTGCCGCAGGAAATCGAAGTGACGCACATCAATCTCAACGACAACTGCGTAGAAGGAATGCGCCACCGTACGCTTCCCATCATCTCCGTTCAATATCACCCTGAAGCCGCGCCGGGGCCACACGACGCCGAGCATCACTTCCGCCGCTTCATAGAATTGATGGAACAAGCGCGCGTGGCTTCATAAATTAAATTGCGCGCGATTAAAGACAGGTCAGTACCGCCGGAGAGCAGGGATGAGGGATGAGGGATGAGGGATGAATAAGAATGGAGTGAAAGCGTCAACACGTAATTGGCTCAACCCTTTTCATCCCTCATCCCTTCTATCAGGCGGTACTGACTTCTTGTCATCACTGTTCCTTAAAATATCCGTGAGTAGCAGCGCAGTGGACAGAGAGAGCAATGGAGCGGCCACGTCGAAAACGGGTCTGCCGACTGTTCCCTGCATGTTGTTGTAAGCTCCGAAGAGGATCGCCGTCGCCGCTGCCGCTAGAGTTGCCGCAACCCACGCGCGTGGGAAAACCTTCAGCCGCCACACTCCCAGAGGCAGCAGCCATACGAACACGTACCAGAAACCTCTATCCGATATGCAGCCCCACAGCCCTGCGAAGAAATCAACGTGCCCGCTCATCTGCGAAGCTATCTCCCAGGGCCAGACAATGTGACCCAACACAGCGAGTCGCACGGCTAAGAGAGTGATGAAGCTCAGACATACTGGAGCGATAATCAATAAAAATCTTTTGACTCGCGCCTCGCTCTCCTGCTGCGCCGACGCCAGCCACCATGCCAGCATGAAAACGGATGAGAAGGGCAGGAAAGTCTCTTTAGCTAAAGGCCCAAGCAATCCCCAGAGCGGAAGTAGCGGCCACCTGTTCGTAAGTAGCGTCCACGCGACCGCCAGCATGAAGAATGATTCGCCCGCGTCCACCATGCCTGCGAGCTGCAAATTCGGTAGAGCGAAATTCAAAAGATAAAGTGTCGCGCCAATCAGACCTATATTCGCGTCGCCGGTAATCTTTCGACCAATGGCGACTATCAGAGCGGCTGTGCTGGCGGCGAAGAGAGAGTTTGCTATGAGCAGGCCGAAGAAGACAGCATCCCATGAGTTCAGGCGCGAGCTTGCTAACAGGTACAAGGGTCTGGCTATGTAAGGAATAAGTATGCGACAGCGGAAGATGTCTGCCCTGTAATGGCCGACGGGCTGGCCCGTGACCATCGCATAGTAGCTGATTGAGTCGCTCAACCCTTGTGTCGTTCGCGGGTCGAAACGTCTGAGCGAAGGATAGCCAAGACCAAAGCTGATGAGGAAGAAGAGAGACCACAAAAGCAGCAGACGTGCGATTCTCTTTTTCATCAGCTTTCAAAAGAGCGTGCCGAAGATTTTCGGGTGATCGTTCAACTCGTGCCGGGGTTTTTAAGCTCGCCTGTAATCAGGTCTGGCCGCGCGCGCGCCATGTCTTCCGGCGTGCTCCTGTCAGTGAGATGCTCTTCATGCCTTTCCATAGCTTCTGCAACCTGCGCTACAGCGTCTTCGGCGTCTTTGACCTTCTCCTCTGTATTCTCGAAAAGCTCTCCAAGGTCTTCAATCCCCCTGTGCTCAAGCCAGTGGCGGAAGCTCACTGAGAGAATTGCGACCACTGGAATCGCCAGAAAGATTCCCGCGACACCGGCCAACTCCGCGCCGCAAAGAATGGCGAGTATCACCGCGAGAGGATGCAGGTGTATGCCCTGGCCTATGATGCGCGGGTAGATTGTGTAATCTTCGACGACGCGAAGCACGCCCAGGAATACTGCGACCGTGATTGCATGGCCGACTGAATGAAAGCCCGTGATGAATACGACAATGACAAAAAGCGTGAGAGGCCCGACGAGCGGGATGAATTCGAGCATTCCGGCGAGTATGCCGAGCACAAGGGAGTAAGGCACGCCGAGGATGGAGAAGCCGAGCGTGCAGATTCCGCCGACGATGACGCACGCTGTGAGTTGCGCGCGTATGTATGCGGCCAGCGTTGAGTTCACGTCCTGAAAAAATTCGTCGCCGCGCCAGCGCCAACGCCCGCGCGGCAGCATCTGCAATGCGGAGCGGCGAAAGCTGTCAGCATCTTTCAAGAGGAAGAAGGCTAAGATAGGAATCAGAACCAGCCAAGGGATGTAGCCCAGCCAGCCGAACGTGACCGCAATCCCTGAAGTCGCGTACTCGCTCGCGGTATCGATTAACCGGTTGACGGCCTTGCTGATTGCGTCGCGCGCGCCCGCCGGAATCTGGTTGCGCTGGTAAAAATCGTTCAAGCCCTGTGCGCGCGAACGTGCGCTGGTCCAGTAACCCGGAGCCTGCTGCGCAAGCTGCGTTATCTGGTCGCCTATCTTCGGCAGAAGCAGAAAGATAATCGTGCCGAGGCTTCCGAAGATGATTAGATAGACGACGCCGATTGCAATCCCGCGCGGCATCACGCGCGAGCGCCCGCGTATGATGAAAGGGCGGCGGACGAATTCAACGAGCGGCGCTATAAGGTATGCGAAGAAGATTGCTAGGACGACGAGCAGTATGACGGATTCGAGCGCGTAAAAGAGCCAGAGCGTGCCAGCGACCAGAAGTATGATTACAATGACGCGCAATATGATGCGCGTCTGCGCCCATGTCGCTCCGGCCACGGCTACAGCCGTAGTCTCAGCCACGCGCTCGACTTTCTTCTCTTCGACAGACATAGCCGTGATTATAAGGCAAAAGGAAGAAGGTAGAAGGAAAAAGTCGGGCGGAAAGCAATTTTATCAAAATTGCTCTGAGCCGACTCTTCTGCCTTTTACACCTCTCCTTTTAATGCGCTACTTCATCCTCGTCTTCGTCTTCGTCTTCACCGTCTACGGGACGGCTCACCTGCGGAGCGGCAGGCTCCCAGACCAGCCCGCGCCATTCGTCCACTGCGTCCAACAGTTGCAACGCAGCGAGCGGATGACCGGCGTTGCGCTCAAGGCGCAGCACTTCGGTGACGACCTTCAATTGCGGCCCCTGCTCGCTCATGACCTCCAGATTTACGCGGCTGCCAACGTCCGGCAACTCGCGCGGCAGGTGAACGAGCGCGCCCTCCGGGCCTACGTTCTCCGTCTCTCCTTCGGCCACGAAGTGCTTGCCTTCCTGGTCATCCCACTCTGCGCGCACGGGCACGGCTGCCAGATAGCGCGGCCCTGCCGAGCGATTCTCTATAGTAATGTTACGGGGCATAATTTTGCTCCTTGTCGGGTTTAAGGCAAATTCGGATTAGCGACGTACAGACTATTAAAATGGCGAAAGGACCGTAATTCGTAAATAGTGAATCGTTAATCGTGAATAGAAGTTAGGAGCTTTAGCAGTTTGCTTTTTCTATTAACGATTTACGATTCACTATTTACGCCCCTTATTCCTCTTCCGTCCTCAATTTCTCTAAGACCGAGAAATCTTCCAGCGTTGTCACGTCTCCGGCGATTGCTCCACCAGTGGCAATCTCGCGCAGTAGACGACGCATTATCTTGCCCGATCTTGTCTTGGGAAGCGTATCTGTGAATCGTATCTCGTCGGGTTTGGCAAGCGCGCCTATCTCTTTAGAGACATGCTTGCGCAACTGCTCTTTGAGTTCGTCCGACGCATGGTGCGAGCCTTCAAGCGTGACGAAGGCAACGATTGCAGAGCCTTTCAGTTCATCGGGTCGGCCAACAACTGCTGCTTCCGCCACTGCTTCGTGCGAAACAAGCGCGCTCTCGACTTCGGCGGTTCCCAGACGGTGGCCGCTCACGTTGAGCACGTCGTCAACGCGACCCATTATCCAGAAGTAGCCGTCCTTATCGCGGCGCGCGCCGTCACCGGCGAAATAGACGCCCTCTATCTCAGACCAGTATTGCTGGCGATAGCGCTCGTCATCGCCCCAGATGGTTCTGAGCATGGAAGGCCAGGGGCGCTTGATGACAAGATAGCCCCCTTCGTTAGCGCCCACAGGTTGCCCGCTTCGCGTCATCACGTCAGCTTCAATTCCGGGCAGGGGTTTCGTGGCAGAGCCTGGCTTGGTTGGAGTCGCGCCCGGCAGCGGGCTAATCATGATTGCGCCCGTCTCTGTCTGCCACCACGTATCAACAATGGGGCAGCGACCTTTCCCTATAATCTCCCTGTACCACATCCACGCTTCAGGATTGATAGGCTCGCCGACAGAGCCTAGCAGTCGCAAAGAGGATAAATCATGGCGAAGCGGCCAGCGTTCGCCCCATTTTATAAAGGCGCGAATCGCAGTCGGCGCGGTGTAGAAGATGCTGACGCGATTGCTTTCGACAATCTGCCAGAAGCGATCAGGCTCCGGATGATTCGGCGCGCCTTCGTACATCAGCACAGTCGCGCCGTTCGATAGCGGCCCGTAAACAACATAACTGTGGCCTGTCACCCAGCCTATGTCAGCCGTGCACCAGTAGATGTCTTCGTCTTTCAGATCGAAGACCCACTTGCTTGTCAGGTGGGCTTGCAGCAGGTATCCGGCGGTCGTGTGCAGGATACCCTTCGGCTTTCCGGTCGTACCCGAAGTGTAGAGGATGAATAGCGGGTGCTCGCTGTCAAGCTCTTCAGCCGCGCAGTTCGCGTCAACGGCCTGCATGACCTCGTGCCACCAGTAGTCGCGCCCCATCTCCATGTGAACGGGAGTACCAGTGCGGCGCACAACTATGCAGCCTTTAATAGAGGGCGTCTCGCGCAACGCCTCGTCCACAGTAGTCTTTAATCTTATCTCGTTGCCGCGACGATAACCGCCATCAGCCGTCACGACCATCTTGCATCCGGCGTCGTTGATTCGGTCGCGCAGGGAATCAGCCGAAAACCCGCCGAAGACGACAGAGTGTGGCGCGCCTATTCGCGCGCAAGCGAGCATGGCAATCGCAAGCTCCGGTATGAGCGGCATGTAGAGGGCCACACGGTCGCCCGTCTCAACACCGGAGCGCTTCAACACGTTAGCGAACCTGCAAACTTCCGTGTGAAGTTGCTGGTAGGTGAGCGTTCGCTGCTCGCCCGGCTCGCCTTCCCAGATAATCGCGGCCTTGTTCTTACGCCATGTAGAAATGTGACGGTCAAGACAGTTGTACGAAATATTTATTTTCCCGCCAACGAACCACTCGGCGTGCGGCGGCTCCCATTTGAGAACCGTGTCCCACTTCCTGAACCATTGCAACTCACTTTCGGCAAGTCTCGCCCAGAACTCTTCCGGCGCGTTGTGAGCCTCAACGCGAAGGCGCTCCAACTCCTCCATAGAGCGCACGTGCGCGTTTTCAGCAAACTCTTCCGGCGGCGGAAAGACGCGCGCTTCGTGTAGCACTGACTCTATGTTCGGAGTTACGGAAGACATGACCCTTGATCTCCTCTAAAACGTAAAAGAAGCCCGAAAAGCTGATTCTGGGAAGCCTTGAAGGGAAACGCTTGAATTGTGTATCAGAAATCGGAGTGAGTCGGCAAGTAGCTTCAGCCATCTATCAACCGCAACAACTGTCGCTCTTCGTCATCGGTGAGTAAGGTAAAGCTGACGCCAAAGCCTATGTTGGGGTAATAGGATACGATCTCGCCGCCAATGGTGAGCCATTTACCGTCGGGCTTTTTGATGGAGAGGGAAATGAAGTCGCCGACCTCTACGGCGGCGAGCGTGTCTATGAAGCAGCCGCCCGTAGAGATGTCGCCTATGCGCGAAGTGTAGCTGCCGGTCTCCCCCTCCCACTTCACTTCAAACGACTTGATAACGCGCTCTTCTTCTCTACGCTCTTCGTTCATAGCACAACAACTTTAAGGGGTAAATGGTAAATAGTAAATGGCAAATGGATGATGCTTTTTCCATTCACCATTCACCATTCACCTTCTTTTCTAGCTAGGCAACGGGACTGAGACGTGCTCATGTACTATGAGCCAGCGACGCCCGCGACGCTCCCATATAAGCGTGTGGCGGCATGTGAGGTCAACCGCCTGTCCGTTCTTCTGCGCGCCCGTCACGTGAAATGTGCTCGTCGTCCACGCGATGTTACCGCGCCTGGTGACTTTCAGATCATTGTTGGACGCCAATTTCAAGGACGAGAACTGCTCTGCGACCTGTTTGAATCCTGTGCGATATTCCTCCCAGCCGTGATATTCGAGCGGAGCTATATCGAAAAAGATCAAGTCCGCGTCTCTGGCGTAGAATCGCGCAGCGTTGTCGGCATTAAGCGTGCTCCATGCCGCGTAGAATTGCTCCAGCAGCAGCTTGAACTCAGCGTCCGGCGCTTGCACTCTTGCTCTGCTCGAACTTCTGGCAACACTGCTCGTGTTGGCTCTAAACGATGCGCTTACTTGCGCGGGGAAATAGGCCGCGAGCGCAAGGAGCGCGACGGCTAGAATTCTTTTCATATGTTTAATGACTCCTCAGGGGAATGGAAAGAGCGTGAGGCTTTCTATTCCGAGTTGACGGTAAAAGTCAATGATTCGGCGGCTATCTAACGCTCGTATATCTACCGCCACTATATAAACCGGTTATCACTTATGGCGTGAGAGAAGTCATTCTGTTGATAAGAGAAGGCGCTTCAACCTTTCAAGAAATCCAGACTCCGACTCTTTTCTTAACTCTCCATTTGCCCTGCTCTTTACCCAGCAGGACGAAGTAGCCTTCGCCGCACGTAGAATCACACGAGTGGCTGACGAACAGGAGCGCGTGCTCCAGCGTGGGGTCGAACGCCACTCTCGAAAAAGCTATGAGGCCGTCAGAGTTCTTATACTTCCTGTAGAAATCAGGCCAGAAGGTAATCGCGCCGCTGCTCTTATGCCCTTCAAGCTCTCTCAGTTCTTCGTCGCTAATGAAGGTGTACGAAATGCTGAAGTCCGAGTTTGCGTGCGGAACGCTCAAATCAAATCGCCCTTCAAGATTCATGCATTGCTTATTCTTCGTTCTGAATTCCCGGTAGAGGTCTGCGGGCACGTCCGGCATCCCGCGCCCGTCTTCGGGCAGGGTGGGATCGTAGCCGATAGAGTTACAGCCGCCCGCGTAGTTTCTGATGACGATGAGCCTGTCCGTCCTCGCCCCATACCTCTCTATGAGCGCGGCTGAGAAGACTGCGTACTCGTCCGACTCTTCGGTAACGAGGGGCGGCACAGCCTCAACGCTCTGCGTCTCTGCGGGCGCAGCCGGTTTATGCATGTAATATTTCGCAGAGAAGAGAATCACCAGAGCTGTGCCCAGGCCGAATGTCAGAATCGCAACGATAAGGTAGAGAGAGCGCCGCATGAAATTCACCTCTGAAAGCTTTTTAGGCCGCCACGTCTCGCGGGCTTTAAGCATTAGACGCGCCGCCGTAAGAAAAGTTCCTGACTTTACCGCCCGGCACGGCGAATGAACGCGCGCAAGAAAATTTTCTTGCGCGTTTTTGTCAGACTCGCTCCTGCATCATCTGACAACGAACCTCGTCGGCGCAAGCACGACTCTGGCCTCCGGGTTGTAGTAATCGTAGACGGTTGACGGCGCTGATTGAGCCGTTAACCCGAAGCGCGGTCGGAACTTGAAACTAAAGCGCGTGCCTCCGCCCTGCGGCCACAGGTAAGCGACCACGCGGTCGGGCAGCACGTCGTAGCGATAGATTCCCCAGTTTGAATTCTTCATGGCCTGCTCAAGCGATTCGCGGTCAACTTCAGCGCCGGGCGGCAAGCCTATCTCGGCCAGAAGCATGCCATAGCCAGCGTGATCTACGCGCTCTGCCTCCACGCGGCATGTTATCTCGTCGCTGATTTTCGCTTCAGTCCGGTCGAAACCGATTGAGAGGCGTAGTTGACCGGGCGATTGCTGGCGCGCACCTGAATTTGCGCTTCCAGCCCAGGGCACGTAGTAAGTGGCGACCACTTGTGCCGAAGCCGGAAGCGAGTTTGGCGCGCGTCGAATCTCTACACGATTGACTCCGGTCGTAAGGTACTGCGAGAGGTCGAAAGTAACGGGGTCTGCTATCTCGCCAAGCTGCGGTAAGCTGAGCGTCGTTACACGCTGATTGTTGACGAAGATTTCGGCAGAGTTGCTGCCGTTGGCTGCTTCACCTTCTGCGCCAGCCTCTCGTCTTCCAAGAAGCGAGACCAGCGCATCGAGCACGTTGATGGTCGCCTGAGTAGAATACCAGCAACCGTAACGATCCTTACGCTTGAGCAGGAAGAGCAGGCCGCGATTGATGAGCGCATCATTCGCGCCGGAAGTCTCCGCTTCATTGCTCCGCGCGAGTGCCTGTACGACGAGCGCAGTAGTTTCGATTCTCCCTGCCAGCCCCCAGCCGTAAAACGGCGTGTTCGTCTCAAGCGCCCAGTAGCTCGCGCTTCCTTCCGTGTGAGCAAGCTGGCGAAGTTTTGTGATGGCCTGCGCGGCACGCGCCGCATCGCCCGCGTCCAGAGAAGCCAGAGCATAAGAGGCAAGCAGGTACGGCTCGTCAATCTCCGTAACGCGCCCGGCAAGATATTGAAGAGCGCGCTTCAAGTTGGCCGTCGCGCTCTGTTGCTGATTCCGGTTTGCGCCCTCTGCTTCGCTTCGTCTCTCGGTTTGTGCGAGCACGCGCGCTATGAAGGCTGTGAGCAGCGCCGACTGTCTCTGATCTTCCGAAGACGAATAGCTATGCGCGAGCCAGCTTCCGTCCTCGCGCTGATGCTTGATGACCCAATCGCGCGCAGACTTTATTACGTCCTCGTCAACCGCTATGAACTCGGTCGCGTCCGTAAGAAAGCGAAGCGCATAAGCCGTGAGCGCAAGGTCTGCTTCTTCATTATGCCCCCAGTAGGAGAAGCCTCCGTCTGCCCCGCGATAGTTGAGCAGGCGGTCGTAGCCCGCTTGAAGATAGCGGTGCGCTTTTCCCGTCAGAGCGGGCGCGTGTCCGGTGTGTTTCGCCGCGCGTAGCAACAACAGGCTCGGATAGGTCGAAGAGATAGTCTGTTCGCCGCAGCCATAAGGTCTTTGCAGAATTCCCTCTATGCTCTCGGCAACGTGAGTCATCAGGTTCGGGTAAATCTTCACTTCGCCTCGCGCCGAGTTGCCAATGGTCTCCACCGGGATGTTTATCTCGAAAGTTGTCGTGTCGCCAAGCATCTGACCCGACGTGACAGATTGTTCTTCGCCATCCGGGTGAACCGTGACGGCGCGCTCGATTGCGTCGCTCGCGTCCGAGCCGATTGCAGTGATGCGCTGGCGGCCTTCACTGACGGAAGCCGTGGCGCGAAACTCGAAGATGGAGCGCGCAGATTCGCCGGGCGCTACCTCAGCTTGCTGTCGCATTGGCCCAAGCATCTCGAACCAGCTTTCGGGCTTAATCTCAAGTCCGACCGATTGCGCGCGGTTCAGATAGTTGCGCGTGACGACGGGCAGAGCAATCTGGTCGCCTTCGGTGAGCACGCGCGGCGGATCGTGCTCGACGAAGAAAGGCTGAAAGGCGCGTATCTCTCTCTCCGCGATTCCAATCTCGCCGTCTTCTGTAGAGCCTATGACGGACATCTTCCATGTAGTGATGTTGTCTGCAAGTTTGAACTGAAGTTCCGCGTGACCGCTCGCGTCAGTTTCGAGCGAGGGCTGCCACACAAGAGTTTCGGAAAAGTGCTCGCGCAGTCGAGGCGTTGATATAGCGTTGTCGAGTTGAAGATTTGCGCCGATTGCACGCTGGCCGTTGACTGCGCCGCGCCCTGCTTGACCATACTCTGCGCTGAAGTTGTTCGGATTGCGAGATAATACAGCGAGTTCAAGAACCTGAGTGCGGTTTACTACGCTTGACAGCTCTTGAGACGTTGTATTCACCTGAACGCCAGCGCCGCCAACTACAGTCACCGTCTCCATGACCGCTCCCACGGAAAGATTCGCGTCCAGCCTTGTGATGTTGGAAGAATTTACAGGAACTTGCGTTACCTCGAACGGGGAGAAGCTTCCGACCACAAAGCGTACTCGGTAGAGGCCTGCGATCACATTGCGCAGGATGTATCTTCCATCGTCGCCTGTCGTCGTCGTATAGACCAACGACGAGTCGTTGAGATTCGTAGCATTAACTTCGGCTCCGGGAATCACGGCGTTGTTCGGGTCGAAGACTGTGCCCGCAATCGCGCCGGTCGAGCCGGAGAGAATGGTCTGCACATGCGGCTGCTGGGATTGCTGTTGTTGGCCTGTCTGCTCGGTGAAGATGCGCGCGAATTCTGCCACGTTGAAATCATCGGACGTTCCGACCGCGCCGTCTTCACCAGCGCTTTGCAGATAGATAAAATTTATCTTCTGCGTGACGGGCGTAAGCGTAGTGTGCTCGGTTGGAGTCTGCCCGTAGGTTGAGCGCGTCTCGATTTCCACGCGGTCTGCGTATCGCTCGCTCAAGTTGAAACTGGCATAAAGATTTCTTCCCCACGGGTCGCGCAAGATTTCAGCGCCTATTCCGGCACGAGCAAGCGCCTGACGCAGTTCGTTATCGTCATTCGGGAACTTGTGTGCTGAGTCGGCATAACCAACCAGCGCAGCGTCAATCTTCGCGCGCGCTTCGGCGAAGTAGTCAACCAGTGAAGTCCAGATGTCAAAGTCGTCATACGGCTCTGTGCTGCCATCAAACTTTCCGTTTGGCCCGCCGCTCGTCACTACTACCGAATAGTTTGTGCCCATGATCTTGAAATCAAAATGATAGGGCTTGCCCCAACGGTCGCGCAGCTTCTTGATGTCAATATTACTTCTCGTCATCTCTGCGGCGAGAGTCGCTTCGTCACGAATGTATCCGCCGGTGCGCGTGTGATAATTCTGGACAGCCGCGTCAATGAGCAGCCCTGTTGGTTTGAAGTAAGGCCAGCGCTGTGTGAGCACAGTGAAATCGTCGTTCGTGTCGAAGAGTTTGTCCGCGCCAGCCGAGTAGAGTTCTAGCACATCATCGTTGCGCTCGATTGACCAGCGTGGCCTGAAACTGTCGCCCCACGGGTCGCGCGCCTGATCGAAATAGATGGCGCGCGAAGCCAGTATGTTCTTCAACTTCGATTCGTCTGTAGGGTATTCGCCAGTCTGCTGGTAATGGGTGCTGAGCGCCTGTGCGACCGAGTTTATCTGCGGCTCTATGAGTTTTCTGAATAGCTGCGCCTGATTCGCATTCTGCTCGCTGCTGCCGAAGAGACGCGGCGTGTTGTAGCTGTAACCGGAATTGAGAAGAACTTCGGAAATCGTGTCAATCTCGTCGGGCAGAGGTTTCGAGAGGTCAATCCGTTCAAGGTCGCCCCGCGTGATTCCTGCGAACTGCGATGTGTCGCCGCGCAAGAACTGATAGATTCCATAAAAGCCGTACTGCCCGCCGAACTCCTCATCGGTACGCGCGCGTTCTTCCACAGCGCGGTCAAAAACCACAACGCCCAGCGCGCTCTCCGCCCGTCTTCCATCAGACGAGCTAACGTTGAAATCAGCGTGAGCCTCTTCGCCCGGACGATACGATTCATGTTCAAGATGCACGTCCAGCTTCAGGTCGCGGTTGTGCGGATAGATAACGGTGTGCAGGCCGTATGACATGTTGTAACTGTTGTTCTCGCCTGAGAAATCGTAGGCGGAGATGGTGAGTTCATCCCGAAACTGATTGCTGTAGGGAATGACGAGCGAGGCATGACCATCGTGAAGCTGAACGGCCTGTGAACGAATGATGTCGCCGCCGCCGTGCGATACGTCAACGATGAGACGCATGGAAGGGTCGCTTCCCGTGATGGAAACTTTTACGGGGTCGCCGTCGTGGTAGATGCTTCTGTCCGTCTCCACGCGAACTACTTCGCGGCTATTGAAATAAAAGTCTTCCGTGTGATTGCCGCTTGCGCCGCGACTGTCACGCGCAGCGAAATTGAGCTTTGCCCTGTATGAGCGCTCCACAGGAAGTTCGGGGAGCATCAGGTCGGACACTTTCGCCACGCCGTAGCGGTTCGTCTTCACCGTTCTCAATGTTCTCTCCTGCTGGACTGGCACGGTCGGCTGAAGATATTGAGCAGGAGATTCGCTGATGACGACTTCGCTCGGCGCGGGCGTGCCGTCTGCGTAAAAGGTCGTGACGAAAAATTCCAGCGGGAAATCTTCTCGCTGGGCACTGTATCCCTGAGAGATATAAACGTGAATTGCGCTCTTGGTCACGCGCAGTTCAAACCGGCGCTGCTCGGTGCGGTTGGTCGTAGGGTCTGTGAAGTAGGCGGCGTAAGAGAGGTCCTCGTATCGCTCGTAATCATTGCCGGAAAGTCTCTTGTGCTCGTCTTGCAATTGGACGTGAGCGATGAAGCGACCCTCGGCGTCCGTCTCTCCTTCGTATTTTGCGCCCTCTTCCGTATCCCACTTCTGCTCACGATAGTTCCAGTGGCGCTCGCTCTCGCGCACGACGCGCACGTGGCCGCGTTTGACCGGTTGGCCGAAAAGATAATCGGCGCGCACTTCGACTTCGGCACTCTGCTCTGGAAGATAGTAGGGCCTGTCCGGTTTGACGTTGACCGTAAAGTTCGGCAGATCGTAGCGGCTGATCTTGACGCTCTTATATCCCCTGGAGCCGTCGAACCTATCGTCTTCAAGCACGACCTCTATGTTGTAATCGCCCAGCCTTGTGTTTTCGGGGATGGGCCAATCCACGCTCGCAACTCCGAAGCGCGAGGTCTTCAAAGGCGCGTGAAATATAGTATTGCTCTCCGGGTCGGAGATTTTGAGCGTAGCAGCCTCATCCGCAAGCGCGTGGCGCGAAGGATCGAACAGAAGCGCGCGTATGTGAAGAATCTGGCCGGGCTGGTATATAGGCTTGTCCGTGCTGACGAAGACGTTCGCCTGATTATTCAAGTTCACATTGTCCGACGCCTCGCGCACAAAGAGACCGCGACGACCTGTTATCTTCATCTGCGGACTGTCACCATTGATGCGACGCGGAAGATTGAAATCGAGCGCAACGTAGCCTTCCGCGTCGGTTACCCCTTTGGCCTTCAGCGCGGGTTCATGGCCGTCGTCATCGAAATCAATCTCGCCTTCTACCGATACGCCCTTCATGGGCTTAAGCGACGTGGGATGAGTGGCGCGAACCTGCGCGCGCAAAGTCGAGCCTTCCAGCACGCGCCCCGCAGTGGCAACATGAAGCTCAAACATATCCGGCGTTATCTCGGAGAGCGAGACTACGCCCTCGGCTGGCGAGAAACGTGCGCGCTCTGCCCCGGCGGGCATGACTCTGTAGGTCATGCGATACCAGAACATCTCGCCACGCTCGGCGTCTGTCATGGCGGACAGGTTGAGCGGGAGCGAAATGACCGTAGCGCTCTGGCCGCTCTTTAGATTCTCGTCAACTTCGTTACTGGCTCGCACCTGGCCTCGCGGGTCTATCAGTTCCAGACGAATGCGCGCCTTAATTTTATTGCTCGAAGGATTTTCTACAGCCAGCGAGACTTTTGTGACGGAATCTTCCAGTAAAAATCTTGTGATTGATTCGTTGACGCGAAGGCTTCCGCCGGTGGCGGAAGATGCCTGGGCAAGACAAAGGGAGACAAGGAGAAACGACAGGACTAGAAGCCATCTGCGACGCACAGCACACCTCCTGAAAGAGAGAGATTTCAGAAATTTTTCTGCTGAAATCGAACGCGGGGCCTCGGGGAGAGAAAGCACCTGATTTGCCCCTATAGATGCGCCGGTAAAATAAAAGTTGTCCTGACGAGAGAAAATTTTTTTAAGCGCTGGCGAAAGTTTAATAGGCGGAAGAGAGTAAGCGTTAACATCTATGGATTTAAAAATGAGATTGTGGATCTCAAATTTCAAATCTGAAATCTCAAATTTGAGATTGGATTTACTTCTACGATCTTCCGGCAGCGCATGATTCTTCTTGAAATAAATTCTCGTCTGGTCAATGATTACGCCCGTCTTGCAGCCAACCTTAAATTTCAGGATAAGATAAACATGTATCGGAAAAAATTCTCGCGCAGTTTCACGCTAATCTTTCTAATCGCGCTAGCGCTTGTCAGACCCGCTCTGCCGCAAGTGGGGCCAACCGCCGCCGCAGGCTCTTCTCAAACGACTTCCGCTTCTTCGCCGCAGCGCGACCCCGGATTGTGGCGCGAGGCCATGCGCATACATCGCAGCGCCATAGTGATTGACGGCCACAACGACATCACCACGCCCATGACGAATGACAACTACGACCTCGGCGGAGACCCGCCAGCGCCCTACAGAACCAGCCTTGCGCGGTTGAAGAAGGGCGGTATGACCGGAGAGTTCTTTTCACTGTACGTTCGTCCCTGGTACGTGGAGCATGGCGGCGCGGCGCGAAGAACCCTGGACATGATTGATGCTGTTTATCGCGCAGTCGAACGACACCCGAACGATCTGCTGTTCGCAACTTCAGTCGCAGACATTCGCCGCGCAAAGCAGCAGCGCAAAGTGGCGGCGCTCATGGGAATCGAGGGCGGCCACGCAATAGAAAATTCTCTTGCGACGCTGCGCGAGTTCTATCGGCTTGGCGTGCGCTACATGACGCTGACGTGGAACAACACGAACGACTGGGCGGACGCAGGGCGCGGCGAGCACGTTCATCACGGCCTGACAGATTTCGGGCGCGAAGTCGTGCGCGAGATGAATCGTCTGGGTATGCTCGTTGACGTTTCTCATGTCTCGGACGAGACGATGAGCGACGCGCTCGATGCTTCCAGAGTTCCCATCATCGCATCGCACTCTTCAGCACGCGCTCTCAACAATCAGCCGCGCAACATCCCGGACGACCTACTGCGCCGCATAGCCCGAAACGGCGGCGTCGTGATGGTCAACTTCTATCAGGTCTTCATTGACCCAGCAGCCTCGCAGCCGAACCGCGAGCGCTCCGCTCAACTGAAAGCGCAGGAGGACGAGATAGAAGCCCGGTTCAAAAATGATCCTGAGAGAATTGCAGAAGAGGAAGACAGGCTTGAAGCGCAGCATCCGCTGCCCCGGACTCCAATCTCAGTGCTGATTGACCACATTGATCACATAGTTCAAGTCGCAGGAATTGACCACGTTGGCCTCGGCGCGGATTTCGACGGTGCGGTTGATATGCCCGAAGGCGCGCGCGACGTTTCAGAGCTTCCGAACATAACTTACGAATTGCTGAAGCGCGGTTATAGCGAGCGGGCCATACGCAAAATACTGGGCGAGAACTTCCTGCGCGTGTTCAGTCAGGTCGAAGCTTATGCGCGGCGCAACGGCGGTCGCCTGAGCGGGCAGGGAAGCACGCGCCGCATCCCTCCGCCAGTAGCGAATCCGAACAGGTAGATGAGAAGCAAAAATAAGAAAGCTCACCAGAGCTAGCTCTGGTGAGCTTTCAATATTCCTTCGCCAGTGGCGAATCCGATCTCAGCCTTGAAACCGGAATTGTGAATAGCGATTCTGTTCAAGACCTGCTATTCGTTCTTCGGACCGCCCTGCTCGCTGCCCTGCTTTTGCTGCGGGTTGTTTTGCGTAGAGCCTTGACCGCTCTGTCCGGTCTGTCCAATAGGGCTTCCGGTCTCGCCCTGATCCGAACCCTGATTGGCCTGATTGCCCTGAGCCGTTCCCGGTTGCGCGCCAGCCGTAGCGCCCACGCTCTTATCGTTACCAGTAATTTTCTCGTCAGCCATCTTACATGCCTCCTTGATTATCTTTGGTTAATGAAACTGAACAAGCTACTACTCGACATAGATGCGTAGCTCATCCGTACACTCTTAGTTCGTTTAAACTATAAATATCAATTCTCATGCCGCGAACATTTTAAAGGAACGCTTCAAATTATCTGAGTAAAACAGAGCCTGCTTCCGCAACGCCGGTCATGAACCGCATAAAATCTGTACAGCAGAAGAGCAGGGAAGAAAAAGAGGGAAAAGGAAGATGTATTGACAGGCTATTCGATTGTTTCCATTTCCACTCTTCCCCATTTCCCCTGTTGTCCCTGCTCTTCTTCCTTCGGCCTTTATCCCTTCATGTTATAATCTCTGCTCTTGATGAAACTCGCGGGCATCTACATACACATTCCTTTCTGTCTTTCGCGCTGCTCTTATTGCGATTTCGCAACCGGGATGTACGAGGGCGCGCTGGCCGAGCGTTATGTGAGCGCAGTTGTGCAGGAGATAGCTTCATTTTCAATATCTAAAATTTCGAGCGACGTTGATACCGTTTACTTCGGCGGCGGGACGCCCAGCCTGCTAGCGCCTGTGCAGGTCGAGCGAATACTGGAAGCCGTGCACAATCGTTTTCATGTCACACAAGACGCAGAAGTGACGATGGAGATGAATCCGGGCGGGCTTGCATTGGAAGTTCTTAAAAATTTTCGCGCTCTCGGAATCAACCGCGCGAGCTTCGGCGCACAGACTTTTGATGACGACGAACTGAAGCGATTGGGGCGAAGGCACAACGCCGAAGATGTTCGTGTGACGATAAGGCTATTGCGCGAAGCGGGGTTCAATAACGTGAGCTTCGATTTGATTGCGGGGCTTCCCGTTCAGACGCTGGAAGCCTGGGAACGCAATCTGGATGAAGCCCTGGCGCTCAGGCCGGAGCATCTTTCGCTCTATCTTCTGGAGGTTCACGAAGGCACACCGCTCGCGGATCAAATCAGGCGCGGAGCACAGCCCTTCCCGGACGAAGACCTCGCTGGCGAGATGTATGAATTGATGCTCGATAAGACAACTGCTGTGGGCTACGAGCATTACGAAATTTCTAACTTCTGTCAGCCCGGCCATCACTCGCGCCACAATACGAAATACTGGGCGGGAGCGCCCGTCTTCGGCTTCGGCTCTTCAGCGCACTCGTTCGACGGCGAGCGCACGCGCTGGGCCAACGAGCGCGACGCGGCGCGCTACACGCGCATGATTGAAGAGGGGCAATCTACTGTCGTAGAAGTTGTGGAACTGGACGAGCGCAACCTGCGCGCCGAGAGCGTCTTTCTGGGATTGCGGCTGCTGCGTGGAATTGATCTGAAAGATTACCGCGCGCGGTTCGGAGCGGATTTGCGCGAGGAGTACGAAGAAGATTTGACCCGGCTGCGCGAAGCAGGACTGATTGAATTCGATGACGACTTTATGCGGCTCACTCGACACGGCGCGCTTCTTTCCAATGAAGTGTTCGCAACGTTTGTGTAAAACAGGAGACAGAAGTCAGAAGCCAGAAGTCGGAATGAATAGTCTGGAATGTTTTTCTTCTGACTTCTGATTCCTGAATTCTCTCGCTTATGATTGACCTGCGCAGTGACACAGTTACAAAGCCTACGCCCGCTATGCGGCGCGCGATGGCGGAGGCCGAAGTTGGCGACGACGTGTATGGCGAAGACCCTACTGTGAACCGGTTGCAGGAGCGTGCGGCTGAGATTTTCGGTAAAGAGGCCGCTATATTTGTGCCAACGGGTTCGATGGGCAACCAGATCGCCGTGAAACTCCACACGCGACCCGGCCAGGAGGTCGTCATAGAAGAGCGCGGCCACATCTTTAACTACGAGATGGCTGCGATGTCTGCTGTTTCGGGAACGATTGCGCGCCCCGTTCGCAGCCACGACGGAAGCGGAATTCTCACCTGGAATGAGATTGAATCGGCTCTGCATGTGGGCGGCGCTTACTACGTTGCGCCGACCGGCTTGATTGCGCTGGAAAATTCTCACAACCTCGCGGGCGGTTCACTTCTCACCGGCGAGCGCGCGGAAGAGATTTGCGAACGAGCGCACGAACGAAAGCTTCCCGTCCACCTGGATGGCGCGCGCATCTTCAACGCAGCGACGGCGCTGGGCGATTCGGTCGCCGTTTTGACCAGGCCGGTTGACTCCGTAATGTTCTGTTTGTCGAAAGCGCTTGGCGCGCCCGTGGGTTCAATGCTCTTAGGCTCTCGCGCATTTATAGAGGAAGCGCGAAGCTGGCGAAAACTTCTGGGCGGCGGAATGCGTCAGGCCGGAGTGCTCGCCGCAGCCGGACTCATCGCGCTCGAAGAGAGTCCGAAAAGACTTCACGAGGATCATGCGAATGCCCGAAAACTTGCTGAAGGGCTTGCAGAGATTCCCGGCATCAGGATTGACCCTGAAAAGGTAGCTACCAACATTGTCATCTTCGACATTTCCGAAACGGGAATCAGCGCCGACGAGATTTGCGCACAACTTCAGCAGCGCAACGTTCTGGCCTCCGGCTTCGGCGATTCAATTCGCATGGTCACGCACTACGATGTTTCAAGCGCGGACATTGATGTCGCACTGAAAGGAATGAAAGAAGTAGTCAGTAGACAGTAGCCAGTAGTCGGCATGAAGAAGAATTGAGCAGCTCTCATCTCAAATTTTATCGCTCAATCTTGAATGCTCAATGAATCTACTGTCTACTGTCTACTGACTTCTGACTACTGCTTTTATGATCATTGCAATCGACGGCCCATCTGGCGCGGGCAAATCAACGCTCGGAAGGATGCTCGCGCGCAACCTCAATCTGCTTTACATAGACACGGGTGCGATGTACCGCGCTGCGGCTATGGCCGTTCTGGAATCAGGCGTGAGCACTACAGATGAAGAAGCTGTGGCAGATGTGGTTGCGCGCGCGCGTATCAATCTAACGGGTGACCCGGATTCTTTGCAGGTGCTGCTCGACGGGCGTAACATTTCCGATGAGATTCGCACGGAAGAGGTGAGCCAGACATCATCAGTCATCTCAATGATTCCGGCTGTCAGGCGAGCGCTTGTTGCCAGACAGCGAGAGATGGGCAAGCGTGGCGGCGTCGTTCTGGAAGGCAGGGACATTGGCACTGTGGTCTTCCCCGATGCGGACGTGAAATTCTTTCTGACGGCTAGGCCGGAAGAGCGCGCACAGCGCCGATACGAAGAGGATCGCTTGAGAGAACGCAATGCGACTCTGGACGAAACGCTCGCAGACATCAACGTGCGGGACGAGCGCGACTCTACACGCGCCGATTCACCGCTTCATAAGGCCGACGACGCCATCGTGATTGACTCGACGGAGCTTTCCATCGAAGAAGTTTTTGCGAAAATGATGAGCGCTATTCGTGAACTGGAAGGTGGAGCGGGTAGAAGCTGAGATTGTAAGTAGCTCGATGAAATTTACGAAATCGCAATTTAAATCGGAGGCCGCCCGGCTCCTAATCTTCGGTCTAAGTTTGCCGCTGATAGGTCTCCTGGCCGCTCACATCATTCCTCTCTTTCGTTAGAGAGTTATTTTTTATAGAAAATAGAACCCGCACTCTTAAATGTTTTAAGAGGAGCATGGCTTGCAAATTAAAGACGGAGCGAGAGGATTTCAGAATCCTCTCGCTCCGTCTTCTATTTTATGTGGCTGCCGGTTTTTTAGTAACCGCCGTAGCCGTCTTGGTAGCCTCTGGCAAAAGCTTCGCGGAAGTACTGTTGATACAACGCGCGGTCGCCCATGCGTGAGTTGTAATCCTGAGTGCCCTTCTGGAAGGCGCTCTCATCACGGTACTCGAAACGCTCGCCACGCTGTCGGTCTCTACGGCCTTCCTGCATGCCATTATTATAACCAGCATTCAGAGCCGTCTGGCGAAGCTCGTAAGAGCCGCCGTAATTGCCATAGCCGTCATCGTTACGCCCACGGCGATTTCTATCATTACGACGCCAATCATCGTTCTGGCGCTGGCGGCGATTCTGTTCATTCCGCCATTGACCGTTGTTCTGCCACTGCGCCTGAGCTGTTGATGTCGCTGCGATGCCGATGCCAAATAGCAATGAGAGCGAGAAGATTGCCGCTCCGATTTTGTTCACCAAGTAATTTGATTTCATATTCTAGCCTCCCGCTTATAATCATTGGCAACATGCATGCCGTACTAAGAGAAGCTGAAATAACCTGCGATTTTACGGGCTAATTACACGATTGCGCCTCATCGCACACACTAAATCGTGTCATCATAGACGACATAGTTAACTTAAATGTGAGTTGATATAGTGCAGTATCATGGGCCATCGGTATTGTCTTAAGCAGCCTGAATGCTGTCATTCGAATTATCGGTCTTTACCTGTAGAATGAGTGAACTCGGTCGCACATAGCGCATCATTATGGATTTGATTGTGCAGCGTTCATTAAGTTAAATTCATTCAGATTGATGTTCACGGGAATTATCGAAGAACTCGGTCGCATACGCAGCGTTGAGAAGCGCGGCGAGGGCGCGCGGCTCATTGTTGAAGCGTGCGCTGTGACGGAGGGGACGATTGAGGGCGATTCAATCGCGGTCAACGGCGTGTGCCTGACGGCGATTGATGTCCGGAAAAACTCATTCGCAGCCGACGGCTCGCGTGAAACTCTTCAACGCTCCACGCTGGGCAGTTTGCGTGCAGGCTCGGTCGTCAACCTTGAGCGCGCCGTAACTCCTTCAACACGCCTTGGCGGTCACATCGTGCAGGGGCACGTTGACGCGCGCGGAAAATTTTTGAGCGCCACGGAACATGGCGGCTCATGGACTGTGCGCATCTCTTATCCGCGAGAGATAGCGCAATACCTTGTCTTCAAAGGCTCGATTGCGGTCGAAGGCATCAGCCTCACCATCGCAGGTCTCGCGGACGAATATTTCGAGATAGCTGTAATTCCGAAAACGTGGGTTGTCACGAATCTCTCGCATCTCAGGCCCAACGACGAAGTTAACCTCGAAGCCGACATCATAGCTAAATACGTCGAGCGCATCCTTTCATTCACGCCGCGCGCGTCGAATGAAAGCTCTCAGGGGTTGACGATTGAAAAGCTCGCTCGTCTGGGCTTCAAGTGAGCGAATAAATATTCCTGCTCCGCCGCATTTCTTCGTCAAGTGGCGTCGCCCCGTTGCACGCGAAATCCTTCCTTCAGCGAATTTCCTGAAAACCAGGGCGTTCAAGCTCAGGCACTCCGATTGCCCTCATGAGGTTTAGCTTTACGAATAAAATTCGGAGTGTACTGATGCTAAAGAGATTCTTAATGCTGGCTACAGCGGCGATGCTTCTCTCATTCAGCTTCGTGAACGCCAGCGCGCAGGCGAGCGCGCGTAGCGGCAGCGACGATGTACCGCGCTATGAAATCGGCGGGCAGCTTTTCGGGCAGAACGGTCACGACATAGGATTGGGATGGGGCGCAGGCGGCAGATTCACTTACAACATCAATGAGTATGTTGCGCTCGATAACGAAGTTGATTTCTTCCTTCCTGACGAAGGGCCGCCATACGCCACACAAGGGCTGTTCGGAGTAAAGGTCGGGAAGCGCATACGCGACGTGGGCGTTTTCGTCAAAGCGAGGCCGGGTTTCCAGACGAATCTACTGGTCAACGGGCGCGAGCAGACTCGTTTCGCTTTTGACGTGGGGGCAGTTGCCGAAGCTTATCCGAACCGCCATTTAGTCTTACGCTTCGACGCCAGCGACGTAATCATACCCTTCAACAACAACCTCGTAGGCGTAGGCTCGCGCGCGCAGAGGGTCGGCACAACGCACAATCTTCTAATCAGCTTCGGCATCGGAGTCCGTTTCTGAGTGCTGCCTTGAGGCGCGCGTGAGATGCACATACGATTCGGGTCAGTATCGTCAAACTTGAGTTTGACGATACTGACCTTCTCCTTCACCTCCCGTATAAGTGGGGAACTCTCTATCCATGAAACCGATAGTCGCAAAATGAATGGCTTTCGGGTAACATATAGAGCGTTAACTGCATCTCCCTGAGTTGAGCGGAATCCGTAATGCCTTTTGCATCAATCGAAGAAGCCGCCGCAGACATACGCGACGGTCGTATGGTCATAATAGTTGACGATGAAGACCGCGAGAACGAGGGCGACCTTGTGTGCGCGGCTGAGAAGGTGACGCCTGAGATCATCAACTTCATGGCGACGCACGCGCGCGGGCTTGTCTGCATGCCGTTGACGGAGGAACGCTGCGACGAGCTTCACCTGACCATGCAGGTCGCGGATAACACCTCTTTCCTGGGCACTGCATTCACCATCTCGATTGAAGCGCGCAAAGGCGTGACGACTGGCATCTCTGCTGCTGATCGCGCCACGACGATTCTCACGGCGGTTGACCCGAAAACTAAGCCGCAGGATTTGGCGCGACCGGGCCACATCTTTCCGCTGCGAGCAAGGAGAGGCGGCGTGCTCGTCCGACCGGGACAGACCGAAGCGATTGTTGATCTGGCGCGCATAGCCGGGCTTTATCCTGCGGGCGTCGTCTGCGAGATAATGAACGAGGACGGCACCATGGCTCGTCTTCCCCAGCTTGAAGAGTTTGCTAAAAAGCATGGGTTGAAAATCATCTCGGTCGCTGAACTCGTGCGCTATCGCATGATGAAGGAGACGCTGGTTCGCCGCGCGGCCTCTACGGATTTGCCGACCGTGTACGGACGTTTTCGCGCGATAGCTTTCGAGAACGTGGTCAACACGGAAGTACATCTCGCTATGGTGATGGGCGACGTGCGTACGGAAGAGCCTGTGCTCGTTCGCGTACACACGGAAAACGTCACGTGTGATATGTTCGGGTCGCTCATTGACGACACGGGCTTTCAGCTTCACACGGCGCTCGAAAAGATAGCCGCAGAGGGGCGAGGCGTCGTGCTTTACTTGCGCCAGCGCGAGCACGGGCTTGACCTGATTCACCAACTGCGCACGTATCAGTTGATGCAAGAACGGGGGCTTGGTAAACGCGAGGCAAGCGTCGAGACCGGCTACGGGATTGATCGTGATTACGGAGTGGGCGCGCAGATACTGCACGATCTGGGACTGCGCCGGATTATTCTGTTGACCAATAACCCGCCGCACGTGACGGCACTGGAAGGGTTCGATCTTGAAATCGCAGGAAGCGTTCCGCTGGGTTCCCCCGCCCGCGACGATTCCCTAAGTGGCGCGACGACGAAAAAAGCGCTCAACAAATAAATGAGTTTTGAAGTCTCATGTCTCAAGTTGGAATGCCTTTTCTGACTTGAAACTTGAAACTTGAAACCTTAAGCATGTAACCTGCTTCTGCTCTCCCAGTCGCATTGATTTTGGAGTTGGCCGCTTCCTTTTCGGGCGCGGCCTTTAGCGCACGTCTTATGCCTTCTGATCAACGCGACGACGCTTCGGCTCCGCAGCCACCGGGGGACGAGAAAAAAGAGGTTCGTAAAGCCCTTGAGTCGGAGACGGATAAACCTCTGCCTCCTGCTGCCGAGCGCGCAGCCGAGCGCGATGCGGACCGGAGCGATCCGCGCACGCCGCAAGGAGAGCGCCGCCGCTGGCTCACGCGCCGCAATGCCTTCATCGCCACGATTGCGATTGCCGTCGGCGTGGTCGCCCTCATATTGATTGGCGTACTGACCTACCGTCTGGGCTACGTTGACCGGTACATAGCCAACCAGATCAAAAACACATTCGCCACTTACGGCATACGCGCTGAGATACGCGAGTTCCACACGGCCATTAGCCCGCGCACCGTAGAGTTGCGTGACGTTGAATTAACGGACATGCAGACGGGCGAGCATCTTGGGAAGATTGATCGGATATTGGCGACCGTGCGCGTGACAGACCTCTACGCGCTCAACCTTAGAAGAAATGTCAACCTCGAATCGCTCACGATTGACGGCCTTGAGGCGTGGGTTCAGTTTGACGAGCAGGGACGCTCGAATTTCAGTAATCTTCATCTTCCGCCGCCGGAGCCGAACAAGAGCATACTCTTCTCTTATTCCACCGCGCAGGTTCAGATAAACAACGCAGTCATTCACTACGGCGACCAGCAGCATTCCATTTCTGGCGAGGCGCGTAACATACATGCGACTGTGCAGCCGGATAATCCGAACGCTCCCGCCGATAGCTGGATGAATACAGTCACGCTTTCCGCTTCAAACTCGTCCTTCGTTTACGACGGTCGCCCTGTAAACGACATCAGCCTGGATGCCAGAGGGCGCATCAACCAGACTCGCGCGGAGATTCAAGACCTGACTTTGCGCTCGCCGCTCGCGGAAGCGCACATGACGGGCGTAATGGACGATTGGCGCAACCTGACTTATAACATGCAGGCCAGTGCGAAGGTTGACCTCACGCAGCTTTCAGATGTGCTTCATGCGAGTACGACAATGCGCGGTGTTGGGCAGTTCGCCGGAAAAGTTTCCGGTGAAGGCGACCGCTACAGCGTTGACGGGCAGATAACTTCCGACGCTCTGGCCGCAGATGGCGTCCGGTTGCAGGCGCTGAACCTGACGGCGAGCGGGACCGGGCAGGGGAAGAGTTACGACATGAACGGGCGTGCGGTCGCACAGCTTTTGACCGCAGGCGATTTTCAGTTGAACGCGCTACAGATGGCGGGGCACGTGATGGGCACGGGGACGGACTTTCGCTGGCTTGGCGAGTTACGCAGCATGTCTGCGCGTTACGGTGCTACCAGCATCGCCGGATTGATACTGAATGATGTCGCTGCGGAGATGCGCGATCAGGCTTTGATTGTTTCCGCAGGGCGCGGCGTCGCAGGGCAGGTGAACTCCGCAGGCGCGAGTGTTGGCGGCGTGCAGGTCGCGGATGTTCGCGCGCGTTCTGAAAACGGAGTCACTACGGGGTCGGCTGCGAGCGCGCAGGCCGGAACGATCACGGCTTCCGGCGCTCGCGTGAACGGCCTCACTGCCAACGGAATTGATTTCACCAGCCGCGAAGGCGGCGCAACCAACGTGACAGTTGATTCATTGCGCGTGGGAAGCGTGGCGGCTTCGGGCGCGCAGACCGGCAGCCTGAACATCGCTGGCGTGCGACTCGCAATCCTGAACGGGCGCGTTGAAGGCTCAAGCGGCGACATCAACGCTGGCACGATCACAGTTGCGAAGACGCAGGACTTCGCGGGCGGACAGGTTGAAGATGTGCGACTCGCGCATCCAGTCTTCGTCGTAGAGCCTTCGGGTCGATACCGCGCGAGCGCCGATTTGAGTTTGGGCGGTGGTGTTTTGGGACAGGTGAATTTAGGCGCGGCGCGCTCTGCTGTGGTCGCCACGAACAATCAGATTCAGTTGCAGAATTTCACGGCTGATGTGATGGGCGGACACGCAGCCGGCAACGCGACCGTAAGCACTCAGCGCGGTGGATCGTCGCAGGTGGCGGCGAGCTTCAGCGACCTGGACATAGGCAAGCTTCTTTCACTCTCCGGGCGCATTGTCCCCATAGCGGGCAAGACTACAGGCAACGTCAATCTATCTTTCCCCGGAACAGATTTGCAGGCAGCTACCGGAACGGTGCGCGCGGATTTCAATGCGGAGACAGGAGACGACGCGAGCGGGCGCACGCCTCTGAACGGGACGGTCGCGCTTCGCGCCACGCGCGGGCTTTTCGAGATAGATCAGGCGAACCTGAAAACCGCTTCGAGCGAATTGACTGCGACGGGTCAGTTCTCGTTCATGAGCGATCAATCGAATCTTCAAGTCAAACTGAATTCGTCTGACGCTTCAGAGCTACGAAATATCATCGTCACGTCAGGTTTGCTGACGGACGTTGGCGACCAGCTTGATGCTTACGGTATAGAACTCGGCGGGCATCTCGCTTTCAACGGCAACTTGCGCGGCAATCTTGCGAAGCCGAGCGTTGACGGTCACGTAGAGCTTGATTCGCTTGGGATAAATGGTCACGACTTTGGCTCATTGACAGCCACTATGAACAGCACGCCCGATATGTTCCGCATCACGGACGGGCAATTGTCCGAGCGAGACGGCGGCGGAATCAAGTTCACTTTAGACGCTCCGCTCGCTGGCAAGAATAACATTGCGCTTACGGCTACACTTGATCGTGCCAACGGCGGGAACCTGCTCGTTGCGCTGGATGCTTTTAGAAACAAGACTGATAATTTCGGCCCCATTAGAACGCCCACTTATTCATCTTTGGATTTTCGGTCTGATGTCTCAGGCCAGATAAATGCGACGGGCATTCCCAATGCGATGCAGGGGAGCGCAGACCTGCGATTCGGGCCGGGGCATCTCAAGGGCGAGCCATTCCAGTCAATCCTTGCTCGCGCGACTTTCAACGGGCCGAAGATTAATCTTGAAACCGTTGATGCTCAATTCAACGCCGGGCATCTGCTTGCGAACGGAACTTACGACACAAGCAATCAGGCTTTCGACATTCAGGCGCACGGCACTGGAATCAATCTGGCGCTGCTGGAATCATTGACGGGCAAGCGCGTTGTAGGTGTGCCGCAGTTGAGCGGGACTGCGGACATAGAGGCACATGCCACAGGCAATTTCAGCGAGAACGATTTCTCCAATTTTCAAATCAACTTCACCGGCACAGGGCACGAGGTTGCCGTCAACGGTCGCCCGGCTGGAGAGCTTTCGCTGGTAGGCCGCACGGAGAACGGGCGGCTGAACGTGACTTTTACAACAGGACTCTTGGGGAATGCGCAGGTGGTCACGGCTGAAGTTAACCTGACGGATAGAACGCTGCCGACAACTATTAAGACGACGCTCTCTGCCGCAAATCTTCAGCCGCTCTTTGCTGCGCTCCTGCCTGAATCTACTGTTAGATTGACAGGCCGCGCCACCGGCACGCTCCAGGCGACCGGCCCGCTCTATGCCGAGAACGAGCAGGGCGAGCAGGTCTTGGGTCTGTCAGGTTTACGCGGTCGCGCGGAAATTTCCGATTTGACGATTCAGATAGAGGACGTGCAATTAACTGCTGTCTCACCTCTACTCGTTCAATTTCAGTCGAACGAAATCTTTTTCGAGAAGACGCAATTTCGTGGGCCGGGAACGGACGTGGTTTTCGGCGGGACTGCCGCACTGGGGCCGGGCGGTCGCCAGAATCTTTCGATTGACGGCAATTTGAATCTGCGCGTGCTGAATGGAATCTCGCCAGACGTTTTCTCGGCGGGCGCTGCTGTGGTTGCGATTCGTGTGATGGGCAGCTACGAAGAGCCGCGCTTTAGCGGCACGGCTTCGGTTGAAGGCGCTTCCGTATCGGCATTGGTTGGCAACGAGCGGCTTACGGTTGCGAACATTAAAGGCAACGTGAGATTCAACCAGAATCAGGCGCAGATTGAATCGCTGACAGGCACGCTGGGCGGCGGTCGCATAATTGCTTCGGGCGGCGCGCTGCTTGAAGGCTTCACGCTTTCTCGCTTCCGCTTCGTAGTTCACGGCGACGATGTGATTGTTCCTTTTCCTGAAGACTTTCGCTCGACCGCCGATGCAGACCTTGTTATCAGCGGCTCTAAGCGCGAGCAGCTAATCAGCGGCACGGTGAATCTGCGCCGGGCAGAGTACACGAAGAACATAGAGCTTGCGGATCTGCTCAACCGCAGACACGAAGTTATTGTTAGTCAGACTGAATCGCCGCTTGTAGAAACTGTGCAGCTTGACCTGGCCGTCGAAGGACGCGATGCGCTCGTCGTGCGCAATAACCTTGCAGATATGGTTGGCTCCGTCAGTTTGCGCATCACCGGTTCTGTAAAAGAACCTACGATTTCAGGGCGCATAACTGCGACGCGCGGCACGCTCAACTTCCGCAACGACCGTTATGAATTGACGCGCGCATTCATTGACCTTCCGCCGCGACGCGACGCAGACCCTATTCTGAATATAGAAGCCGAGTCGGAAATTAAAGGCTATCGCGTGATAGTGAGTTTGACGGGGCCGCTCTCGCAGCCTCTGGCAACCGTGCGCTCCGACCCGTCGCTTCCGCAATCAGATGTCGTGGCGCTGATTACAACGGGGAATCTCTCTACGGACGAAACGAGCACATCCGCTCTGGCGCAGACGGGACTTGGCACGGCGGCCAGCCTCCTGACCGACACCCTGATTAACGCTCCGGCGCAGAAGGCCACAGACCGTCTTTTCGGCTTAAACCGTTTCGAGATTGACCCGTTGATTTCTGGCCGGGGCGGCGCAAGTCCGACTGCGCGGCTCACCGTAGGCCGCCAGATAAACCGCGACCTGACTATCACGTATTCAACGAACGTCGCGGCAGACCCGAATCAGGTGCTCGCGCTCGAATACCGTGTCTCGAACCGGCTTTCGTTCGTGGCGCAGTACGAGCAAGGATCGTCGGCAAGAAATTTGCGCACCAGCAATAACAGTTTCAGTTTTGAGATAAGATTCAGGAAGAGATTCTAAAGGGCAGTTTTCAGTTTTTAGTTCTCAGTTTTAAGAATAGTCCGGGCTGAAAAATGAGAACTAAAAACTGAAAACTATTTAGAGAACAGAGGTTGAGACTCGCGCGGTTAATGTTAAGTTTCATGCTGGCGGCTGCATGGTTGGCAGTCGGGTGCATGGGTGTGTCTTGGGCGCAGGGCGTGGGCAATTACGAGGGGCGCACGGTTACGGGCGTTGATGTCGTGATAGAAGGCTCTGCACCGGATGCGGCAGCCGAAGGCTCGCTCAGGTCGCTGCTGGCAATCGCGCCTAACTCGGAGTATCACGCTGTGCTGGCTCGCCGCTCGCTCGAAGCCCTGTTTAATTCGGGGCTGGTCTCGAACGCGCGAGTGGAAGTCGTGGAAGCGGGAAACGCCGTCGTACCATCTGCGCCCGGAGCGCACACCTCAGTGGGGCTGCCCGTGCGCGTGCGCTTCGTCGTGCGCAGACAGGCGCGCGTAAGCCGCGTGGTCTTTGAATTGGGCACGCTCCCGCCGGGCACTCCAATCTCTCAGGATGAGATACGAGCGCGGCTGAACATCATGGAGCCTGGTTCGCGCCGGAGCGAGCAGGTGATTCGCCGGAATGCGGACGAGATTCAAGTCTATTTGCGCGATCGTGGATTCTTCCGCGCGACAGTTGAATACTCGATTCAGACTGATACTGCCGACCCTACAGGTACGCGCTCAATCGTGACCTATCGCATCAACACGGGCGAGCAAGCGCACGTCGAAAACTTCAGCATAAAGATCAACGGCTTCAGCGACGCTACGGTGCGCCCCGCGCTCAAGCTGCAACAGAACGCGCCCTTCACACGCGCAGCGCTCGGCGAAGACCTGAACAAAATACGTCAGGCAATCATTGCGCTGGGCAATCTTGCGCCGCAGTTGGACGACCCGAAAGTAACGCTGAACGATGCGGGCAACGCAGTCGTGATTGATCTGACCGGAGGCATTGGCCCAAAGGTTGACGTGGAGGTGCGCAACTACGAAGTCAGTCCGAAGACTCAGCGCGCTCTTCTGCCTGTCAGGCGCGAGGGCAACATTGATTATTCCGCAATTGAAGAAGGCAGGCGCAGGCTTCGCAACAAGCTGCAAGCCGAGGGCTATTTCTTCGCCGAGATAAACTACACTTGCACGGTCTCGCCGCCACTACCGACAACCATCGCCCAGAACGGCACGGAGGAGACGTGCCAGAACCTGAACGCTACGGAATTGAGCGGCCACAACGTGCAGATAGTTTACGACGTTGATCCTGGCCGTCGCTTCAAGCTGACGGACATTCGCATAGAAGGGACTAGCGAACTCACTTACCTGGATGTTGCAGATGATTTGAAGACGCAGAAGGCCAGCGCGCTCGGCATCATCCCTTACCTGGGCTACGGTCGCGGCTACACGAGCCTTGAGCTTCTTGAGCAGGACAGGCGCACCATCAGTGCGCGCATGCGCGATCTTGGCTATCGCCGCGCAACGGTCAACATCAGGCGCGGCGTCGCGCTCACGGGCGACAATCTCATCATCACATTCGATGTCACGCCGGGGCCGATTACGCGCGTCGCGGGCGTGGAGTTTCGCGGCAACCAGATTTACACCGAGCCTCAACTGCGCGAAGAGATAAACTCCGAGCAGTGCCTGAACAGGTTGCGACTGCGCAACACTAACAGCCTCACAATCAATCAACAGGATACGCGCCCCATCTTCAAAACCGTAATCGGCGCTCCGTTCTCGCCAACGGGCGCGCGCGTCGAAGGCGATTGCATCCTGGATTTGTATGCGCGCAATGGTTATGTTGACGCGAACGTTGATTTCTCAATCGTAGAGCTGCCGAAGAAATCTCTCCCGGACAATCAGCAGGAGGAGCAGGTTCGGCTCATCTACACCATCACGAGCGAGGGCGATAAGGTCTACATCAACAGTATCAGGATCAACGGTCTGGTGCGAACGCACCAGGAAGAGATTCTGAGGATGCTCCCGTTGCGCACAGGCGACGTGCTGCGCGCAGACAGATTGAACGAATCGGAGCGCATACTGTACGCTACGGACGCTTTTCGTCAGGTAATCATTCACACCGAAAACGCAGGCGAAACCGTAGGCGGCTTCAAGCAGCGCGATATAATCATTGACGTTGAAGAGAGAAAACCGCGCGTGATGACTTACGGCGGCGGGTATTCGACGGACACAGGCCCTCTGGGAATTTTCGAGATACGCGACGTTAATCTCTTCGGCAAGCTTCGTCAGGGAGCAATGCGTCTTCGCGCGAGCGGGCGCACGCAGCTACTGCGCTTCGAGTATCTTGACCCGCGCTTTCGCAGCTACGCCACGAACCAGTTTGCGCCGCTCTCTCTCTCTCTGGAATACGAACGCGACACAACGGTCACACGCTTCTTCCGCTCCACGATTGATCGCGGAAACTTCGGCATTGTGCAGCGCCTTGACCCGCAGGGGCGTCCGATTGACGTGAACTGCGCAAACGAGAATGACCCGAATTGTCGCGCGGGCGAGCCTACGATCAACCGCCTTGTATTCACGGCAGAGACGCAGCGTGTGTTGAGCGACGCGACGCACAGTATAGTCTTCGCGCGCTACAGCTATGAAGACGTTCGCCTCTTCAACATCAACAGCCTGCTGTTAGCGCCGGTTCTCAGGCCAGACCGCGTAGTTCGACTCTCGCGCTTCGGCGCTTCGTTCGTGCGCGATACGCGCGACAATCAGTTCGACGCTTCGCGCGGCGACTTCCTCACGCTCGATTATGCTATAGCGCTTCGCCAATTAGGCGGCAACATCTCTTTCAGCAAGTTTCAGGCGTCTTACCGCCGCTACTATCGTCTCAACAGTTTTCGCCGCACTACTTTGGCCGGAAGCTTGACGCTAGGGCTTGCGAACCTGTTCAATCCGCGCGACCGCGACGCAGACGGCATAATAGACGAGGCTGATAACACTCTGCCCATCAGCGAGCGATTCTTTTCCGGTGGCTCGACCACCTTGCGCGGCTTCGGCTATCAGGAGGCAGGCCCGCGCGCGGTCATCCCCGGCGGCATCTTCCGCACACGGCAGGGCAACTTGATTACTCTAAACCCGTTCACAGTTCCCGTCGGCGGTAATGCTCTCGTCGTGCTTAATCTTGAAGCGCGTGTGCCTGTCACATCGTCTCTTCAGGCCGTCCCCTTTTACGATGGTGGCAACGTCTTCCGCAGAGTAGGCGACATCTTCGGGCGCGCCAGGACAGAACCCGAAGATAGCCCGAACCTGCACGCACACTGGACGCACACAGTAGGTATGGGGTTCAGAGTGAAAGTACCGTTCGGCGGCTCGATAGCCATTGATTACGGCTTGCTGCTCAACCCGCCTGAGTTTCAGGTGCCGCAGGCGAACAACACTACGACCACCTTCATCTTGAAGAACAGCCAACTGCATTTCCGGTTCACGCAAGCATTTTAATGAGGAGAGAAATAAGGGGAAGAGAGTAAAAGGGAGAATTGAGAAAGATGAGAGTTAAGCTTATAAAAATTCTTAAGCCATGCATGGCTTTGTTCTTCCTCCTTTTCACACTTTCCCCTCTTCCCATTTGCCTGCGCGCGTGTTTCGCGCAACAGGTGGTTGACCGCATGGTGGCGACCGTGAACGGCGGCGTGCGAACAGACTTGATTACTTACTCAGACCTTGTGTGGCAGCTTGCGCTTCAGCCGAACACGCCGCTCGAACATCCGTCTTCGGACGAATTGAACCGCGCTCTGCAAATCTTGATAAGCCAGCGCCTAATCATTCAGGAGGCCGAGAAGATTCCTACCATCGCTCCGACCGATGAAGAGATACGTACAGAATTGACCGATCTCATAAACCGTTTTCCGGGTAAGGGGCCGGAGTTGTATCAGCGTGCGGACAGCGTTGGCCTGAGCCGCGAACACATAGACGAGATAATGCGAGAGCGCGTAGAGATAAACAAATATCTTGATTTCCGCTTCCGCTCGTTCGTAGTAGTCACGCCGCAGGAGGTCGCGGATTATTACAGGCAAACCTATGTCCCACGCTTCCGGCAACGCTCGCCCGGCCAAATCCTCCCCACTCTGGATCAAGCGCGAGCCGAAATTGAAAAGACGCTGACCGAAAGCAAGATAGAGTCTGAGACGGACGAATTTCTGGACGCCTCGCGCGACCGCGCAGAGGTTGTTATCTTAAGCCCTCTGTGAAACTGCAATTCGCGCTGCTTTGATATAGTCTACATTTAGCATCTAACATCTCTTATGTGGCTCAAGCGGTCACAAAAAGTATCCATGCCGCGCATAGGACTAGCTCTTTCGGGCGGCGCGGCGCGCGGCATCGCTCATGTGGGCGTGCTGCGTGCGTTCGCGCGGCACAACATTCCGATTGACTGCGTGGCCGGAACGAGCGCGGGCGCGATTGTCGGCGGCGCGCTCGCTTCCGGGATTGCGCTCGATGAGATAGAGGCTATTGGGCGCTCGCTTCGCTGGCGCGACATGGGGCGGGTCACACTCTCGCGCCTCGGCGTGCAGTCGAACGCGCGGCTGGAAGAGTTCATACGCGCGCGCTTTCCCGTCAAGCGCTTTGAAGAATTGCCGATTCCTTTCGCGGCTGTGGCGACAGACCTTCAAACCGGCGCTTCTGTGGTGCTGAAAGACGAGGGTGACCTTGCTTTCGCCATACGCGCTAGCTGCACTATCCCCGGGTGGTACGTGCCCGTCACGGATGACGAGGGGCGCACGCTCGTTGACGGCGGGTTGGTGGCTAACGTGCCTACGGCTGCCGTGCGTTCGCTCGGCGCTGAGGTTGTGATTGCAGTTGATGTCAATTCAGAGGGCGCTAAGTTTTTGGGGCCGCCGCAATCCGCCATTGGCGTGGTCGTGCAATCCATGATGGTCATTCAGCGCGTTATAGCTTCGCACCAACTGGAATCTGCTGACGTTGTAATACAGCCGCGCGTTGGACACATACGCTGGGACGAAATCTCTCGCGCAGCAGAATTGATTGAAGCCGGAGTTGAGGCTGGAGAGGAAGCCGCAGAGAAGATAAAGGGGCTGCTTCAACCTGAACCGCAACAGACTTCCAGATGGCCGCGCATCTTGCGCCGCCGCCGCGCGTCTTAGCACAGGCCGGTGAAGAAAAGTTGCGCCCGGAGCACTGAGTCCCGCACCTCCTGAAAAGTTTCGGGACATAGATTGGTCTTAGTCCATAGAGAGCTTGTATCGAACAAAGACGCTCTCACGCTTCAACTGCTTCTTCACGGGCGCTCTTTCTTCCATCCTGAATTAATTCCCGCGACATTTAAGTCATTGATTTAGAGTTAGATGAATTCGAGAACTCGCGCTTTCCGAGTGACATCTGAATTGCGCTGGCATAAACATTGCACAACCCTGCGACGGCTACTCTCTCCGAAATCAAAATGATGCAAAGGGGAACTGGTGTCAGATGAAAGAAGTAGCGAACAGCATCGCGCAATTAGCTTTCATAATCATGCTGCTTGTCACGCTAGCCATATGGACGGCTGCGGCTTCGCAGTGGTTGAGCGGCGGTGACGGCGCGGCAGCAATCACGCCAGACCAGCAGGCTGCGTTCGTTGGCGGCGCGAGGTAAAAAAGAATCAATCGCCTATTGAGCTTTTATAGAGAGCACAAAAGATTAGAGAAGGAGAAAAAGGGGAGACGGGTAGAAGGAGAAGAGGATAGATTGTATCTCCTTTTCCCCATTTCCCCTGATCAACTTTTACCCGCCTATATTTATGGCAATAGAAGTTACCTCTGTTCACGAGAAGAGGCGCGTCATCAAAAGCGTGGGCAGGGTTGTTCGTCTTAGTGCCCGCGCGGCACGCGCCCACAAGCGCAGGATAATTTACCGCTCCGTATTGGCCGCAACAGTTCTCACCATAATATCCATCTCGATTTTTCTTGCTTACTCTTATCATTATTATTCACAGATCGTTGACGAGCGCCTTGCGCACGGATACCTGACGAGCAGGCCGGGGATTTACGCAGCGCCGAGAACTTTGCGCGCGGGGCAGACGGGTTCGACAGAAAAATTGGTCGCGCTCTTGCGCCGCGCGGGCTACATCGAATCGGAAGCCAGCGATGTTTGGAGCGGGAGCTTTACGGCGCAGGACGGCGCGGTCGTGATTCATCCGCGACGACAGAACGGCAGCGCACAGGCAACTGTGCGCGTGAGCTTTGATAACAGGAACCGCATAGCGACGCTCACAAGCGATGCCGGCACGCTCGATAGCTTCACGCTTGAGCCGGAAGCTTTGACTGTGGATGCTTCTATGAAAGCGGGGCAGCACGCGGCGCTCTCTTTCCGCGACATCCCGGAGGTAGTTGCGCACGCGATTCTCTCTACGGAAGACCGGCGCTTCTTCGACCACAGCGGCGTTGATCTGTTCGGCATAGCGCGTGCCGCTCTCAGAAACGCAGGCGACGAGCGCATGGGGCAGGGCGGCTCTACCATCACGCAGCAGCTTGTCAAGAACACATATCTTTCGCCCGAAAGAACTTTCAGACGAAAGTTTGCCGAAGCTATGCTTGCTTTCACACTTGAACGACGGCTCTCCAAGCAAGACATCTTCGCGCTCTATTGCAACGAAGTTTATCTGGGACAGCGCGGGAGCGTCGCGGTGCGCGGCATCGAGCAGGCCGCCAGAGTTTACTTCGCCAAAAATTTGAATGAGCTATCAATCGCAGAGGCCGCGACGATTGCCGGGATGATTCAAAGTCCCAATCGCTATGCGCCGGAGCGTCATGCGGAAGCCGCGACATCTCGTCGCAATCTGGTCATCGCTTCAATGTTGCGTGACAGTGCGATAACTAGGGAGCAGGCCCAAAGCTCGGCGCGGGAAACTTTAACTCTAGCGCCCGCGCCTGAAGACAACACGTCGCTCGCGCCCTATTTCGTTGATTACGTCAACCGTGTGACGGAATCTCAGGCGAACAATTCATCTCAGGAAGATGAGCGAGCGTCGCATGTATTCACCACGCTCGATATTGATTTACAGGAATTGGCCGAAGGCGCGGTGCAGCATCAACTGGAGAGACTGGATCGCATTTACAAAGGGCGCGGTGTAAGGCCACAGGCCGCTCTCGTAGCTCTCGACCCGAAGACGGGTAATGTGCTGGCAATGGTCGGCGGGCGCGATTACGCTCAGTCGCAATTGAATAGAGCGACGGACGCGCGACGCCAGCCCGGCTCAGCCTTCAAGCCGTTCGTGTACGCCGCAGCGATTGAAAGCGGCATCTCTCCCGTTACGACCTTCATGGACGCGCCGCGCGAGTTCAATTACGGCGCTCGCTCTGTCTATCGCCCTGCGAATTACGGTGGCGGGTATTCTATGCACGACGTGACGATGCGCACGGGGCTGATAAAGTCGCTGAACGTCGTCACGGTTGACATCGCGCTGCGAACGGGCTTGAACAGGATAGCCGCGCTCGCTTCCAGTTTCGGACTTCCAAAGCCGCAAGCATATCCTGCGCTCGCGCTCGGCACTACGGAAGCGACGCCTATGGAGATGGCAGAAGCTTACGCCGCGTTTGCAAACGGCGGGCGGCGAGTCGAGCCAAGAGTGATAGTACGAGCCGAAGACACGAACGCTTCTGAAATTTTGAACGAGAGCGCGGAAGGCGGCGCTGTAGTTCAGCCTGCGACCGCTTTCATGATAACGGACATGCTGGCGGACGTGATTGATCACGGCACCGCACGCGCGGCTCGCGGCGCTGTGAAGAGAACGGCGATTGCCGGAAAGACAGGCACATCGCGCGACGGATGGTTCATTGGCTACACGCCGAATCTGGTCTGCGCCGTGTGGATTGGATTCGACGACAATAGCCAGCTAGGGTTGACGGGAGCGGAAGCTGCGCTGCCCGCGTGGACTGAATTTGTAAAAAGCGCGGTCGAGATGCGCCCGGAACTCGGCGGCGAAAGGTTCGAGCGTCCAGCAGGCATCATGTTCGTAGAGATTGATCCTGAAACCGGAATGCTGGCGACCGATTCCTGCCCGCAGCGCGAGCGCATAGCCGTAACGGGCGCGCTCGCCCCACACTTTGAATGTTACGTTCACAACATGCCGACGGGATTGACGGCTGAAGCGGGAATAACTGAAGAAGACTCGGCAGTGCCCGGTTATCAAGCGGACAATGCTGTAGAAGTAAACGCGCGGCCTCTTCCGCGCGCGGCAGAGTCAGTTGAACCAATCGAGCCGCCGCCATCCAGAAACACTCACGTAGAGATAGACAGGAACGGGCGCTCAACGCTTGTCAACGACATGCGCGTTAACTCTTCCAGAGAGTCTTACAGAAAAGTTTCTCCGTAAGAGATTTAATCGCAAAGAGAGCAAAGAGAGAGCGCAGAGGAGCGCGAAGAGTCATCCTCCGCGCTCTTTGCATTTACCTTTGCGGTTAAATCTTTAGCTCCCGCGCTCAAGAACAACCTGCGCGATGGCGTGTTCCGTCGTGTGTGATATTGAAAGGTGCGCGGCAATCGCTCCGGTCTGCTCATAGATTTCACGCACGCGACCGTAAAATTGTAAGATGGGTGCGCCGGATGCGCGCGAGGTAACTTCTATGTCCTGCCATGCGATGCCTCCGGTCCAGCCAGTTTGCAGCGCCTTCAACGCCGCTTCTTTGGCAGCGAAGCGCGCGGCGTAATGCTGTGCGGCGACCACGCCGCGCGAATCGCAGTAGTCGCGCTCCATCTTAGTAAAAACGCGCTCGGCAAAGCGCGGCGTGCGCAAGAGAACTTCTCGCACGCGACGGACTTCGATGATGTCTATTCCAATAGAGATTATCACTGATGATGTAGAGTTAACTCGCGCCGGTTTTCACTGGCGCGAGAAGGAAGGCGTGCTCGCCCTATCCTGCACGCCGCTCGAACAAGATGGTTTCCCAAATGCTTTCTCCACGCGGCTGGGCGGAGTAAGTCCGATGCCGGAAAACGCGCTCAACCTGGCGGGCTTCAACGACGACACGGCTGAAAATATTTACGAGAACCGCCGCCGCTTTCTCAAACTCTTCGATGGCGACTGGGCGCTCGCAGCCTGCTGGCAGGTTCATGGGACGCAAACGCGCGTCGTCAAAAGCAGGGAAGATGCTGACAGGTCGCCGGGTGCAACAGGCGAACCCGTTCACTGCGACGCGCTCGTAACGAATGCGAGCAGCATCCTGCTCGGAGTCAAGACAGCCGACTGCGTGCCTGTAATTTTAGCCGACTCGCGCACGGGCGCAATCGCAGCCATTCACGCGGGCTGGCGCGGCACGCTTCAATCAATCGTTCGGAATACGCTCGCACGCATGAGCGAAGCGTATAGCACATGCGCCCGCGATGTTAGCGCCGCGATTGGCCCGGCGGCAAACGCATGCTGTTACGAAGTAGGCAGCGATGTCATAGAAGCTTTCAAACAAAAATTCCCGAACTCCGAACATCTCTTCAAGAGTACGCGCGAAGGCCACGCGCTTGTCGATCTTCAAAGAGCAAACCGCGAGCAGCTAATCGGATCGGGCGTCGAGCATGCGCGCATACACACCGCACCGCTCTGCACAATGTGCCGCAACGACCTCTTCTTCTCCTACCGCAAAGAGAAGCGCCTGCACGGTCGCGTGGGTCGCTTGATGACAACGATTGGAAGGGAAGATGGAAGGGATGAGGGATGAGGGATGAGGGATGAATAAGAATGAATAATTGCGTCAACATGCAATTGGCTCAACCCATTTCATCCCTCATCCCTCCGCCCTCATCCCTTCTTTCCTCCCTTCCATCACCTTCTTCTTCCGCCGCCGAAAATATTTCCGTTGATGCGTTTGACGGGTTCGAGCGCGCCTACGACGGCGATGGGCATGGTGACCTCGCGCGTTACGGGCGGAAAGCAAACCTCGTCGTTACAACTCTGGTAACGAATGCGCGCGCGAAGCTCCATCACGCCCATATCGCGGTTCGCGGGAACTGTGATGTTGAAGCGCATCACGGCGCGACCTTCGTAAACGGCCAATTGATCGTTTGAAAAACTGAGCTTGCGCACAACGGTGCGGGGGAAGTTAACGGCACTGATGCGGACGCCGCGCGGCGCTTCTATCTTAACAGTTGTGGGAACAGAGAAGCTGCTCAGCGGGCGGCTTGAGTTCACATGAAAGCCGTCAGGAATATCCATCACGAGCGCAGCCTGCACTGTGGTGCCGCGCTGCACGCGGTCGGCTGAGAAGAAGCCGTTTATATTGATGCTTGGTTGCAGAAGCGCGGGCGCTCTACGAGCATAAAAGGTTGAAGGGACAAGGAGCAGCACCACAGCGAAAAATAGAAACAAAGTTCGTCGGATCAAAGTTTTCCCTCTCATCACCAATAAGATTGCGAAAGACTCAAAACCCCTTTGCGAGCTTTGCTCTTTCCTTTGCGCCTTTGCGAGAAACCTCAACATTCTTTATCTTGAGCTTTAAGAAAATTGAGAGTTCTCGCAAAGGCGCAAAGAGAAAACGTAAGCTCGCAAAGAGTTGAATGATGGCACATGGTCTGAAAATTCTTCAAAACTTCGCGCGCCTTTCTTTCAAGCGATTTGATGAAGCGAGTGCTGGTTGATGTTTATAGTTCGGCGCGCGGCGAGTTGACCGCAGGCGGCGTAGATGTCTCGCCCGCGCGGGCGTCTCACCATTGCGCGGATGCCTTTCGATTCAAGAATTGATTTGAACTTCTCGACCTGTTCCGGCGACGAGGGGCTATAGGGAAGAGGCTCCGCAGGGTTGTGCGGAATCAAATTGACCTTAGCTCTAAGCCCGTGACGGTTCAGAAGGTTTGCGAGTTGCCGCGCGTGGTTTTCGGAATCGTTCACACCGTCCAGCATCACGTACTCGAAAGTGAAGCGCTCGCCCGGCTTCAGGGATTTCTCGAACTCCCTGCACGCGCTCAAAAGCTCGCCCAGCGGCCAGCGCTTATTTATAGGCATCAGTTGGTCGCGCAAATCATCCGTTGGCGCGGCAAGCGAGATGGCTAGATGCGGACGGTCTGGAATCATCGCAAGCTCTCTTATCTTCGGCACTATTCCTGCGGTCGAAACCGTCACGCGATTCGGAACGATGTGCAGGCCATTCGGGGCTGCCATTATTCTCAAAGCTTTCATCAGCGGCTCGAAAGCCAGAAACGGCTCGCCCGCGCCCATCGCAACCAGATTCGTCCCGCGCGGCGTTCGTGCGCCCACGCCATAAGCGTCGTTGAGCGCTACGATTATCTGCTCTACGATCTCTCCGGTTTCGAGCGTGCGCAATAGACCGAGTTTCGCAGTCAAACAGAAATCGCACTGCAAAGGGCAGCCAGACTGTGACGAAAAGCAGATTGTGTCGCGCCGCTCTTCAGGAATGAACACGGTCTCGACCGGAAGATTATCCCGCGTCTTCATCAAGTATCGCCTCGTTCCGTCCGCCGAAACATACCTCTCTTCAATGGTCAAGGTCGTCAGGGTCGCGCGCTCACTCAACTTCTCTCTAAAACTTTTCGGCAAGTCTGTCATCTCGTCGAACGAGCGCAGACGCCTCCCATGAAGCGCTGCGAAAATCTGCCGCCCGCGATACGCAGGCTCGCCCATCTCTTCGACGAACGCAACCATCTCACCTTCAATCAATCCTGCCAGATGTACGGCTTGATTCATTGCCCGGTTATTTTACCATTCAGCGGCGCGCATCTCACAGCCGCCGATTGAATCATAGTGTAAAGTAAGGTCTCATGTTGCTGTATAATTCAATCATGCGCAACCACATCCGTTTAGCTTCACTCCTTCTGCTACTGATTTCGTTTTCAACTGCCGCGCAAGTCCCGGTCACAGACCCGAACTCGTCCTCGCTTCCACCCGCAAAAGTGCGAAGGATTGAAGAAGCGATTAAAAGCGCTATGGAGCGCGGCACGATTCCGGGGATGAGTGTTGCTGTAGTTGTTGACGACCACCTTCAGTGGATGAACGGCTTCGGGATGGCTGATCTGGAGAATTCCGTCCCGGCTAGGCCCGCTACAGTTTATCGTCTGGCTTCAATCTCAAAGACTATAACTGCGACAGCCGCTATGCAGTTAGCCGAGCGAGGGATACTTGACCTTGATGCGCCGGTTCAGAACTACTGTCCGGCGTTTCCTCAGAAACAGTGGACGGTGACGGCGCGCCTGCTGCTTGGGCATCTTGCGGGGATTCGTCACTATCGCGGAGACGAAACAGACAGCACGCGCCATTACAGCAGCGTGGCCGAAGGGCTGGATATTTTCAAGAATGACCCGCTGCTTGCCATGCCGGGCACGCAATATATCTATTCGAGCTACGGGTTCAACCTGCTTGGCTGCGTCGTGGAGGGCGCTTCGGGACGGAAATTCACAGACTACATACGCGACAACATCTTCGTGCCAGCGCACATGGAGCACATTCAGGTGGACGACATCTTTGCGATCATTCAGAATCGCGCGCAAGGGTATGAGAGAGGGCCTGGCGGCAAGCTGAGAAATTCCGGGCTGGTGGATACCAGCTACAAGATTCCTTCGGGCGGGCTTTGTTCCACTGTGGAAGACCTTGCGCGGTTCACGATTGCGTTGCGCGAGGGAGTTTTGTTGAAGCCGCAGACGCTCACGCAGATGTGGACGAAGCAGAAGACTACAGCAGGGAATGAAATCCCTTATGGGCTGGGCTGGGAGATTGGAGAGCGAAATGGTATGAAGACTGTCTATCACGGCGGAGCGCAGCAGCGCGTCTCTACGCTGCTCTACACAATTCCGCAAAAAAAGTTTACGGTGGTAATCATGTCGAACCTTGAGGATGCGCGAATCTCGCCGCTGGCCACGCAGATTGCTGACATAGTTTTCGAGTAAAGATTATGGAAGATTGGAAAACATTTCTGGAAGCTTTTCGGCTGACGATTGAATCATCTGCGGAGCGTTTGCATTCAATCACAGAAGAACGAAGCGGAGCCGGAAGAGCGGAAGATAAATGGTCGCCTAAAGAGATCGTAGGCCACTTGATTGATTCGGCTGCGAACAATCATCAACGATTCGTGCGCGGGCAATTCAGCGAAAATCTCACCTTTCCCGCTTACGATCAGAATCAATGGATTGAAGCGCAGCAGTACAGGCGCGAATCGTGGCTGTCTCTGATAGAGCTTTGGCGGCTTTACAACCTGCACCTGCTGCATGTGATGACTAGCGTGGACGAACAGAAGTTGAAGAAACGGCACACGATGCGCAGCCTGAACAAGATTGCGCGGGAGCCTGTGAACGAAGACGAATCCGTCACTCTCGAATACGTGATGCGCGATTACGTCGTCCACTTGAAGCATCATCTGCGTCAGATTTTCGGTGAAGACGTTTAGAGCCGAAGAGCGCCCGCTTTAAGGAGAGGAAGATGTCAACGGTCGAAAATGTCGAACGAAAGATACGGCGCGTCGAAGGGTTCGACGTTCGCATACTTCATCTGGCCGGAGCGGACGTTCGCAGTGACCGGCGTGGGCTGCCGCAATATGCTTACTATCGCGCGGCGGACAACGACATCACTGTAGAGACATGGAAAGCGCATCGCTTCCGCCCGTCATATCCCGGATTTCAGGTTGACGTTGTGGACGGCAGGGGGGATTCCGTTCAGGGAAACACGAAACTCGGAACTGTCAGGGCGACTTACTGAGAACTGCTATAGATAAACCATAATGAGAGTAAGCCCCGTTGAGGGGCGACATAAAGTAATCATCAATTATGTCGCCCCTCAACGGGGCTGGAAGAGCGAAGTGCCTCTTATATCGAACACACGTTAATCTATCTGTTCGTTCCTCCTCCGCCTCCTTCGCCGTTGCTTCCTTCCGGATGGCCTTCCGTATCGAGCACGGTAATGGTCTGGCCGATTTCCGGCAGCGAGCGCAGGTGCGATTCGATTACTCTGCGGTCGCCTACGACCAGAATAGCCATGCGCGACGGATCAAGATACTTGTTCGCAACTCGCTGCACGTCCGTAAGAGTCACGGCTCGCACGTTCGTCATGTAGTTGTTGAAGTAGCTGTCGGGTAGACCGTAGAGCACTATGGCCGAGAGACGGCCTGCTATCTGCTCAGATGTCTCGAAGCCGCGCGGGAAGCCGCGTATCAGCGATTGCTTCGAGAAATCAAGCTCCTGCGGCGTCACAGGAATCTCGCCGCGTATGCCGCGAAGCTCGCGCAGGAATTCTGTGATTGACTCGCTCGTCACAGCCGTCTGCACTCCTGCCGATGCAGCGAACGGCCCGGCGCTGCGGCGGAAATCAAACGCGGTTCGCGCGCCATAGGTGTAGCCCTTGCTCTCCCTCAGATTCAGATTCACACGCGAGGTGAACTGTCCGCCGAGCATTGTGTTCATCACGAGCAGCGGGAAGTAGTCCGGCGACGAGCGGGGCACGCCGATCTGCCCTATGTTAAGAACAGATTGAGCCGCGCCGGGACGATCAACCAGATAGATTCTGGCGGCGTCACGCTCAGGCGGCGCTGCGATGTTGACGGCAGGAACATTCGCGCTGCTCCACCCATTAAAAGCGCGCTCAAGCTGCGGGATGAGCGTTGCTGCTGTCACGTCGCCTACGACTATCAGCGCGGCGTTATTGGGATGATAGTAAGTCTCGTAAAAACGCCGGATGTCGTCGCCTGTGATTGCCTTTACCGAAAGCTCGTTGCCCATAGCAGAGTGGCCGTACGGGTGATTGCTTCCGTAAAGAAGAGAAGCGTAGACGACGCCCGCGATTGCGTCTGCGTTGTCGCGCCGCTGCAAGAGCGCAGTCAACCTTTGCTGTCGCTGGCGCGTCAATTCGTCATCAGGGAACGCAGGGTTCTTGATGACATCTGTGAAAATGTCCAGCGCCTGCGGCAAGTGTCTCTTCAATGTCAACAGGCTCACGCCCGTCGAATCGAAATCCGCGCCCGCGCTCAAGTTCGCGCCTATGGACGCGAGTTGATTCGATATATCCAGCGACGAGCGGGTTTTCGTTCCCTCGTCAAGCATCGCGGCGGTCATGCTCGCTAAGCCCGGACGATCCTGCGGGTCTGCGGCAGCGCCCGTCTTCAAAACCAGATTCATGCTGACTACGGGAAGCTCGTGCTGCTCTACGAGTAGAACTTCCAGTCCGTTCGAGAGTTTTCTGCGCTGAATCCTGGGCAGAGTGAATGAGGGGTCTGTCTGCGGTTTCGGTTGAACGTAAAGCCCGCCGAGTTGCGATTGATCCTGATGCGCGTGCCTGTCAGGGCCGCTGCGCACTGCCGTCGTCGCTGGCGGAGCGGCTCCGGCGGGCGTGGTCGCTGCTGCTTCAGTTCTTGTCTGCGGTCGTGCTACGCCAGCGGTCGAACCCGTAGTTTGCGTTGAAGCTTCCGTTCCAGTTGCGGTTGGCGGTCTGGTCGTCTGCGTTGATGCTGCGTTGGCAGTTCCGCTGGCGGTCTGGCCTGCTGTCTGCTGCGAAGGCGGGACGATTGCCTGAGTTGGCCCGGCAGGCGCAGGCTCGCCCGCAGTCCTGCCGCGTGGCTTTGGTGTGACGGTTAAGACCAGACGATGATCCGTCAAATACTCATTCGCAACGCGCGACACGTCCGCCGCCGTAACGTTGCGATAGCGCATCAAGTCCTGCTGGAAATATCCGGGCTGGTTCAGGAACGTAGCGTACTGGTTGAGTTGGTCGGCTATGCCCCCGAATCCTCCTACGGTTTGCAGGCTGTAGATGAATGAAGATTCTATAGAATTGTAAGCGCGAGCCATCTCTTCTGTGGTCGGCGGCTCTGTCTTGATCCGAGCTATCTCCGCGTTGACGGCTTCCTCCAGTTCCTGCAACGTGTGGCCTTGTCTGGCTGTGACCACTATCTGAAACTGCCCTGCGGCTTCTCTGGCATTATTGAAGGCCACCACGTCCTGCGCAATCTGCCTGTCATAGACCAGCGACTTGTACAGGCGCGAACCCTTGTTGCCAGCCAGCACAAGCGAGAGCATGTCCAGCGGCGCATCGTTGCTTGTGTAGAAGGGAACGGCGTGCCACGTCAGATAAAGGCGCGGCAGTGCTACGCGCTCATCCATGTTGACGCGCACTTCGTGGTCAAGCGTGGGCTGCTGCGGATTGGGACGCTGCACTTCAGGCCCGCGCTTGAGCGGCCCGAAATATCTCTCGACCCACGCGCGTGCCTGCTGCGGGTTGATGTCGCCCGCTATAGAGAGCGTGGCGTTGTTCGGCGTGTAGAAGCGGCGGAAGAAATCCGACACGTCTTCGCGCGATGCAGCCGTGATGTCGTCCAGCGAGCCAATAGTCAACCAGTGATACGGGTGGTTGGGCGGGTACATTATCTCGGCTATTCGCGCGCCGACCAATCCATACGGGCGATTGTCGTAGTTCTGTCGCTTCTCGTTTTTAACAACGTCGCGCTGGTTCGCAAGCTTCGCGTCGGTAAGAGCATCCAGCAAGTAGCCCATGCGGTCGGATTCGAGCCAGAGCGCCATCTCAAGAAAGTTCGAGGGGACAACTTCCCAGTAGTTCGTGCGGTCAGGGTTCGTAGAGCCGTTGCCTGCTCCGCCAGCCTGCTGAATTGGCTGAAAGTATTCGTCGTCGTGATGTAAGGAGCCTTGAAACATCATGTGCTCGAAGAGGTGCGCAAAACCTGTGCGCCCCGGCACTTCATTCTTCGAGCCTACGTGATACCAGACGTTGACGGCCACGATGGGCGTCGAGTGGTCTTCGTGCAATATCACGCGAAGGCCGTTGTCCAATCTGAACTCTGTGAATTTTATTTGAGGTAACACGTTGGAATCTGTGGTTGCGGCTGTTGACTGTCTCTGTGTCGTAGCGCTTCTTCTTCTCTGCGCCAGAGCGAGTGTCTGTGAAATAAAGACGAAGGCAAGCAGAACTACTAGCAGGCGTTTGATTCTCATGGTGACATCTCCTTTTCCGGGGCGTGCATGAGAGCGCTTTCGGTAGTGCGCGAGCCAGAATAAGCTGGCCGAAATATGAGAGCCGTGCGCTCTTCTCCTTAAATTTTTATTCGAGTCTAAAGGGATCGAGTGGATTCTAACGCCGCGCACGCCTAACATGCAACTTTGCAACTCCTACAAGCCCACTGTTATATTTCCTCGGAAGAAACGGCTGATTTATAAAATCTCTTTGCGAGCTTTGAGAGGCGCGTTAATCCGCCGGTCTCTCCTAATCGTAAGATTTCAAATCTGAAATATGGCTGAGTATAAACAACTGCACGACTGGAATATGACGCCGCAGGAAGCGGTCGCACTGCAAAAATCTCTGCGCGAGCGTGTTAGGATTGCGCCGCTCAGGAAGAAGATTGAAACAATCGCGGGCGCGGACATCTCTTTCAATAAGTTTGAGACGACCGTTTACGCTGGCATAGTCGTGCTGCGTCTGCCCTCACTCGAAATCATAGAAGAAGTTGGCGTGGTGAGCGAGACGAAGTTTCCATACGTGCCGGGGCTGCTCTCTTTTCGTGAGACGCCATCTGTGCTGGAAGCCTGGGAGAAATTGAAGACCGAGCCGGATGCGGTGATGTTCGACGGGCAGGGCATAGCCCACCCGCGCCGCGTAGGCATAGCTTCGCACGTTGGATTGCTTATAGAGCGCCCCACTCTGGGCTGCGCGAAATCCGTGCTGGTTGGAAAATACGAAGAGCCGGATGAGGAGCGCGGGAACTGGACTGAGTTGATTGACAAGGGGGAAGTGGTCGGCGCTGCCGTTCGCACGAAAACGCGCGTTGCGCCCGTTTACGTTTCGCCGGGACACCTGATTGATCTACAGGGCGCTATAAATCTGACGCTCGCCTGTGATGGAGGATACCGCCAGCCGGAGCCTACGCGACGCGCGCACCTTTTAGTGAACGCGCTACGTCGTGGTGAGAAAGAGCCGACCGTGCAGAAGTCTTTGTTTGATTAGGCGGCTTCTATAGAATGAAGTGGGATTCACCACCGAAGACACCGAAGAGCGCAGAGGAAGCACAGAGGATTTCAAATCTGAAATCTCAAATACCTTTATCTTCTCTGTGTAATCTCTGTGCTCTCTGTGCCTCTGTGGTGAATCTTACTTGCCATACATTCAACTGAGAATCATTCTAAAAAAAGCGGAACGGTGAATCTTCATTATTCACCGTTCCGCCTCTTATTCTTCCGGGTAAAAATTTACTGAATCGTGAACTTGGCCGTCGGCGTGAGCGTCTGCCCGGATACGCGGTCGCGTATGCGAACCGTGATCTCGTAGTCGCCGGGCGCGAGTTGCGCCGTATCGAAGAGCTTGGCGAGCGTCAATCGCTGGCCTGCGTCGCTCATGCCCTGCCAGTTCTCTGGAATCCTTCCGATCTCATGCCCGCCTCGCGTGAAGATGTATTCCACATCCACAGACGGCCTGAGCGTCGTCTGGTCAATCTGCGCGTTGTAGACCTGCATGTACAACCCGAGCGGGTCGCCCTTCTTGAAGACGCCCGCGACGTTCGGGATCACTTTGTACTGGCCTATGACGAACTGGCCTACGGCCACCTGATCGTTCAGTCCCTGAAGCCGCGCGGCCAGAACCAGTGTCGAGGTCGAAAGCTGCTCTGAATTATACCTCGGAACGGTGAACCCAAGATGCCGGACTCCGGTTGCGCCGGAGTTTACGTCGCGCACAACCACGTCAACCTTGTAGGTGCCGGGCGTGAGCGCGACAGCCTTCTGATAAGCTGACTTGCGCTCGCGCGCGCTCGCCAGTTCTTCAGCCGTTGCCTGCGTCGTCACAGGGTCTTCAAATGTTCCAGCGCGCTGACCAGACACGGACGTAATCTTGCCAAAGATGTTGACAATCGCCTGCTGCACGCCGCCGCTGTCCTGGAAGACAAGGTTGTGATTCTCCATCTGAATCGTAATGGCCGTAATCACCCTTTCGTCCGACTGGCGGAAGAAGTCAACGCGCACGTCGAAGTTGAGCGGGTTGTCCTCAATGACGGGCGTGTTGCTCAAAGAGAGCAGGTCGTTATATTTGACCGCAGGAGGGCGAGAAAGGCGCGACAGCAGTTCAAGCCGCTCGAAAGGCTGATCCTGAGTGCGCTGGTAAGCCTCGCCGCCATTGGCCCATTGGCCCATGCCTAAGATTCTGTCCGTCTTACTCGACAGCCCCAGCGATTCCGCCAGAGTCAATCCAGCGCCCGGAACCATCAGAAGCGCGTCGCGCTCCTGTGGCGAGCGCGCAATGTGATATTCGCCGCTGCCCGTCGGGTCAACGAACTCTATCTCCACGCCTGAGCCTACGCCCTCTATGTAGCGATAGAACCAGATTTCAAACGGGTAGGTCGAAGTAGAGCCGCCGCCCTCCCAGTAGGGTCGCTCGTATGGGCCGCCCGCAGGGTGCGATTCTATCTCGTCCGGCTTGCCGAAGGTGATGTAGATGCGGCCCCGGTCTGTCCTCCAGCCCGGTACGCCGCTGGCGAAATGTTCGTTCGCATAAGCTATGCGCTCGTAGTATTCCTCGCGGAACTCGTTTTCGTCGGTGTCCGGGTTCGGGTCGCGCCTGCGCCAGAATGCCTCTATGAACTGCTCGCGCTCTTCGTCCGTGCGCAGCTTCTTGAAGACGTTTCGCTCATCATCCGAGATGAGGTAGCGCACGTCATTTTCGAGCCAGTCCCTGTAGTGCTTGTTCATCTCAGGCCGCTCGTTGCGCTGCCTTGTCGAAGGGTCGTCAGGTTGCTGCTGGCCTTGTTGCTGATTTCGCCTGGCGGGCTGCTGCTGCTGTTGTTGAGCGAGCAGAGTGGCGGGCGCGCTGAAATTAATGACCAGAGTTGCGATGAGCAGTCGCCGGGAGAATTTTTGGGAAAACATACGGGAATAACTCCTGTTTTTCAGTTCATAAAAGGGGCTGCGGTCTGCGAAGGACTCAATGCCCTTCAAGACCTCTTCGACCGAGGATTCATTTCGAGTTTACTTACAAAGATTACGGGGACTTATAGCCCTTCCATGGCTTTCAGCCATCAATCAAACGCGAATTTTAGGTCGCGTGCGCCAGTAGAGTCAAGATGCCGGAAACACTGAGTTTAGTTGCCTCAAAATAAGGGATGAGGGATGAAGGATGAGGGATGAAATAGTTTGAGCCAATTGCGTGTTGACCTGTTCACTACATTCTTATTCATCCCTTCGCCCTCATCCCTCATCCCTTAACTGTGCGCTGTTTGCCGAAAATCCAGGCGATGAAGATGGAGACGATGTAGAGAACTACCATGGGGGCGGCGAAAAGCATCATGTTGGGAACGTCATTGGAAGGCGAAAGCACCGCCGCCGCAATCAATATAACAATCAGCGAGACCTTCCAGATGCGAATCAGGTATCTGGCCGTGACAAGCCCTATGCGCGCCAGCACGTATGTTATCGCAGGCATCTGAAAGACAGCGCCCATGCCAAGCATCACCAGTATTATGAAATCAAAATAGTCGTCCGCCTTCAGGTAGAGCCGGAAGTCGTGCCCCAGACCTAGCAGGTAGCGAGCCGCCGGGGGGAATATCACCTTGTAAGCGAAGGCCGCTCCGATAACAAACGAGATGGTCGAGAGCAGTATGAAGGGCGTGACGTAGGCGCGCTCGTGCGGGTAGAGTCCGGGCGAGACGAAAGCCCATATCTGCCAGAGCAGAAAGGGAAGTGAGATGGCTATTGCCGTGTAGATGGAGACCTTCACGTAGAGCGAGAAAGGCTCTATGGCGGTCGTCACAATCAGCTTGTCGTCCAGCCCTGTGGTCACGCTGGGCTTCGCGTTGAAATCAACAGGAAGGCGCACGCCTTTCGGTATGATAGTGTTGCCCGCGTAAAGAGGCTCGTCCGTGAAAACGCCTATCTGTCCCTGACTGTCGCGCGCCACTCGCACCTGCACGCTTGCGCCCGTAGGAATGACGCTCGTGCCTATCTTCGTAGTCTCGCCGAAAACGTATCGCCCTGTGTCGTTCTCTCTGAGAGCGCTCAGAGGTTGAATCGTCTCGCCGCCCGTCAGCCCTCCTATGGGAACTTCGCGCCGCTGCGCTTCGGCCAGAGCTTTCTGCACTGGAACGGCAAGAAAGTTGTAGATGTAATCGGAGACGAACCAGCAGCCTATGCAAATAACGAAGACGAATATGATCGAGCGTATGAGACGGCGGCGCAATTCGTCCATATGCTCAAGGAAAGACATATGGCCGCCGAGTTCTTCCCCGGCTTCTGGCTTCTTAAGTTCTGTCTCTAAAAGGGTGGACATCTTTTGGGCGGCGCTCGATTGAGCTTACAGCCAATCCTGCTTGCGCGCTGGCTGTGGCCGGGTCGCAATCGTTTGTGGGGTCGAAGAATCTGCGGCGGTCATCTGGTTTTCGGCAGCGACCATCTGCGGTTGGCTCTCGCCTGCGGAAGCTGTGCGCGCGATTGAGTTGCCTCCAGTAGTCCCGCTCATCGTCTCATCCTGCTGCGGCAGCATGGCTTGATCTACTCGTGCGCTCTGCTTGGCTTCTTCGAGCGATACCTCTCTATCCCATGTCTGCTTGAAATCCTGCGATGCTCGCTTAAACTCTGCCAGACTTTTGCCCAGAGAGCGGCTCAACTGCGGCAGCTTGCGCGGGCCGAAGAGCACAAGAGCCACAACGAGTATGACCAGCAACTCGCTCGTGCCCAGAAACTCAAACACTCCGAAATACATCTTTCACTTGCCTGCTTTCTTCCGAAAAAATTCGCTCGCGTCAAGAGGAGGAGAAAAGGAGTAAGCAAAATCTTACGCATCGCCCGGAAGATGCGTCAAGCGCGCGCGAAGGGTTCGCCCATTCTAAATCCTGTTTGATTCAATGCGCGGGGGATTTCTGCTCTGACTGCAATCTCTCAAGCCTGGCCTTCCGCTTCGTCCTTCTTTCTCGTCCACATCTCGGCCATCTGTTCGGCCTCTGCGAGCGTCAGGTTGTCGTAAATGTCCGAGCTGTTCTTAACTTCGCCGTCCTCCATCTCCGCCACTTCCCAGTCCGGCTCGTTCGGATCATCGCCCTTTCTACCATGCGACACCCTGACCTCGAACGACACGTTAGACTTCTGCTCTTCCATCAATCAATCTCCATTTCGACAATAGATTTATAAGTGCATCAGAGCGCCGAGGCTCGCGTTTATGGAATCGAGTCGGGCATAACAGAAGATAGCATACAAATATAAAAGCTGTCCTGCTTGAGCTATTCACCATCTCGCGTTGATGGCTCGCGGTTCTGCATCTCCCACAGCATAAGATATTTGAGAAATACGTTGTGCGCTGCGAAGCGAGCTATTGCCAGACCCGCAAGGCCGTCGCGGAATCCGCCCTTGAGTATGAAGCTTCGCAGGAAAGCTGCTGGCGGCGCAAATGCTATCTGCAAGGCAGAGGTGCGGCGTCCCTTCTCGAACATCTGGCGCGCGGCCAATGGCGCGTACCGCTCGCCTATCATACGGTGGTGATGGCTCGCATCACTCATGCTGTAATGAAGTATGTCGCCATTCAACGACGCGATGCGCGCGCCCGGCTGCATCTTTACGGACTCGTGCACGTAAGCGCCCTCCCATCGCCCCGCAGATTTTTTGTAGAGCCGTAGCTGGCGGTCAGGATACCAGCCGCCGCCTCTTATCCAGCGCCCCATGTAAAAGGCGCGCCGCGCAATGCGGTAGCCGTCCGCCAATCTTTCTTCTCCAGTGTAAAGCAGGTCTTCGATTGAAGCGCGCAGCTCCTTCGACACTCGCTCGTCCGCATCCAGACTGAAAATCCAGTCGGTTCGAGCCTCTTCCGCCGCAAACTGCTTCTGCCCTGCGAAGCCCGGCCACTCTCTTTGGATGACTCGCGCGCCGCAACCCTGTGCTATCTCGCGCGTCGCATCGGTCGAGCACGAATCAACGACCAGCACCTCGTTGGCCCACGAGACAGACTCAATCGCCGCGCGTATGTGCTCTTCTTCGTTGAAGGTTATGATTGTCGCCGTTATGTTCAAAGGCTTTCGGGTGCGCTTCAGGAATAAGATTACTACGCCACGGATTATAGCCTCTAGCCTCCCGCTGCGCTAAACTTCTGAAAGAAGAGTTTGAAAGAACTGCAAGTAGGAACTCGGCAGCGTGAGGTATGAAAGACGAGCTATTCGACCTGAGTAATTATTCCTTCCGCCCTCATCGTTTCGGTCTCCCCACTTGCTTTTCCTCCCCCCGGCAAGCATAAACTGAAAGTTCATTTACGAACCTGCTGGCTCGGTCAGTGCAGGAGAAGATGTATGACCGAAGATACTTCTATGATTAAACTGGACGCGCTGCTCGGCACGCCGCTGAACCAAGCGCCTTTCCCGTTTCTGGTGATAGACAATCTATTGAACGAAGAGTATGCAGCGGCAATCTTAAATGATTTCCCTGAAATCAGCGCGCGCGGAAGCTTCCCGCCGGAACAACTCGAATGCGGCGAGTCGTTTCGCCGTTTGATAGAGGAGTTGGAGTCGGACGCATTTCGCGCCGCCGTAGAAGAGAAGCTTTCGATTAATCTCAAAGGCCGCCCCACGATGATTACAGTTCGCGGTCGCACAGGCGAGCGCGATGGCCGCATACATGCTGACACTCAGTCCAAGCTCGTTACGGTGCTGCTTTATTTCAACCCTGTGTGGGAGACGGAAACGGGTCGGCTGCGCGTGCTGAAAGATAGTAAACAGTTGGACGATTACGTCGTCGAGATTACGCCGACCTTTGGCAAGTGCATAATCTTCAAGGTGACGGACAATTGCTGGCATGGCCACAAGCCTTTCGTGGGCGAGCGCAAAGCGCTTCAACTTAACTACGTCAGGGACGAGACGGCGCGCAGCCACCACCTGCGGCGTCACCAGTTGACTGCGAAGCTGAAGAAGATGCGAAGATGGTTCGGGAAAAATGAGAACTAAAGGCCGCATGAGAGTTTTAATTGTCAGGCTCTCGTCAATGGGCGATGTTGTGCAGACCTTGCCCGCAATCTCGGATGCCGCGAAAGCTTTTCCGGGAGCGCGGTTTGACTGGGTGGTTGACGAAGCGTTCGCACAAGTCCCGGCGTGGCACGCAAGCGTTGACACGGTGATGCCGAGCGGGTTGCGCCGCTGGGGACGAAACCTTTCCGGCGCTTTCCGAAGCGGCGAGGTCACATCGTTCCTGAGACGGTTGCGCAAAGAGCGTTATGACCTGATAGTTGACCTTCAGGGCGAATTAAAAAGCGCCATGATCTCGCGGCTCGCAAAGGGCGAGCGCGCCGGTCACGATAGCCGGTCGGCGCACGAGTGGGGCGCGCATCTCACTTACAACAAAAGATACAGTGTGCCTAAGGGGCAGCATTCTATACGACGAATGCGAGAGTTGCTCTCTCTGGCTCTCTCTTATTCTTACGACGAGAGCGAAATTGATTACGGCATTGACCGGAAGCAATTGCCCGCGCCGCCTCTGGCATTGCCTGAACCTTTTCTGGTCTTCATACACAGCACAAGTTGGGAATCGAAGAACTGGCCTGAAAGCTACTGGCGGGATTTAACTGTGAAAGCCACCGGCGCAGGCTTCAACGTAATCCTGCCCTGGGGCACGCAAACGGAACGCGAGCGCTCCTTTAGAATCGCAAACAATAACAGCAGAGCCATTGTGCTGCCAGACCTCTCAATCTCCGAGAAAGCTTCAATCATAGCCCGCGCGCAGGCAACCGTAGGATTGGACACAGGTCTTAGCCACATCGCCGCCGCGCTGGACATTCCATCCATAACGCTCTACGGCGCGACAGACCCGCAACTGGTCGGCGCGGTGGGAAAGAATCAACTGCGTGTGGCTTCAAGTTTCGTGTGCGTGAAATGCCACGAGACCGAATGCCGCTATCCGCATACGGCTGAATTCAAGCCTGCGTGTTTCGTTGAGCTGAGGCCGGGGAGAATCTGGTCTGAATTACAGATGCTGGTGGAAGAGAAGGCATCTGTAACTTAAATCTAGTTGCCAATCAAGGCAGCATCTTTGAGCACGCTAAGCTTGCTCGAACACGTAGACTGAACAGCCTTCGGCCAGCGTGCGTAAAGAAGTTTTCAATAGCTCAATGGGCATTTGCACCAGACCGAATTCAACTGTCTTCTCCACAAGAGAAATCTTCTCGACGCGGCTGTAGCCGTTCTCAACGAAAATCTCTTCCGGGTCGTCAGCGGCAAACTTGAAAGGCGCGCCCATGCCTTCCAGCTTTTCGTGCATGCCCTTGCCGTACTGCTCAAAGAACTGCCGGTTCATCAGATCGCAGACGAGCGTGTGGCGAGGAAAAAGTTTTCTTAAAATGAGAAGCAACTGATTGATAGTGTCCTCGCCCAGATACATCAGGACGCCTTCAACGACAATCACAACCCTGTCTTCGCTGGAAAAAGGCGAGAGCTTCTCTTCAAGCGAATCTGTAGAGAAATCTACGGGGATGCGTTGGAGCTTGTTAGGGCAATCAGGAACGGGCAGCCGCTCGTTCTTGTAAGCGATAACTTGCGGCTCGTCAATCTCAACCCATGTGCCGCCACCCAGACGATAAGCGCGGCTGTCGAACCCCGCGCCTATAATCACTACACGCAAGTTAGGATTTCGGGAAAGCTTCAGGCGAAGAATGTCGTCAACGATGCGGTGGCGCGCTACGTTGCCCGCGTTTGGATTCGTCTCGTCCTTGAAAGTCTCGAATATGCGCCGCCCGTCTTCGTTCATGAAAACTTTGGCGTACAGGTCGCCGCAAACGGGACTGCTGCTTTCGGCATCCTGCATACGCACGCCGCAGCAATAGAAGGCTGTGTTTGATATTGGCTTCATAACAGTCAGATGGGAAAGATTGAAGATTCTATTCCGTATGGTTGCCGCCATACTCCGGCGGGTAGTAGATGACTTCGACGGCATGGCCACCGACGCCGCGCGTGTAGAATGAGACTGAGCGGTCGCGGTGCTCTTTGACGGGGCGCTTCTCGCTTGCCGCTGCCTCGTCGAGCGCTTCGCGTGTTTCTACGCGCAGACCGAAGTGCGGTGGATGCTTCGAGCCTGGGCCAAGAAGCGCTACGCCGAACCCGCGCGCATCGCGCAGCATAGCCCAATCATGGTAGAGCGTTTCCAACCGAAACCCTATGCGCCTGTACTCTTCAACATCGCGCTCCAAATCTTTGGACTCTATGGCAATGTGATCCATCACGCCCGAAAATCTGGCCTCGCTCTGCTCCTGTGACATTCCAGCCTGCTCAGACATAGCATTCAACTCCTCGTCCTTTAATTCTCGCGCGTGCGAATTGATTCTTACGAACGCGCGCCTCTTCTTTAGAAACTTTTAGGAAGATTGTAAAGCAGAGACCGAAAAAGCTGAAAGGGTCTTGCGGCCTCTTTACATTTCGCCGCTTCCTACTTACTTTTCTTCTGACCTCTTATAATCAACAGGAGCGATGGGAAGAGAATGTTATGAACAGCAGCGCATCACGCATAGTTTCGCTTTTGCCTTCGGCTACAGAAATAGTCTGCGCGCTCGGACTGGAGGACGCGCTCGTGGGCGTTACGCACGAATGCGACTTTCCCGAATCAATTAAGGACAGACCGAGATTGACGGCGAGCCGCATTTCGCACGAAACGATGACGAGCGCTGAGATTGACCATGCTGTGCGCTCGCAACTAGATGGTCACGGCTCGATTTACGAGTTGGACGAAGAGCGTATGCGCGCGCTTCGCCCCGACCTGATTCTTACGCAGGAGCTTTGCGATGTCTGCGCCGTCAGCTACAAAACCGTGCAGAAAGCCGCGCGCATGTTTGATGCGGGGCTTCGCGTGGTATCGCTTGAGCCGAACACGATTCAAGACATTTTCGGGAACATACGAACTGTGGGCGAATTGACCGGGAGAGTAGAGAGAGCCGAAGAAGTTGTTTCGGCATTGGCCGCGCGCGTGGATAGAGTCGCAGCCGCTACCGCAGATGTTGAAAGGCGACCGCGCACGCTCTTGCTCGAATGGCTTGAGCCTGCGTTCGCGCCCGGCCACTGGGTTCCTGAGCAGGTTGCGATTGCGGGCGGCGACCACGCATTCGGTCGCGCTGGACTTCCTTCGGTCACCACCACAGCCGAAGCTATCGGTGAGTACGCGCCCGAAGTTATCGTCATGATTCCCTGCGGCTACTACAAAGAGGATATTTTGAGGCAGTTGCCGAACTCGCGCCTGCCGGCAGGATGGCGCGACCTTCCGGCTGTGCGAGCCGGAGAGGTGTGGGCAGTTGACGCGACATCATATTTTAGCCGTCCCGGCCCGCGCGTCGTTGACGGCATAGAGATTCTGGCGCGCATACTTCACCCGGAAATTTTCGGTGAGGCGCAAGAGCGCGATGCAGTGCGAGTTAATTCAGAATTGATGCGCGAATGAAATTCGGATTAAAGGTGGCTGAAGCAAAAAGAGGCGAATCGCAAACGGGCTGTTTTCGTATTTGTCATTCAGCACGCTTATCAAATATCATCGTCTCTCCCCAGCGTTTCATCTTCGCACTCGGAGAAAGAGCCTGAATGAGTTTCAATAAATTTTTGGTCGCAGCGGCGCTCCTGTGCCTGCTGGTTCTATCCATCGCAGCGCAGCAGCGCAGAGGCCGCGCGCAAAGGCCGCCTGCGCCACAACGCCCTGCGCAAAGCGCCACGCCAGCCGCGAGTCCTTCTTCGCCCGTTACAACTGCCGCGACGCCCGCTCCTGCCATTGACCCGCAAACGGTCGTGCTCGCCGTGCTCAACAACCAGAAGATTACGCTCGCAGACATTGATGAAGAGTCGCGCTCTCTGGCCTTGAGTCTGGAGCAAGACATAATGGATGCGCGCCGCTTTCAACTTGAGACGCAGGTCAACCGGATTCTTTTCGAGACGGAAGCCAGAAGACGGCACGTCACCGTCGAGCAGCTTCTGGACGCGGAAGTGAACGACCGCGTTATTGGCCCAACCGAAGACGAGATACGCGCGGCCTATGAAGAGAATCGAGCGCAGATAGGCAGCAACGATTACGTTTCCATGCGCTCGTCGCTCATCAACTACATTCGGGCACAGCGGGCGCAGAAGTTGACAAGGGATTTTGCAGACCGTCTGAAAGCGACGACGCCCGTCACGCTCGGCGCTGACCCTAACGCACAGAATCTTGCGCCGGGCACTCAGTTGGCTACGGTCGCCGGGCACACCATCACAGCCGCAGAATTCAACGAGCGTGTAAATGGAGTCATATACGAGTTGCGAATGAAAGCGTTCGACGCCGAAAGAAACGCGCTTGACGCTCTCATCAACAATGCGCTCATCAGCGCAGAGGCGGAGCGGCGCAACATTCCTTCAAACGAAGTGATGCGGCAGGAGATAACGAACAAACTTACAGAGCCTACGGACGCAGACATACGAAAGTTTTACGAAGAGAACAGGTCTCGTCTTACCGGCGACTTTGAAAGCTATCGCACGGACATCGCCACTTTCCTACAGCAGCAGCAGCAGGATAGGCTTGAGCACGAACTGGCTCAGCGACTGCGCGCGGCGGCGGGACAGAACCTGCGCATTATGCTGACGGAACCTGAAGCGCCCGTGCAGAACATAGCGGTGGATGGCGACCCTGCGCGCGGGGATGCGAACGCCGCAGTGACCGTAGTAGAGTTCACGGATTTTCAGTGTCCTGCATGCGGGCGAACCTATCCGATTCTTGAACAAGCGCTGAAACCTTACGGCAGTCGCGTGCGCTTGGTCATTCGGGATTTTCCGCTTGACCAGCATGAGAACGCACGGAAAGCTGCCGAGGCTGCGGATGCTGCTGCCGCGCAGGGAAAATTCTTCGAGTACATTGATATTCTCTTCAATCACCAGTCGGCGCTTGATGTCGCATCGCTCAAAAAGTATGCGTCGCAACTGGGACTTGATAGGGCAAAGTTCGATGCTGCGCTGGACGGCGGCACATACGCTGCTGAAGTTCAGCACGATGTTGACGATGGCCTGAGCTACGGCATCTTCAGCACGCCCACAATCTTCGTCAACGGCCAGCGCCTACACGACGCTTCCACGGTCGAGCTGATACGCGCTGCAATTGACCGCGCGCTCGCTCGCACAAGAAGACAATAAAGCGCGAGGGGTATTCAACCGCTTTGCGTTCTCTCTTAGCGCCTTTGCGTCTTTGCGTGAACCTTTTCCTCACGCAAAGACGCAAAGGCGCTAAGAAATGCGAACGCGATTTTACATTCAGTGCTTAATTCATGCGTTTCTACTCGCTCATAGCTTTGCTGCTCGTTCTATTTCTTCTTGCATGCGGGGAGCAGAGCGCCACTGCGCGTGGCGTGCCCGTGTACACATACGAGGTCGTGAACAATTGGCATCATGACCCGGAAGCTTACACTCAAGGTCTGATCTTCTACGATGGATTTTTGTATGAGAGCACTGGATTGAACGGCCAGTCCAGTCTGCGCAAAGTTGACCTGACATCGGGCAAAGTTATTCAGCAGGTGAAAGTCCCCGAAGAATTTTTCGCAGAGGGCATGACGATTTTTCGTGGGAGAATTTTTCAACTCACATGGAAGCATAACAAAGGCTTCATCTACAACCTTGAAGATTTTCAGAAAGCGGGCGAGTTCACTTACGAAGGGGAAGGCTGGGGGCTTACGCACGACGACGAATCGCTGATTATGAGCGACGGCACGAGCCGTATACGCTTCCTTGACCCTACGAGCTTCAAAGTCAAGCGAACAATCAATGTGACGGACAGCAATCATCCCATCACCGAACTGAACGAGCTTGAATACATTCGCGGCGAAATCTACGCCAACATCTGGGAGACAGACCGCATCGCGCGCATTGACCCGCGAACGGGCAAAGTCACTGGCTGGATTGACCTCACAGGATTGCTTCACGTTGAAGACAGCAGCCAGCCCGTTGACGTTCTAAACGGCATAGCCTACGACACGGAGCACGACCGCCTCTTCGTCACAGGTAAACTCTGGCCGAAACTTTTCGAGATTCGGTTCAAGAAAGCCGGTCACTGAAAGTTCCACTGCATCTCCTTAATTACTTATTCAAGATTGAACTTATTATTGCTACACTGTAGCTTCAATCAATACACAATCGGTTAAGTCGAGGCTTTTGATGGGAATCTCTCTGAAACCTGAGCACCTGAAACGCTACAAGGAGATAGCGGCGCTTCTGTGGAAGTATGGGCGCTCGGATTTGATTAATCAGGTGGGGCTGGAAGAGGCCATTACCACCGAAGGCGAAACTAATCAGCCGGTCTCCGCGCCGGAGGCCAAAGAGCTTGCAGACGATCTGGAAAAGATGGGGCCGACCTACATCAAGTTGGCCCAACTGCTTTCGACCCGCGCAGACCTTCTGCCTTTTCCTTACCTTGAAGCGCTCGCCAGATTGCAGGACGACGTTGGGCCATTCCCTTACGCTGAAGTAGAAAGAATAGTCTCGTCGGAATTGGGCGTGCGTATCTCGAAAGCTTTCGCGGAGTTTGAAGAAGAGCCTATGGCGGCGGCCTCACTGGGGCAGGTGCATCGCGCACTGATGCGAGACGGGCGCGCGGTCGTTGTCAAGGTGCAGCGTCCGGGCGTGCGCGAGCAGATAGTTCAGGATTTAGAGGTCTTGCAGGAGATAGCGGAGTTCTTAGATAAGCACACGGAGACAGGGAAGAGGTACGAGTTTCAAAGCATGCTCGCGGAGTTTCGCAAGAGCCTGATGCGCGAGCTTGATTATCGTCAAGAGGCGCGCAACCTTCAGGTCTTCGCAAAAAACCTGAAGCAGTTCGAGCGAATTGTCGTCCCTTCTGCTCTTGAAGACTACACCACCTCGCGCGTGCTGACGATGGAGCACGTGCGCGGCAAAAAGATAACGAAGCTTAGCCCGCTAGTGTGGGTAGAGGTTGACGGCGAAATGCTGGCCGAACAACTTTTCCGCGCTTACATGCAGCAGATAATGACCGACGGCTTCTTCCACGCAGACCCTCATCCGGGCAACGTCTTTCTGACAGAAGATTACAACGTAGCGCTTATTGATCTGGGCATGGTCGGCTACGTGACGCCGCGAATGCAGGAGGAGATTCTGCAACTGCTTCTGGCAATCAGCGAAGGGCGAGGCGACGAGGCCGCAGAGCAGACCATCAAGATGGGCGAGCCTAAGCCTGGGTTTGACGAAAGAAAGTTTCTTCGACAGGTCGGCGATCTGGTCACGCATAATCAGAACGCCAGCGTAGCGGAGATAAACTCTGGCCGCATCGTGCTTGAAATTCAGCGCATAGCTGGCGAGAGCAGTTTCCGTCTGCCGCAAGAGTTCACGATGATTGCGAAGACGCTGCTCAACTTGGATCAGGTCGTTCACACGCTGGACCCGAATTTCGACCCGAACGCTTCCATACGCCATAACGCGCCGATGATGATGCAGCAACGCTTGCTCAAAAGCCTGACGCCCGCCACGCTTTTCAGCACGGTGCTCGAAGCCAAAGGCTTTCTGGAAAAGCTGCCGCATCGCTTCAACAAGTTTCTGGACGCAATCGCAAACAACGAGATGAAGATCAAGGTGGACGCGATTGACGAAGTGAAACTGATGGAGGGGTTGCAGAAGATTGCTAACCGCATCACTATGGGACTCGTCATCGCGGCATCAATCGTCGGCGCAGCGATGCTGATGCGCGTCGAGACCTCTTTCAAGCTTTTCGGTTACCCCGGACTCGCAATCATCTTCTTCTTCATAGCCGCAGGCGCTGGACTCCTCTTGATAATCAACATCGTCTGGACGGACGAGAAGGCCAAGAAGAAGGATCAGGACACAGGTTAAAGTCATGTTGCGCTCTTAAGCTTTCAAAACCTTGCGCTCTTTACTTTGCGCCCTTGCGTCTTTGCGTGAGAAAATTTGCACGCCGAAGATGCAACAACTACCCGCCCAGCTTAAGCAGGCGGTACTGACCTGCATCCGTTAACTCAATCTTTGTTTCCGCAGAGGTTTAAGATGAAAAGAAAACTTATCCCCTTTGGTGTTTTCATTCTTCTCGCGTCGCTCTTCGCAAGCGCAACGCCGCAAGGCTCTCAATCGGCAACGGCGCACGCCGGTTCTCCTGCGACGCGCGAGCAGCAGATAGCGCAGGCGGCAGAAGGTTTGCGCGCGCAACTCATTGCGCAGCGCCGAGACTTTCACATGCACCCGGAATTGTCTAACCACGAGGAGCGGACTTCGCGCGTGGTGGCGGAGCGCTTGCGCGCGCTCGGACTTGAAGACGTGAAGACGGGCGTGGGCAAATACGGCGTCACTGCTTTACTCAGAGGAGCGAAGCCCGGCCCCGTAGTGGCTGTGCGCGCGGACATGGACGCGCTCCCCATACAGGAGGTGAACGATGTGCCGTACAGGTCTCTGGTGCCGGGCGTGAAGCACGCATGCGGCCACGATGTTCACACGACCGTGGAGCTTGGCGTCGCAGAAGTGTTGAGCAAGATGCGCGACGAGATTCACGGCACAGTGAAGTTCATCTTTCAACCTGCGGAAGAGGGAGTGCCAGCGGGCGAAGAGGGCGGCGCGCGTTTCATGATTAAGCAGGGAGCGATGGACAACCCGCGCCCCGAAGCAATCTTCGGCCTTCACACGAATCCCGCCATAGAGGTCGGGCAGATAGCTTATCAGTCCGGCCCTGCGATGGCATCTTCCGACCACATCTACATCACGATTCATGGCAGGAGTTCGCACGGCGCGCAGCCGCAGGCGGGAGTTGATGCGATTGTCGTGGCCGCCGAATGCATAACCGCGATTCAGAACATACGCTCGCGCCGCATAGACCCGCAGGAGCCGCTTGTTATCAGCATAGGCACAATTCAAGGGGGCAGCCGCAACAACATCATCGCTGACGAGGTGAAGATGGAGGGAACTATGCGCACGCTCAACGAAGAGGTGCGGGGGCAGGCGCAACGGATGATGAGAGATACGCTCACAAGCATTACTTCTGCCTACGGTGCTACGTTCGATCTGAAATTCGACGAGAACGCTGCGGTCACGTACAACGAGCCTCGCATTGTTGACGAAACTTTGCCGACCTTGCGCCGCGTTGTAGGCGCAGAGAATGTCGTCTCAATCAAACCCTTCATGCCAGCCGAAGATTTCTCCTACTTTCAAAAAGTGTCGCCCGGCTTCTACTATTTCCTGGGCGTAGGCAACAAGTCCAGAGGAATCACCGCAGGCTGGCACACTGCCGCATTCGACGTTGACGAAGAGAGCCTTGTCATAGGCGTCAAGGTCATGTCTAACGTGTTGCTCGATTACCTCGACCATCATTCCGGGAGTCAACAGTAGAGGCAGAAAAATTGTCAGCACCACCTGCTTAGGCCGAACGGGTGGAGCTTGCATACGTGTCAGTACCGCGTGAGAGAAGGGATGAGGGATGAGGGATGAGGGATGAAATAGGTTAAGTCAATTGCATGTTGACCTGTTCACTGAATTCTTATTCATCCCTCATCCCTCATCCCTTCTCTCACGCGGTACTGACTTCTTGGCGCGCACAATCCAATATTTATCAGCTTGCAATCGTCAAAGCTTGCCTGGCAGAGCTTATGCATCCGGCAGGGAAGGGTTTGAAACCAGGAACTTCATTGATGTATTGCGACGGGTGTGGTAGTTTTTGCGCAATATAAACGGCCTTAAATTTATTATGCGAGCGGCTTGCTTGAAGTTAGCGCTTGGAGAATTACACTTGCTTGAGGATTAGTCTTTACCCCTCAGTCTGATTATATCTATCGGATTGATCCAGCCAAAGGAGATCATCATGAATTTCCTCGCCCGACACCTTTCAACTCGATTTGCTGCTCTGCATCAATCTTCCAGAAGCTATCCTGAATTGCAATCCAGAGCGGCGAACGCGCGCGGCCAGTACAGGAACTATGCGCTGACGGGATTAGCTATTCTGGCGCTGGCTCTGCTTACTCTTCCACTGGCCCAGACAAAATCGTCTGCGCACGGAGGGAAAGGGCCGGAAGTGCAGAAGCATGGGCCAAGATTTGCGAAAGCTCCCAACAAGACGCCTGTCAGCATACTGGCACAGCCCAATGACGTTTGCGCGGGGGCGATTCCGATTGCGCTTCGCCAGTCCGTAGACGGCTCGTTCTCTACGGCTACTAACGACTATACGCTCTCGTGCGGCGTAGGTTGCTTCACAGGCGTGGGGCAAACGGTCTCAACCGCTCCGGGCAGAGATGTTGTCTACTCTTTCACGGCTCCGGTGACCGGCAGCTATTCGTTCAAAGTGGTTCAGGCCACTTCCCCAAGCAACCTCGTTCTTTATACAGCGGCCACCTGTCCTGCGCCCGGCGTGGTGGCTGCTACGAGGGCTTCCAATCGCAATACTACCGGATTCTCCGAAGAGGTAGATTGCCAGGCGATGACCTCCGGGCAGCAGGTCTTCATCTTTGTTGACGAAGATACCGTCGGCACCAGCACCACCTTCAAGATCGAGGCCACACAATGCCAGCAAGAGACAGAGCCGAACAATACGCCCGCGACGGCCAATCCTTTTGTCTTCGGCGTCGAAGGGTCAATCAGTCCGGGAACGGATGTTGACTATTTCTCGCTGGGCACTACTGTCCCCGGTTCGCGCGTCTTCGCGCTCGCAGATGGCAGCGCGGGCAAAAATCAAAGCGCAGACGACATTGACATGCGGGTCACCACAACCACCGATACGCTTGAGTATGATGATGATAATGCGTACGGTACGTTTGGCACTTTCGCTCCGGTGATTGGAGGAAGAGCTATCACGGGAACTTCGACTTTCCTTCAGATTACTCCGTTCGGAGGAACAGCAAATGAGCCGTATCGCCTCTACGCCGTTGTAGAGCCGCCGGGAGCGAACCCGATAACAGCCTGCCCGACTCAAACCACTTCGGCAATAGATGAGACCGAGCCGAACGACGATTCCACAACGGCTAACACCAGTCCGGGAGGACTCGGCTATTTTGAGGGAGAATTGAACGATGTAGATGACTTTGACGATTTCTATGCTATTGACGCCAAGGCGGGCGACATCATCTTTGCGAGTCTGGACTTAGACCCCTGCCGGGACAACACTACCTTCGATGGCGACCTGTTTTTCGTTGATTCAGACGGTATAACCGTGCTCGCCTCTGGGGAAGACGGCGGTGACCTTTCCACTTCAGACAATACGTCGGGCGCAGGCGACCTATTTTCTACCACGCCCTTTTCTCCCGCTGAAGCGCTAGTCTATAGAGTCCAGACGACAGGCACTTACTATGTAGTGGCTGAAGAATTTGATGGCGCGGGCGATTACCTGCTGGCGGTTTCAAGGAACTCTAATCTGGGGACAGGGCCAACGGCTGCCGGAGGAACTATCAGAGGACAGATAGCAGCGACAGACGGCACGCCGCTCTCCGGCGTGAGCATGGATTTAAGCGGCAGCACGTCTGCTCACACCATCACGGACAGCAACGGCAGATATTCGTTCGCGGGGCTTACCGCAGGCGGCTTCTACACGGTCACGCCTTTAAGAGCGAACTATTCGTTCAGCCCTGCCAGCCGCTCGCTCTCTTTGATAGAACTGGTGGCGGACGCAGCTTTCACAGCCAGGGCAGACACTATACAGACGGGCAATGCTATAGACAGCGCAGACTTCTTCGTGCGCCAGCAATACCTGGATTTCTTAGGCCGTGAGCCGGATCAAGGAGGACTTGCTTTCTGGACAGCGAAGATCAATGCCTGCGGCACGGACGCAGCCTGCACACGTCAACAACGCATAGAAGTCAGTGCTGCGTTCTTCCAATCGGATGAATTCCAACAGACAGGCTCATTCGTCTATCGCATGTACAAAGCTGGATTAGGAAGAGAGCTTAACTATCAGGAATTCAGTGCAGATCATTCGCTGGTAGTTGATAACGGCTCGCTATCAGCCAACCGTGCAGCTTTCGCCAACTTATTTGTACAGCGTGCGGAGTTCGCACATCGGTACAATGGAGCCAATTCTGCCTCAAGTTTCGTTGATGCTCTGTTGCAAAACATAAGGCAGACGGATGGTGTTGATCTGTCAGCAGAGCGTGACGCTTTTGTTGCGAAGTATCAGAGTGGAAGCAGCCAGAATGATAGCCGCAGCCTCGTCTTGAGAGATGCGATTGAAGCAGGAAGCTTCCAGCAGGCAGAGACTAACCCGAGTTTCGTGTTGATAGAATACTTCGGATACTTGAGACGTGATGCGGATTCGGGTGGGTATAGCTTCTGGTTGGATGTCTTGAACAATCGAGCGGCAGGAAACTACCGGAGTATGGTCTGCGCATTCCTGACTTCCAGTGAATACCAGCGTAGATTCGGTTCGGTGGTCACTCGCACGAACGGCGAGTGCGCGCAATAGAGAGATAAGGCTGAAAGTGTAGAGGATGAAAGGGTGGCTGTTCTAATTCAGCAGCCATTCTTTCATCACTATACCCTCATACTTCATCCCTTCCTTTCACTCCTCGACCATCTTTGCATTTTCACTATTTTTCGGTCATCATGTGGCTTCTTTTCTGGGGCGCGCTTCATGCAGAATTTAAGAACGTGCCTTGAAGTTTCCCCTCTCGTACATCTCAAAAACATTGGAGGCATTTATAGTATGAGTATGCGTGCCCGCCGCTTCTCGTCTCTTGTTGCGCTGCTTCTTCTGTCGCTCTTACTGCTACAAACAGGCTTTGTAGTTTCAGCGCAGCGCGCTCTGAACAGTCCGGTTCCAAAGCCGCCGAAGACTCGCACGGAGCCTGTGACCGAGACGATTCACGGCGTTTCGATCACAGACCCTTATCGCTGGCTCGAAGATCAGGACGCGCCTGAAACGCGCGCGTGGATTGATGAGCAGAACCGCTACACGCAATCCGTTCTGGGTTCATTGCCCGGACGCGATGCGATTCACAAACGCCTTGAGCAGCTTCTGAGAGTTGACGTTATCTCGTCGCCGAGGACTGGCGGGCAACGTTACTTCTTTGGCAAGCGCCGCGCGGATCAGAATCAGGTTGTCCTCTACATGCGCGAAGGGATGACGGGGCAGGATCAGGTGCTCATTGACCCGAACGCTATGAGCGCAGATCAGACCGTATCCGCCGGGGTCGCAAATATTTCGGACGACGGGAAATTGCTGCTCTACACCATACGGCGCGGCGGCGAGGACGAAACCGAGTTGCACGTCATGGACGTGGACGCGCGCAGAGATTTGACGGACGTGATGCCGCATGCTCGCTACTTCAATTTCGTGCTGAAGCCGGACAAGTCTGGCTTCTTCTACTCGAAATATCTTTACGCGGCGAACCGTCAGGCGATTGGCTCGCGCGTCTATTATCACCAGATGGGGACGAACCCTTCCGATGATAGAGAGATTTTCGGAAGCCAGTATGGGCCAACCGAAGGAATCAATCCGTATGTTTCTCTGGACGGGCACTGGCTGATTCTATACGTCAGCCACGGCTCAAGCGGCGACCATGTTGATCTCTTCGCACAGAATCTTGCGGAGAACGGGCCAATCTTCCCCATAGCCGAAGGACTCAGCGCAGGGTTCGACGGCGGCGAGGTCGTCAACGATCACATTTTCCTGATGACCAATTATCAGGCTGCGAACTGGCGCGTCGTTGACGTTGATCTAAGGAATCCTAAGCCAGCGAGTTGGCGCACGGTCGTGCCCGAATGGACTTCCGTGATAACCAGCTTCTCAGGGGTAGGCGGCAAACTCTTCGTTAACTACCTCGAAAACGTGAACTCGCGCATAAAAGTGTTCGACACCGCAGGCAAACTGGTGCGCGAGATAAAACTGCCGGGGCTTGGCAACGCCAGCGGGGTTTCTGGGCGCTGGGACAGGGATGAAGCATTCTACAGCTTCAACTCATTCGCGCAGCCTACGACCATCTATCGCTATGTGCCTTCAACGGGAAGACAGACGGAGTGGGGGCGAATCAATGTCCCGGTTGATAGCTCGCAGATAGAGACGAAACAGGTCTGGTACACGTCGCGCGACGGAACAAAGATTCCCATGTACCTTGTTTACAAGAAGGGAATGCAACTCGACGGCAATCGCCCCGTTTACCTGACGGGCTACGGCGGGTTCAACCTGACGCGCACGCCGGTCTTCTCTTCAACTGCGGTCTTCTGGGTCGAGCACGGCGGAGTCTTCGCGCAACCTAATTTGCGCGGCGGCGGCGAATTCGGCGAACACTGGCATCAGGCCGGAATGTTCCAGAACAAGCAGAATGTCTTTGATGATTTCATAGGCGCAGCCGAGTGGCTGGTTAAGAACAAGTACACTAACCCCGCGAAGCTAGCCATAGCGGGCGGCTCGAACGGCGGTCTTCTGGTCGGCGCTGCGCTCACGCAAAGACCTGACCTGTTTCAAGCGGTCGTCTGCGCTTATCCTCTTCTGGACATGGTGCGCTATCACAAGTTTCTGGTCGCTCGCTTCTGGACTACGGAATACGGGTCGGCGGAAGATGCGAGCCAGTTCCCGTACATATACAAGTATTCGCCCTATCACAACGTGAAGCCGGGCGTGAAGTATCCTGCTGTGCTCTTTGTCACGGGCGATTCGGACACGCGCGTTGCACCACTTCACGCGCGCAAGATGACTGCTCTCTTGCAAGCTTCGACAGGCTCAGACCGCCCCATACTTCTTCACTACGACACGAAGGCAGGGCACTCAGGCGGCACGCCCGTCAGCAAGCAGATTGACGATTCAACGGATACTTTAAGCTTCCTGATGTGGCAGCTTGGAATGTTGAGTTAGCTCGTCTGTTAAGTAGTATCCATGCGGCTTCGGCCTCGACAGCTTTAGATGAAGAGATACTCTGGCGCTGTTCGAGGCCGAACTATTCTTGCTGCGACGCGATGTGCGCACTGGCATTTCTATGCCTGCCATTTTCAGGTGTGTAGACTTAATAGTGTTGCTTAAATCAGGCTAATTTGGGCCAATCGTATCCTATTGTTTGACCGTCTCTACGACCTGTGATAGTTTTCCACGCGCAGTTAGCAATCAAGTCTGATCGCCTCTGGCAATTCCTGGCAGATTCAATCAGCTTCCGTATCTTCCGTTTTTCCGATTCAGGGTAATAATTTTTCAACGTCCGGCTTCGTCCCCTTGTGGTCGTTGTCGCTTATCTACCTCGTAGGAGTATTCAACTAATGAGATTCTCTCTTAGATGGGCTACATCTATTTGCATGCTGCTGGTCGCGCTTCTGTTACTCACGATACCCGCGCAACTTTTCCATGCGTATCCGGCAAGTCCGGGAAGCAGAAGCGCTATGGCGGGATCAAGAAATTCTTCAACTTCGAGAACCGATCATGCGCAGCCAGATGACGATCAGGATGTTCCAGCCCTGGCGGTATCAACGCACAAAGGTGGAAAGAGCAGCGGACAAGCTGCGCCGAACATCAACGCACAGATGGACGCTCTGTTTGTTCCCGTAGATGCTCGATCATCTGTGAACGACGCGACTCTACACGCTCAGGGCATCGATGCTGTGACATACGGCATGGAACCGGTCATGCCCGCCGAATATAACGGCGATGTGCGCCAATTGACTCCTGTGCCGATAAATCTTGCGCGAAGATCGATTGATTTTGAAGAGCGATTACGCTATCCAGAGACTCCAATCGGCATGCCGGACAGTTCTGACTTCGTAAAGCCGCAAGCTCCTGTCATCGCGGCCCCGATGCCGACTCCCATCCAAAGCTTTTTCGGACTGAGCAGGCTTGATGCGGTCACTGGCGGGCAGGCCGGAGCCGGGTTTCCGCCCGACACGAACGGCGACGTAGGCCCGACCCACTACATACAGTCGGTTAACGATGCTTATGCTATCTACGACAAAGCCACAGGTACACAGGTGGCTGCCTTCACCGAAAACTCTCTGTTCTCAGCCGGTCCAACCGGAACTCTCTGCGACACCGATTCGTTCGGCGACCCTGTAGTCGTTTACGACCAGTTCTCTGACCGTTGGATTCTGACCAACTTTGCCTTCGTCGCCAATGGTACGACGGGCCTCTGGGACCCACCCATTTACCAGTGCTTTGCCGCCTCGAAGACCAGCAACCCGGTCACGGGCGGCTGGTGGCTATATGCTGTGCGCATAGATACGGGCGCAGTGCCCAACAATACGCTCCATGACTACCCGAAGTTTGGCAACTGGAATGATAGCTGTCTTTATATGGGAGCTAACGGGTTCAGCGGCACCACAGGCATTTTCAGCGGAAATATATTCGCTACGTTCCGCAAGAGCGATATGTACAACGGGCTTGCCCTTACAAGCTCGATTGGTTTCCAGAATTTGGGGTCCTCGCTGTTTCCGTCCAACATAAGCGGGGCCAAAGGAGCAGCCTTTGTGCCGCCAGCCGGTACGCCTAATTACTTTGTTCGGAACTCCTCGACAACGGCTTTCCAAGTAAGGAAGTTTACTCCCGGCGCAAACTGCGGAGCAGGCGGCACGATGGCTGCGGCAACAACAGTGAGCCACACTTCAGGCCCTACGCCTGGAACGGATAATGTTCCACAACCCAACGATGCCGGTTCAGCACACAGCCTTGACAATCTGGGTTCCCGCATCATGCAGAAGGTTCAGTACCGCAGAGTAGGCGCTGCCGAATCCCTTTGGGTTATCCATACCGTTCAGCCGACCGGTAATCCCACTGCGTCGCAGTGGGCACAGATAAATGTAACCGGCGGTACTGTCGTCACAACGCCGGTACAGCAACAGATATTTGCGCCCGATACGACCCTGTGGCGCTGGATGGGTAGCGTTGCTGTAGACCACGCGGGGAATATGGCTATCGGTTACAGCACCTCGAACGCAACTGCGCCGAACTTCCCAAGCATCGCCTATGCGGGACGGCTTGTAGGCGATACGTCCAATCAACTGCCGCAGACCGAAACGCAACTCGTAGCCGGGCTTGGCTCGCAGCTTTTCGACTGCGGCGGGGCGGCGTGTCACCGCTGGGGCGATTATAGCTCTATGAGCATTGACCCATCCGACGACTGCACCTTCTGGTACACAACTCAATACTTTGACACGCAGGCGAATGGAGACCCCGCACAGCGCAACTGGCGCACGCGCATAGGCTCGTTCAAATTCCCATCGTGCTCTGCTCCTACAGCCGCTCAGTCCAGTATCAACGGGAGAGTCACGGACAGTGACGGCAACGGAGTTGGCGGCGTAGTTGTAGAATTGAGCGGGGCCAGCGCGGCCACGACCATTACTGACAGCAATGGCAATTACAGCTTCGACAACGTGGAGACAGCGAGCTTCTACACAATCACGCCGCAGCTTGCCAACTATAGTTTCAGTCCTGTCAATCGCTCATTCTCGCTTGCGGGCAATCTGACGGATGCTACGTTCACGGCCACGCTCGCATCCAACGCGGCCAACCCGCTGGACACGAACATGTATTTCGTTCGCCAGCAGTATCTGGATTTTCTAGGGCGTGAGCCTGACAGCGGTGGATTGCAATACTGGACTTCGAGGTTCAACGAGTGCGGCGGCGATGCCGCGTGCATTACACGCAAGCGCATTGACGTAAGCGCCGCGTTCTTTATGTCTCAGGAGTTTCAAGAGACGGGCAGCTACGTTTACCGCTTGTACAAAGCGGGTCTTGGCAGAAACCTCTCCTATGCGGAGTTCTCTACGGACAGATCGCAAGTCCTCGCAGGCGATAATCTGGATGCGCGCAGAGCAGCGCTTGCAGCCGCTTTCGTCGCTAGACCTGAGTTCGCGCAGAGATATGCTAACGCTACTTCGGCAGAAGCGTTCGCCGATGCGCTTCTGCTGACGATGAAACAGTCGTCGGGCGTTGATCTCTCAGCGCAAAGGGACGCGCTCGTTGCGAAGTTCAACTCAGGCGGCAGCGTGGTCGAGAGCCGCTCGCTCGCGCTGCAAGCGATAGCAGAGGCCGAACAGTTCAAGCAGGCGGAGTACAACCGCTCGTTCGTGCAGATGCAATACTTCGGTTATCTGAAGAGGAATCCCGATCAGGGAGGCTTCGATTTCTGGGTAGACGTGCTGAATAATCGCGTGCCCGGAAACTTCCGCGCAATGGTCTGCGCATTCATCACAAGCGGCGAGTATCAAAATCGCTTCAGCGCAGTGATAACGCATAGCAATTCTGATTGCTACGGCGCTCTTTAAGAGAGCAAGGCCGCAGGCTTTGTAGAGGAGTTTTGCCGACCGCAAAGCCTGCGCGGGTTTGGTTAATTCGTCTATGAAAGGCGAGCGTGTAAGCACAAACTCTCTGTTCGCCTTTCATAGACGCCGCACTATTTCCGTTAGCAAGAACGGTTGAGAGCCGAAGCTACAAGCACCATCACACAAGATTTAAGAGAAGAGCCTCGCTGGTAGGTAAAGTAATCCAGTCATTTTTAGGAGGAGCTTATGAAGTGGAAAAGCCGTTTCACGATTATCTCGTCTGTTGCGTTCTGCGCAGCTATCTTAATGCTTATTTCGCCGCGCCCCACACAGGTCTCCGCGCTACAACCGCAGGACGAGGGCGCTCAAGCTGCTCCTGTTAAGACTGCGCGAGTCTCTTCAAGACGTGGGCCAAGAATGGCCGGGTCTTCAAACTCTTCGGCAGCGAATTCGGCTCAGACCGTTGAGCAGCAATCGTCGAGCACGCCTACCCCTGAAGTGATTCCGATGATCGGCCCGGTCTCGCAAGACCAGGACCTCAGAAACCTCCCTTATATTCCGCCGAAAGCGGAGGATGAGGATCATCGTCTGAGCAGGCATCCGCCGTCACAAAATCAGGCGGGAGGGGTGGACGATCCCACCATGCCTGTGACGAATGTGCCAGCCCTAGCCATGCCGACTCCTATACAAACGTTTCCCGGGATGAGCGCGGCGTGCGGCGGCTGTTTACCGCCTGATACGGATGGCGATATTGGTCAGAGCCACTATATCCAATCCGTCAACTCGTCTATCAGAATCTTCAACAAGGCGGGCACTTCGCTTTCAGGGCCGACGACCTACAACTCATTCTTCTCGGCGCTGGGCGCGAGTACGCCTTGCGGCAATAATCAGAACGACGGAGACGGAGTTGTTTTCTACGACCACATTGCTAATCGCTGGGTGGTCAGCGACTTTGCCTTCCCGGCGTTTCCCGGCACCTCGTTCTACCAGTGCATTGGCGTGTCGAAGACCGGAGACCCGGTTGCGGGCGGATGGTGGCTGTACGCGATGCAGGTAGACCCTGCGAACCCTACGTTCCTGGGCGATTATCCCAAGTTTGGAATGTGGCCTGACGCCTACTACATGTCTGTCAACTTGTTCTCCAACAATACTACCTTTAATGGCGTGCGTGTCTACGCGCTTCCTCGCAGCGCGATGGTCAATGGAACCGGCGCGCCGAATCCCGGCGCGATCGCTTTCACCCTTACCCCGGCAACTTTAGGTGATGCCTATAGTCTTGTACCGGCATCCTACCGAACGGGGCTAATTCCACCGGCGGGAAGGCCGGATTATTTCATGGCAATTAACAGTTCGGCTGTGGCGGGAACGGTCGAGACACAGGTCTTTACCTGGAAATTTCACGCTGACTTTGCGGTTCCGGCCAACTCCACATTTGGCCTCGGAGCCACACACACGCCGGATGGCACGACCACGGTCAACGGATTTGTAGATGCATTTACATCTACGAATAGCACCAATATCGTGCCGCAAACCGGAACGGCTCGCCTGCTTGACACGCTCGGCGACAAGCTGATGTATCCGCTTGTTTATCAGAATCTCGCTGGCGTCGAATCCATATATGCTGCCCACACTATCAACAACAATCAGGGCGGGACGGGGCCGACGGCAATTCGCTGGTATCAATTCAATGTCACAGGCAACACCATCCCGGCTACTCCGTTGCAGCAGCAGACCTTTAATAACAGTGCTGACGGTTTGTGGCGATTTATGCCAAGCCTGAATGTTGACGGTCTGGGTAATCTTGCGATTGGCTATTCGGAATCGAGCAGTACCACCAATCCTGCCATTGCTTATGCCGGACGTTTGATAACCGATGCGCCGAACACGTTAGCGCAAGGCGAGGCGATTCTACAGGCGGGGATCGGACATCAAACCAGCGCAAGCGGGCGATGGGGAGACTACAGCGCGACCTTCGTTGATCCTGGGGATAACTGCACGTTCTGGCACACCAACGAATATTACACGGCGACGAGCGGTGCGAACTGGGCAACGCGCATAGGCACGTTCAAGTTCCCGACATGCGTTCTTGTGCCGACTGCCGCCGAATCAGTAATCAGTGGGCAAGTCACGACAAGCGACGGGACTGCGCTGGCAGGCGTGACTCTAGTGATGAGCGGTGCGCAACAGGGAAGAGCCGTCACAGACAGCAACGGCTTCTACCGCTTCGATAACATGCAGGCTGGCGGGTTCTACACAATCTCGCCCATGCTTACAAACTACTCCTTCTCTCCGTCGAATCACTCCTTCTCTCTTCTGGGCAACAAGACGGACGCAACATTCACAGCCACACCCGATACAATCACCACAGGCAACGCGATTGATTCGGCGGAATACTTCGTGCGGCAGCAGTACATGGATTTCCTTGGACGCGAGCCAGATAGCGGAGGCTTTAACTACTGGAGCAACAGGATACAGGAGTGCGGCAGTGATGCTGCCTGCATTCGAGAGAGAAGGATAGATGTCTCTGCTGCATATTTCATGAGTGATGAGTTCCAACAGACAGGCTCTTTCGTCTATCGTCTGTACAAAGCCAGTTATGGTGTGATGCCCACCTACTCGCAGTTCATAGGAGATAGAGGACGAGTGGTAGCAGGTGGGAATCTGGATGCAAGCAGGAATGCACTTACAGACCAGTTTGTTTCACGCTCAGAGTTCAGAGCAGCATATCCAGAGGCTTTGAGCAGTGTAGAGTTCGTAAACCGTCTTTGCGACAGTGCGGGCGTAAGTGTGGACAGGCAGGGTTACGTCAATCTGATGAATGGCGGGGCGACGCGGGCTGAAGTGCTAAGGCAGGTTATAGAAGACGAGGGATTCAAGACGGCGGAGTTCAACCGGTCGTTTGTGTTGATGCAATACTTCGGGTATTTAAGACGTGATGCAGATGATGGAGGAATGAGCTTCTGGATGGATGTGTTGAACAACAGAGTGCCGGGTAACTACCGGTCGATGGTCTGCGCATTTCTAACATCGAGTGAGTATCAGCGTAGATTCGGTTCGGTGGTCACTCGCTCTAATTCTGAGTGCGGGCAGTAAGTAGCAATGCGGGAGCAGGAAAGATGAGAGCGTAGCTTTTCATCTTCAGTAAAGGTTTCGAGCCGCGAGATAGGCAATCGCGGCTCGAAATTTTTTGACCTGCAATTCCCGCCAGGCAAATTGTTTCTGAAAGCTGTGGCTGCTATTCAACTTATAGCAGGCAAAGGCTTAATGCTTCTGCTTCTCTCGTCTTCCAGTCTCCGGCGTTAAATATCTCAAGAATTTCTCAAGTCCTATTTCTTACTCTATAAATCAGTTGCGGCACGACTTTCAGAGCCGACGACTGTAGCGGGCATGACCGGGGCCAAAGCGGCGTGGCCGGTCGAAGTTCAGAGAGCCAATCTCCTCACGCGCTCGTGCTGGGGCTGCCAGCCGGGTCTCGTGAATAAGAAAATAGGGACAATGCAACTCATCCTCGACAAAATCACTGCACCGGGCGCGCCCGCAGGACTTTTGCGCGCGCGTCTAATCAACATGCTGCACAGCAGCCTTAACACATGCACATCAACCGTCATCAACGGGCGCGCGGGCACGGGCAAGACCACGCTCGTCGCGGATTTCGTCCGAAAATGCGGCAGGCGCGTGGCCTGGTATAAGGTGGACGCTGCGGATTCGGAACTGAAAATCTTCTTCCGCTACCTGATCGAAAGCGTGCGAGGCCAGCGCCCGCAATTCGACGGCGATGCGCTGATGGAGTTGGCCCAGTCGGCCACGCTCGAAGATATCCCTATGCTCGCCGAAGCATTTATTTACGAGTTGCAGGAGCGCGCAGGCACGCCGCTCCTGATAGTGATTGAAGATTTGCATCTGGTTTACGACGCGGAATGGGTCGTGCCATTCTTCCGCAGGCTTCTCCCTTTGCTTCCTATGGACGCGCACATGCTGATTACAGGTAGAAGCCTGCCGCCCGCGCCATTGTGGCGCATGCGCTCCAAACAGACGCTCTGCGTGATAGAAGAGCAGGCGCTCTCGTTCACAGTGCAAGAGGCTAGGAGACTTTTCGCGCGATACGGATTGACCGAGGCGCAGGCCAGACGCGCGCACGAAGAGACGCACGGGCGAGCCTTTTCTCTTGACGAAGCGGCGAGGATGCTGGCGGCGTCGGAGAGCAGCAGGGCAGAGCAGTCGTTCGTCCCGCGCCGCAAGCGCAAGCTCGCTTTCATCAAGCAGCTTCATGGTTACTGTCTCTGACCGAGTTTGAATAGATGCCAGAACATTCCCCCCAGCTACAGGCAATCCCGGCGGCCTCCGTGGAGGTGCGCGCCGCTTTCGACCTTTGGCGTAGCTTGCGAGTCCTGCGCTGTGCTAATCTCCAAGAAAATCTTCCTGAGCTAGCGAGGCAGCAGAGGACAATGCCTACCAGGCCGCGCCGCCCCATCACAACTGAGAACGAAAGGGAAGCGAACACCCCGCAGGCACGCACGGGGAATCACTCCGCCTCGCTCAAAAACTATTCGGCGCAGCCCACATTCTTCCTGCGCACAAAGCTTCTGCCGCCTAGACCAGCGCCGGAACTTCTGCCGCGCCCGCGCCTGACCGAACGATTGCTTGCTAATACAGCGCATCCGGTCACACTGGTCACAGCGCCCGCAGGCTCAGGAAAAACAACTCTCGTAGCAGATTTTGTCAGAACCAACGCACGCCAGTTCGTCTGGTATCAACTGGATCACACGGACGCAGACCCTTCCGTCTTCCTGGGCTACCTTACGCATGGAATCGGCCAGTCGGTCGCAGCTTTCGGCGACGTGACCTTCTCATATTTGCAGCAGGCTGCGGGCGAGTTGGCCCAACAGCCAGAGCGCGCCGTGGACGTGCTTCTCAACGAAGTTCTGGAAACCGTCGATCAGCAGTTGATACTGGTGCTCGACGATTATCATCATCTGGGCACGGAGACGCCCGTGCATGCGGTCGTTGACAGGCTGCTAGCATACCTGCCGGACGTTCTGCACGTCATAATCATCTCGCGCGATCTGCCGCCGCTTGCGCTCTCGCGCATGCGCTCGCAATCTTCGCTGGCAATCGTTGACCGCGCCGAACTGCTTTTCACGGATGAAGAGACGCGGGAGCTTTTCCGAAAAGTCTTCGATCTGGAATTGACCGCCGAACAGCTTCAGGAATACCGCGTGCGAACGCACGGATGGATAACTGCGCTTCAGCTAGTGCGACAGGTTGCGCATCGCCAGGCATTCGAGCGCGGGCAGACAACTCAGCCAGACCTTGTGGAAATCCTGCGCCAGTCCGAGCGAGACATCTTCGACTACTTCGCGGAAGAAGTTTTCGCAGACGAGCCGGGAGAGGTTCAAAAACTGTTGCCGCCACTGTCTCTGCTTGAGCGAGTCGAGACGGAAACCTGCGCCGCGCTCTTTCCAGAAGCGGACTGTGCGCGGCAGCTTCCTACGCTGGTTCGCCGCAACGTCTTCATCACAGTGGCGAGCGATGGGAGCGGCGAAGAGTATCGCCTGCACCCGCTCTTTCAAAGTTTCCTGCGCCGTCGTTTTCGTACCGAAAGCGGAATGGCTGGCGTCATAGCGGAACACGCGCGCTTCGCAGACTATTTTCTGTCGCGTGGGCAATGGGAGCAGGCAATGCATCACCTGCTGGGCGCGGAAGATTTCGAGCGCGCGGCAAGCGTTATAGCCGAACGCGGGCAGGACTGGATTTCATCCGGCGCAATTCTCTCGCTGGCGAAATTCGCAACCGCTCTGCCCACGCAATCGCTCGAATCTCACCCGCGCGCTCTTGCATATCAAGCGGAGGTGGCGCGACTTCAGGGAGATTACGCGACGGCGCAGGCGCTCTTTCGTCGCGCGACCATTCTGCTTCACGAAAAAGGGGACAGCGAAGGCGAAGCCGAGGCGCTTCACTCGCTCGCAACCATCGCGCGACGCCGCAGCCAGTGTGAAGAAGCTTTCAGCTATCTGGATCGCGCAGTGGAATTATCGGATGAAGGCTCAAGCGTTCGCATCAAGTGCGGAAACACGCGCGGCCTTTGTTTGATGGCGACGAACGAACTGGCGGCAGCCGAGCGCGAATTCCGCGCCGCTCTACAGACGGCAGAAGAGCATGGCGACGAGCATTACGCGCGTCTCATAGCGCACAATTTGGGGCTGCCGCCTGCGATACGCGGAGACTTCGGCGAAGCGCTCAGGTGGACTCGTCGCATGTTGCGCGAAGACGAACGCGAAGCGCCTGTGCCGCAGGAGGCGACGGCGCATCTAAACGTCTCGCGCTTTCTCCTATATCGCGGCGAATTGGATTCGTGCGAGTCGCATCTTGATCGCGCTCTGGAACTCAGCCAGCTATTCAGCCTCACTAACCTGCGCGGCGAGATTTTCGAGACCTACGGAACGCTCTACCGCGAGCGGGGCGATGCTGCGCGCTCTACGGAGTTCTACGAGCGGTCTGCGCGCGCTTATGACGATGCGGGGATTGAGTTGGCGCGCACTGAGTTGTGGGAAGAGCAGGCGCAGCTCTATTTGCAGACGGGGAATCTCTCAACGGCGCGCTCGCTTCTTGATCGTCTTGCTGCTGCGCGCGTAGAGATGAACGACGAGATGAAGCGGCACACCGCAGGGTTGGCGCGCGGTCGCGTGCTGCTTGCACAGGGCGAACACGAAGCTGCCGCCTCGGAACTTCAACCCACTCTCAAATATTTTCATGCTCACAGTCTCTACTACTACGAGGCTCAGGCTTCGCTCGCGCTCGCCGTTTGCGCCGAGGCAGAAGGGCGCGAGGGCGAGATGCTTGAGCACCTGCGTCGCGCATTGGATTTGGCTGCGCGCTACGACTACGAATACTGGCTCAAACGCGAGCTTGCGAGTGGGGCGCTTGCGCTCGTGTCTAATCAGGATGCAGCGGCGCTTCTGCCCGCAGACATGCGCGAGCCTGTTACGGTTCAGCCGAAGCCGCCTCAGACGGTACAGGCCGAGCGAGTCGCGGTCGCCTCGTCGCAGCCGATTACCGATCTGACAATCAACATGCTGGGGCCTGTAAAGATTTCCCGCGACCCTGCGCGCCCGCTCGCCGCAGACGCATGGGTGACAAAGCGTGCGCGCGACATTCTCTGCTTCATAGCCTCGCGCCGCCACCGTCGCGCGTCGAAAGACAGCATCATTGACATGTTCTGGGGCGAGACCGATTTTGAAGCCATTGAGAAGAATTTTCATCCGACCATCTCGCACATACGCAAGGCGCTCAACAGCAACCAGGCTTTGAAGCAGAATTTCCTGCTCTACCGCGACGGCGACTATCAATTGAACCCGGAGTTCTCTTATCGAATTGATATAGAGGAGTTCGACCGTCTGGTCATGGAAGGCGAGCAGGCGCGACGAAGCCGCGAGTTTGCTCGCTGCATAGAATTTTACGAAAAGGCTATAGCCTTTTATCGCGGCGAGTTTATGCAGGGAAGCTACGACGAGTGGGCTGAAGAGCAGCGCTCATATTATAGAGAGAAGCATTTGCAGATGCTGGAAGCGCTAACGGCTGTGGCGCAGAGCGCAGAGGAGTGGACACGCTCGCTGCAACTGGCGCACGAGATTCTGCGCGATGACCCGTTCCGAGAGGACATACATTGCATGATAATGCGCGCGCACGCAGCGCTGGGAAACCGCATGGCCGTCAAAGAGCAGTACGAATCACTGCGCCGTCTTCTGAAGAAAGACCTGGGCGTTGAGCCTGTCGCAGAGACGCAGAAGGTCTATAGGGAGTTGATAGGGTGAGCAGTGGCGGGTCAATTTCAACTTAAAGCGCCGATAAATATTGGCTCGATATTTCAAACTGAGCCACTATGGGGTGAGCGCGGGGCTGGATTTTCGGGCGAGATTTTGGCTACAATAATCTCCCCGATTCCCCCGACAAAGATTTTCTGTAAGAAAAAGAAGACATACGTGCAACAAATTGCAGCGTGGTGCTGCTTTATAATTACAAATTCTGTTCCCGACACAGAAAGTCTTGCCTCGCGCAGGGAACACACCGCAGCCACGTGAAGTACCGTACATAAGCAGTATCTTTTAAGTACCCGAATTTAGTAGGACTATGAAAAATTTCATGCCCAGTGACACGAGGCGCATTCTAGCTCTCATGCTCGCAGTCTTTCTCTGCGCCGGGCCTGCCAGCGCAGGCATCACCGTCACAGGCGCAGACGGGATAACGGTAACGGGTGCGGACGGCATCACGGTCACAGGCGCAGACGGCATCAATTACATTCACACTTCAGGCATCACGGTCACAGGCGCAGACGGCATACTCTCTTTCAAGCCGAACGGCATCACAGGCATCACTCCAAACGGCATCACAGTCACAGGCGCAGACGGCGGAACATACGCGGGCGCAAACAACCTGAGCGCCACTCACCCCGACGGAATCACGGTGACCGGCGCTGACGGAATCACAGTGACGGGCGCTGATGGAATCACAGTGACCGGCGCTGACGGCACGCGCTACAGCGTGGATTCGGTTAACTTCAGGACGCCGAACGGAATCACCGTAACGGGCGCTGACGGAATCACAGTGACCGGCGCTGATGGAATCCAGCACGTAGGCTCGAACGGAATCACCGTAACGGGCGCTGACGGCGCAAAGCTAACCAAAGTTAACGGAATCACCGTAACGGGCGCAGATGGCATTACTGTAACGGGCGCTGACGGGCGCAGCTTCAACATCTCGCCGAGCGGCATCACCGTGACGGGCGCTGACGCCGTGATGATGTTGATGAAGCCAACGGGCATTACGATGAACAGCGCGGACGGCATCACCGTGACAGGCGCGGACACACTCAACGCCTTAGGCAACGAGGTTGCGGGCGCAACGGGGTTGAGGAGCATTGACCCGGAATTGGCAATACTTCTGAACACGGATAACCTGACTGATGATAGCAACATCAACGCCGTAGTCGCCTATCACCAGATGCCCACCGACAGCGACATACTAGACCTTCAGCGCATAGGCATACTTGGCGGCACGCGCTATCACACGCTTCCCATGATCGCAATAACGGGCACGCGCGACCAGATAGCTCAAATCTCCAAGCTTGCGGCAGTGCGCTCCATCTACGGCAACCGCACGCTGCAATCGAACATTGACCCGGAGATTCGCGCCGTCACCGGCGAAGACCGCGCGCTTCGGGACACAGACGTGACGCGCAAGAACGGCGGGCTTCCTCTCTCCGGGCGCAATATCACGGTCGCCGTGCTGGATACGGGCGTTGACGGCACGCATTCGGACATCTCTGGCCGCGTTGTGCAGAACGTCAAGCTCGCAGACACGCAGAGCGTGAGCGCAGGCTTTACCTACCCGGCGGCAATCGAGAATCTGCCGAACACGGATCAGGCTTACGGTCATGGAACTTTCGTCGCGGGCGTTATAGCCGGGAACGGCGCGCACTCAGGCGGCAAGTACAAAGGCGTAGCGTCGGGCGCGCAGATTCTTGGATTGAGCGCGGGCGACCTGACGTTGAGTTTCGTGTTATCGGGGTTCGATTACCTGCTGGCTAACGGCGCAAACTACAACGCGCGCGTCGTCAATTGCAGCTTTTCGGCCAACACAGTCTTCGACTTCAACGATCCCGTCAACATCGCCACGAAAATTCTGACGGATCGCGGCATCAACGTCGTTTTCTCTGCGGGCAACACGGGGCCAGGTCTTCATTCACTGAATCCTTACGCAGTCGCGCCGTGGGTCATCAGCGTGGGCGCAACCGACGAGCGCCAGCGAATAGCAAGCTTCTCATCGCGCGGCGATTTCGGAAGCGCGTTATTCCATCCGACGCTCGTAGCTCCGGGCGTTAACGTCGTGAGTTTGCGCGCATCAACACTTGCGAGCGTGACAGGTGTAACCGGCATAGCGCCGGGCGTGGACACGCAGAAGCTTTCGGCGGGCGAGCTTCCCTTTTACACTACGGCGAGCGGAACCAGTTTCACAGCGCCGCAAGTGGCGGGCACAATAGCGCTCATGCTGGAAGCTAACCCGACGCTGAAACCCGCGCAGATTAGAGACATACTTCAACGCACGGCGACTCCGCTTCTGCCTTACTACGAGCATGAAGTCGGCGCTGGCATGCTCAACACGCACGCTGCTGTTCTTGAATCCGCATTCGCGCAGAGGCGCATAGGCTTCTGGCGCGCCTGGCTTGATCGCGGCCAGTTCGCATTCGTCAACGAGGAGCCGCAGGAGTTTCCCGGCACTTTGACGAGCCAGGGCAACAGCTTCAACGTCTCGCTGTCGGTTCCCGAAAATACTGTAGCTGCTTCCGTGCAGGTCGCGTGGGGGCCGGGCAATTCAGTTAACGACCTTGACCTTTACTTCTACGACCCTAGCGGCGTAGATCAATCGGATGGCACAGGCGCGAACCAGTCTGGCTTGACCGGAAGGCGCGAGCGCGTGATTGTGGCGACACCGCAAACGGGCGCGTGGAGAGCGCAGGTTGTTAACAAGCTGGGCGCGGCTGGCTCTGCGCAGAGTTTTACAGGCGTGTTTGAATTGACGCGCATCGCTTACGCTCCGCTATCGGATGTAAACGATCTGAGCGCGACCGCACGCGGCGAGATTTATCAGGCTCTGAGGACTTACACTATCTTTCCCTACGGCTCTAACTTCAGGCCGAACAATCCTGTATCGCGGCTAAATCTTGCTGCTGCTCTGGTGACGGGCGCGCGAGTGCCGCAGTACCTGCCCGCGCAATCGCGCTTTACCGACGTGAGAGATGCAACAACGAGCGCGTTTGTCGAAAGCGTGCAGTCTGCGCCGAGCGGCGCGCTCTTCTATGACGCATCGCCCGGCAGCGCTTTCCGACCGGACGATCAGGTGACAAGGCTCGTTGCGGCTGTCGCACTTGTTCGCGCGCTCGGTTTGCAGCCGGATGCGACCAGCACTCTGCCGCCCACGCTTATGGACTCAGCCGCAATTCCTGCGAACCTGAGAGGCTACGTAGCTCTTGCTTTACAGAACGGGCTGCTCACGGCAGATAACAACATGTTCCGCCCGCAGAGTTCGCTTACACGATTGGAACTGGCGCACGCGCTCGTTGCCATCACTAAGATTCAAAACAGGTAACCGAAATTAGAGTTCAATAAAAAGCGCGACCTCTTCTGCGATGAAGAGGCCGCGCTTCTTTTCGCCAAAGCCCTTCATTACACACCTGTAAAAAGCACCGCGCCGGGGCTTGTATTTCTTGAGCGGGGTGCGAGGTCTGTCAAGATACGAGGGAGGGAAGCGTCCTGCCTGAGATTTTCTGGAAATAGAGTTGGCGGCACTCAAATTTCAGCGACGCTTTTTGGCCGCGCCTTTGCGTGATGATTTCTTCGCGCCCGATTTGCTCGAAGACTTTTTTGCGCCGCCGCTCTTTTTAGCAGAAGCGCGCTTCGCTGATTGTTTTCGGACGCGGCGACCGCGACGACCATGGCTCTCTATTTGTCCGCTTGTGGTCAGCAACTCGTAACTGCGGCGCACGACGTTGCGCGCCACGCCAGCGGCGTCCGCTAGCGTTCGCTCGCTTGGCAATAGCTCGCCGGCGGCAAGGACTCCGGTCTGTATCATCCTGCCAATCTGGTTTGTTATCTGTCGAGTGAAAGATTCTGAGCCTCCGCGTTTGACGCGGACTTTAATTGAGGCCATCTTTTTTCTCCTTGAGTAGGGGCTACGGTGATAATTCGGAGAACGGCTCTTCGGACTGTCGAGTGGCGGCAATTCTATGCGCGAGGCTTGCTGGCGTCAATAGATATTTTGAGGTTTATTCCCGGCGCTCGAAGCGCCCGGCTATTGTTATAAAGTCCCATGCGAGCTTTTCATTTGCGGTGAAGCGCCAGACGGCCTGCGATGCGCCAGCGGCTCTGTTCTTCCGCCGCTTGTCTCTGACTAACAGAGGGCGTTTTCTGTTTAGAGATGTAGCGGAGCGCGGCTGCGATGATTGCCATGTCGCGCCTCTCTTCTGTAGCCTGGTCTTCGATCTCCTGTTCGGATGCTTTTGCGCGCCGCTCGTTGAAGCGCTGAATGAAGCCTGTGTCCAATAGTCCCGCGATGAACTCGCGGTCGCGCACAATCTCACGGAAGAAAGGAAGAGTGGTACGGATTCCGCCGACTGCGTACTCGTCCAGCGCGCGGCGCAGACGGTCAATCGCTTCCTCTCTGGTGCGCCCCCACGCGGCGAGCTTAGAGATCATAGGGTCATAGTAGATTGAAACCTGCGCGCCTGCTTCCACGCCGCAATCGTTTCTTATCCCCGCCCCATCGGGCACGCGCAAAAAAGAGATGCGCCCCGGTGACGGCAGAAAATTGTTCTCAGGGTCTTCCGCGTAGACGCGGCATTCTATGGCGTGCCCGCTCCAGCTTATCTCTTCCTGTTTGAAAGAGAGCGGTTGGCCTGCTGCGACCATTATCTGCTCGCGCACAAGGTCGAAGCCCGTAACAAGCTCTGTGACGGGATGCTCGACCTGAAGGCGCGTGTTCATCTCAAGAAAGTAGAAGTCGCGCGTCGCGTCTGCGACCAGAAATTCGACAGTGCCCGCTCCAGTGTAATCAACCGAGCGCGCTATCTTGATTGCAGCTTCTCCCATAGCCGCGCGCAAACCGGCATCATTAAGAGGCGACGGGCATTCTTCTATAACTTTCTGATGGCGGCGCTGAATGGAGCATTCGCGCTCGCCCAGGTGTGCAAAATTCCCTTGAGTATCGCCAAAGATTTGAATCTCTATGTGGCGCGGGCGCTCTATGGCTTTTTCCAGATAGACTTCAGAGTTGCCGAATGCCGCAGCCGCTTCAGACTTTGCCGTCTCGAAAGCTGAATCGAGGTCGTCTTCTTTCTCTACGAAACGCATGCCCTTGCCGCCGCCGCCCGCGCTCGCTTTGAGCATCACAGGGTAACCGAACTGCCGGGCAATCTCGTGCGCTTCTTCAAATGATGTGAGCGGCTCGGTCGTTCCCGGCACGACGGGCGCGCCCACAGAGAGCGCAGCGCGGCGCGCACTCACCTTAGACCCCATCACCTCCATAGCCTCCACGCCGGGGCCTATGAAAACGAGACCCGCTTCCCGTACAGCGCGCGCGAACTCCGCGTTCTCGGCCAGAAATCCGTAGCCGGGATGAATCGCCTCTGCCTTCAACGCCGTAGCAGCCTCGACTACTGCACCAATATTCAAATAGCTTTCAACAGAAGGCGCGGGGCCAACGCAAACGGCCTCGTCCGCCATGCGCACATGAAGAGCTTCCATATCAGCTTCCGAATAAACGACGACGGGCGAGATATTAAGGTCGCGGCACGCTCGAATAATTCGCACGGCAATCTCGCCGCGATTGGCTATAAGGATTTTCGAGAACATAGAATTCAGGAGTCAGAATACAGGAGTCGGAAGTCAGATGAAAAGCAGCGTTGCACGCTCTTGTTGAAATTGAGTTCGTGCGCTCACTATTGAATCACAGAGAATATACAGACCTCTGGATTCTGACTCCTTAGTTCCGTTCTTAAACCACTATTGAATTTCCGGGCTGGCGTGGGTCGTAGCGTATGAGGATGGTAGCGCCGGGTGAATAAGCGGAAGGGCGCGAGCGCTGATCGTTGTCGAGCGTTTCAAATGATTCGTATTCGACGCTGCTAATCTCGTAAGAGTAAAGAATCTGAGTGATGGTTCCCTGGCCGTCCTGCGCGGCCTCCAGAACGCGCGCCTCTGTTATACGCCCCATTCGCAGCAGACGATTGCGCCGCGCGGCTTCGGGGTCTTCTTTGGGGCGTCGGAAGCGATCTAAGAATGACATGAACCGAGAGAGTAGCCGAAAAGCTCAAGGCGTGTTTGGATCGTCCTGTGTGGACGATTTCTGGCGAGCCTGTGCGGCGCTCATGATAACGCCGTCAACTATGCGCGGGTCGTCCGCAGTACCTATTACGCCGTCTTCGCCTGGAAGACGCAGCTCGTAATTTGTGAAAGAGACCGTCGGCTCAGTCGAATCGTCAAGATTAGCGCTGGCGCGACGTAACGCCGCACCGCGAAGCTTCGGCCCTTTAGTCTCGTCCGCGCGCGCCTGCATTGACCATGCTTTGTAGGCAGTAGGGTCCAGAGCAGAGAGTGACACGGCGATTGAGCCATCCGGGTCAGGCACGCGCTGGCGTATATCATCAAAGCTGGCGGGGATAGTCCCGCGAAGTATGCGGTACTCGACGACAGCTCTCTTGAATGTGTAGAGCGGCGCGAGCATCGCCGCTTCCACTCCTTTTCGATGTTCGCGCACGCGCTCCGGTATAGTGACGCCAATGAAAGCCAGTATCATCAGGGCGACCAGCAGCGAAGAGGCTAAGCCCCCATGCGCAAGCCTGTTTCCGGCGAAGCGTATAGACTCGCGGCGTATGCTGCGGCAGATTCGCGCGCCGATTATTGACGCGATGATAGCAAAGGGGAGCACCACAAACTTCATCTGCCATGATGCGGTTTCGGCGGCCAGTATCAGAGACCGTAAGCTCAGCGCCACGGGAAGGCTTTTGAGAAGCGCTACGAGCGTAAAGATGAAGAAGGCCAGAAGCGGCAGAGCGCCCAGCGTTGCCGTGCAAAACGCACGCCCGTAAAAGGGAAGCTCGTATTCGGGTTGAGCCAGAGGTGGGCCGACGGCCATAGCGCCGCAACTGGCGCAGCCATCTTGCTGTAAATCGCCTTCAAACTTCGAGCCACAACACGGGCAGACGGTCAATTTCTGTGCACCTCGCACACCACTGAATGGGGAGATTTCTATTTCTTGCAAGCTTAAATACTCCGCGTTCTCTAAGAGACTGAAAAATTAATGCACAAGCTTCGGCTCCGGCCTGCGCTCGTGACCGGAATTAGATGCAGCATGAGACGCTTCGGCTGCCGCCTTTTGCTCCTTCTCGACTTTTGTTACCTCGCGCCACGTGTGGTACATGCGGTGCGCGAAAGTCCAGTAAGAGCCTACGGCCAGAACCCATAGCACCTGCGGCATCCGGTTGAAGAAGATGTTCTGCGAACCCGGGTGCGTGGTGAGCGCGCCGATTATCAAAAGAACTACTCTCTCAGGGCGGCGCAGGAAACCAACGTCGCATTTAGGTATAAGACTTTCGGCGCGCGCGCTGGCGTACGAGACCATCACGGAACCCATCAGCCCAGCGCCCGCCAGAAATACGTTTAGCGTCGAATGAAACTCTGTGTCGCGCGCGTAGAAGACCATCAGCCCGACAAAGCAAACCATGTCTGAAAGGCGATCAAGAGATGAATCCAGAAAGCCTCCGAAGCGCGTCACGCGACCCGAAAGGCGCGCGACCTGCCCATCGAGCATGTCAAAGAGGTTTGCAACTATCAGTATGATTCCGGCCCAGAAGAAGTGGCCCATGCCAAAGAGCAGACCGCAGCCGACGTTAATAGCCACGCCTATGACCGTCAGGATGTTAGGGTTCACGTGCCCGTAGGCCAGCCAGCGCACCATCGCACTGATGATACGCTGCGCGCCGCGCCCTATGCTCGCCCCAAACATTCCTGTAATTGACGCTCCTTCAGAAAAAACGGGCAACCGAAACTTGAATGCTCGGCCTGCCCGCGTTTTCAAATATGCATGATAGAGATGCGCTGAATAGCTTGTCAAGGATTGCGCGTCTCTGTGATGCAGGGTTTGTGCGCGATTAAATTGTCAGGTTCACTGTCCACACTCTGAGTTGGAGCGAGTGACAACCGGGCTAAACCTTCTTTGGTATTCAGCGCTTGACAGGAAAGCGCAGACCGTTGACGGTAGCAAGTTAGGCTTTGACACCCAAACTTCTACCACAAAGCGGTGAACCCTTTCCTTATTCTCCTCTCAAAAGTGATAAGCAGTCAGTTTTATACGGCACGCGCCTGATTAGGTCTCACATTACTGTCGCATAAAGCCTCAGCCTATCTCTAGTCAACGTTGGATGCCGGGACTTGCATTGTGTGGTATCGTCAGCGGTCGAGTGAATTCCAGCGTTAGATGCTCGTTGCTGATTTAACCGATAGGCGAGGAGAACACTATGAAGCTCATTACGGCATTCTTAACAGTGGTCAGTTGCTTCTGTTTTAGCTCTATTGCTGGCTGTTCTCTCTCTGGGTCCAATTCCAATATGCCGCCGACCTCTACCCAATCAGCGCAACCAGATAACAATCAGGCCGCCCATCCTTCTGTTGCGTCGAACACATCAGGCGAGGAGTCGAAGCAGCAAACAAGCGAAGTTGCGACCGACAGCAATGAAGTAAACGACCAACTGCACACGCCGCCGCAAGGCACTGCCGAACGGCAGGCTATCATGGACTCTCTGCGTGAAGAGTTTAATAGTCCTCGGAGTAGTCTTTACATGCCCCATAGAGGCAGCATAACTTTCGTCGTGAATTACCTGAAAGTGCACAACGGCTGGGCATGGATGAATGCCTATCCGCATTCATCTGACTCTAGTGATAGTTTTGGGGAATACGATGGCTTCCTATTGCATCAAGTGGGCGACCGTTGGGAGTTGATGAAAAGGCCGGAGGCGGTCAATGATCCAAATGACCCTGAGAATCTGGATTACCCGACCCGCGAGGATGTTAAGAGAATCATGCGAATGTATCCCTCAATCCCGGCGGACATTTTTCCGAGATAGCGTTAGAGAAGAAGACATAGGTAATCATCCGCTACTTAAGTGGAAGGGCGCAGCATAATAACTTATTCGCTTTGTTGCAAAAGTCAGAAATGACACAACATAGAGTTGGGCCAGATGACCTCTGGTCAAAATGCTGTTGGCCCAACTTACTTTTGCAACAAAGCGAATGGCTTTCATCATTCATGGCTTTAATGATAGTTGAATGGCTTGTTGCCGCGCCCGGTTAATTCGGGCGTTAGGCGGCGGGAGAACCGTATGACAACTCTACAAATGCTCCTGATGATTGGCCTGTATGTGATCGCGTTGGTCGTCGTCATCTACTTCACCCGCGCGACGGCGCGTCGCGTCGTAGGGGCACTGGCCGGTGGAGCAGCGGTAGGGTTGATGGCGCTTGGAGCAATCAAACTATGCGAAACCCTCGGATGGTGGAAGATACCTTTTGCCTCAACGCCGTATTTCGCCTTCATCTTCTACGTCGGAGTGGCTATTACGTGCTCGCCTATCTACCTGGTCACCTGGCGGGTGGCTCGCCGGTTTGGGTGGCGCGGGCTGGCAGTGTGCGTTGCTATTGTAGCGATAATAGGCCCACCGCGAGATTATTTGTACGCCGCGACGTTCCCCAAGTGGATGGTCTTCAGTCCGGGCGTGGCACCTATCCTCGCAGACTCGGTGACCTACATCGGCATAGTGGTTCTGGGACACGCTGTAATGCGGCTCGTGTCCGGTCCCGCCCGAGAGGATCGATTGGCTAGAGGAACCGCCTAACAACGTGTTGCAGGTGAGCGCACTTTCGATTCGCTCAATTCGCGCCGCCTGAGCACCGGCGTTGGGCGCTTACCGGATTTCTATATTTATAAGGACAGAGTTGCTTGAACATTAAGGCTTATCTGGAACGCATCAACTATCATGGCTCGCTTGCTCCTACTGCCGAGACGTTGCGCGCATTGCAGGTCGCGCACCTGTTGACAGTGCCATTTGAAAATTTAAGTATTCACGCTGAAGAGCCGGTTGTTCTCGAAGATGAAGCTCTGTTTACCAAGATCGTCGAGCGCAGGCGCGGCGGCTTCTGTTATGAAGCCAACGGTCTGTTTGCCGCATTATTGCGCGCTCTGGGCTTCCAAGTCTCTATGCTATCAGCCGCAGTTGCGAATGCGGAAGGCGTCTTTGGGCCGGACTTCGACCACATGGCGCTGATGGTTTCTTTAGAGCGCCGTTGGCTTGTAGATGTGGGCTTTGGTGATTCATTCCGTGAACCGTTGCTGCTGGATGAGCGAGGCGAGCAGGTGCAGGGCAGACACGCATATCGCATTATTCCCGACGACACCCACTTGATTCTGATGCGACGTGATGATGGTGATGAATGGAAGGCTCAGTATCGCTTTAACTTAAAGAGCCATAACTATGCTGACTATGCAGGGATGTGCCGCTACCACCAGACTTCTCCGCAGTCGCACTTCACCAGAGCGCGCATCTGCTCGCGTGCAACTGACGAAGGGCGCGTGACACTGAGCGAGATGCGTTTCATCAGAACGTCTGAAGAGGGCGGGCGAAAGGAACGAGCTTTAACGAGCCAGGAAGAGTACGAAGAGATACTGCGCGAGCATTTTGGTATTGTAATGACCAGCTAGCGCCACTGAGAGTCATCTGTATCTCACGCCGCTACGAACAGATCATTTGCTTTCGCCTTCAAGCTGGCTACAAGGGATTAATCTTTACCAGCTTCTTCTTCGCCAGCCTCGTCGTGCAAAGTGGTGAGACGCCTGATCTCAAAATTTCGCGCGCCCGCAGGAGTTCGCACCGTTACTTCGTCGCCCTCTTCTTTGCCCATCAGACTGCGGCCTACAGGTGAAGTGGTCGAGATTAGACCTTTCTGTGGGTCGCTCTCTTCGGGCGTGACTAATCTATAAGTCACTTCCTCGTCGCGCTCCGAATCAAAGAGCAGGAGGGTCGAGCCGTAGGCTGCACGGTCGTGCGGGACTTTAGAGATGTCTATGGATGCGATTTCGCTGATGCGTTGTCGAAGCTCCGCGATGCGAGCCTTGATGAAGTGCTGGCGGTCAAGCGCGGCCTTGTACTCGGAGTTCTCTCTTAAATCTCCAAACTCAAGCGCACGCTTTATCTCTTTCGGAAGATGCACGCGCAACTCTGACTCAAGCGTCTCAAGCTCACCCTGCAAACGATCTTTGATTTCTTGTGTCAACTCTGTCCTCTCATAGAAGAATTTGTTTCAGCGTGCTCCCGATAGTCCGCCGAATGACTCAATTCACCAGGCTCGTAATTATAAACGGCAAAGAGCCAGCGTGAAAGAGACTTTCTTCTCAAACGCATTCCTGCGCCCTGTGATAAGAAGCCTCTTCGGGCGAGCCGAAACTTATGCCTGTGTCACGCGCCGTGCGAATCAACTGGCTTGTCGGCGGCACCGTTTTGATATTCGCAACGGCCTGTTCGAGCGGCACTGTGATGATGTCTGCGGCCTGCAATGCCACCATCACATCGCGCTCGCCACGCGCCAGCGCTCGCACCGCGCACGAGCCGAAATTGGTTGCAAGCATGCGGTCGAACGCATTGGGTCGTCCGCCGCGCTGCAAATGTCCCAGCACGACGCAGCGCGTCTCTTTGCCTGTTAATCTTTCCAATTCGTGCTGGCAGAAGAAGCCCACGCCGCCAAGACGGGGCGCATGCAGGCGGTCGCCCCTGTCCTGGTAAATCAGTTCGCCGCTTATCTCGCTCGCGCCTTCTGCTACAACCATGATGCTGAACTGCGAGCCGCACTCCTCTCGTTCGCGTATCTTCGTGGTGACAGATTCCATAGAGAAGGGAATCTCAGGAATGAGAATCACATCTGCGCCGCCAGCCACTCCGGAGTGAAGCGCAATCCAGCCTGTGTTCCGCCCCATCACTTCCAGAATCATCACGCGGTCGTGCGATTCTGCTGTTGTGTGCAGGCGATCAATGGCTTCGGTCGCAATGTCCAGCGCGGTAGCAAAGCCGAAAGTCAGTTCCGTGCAGGCTAGATCGTTATCAATCGTCTTCGGCACGCCCACTACGGGCACGCCCCTGCTGTCAAACTCGGCAGCGATTGCCAGAGACCCTTCACCGCCAAGCACCACCAGCGCGTCAATGCCAAGCTGCTCCAGATTTTTAATCGCATCCTGAAAAACATCGTGACGTTTGCCGACCGTCCCGTCTTCGCCATGCTCTACGAAGCTGCCACGATTGCGTGCGCCCAATATGGTTCCGCCTCGCGGCAGAAGCCCGCGCACGTGCGCCGCCGTCAACTCGTGCGCCTTCGTAGGACTGAGTAGTCCCTCGAAGCTGTCCTCTATGCCGATGACGCGCATGTTGTATTCGCCTATGGCAGTTTTCACCACCGCGCGAATCACAGCATTCAAGCCCGGCGCGTCGCCTCCCCCAGTCAACACTCCGATGGTCTTGTACATATTCTTGGGTGACGGGTGACAGGTAACAAGTGACAGGAAAGAAGAAGTGATAAGTGATGAGTGATAAGTTATAAGAGAAGACATCTAGCTCTTTCTTATCACTTATCACCGCTTCTCTTGTCACTCTCTTGTCACCTGTTACCTGTCACCCGTCACGGCCTTTCTGTCCTGACTTTCGGCGGCTCAAAATAGTCGCCGTATTCAGGGTAGTCGCGCGTGATGATGGAGCCGGGGCGCGTGTTCTCGGTCAAAAGCGTGAGCGCGTCGCGCAGCACCTTGCGCTGCAACTCGCGCATGCCGGGTTTGCCCAGACTGTTCCCTATCTTGAATCCTTTCGGATAGAGCGAGCGCGGCGGGCGCATCTGCCCGGAGACTTCAGGGCTGACCGTGATTAGAACGGTAGAGATTCCTTTCATCTCTATCTCTCTCTGAACCGCTACGACCGTGCGGTGGCAAACGCTGGGTCAGCCGCCTGTCAATACAACCGCGTTCGCACGCGAGCCTCTGTCAATCTCGTTCGCTATCTCCGGCGCAGTGCCTTCGTACATGGCCTTCAACTGCATGGTGTAGCCCATGTAACCCACATGCTTGCGCGCCACGCCGCCTATGAAACCCTCTTCTGCGAGATCGCGCAGCACGTCTATGGGAAATACCACGTTGATGTCGCGGTCTGCGTCCCGGTGATCGTAGTGATGGTGCGTGACCATCAAATCCCGCGAATCAACGTCGGGCGGTATGATGCGAAAGCCCAGGTCGCCAAGCTCGTCAGCGATGTTGAAAGAATCCTGCTCTCTCAGATGTACGCCGCCCGCCGTGACGATTGCTATGGTGCTCTTTTTAAGATCGCCCTCGAACGGTGTGAACGGAACGCACTTGCGAGAAATCGCCACTTCGGGTGCTCCTTCGACTTGAAAAATTCTAACGACGATACAGAGCGCCGTACAGGAGTGAACCGGCGACGATAACAGTAATCAAACCGCCTATGCGCAGAAACCACAGGTAACGCGGGCTATTGATCAAGTCCGCGAAAGGACTCAAGCCCGCCTGTGCGAAGTTCCTGACCATGAACTGCTGAAACTTGCGCGGCCAGACCAGCAGCATCAACCCGTAGAGCACTGCAATCGAAAAAAATATTATTGCGACGTAACCGAGCATTATTCACCCCCTGATTTATGAAACGGGTGGGGCTGAACCCTCCCCTTGAGCGGCAAATCTGCGAAAGCTTCAAGAGTTCAGCCCGCCGTTTCTCTCTTTGGTGAGTTACGCTTCCCGTTACAGATTGCGCAGCACCTCGAACAAATCCTCGTTGTCCGGTTGGTCGGAAATATCGTGAATGTCCGTGTAGGCCAGCTTGCCTTCCTTATCCACGATAAAAAGCGCGCGTTCCGAAATGCCGTCCGCTTCGCGCCACGCGCCGTAAGCCTTTGCGACCTCTCCCTTCGGATGAAAGTCGCTTAAAAGATCGTAAGAGAGTCCGCCGAGGCTTTTGGCCCATGCGGCGTTGCACGGAACCGAGTCAACTGAGATGCCCAGAACCTGAGCATCATAGCCATCGAAGCGATCAAGGTCTGCTTCGTAGGCTGGCATCTGCGCCGTTCATACGGGCGTCCACGCCAGCGGATAAAACGCCAGCACAACATTCTTCTTGCCCCGAAAATCCGAGAGACGCACCTTCTTGTCCTTAGCAAGGTTGCTCTTCAACTCGAAATCCGGAGCTATATCCCCAACTTCAGGCATGCGAGATAGTCCTCCTTTGCGCTCGAACTGATAATTGAATTGTGTGGTGCGAATTTCACATCAAGATTACATCTTTGCAGAGCGCGATTCAAGATTTGTAAGGGCAGAAGACTTGCCCTCTGCCCCTACAGAATATTTTCATCTTCTGTTTTAATATTGATGGCGAATGAAACAGCACGTGGCAATTACCAAACGGGGCGCGGAGCGCGCACGCAATGGGCATCTGTGGATTTACCGCAGCGATGTCGTGAATGCTGCGGGGGTCGAAGGCGGTTCGACGGTCGCCGTGCGCGACGAGCGGGGGCGTTACATCGGTCGCGCTCTCTACAGTGACCGCTCCGAGATAGCCCTGAGAATTCTGACTTTGCGCGACGAGGAGATAACGCGCGATTGGTGGCGCGCGCGCGTTCGCGCGGCACACGAGAGGCGCGCCAGCGTCAGGCAGGAAGCCAACGCCTATCGTCTCATCTACTCGGAAGGCGACCTGATGCCGTCGCTCATCGTTGACGTTTACGGCGATGTGCTGGTCATACAGACGCTCTCGCAGGGAACGGAGAGTTTGAAAGCGATGCTCGTCGAACTCTTAGTCGAAGAGTTCAGCCCGCGCGCCGTCATAGAGCGCAACGACGTACGGGTGCGCGAGCTTGAAGGGCTGGAGATGCGCGCAGGCATCCTTTATGGTGACGCGCCCGGCCTGATTGAGATTGTTCAGAACGGCGTGCGCTTTCTGGTCGCGCCGCTCGGCGGGCAGAAGACAGGTTCTTTTCTGGATCAAAGAGAGAACCGTCTGGCTGCGCGCTCTCTGGCGCGTGGCCGTGCGCTCGATTGCTTCACATTCAACGGCGCATTCGCGCTTCACCTGTCGGGCGTGTGCGAAACCGTTCTGGGACTTGACATCTCTGCGGAGGCAATTGAATCCGCGCGTCGCAATGCTGAATTGAACGATGCGCGCAACGTAGAGTTTCAAGAGACAAATGTCTTCGACGCCCTCAGAGAGATGGAGGCGAGCGATGAGCGCTTCGACACTATCGTTCTGGACCCGCCCGCCTTCGCAAAGAATCGCGCGAGCGTTCGGCCAGCCGCGCGCGGCTACAAAGAGATAAACCTGCGCGCCCTGAAAATCCTCAATACAGGTGGCGTGCTCATCACCTGCACCTGCTCATATCACATGTCGGAAATGATGTTTCTGGAAATAATCGCAGATGCCGCGCGCGACGCACGCCGCCGGATTCAGCTTGTTGAAAAGCGAATGCAGGCGAGCGACCATCCCATCCTCGTCGGCGTGCCTGAGACTTATTATCTGAAATGCGTGATTGCGCGGGTGCTTGATTAAGCTTTGTGAGAAATCGGGCGCGCGGTTCTCAGCTATGCGATTCGCTCTCTCTGGCGAGTTCGGCCAATCGCTTGGCGTCGGGCAGCGCGTCCAGAGCTTTCAAGAGTTGCGGGTCGCTTTCGAGAATAACTCGAACGCCCGCGTCCTGCGAGTAGGCTGCGGAGATAATCTCTTCGCGCAGGCGCACTTTCGTAAAATCCATCTCTTCATCAATCTGGTTGGGCTGCAACCCTGAAGCTGCGTCGCGCTTGATGAAGCTGCGGAAGGCTTCTATGACGTGATCCGTTATGGCGTAGTCTGCCGGGCGCGGGTCTTGTCCGAACTGCGGAGTTTCGACCTTGTAGTTCTCAAGTCCGGAAATCGCTCCATTGGAAAGCTCGCGCGTGAAGTAGAAAGCTTCCTCCGCGATGCGCGTGCGAAGCTGCGTGGGCTGAAGCGGCTTGACTTCAACATCCGGCGTGATGCCGCCGCCGCCGTAGAAGACTCTACCTGCTGCCGTCTTCACAGCAGGCCCTGCGGGTTGCGGCGTTGGTGTCGGACTCGGCAGAGGTTGAGCAGGGTTCTGCTCGTGGCCGGGCTTCTGCGCCTGTGGCTGAGCGTCTTCTCCTGCGTCGTGGCGCACGTAATAATCGTAGATCGAGCCGTTGGAGTAATCGCGCTGAATAAGGCGTCCGTAGGGCGTGTAGTAGTGTGCTGTAGTCAGCGTCAGCCCCGTAGCAAACGGAAGATTGAAGACGCGCTGGACAAGTCCCTTGCCGAAGCTGGTCTCGCCTACGATGTAGCCGCGCCCGTGATCCTGAATTGCGCCCGCGACTATCTCGGATGCGGAAGCAGTGTTGCGGTTAATCAATACGACGAGCGGAAGGTCTTCCGAATCGCCGCCCGTCGAACGATAGATTGCGGGCTGCGCGTACTCGCGCCCGCGAACGGAAACTATAATCTGCCCGCGCGAAAGAAACTGGCTCGCTACCTTCACGGCCTGGTCAAGCAGTCCGCCGGGATTGCCTCGCAGATCAAGTAAGACCTGGCGCATCCCCTGAGCTTTCAGGTTAGCTATGGCTTCGCGCAGCTCGTCCGAAGAAGTTGACTGAAATCCTCCGGTCAGACCTATGTAGCCTATGCCGGGTCGCACCATGAAGGAGTTTCTGATTGAAGGAAGCGGCACGGCGTCGCGAACGATTGTGAAGTAGAGCGGAGCTTCCGAGCCTGCGCGCTCGACTTTGACTTTCACTGGCTCGCCTCGGTCGCCGCGCACGTTCTTCGAGACCTGATCGCTTGTCCAATCGCGCGCGTCCTGCCCGTCAACTTCCAGTATGTGGTCGCCATAGCGAAGCCCCGCGCGAGCCGCAGGCGTGCCCTGCACTATCGCCTGAATGTATACGCCGTCACGATGCTGAAGGATTGAGACGCCTATGCCGTAGAAGCGCGAGTCCTGATCTTCGTGAAGCTTACGGAATTCTAAGCGCGAGAAGAACATGGAGTGCGGGTCCAGCGTAGAGAGCATCCCCTGAATGGCGGCCTGTGTGGCGCGCTCGTAATCAACGTCGCCCGCATAGTTGTTCGACACGAGCGCCATCGCCTCATCGTAGCTGGACTCTACGCTGCTGACAGTGGTGTCTGGCTTTCCAGCCTGTTTGGGAACGTAGGCGCGTCTTTGCTGTCCACGTCCTGCGAAGCCGCCAACGATTGTTGACGCCAGAATTATCAGGATCGCAATTGCGACGAACTTCTTTTTCATGCTCTTACACCCGCGCCAGGCCCGTGCCGAAATTCCTGCGCCGGAGCGCCCGTTAAATATACCATAGCTGGCGGTCTCTAATGGAAAGCGCCGCCGTCCCATCCTGTGCTATATTCCCAAAAGTTTTCAATTCTCGGTTTCCAGTTTTAAGAAAAGCCTCCGGGCTGAAAACTAAAAACTGAAAACTAAAAACTGCTTTTATGTCTTTATCCGTAATCATCCCCGCTTACAACGAAGCCGCGCGGCTGGGCGAAACTCTGCCCGTTATTTTCGATTACATGAACAGCCATGTGCGGGGCGGAGAAGTCATCGTCATTGACGATGGCTCGAAGGATGACACAGCCCGTGTTGCAGAAGCGAGTTTCGCAGGAAGCAAGGAGACGGGCGCGCACCTGATTCGCGTTGAGCCTAATCGCGGAAAAGGTCACGCGGTTCGCACAGGATTGTTAGCGGCGCGAAACGATATAGCGCTCTTTACGGACGCAGACCTTTCAACGCCGATTACAGAGACGCCCAAGCTCGTCCGCCCGATTGAGCGCGGCGAATGCGATTTGACGTTCGGCTCGCGTGCGCTCGACAGAAGCCTGATAGGCATTCATCAACCCTGGCGACGCGAGCAGGGAGGCCGCGTCTTTAATCTGATAGTGCGGCTGGCAACGGGCTTGCCTTTCTGGGACACGCAATGCGGATTCAAGGCTTTCAACATGAGCGTCTGCCGCGCGGTCATAGAGGCCGGGGCGATTGACCGCTTCGGCTTCGACGTGGAATTGCTCTACGTCGCGCAGCTTGCGGAACTGAACTTGAAGGAGATTCCAGTGCGCTGGGATCATCGTGTGGGTACACTGGACACATCCGGCAACTACGCGCGCGACAGTCTTCGCATGATTCAAGAGGTGAAGACCATACGCCAGCGCGTCCGTCGCGGCCTATACGATTCGGCCATCGCCTCTGCGCGCACAGCCTTCCTCGTCGCTCAACACGAGCGCGAGCGAGAACTGCACCACTCAGCGCAACCCCACGCGCCATCGGACGGAAGAGAGCGAAAGGAGATGGCTATGAAACAGTGATGAATGCAGAGTGCAGAATGATGAATAAGAAGAGATAGACTTTAATACATCACTCTGCACTCTGCATTCATCACTGCCTTTAATATGTCTACGAGATTAAATGTAAACATTGATCACGTGGCTACTGTGAGGCAGGCGCGGCGTGCGCCGGAGCCTGGCGTGGTCGCGGCTGCCGTTGCGTGCGAGCATGCAGGGGCGGACGGCATCACCATTCACCTGCGCGGCGACCGACGCCACATTCAGGATGATGATCTGCATCTGCTGCGTCGCACGGTCACTACTTATCTCAACGTTGAGATGGCCGCGACCGAAGAGATGATGAAGATTGCGCTGGAAGTCGTGCCCGATTGTGTGACGCTCGTTGCGGAAAATCCGAATGAGATAACAACTGAGGGCGGGCTGGACGCTCACGCGAATCTCTCGCTGGTGCGCGCGGCAGTTCACAGATTGCGCGAGGCGGGAATCACCACCAGTCTCTTCATAGACCCTGACATGCACCAGATAGAGGCCGCGCATGCCGTCAGCGCGCACCAGGTCGAACTCTGTACGGCTGTTTACGCAGAAGCCACACTCGGCGCACGCGGTTTTCACGGCGAAGGCGCTGCGCACGTCGCGCAGGAGTTGAAGCGCCTGCGCGAAGCCGCAATACTCGCCTCGCAGTATGGCCTGAGAGTCGCCGCAGGTCACGGCCTCACTTACCGCAACGTCGGCGCAGTCTCCTCAATCGAAGAGATAACTGAATTCAACATAGGCCACAGCATCATCGCCCGCTCGATTTTCGTCGGATTAGAACAAGCGGTGCGGGAAATGCACGAAGCCATCAGAATGAAAGCTTAGTAGTGGACTGCTTTGAAAATATAAGAGACGTAAACATCATCTCTTATTCTCAAACTATGAGACTACTCTAAAGCTTGAAAAGCGCAGTGCTAATCAAGCTATTGCTGCCAGGCCGTTGCGCCAGATTTTTCTTGCAGCTTTACTGCAAAGTTCAAAACTCAATCGAATAGAGCGTTAAGAGCAGACGGCATCTTTATTGCTTCAACATCGCGCGAAGTCTTCAACTTGAGGAGGCATAAGCATGAAGCAGAAGATGGCTCTGTTATTGATTATTGTGACGTTGCTATGCGCGCCGCTGCCGGTTAATGCGGCAGGGAATCAAAAAGCGCTTACTGTGGATGAAGTCAAAGCGCGCACTGTTGAGGCTCAAGCCAGTAGAAGAGAAATAATCGTGAGGCTTCGGCCAGGAGCTAAAATTTTCGTAGGCAGCAAGGCGTTTCCGTATGAAATTGCGAACGGCGCAAATCTAAGCGGAAGAGTCAAGGCTGTGGGAGAGAACGATTTCACGCTCTCAAGCGCAAGCTCGCGCACGGGCGAGGTCACGGCGGTAATAAATTATGCGGATGTGCTGGGGGTCAAACACCAATCGGGCGTTGCGAAGCTATTCAAAAATATCGGCAGGTATTCTCTGCTAAGCGCTGCAAGCGTCGTTATTATCCCGCTCTTCGCCATAGAAACTCTGCTGGGCGTAGCTCCCAAGTGCTGAGAAACCGTATGAAAAATCCGACTGGGTTGTCCCGTCAGGGACAATCGGGCACAAGCTTTTTCCAATCAGCTTCTGAGTAAAAGATATTGGAATAACTGAGGGCGACCGCAGGAGAAAGAACGGCTCCCGATCCGCTCCTCTCCACGCTGTCGCCCTCAGTCGCTTTCGGACGGCAAAATTAGCCGCCGAAACTCGTTGTCTCTTTTAACTCGCCAATAAATCGCGCTGTCTGGGCTTCATAGAGATGCCCAGATGTTTATGCGCTGCGCGCGTTGCCATGCGACCGCGCGGCGTGCGATTCAGGAATCCGATTTGAATCAGATAAGGCTCTATAATCTCTTCGATTGATTCTCGCTCTTCGTTGATTGAAGCTGAAAGCGTTCCGACTCCTACGGGGCCGCCGTCGAATTTTTCTATGATGACGGCCAGAAGTTTTCTATCAATCTCGTCGAGGCCGAAGCGATCAACCTCCATCTCGTCCAGAGCGCGTCTGGCTATCTCCTGCGTGATGCGACCGTCGCTCAGGACTTCCGCGTAATCGCGCACGCGGCGCAGAAGGCGATTCGCTATTCGCGGAGTGCCGCGTGCGCGTCTGGCTATCTCGCTTGCGCCCGTCGCCTCTATCTCCACGCCCAGAATCTCTGCGGAGCGATGAATGATGATTTCCAAATCCTGCTGCGAGTAGAAATCCAGATGCTGCACGATGCCGAAGCGACCGCGCAGCGGCGCTGTTATCATCCCGGCTCTGGTGGTTGCGCCGACCAGTGTGAACTTCGGCAAATCCAGTTTGATCGAGCGCGCAGCCGTGCCCTGACCGATCATAATGTCTAGCTGGTAGTCCTCCATCGCAGAGTATAGAACTTCTTCAATCTGCGGCTTCAGGCGGTGAATCTCGTCTATGAAGAGAACTTCGCCTTCCTGCAAATTCGTGAGTAGAGCAGCAAGGTCTCCGCCGCGCTCAATCGCTGGCGCGCTAACGCTCTTCATGGGCGCGTTCAATTCTACAGAAATGATGTTGGCGAGCGTGGTCTTGCCAAGACCCGGCGGGCCGCTGAACAGCACATGGTCGAGCGCCTCGCGTCGGGCGGCTGCGGCCTTGATGAAAATCTTCAGGTTGCCGGTGATCTTCGTCTGGCCTATGTACTCGCTCAGACGACGCGGGCGCAAACTGGGTTCTGCGGCCACGTCTTCAGGCGTGGCCTCGCCCGAAACGGGACGCGCCTCTTCAGCCATACCGATTTCCGCAACAGGTTGTGACATTAAAAACCCCTTTGACAACGGCTTTTCGACTCCCGGATTATACCGCGTTCGGGCTATTGTTTCAAGTGTGAAACAGGATAAAAGTCTGAAGTCTGGAGTCAAAAGCAAATTGTCTTTGACCTCGGACTCCAGACTCCAGACTTATTCTCCTGCGGCTAGTTGTACGCGGACTATAGAGCGTTCGAGCTTGGCGCGGGCGATCTCGAAATCTTCTTCGGTGCCGCTCCATGCGCTGAGAGTTTTTTCGGCGTGCTCGCGCGCAATGCGCGCACGTGCCGAGTCAATCTCTTCCGGTCGTTCTGCGACCTCTGCCAGAACGGAAACGCGGTCGTCGCTAACTTCGACGAATCCGCCGGAGACGTGAAGCCTGTAGGTTGCGCCGCCATGCGTGTAGGTGAGAACGCCTGTGCGCAGTTGTGATATGAGTTGCGTGTGTCCGGGCAAAATCCCAAGCTCGCCATCCAGCCCCGGCACGGTCACCATGTCAACCGACTCCGACACCACACGACGCTCGGGCGTAACAATTTCAAGTTGAAGCATAAAAGTAAGGGATGAGGGATGAGGGATGAGGGATGAAATGGGTTGAATAAACTGGTCAATATGTAATTGACTCAATCTTATTCATCCCTCATCCCTCATCCCTCCATTTATCCTTGTGCTGCCAATTTCTTTGCGTTCTCGATGACATCTTCGATGCCTCCGGCCATGAAGAAGGCTTGTTCGGGGATGTCGTCGTGTTTGCCGTCAACGACCTCGCGGAAGCCGCGTATGGTGTCTTCCAGCTTAACGTATTTACCTTCCAGACCTGTGAACTGCTGGGCTACGAAGAACGGCTGCGAGAAGAAGCGCTGAATCTTTCGCGCACGCGAGACTATCAGCTTGTCCTCGTCCGAAAGTTCGTCAAGACCTAGAATTGCGATGATGTCTTGCAGGTCTTTGTAGCGCTGAAGAATTCGCTTCACGTCCTGCGCTGTGTCGTAGTGCTCTTCGCCTACGATGCGTGGGTCAAGTATGCGCGAGCTTGAAGAGAGCGGATCAACCGCAGGGTAGATTCCAAGCTCGACGATCTGGCGCGAGAGAGCGGTCACGGCGTCAAGGTGCGCGAACGTTGTGGCGGGCGCGGGGTCTGTGTAATCGTCCGCAGGAACGTAAACGGCCTGTATCGAAGTGACAGAGCCTGTCTTGGTTGAAGTGATGCGCTCCTGCATCTCGCCCATCTCCGAAGCGAGGTTCGGCTGGTATCCGACCGCCGAAGGCATACGTCCCAGAAGCGCGGAGACTTCTGACCCGGCTTGCGTGAATCTGAATATGTTGTCAATGAAGAGGAGCACGTCCAGACCCTGATCGCGGAAGTATTCTGCGACGGTTAAGCCGGAGAGCGCTACGCGAAGACGAGCGCCGGGCGGCTCTGTCATCTGGCCGTAGATGAGCGCCACTTTCGATTTTCCAATAGCGCTCATGTCAACTTTCGTCATGTCGAAAGAGCCTGTCTTCTCTAAATTCTCATAAAAACTTTCGCCGAAGTCTATGACCTTTGATTCGACCATCTCACGCAGAAGGTCGTTGCCCTCGCGCGTGCGCTCGCCCACGCCTGCGAAGACGGAGAAGCCGGAGCGCGCTTTCGCTATGTTATTGATTAGCTCCATCACGATGACGGTCTTGCCTACGCCAGCGCCGCCGAACAGTCCTATCTTGCCGCCGCGCAGGAAGGGCTGAATCAGGTCAATGACCTTGATGCCCGTCTCGAACATCTGCAATTCGGTTGACTGCTCGTCAAAGTCGGGAGCGTGGCGATGAATCGGGTAGCGCTTCTCGGCAGGAACAGGCCCAAGATTGTCAACAGGCTCGCCTATCACGTTGAGCACGCGACCCAGTGTAGCTTCACCTACGGGCACTGTGATTGGCCCACCCGTGTTAATAGCCTTCATGCCACGAACCATTCCGTCCGTAGGCTGCATGGAGACGGTTCGCACGCGGCTTTCGCCCAGATGCTGCTGCACTTCGCACACGACATCAATAGGTGTGGGCACATCGAAGCCCTCAGAGACAATACGCAGCGCTTGATAAATCGGCGGCAGGTGCTTTTCCTCGAACTCCACGTCAACCACAGGGCCGATTATCTGCACCACGCGGCCTGTGCTGTGGCCGTCCGCGTTAAAGTTTTCACTTGGCGTAGCCATATTCAACAAAACTCCTCAGTCAATAAAGCCTGTATAGGCGAAAAATTGGCAGGTACTAAAGCCGAAAAAGATAACATATTGATTGAAGGTCTGCAAAGCGGGAGAAAAAGTGAGTAGTGGGGTAATAGTGCGTTGCTAATAAATCTGACCCAATGTTTATGCGGCCTCCGTGCGCCGGCAACGCACTATTATCCCACTACTAAAAAGTGGGTAGTGTCCTAATAAATGTTGCTAGGATTTAGGACGTTTGAAGTAGACGTAAAATCTGCTTCCATCGTGGATGATGTTTACAAGTTCCCACCCATCTCTGCCCGCATGATTTAGGATGGCTAGCCCGAACCATCTCTCAGATATTTCAACTTTATATTCCCACTTCTGCACAATGATTCTCTTTTAGGCTGTGAGCAATTCTTTCAACTCCCAATATGATTAGTGATTCCGGCTTCCATCGCTGGCGTGCATCTTAGCGTCTTATGGATACGAATATAAATTGTGTAAAAGGTGGATCACTTATTCCCGCGCTTGCGCCTACTACGAGACGCAGATTTATGCCGGATGCCTTCACTCTTTGCCGGACTCGGTAATCGTTCCGGTAAGTCCAACTCATCATCTGCCAGAACTTCCAAAGCCACGTTTGCCACGCGAGCGTACTGCATGAGAATCATAAGTGGCGGCTCACGCTTTCCCAGTTCGTATTTTGAAATGCTGTGGTACGCAATGAGGTCTTCAACTCCTAGACGCTGGTGCATCTCCGTCTGAGAAAGACCGAGCGCATTCCGAATTGCTAAGAGTTTCTCCGCGAGTCGTTCAGGCTTCGGACGTGGGTTGCCCATCAGGAGTGGCCTCCTGATGAGACAACAGTTGAACGGCTGGGCTTGCTTTTATGGCCTGTAGGCCATAAAATGTACTTGCGCAACTTGTTCGCCGTGAGTATGAACCTTTCATGCTCAACGGCGATGCTCATTCACTCACCTTGAGGTTGAGGCTTTGAGCCGTCGCATTTGCCGTTGCTTTTTCAAAGACTAGAACGCGCGCAATCTTACCAAAACACGCGCTCTCTTTACATCAACTTTATGGCCTCATATCTCTAAACAATCTCGGTTCGGGAAGCGCGTTAGAGGGTGGATGCGCAACCCGAAAGCTGCACGTCAGCCAAAGTGGGAGCGGGCTGTGCGCGGAGAGGCCGCCGTGATCTCCCACATTGCGGCGGCCTCGCTATTTGTTCAGCAGTGAAAATGACCCGCTACCTGATAGTTTCTTTGGTAGTCTTATTATTTGTCCCTTGGGTAGTTACCCTTTTGAAAGCTGCGCGAGCACTCTCTGCGTTATAAATCATTTGCTGGCTTTAGCAGGCTTCGTTTTATTAGGAGCTAGCTTTGGAATCTCTTTTGACAGCCGTCTAAGTCGCTCAACTGTTTCTATTTTTTCTTCGATAGGGCGCGAAGCCTGTCGCCGACGCCATTCCTCTTTCATTCTTATCAACTCTGAAATATCTGGATATTTCTTCATGGCAAAGCCTCGATTAATTCTTACTGTTTGCCAAGTTGCGCTAACACCCTCTTCTTCTCAGACTGCGCCCACTCCAACTGGCGCTCGACGAATTTTCGCATGTCGTTGTCGGACGACCCGCCCTCAGAGGGTAAAGTCTCCGCGAGCGATTTACGCGACGCCAGTTGGTGATTCCAGAATTCGGTGAACTCGTCCAGCACGGAGACGCATTTGCGGCCAAGCTCTGCGAAGTTGGGGTCAAGGTTTTCTACGGCGTCTTCGTACTCTTGAAGACTGCGTTGCGCTCTCAGTTGTAACTCTTCGTCAGCCATCTCTTCCTCTTCATTAAAAAAGTTTCTGCTTTCAGAAGTGTAGCAGGAGTTCGGTTATAGAATCGAGATAAATGTCCGGTCTGGCCTGCGGAAGATTTTTGCTGCTGGGAAATTGACTTCGCACGCCCACGGTTAAGACGTGCGCGCGGCGACCCATCTCTATGTCTTCGGGCACGTCGCCGACGTAGGCGCACACATGAGGCGCGGCATTCAACTCGCGCATAGCACACTCCAATCCTTCAGGATGGGGCTTCTTGTTGGTGGTCTGCTCATGGCAGATTAGAACAGGGAAAAGGGAATCAAGCTCCTGCTTTTTTAACTCGTCCAGAATGCGCGAGTGATTGCCGCTGCTGACGATGCCTAGACGGTAGTCTTTGTTGTGAAGCTCAACTATAGTTTCTCGCGCGCCCTCGACCATGGGGGATTCTTCCACAGCGTAATGTTGCACCCAGAGGGAATCGGCCCGTTCCCACTCTTCGCGCGGCAAGCCCATGATTTCATACATAGCATACCAGTTGGGCGTGTAGTGCCGGTCATAAAACTCCCTGTCGAATTGAACGTCGAATCCTTCCAGGCTCTTCTGAAATGCTACGAATCCGGCGGCGGACGAATCGTTGAGCGTGCCGTCCCAGTCGAATAGAAGTGTGTTTATGAAAGGGAGACTTGCGAGCATCATGCAGGAATAAATGAAGCGTATTACTCGTCGTTGTCAATGCGTATCTTCATGTTGCGCAGCGTACGCATGTCTTCGTCCGTCAAATCCAGCGCGGCCTCCCGTTCTCCATCCTCTTCCAGATCGTTCGGGCGCAATCCTATCTCCAGTCTGAGCGTCAACTCCATCTCGTAGCCTGCATCGCGCAGCCGGTCTATAGCCTCGGCCACTTCACGCGAATTTTCCACAGCAGAATTGATTGCCGAGCCTATCTCCTGCACTATCTCTTTTGCTTGATCGTCCAGTTCCAAGATTGTCCCTTTATGTGGAGCGGGGGTCGCTTTGTCCTAAGTTCTGATTGATGCTAAACGAGATGCGCATTCACGGTCAATCTTATGTGCCGTGATTTCTATGGCTAAGAAAAGATGATCCGCCAAATCACGCGAATAGACACGAAGAAGAGACAGCAGATTCGTGTCGCTTCGTCTGATTTGGCGGACTATCTATGCCCCCTCTGAAAATGAACTGACACTACGAAACCGGTTCACGCTCTTGTTAGCTCTCGGCTACTTCGCGGATAATGAATCAACAGTTTGATAAACACGAAGCTGAAGAGAAAATATCATGGCATTGAAAACTATCGCTGAACAGCGTGACCATTTTCGGACTTCTTCCGGCATAGAACTCCTGAACGATTACAATCCGTCGAACACGGAAGCGCCCGATTATGAAAAAGATTTAGGCTCGCCGGGCGAGTTTCCCTATACGCGCGGAATACGCCACAACATGTATCGCGGAAGGCTCTGGACTATGCGGCAGTACGCGGGCTACGCGACGGCTGAAGAATCGAACGCGCGATACAAATATCTGCTGGCACAGGGGACGACGGGGCTTTCCGTGGCGTTCGATCTCCCAACGCAGATAGGGCTTGATTCGGATGATCCACTGTCTGCGGGCGAAGTCGGTAAAGTCGGAGTCGCAATTGATTCGGTTGAAGACATGTTGAGACTCTTTGACGGCATCCCGCTCGATACCGTCTCGACTTCGATGACAATTAACGCGACGGCCTCTACGCTGCTCTCTCTTTACCTGGCGGTTGCCAGACGGCAGGGCGTGACGTTCGACAAAGTTAACGGCACGATTCAGAACGATATTCTGAAAGAGTACATTGCACGCGGAACCTACATCTACCCTCCTAAACCTTCGCTTCGATTGGTGACGGACACGTTCGCTTTCTGCGCGCGCGAGGTTCCGAACTGGAACACGATTTCAATCAGCGGTTATCACATACGCGAGGCTGGCTCTACGGCAGTTCAGGAAGTAGCGTTCACGCTGGCAGATGCCATAGCTTACATAGAAGCGGCGCTCGCCGCCGGGTTGAAAGTGGACGAGTTCGCGCCGCGCATCTCATTCTTCTTCAACGCGCACAATAATCTTCTTGAAGAGATAGCCAAGTTTCGCGCGGCGCGAAGATTGTGGGCGCGCTTGATGCGTGAACGCTTCAAGGCGCGCGACCCGCGCTCTATGATGCTCAGGTTTCACACGCAGACCGCAGGCTCTACCCTTACGGCTCAGCAACCGGAAGTCAACATCGTTCGCACGACGATTCAGGCGCTTGCCGCTATTCTGGGCGGCACGCAATCGCTTCACACCAACGCTATGGACGAAGCGCTCGCGCTTCCCACAGAATCATCTGCCCGCCTTGCGCTTCGCACGCAGCAGGTGATTGCCTACGAATCGGGCGTCGCAGATACGGTTGATCCGTTCGCAGGCTCTTACTGCATTGAGGAGTTGACCAACGAGATAGAAGAGCGCGCCAAAGATTATCTGGACAAGATTGACGCGGTGGGTGGAATGTTAAGGGCGATTGAGACAGGCTACGTCCAGCGCGAGATTCAAGAGGCGGCCTACAGTTACCAGCGCGAAGTCGAAACGAGCGAAGCAATCGTCGTGGGCGTCAACCGTTTTCAGGTTGAAGAGGAACAAAACGTGCCCACGCTCCGCATAGACCCCTCAACCGAGAAGGCGCAGATAGAGCGCTTACGCTCTTTGCGACAGCGCCGCGACCGGATCGCCGCCGAAACCGCGCTGGTCAAATTAGAAGATGCCGCACGAGGCACGGAAAATATCTTGCCGCACATACTCGCCTGCGTAGAGTCATACGTCACCGTCGGAGAGATAAGCCACCGTCTGCGCCGCATATGGGGCGAGTATAGAGAAGCGGTAACGGTGTAGAATAGACAAGGGAAAGGGGAGCAAAATTATGGTTCAAAGGTTAAAGGCTATCTATCAAGGCGGCGCATTTATTCCTCAAACTCCTTGCGACTTGCCTGAAGGCTCGGAAGTAGAGTTGACCATCTATGATCCTTACACGATTCCGCCCACCGTCACAGACCCGGAAGAGCGTAAACGCATTTTGGACGAGTTGATTCAGAGTATACGTGATAATCCCATCCCTGCTGACGCCCCTGCGCGCTTCACCCGCGAGGAATTGCATGAACGCCGTTGACACAAATGTTCTGATCTATGCGCATGACACTCGGTATCCCGCTAAACGGGCAACAGCAGAGGCACTAATCCAGACGCTGGCTGATGTTGTTCTACTATGGCAGGTAGCCTGTGAATATATAGCCGCAAGTCGAAAACTCGCGCCGCTAGGATTTAGCCCTGAGAAAGCCTGGCAAGATATTTACAGGTTGCAGAAGTTGTGGAATACACAACTGCCGACATGGGAAATTCTTCGTCGTGCGGAAGAGTTGACGAAGCGCTACAGCTTCTCATCATGGGACGCTCTGATTATAGCTGCATGTTTGGAGGGCGGCGTGACACGGTTATACTCGGAAGACTTCGACGCATCTGCGCGAGGCGAAGGATTAGAGATAATAAATCCATTTGTAACCCCTGAATCCATATAGCCTGTGTCAAGGCATAATACAGTTGGCGAGATGGGCCATCGTTTGCGGCGTATCTGGGGCGAGTATAGGGAAGCTGTGACGTTATAACACGTGCTTTAAGGTCGCAATTTGCGACCTTAAAGATATTGGATAGACTCTCGAAATCACAATTTGTGATTTCAAGAGTAAGCAAAGTCAGCCACCTCTCTACGTGTCGCGTGTAGGGTGAATATAGAGAAGCGGTAACGGTGTAGATAAGTTGAGCATAATTGTGTAGCATCCGATTCTATAGAATCATGGCCCACTTACTCGAAGTCAAAAATCTTCAGACTCATTTCCCGACGCGAGCCGGGCTGGTGAAGGCTGTCAACGGGGTGAGTTTTTATCTTGATAAGGGCGAGTTGTTGGGATTGGTGGGCGAGTCGGGTTGCGGGAAAAGCATCACGGCGCTGTCTGTGATGAGGTTGATTTCGCCGCCGGGGAAGATTGTTGATGGGGAAATAATCTTTGATGGAAAAAATCTGCTGAAACTCTCGGACGAAGAGATGCGGGAGATTCGCGGCGATGACATTGCGATGATTTTTCAAGACCCTATGACTTCGCTCAATCCTGTGTACACGGTGGGCGAGCAGATTGCCGAGGCGCTTAGATTGCATCGCAAGCTTTCACGTAAGGAAGCGAAAAGGGCTGCGATTGAGGCTATGAAGGAGGTTGCGATTCCTGATCCTGCGCGTCGCGTGGACGATTACCCGCACCAGTTGTCGGGCGGGATGCGCCAGCGCGTGATGATCGCAATGGCGTTAGCTTGCGATCCGAAACTGTTGATTGCTGACGAGCCTACGACGGCGCTTGACGTGACGATACAGGCGCAGATTCTGGAATTGCTGGATGAGTTGAGACGTACGCGCGAGTTGGCCGTGCTTCTGATTACGCACGATCTGGGCGTGGTGGCTGAAGTGGCAGACCGAGTGTGCGTGATGTACACGGGACGAATCGTGGAAGAGTCTACAGTCGAAGAGTTGTTCGCGCGCCCCAAGCATCCGTACACGGAGGGATTGCTAAGATCAGTGCCGAAGCTGACGGCGGAAGATGTTGCCAAGGCTGAAAGATTGGAGACGATTGAAGGCGTCGTGCCGAGTCCAACGAACTTGCCGCCCGGTTGCCACTTCGCGCCGCGCTGCACGCACCGTATGCCGCGCTGCACGGAGGGCGACATACCGCTCTATGATCTCGAAGGTGGCGTGCGCGTGCGTTGTGTGCTTTACGATCTGGCGGCGGCAGTAGCGGCGGATCATCAGGCTGAAATAAAACCTTCTCAGTAGAACTTATTCACAGACCTGAAACTGAAAGACAAATTTTTCCCGTGATTATCAGCAGGCCATGCGGGCGTCTCATTCGCTGACATAGCGATGGAATCCAAAGGCGCAGTGAGTAAATAAGAGATGAGTGCTGCTCATATACATCTTTTGCTTAATCATATACCTATTCTCGGAACGATCTTCGGCCTGCTGCTTCTTCTGTACGGGATGCTCAAAGGGAGCGATGACATAAAGAGGGCCAGCCTGTGGGCTTTCGTCATCACTGCGCTCATAACGATTCCTGTGTACCTGACGGGCGATGGGGCTGCGCTAATCGTCAGAGACCTTCCGGGAGTTTCCAGAGAAATTATAAGGCGACATGACGACGCGGCGACTTTCACAATCATTGCAATAGAGATTCTGGGAGCAGTCTCGTTGCTGGGCCTGTGGCAAGCGCGAAAGACACGAATCATAGCAAGGTGGGCTTTGATTGCTGCGCTCGCGCTGGCTGTCATAGGCAGCGGACTTGCCATGTGGACTGGAAATCTTGGTGGGCAGGTGCGACACACGGAGATCAGACCTGGCGCGTAAAATTTCAACTAAACATCATTGATTGCGAACTAAATATTTTGTCATCCAGCGAGCAGATAAATAGTGAATCCGGGCGGCCACTGAATTTTGATGCGCGCTCAGATGCGTCGAGCGTGCCGGAGAGGGAAGCAATTGCGGCGCGTGCTCATGATGCGCGTGCTGGCGCAGGGCAAACGGGCGAGCTTGTGAGCGTGCGCGAGCTTGTGAAGCATTTTCCTGTGGAAGGCTCGGATGATGTTGTACGGGCGGTTGACGGTGTGACGTTCGAGATTCTTCGCGGCGAGACTCTTGGATTGGTTGGCGAATCGGGCTGCGGCAAGTCAACGGTCGGGCGATGCGTGCTGAGGTTGATTGAGCCAACCGGGGGCGAGGTCAGGTTTGAAGGAAGGGATGTGCTCGCGCTCGGGCGTAAAGATTTGAGGGAGCTGCGTCACGAGATGCAGATAATTTTTCAAGACCCGTATGCGTCTCTTAATCCGCGCATGAAGGTTAGAGACATAGTGGCCGAGCCTCTGGTGATTCACGGGCTTGGCGGGAAAGAAGAGAGGCGCGCGAAGGTCGCAGACCTGATGCTGAAAGTCGGCCTCGATCCCGATTATATGAACCGCTACCCGCACGAGTTTTCCGGCGGACAGCGCCAGAGAATCGGAATTGCACGCGCGCTCGCGCTCAAACCAAAGTTAATCGTGGCGGACGAGCCGGTCTCGGCTCTGGACGTTTCCGTTCAGGCGCAGGTGGTCAATCTATTACAGGATTTACAGGAAGAGTTCGGGCTGACTTACCTGTTCATCTCGCATGGGCTGGCCGTAGTAGAACATATCTCAACGCGCGTCGCGGTAATGTATCTGGGTCGCATTGTAGAGGTGGCAAGCGCAGCGGAGCTTTACGCTCGCCCGCTTCACCCGTACACGAAAGCTTTGCTTTCCGCCATTCCCGTGCCCGACCCCAGACGAAAGCGCGAGCGCATAGTCTTAGAGGGCGACGTGCCAACGCCCATCAACCCGCCATCCGGCTGCCGCTTTCGCACGCGCTGCCCTATTGCGATTGATGAATGCGCGCGCATTGACCCGGACTTGCGCGAAATTTCAAAGGGGCATACAGTGGCCTGCATTCGCGTTCCGGGCTGGGCGGAAGCGCCGACCGCCGCCTAGAGTTTTTCGTTAAAAGGCAAGCGGTCTGGCTGAAACTTCAAGCAAGGGTTGTTCGTAACAAGCCCTCTGTAATTTGACCTACGCCGCCGCGTTTCGCGCGGAAGACGAAAGCTCCACCAGACCTTAACTCTCCGAGGATAAAGACATGAGCGACGCAAACATCTCTAACGATCAGCCTCTGCCGCCGGGGCCATCTTACTCCGATACCATGAAGCCGGAAGAGCCTGCCGGGCCTAAGATGTCAATGGGCGAGACTCTGGCGAGCATCTTCTTCGAGCCGGGACGCACTTTCGAAGCGCTGCGCGCTCGCCCGCGCTTTCTCATAGCGGGGCTGATTCTCATCGTGGCCTATATGATTTTTTCGACTCTCTACTTTCAGAAGATAGGTTACGAGAGAATCGTACGCGCACAGGCCGATCAGCAGAGAGCCAAATCGAACGCAACGGAAGAGCAGGTAGAGCAGGGCGTGCAGTTTCAGTTGAAACCGGCATTCAAGGTTTTTCGGCTGCTCTCTCCGATTATAGGATTCGTCATAGTCATCGCAGCGGGCGCGGCTCTCTATCTTTTAGGCGCGATGCTGATGGGCAGGGGTATAAGCTACAAGCAGGCACTTTCGGTATGGGTATATTCAAGTCTGCCGCCGACGGTATTGATAATGCTCTTGAACATAGTGCTGCTCTTTATCCACCCGCCTGAAGACGACGCGGAAGTATTACAGGGCGCAGGGCGCGGTCTGGTTCACGCGAACCCCTCTATCTTAGTCAACGGCACGGATCATCCAGTGCTGGCGACAGCGCTCGGCTCTATAGATGCTTTTGCGATTTACGGACTATTCTTAGGCGCGCTTGGCTTGCGCTTGGTCGGCAAGATGTCTTCGGGCACTGCGTGGACTATAGTGCTCGGACTCTGGATAATCGGCCTTGTGCTGCGCGTGGCAATCGCAACGTTGACCGGCAACGTCATAGCCTGACGAAAGATTGCGGAATTCGGATTGCGGATTTAAGAAAGAGATTGAATAGATACATCGTCTCTTCAACCTGCTTTTAAATCCGCAATCCGAATTCCGCATTCCGCAATTGATTTATTCATATCTTAGAGATTCAATCGGGTCTAGCCTTGCAGCCTTCCATGCAGGCCAGAGGCCGAAGATGAGACCTATGCCGACGCTGGCGACGAAGCCGCCGATGGGTGCCCACAGTGGAACGTAAGAGGGAACGATGAGTCGTATCAACAGTGTGGTGAGCCAGCCCAACGCCAGACCCAGCAACCCTCCTATTCCTGTCAGCGTCATAGCTTCAATCAGAAACTGCCACAGAATATCTTTGCGCCTTGCGCCGATTGCTTTGCGCACGCCTATCTCGCGCGTTCTTTCCGTCACCGAAACCAGCATGATGTTCATCACGCCTATGCCGCCGACCATCAATCCTACTGACGAGATGACGACCATCGCTATAGCCACGCCGTAGGTGATGGCGCGGAACTGCTCTATGACGGTTTCACTTGTTGCCATGCCGAAGTTGTCCGGCTTGCCGAAAGAAACCTGTCGGCGCACGCGCAAGAGGTCTGTTATCTGGTCTCTGGCCTGATCCATCATGCCGGGCCTTGCTACGGCCATGATGAATACATCGTCGGAGTTCGGCTTGATCTTGCGCGCGACGTTGTAGGGAAGATAGATGACGTTGTTCTGGTCGTCCGAGCCTCCGCCGAAAAGAAACTGCTCGCGTTTTTGTAGCACGCCCACGACGCGGAACTTTTCGCCGTTAATATCAATTACCTGGTCAACAGCCGAAGAGAACGGGAAAAAATCTTCAGCAACCTTGGAGCCTATGACGCAGACGTTTGAGTTCTGGTCGTTTTCAAATTGCGAAAAGAATCGCCCCTCGATGATGACCTCAGTGCCCGCGCGCTCAAAATCCGGCAGCGTGCCGTTCAAGTTCACAGACGCTGTGGTCTTTCCGCTCGCAGAAACCATTGTCTTCTGGCCGAAGAAATCGCTGCTGACATCCAGGAAAGGAACGCTCACCTCAACAGCAGGAAGCTGCCCGATTGCAATGGCATCGTCGTAGGTCAACTCCTTTCGCATGCGTTCTTCGCGCGTCAGCCGCCCGATATGTATGCCGGGCTGAAACTTCGCTATGAAGATAGAGCGCGTGCCGAATGACTCGACCTCTTTGCGCACGGCTGTGTCAATGCCGCTAATAATCGAGGCGATAGCCATCACAGTCCATACGCCTATGACCACGCCCACGACGGTCAGCACCGAGCGCAGCTTGTTCGAGCGCAAGGTCTGAAGCGCCATCCAGAAGTTCTCTAAAATGTCACCGCGCAGTAGTTGTCTCATGTTCGTAAATCGTGAATGGTAAATCGTGAATAGTAAATAGATGATGAAGAGTTTCGTGGCTCGCTATTTCTATTTACGATTCACGATTTACCATTTACGCTCCTTTAGTCTGCCCTTAACGCTTCAATCGGATCCAAGCGTGCGGCCTTCCATGCGGGAAAGATGCCGGAAAGAATTCCTATGCCGCCGGAGATTCCGACCGCGATGATTACAGCGCCGATTGAAAGATAGGTCGGGAAGAAAACAGCCGTGCAGATTCGGCCCACAACCCATGCCAGAAAGACGCCGAACGCTCCACCCATGGCCGAGAGCGTGACCGCTTCGACTAGAAACTGCTTCAGAATGTCGTTGCGGCGCGCTCCCAGAGATTTGCGTATGCCTATCTCTTTCGTTCTTTCTGTAACAGAGACCAGCATGATGTTCATGATAACGATGCCGCCTATGACCAGGGCTATTGCGGGCACGAGGACGGCCACGAGCGAAACTGTGCCGAGTATGCGGTCGCGCAATCCTGTGATTGCATCGGGCGTCACTATGCCGAAGTTATCGCGCTCGCCTGGCCCGAGTTTGCGGCGCGCACGCATCAGGAAGCGAACTTCCTCGACGGCATCGCCGAACTGCCTATCGTTCTTTGCAGTCGCCTCGAAATAGAGCAAGCGGTTGCGCGTGAAGCCGCCAAAATTTTCGCCGTAGGTTTTTAGCGGCAACGTCACGAACATGTCTTGCGGCACGCCGAAGACAGTGCCTTTGGCTACAGCCACTCCTACAACTTTATATGGAAGCCCCGCAACAGTTATCTCGCCGCCGATAGCCGAGCTGTAGGGGAAGAGGCGGCTGGCAACGTCTGCGCCAATGAATGCGACGCGCGACGCAGACTCATTTTCAATATCCGAGAAGTAGCGCCCGTCCTCTACATCCACGTTTTCTATGTCGGCAGTAATGGGCATCGCGCCGTCAACAGGTACGTCCTGTAGAATCTCCGTATTGCGCTTGACCTCGGAACGGGTGGCACGCGCCTTGGCTCCCATCCTGTCAACCAGAGTTACGTGCTCGCGCAGGAACTCGAAGTCCTCCAACGTCAACTCCTTGTTACGGCGCTGCGCGGCGGCTATGGTGTCCTGATTTTTGAAATCTTCAAACGGATTAAAGCGAGTGACGCTGAAAGCTTTAGAGCCTATGCCAGCTACTTTTTCGTCGAAGTAAGCGTTGAATCCTTGAATCAGCGAGTAAACGACGACTACGGCCATCACACCTATAATCATGCCCAGAAGCGTGAGCACGGAGCGCAGCTTGTGCGCCCAGATGGCGGCGACGGCAATCTTAATTGTCTCAATAAATTTCACGACAGGTTGTACGCAATAAAGAGCAGTAGGGTTGCGGGGTAAATCTTTAGATGAAATCGGGGGGCTAACGGATGCCAGAAAAACAGAAGTCAAGAGTCAGAATACAGAAGTCAGAAGGCTAAATGCATTCGATATTGGGCGATGAAGCATAGTCCGGCTTTAATTCAACGGCCTTCCTTCTATAGTCTGATTCCGGAATTCCGGATTCAGAACATTTATTCGTACCTTAGCGATTCAATCGGGTCCAGCCGCGCAGCTTTCCACGCGGGCCAGAGGCCGAAGACTATACCGACGGCGGCTGAGATGCCTATGCCTAGGGCTATGGCCCAGAGGGGAACGTATGCCGGGAGCGGGGAATATCTATTCGTCAAGAGGCTTGCGACTTCGCCTATTGCTAATCCTACCAGTCCGCCTATGGCTGTGAGCACTACGGCCTCAATCAGAAATTGCGACAGGATGTTGCTGCGCGTAGCTCCGACTGCCTTGCGTATACCTATCTCGCGCGTTCTTTCCGTCACTGAAACCAGCATGATGTTCATCACGCCTATGCCGCCAATCATCAGAGCTACGAAAGAGATGGCGGTGAGCACAACGGCGGTCGCGCCCGTCAACTGGTTGTAAACGTCCATAAGCGCGTCCTGGCCGGATATGCCGAAAGTGCTTGGCGCGCCCGGCGCGTCGCGCCGTCGCCGTCGCAGGATTTCAGTCATCTCGTCAATGGCCGATTTCACATAGGCACGCGACTGCGGCCTGACGATGATGATGAAGATGTCTTCGGGGAAATGTGTGTCCGGGTAATATTTCTGGAACGTAGTAATCGGTATAAAGACGGAGTTGTCGCGCGATTGCCCCAAAAAATTCCCCAGCGTCTCCATCACGCCTACTATGGTGAAAGGCCGTCCGGCTATCTTCAACTCTTTACCCAGAGGGTCTTCGTTAGGGAAGAGCGAGTGAGCAAGGTCAACGCCAATAACACAGACGTTCGTGCGCCCTTCAAGGTCTATGTCCGTTATGAACCGCCCGCGCCCTACGTAGCTGGATTGCGTGAACTCGTAGTAGGGCGTGACGCCAAGAAGTATGGGTGTGTCCGATTGATGATCTTGATAACGCACAGTCTCGGCTATCTTGCGGCGCAAAGGGGAGACGCTCAGTATTGAAGGCGCGCCTGTGCGAAGCGCTTCGGCATCTTCCATCGTCAGTTCTTTGCGATGAATCTCTTCAGAGGTGGGCTGGTGGCCGAAGCTCGGGTCGAATTTTGTAGCCCAGATTGCGTTTGAGCCTAAAGCTTCTATCTGATCTGCGAAAGCTTTGTTCAATCCCTGAATGATAGAGACCATGAAGATGATGGTGAGCACGCCGACGCACACGCCAAGAATGGTCAATGCCGAGCGGAGCTTGTTCGTCCACACGGTATCAACAGCCATCAGCGCAGACTCTTTTACGCCATCGAAAGTCATAAAGTGAAAGGTGTATACGGAAACGCCTGTCGAATGGTTTCTGCCGAAATTTTACGGCTGCTTTCAATCTTTCCTGCTTCTTAAGATAATCTTTGACACCCGAAAAGTATAGGAGTATAAGGCAACCTGTCGCTGGTATTTCTTGTTAAGTAGGAGCCTCATTCCTCAACGAATCCTGCTCTTGCTTAATCTCGCCTCCAACTGTATTTGATAGATAATGAGGCAGCCGATGAGGATTCAAAGATTCGTCCCCCCCGTTCTCTGGATTTTGTTACTCTTTGCTATCCTTATCTCCTACGGTATCGGATCAGCTTTGTCCGCAGGGCAAATACAAGACCCATCAGCGGCTCAATCGAACACGCAAGCGGCGGAGCAATCGTTGAAGAGAGTTAAGAATCTAATCCCTAGTCACATCCCGATTAAAGTCAAGGTCAAGCATCTAGAGATTAATAAGAAGATGCGTGATATTGAGATTGAAGTTACTAATACTGCCGCCAAGCCAATTTACTATATTAATTTGGTGCTTCGACTTATAAGGGTAAGAGATGAAAATAATATTCCGATGGCCGTGCGATTTCAGTATGGCAGGATACAACTCGTTAATTTCCAGACAGAGATAACGCCAGAGGATGTTCCAATTAATCCGGGAGAAACAGTCACGCTAAAAATGCCTGATACTGATGCAGAAGGATGGGAAGAGTACAGGACTAGAAAAAATATAGCTGAGCAAGTGGAATTTGAACTCAGGCTCAGCATACTTGTTTTCGGAGATCATACAGGATTCGTAGGCTCTCATGGTACAGCAGTCCCTCATAATCAGAACTCTAATCAAAGCATTTTCAGTCCCATTGGGATGAAAACAACGCAGAATAATCGTTGACATCTTCAATGTGCAGGATTATAAGGCTGCTTATAGCTGCTCTTTTCTGTTGAGCAAGAGCCTCACTTCTAGCAAATCCCGCTCATGCCTTAATATTTGATAAGGAGTTAGATAATGAAAATCAAAAAATATATCCCGCCGATTCTCTTTATTCTGTTATCGGTTGTCATTCTCGCAGCACAAAGGCAAGACCCGTCTGCCGCTCAACCGAGTACGCAAGAAACACCGGAGCAATCATTGAAGAGAGTTAAGAATCTAATCCCTAGTCACATCCCGATTAAAGTCAAGGTCAAGCATCTAGAGATTAATAAGAAGATGCGTGATATTGAGATTGAAGTTACAAATACCGCTGCTAAGCCAATTTACCATATTCGCCTAGTGCTCTGGCTGACAGGTATAACAAATGAAAGTAATATTCAAATAGCAATACCTTTCCAGTATGGCAGAACACTACTTGGTAATTTCCAGACAGAAGTGGCACCAGAGGATGTTCCAATCAATCCGGGAGAGACCATCACGATAAAAGTACCTGATAATAGCGCGGCAGGATGGGAAGAGTTCAGAAACAGAAGAAATATAGCTGAGCCAGTAGAGTTTGAACTCAAGTTCAGCATACTTGTTTTCGGAGACCATACAGGCTTCATAGGCTTTCAGGGTACACCGCTTCCCCATAATCAGAACTCTAACAATAACCAAAGTATTTTCAGTCCAATAGGATTGAAAACAACGCAGTCTTGCAATAAGAACCTTCTTACAGGATTCTTAACCAAGCCACCTGACTCTGAATCATCAACTCAGTTCTCTTTCTTACCGGCATCCTTCATGCCGGTTAATTTTTATTTAGAAGAGAGAATCAATTCTCTGCTTAAAGGGAGTTCTGCTAAACCGGACATCTGCTGTCCCGGAACATCTTGCAACGCCCTTGTGCCAAACATCTATTATTGCTGTGGTCAAGAAATTCTAATGTTTTCTACTACAGCCTGTACAAATCCTTTTGTCACATGTGCTACGTCAGTAAATACTGACCCTTTACGTTGCGGATTTTACTCATGTCCGCAGTACGACATGGACACGGCATGCCAGCAGAATCATCCTGCTTGCACTCCTCCACAAGTTTGGAATGGCTCAGAGTGTGCTTGCCCCGAGTGGATGGGAGACCCTTCGGTCTGTGACCCGGAAGTTCAGGAATGGTGTCCACCCAAGTGCAGGTGTATACCAAAAAATACTTGCGGCCCTCCAGTCAGTCCTGTATTGATTGACGTTTCGGGCAACGGCTTCCAACTAACAGATGCGCAGGGAGGAGTGAACTTCGACCTTGACTCTAACGGAACGGCTGAACATCTAGCATGGACTGCCATTGGTTCAGATGACGCATGGCTAGCCTTAGACCGTAACAGCAACGGCAGCGTTGACAACGGAACAGAACTCTTTGGCAATTTCACTCCTCAGCCAGCTTCACCAAATCCTAATGGATTTCTGGCTCTGGCTGAATATGATAAGGCTGGAAACGGCGGCAACAATGATGGGGTGATTGACAGACATGATGCTATCTTCACATCTTTACGACTGTGGCAGGATGTAAATCACAATGGAATTTCTGAGCCTGACGAGTTACACACGCTGGTAGAATTGGGGCTGGCTAAGATTGATCTTGATTACAAAGAGTCGAAGCGTACAGACCAGTATGGCAATCAATTCAGGTATCGAGCGAAGGTGAGAGATGTGCATGGAGCGCAACTCGGACGCTGGGCTTGGGATGTGTTCCTCGTTCATTAACTTTGACGAGAATGGCGCTTAAACTAAAAGCACCCGCAAGCTGCCTCTGAGCCTGCGGGTGTTTCTCTATCTTCGCTCTCTGTAGTCGCAATCTTCAAATCTTCACAATTAACTGCTCCCTGCGAAAACATCGCTCGTGCGTCCCTGATCGTCGAATGTAACGACCAATTCGTAGTGGCCTTTCATTGAAGCGAGTCTCAATGTCTTGAAGAGAAAGCCGCGATGATTGGCAGCGCTCCAGACCCAGTGCTCGCCGTCTTCGGCGCGAACTACAGATTCGGGTTCGCCCACAATCTGCCTGACCTGCTCTTTAGTCATCCCCGGCCTCACCTGCCAGTAAGTGTGTTGAAGATACCATCCGTTGTAGAGATAGACCATCTCTTCACGCAAAAGCTCAGCGGCAAAGAGAGCGACGACGATAGAGATAACAATCAGAACTCTTTTCTTCGGATTCGCCATCACTCTTATTCAGCCCTTAAAGCTTCAATCGGGTCAAGCCGCGCGGCGCGCCATGCGGGCCACAGTCCGCTGATTATTCCGACTACGGACGAAACGCCCACGCCCATCACAGCCGAGCCTATGTTGAACAGGAGCGGAAAGCCTATGGCGAGCGAAATCAGATAGGCCAGGCCGAAGCCCGTGCCCACACCGATTGCGCCGCCTATCGCGGTCACCGTAACGGCCTCGATCAAAAACTGCGTAAGAATATCTTTCTGACGCGCGCCGATTGCTTTGCGTATGCCTATCTCTTTCGTTCTTTCTGTGACAGAGACGAGCATGATGTTCATGACAACGATGCCGCCGACCACCAGAGAGATTGCGGCGACTCCGATGGTGACGATATATATATTCGACGTGGCTTTTTTGTAAAGATCAAGAAAAACTTCCTGCGAGTCAAGCGAGAAGCCGTCGTCTTCGTCCTCGAAAGTCTTGCCGCGACGATTGCGCATGACTGCGCGAACCTGATCGCGCGCCTCTTCCAGCCCGTCTGCCGTAGGGACTTGAATGTGTATGTTGATGGAATCGTGCGCGCCGTTTATCTTCTGGAAAGTCTGGAACGGCATGAAGACGAAGTTGTCGCGCGATTGCCCGAAGATTTTCCCCTGCGCTACGGACACGCCTATAATCCGAAACTCTATGCCGCCGACGCGAATCAGTTTGCCCAGGACTTGATCTGGCCGCGCGCCGCCGAAGAGATTCTGAAGCAGGTCAGGGCCTACTACGGCGACTTCGCGCGTGGCCGCTCCTTCTGAATCAGTCCAGATGCGCCCCGCGTCAATCTGCACGTTCTCGATGTCGAACATCGTAGGCGTCACGCCTCGCGCAGGCACGTCGTCCGACTTCTGGTCGCCATACTTGACCTGCTGCCTGGTGCCCACCGCCATGCCTACGCGCCAGCAGGCGTTGCAAAGTCGCACGACCGCTTCGGCGTCGTCCAGCGTAATGTCTCTACGCTTATTGAATTTGATGAAGTCTTCGCGCGACGTGATAACGAGCGGGCGCTTCGTCAGCGTGAAAACGGTAGAGCCTTGCGAAGAGAAGGTCGTCGCAACGGATTTGTCCAGCCCCTTGATGATCGTCACGACCGCGATGACCGCCGAGACGCCCACGATAATGCCTATCAAGGTCAGCCCCGTGCGCAGCTTATTCGAGCGCAGGCTCCCGCCAGCGACCCGGAACGACTCCCAGTACGATGAGAGAGAGAAAGGCATGGAAACCGTGAATCGTAAATCGTGAATCGTGAATAGAGAGATTAAGCCACAAAACTCTTCATCATCTGTTTACGATTCACGATTCACGATTCACGCTCTTTATCTTATCTTCTCGTCCTTCTCGATCTGCCCGTCGCGTATGGAGATGACGCGGTGGGCGCGAGCGGCTATGTCCTGTTCGTGCGTGACGACGATGATGGTGTTGCCTTCGGAATGCAGCTTCTCGAAGAGATTCATTATCTCGTAGCTGGTGGCTGTGTCGAGCGCGCCCGTAGGCTCGTCCGCGAGGAGGATTGAAGGATGGTTGACCAGAGCGCGCGCAATCGCCACGCGCTGGCGCTGGCCGCCCGAAAGCTCGTTCGGACGGTGAGTGATGCGATCAGCCAGGTCAACAGCAGCGAGCGATTGCGTGGCCTTCTCGTGGCGCTCGACTGAAGACATCCCTGCGTAGATGAGCGGCAGTTCCACGTTATGCAGCGCAGTTGCGCGAGCGAGCAGGTTGAAGGTCTGAAAGACGAAGCCGACCTCTTTGTTGCGTATGCGAGCAAGCTCGTCGTCGTCCATCTCGGATACGTTCTTGCCGTTAATCCAGTATTGACCTTGCGAGGGCGTGTCAAGACAGCCGATTAAGTTCATCAGCGTTGACTTGCCCGAACCCGATGGGCCAATGATGGCAAGGTACTCGCCCTTCTGCACGTCGAAAGATACGCCATGAAGCGCATGCACTTTCTCAGCGCCCATGTCGTAGGTCTTCCAGATGTCGCGCATGGTTATTAGCCCGGACGGAGCCTGCGCTACCGCATCGCGAACCTCCGCATGCTCGCGCTCGATAACGCCCGTCGATGCAAGTGTAGCGTCGCTCATTATGCGCCCCCGCTCGTGTTGGAATTCGCGTCGCCGGGCTTGCGAGTCTGCTTCTTGACCGTCTGGCCTTCCTTGAGCGTCTTGAGAATGCGGCTCGGGCCTGTTATGACTTCCATGTTCGGTTCAAGCCCGCTGGTTATCTCAATATCCGACTCGCCTGTGATGCCGGTCGTCACTTCCACGAACTTTACTTTATTACCCTGCAAAACGTAAACGCCCTTTATCTCGCGCGGACGCTCGCCAACGGGCGAAGGCTGCGGGACGCTTCCCGCAACGCTAGCGGCAGGCGAAGCGCCGGGCGTCGGAGTTCTTTCGACGATGGCTTGCAAAGGAACTGCTATGACATCGTTTTTGACTTTCGTTGTTATCGTCGCGGTCGCACTCATGCCGGGGCGTAGAGCCAGTCGAATATCATCCGGCATCTGTTTGAGTTCGATTACAACTTTGAACTCTTTGGCCTCTTGAACGTTGACGCGGTTCGATAGCCCGCCCTGCGTGTCAGACTTGGCAATAGCCAGCGGGTTCTTCTGTGTCACGGTGCCCTGAATCTCCCTGTCCGGGAATGCGTCAACCTTGACCTTCACGGCCTGACCTTCTGCGACGTTCGCAATCTCCGTCTCGTCAACATTCACTTCAATATTGATCGTTGACATGTCTGCGATGGTCATTAGTGGCGTGGTCGAAAGCCCTGCGACGGCGAATTCTCCAACGCGGGTCGGGATGTCTGCGACCACTCCGTTTAGCGGCGAGAGCGTAAGAGACTTGTTGCGCTGGCTGGTCTGGCCGCGAAGAAGCGCTTGCTGCTGGTTGGCGCGCTGCTCGCTGGTGGATACACCGACCTGCGCCGAGCGTACAGCCTGGCGTTGCTGGTTAGCGCGAGCTATGGCCTCGTCAACCGCACGCTTCTGAACTTCAAGATTAGCCTGCGCCGTCTTCAATCCTACGCGAGCCTGTTCGTAATGGTCGCGTGCGGTGTCGTAATCCGAGCGCGAGATGACTCCGTTTTCGACAAGCTGAGTGGCGCGGTCAAGCTCGCGCTTGGCGGTATTGAGATCAACCTGAGCGCGGTCAACGCTGGTTTGTGAAGCTATGACCTGCTGGCGTGCGGATTGAATTCCCACCTCCGTAGCGATCAGCGATTGCTGCGCCTGCGCGACCTGAGAGCGCGCGTTCTGCACGTCGCTGATAGATACCTGCACGGCTGCGTACTGAGCTTCCTGGTTCGATTGCAACTGCGTCGGGTCAATGCGCACGAGCGGCTTGCCTACGCTCACAAAGTCGCCCGCGTTAACGTAAATCTCTTCTATGCGACCGGGCACTTCGCTCGTCAGCTTGATGAAGCGAACGGGGCGTATCTCGCCCGAAGCCGTGACGGTCTGCCGAAGCTCCGGTCGCTTCTCAATCTTGACGACCGTTACCTCCGGCTCCTCTTTGCGGCTGGCGAAGACGCTGATGATGATGATAAGTCCCAGGACGGCCACGGCGGCCACCCCTATAATGATCTTTTTCTTGCGGCTCAAAGCCATCTCGATTTACTTCCTTCTCGGGGAGGTGAAAATTTAACCCGGCGTAGAATAACGAAACTCACGCTAATAGCGCGCGAGAACTTCAGCACAAAGCGCGCCAGAGTAGCTTTTACGTCAAAAAGGGGCTGACGGTTTCAGGATATGTGCCAGGGCCGGGTTCAATAGCAGTCGGGTGCAAATCTTTAGAAGCGCAGAAGAAAGAGTAAGTTGTCCCGCCGAAAAGCAAGAATGAAACAGCAGATGTCAGATGTTATATGTTAGATGTCAGTCGAAAGCCTTCGACCGGCATCCGGCATCCGCTCTTTTCAGGTCGAGTCCTGCAATTGAAAATCTTAGCCGGATAAATGTTGGCCTCTATTTTCAAACTAGAGGACACTACCCTCTTTCAAGTAGTGGGTCAATTTCAAGTTAAAGCGCCGATAAATATCGGTTCAGAATTTCAAACTGACTCACTACCCTCTTTCATTCTTGCTTTTCACCCTCACTTGTTTCGCGCTACAATGCGAGAGGTTTCTCGGTCGGTGGCGCCGGCACCTGCATTGAATCGGAGCGCGCGACCAAATTCCCACATCGCGTCCAATGCCGAGAGGAAATTTCTTATGACAATCTGCGAAAGGTGCAACACAGAGAATCTGGACGGCTCGCAATACTGCGACGAGTGCGGGGCACCGCTTCGCCCGCCCGCGCCACAGCAGGAATTGCCGGGCGCACAAGACAACGGCGGCGCGAGCTTGGCAGGCCAGCAGGAGCGCATGGAAGTTCCAGCCCGCGCTGCACAACCGGATTCCGTTACGGTTGCGCGCTCTGTGGCGGCGGCTCCGGCTTTCGCAGCATCTTCCGGCTCTATAAATTTAATGGAGGGCGCGCACTCACGCCTAATCATTGAGCGCGGGCGCTCCGCAGGCAAGCAGTTTCCTTTGAGCGAAGACGAATCGCAGATTGGGCGCTGGGACGCAGACGGCGGAATCTTCCCGGATGTTGATCTGGACGCGGACGACCCGGAGGCCAAAGTCTCGCGCCGCCACGCGCGAATCATGCGGCGCAACGGCCAGTATTACATTGAAGACCTGGGTTCTACGAACGGAACTTTCATAAATCGCGGACGTAGACTCCTTCCGGGAGACCGGCAGCCGCTACATGACGGCGACGAAATTATTGTGGGAAAAACTTTTTTGCGTTTTCATATAGTGAGGTAGAAGAGAGAGATAAGTAAGAAGGTAAAAGGCAAAAGTTCGAATGAAAAGAACTTTAATCTCGTTCGGGTTTAATTCCCGCAGCCCGGCTTGCGAAAGAATTACCGAATTAATTGAATCTCCTCGCCTTGCCTTTTCCCTTTTGCCTTTTCCCTTTTTTCTTATCTGTTTATGACCCTCGACGAGAGATCATCGGGAGAGACAACTTCGTGCCACGAGTGCGGCACGAAGATTAATCCGTCCGCCCCGTTCTGCGGCTCCTGCGGCGCGGCGCAGAGGCGCGAGCGCGACGACATCACGATGGCCGACAATATTGCGGATAAGGTCAGAGCAGCCGCTCTGGGCGAGACGCTGACAGAGCCGCCGGAGGAATTGAGAGCGGCTGAGAGGAGCGCAAGCGACGCGCAGCTACCGGACGATACAACGCTACACGATTATCAGCAGGACGCTGCCGCCGATGAAGCTGACGACGAGCAGCGCTCTCCTGAACTCGGCGATACACACGCGCCGGATGTCGCTCAATCTACGGGTGAAGTGGAAGAAGCTAGGCAGCCAGCGCAGCCTACAGTGAAAGCGGATTCGACGGGCGGCCACGCCCTCTCGCAAGCGAAACAACTGGAGTCCGGCATTGTTCTTAACGCGCGCTACGAGATTGTCAGAAGAATCGGCGGCGGCGGCATGGGCGCAGTCTACCTTGCGAAAGACAGAAACCTGGGCGATGCGCCGCGCGCCGTCAAGGAGATGATCGAAGCCCACATTGACGAGACGCAGCACGAGAAGGCTATTAACGATTTCAAGAGAGAATCCGTGATTCTCTCCGAGCTTGAGCATGCTTCGATCCCAACCATCTACGACTATTTTTATGACGATAACGCCGGTCGCTTCTACCTCGTCATGAAATATATTTCGGGCGGCGACATCGCGTCGCGGCTCAGAAACGCGCAGACTGGCCGCATTGATGAAAAGACCGTTACGGATTGGGCCACGCAGGTTGCGGACGTGCTCGATTACCTGCACAACCACAACCCGCCTATCATCTACCGCGACCTGAAGCCCGCGAACCTGATGATTGATGGAAACTCGGGGCGCGTTATGCTGATTGACTTCGGAATCGCGCGCACCGTTGCCAAGCAGGAGAAGGGCGTGACGGCTGTGGGCACTATGGGCTACGCGCCGCCTGAGCTTTTCAGCGGCAAGGTCGAGCCTCGCTCCGACATATACAGTTTAGGCGCGACGATGTTCCATCTCCTGACAGGCTCAGACCCGCAGGACAACCCGCTTCTTATCTTCGACTTCGCTAAAAACCCGCGCCCGCGCCAGATCAACCCGACCATTTCATCGGAGATGGAGCGCATATTGATGCGCTCGGTGGAGTACAAGCCTGAAGACCGCTTCCGCTCTGCCGCAGAGATGCGTGCGATGCTCTCTATGCACGCCGAAAAACTTCGCGCGGGCGAAGTCACATACGGAGTTGTGTCAGGACAGGTCGGCGGAAGCGAAACCGTTCAGGTCGAGATGGTCTACTGCGGTTTCTGCGGCGGGCGCATAGCAGCCGACGATCTGTTCTGTGCTCACTGCGGCCAGCGTCAGCCTCTGGTGGGCGCGAGCGAGCCGTTGCGAGCCGCGCGCGCGACCGCCAAGCTTGTGGTTGCGGGAACGACCGAGCTTGATTCTTCTTTCGTCTTGCAGAAGGAGAGCAACCTGATAGGAAGGCTGGACCCGAACTCGAACATCTTCCCTGAAGTTGATCTTTCCAGGTTCGACCCCGAAACGAAAGTCTCCCGCCAGCACGCGCGAATCTGGCGTAAGGGCGAGACCTTCCTGATAGAAGACCTGGGTTCTGTGAACGGAACTGTGGTACTGGGACGCGACAACGACACCGTGCGCCTGGCACCACGCCAGCCGCGCGTACTTGAGAACGGCGACAAGCTTCGACTCGGCGAAACCATGCTGCATTTTCTAGTGGGATAAAGGCGGTTTGCAGTTTTTAGTTTTCAGTTTTCAGTGACTCGGTTAAAAGTGGTGGGATCACGATCTTATCGGGATTTGCTGGTTTGGCAGAAAAGCATCGCTCTTTGCACTGAAGTCTATAAACTCTGTGAATCGTTTCCGAAAAATGAGCTATATGGATTAGCGGATCAAATGAAACGAGTTGCGGTGTCAGTTTCATCCAATATCGCTGAAGGGCAAGGCCGACAGCATACTAAAGGGTTCCTTAATTTTTTTTCAATGTCTAATGGTTCCTTGGCTGAACTAGACACACAGCGCATTATCGCCGAGAACTTGCATTTCCTGAGTCAAGAGAGCAGCGCTCATTTAGATGAAAGAATCACCGAACTTCGCAAGATGCTTTACGCCTTAGCTGCAAGACTTAAAGCAAGTAACTGAAAACTGAAAACTGCAAACCGCCTTTATGACTGCGAATATCGAACGAGCAACTCTGGTTGATACACAAATGAACGCGCGTGCGCAAACGGCTGCGTATGTAGAGCGCTATCGCGCGCCGTTCTCTTTGCGCTGTGGAGCGTTCCTGGTGGACTACATCGTGCTGGTCGGGATCATCGCTTTCATGACGCTGGCGGCGCGTCTTTTCGGCGGCGGCGCACGCTCAGCCGGCGACACGACTGAGACAACAGGGCTGGTGATTGCTGTTGCTGTGGCTGTAGTTGACTTAATACTTCTGCCCATGTGGCGCGGGCAGTCAATAGGAAAGTGGGCCACAGGCTTGCGCATCGAGCGCACGAACGGCAGGCGCGCGGGCGTCCTGCGCGTGCTTGTCCGCCACCTTATCGGCTACACACTTTCATTCCTTACGCTTGGACTTGGGTTCGTGGTCGCGGCCTTCAACCAGCAGGGGCGCGGGCTACACGACTTCATAGCCGGAACAGTGGTGGTAAGGGAAGAGGCGCGCCGGGCACGCGCCAGATGAAATCCCTGTAGCGGGTCAGTTTCAATTCGAGAGAGCCGATAAATACGGGGGCTGAGTTTCAAGCTGAACCACTACTCGAAATCTCCAACAGGCCAGCGAGGGTAAGAAGAGAGAATCAATGGCGCAAGTTTGTCCAAGCTGTGGAACGTCTTCGCCACCTGAGACGCGCTTCTGCCGACTTTGCGGGACACTTTTACAGCGTAATACGTCCGGCGTTGGCCAAGCGCCTGTCTCTCCTATAGCGCAGACTGTTCCGCTCAAAGATGAGGCCAGAAGCACGGACGGTCTCGCGCCGGAAGACCCGCGCCGCTCGTCACCGGACACAACCCGCGTGGCACAGTCGGAGATTGAAGAGTTATTGAAAGCAGCGCAGAAGGGGCGCGCCCCCGAAGAGCAGAATTCGGAATCGCCGGAATATATCGCAATCTCTACGGCGCACGGGGCTGCGGAAAGCTCACGGCTTACCACATCCAGGCTCGATGTTCCGACTATTGCATCTACGGAAGCGACGGGCATTCCTGTAGAAACAGCAGCAGCATCGCCCGCGCAAGCCGAAGGCGCGAGCAGGAAGCGCCCGGTTTGGCCCATAACGGTTGCCGCGCTTCTTCTAATCGCGCTCGCGTGCGGAGTTCTCGTTTACATGCTTGCGCGCAGCCGCTCCTCTTCCGAATCGAAATCCTCCGCGACTGCGCCAACAGAGGCGAAGGGCAGCGGCGAAGAGGTCGCTCAAGTTAATGGCGCAGAGAGTAAAAGTGGAGTTCAACAGCCAGCGCCTACGTCATCGGTTGCGAGGCCGGAATCTTCTGTGGATCGCGCAACACAAGAACGCTCTGCGCTCAACCATTTATCGGAAGAGGCGGCAGCGTCGAACGCTAACGCGATAGCTCATGCAGCCCCGGACGCGCAGCCCGAGCAACCGAAGCCGAACACAAAGCCCGCCGGGAGCGTAACAGACCATTACAAGCGAGGCTTAGACCTTTGGGGACAGAACCGTCAGGCAGCCATACAGGAATTTCGCGTTGCGGCGCAGAGCAATCCTGACGCATATTATTATCTGGGACTGAATCTGGCCGAGGGGCGCGACCCGCATGTCCTGCAACGCGCAGAGCTTGTCGCTGCGCTACAATATTTTCAACTCGCGCAACGTGGTGCGCATCGCGCAGAAGCAGCGCAGTACGCCGAACGACTGGGGCGCGAATACGATAGAAGAAGAAATCAAAGATGAAAGAGCAGAGGTCAGAGGTTAGAGGTTAGAGGCCAGTTAAAGGCATCAACTAACCTCTGACCTCTGATCTCTAACCTCTGACCTGTAGCCTCTGCTTTTTATGCCCGACCTTATTGTCAAATATCCAGACCGCTCGCCGGATACTTTTCCACTCGGAAGATTGCGCATAACCATTGGGCGCTCGGCGCGCAATGACCTGTGCATACCCGATCCGTTCGCCTCGCGCGTTCACGCCGAAGTGCGCAAGGAGGGCGACCAGTATATCCTTCAGGATTTGGGTTCGGCGAACGGCACGCTTTATAACGGCGCACCTGTCGAAGCGGCCATCCCTCTCACTCCGGGCGGTCGTATACAGATTGGCGAGACCGAGATAGTCTTTGACGACGATTCCGGCGCTATGGGCGCGACGATGATAACGGATCACGACTCGCAGCCCGTGCCGGAAGTGACCATCGCGCTCAGTTCAAGCGACCGCACCACTTCGGGACTTCTTGAGGCTATAGAGGGTGCGCGAACTCAGCCCGACACGCCGAAGAAGGTGGAGAGGCAGGGCGACCTGCTCGCGCTCATTAGCAAGGTGGGCGTAACCTTGCTCGCATCTGCAACGCTGAACGAGACCTTGCAGCAGATAGTGTCGCTGGTGTTCGAGTCTGTTCCCGCAGACCGCTGCCTCATCATGATGCGCGAGGGTAAAGATGAAGAGTTGAAGGTCAGAGTCGCTCGTCTCAGAGATCGCGTGGGCGAAGTGGGCGAGATTCGCGTGAGCCGCACTATCATGGACGAGGTTGTAGGACAGGGTAAATCTGTGCTCACCGCAGATGCTCAGCACGACGAGCGATTGATGAGCCACACGATGACTCTTCAGGGCATACGCTCTGTTCTGGCCGTTCCGCTAGGCGTCGGCGAAAGTGTCTTCGGCATCATCTATGCGGACTCGCCCATAGCCGAAGGCCGCTTCACGGAAGACCACCTGAAGGTTCTGACCACGCTCGCATCGGTCGCGGCTATTCGCGTGGAAAATGCGCGGCTGATGGAAGAGCAGATTGATCGTGAGCGCCTTGAACATGAGTTGCAACTTGCCAGCGAGATTCAGCAGCGCTTTCAACCTACAGCGCCGCCGCAAGTCCCCGGCTACGAGCTTCAGGGCATAAGCTTCCCCTGCTACGAAATCGGCGGCGACTACTACGATTTCATAGAGCGCGAAGACGGGCGATTGGTCGTGGCTCTGGGCGACGTGTCCGGCAAGGGAACTGCCGCAGCGCTCCTGATGTCCAGCCTGCACGCAGCCGTGCATGCGCAGGCCGCGTCGCATCATTCGATTACGGAAACCATCACTGCGGTCAACCGCTACCTTGCCGAGAACATTCCGTCAAATCGCTTCGTCACGCTCTTCTACGCGGAGCTTGATTCCAAGACCGGCCTGCTCTCGTTCATCAACGCGGGGCACAACCCGCCGCTGATAGTTCACGCCGCCGGAACAATCGAGCATCTTGCATCTGGAGGGCTGCCGCTGGGAATCAAGCCTGACGCGCAATACAAGGAAGGGCGCACGCAGTTGCAGGAAGGCGATGTGCTGGTCATCTATTCGGACGGAGTAAGCGAGGCGACCAACCCGCAGGGCGAAGAGTTCGGCACAGCTCGCCTGGGCGAAACAGTCGGGCGCAATCTGGATGCTTCTGCCTCTGGCTTACGCGACCGCATCGAATCCGCGCTCACGAAGTTTGCAGAAGGCACTGCCGCCGCAGACGACATCACGCTGGTAATAGTCAAGCGCCAGGCAGAATCCGCTTCAGTCTCCGCTGCTGGAGTTTGAGGAGCAGTGATGAATGCGGAGTGCAGAGTGATGAGCTGAAAAGCATTTAATTCATCACTCCGGCACTCACCACTGTTTGTCAGAATTGCTTCAAGCTCTCACGAATTCTCTCGGCGCTGCGCTCGCCTACGCCGTCAACCATATCTAGGCCGCCGCCTTCTACAAATTTTCTGAGGTCGTCAAGCGAAGAGACTTTGAATTGCTGGTAGAGCGTGGCGGCGGTCTTCATGCCTATGCCGCCGACGCGCAAAATGTCCAGAACCGTTGCGGGCGTCTCAGCCGTGAGCTTTTCCCACGCATCGAAAGTTCCGCGCTCAAGCAACTCTACAATCTTGCCGCTGATGGCTTTGCCCACTCCCGGGATGGTCTGCAATCCTTTCAATCCCTCCTCGCGCGCAATCACACTCAAAGGCGTGGGCCATGTCTCAATATTTTCAGCCGCGTTGCGGTAAGAGCGTATGCGATAACGGTCGTCGCCGCGAATCTCCATCACCTGCGCCAGGCGCGTCAATCTTTCGGCTATCTCTTCGTTATTCATACTGCCCTTGCCCTTCGGCCTCCAGCGGAAAAACCTCATCATACGACATTATACATCCACACAATGCCGGACAAATCGAAGACAGCTTAATGGCGAAGATGCTACAATCCGCCGCTTATGAGCGTGAAATGCCCGTCGTGTTCGAGCCTGATACCCGAAGGCCAGGTCTCCTGTCCATCATGCGGCATCTCAGTGGACGATTCTTTTGCGCCCACGCGCCGCCTATCGGATTCCCAGCGCGCCTCCGTCCCAAAAGCTCAAACACAGGGGCAGCAATCTTCTCAACATCAATCTCAGACAGTTTCGTTCGATTCAATTGACAACGCAAGGTTCGTCCCCGGAGCTATCGTTGCAGAGCGCTACAGGATCGTCGGTCTACTGGGTCGTGGCGGCATGGGCGAAGTCTATCGCGCAGATGATTTGAAGTTGGGCCAGCCGGTCGCGTTGAAATTCCTTCCCGAAAATTTGTCGCAGGACGGAGTTGCGCTCGCTCGCTTTCACAGAGAGGTTCGCATAGCGCGCCAGGTTTCGCACCGCAACGTCTGCCGCGTTTACGACATTGGTGAAGTAAACGGCCAGCAGTTTCTCTCTATGGAGTTCATACGCGGCGAAGAGCTTTCCTCGCTTCTCCGGCGCATAGGCCGTCTTCCTTCCGATAAGGCCGTAGAGATTTCCAGACAGATTTGCGCAGGGCTTGCCGCCGCGAATGAGAACGGCGTGCTGCACCGCGACCTCAAACCTGCCAACGTGATGATTGACGAGAACGGCAACGCGCGCATCACTGATTTCGGGCTTGCGGGGCTGGCGGAAGATTTCAGGGGCGAAGGAGCCATAGAAGGCACGCCCGCCTACATGTCGCCCGAACAGATCAAGGGGCAGGAACTGACCGTTAAAAGCGACATATACTCTCTGGGCCTTGTGCTCTATGAAATCTTTACAGGCAAGAAGGCGTTCGTCGCCAACACGCTGCCTGAACTGATTAAGCTCAGAAAGTCTGATGCGTCGCCCACAGACCCGTCAGCAATCTTCAGAGACCTTGACCCGCTGGTCGAGCGCGTCATAGTTCGCTGCATTGAGATTGATCCTGACAAGAGACCTTCTTCAGCGCTTCAAGTCGCTGCGGCGCTGCCGGGCGGCGACCCTCTGGCGGCTGCGCTCGCTGCGGGCGAAACTCCTTCGCCTGAAATGGTCGCAGCCGCATCGAAAGAAGGGATACTACGCCCGGCTGTGGCCGTTGCATGTCTCGCCGCTGTATTGATCGGACTCGCGCTCATAGTCGTCCTTTCAGGAAAGGCAGAGATACAAAACAGCATTCCTATGGAAAAGTCGCCCGAAGTGCTGGCCGAGCGCGCGCGTGAGATAAACAACCGGCTGGGCTACACGCAGCGACCTGCTGACACCGCGCAGGGCTTCATGTGGTACGGCGAAATTCTGAGCTACATCAAGACGCACGACTCTTCACCCGGACGTTGGGATGTGCTCAAAAGCGGCGACGCGCCGCTGTTCGATTTCTGGTATCGCCAGAGTCCGCGTTACCTTGTCGGATACAATAGATTCTCAGTTTGGACTGATAACCCGCCTGTAGATATTTCCGGGATGACCAACACATATCTTGATTCAGAGGGAAGGCTAATTACATTCATGGCCGTGCCGCCGCAGGTAGAAGCGCAGCCTCAGCCTCAGCCTCAGCCCGACTGGTCAATCCTCTTCAATGAAGCGGGGTTTGACATGTCTAAGTTCAATGCGACTGAGCCGCGCTGGAGTCCGCCGCGCCACAGTGACACCCGTGCGGCGTGGGACGGCACACTGCCCGGCCAGTTGCAAATCCCAATACACATAGAGGCGGCTGCCTTTCATGGCAAGCCCGTTTACTTCGAGATCATCTATCCCTGGGACAGACCTTATCGTCAAGAGGAGTATCAGCCATCTCTTAAAGAGAAAGTGAAGAGTTGGTTGACCGTCAGCCTGCTCGCTGTCGTAGTCATAGGCGGGGCGCTGCTCGCTCGTCGAAACATGCGGCTGGGGCTTAGCGACAGACAGGGAGCGTTTCACCTTGCTCTTTACACCTTCGTCTTGAGTATCTTGAGAGGCATGCTGATAGCCCATCACGTGCCTGCGGTTGATGCCGAGTTCGGAATCTTGCTGGAGCATCTGGCATGGTCTCTCTTGTGGGCAGTTACGATATGGTTAGTTTACTTAGCGCTTGAGCCATTCGTCAGAGGACGCTGGCCGCATAGAATTATTTCCTGGAAGAGACTTATATCCGGTGAGTTCCGTGATCCTCTGGTCGGGCGTGACATAGTGCTGGGCATACTCTTCGGTATAGGCATCCAGTTGGGTACAAGGTTATGGATTCTAGTGCCGCGACTGTTCGGCTGGTCTACGCCCTCGCCGATGCTCCCTGCGTCCGACAGCTTTTTAGGAATGCGTATGCAGCTAAAGTATTTTATGGAGAGCTTCCAGCAAGCGCCGTTTATAGCTCTGAGCGCGCTCTTTGTGCTTCTGCTGCTCTACATAATCCTGCGTAGGGATTGGCTGGCGGCAGCCGTTGGATGGGTGCTATTGATATTCCTCATCAATCTACAGAGCGACAACTTTGCGATTGATCTCTTCTTCGCGGGGGTGATTGCCGCCATCTTCATCTTCGGCCTGATGCGCTTCGGACTCCTGACCGCCGCGTTCTGCGTTTTGACCATACACTTTTTCGATGTCATTCCCGTGACCACAGACTTCTCCACGTGGTACGCGGGCGCGACCCTTTTACTCTTAATCACGCTCGTCGCGCTCGCCGCTTACGGCTTCTATACAAGCCTTGCCGGGGAGAAAGTTTTTCGCGGAGGGCTTTTGCGGGACGATTGAGCCGAGGAACTGAGCAGGCTTCAAATCTCTATCCTCATCCGAACAGGCGCGAAGAGGCGCGCTCGGGATTCGTAGCGCCGTTCTTAGTTGTTCCAAGCATTATCTCAACATCGGAAACACCAACAGGCGGCGAGAAGAGATTACCCTGACCGTATTCACAGCCGAGCGCCTTGAGCGTTGCCATCTGCTCTTCAGTCTCTACGCCCTCCGCTATCACATCCATTCCAAGACTGTGCGCCAGCATCACAATGGCGCGAGCTATCTCAGAATTGTCGCCGCCCATGCCGATTCTACTTACGAATGAGCGGTCGATCTTCAGCGCGTCAATCGGGAAGCGATGCAGGTAGCTCAATGAAGAATAGCCCGTGCCGAAGTCGTCAAGGTATAGCTCGACTCCGAGCGCTTTCAGTTGCGTGAGCATTCGATTGACGGCCTCTATATTTAAGAGCAGCACGTTTTCAGTAATCTCCAGTTTCAGATTCTCGGCCTCAAGCCCCGTGTCGCATAGAATCCGCTCGACCTCTCGGGTAAGGTCTGGATGGGAAAACTGCCTGGCGGATAGATTCACGCTGATAGTAAGAGGCAGGCTAGCGGGGAATCGCTCTTGAAGATTGCGCACCTGTTGTGCCGCCTCGCGTAAGACCCATCGGTCGAGACGAATAATCAGTCCGGTCTCTTCGGCGACGGGGATGAATTCGTCCGGGTAAATAAGCCCCCGCTCAGGATGCTGCCAGCGCACGAGCGCTTCAAACCCTGCGATGCGCGCAGTGCTCAGGGAAATAATCGGTTGGTAGCAAATCCTGTACTCCTCTTCGGTGATGGTTCGCCGCAGGTCTGTCTCCAGTTTCAGAAGCGCGACGGCATGAGAGTGCATTGTCGTATCAAAGACCTGATGACGAGATTTGCCCAGAAGCTTGGCGCGGTGCATCGCAATGTTCGCATCGCGCAGTATGTCTTCCGCTCGCTGGTCAGCCTCGCGGCGCGCGAGCGCAATCCCTAAACTCGCGGTGGTGAAGACCTCTTGCCCGCTAAGGCTCGCAGGTCTCATCAGTTTCTGCTGGATTCTCTCGGCCATCTGCACGGCCATGTCCATGTCACTTACATCTTCGAGCAGGATTGTGAACTCGTCGCCGCCAAGCCGCGCAACTGTGTCTCCGGCTCGCATGCCCGCTTCCAACCGGCGGCCTACTTCTATCAACAGTTGGTCGCCTATGGTGTGACCCAGACTGTCGTTGACGACTTTGAAGCGATCAAGATCAAGGAAGATTACTGCGAACGAGTATTCATCGTGTCGCCTTGCGCGCTCGATAGCGTGGCCTAGCCTGTCCATGAAGAGCGCGCGATTGGGCAGTTCGGTCAGCGCATCATGGAAAGCATCGTGCAGCAGACGTTCTTCCGCGCGCTTGCGCTCCGTTATGTCTGACTGCGAGCCTGCCATGCGATAGGCTTTGCCTTCCGTATTGCGAACGACCATACCGCGACTGAGCATCCAGCGATAAGAGCCGTCCCTGTGAAGCATGCGATGCTCCATCTCGAAATGAGCGCTGCCGCCTTCTATGTGCGACTGAATCTCAGACTTCAATGCTTCCGCATCATCACTGTGAACGCGCTTGAGCCACTCTTCAACGCGCCCTTCTATCTCGCTCTCTTCATAGCCGAGCATGGTTTTCCAGCGCGTGCTGAAATAGACTTCATCCGTTCTCAAATCCCAGTCCCACAAACCGTCGTTAGCGCCGCGCGCGGCCAGCGCGTACCGCTCCTCGCTCTCCCTGAGCGCCTCCTCGAATCTGGCGCGCTCTGTTAGCCGGGTTACTTTAGCTATCAGGCGCATTCCATCATAAGGAGCTTCAAGGTAATCGTCCGCGCCCGCTTCTAATCCTTCGATGGCACTTGCATCGCCGACACGCATTGCGCTGACCAGAAGAACAGGTGTGGTCTGCAAGGCTGAATCTGCCCTGAGTTGTCTGCACAACTCTATGCCGTCAACTTCCGGCATCATCACGTCTGAGATGACCAGTAGCGGGTGTTCGCGGTGGGCCAACTCCAGAGCCTCGCGCCCGTCGTGCGCGGCCAGGACATGGTAACCCGCCTTGCGCAACTGCATGCTTATCAGGTCCAGCCTGTCCGGCGTGTCATCAACGACAAGGACAGCCGATTCGCCTTCATGCTTCATACGGGGGTTCATAAACTTGCCTGCGCTTTTCCTACGCTTTCCTTGAAGTGGTGAGCAAATTAAAGCGAAAGATTCATAAAGACAGTCCCCTGCTCGCATTGGTCGCATACCCTTGACTCTCAGAGAACTTGGTTAACTCTGCCAGCAATTATAGCAACTCATGAGCCACGCTTCTCGGTAAGATGCGACGCAAGCTTTTTATATACCGGCCAGTCCTGTCTGCAAGATGGTGCGTGAGCGCTGTTTTGCGTGAATTTCGGCGGAAATCGAAAGATTTTATGAAGCCTGTCTAACCCTGATGGGTTTGACCATGATGCCTTTGATGCTGATTGAACCGCCGGTGAGATGAATGTCGTGTGGATTGTGTCGGTACAGTCCACAGAAAAATTTACACTGTCCCTGGATTCGCTCCTGACCCATCGGTTGTTTGGCCAATAGGGAGCTTCGACTCAAGCTTTCTCTAACCCGGCGTACTTCTCTATGAGCTTCTTCTGCCCGAAACCCGGAAAGCTTACCGTCAACTTCACTGAATCACCTGCGCCCTCACGACGCAGTACCAGACCGCGACCGTACTTCGGGTGGCGCACGTGCGAGCCGGGCAGGAAATCATTGCCGGGCTTTTCGCTGCGCGAAGAGGTTGATGAAGTGTTGCGTGTTGAAGATGAAACTGCGCCGGGCGATTCGCGCCTTTTTATAGTAGGCTCTGTCTGTGGTTTCGTAGCTGAGCCGCTCAACTGCTGACTGCGCTTGCGAAAAAACTCTGCGATTGAATCAGCGCTGTCATAGGTTTTGCCGGAATATTTCGTTCGCTCTCTGGCATCGCCGCGCAGTGCCCGCACAGCCTCTTTGTTCTCCTGAGTTGAAGAGTTTCGCGCGAACGAGAGCCACGATGCGCCGCGCGTCAGGTCTTCTATGAGATCGAGCGGCATCTCGTTCAAAAATTGTGAAGGCTCTGCGGCCATCTCCTCGCCGTAAACTCTGCGCTTCATGGCGTGCGTTAGATAGAGAAACTTTTCGGCGCGCGTGATAGCCACGTAGCACAGCCGCCGCTCTTCTTCCATCTCCGCAGGGTCTGTGGCCGAGCGCGAGTGAGGAAAGAGTCCGTCTTCGAGTCCTACGATGAAGACGAGCGGGAATTCAAGTCCCTTAGCGGCGTGCATGGTCATCAATGTCACGGGAGCGTCGCGCTTGTACTGATCCTGATCCGAGACAAGCGCCGCGTGGTCTATAAAATCTCTAAGCCCATCCTGCTCCTGCTTATCATAATCAACAGCCGCGTTGACCAACTCCTGCAAGTTTTCAAGGCGCGCCTCAGCCTCCTCGGAATTTTCGCTCTTGAGCGCAGTCGAATAGCCCGTGTCAAGAATCGCCGCTTTGACCAGATCGGAAACCGTAGAGTCTGAAGAAGCGGACTGGCTTGTGGCGCTAACCAGATCGGTGATTATCTTCTGAAAATTTTTGAGCGCAGAGATTGCGCGCGGATTCAATCCCGTGCCCTTATCCGTCAGGATGGCAATCGTCTCCCAGTAGGACACGCCGTAATCTTTCGCGCGCCGCTCTATTTCGTCCAGAGTCTGTTTACCTAACCCACGCGGCGGAGTATTGATGACGCGCATCAGCGCGATTGAGTCGTGCGGGTTCAGCGCAAGTTTCAGATAAGAGATTATGTCGCGCACCTCAGCGCGCTCGTAGAACGAGAAGCCGCCGACGATGTTGTAAGGAATCCCTGCACGCCTCATGGCCTCTTCAAAGACGCGCGACTGAGAGTTGGTGCGGTAGAGAATGGCTGCCTTTATCTTCGGGTCGGCGCGGCGGTGTTCTTCAATTTTGGCGGCGACGAAACGAGCCTCCGCGTCTGCGTCGAAAGCCTGGTAATAGCGCAAGCGCTCGCCCGCAGGGTTCGCAGTCCAGAGCCGTTTGTCCTTGCGCTCCGTGTTGAATTTGATGACCGCATCGGCTGTGTCCAGAATGTTCTGCGACGAGCGGTAGTTCTGCTCAAGCCGAATCACTTTCGCGTTCGGGTAGTGCTGTTCGAAATTCAGTATGTTCGAGATGTCAGCGCCGCGCCACCTGTAGATTGACTGATTCTCGTCACCGACAACAGAGACGTTCTGCTGCTTTTCAGTCAGAAATCGAATCAGCGCGAATTGCAGCGCGTTCGTGTCCTGATATTCGTCAACGAGAATGTAGCGAAACTTGTCGTTATATTTTCCGCGCACTTCCTGCACGCGGCGCAGGAGTTGAACTGTCTTGATTAAAAGATCGTCGAAATCAAGCGCGTTGTTATTGACCAGTCGTTCTTCGTAGAGCCGGAAGACGCGAGCGATTGCAGCGCGCTTCTCATCGCCGTATTCAACGCGCGCAGCGTAAGTTTCCGAATCCTCGCCCCTGTTCTTCGCGCTGCTGATTGCGGCCTGCACGGCTCGCTGGCCCAGTTGCTTATCGTCGTATCCCAAATCTTTGATGCAGGCTTTTACAAGTCTTACGGAATCATCCTGATCGTAGATGGTGAACGAGCGCGTGTAGCCCGCTTTCAAAGCCTCTATATGCTGGCGAAGTATGCGAACGCCCAGACTATGAAATGTGATGATGAGAGGCGCGCTCGGAATGCGCTGGCCGCTCAAAAGGCGCGTGACGCGCTCGCGCATCTCTTCAGCGGCCTTGTTCGTGAAGGTGACCGCGAGGATGTTGTGCGGCGCGACGCCTTTTTCGGCAATCAGGTAAGCGATGCGGTAAGTGATAACGCGCGTCTTGCCGGAACCCGCACCGGCTAAGATCAGCAACGGCCCGTCTGTTTCAGTAACGGCCTCGCGCTGCTCTTTATTTAGTGAAGAAAGGAAGTCAATCATAACGGAGAATGAAACCCTTGAAAAAGTTACTTAATCAACTTCTGAATTGCTTTAAACTGCTCGTGCCTCGCGTCTCGCATGAGTTCAAAAAGAGCCATCTCCGTATTGGATGGAATCGCGCCGCTCTGCCACATCTTTACGAGACCGACCTCTTTGCTGTGTGGGCTACGGGCTGTGATGCAGTCGGCAAGGTAGTGGACTTGAAATCCGCGCGCCAGAAGATCGTGCGTAGTCTGGTTGACGCAGACATGCGCCTCTATGCCGCAGACTAAAATCTGCCGCGCACCCGTGCGCTTAAGCGCATCTTCAAACGCGCGTGCGCCGCATGAACTGAACGCCGTCTTTTCTATAATTTCAATCCCGTCCGGCAGAACAGCTTTTATCTCATCAGCCGTATGGCCCAGTCCTTTCGGATATTGTTCTGTGACTATAACAGGAACATTCAAAAGCTTCGCGCCCTCGACCATGACCGCTATGCGCGAGGCCGTCTCCGCAAAGTCAGCGATTTTTGGGCGGAAAGCCTCCTGCATATCAATTACAATCAATGCAGTCTGCTCTGGCTTGAGCGTATTCTCGTGCAGCATCTTTACGTTCTCCCCGGAAAAGATATTTAAGCACACGACGCACGGCAATCAAAACGAGCGCGCAAAATTAAAGGCGACTTCCAATAGAGAAGCCGCCTTGACTGAAAGAATCTAACGGAGGTTTTTCCTATTCGACTGTAACGGATTTAGCCAGATTGCGCGGTTGATCTACGTCGCAGCCGCGCCTGACCGCTATGTGATAGGCCAGAAGCTGCAAGGGAATGACGGCTAAGATAGGTGAAAGCAGGTCGCTCGATTCTGGAATCTCTATAACATGGTCGGAGACGCGCGAACTCATCTCATCGTTTTCCGTCAGGACGGAGAGCACCAATCCCTCGCGCGCTTTCACTTCGACTATGTTCGAGTGAGTCTTCTCGTAGCGAAGCTCTGACGCTTTGTTTCCTTCCTCGCGCGTGTTGACCACCACTACGGGCAGGCGTTCGTCAATCAGCGCGTTCGGCCCGTGCTTCATCTCGCCCGCCGGATAGCCTTCGGCATGAATGTACGAAATCTCTTTCAATTTCAGAGCGCCTTCCAGAGCGACGGGGAAGTTGATGCCGCGCCCCAGATACAGGAAATCCGTAGAGCGGAAGAAATCTTTGGAAAGCTCTTCGATGTAGTCCGCTTCGTTCAACAGGTGCTCTATCTTGACGGGTAGTTCGGCAAGCTGCTGAGCATGATATTTCGCCTCGTCCGCATTGATCGTGCCGCGAAGTTGGCCCAAGTATAGGGCGAACAGATAGAGCGCGACCATCTGCGACGTGAATGCTTTCGTAGAAGCCACGCCTATCTCAGGCCCTGCGTGCGTCAGGATAGTGCCATCTGCCTCGCGCGTTATCATCGAGCCTTGCACATTGCAGATTGCCAGAACTTTCGATCCTGATTCTTTTGCTTCGCGCAGCGCGGCAATGGTATCAGCGGTTTCCCCGGACTGAGAGATGACAATCAACAGCGTGTCTTCATCCAGCACAGGGTTGCGATAACGAAACTCCGAAGCGTAGTCAACCGAAACCGGAACGCGCGCAAGCTGTTCGAGCATGTACTCGCCAGCAAGTCCGGCGTGCCAACTGGTGCCGCACGCAGCGATGACGACCGATTTGACTCGTTTGAAATCACCCTCGGTGATGTTCATCTCGTCCAAATAAACGCGCCCGGTGTCCAGAGAGACGCGCCCCTGCACAGTGTCGCGCACAGCGCGAGGCTGCTCATAAATCTCTTTGAGCATGAAGTGCTTGAATCCGCCCTTTTCCGCCATGATAGGGTCCCACGTGATGCGCTGCTGCTCAGGCTCGACCCCATTGCCCTGAAAATCCGTGACGTGAACACCGTGGCGCGTGATGACGGCTATCTCGCCGTCGCCCAGAAAGAAAACGTCTCGCGTGTGCTGCAAGATAGGCGGAATGTCCGAAGCCACGAAGTATTCGCCGTCGCCCATGCCTATCACCAGCGGCGGCCCCTGCCGGACGGCGATTATCGTGTCGGGTTCGTCCGCAGAAATGATGTTCAGGGCGAAGATGCCCTTTAAATCCTGCGCGGCGCGACGCACGGCCATCTCAAGAGAATCTTCCGTGTGCAGGTATTCCTCTATAAGATGAGCGACTATCTCTGTGTCAGTCTCTGTAACGAAACGGTGGTCGCTAGCGCGCAGGCGATCTTTCAGTTGTAGATAGTTTTCTATAATGCCGTTGTGAACGACTACGACTCGTCCGGTGCAATCGCGGTGCGGGTGCGCGTTCTCTTCCGTAGGTCTGCCGTGCGTAGCCCATCTGGTGTGGCCTATGCCGTATGTGCCGTCGAGCGGTTTTTGTCTTAAAATCTCTTCAAGGTTGCGAAGCTTGCCCTCTGCGCGTCGAACTTCCAGCACATGGTCTTCGTCAACGACCGCAATGCCAGCCGAATCATAGCCGCGATATTCAAGCTTGCGCAGGCCGTCAATGATGACGGGCACAACCTGTTTCTGTCCCACGTAACCAACAATGCCACACATGGTAGACGAGGGATGAGGGATGAAGGATGAGGGATGAAAGCTTAGTCACTCGGATTGAGTTACCAGAGCTTCGCCCTTCAGCCTTTCTTCCTCGCCCCTTTGTTCCTCCTTATCTTCGTTGAGCCGTTTCTTGATCGTCGCGGGGACTCCGGCGACGAGCGTATCGGGCGGCACGTCTTTCGTTACGACCGAGCCTGCCGCTGTGATTGCGCCTGAGCCTACGCGCACGGGCGCGACAAGCATTGTGTCCGAGCCTATCTTCACGTTGTCTTCTATAACGGTCGGGTGCTTGTTCTTTCCGTCGTAGTTGCATGTGATGGTGCCCGCGCCTATGTTCGTCTTCTCGCCTATGGTTGCGTCGCCAAGATAGGTCAGGTGCATTGATTTCGAGCCGCGACCCAGGCGGGATTTCTTTACTTCTACGAAATTACCAATGCACGCGCCCTCTTCCAGTTTAGTCTGCATGCGCAGGTGCGCGGAAGGGCCGACCGCGCAGTTGTTGGCAATCTCGCTATCAACAATTACGCAGTGGTCTTTGATGGCAACGCCGCTACCGATGCGCGAGTTTGTGATGCGCGTGCCAGCGCGTATCTCGCAGTCGTCGCCCACGACGGTCGTGCCCTCTATGTGAACGTCTGGATAGATAACGCAATCGCGCCCTATCTGCGCTTCCGGGCTGACGTACGTGTGCTGCGGGTCGATGAAAGTCACACCGCTGTCCAGCATCAAGCGGCGTATGGTGCGCTGGCGAAGCAGTCGCTCGAATTCCGCCAGTTCTACTCGCGTGTTGATGCCGGAAACCTCGCGCGCGTCTGAATGCAGGTAAACTGAAACGTCCTCGCCATCTGTTCTGAGAATGGCGGGAACATCCGTCAGATAATACTCGCCCTGCGCGTTATGCGGTTCTACTCGCGCGAGCGCGTCAAAGAGCGCTCGCGCCTCGAAACAGTAAATCCCCGCGTTAATCTCTTTAACCTGTCGCTCGGCGGGTGTGGCATCTTTTTGTTCGACGATCTTCTGGAAAAGCCCCTCTTCATCCCGAACTATGCGCCCGTAACCCGTAGGGTCTTCCAGACGAACTGTAAGAATCGTGCAGGCTGCGCCGCGACCGCGATGCGTGCGGTGTTGATGTATGAGCGCGCCCAGTGTCTCCGCCGTGATGAGCGGAACGTCGCCGGAGAGAACGAGAATTGTCGAGTTCGCTTCGGCAAGCGCGTCGCGCGTTGCCATCACCGCGTCACCTGTTCCGCGCTGCTCCTCCTGCTTGATGAACAGAGCGCCGTGCTCGTCCAGTTCTTCGCGCACAGCCCTTTCGACTGCCTCTGCCTGATGCCCTACTACTATGTGAATCGGTCTCTGCGTTAGCGCCGCAGCCGCGCGACAGACATGGGCTATCAGCGGGCGACCACCAAGCTCGTGCAGAACTTTAGCCTTGCGCGAGCGCATGCGCGTGCCCAGTCCGGCGGCCAGAATCATTACATCGAGCGGCGCGTGTCCCTCTTGAGCCTGTAATTGAAATTGCTTCTCCATATGAAGATCAAACTTCGGCGGCAACGCGCTCGGCGCTCGCCTGTTCGCAGCAGGCTATGACAACGCGCGCGAGTTTCTCCGAATTATGTCGAACCTTCTCGCCTTCATCCAAAAGGTCTGCGCGTATGACTTCAGATTCGTCGCCGAACTCTTTTTCAAGCATGTGATCCTGAAGACCTATCTGGTCAGCGCCCTCTGCCGCATAAGCTGCCATCTGGGCGGCGCTGATGGGACGATTATTGACGACCACGAAGTCGAAAGCAATCTCAGGCGCGTAACGCTTCACAGTTTCGATGTGCTGCCGCGCCGTGTAGCCGTCCGTTTCGCCGGGCTGCGTCATCAGGTTGCAGATGAAAATTTTCGTGGCGCGCGCCTGGCCTATCGCCTGTGCTACGCGCGCGACCAGCAGGTTAGGAAGGATGCTTGTGTAGAGCGAGCCAGGCCCGATAGTAATAACATCGGCTGAGCGGATTGCGGAGAGCGCTTCTGGAAGAGGAAGGCATTGCTCAGGCTCAAGGCGCAGGCGGCGAATGGGGGCGCGCGAAGCAGTTATCTGTGTCTCACCGAAAACTTCCGCGCCGTCTTCCAACTCCGCCACCAGTCGCACGTCCTGAATAGTCGCGGGGAATATGCGCCCCTTGCTGGCAAGAACTTCTGAGGAGAGGCGCACGGCTTCAACGAAATCGCCTGTGACCTCTGTGAGCGCGGCCAGGAACAGATTGCCGAAGCTGTGACCGCCCAGGTCGCCTGTTCCACGAAAGCGATATTGAAAGAGGCGCGATAAGAGATGCGAGGCTTCCGAAAGAGCCACCATGCAGTTGCGTATGTCGCCGGGCGGGAGAATTTGCAACTCTTCTCGCAGCCGCCCGCTGCTTCCGCCATCGTCCGAGACAGTGACAATCGCTGCGAGCGATTCGAGCCACGCTCCGCCTCCGTCGCTGTTGCCTACGAGCCGCTTCAGTCCTGCGAGCAGAGTCGAAAGACCCGTGCCGCCGCCAATGGCTACGAGCTTCAGGCCATTACTCGTCTCGGTCGGATGCACCCTGGTTTCTATTCTCCCCTTATAGTCGGACTCGATTGAGCGGAAGCGAACCGCTCCCTCTCTGATGAAATGATAACTAAAAGACGCGGGCTTTCATAGCAGTTTGACAGTAAAAGTGTTGGTTAGTATTGCGGGGAGTATAATCTCAGGTTAGCGGGAAGCGAATACAAGGCGCTCGAAGTCCGGGTCGTTACGCAGCGTCGTTAAGTCTGCGTCATGCTGAGCGCGTATTCGCAAAGTGGGCTGTAAATCCAGAGCGCGCTGCAAAGATTCCAGAGCAGAGTCTATTGCCCCTAATCGCGCGCGTGTGGCCGCCAGACTATAGTGAATGTGCGCGGCCTCTGGCTCGCGCTTCAACGCGCGCTCGAACATCTCCTGAGCAGCGACGTATTCGCCACGGTTGAGTTCTATCACGCCTCTATCATAAAGCGAGTCGGCGTCTCTGGGCAGTGTGCTTTCGTTTCGCAGGCGAGATTCCGCAATCGCCATATAGGTGCGCGCACGCGCCGCGACTTCAGAAACGTTTGAATGTTTTTCGAGCAGAGCGCGGAAAAGAGAGCGGGCTTCACCGAAATGGCCGCGAGCGAACTCTTTGTGAGCGCGCTCGAACGCACGCAACGCAGCCGCCTCGTCAATCGAGGGCTGCCGTGGTTGCGGCGTAGCTATCAAAGTTTTACGTGTGGCTATGCGGCGAGTCGTCCCGGATTTGGCAGGGGCGCTCTTTTTCTGCTTTGCGGTTACGGGTTTACGAGTCTGGGCTTTGCTCTTTGGAGTCGCTTTAGCTCGAACGGGCTTTCTCGTCACAGCTTTCTTAACACTCTTCTTGGAAGCTTTTGTCCTGGCAGCAAGGGTCGTGCCCGCTTTAGTGGCTTTGCGGGCAGGTGCCTTCTTCGTAGCCGGACGCTTAGCCATAGGCTTAGGACGCGCAGATTTACCCGCGAGCGAGCGGCCTTTAGACGAAGATGTTTCAGAATGACGCGAGGCAGGGCGCGAGGGAGACCGTTTGACGCCCTTCACGATAGGATCGCTCATGCGAAGCCCCCACTTTCAAAAGGCTGCTCAATCATAAAAGCAGCCATGCAAACTCGGCGTAGCTTAACATAGGCTCGCACCTAAATCAACGAGAGACGGTAATTTGCGGGCATCACTTGAATAATCGGATGAACAAAGCAGCCCGAAAGACAAACAAAGAAAAACAGTTGATGTATTCTGTTTGCCTGTGTTAAAGTCCTTGATGGATTCACGACCCCTTGCCCTCCGAGCGGGTCGTTGACAGGCAAGGCGTGCGGATTCTCTTGACAGGCAGAAATTCTTCTTTCGCTCTAGCTTAAGCCCGAAAGCTTCAATCCTGAGTCAGCCCCTCTAGCTTTTCGACAAGTTCGCGCCCGTTTCACCTGGAACACTGTAACAATGGCAGACACACCAATCATTTTGCGCGCTCAGCAGTATCATCAGATCAAGGCTGTGCTTGCGCGCCTGCGTCTGGATTCCTCTGCTCGCGTGGCTTTTCTGGTAGACAAGGATGGTCAGGAGATTGCCGTACATGGCGAAGTAGGCGATTTGGACACGACGAGCCTGGCAAGCTTGGCCGCCGGAAACGTGGCTGCCACGGGCGGCATGGCAAAGTTAATTGGGGAGAAAGAGTTCCCCACGCTCTCGCATGAGGGCGAGCGTGAAAGCATACACATCTGTGTTATAGGGCGCATGCTGCTCGTGGTGGTATTTGATGACCGTTCGAGCCTGGGGTTAGTCAAGCTGCGCGCCAAGCAGGTTTCCAACGAGTTGTCCAACCTTTTCGCTGAAATTGAACGCGATGCCCGCAGAGAAGATATGTCAGCGTCCCCCTTCGCCGAAATCACCGATGAAGATATAGATAGTCTCTTCAGCCAGTGATGAGTGAAAGCTTTTTCTTATCACTTATCACTCATCACTTATCAGCTTAATAATCATGACGTTCATTAACTACGCATCCAGAGAGATCAACTGCAAGATCGTCTACTACGGTCCGGGATTGTGCGGCAAGACGACGAACTTGCAGTACATTTTTGATTCGACGGCTCCGCAGGCTAAGGGGAAGCTGATAAGTCTGGCGACGGAGACCGACCGCACACTCTTCTTCGACTTCATGCCGCTTGAACTCGGCACGGTTCGCGGTTTCAAGACGCGCTTTCATCTATACACGGTGCCGGGCCAAGTCTTTTACGATGCCTCGCGTAAACTCATATTGAAAGGCGTGGACGGCGTGGTCTTCGTCGCTGATTCGCAGGAAGAGCGCATGGATGCGAATATAGAATCACTCTACAATCTGGAAGAGAACCTACGCTCGCAGGGCTACGAGTTAATGAACCTTCCGTACGTTCTGCAACTCAACAAGAGAGACTTGCCCAGCGTCATTCCGGCTCAAGAGCTTGCTGCGGAACTTCTACGCAAAGGCGAACCCGTCGTCGAAGCCGTTGCTTCTACGGGCGTGGGTGTATTCGACACATTGAAGGCTGTAGCGAAGCAGGTGTTGACTGAACTGAGAAGGAGTTAGAAAAGAGGCGAATGTTAAATGAAAATGGTGAATGGAAGGCTGCGTTTCCATTCACCATTTTCATTTGCTATTCACTCGATTGATTTGAGCATCAACAGCCCGTCGCCGCCGTTCGAGTAGTAGCGTGAAAGGCGTTGCGTAACAGAGTAGCCGAGCCTGTTGTAGAGGCGCTGTGCGCCTGTGTTGACAGAGCGAACTTCCAGGCGAACAAGGCGCACGTTGCGTCGCCGGAATCCATCTTCAACCTTGTGCATCATGCGCTGAGCTACGCCGCGCCGACGGTGTTCGGGGGATACGCCAACGGTCGTTATGTGTCCGGTGTGGTCAGGCTCTACAAGACCTACGATGAATCCGACCATGTGGCCGCTCGGAGTCACGGCGCGATAGGAGACAGACTCAGGCGCAGTCAGAAGATATTCAAAGGTTTCACGGCTGTAAGCCTCGCCGTCAATGAAACAGCGCTGATCCAGTCGCCAGCACTCGTCCAACTGCGCAATCGTCAACGGGCGCACGTCGTAGCGCAACTGGGTTTGCGGCGGCACGGCGCGCGGGCCTTGCTCCAAGACCCTATCACGCTCATCCTGCTCCTCGCCCTGCGACCAGAACCTCGAGCGAATTTTTTTAAGAACAGCCATAAAGAAAGTGATAAGTGATGAGTGATAAGTGATGAGAAAGAGCGTTTGTCTTATCACTCATCACTTGTCACTAAATTATTAACATGCAATCGCCGTAACTGTAAAAGCGGTAGCGCGCGGCAACTGCATGGGCATAGGCCGCGAGCACAAGTTCGCGCCCGGCCAGAGCCGATACTAGCACGAGCAGCGACGAGCGCGGCAGATGAAAGTTTGTTAGCAGCGCATCAACTGCACGAAACCTGTAGCCGGGCGTGATTGTCAAACTCGCTGAGCCTGTGCCTGAGCGAACTTGTCCACGCTCGTCCGCCGCAGATTCTAATGCGCGCGTGGTCGTAGTGCCAACCGCTATGATGCGGCCCTCGCGCGCCCTCGCGCCGTTTATCTTTCTGGCTGCGCTCGCGTCAATCTCGAACGCTTCGGGCGCGACACTGTGCTCGCTCAAATCCTCCACTCGCACAGGCTCGAAAGTTCCGTAGCCGACGTGAAGCGTTATCTCTGCTATGAACGCGCCGCGCGCGCGGACTTCATCGAGCACGCGCTGCGTGAAGTGAAGCCCTGCTGTTGGGGCAGCGATTGCGCCGCGCGTCCTTGCGTAAACGGTCTGGTAACGCTCGCGGTCTTCGTCCAGAGTGGCCGCTGCTTGATTGCGCTTGATGTAAGGCGGAAGCGGAGTCTGACCTATCTCGTCCAGAAGCGAGTTGAAATCTTCATCGCATGAAAAGCGCACGAGTCGTCGCCCCTCATCGAAAGCTTCAACGATCTCGGCACGCAATCGCCCGCCGCCGAACTCAACACGTGTGCCCTTTTGCAGCCTTCGCGCGGGGCGGGCAAGAGTTTCCCATAATTGAGGCTCACGCTCCTCCAGTAGAAAAAGCTCAACGCGCCCGCCCGTAGGCAAGCGCCGCCCGCTCAGACGCGCGGGGAAGACGCGAGTGTTGTTGATGACCAGTGTGTCACCAGGACGGACATATGAAGGGAACTCCGCGAACTGAGAATCCTCCCAACCCTGATTGCTTCTATCAAGCACGAGCATGCGCGAAGCGTCGCGCCTCTCAGCAGGATGCTGCGCGATCAACTCTTCCGGCAGTTCGTAATCGAAATCAGAGAGGTACATAAAAGCAAGGGATGAGGGATGAGGGATGAGGGATGAATAAGAAGGAATGAATGCGTCAGCACGCAATTGGCTCAAACCATTTCATCCCTCATCCCTCATCCCTCATCCCTTCATGGTAGTGGCGCGATTGCGGCATCTGCGGCTGTGGCTTTGATTGGCTCGGCGGGATGCTCGTAGTGGAACACGGCGGTCAATTGCGCGCCGAAGAGAAGTATCAGGCTTGAGAAGTAGCTCCATGTCAGAACTGCTACGACCGCTCCGACCGGCCCGTAAATCTGATCGTAGTGAAAATAATGAAGGCTCCACGCGAAAATATATTTCGAGGTCTCCCACAGAAGCCCGCCGAGCACCGCGCCCGGCAATGTATCTCGCACGGTAACATGCGCGTTCGGCATGAAGCGATAGACGATGACGAAGAGCGTTATGGTTACCAGAATGCTTACTAGAGCAAACACGAGCTGCCATGTGGCGCTCGCAATCAACCCGAGCGTCGGCCTGTGTTCGAGAACACGCAGCGGCAGACGCGATGCAAGCTGCTGCAATGCTACAAGCACAGATGTAACAAGAACCGAGACCGACAGCAGCAAACCCACAATGCCTACCATGCCGAGCGTGAGCGCGCGACCGTGCAGGAATGTGCGCGAGGTCGTCCCCCAGATTCGATTTAGTGCGCGCTCGACCACTGCGAAGACCCATGAGCCTGCCCACAGCACCACCACTGCACAGGTAACTATGACTTCGGTGCTGAGGTTCGAGAGCGAGCGAACCGTGGAGCGCAGAAATTCCGAGGAGCCTGGATAGATTTGAACTATGCGCGCAAGCATCTCGCTTCCTGCGGTCGTCAGGTTGCTCAGCGCCAGCAGCAACAGCAGCGCAGGAAAGAGCGTGAGCAGCCCGAAGTAGCTCATCGCAGCAGAAGAAGTAAACAGATCATTCTCGTGAAACTGGTGGAACGTGTGGCTCAGTATAGTCCCCCACGGCGCGCGGTTGCGCACGCCGAAAGAGTGGCGCGTAAATGAGCTAAAAAAAGACATAAGAGAAATAGTAAGTAGTCAGTAGATTTTTCTGAGCATTCGAGGTTGAGTGATTACATTCAAGATTGAAAGCTATTCAACCGCTTTATGCTGGCTACCGGCTACTGATTACTGGCTGCTCTTTCAATTACTGCTCGCGCAACTGCTATTTGCGCGATTGCGCGCGGCACGCCGTTTTCCAGGGCGCGCGATTCCACTAAAGCTTTATCGAAATTCAGACGAGCCATTTTCGCAAAAATTCTGTCCAAACGAAAAGCGTCGGAAGTGAAGCTGAAATCAGGCTCGCGTTCTTCGTCCGCGTTCTCGACAGCGTAAATCGCAATCGTCACCTGTTCGCCGGAAAAATCTTCAACCGAATTAGCAGACTTTATTGCTTCGCGTAGCGCACCCCATGCGCGCTCTTCCGAGACGCGAGCGGCTGAGCTTGCCACGACCGCATACGCCGCCACGCGCTCAGGTGTTCCAGCGTCCACTCGATTGGCCCATCTTCCGGCCTCGTCAAGTAGTTCTGCTGCGCGCTGCTTTCTTGTCCTCTTCCGCGCTGCAATCTCTGCGGCCTGAGCGTAGCCCCACGCGCGAGCGAGCGGCGAAACGTCCGCGCTGTCCACGAACTTCACAACGGGGTCGTAATCATTTTCTCTTTCATCTGCGTAAGCGTGCGAGATGTCTGCAATCTGATTCAAGGCTATGAAGCTGAGCGCCGTATGGCGCATGTTAAGGTCTTCAAGATTCTCTGCCGCGCGTCGCGCGCGATCCCACGCGCGAATGCCGACAGCCGTCTTCACCATAGAGAGGTATACGTGCTGTCGTTCAGTCTCCGTGCGAGCGTGCGCGAGTTGATCCGCCTGAGTTCGCAAAGGGTCGCCAGTATGTTCCGGCGCAGCAGGCGTAACTTCCGACTGAGCCTTCAAATAATCGCGTCGGCTTGTTTCTATCTCTTCAGCCAGAGAGTTCGCACGCGCTTGGAGTTCGGGAACGAACTGCTGCGCTTCGCGCATGAAGAAGGGAAGCAGACGTGTGATTGCGAAATAGCGAGCGATTGCTTCGCGCTGTGCGTTCGCATGATCGGAAAAGTCGTGCAAGAGAATACTGGCAACGGCGCTGTAGAAGGCCGCAAGAGTCATAGGCGCTATTGGCGCTCGCTCGCAGCCGACGCAAGCGCCCTGCGCCCTTGGAACGGGGCGAAGCTGTAACGAGCCTCGCTCGTCAATAGCTATCAACAATCCCGGCGAAACTATTGGTGTGGAGAGAAGAAGGACAGTGTTGGCGTCCGATTCTGCGTTGTTCCGCTCCGCTTCTATTAGAGCGCTTAGAAGCATGTCAGCCGAGACATTATCGCGCTCGTGCAGACGAAGCAGGAAGATCATCAAGCTCGTGTTCACCCCTTCGCTCAGGACGGGCAGAACTATCTGTAGGGCGCTGCCCGCATCGCCGCGCTCAAGCAACTCGTAAGCCAGCGCGATGCGCCGCGCGCTCTGCGGGCTAGGCTCGCGCCAAACGCTCGAAGACGAAGGCGCGTTCTGCGATGACGAAGAACTATTCTGACCGGCAGCGTCTTCATTAACATTTTCCGCCAGAAGCCCTCGCAGGAATTTCTCGCCGAGCGCAGCATCGCGCGCTGCGGCCTTAGACAGAATTTCGTCGCGCGCTTCGGTCACGCGCGACCCAGTAGAGCTTGAAGACGACGCTCGTTCGCGCTCGTCCGCTTCCTGCTCGGCGTGGTCTGAGACGCCCGCCGCTTCCCATGCTCGCAGGAATATTGCTCGCGCCCTCTCGCGGTCGAAAGGCCAGAGCGCATCTGCGGCGAGCGCTTGAACATGAGCGCGCTGGTAAAGATCATCGAACGTGCGCGCAACGTTCGCAGCCTCTACCAGAAGCTCTAAGGCTCGCGCTCGATTGTTCTCCGAAGTTTGTTGTGAAGCAACAGCCTTACGCGCAGGCGTGCGGTTTTGCGAGAGCGCGGGCGCGTGGATGGCTGCTAAGAGAAGCGCGATGATTACCGGCGACGATAAGCGAGGTGACAGCTTCATAGTCCGACAAAAAGCTTCCTGCGAAATTACTCGGCGTCGAAGAGGCCGGGTTTATTCGGTTGGGAGAGTTTTATACCGAAATGCTCGTAGGCCAATCGCGTCGCCATACGACCGCGCGGCGTGCGATTCAGGAATCCGATTTGAATCAGATAAGGCTCTATGATCTCTTCGATTGAATCCTTCTCTTCGTTAATCGAAGCGGAGATAGTTCCGAGACCGACGGGGCCGCCGCTGAATTTTTCTATGATAGTTAGAAGAAGCTTGCGATCAACTTCATCCAGTCCGTAAGTGTCAACCTCCATACGGTTGAGCGCGTCGTTCGCAACCTCTTGCGTGATGCGCCCGTCATAATCAACCTCGGCGTAATCACGCACGCGGCGCAGAAGCCGGTTGACAATGCGCGGAGTCCCGCGAGCGCGCCGCGCAATCTCACGCGCGCCGCCCTCGTCAATCTCAACGCCCAGAATATCCGCAGAGCGTTTGACGATAACTTCCAAATCCTCGTGCGTGTAAAAATCCAGATGAAAGACTATGCCGAAGCGACCGCGAAGCGGAGCGGTAATCAACCCGGCGCGCGTCGTTGCGCCTACCAGAGTGAACTTCGGAAGCTCTAATTTTATAGAGCGCGCGGCTGTCCCTTGCCCGATCATCAGGTCGAGATTGTAATCCTCCATCGCCGGGTAGAGCACCTCTTCTATGGCCGGATTGAGGCGATGAATCTCGTCAATGAAGAGAACATCGCCCTCCTGAAGATTTGTAAGAATCGCAGCCAGATCGCCGCTCTTTTCAATCACAGGCCCTGCTGTAGAGCGCATCTCCGCGCTCATCTCGTTGGCAACGATGTGCGCGAGCGTGGTCTTGCCCAGTCCGGGCGGCCCCGTCAGCAGAACATGATCCAGCGCCTCGCGCCTGCGAAGCGCCGCCTTGATGAAGATGCGAAGATTCTCCGTCGCATGGCGTTGACCAATATACTCCGCCAGACGAGTCGGGCGCAGAGACTTTTCAAACTCTCTCTCGTCTTCCATCACACCCGCCTCACGAGTATTTGCCGGCTCAAGCTCTGACATATGTGAAAAGTGAAAAGTGATGAGTGATAAGTGATAAGTAAAGAGCAGTTTCAGGTTTTCAATGTTCAGTTTTCAGCAAGAGGACGAAAAGCTTTTCGTTCCTTCTTATCACTTATCACTCATCACTTTTCACTGCCCTTCCTCATCCTCGCGCTAACTGTCGCAGGCTGCGGCGCAGGATTGACTCGACCGATAGCTCGCTGCCTTCCTGCATCGCTGCGGTGATAGCCTTTTCGGCTGCGGCCTTTTGATAACCAAGATTGACCAGAGCCGAGAGCGCGTCGTCACGAAGCGCGTCCTCGCTCGTCGCTGCGCCTCTGTGGCCTTGCGCCGCGAAAGCCTCTTCGAGCGCGGGGCTTGAGAGCGCGGCGATTTTATCACGAAGCTCTATGACAAGACGCTCGGCAGTCTTCTTTCCTACGCCCGGAATCGAAGTCAATCGCGCGAGATTGTTCGTGCGAATCGAAGCGATTATCTCGTCCGCACTCATGATTCCTATCATGGAGATGGCGAGCTTTGGGCCAATGCCGCTCACCGAAATCAATCTTAAGAAAAGCTCTCGCTCGCGTATCGACTTGAAACCGTAAAGCTGAAGTGCGTCCTCGCGCACGTGCGTGTAGATGTGCAGACGCACCTGAGAGCCTGCGTCTTCCAGCTCATAAAAAGTCGAGAGCGGGATGGTCACCTCGTAGCCGACCCCGCCCACTTCCAGAATTACAGTAGTAGCATGCTTAGCAAGCAGATTTCCGTTTAAATGTGCAATCATTCTTTGTGAAAAAGTTTTATCGAAGAAGTGAATTTCGGGAGCGCCTTCGTCTTTCATCAGGAATTGTAGTTGATGCGCGAGGGTTCGGCAACTGAAGGCTACGAGCAAGAAAAAGTCTGGAGTCCGGAGTCTGGAGTCTGGAGTCCGAGGTCAAGAATAGTCTTTTGCTTTTGTCTCCAGACTTCAGACTCCGGACTCCAGACTTCCCATCTTCTTTTCGTCTACACCCTTGAAGCGCTATACTTATCTCGTCAAGGGAACGGGCTTTAATGAAATCGGAGAAAATATCTGAGCTGACGACGAACCGTTTGAGCGTTTACCTGCGCTGCCTTAACACTCTGGCTGCTGCCGGAATAAAGACGATCTCGTCGAAGGCTATGGCCGAGCAGTTCAATCTGAATTCGGCGCAGATTCGCAAAGACCTGGCATACTTCGGCGAGTTCGGCGTGCGCGGCGTGGGCTATTATGTCGAATCTTTGCGCGACCACATCACGAAGATTCTGGGCCTTGATGTTGCGCACCGCGTCGGGATAGTAGGCGCAGGAAATTTGGGGACGGCGCTTGCGAATTACGATGGCTTCACGACCTCCAACTTCACGGTCGTCGCGCTCTTTGATAGCGAAAGGGAGAAGATAGGCCAGCGCGTTGGCGCGAATCAGGTCATGGTTCACGACGTACGCAACCTCGCCCGCGTGGTTCGTGACGAAGAGATTGACGTAATCGTTCTGTCCGTGCCCGCTCGCTTCGCGCAGAAAGTCCTGAACCAGGTGATGAGCGCAGGCATCAAGGCCGTGCTCAATTTCGCACCTGCTCGTCTTCAGGCTCGTCGCGGCGTGAAGGTCAAGAACGTTGACCTGACCATCGCTCTTGAAAGCTTATCGTATGCGCTCGCGCGCCCGCAGGTCTCCACCATCACGAACCCGCGCGTCACACACGCCTACGAAGAGATGCCGCAGCACGACGAGACGCGCGAGTTGTAGAGTTGAAGATTTTAAGGAGATGTTATGAGCGAAGACCTCACGAAAAATTTACCGTCAAGCTCTTTTGAAGAGCGCGTTATGGCCGAGTTTGCAGCCATGCGTGAAATGATGTCGCGGCTTGACGGGCGTATGGGTTCACTTGAGACGCGCATGGAACCAGTTGAGATGCGTGTGGTTTCAATCGATATGCGGCTGACATCACTCGAAGATAGAGTTGATGCGCGGCTGCGCGAGACTCGTCCAATCTGGGAGAGCGTGTTGGAAAGATTGACAGGCGTCGAATCGGAGCTTAATCAATTCAATCGCCAGTTGAAGACGTTAATAACTGATATGTTCAAGCTGCGTGTGCGCGTTGATAAGTTGGAAGATGAGCAGCAAACAGCTTAAGTAGCGTATGAATGAGCAGGAAGCGCGGCGCGAGATTGTGCGCGTCGGGCAGTTGATGTACGAGCGAAGCTACGTTGTCTCTTCGGATGGCAACCTGAGCGTGCGCCTGGACGACGGGCGCGTGGTGGCTACGCCTACGATGATGTGCAAGGGGCGCATGACGGAAGAGGCGTGCGCGGTCACGGACATTGAAGGGAAGCCTCTGACGGATAAGCGCGCGTCGAGCGAGCTTGCCATGCACTTGCTCATATACCGTGAGCGCCCGGACGTGAAAGCTGTCTGCCACGCGCACCCGCCAAACGGTACAGCGTTCGCCGTCGCTGGCCTTGCTATTGACCAGCCTATCTTGTCCGAAGTTATTCTGACGCTGGGCTGCGTGCCGCTTGCGGAGTACGGAACGCCTTCGACGGAAGAGCTGACGGAAGCAATGCGCCCACTCGTCAAACATCACAATGCGCTGCTGATGGCGAATCACGGCGCTGTAGCTTACGGCGCAGACATCTGGCAGGCATTTGACCGCCTTGAGACTTTGGAGCACACTGCGAAGATAGCTATACTCTCCCGCATACTCGGCGGCTCAAGAAATTTATCGCCCGACGCGATTGAAAAATTAATCAACGTGCGCGAAGCTGCCGGATACTTAAATGAGAGCGCGCGATGTCAGTCCTGCGGCTACCTGCACGAAACGCAGTTGTCTTGCCCTACGGGCGAGCGCGCGAACGCAACAGGCACTCGCGCGGCGTCTAACGGCGCGGGCAAAATCAGTCTGACGCGCGAAGAGTTGGTCGAGCTATTGACTCAAGCAACGAAGTTGGGAAAACATTGAGCAGAGATGAATGATAAGAGAAGGAGACCGAAATCCAGTAGCCAGTAGATAAAGGCTTAACATTCTGGCTTCTGACTTCTGTATTCTATCTTCTGCTCTTATCACTTATCATTTTCATTCTAGGAGAAACTAAATGTCCCAGGAAGCACTCGGTATGGTTGAGACGAAAGGTCTGGTTGCGATGATTGAAGCGGCGGACGCTATGGTTAAGGCCGCTAACGTTACGCTCGTAGGCTACGAGAAGATAGGCGCAGGATTCGTGACGGCAATCGTGCGCGGCGACGTTGCCGCTGTGAAGGCCGCAACGGATGCAGGCGCTGCCGCCGCACGTCGCGTAGGCGAACTCGTAAGCGTTCACGTCATCCCGCGCCCGCACGGAAGCGTTGACGAGGCGCTGCCCATCGGACTCAACGGATAAAAGTCTGGAGTCTGGAGTCGAGAGTCTAGGAGCCAATTCGTCAAAAACGGTTTTTTGCTTTTGACTCTGAGACTCCAGACTGTTTTTCGCATGATAATCGCACGCATCCTGGGCACGGTCGTCTCTACGCAGAAAGACCCCAGACTGACTGGGCGCAAGCTGCTCATTGTTCGACCTGTGAACGTTGATGGGACGGACACTACCGGCTACGTCGTAGCCGTTGATACGGTCGGCGCGGGCTACCACGAGCGCGTGCTGGTCGTCGCAGGCTCAAGCGCTCGTCTCGCTCAAGGCATGAAGGACGTGCCCGTTGACGCCGCAATAGTCGGCGTCATCGATACAGTTGACGTGGTTGATGATTAGTCCGGAGTCCAGGAGTCTGGAGTCAAAAGCAAAAGACTGTTTTTGACCAGTTGACTCTTAGACTCCAGACTCCAGACTCTTATGCAGTTGGCGCGCGTTATAGGAACTGTTGTTTCGACTGTGAAGAACGATTCGCTGGAGGGGCGTAAGCTTCTGATAGTGCAATCGCTCGATAAAGATTTAAGACCGCAGGGCAAGCCGCTGGTCGCGGTTGATGCGATTGGCGCGGGCCGGGGCGAGCTTGTTTTCTGGTGCAGAGGCAAGGAGGCCAGCTTTCCTTTCAAGCGCGAGGATACGCCGACCGATTGCACTATCATCGCAATCGTTGATTCGGACGCGCACGTGACGAATGGAGTTTCTCGAAAATGATTCTGGCTCGCGTGATGGGCAACGTGGTCGCTACGCAGAAGAATCGTCGCTACGAGAGTGCGCGCGTGATGTTGTGTCAACAGATAACGCCTGAAGGCGAGGAGATGAGCAACACAATTCTGGCGCTCGATTCGGTTGACGCAGGCGTAGGCGATACTGTTCTGATAGTGCAGGAAGGCTGGGGCGCGTCAACGGCGGCGACGGGCGAAGCCGGTGCAGCCATTGACTCGGCAATCGTAGGCGTCGTTGACCGCATTGATTTACTTGAAGCGGAAAAAGGGGAGGCGCGATGAGCACCGAGCAGGATCAGGCACGCGCATTGGCCGAGCGTATCGCGCGCCGTCTCTCACCCGATAGCGAAGAGCGAAGCGTCAAGGGCGCGGCTGAAACGCATGACGTAGGTTATGAGCTTGCATCTGTGCGCGCCGGCCTCAGCGACTTGCAGAAAAGATTGGCCCACATCGAATCGCACATCACGCACGAAGATGAAAACTCTGCTCCGGCTCGCGCCTCAGATAACGCGCCGCAACCATTTTCACAAAGAGAAGCAAGCGTGCCGTTGACACGCTCGCCCTGGCTGAGCGGCATGTATGTCCCTGCGGCGCACCCAAGCCAGGAGCGCTTCGATGTTAACGAAGCAGCCGTGTCCGAGCTTGTTGATTTCTTCGAGAAAGAGAAGACGTGCAGCATAGAGCCGGGCGGGAAGCCCTGCGACCACTGCGCCATGTGCAGCTCGCGCGGATTTTAAGATCTGCGGTGGATGACCGAGAAAGAGAAACAGAGAGGCCGCCAATCAATGGCGGCCTCTCTTCTTTGAACCGATGTGCATTAGGTAAGCACTGCCTGCTATCTGGCGTTCGCGTTACCTTGATTCTGGCGTATGGAGTTCGGATTGAACGTGGGAGCTTGCTGCGCGCCCTCCGCCGCCTTGAAGTAAGGCTCCTCTTTGAAGCCGAAGATTTTCGCCGCGATGACCATGGGAAAATTGCCGCGGCTTGTGTTGTAATCCTGCACAGCCTCGTTATAGTCGTGACGCGCGACGGCCAGACGATTCTCCGTGCCCGCAAGCTCGTCCTGCAACCTCATGAAATTTTCGTTCGAGTGTAGCGTAGGGTAAGCCTGTTGCAGAGAGAGCAGTCTTCCGATGGTGCCGCCGAAACTGTTGGCCGCGTCCATAATTGCCTGCCTCTGCTCGGGCGTTCGGTCGCCGCCTTCTCCCTGAGGCGCTGTGCCCGTGGCGTTAATAAGTTGAGCGTTAGCCTTATTGACCTGCCCGAAGACTTCCTGCTCATTGACCGCAACCGATTGCGCGGCAGAGATCATATTCGGAATCAGGTCGGCTCTGCGCTGAAGCTGATTCTCAACGTCGCCCCATTTGGCCTTAACATTCTGATGCTTCGTCTGAAGCGTGTTATAACCGCATCCGCTCGTAGCAAAGGCCAGCAGAGTTAAACTGACCAGCAGCAAAATTCTTCTCTTCATCTTAAATTCACCTCGTATTCGCGAATAGTGAATCGTAAATCGTGAATAGAAGACGCAAACTGTAAATCTCTTCAATTTCTATTCACGATCCACGATTCACGGTTCACGGTTTTTCGTCCATCTCATCTACCGTCTCGATCACGCGCTCGATCTGAGTCATGTAATCTCCGAAAAGTTGGTTCGCGTCAACTTCATTTAGAGGAAGAACGTCGTCTGAGCGTATGGCGAAGATGCGCTCGAAAGGCTCGCCGTCAAGATTCAAAGTCTTCACGATCATACGCACGCAATCGGGCTTCGCAACGGGCGGATCCATGCCTTTCAAGAGAAGCACTGCGCGGAAGAGCGCTGCAAAGCTCGCAAGGCTGTCGCTCATCAAGGCCGAAAGCTTTTCGACCGAAACGGATGCGGGAATGTAAAACCTCCTGAGCTGAATCAGCTTGCTTCTCAACTCATACTCTGTTTGATGACGCAGATTCGCCTTCGTCAATTGTACGAACTCGAAAGGGTCTGCGCCGTAAAGCACAACGCGCGCCTTCTCCATCTGGTGAAACTCAATCGGAAAAACATCGCCCGCGTCGCGCAACTCTTCAACTGTAAAATAGATGGGCATAGGATGGCCCAATCGCTGCCACTCGCGCATGGGTGCCTGGGCCAATCGCAAATCTTCCGGCGTAATCCGTTGAAGCGCTATGAGCAGGTTGTAGTCCGAGCGCAACTCAACGTAATCGCCCGCCGCTGCGGAGCCGTAGACCACGACCGAAGCCAGGTTGTCGCCATGCGTCGAGCGCAGGTCGTCAACCAGATGGTTAAGCGCGTCCTGAACTATTCTTTTCGACATCGGGTTTCCGTGTATTGTAAACGAAGAAGTCGGTAGTCAGAAGCCAGCATGATGAAGTTGGGTGGCTATTAATACCGAGCTTATTGGCTCGACATTGAATGCCTAAAAATCTACTGACTACTTGTTACTGTCTACTGGCTACCATTCTTCACCAGCCACCCCCAGCGCCGCCGCCGCCTGCATCGCCTCCACCGCCGCTGAAGCCGCCCCATCCTCCGCCACCACCGCCGCCCCAGCCGCTACCACCTCCGAAGCCACCGCCGCTCCAGCCGCTAGACCCACGGCCACTATTCAAAAGTGTGTTGAGCAGAAGAAAGTTCAGACACCCGCCTCCGCTTCTTCCTCGCCTCGAAAGCACTATAAGGATGATTATGATGACGATGATAACAAA